>Ga0101941_1000013_pt1 | contig 691866 bp, 670 predicted proteins | sample DewCreD2012metaG_3_FD_75242 | JGI IMG/M metagenome (GOLD analysis project Ga0101941, IMG submission 75242) | Hot spring sediment bacterial and archeal communities from British Columbia, Canada, to study Microbial Dark Matter (Phase II) - Dewar... ... | reverse complement strand
GAATGATGGAGTTGCTGGCCTGAGGAAGGTCTTTTTCTTCTCTGTGTAAATGGAAAATGCCCCGAGTTGATCGGGGCATTTTTTTGGTTAGCTGCTGGGTATCTGGTTTTCACACGGTCTGCACTAGATGATCGCGGTGTGACAAAAGGGCTGGCTTTAGCCGATGACACTGGATGATCGCGGTGCCTATGTGGGACCGGCTTCAGCCGGGAACGGGCCAGTGTGAACAGCTTAAATCTCGGGTGTGGCGACCGACGCCTTCCCGGCTAAAGCCGGTCCCACAGGTTGATCGCGGTGCTTTTGTGGGACCGGCTTCAGCCGGGAAGAGGCCGGGGTGTGCACCGTTGATTTTGCAGTGTGCCGAATGACGCGTTCCCGGCTGAAGCCGGTCCTACGGTGATTGCAGTCCCGCTGGATGGTTGCAGTGCGGCGCAATCTGCGCCTTTCCCGCACTGCGACGAGCATCAATGAAGCACTCTGGGCATTCCTGCTCCTTTATGTAACACCCCTCTCCTCTCTCAAACCACGCGGCTACCCACGAGCCCGTTGATCCAGAGCCTTCCACGGCTTACTGGCAAAACGGGCACGTTGCGTGCATATCAAATATCGTATACGAAATTACTTATCCGGCCGTTTCTCCCTTTGCACGCACCGAGGCTTCTATGAAAAACCAAGCTGTCGCCGTCGCCCTCCTCGCCGTCATGAGCTCTGCCTTTATCAACACCGCGCTGGCCGACAAGCTCGATGACATCATCGACTCCGGCAAGCTGCGCTGCGCAGTGACCCTGGACTTCCCGCCGATGGGGTCCCGTGACGACAAGAACAATCCGGTCGGATTTGACGTTGATTACTGCAACGACCTGGCGAAGGTGCTGGGCGTCACCGCCGAAGTAGTGGAAACGCCGTTTCCGGACCGCATTCCTGCACTGGTTTCAGGGCGCGCTGACGTGATCGTGGCGTCGACTTCGGACACCCTGGAGCGAGCGAAAACGGTGGCGATGAGCATCCCGTATTTCGCCTTCCAGATGGTGGTGCTGACCCGCGACGACGCCGGCATCAACAGCTACGACGACCTCAAGGGCAAGGATGTCGGCAACACCAGCGGCACGTTCGAAGCGATCGCGCTGGAGAAGGATCAGAAGAAATGGGGCAGCGGCAGTTTCCGCGCCTACCAGACCCAGAACGACACCATCCTCGCCGTCGCCCAGGGCCACATCAAAGCGTCCGTGGTCACCAACACCGTTGCCGCCGCCTCGATCAAATCCGGTAAGTACAAAGGCCTGAAGATTGCCGGTAACGCGCCCTACACCATCGACTATGTTTCCCTTGCGGCCAAGCGTAACGAGTACGGGCTGATTCATTACCTGAACCTGTTCGTGAACCAGCAAGTGCGCTCGGGTCGCTATGCCGAGCTGTATGAAAAGTGGGTGGGCGGCAAGCCGGTGGACCTGACGGTGCCGGGTGTCTATTACTGAGGGGACCGATCAGAGGGAGCGGACCGCGTAGGAGCGTGGCTTGTCCCGCGATCGGCGGGGAACCCGTCGTGAAACCCGGCAACCGGCTGGACCTGACACACCGCGTTTTCCGGTCTGCTGCCGGTTCCCGGCAGATCGCGGGACAAGCCACGCTCCTACAAGGATGATCGTTCCCTCGCTCCTCGTGCTGATGCTGATCGTTCCCACGCTCTGCGTGGTAATGCAGGGCCTGACGCTCTGCGTCAGAAAAGCGCAACGCGGAGCGTTGAAAGCGGCATTACCACGCGGAGCGTGGGAACGATCAAACAAAAGCGGCGTTACCACGCGGAGCGTGGGAACGATCATCACTCGGCACCCACGCTGGAACCGGTTCATTACTCAGGAGCCCACGATGTCTGAAGTCTCGTTGAACGGGCGTTGTCTCGTTTCCGGCTGCGCTCAGGGTGAGTTGTTGTACGCCGACGTGGGCCTGAGTTTCTGGGGCGGGGTCGAGCCGTTTACCGGTGAAGTGATCGACCGTCATCACCCCCTCAGCGGCCAGTTCATCAACGGCCGGGTGCTGGCGATTCCCAGCGGCCGCGGTTCGTGCACCGGCAGCAGCGTGTTGCTGGAATTGATCCTCAATGGCCACGCGCCGGCCGCACTGGTCTTCGAACGCGTGGAAGACATCCTCACCCTCGGCGTGCTGATCGCCGAGCACATGTTCGGCCATTCGATTCCGGTGATCAGCCTCGGCGAAGCGGGTTTTGCAGCGCTGCGGAACGTCGCTTTCGTGCGGGTCGAGGATGATTGCGTCAGCGGCTTTGCTTCCCCGCCACCGCCTCTCCCTCGCGATCAAACAAAACAGGCGAGTCACCGCCCGGTCACTCAGATTTCACTCACAGAAACTGATCAGGGTTTTCTCGACGGCGCTTGCGGCAAAGCTGCGCAAGTGGCGATGGGCATCATCCTGCGCATGGCCGAGCTGCAGGGCGCAACCGAACTGCTGGACATCACCCAGGCGCACATCGACGGCTGCATCTATACAGGACCGGCCAGCCTGCGTTTCGCCCGCCAACTGGTGACATGGGGCGCCAAGGTGCGCGTGCCCACCACCCTCAATTCAATTTCCGTGGACAAGCGCCGCTGGCGCGAACTCGGCATAGATCCGGCCCTCGGCGAGCCGGCCAGCCAACTGGGCGATGCCTATCTGGACATGGGCGCGCGGGTGAGTTTTACCTGCGCGCCGTACCTGCTGGACAGCGCCCCGGAGCTGGGTGAGCAGATCGTCTGGGCCGAATCCAACGCGGTGGTGTACGCCAACAGCGTGATCGGCGCGCGCACCCTGAAGTACCCGGACTACCTCGACATCTGCATCGCCCTCACCGGCCGCGCGCCTAAGATCGGCTGCCACCTGACCCAACAACGGCTGGCGACCCTGCGCATTGATGCCCCCGCGCTGGAAGGCCTCGACGACAGTTTCTATCCGCTGCTGGGCTATCACGTCGGGCTGCTGTGCGGCGCCACGATCCCGGTGATCTGCGGGCTGGAAACCAAGGCGCCAACGCTGGATGACCTCAAGGCGTTTGGCGCTGCGTTCGCCACCACCTCCGCTGCGCCGATGTTTCATATCGCCGGCGTAACACCCGAAGCCACCACCGCCGAACTCGCACTGGGCGGGCACGCGCCGGAGAAAACCCTGAGCGTCAGCCCGGCGGACCTGCTGCACAGCTGGCGCGAACTGAACAGCGCGCAAACGCCAGAAGTGGACGCGGTGACGTTGGGCAATCCGCATTTTTCCCTGAGCGAATGCGCGACGCTGGCGCACCTGTGTGGCAACCAGCGCAAGCATGAAAACGTGGCGATCGTGATCACCTGCGGCCGCGCCACTCTGGATCGCGCGCAACAGGCCGGCTATGTCGAGACGCTGGAAAACTTCGGCGTGCAGTTCGTCACCGACACCTGCTGGTGCATGCTCGGCGAGCCGGTCATCCCGCCGACCGCGCGCAACCTGATGACCAACTCCGGCAAGTACGCGCACTACGCCCCCGGACTGGTGGGGCGTCGCGTGCATTTCGCCAGCCTGGCCGAGTGCGTCAACAGCGCGATCACCGGGGTTGCCAGCGGGCGCCTGCCGGTCTGGTTGATGGCGGCGCACCAACCGGAGGTCAGCGCAGATGTTTGATTACAACTTCCACTGGCGCGCGGCGTTCAAGGCCCTGCCCGACATGCTCAACGGCGCGTGGGTGACCTTCGAAACCGCCGCGCTGTCGATGATCCTCGGCGTCACCATCGCGCTGTTTCTGGTGTTCATGCGCCAGGGCAAAAACCGCCTGTTCCGGGGTTTCGCCGCCACCTGGATTTCCATCGCGCGCAACACGCCGTCGCTCTTCCAGGTGTACATCCTGTATTTCGGCCTGGGCTCGTTCGGGCTGCACATCAGTTCGTGGGCCGCGTTGCTCGCCGGCATCACCATCAACAACGCGGGCTATCTGGCGGAGAACTTCCGTGGCGGTCTGAAGGCCGTGCCCGACACTCAGTTGCGCGCCGCCCGTTCGCTGGGCATGAGTGCGCCCCAGGCCTATCGGCTGATCGTCATTCCGCAGTTGCTGCGCATCGTTTTCTATCCGCTGACCAACCAGATGGTCTGGGCCGTGCTGATGACATCCATGGGGGTGATCGTCGGCCTCAACAACGACCTCACCGGCGTGACCCAGGATTACAACGTCAAGACCTTCCGCACCTTTGAATTCTTCGCCATTGCGGCGGTGCTCTATTACCTGATCGCCAAGCTGATCGTGGCCGTTGCCCGGCTGCTGTCCTGGCGGCTGTTCCGGTACTGAGGAGATGAGCATGTTCGAGAGCACATTCACCTGGAACGACCTGCAATTCATGCTGCAAGGCGCGTGGGTCACGATTTTGCTGACGGTGGTGTCGATGATCATCGGCACGCTGGCCGGGGTGGTCTGCGGCATGGCCCGCGCCCTCCTGCCGCGCAGCACGATTCCGCTGGCCTGGGTGCTGGACGTGTTTCGCAGCGTGCCATTGCTAATTCAGTTCGTGCTGTTCAACGCGCTGAAAAGCATTGTCGGCCTGAACTGGAGCGCTTTCGCCGTGGCCTGCGTGGTGCTGGGCCTATACGTCACCGCGTACTGCACGGAGATTGTGCGCAGCGGCGTGCTGTCTGTGCCGCTCACCCTGCGCCGCGCCAGCCGCTCGCTCGGCCTGACCTACTGGCAGGACCTGCGCCAGATCGTCATGCCGATGGCCTCCCGCGTGGCGTTTCCCGGCTGGATCAACCTGCTGCTGGGGGTGATGAAAGACACCGCGCTGGTGATGTGGATCGGCATCGTCGAACTGCTGCGCGCCTCGCAAACCATCGTCACGCGCATTCAGGAGCCGCTGTTGGTGCTGTGCATCGCCGGCCTGATTTATTACGTCATGAGTCTGGTGGTCGCTCGCCTGGGCGCCCGGCTGGAAACGAGGTGGCAGGAAAATGATTGAGATCGACAACGTGCACAAGTCATTCGGCGAGCTTGAGGTCATCAAGGGCGTGAGCCTGCAGGTGAACAAGGGCGAAGTGGTGTCGATCATCGGCGGTTCGGGCTCGGGCAAGTCGACGCTGCTGATGTGCATCAACGGGCTGGAATCGATCAAGAGCGGCAGCATTCGCGTCGACGGCACCGAGGTTCACGCCAGAGGCACAGACATCAACAAGCTGCGGCAGAAGATCGGCATCGTGTTTCAGCAGTGGAACGCGTTTCCCCATCTGACGGTGCTGGAAAACGTCATGCTGGCCCCGCGCACCGTGCTGGGCAAAAGCAAGGCGGAAGCCGAGGCGCTGGCGGTGAAGCAACTGACCCATGTCGGGCTGGGCGACAAGCTCAAGGTGTTTCCCGGCAAGTTGTCGGGCGGTCAGCAACAGCGCATGGCGATTGCCCGGGCGTTGGCGATGTCGCCCGATTACATGCTGTTTGACGAAGCGACGTCGGCCCTTGATCCGCAGCTGGTGGGCGAGGTGCTGGACACCATGCGCATGCTGGCGGAGGACGGCATGACGATGATTCTGGTGACCCACGAGATTCGCTTCGCCCGGGACGTGTCCGACCGCGTGGCGTTTTTTCGCAACGGCCTGGTGCACGAGATCGGCACGCCGGACCAGGTGATCGGCCACCCGCAGCGTCCGGAGACGGCGGATTTTTTGAGGTCGATCAACTAGAGCCATTTCAGGAGGGCCTTAGGTCATGCGCTCAACGAAAGTGATTCATGTGGTCAGTTGTCACGCCGAAGGTGAGGTGGGCGATGTGATTGTCGGCGGGGTTGCGCCGCCGCCTGGGGAGACGATCTGGGAGCAGTCGCGCTGGATCGAGAAGGACAACGTGCTGCGCAATTTCATGCTCAACGAGCCGCGCGGCGGGGTGTTCCGCCACGTCAATCTGCTGGTGCCGCCCAAGCACCCGAAAGCGCAGATGGGCTGGATCATCATGGAACCGGCCGACGTGCCGCCGATGTCCGGCTCCAACTCCCTGTGCGTGGCGACGGTGCTGCTGGACAGCGGAATCCTGCCGATGACCGAGCCGGAAACCCGCCTGATCCTGGAGGCGCCGGGCGGTTTGATCGAAGCAATTGCCCAGTGCCGCGACGGCAAGGTGACCAGCGTGGAGGTGCACAACCACCCTTCTTTCGCCGATCAGCTGGACGTGTGGATCGAAGTGCCGGGGCTGGGTTCGATTCAGGTCGACACCGCCTATGGCGGCGACAGTTTTGCCATCGTCGACTCGGTGAAGCTGGGCTTTTCCCTGACCGCCGATGAAGCGAAGGACCTGGTGGAAACCGGGCTGAAAATCACCAAGGCGGCCAACGAGCAGTTGGGGTTCAGCCATCCACTGAATAAGGACTGGAATCACATTTCCTTCTGCCAGATCGCCGCGCCGGTCAGTTTTGACGGCGGTGTGGCCCACGCGGCGAACGCGGTGGTGATTCGCCCGGGAAAGATCGACCGCTCGCCGTGCGGCACCGGGTGTTCGGCGCGACTGGCGGTGTTGCATGCCAAGGGCCAGCTGAAGGTGGGCGACCGGTTTATCGGGCGTTCGATCATTGGCTCGGAGTTTCACTGCAAGATTCAGAGCGAGACCGAAGTGGCCGGGCGCAAGGCGATCATCCCGAGCCTGTCCGGGCGGGCGTGGATCACCGGAACGCACCAGCACATGCTCGACCCGAGCGACCCGTGGCCGGAGGGGTACAAGTTGAGTGATACCTGGCCGGTGGGGTTGAAGTTGTAAATGCTGCGGCTGCTTTCAATAAATGCGAAACCGATTTTTCTGAATGAATGCAAAACCCTGTAGGAGTGAGCTTGCTCGCGAGGCGTTGTGTCAGTCACCGCATCCGTCGCAGACACGCCGCATCGCGAGCAAGCCACGCTCCTACAAAGGATCGGGGGCGGCCTAAAGTACTGGTTAAACGCAGCAATCGCTGGGCGTGACTCGTCCGAAATTAAACGTATACGAAATACCTTTACCCAATCAGGAGTCAATCATGAGCCAGTCCGTATCCTGGAGCGGGGTCTTCCCTGCCGTTACCACGCAATTCAATGACGATTTCTCCCTCAATCTGGAGGCGACCCACAAGGTCATTTCCAACCTGGTACGCGATGGCGTGTCCGGGCTGGTGATCTGCGGCACGGTCGGGGAAAACACTTCGTTGAGCGTCGCTGAAAAAATCAGCCTGGTGGAAGCCGCCAAAGATGCCTCGGCCGGGCGCGTGCCAGTGATTTCCGGCATTGCCGAGTTCACCAGCGCCAACGCCTGTGACGTTGCCAAGCAAGTACAGAAAGCCGGGGCTGACGGGATCATGCTGATGCCGGCGCTGGTGTACTCGGCCAAGCCGTTCGAAACCGCCACGCACTTCCGCACCGTGGCCGCCGCCACCGACCTGCCGATGATGGTTTACAACAACCCGCCGATTTACAAGAACGACGTGACGCCGGACATCCTCATCTCCCTGGCGGACTGCGACACGATCGTGTGTTTCAAGGATTCATCGGGCAACACCAACCGCTTTATCGACGTGCGCAATGAAGTCGGCGATCGCTTCGTGCTGTTTGCCGGGCTGGATGACGTGTTGGTGGAAAGCGTCGCCGTGGGCGCGGTGGGCTGGGTGTCGGGGATGTCCAACGCCTTTCCGAAAGAGGGCGAGACGCTGTTCCGTCTGGCCAAGGCCGGGCGCTTTGCCGAGGCGATGGCGCTGTATGAGTGGTTCATGCCGCTGCTGCACCTGGATGCGCGTCCGGACCTGGTGCAGTGCATCAAGCTGTGCGAAGCGATCATGGAACGCGGCAGCGCCCTCACCCGCCCACCGCGTTTGGCGCTGCCGGACAGCGACCGGGAATATGTCGAGAAATTGATGAAGACCGCGTTGGCGAACAGGCCTGTGTTGCCGGAGGTGGGGTTGTAGCCCGCGCTTTGATGGGGTGAACGAATACGTGAGCCCCGCACCATCTACGGTAGGAGCGTGGCTTGTCCCGCGATCTGGCGCGAAGCGGCAGCAAACAGGCAGCCGCGGTGAGTCAGGTGCCCCGCGTTGCAGGTTTCACGACGACTGCGTCGTCGATCGCGGGACAAGCCACGCTCCTACGGTTTTGCGGCGCATGAGCCGGCGCATTCGCCCTTAAACATTCACCACATTCACAAACCGCGAGGCGGCGGTTTCGTCGATGCGCAGGTTGGTGAAATCGAACAGGTTGCGGTCCGCCAGTTGCGACGGCTGGACGTTCTGCAGGCTGCGGAAAATCATGTCGGAGCGGCCCGGGGTTTTGCGGTCCCAGTCCTGCAGCATGTCCTTGACCACCTGACGCTGCAGGTTTTCCTGGGAGCCGCACAGGTTGCACGGGATGATCGGGAACTGTTTGATGTCCGAATACGCCTGAATGTCCTTCTCGGCGCAGTAGGCCAGCGGACGGATCACCACGTTGCGGCCATCGTCGGCGCGCAGCTTGGGCGGCATGGCCTTGATGCTGCCCTGGAAAAACATGTTCAGGAAGAACGTCTCCACGATGTCGTCACGGTGGTGACCGAGGGCCATCTTGGTCGCGCCGATTTCATCCGCAAACGTGTACAGCGTGCCGCGACGCAGGCGCGAGCACAGGGAGCAGGTTGTCCGGCCCTCGGGGATCAATTCCTTGACCACCGAGTAGGTGTCTTTCTCGACGATGTGGTACTCGACGCCCAATTGCTGCAGGTATGCCGGCAGGACGTGCTCCGGGAATCCCGGCTGTTTCTGGTCCATGTTTACCGCGACGATGTCGAAGTGGATCGGCGCGACTTTCTGCAAATGCATCAGCACATCCAGCAGCGTGTAGCTGTCCTTGCCGCCGGACAGGCAGACCATCACCTTGTCGCCCTCTTCAATCATGTTGTAGTCGGCCACTGCTTCGCCCGCGAGCCGACGCAGACGCTTCTGCAGTTTGTTCTGATTGACTGAAAGGGTGCCCATGGCGCTGGTATCCGCTCGCTGTGGTCTGAAGTGATGGGGGGAAAGGGTCGGCATTTTACGCAAAAAGCCCCGATTGGGTAATGCATCGCTATCGTGAAGCTGGCCCCGCTGTAGGCGCCGGCTTGCTGGCGAATTCGCGCGTCCAGTCGACAACGAGGTCTCTGCCGTGCCAGGTTCGCCAGCAAGCCGGCGCCTACAAAAGCCTTACTCGTGCATCGGTTTGAATGGGCGGCTGATTACCAACCGCTATTAGCCAAACCCTTGAACACCTCAATCGCTCTAACGCAGCCGGTTTTCGGGTGCTCAGCTTTCTATACTGATCCGAGAGGTCGCAGCCATTTCCCTTGATCGATTGTGACCTTGTCCTGACGGCATCTGCAGTCGGGCGCTTCGTCTGAAGCGGCGGCACACTTCGCGGGAGTAACGGACATGATTCATCACGTCTTGGGGCTGTTCACCCACCCCGATCAGGAATGGCAACAGATACGTGGCGAGGGTGAAGAAAGCATCGGCCACCTTTACCTCACTCACACGCTGATCCTCGCGGCGATCCCCGCCGTGTCGGCGTACATCGGTACCACCCAGGTGGGCTGGATGATCGGCGATCGTCCGCCGGTCGTGCTGACCAGCGCCAGCGCGGTGTGGATGGCGCTGATGTCGTACTTCGCCATGCTCGCCGGGGTCGCCGTCATGGGCGGCTTCATCCACTGGATGGCGCGCACCTATGACGCCACGCCCAGCCTGGCGCGCTGCGTGGCATTTGCGACCTACACGGCGACGCCGCTGTTCCTCGGCGGTATGGCCGCGATTTACCCGCACATGTGGCTGGGGATGATGGTCGGGCTGGCCGCGGTTTGCTACACCGTGTACCTGCTGTACGTCGGTTTGCCGGTGTTCATGGGCGTACACCCGGAGGACGGCTTCATGTTCTCAAGCTCGGTGCTCGCGGTCGGGCTGGTGGTGTTGGTGGCGATCATGGCGTTTACGGTGGTGCTGTGGGGCGTCGGCATGGGGCCGGAGTATACGAATTAGGACCGGGCGACCATTCGGCGCTTTGGGTTTTGGCGGTACAGAAGCTTTGCGGCATACTCGCCTCCTCTGGAGACCGATGAAGCATGCTCGAACCACTCAACACCCGCGTCGAATCCTGCTACCAACAAGCCGAAGATTTCTTCAAACGCCCCTTCAAACGTCCGGTCGTGAGCGTCAAGTTGCGCGGCCAGAAGGCCGGCGTGGCCCATCTGCACGAGAACATGCTGCGCTTCAATCCGCAGCTGTACCTCGAAAACAGCGAAGACTTTCTGCGCCAGACCGTTCCTCACGAGGTGGCGCACCTGGTGGCTTATCAACTGTTCGGCGACACCATTCAGCCCCATGGCGAGGAATGGCAGCTGATCATGCGCGGCGTCTACGAGCTGCCGCCCAATCGCTGCCACACCTACGAAATCCAGCGCCGCAGCGTGACCCGCTACATCTACCGCTGCCCCTGCCCGGAAAGCGATTTCCCCTTCACCGCCCAGCGCCACAAGCTGGTGCGCAAAGGCCGCCGCTATCTGTGCAAGCGCTGCCGGGGGATTCTGGTGTTCAGCGGCGAGACGCGGGTGGAGTAATCCCCCGCTTCATCCAAATACACCCGCCTCACCCATCGACTGAATTTCCTGCGCGCTAAACCCCGCTTCGGTCAGCACCTGCTGGGAGTGCGCGCCGACGGCCACGCCGATGTGCCGGGGCGCGGGCAGTCCTTCTGAAAACTTCACCGGGCAGGCCATCTGCACTTGAGTGCTGCCATCGCCCCGGGGCACCTGCGCCAACATCTCCCGCGCCTGGATGTGCGGGTGCTGCGTCGCTTCGGAGAAGCTCAATACGGGCTCGACACAGGCATCGATGCCGGCGAACAGGGCTTCCAGCTCATCAGAACTGCGGCGCTCGAACTCGATTTCCAGATCGCGTTTCAGCGCGGCCAGTTCGTCAGGCTCGAATGACAGGCCAAGCCGCGCCAGCTCCGGTCGCCCCAGCGCGGCGCACATCCCGTGAAGAAACGCCGGTTCCAGCCCCCCTACCGAAAACCAACGGCCGTCGCGACTGCGGTAGTAATCGTAGAAGCTGCCGCCGTTGAGCATCTGCGCCTCGCGCTCAGGCTCGATGCCGGCCGCCAGATACCCCGCGCCGGCCAGGGCGTTCAGGCTGAACACGCAATCGGTCATGCTGACGTCGACGTACTGGCCCTGCCCGGTCTGATGGCGGGCGACCACCGCCGCGAGCAAACCAATGACCCCATGCAGCGAACCCCCGGCCACATCCGCGACCTGCACGCCCAAGGGCAACGGCCCGCTGTCCTGGCGCCCGGTGTGGCTGGCCAGCCCGGCCACCGCCATGTAATTGATGTCGTGGCCGGCGCGATCGCGATACGGCCCGGTCTGGCCGTAACCGGTGATGGCGACGTAGATCAGCCGCGGATTGATCGCTTTCAATGTTTCATAGCCAATCCCCAGCCGGTCCATCACACCGGGCCGAAACTGCTCCAGGACGATGTCGTAATCAGCTACCAGCCGCTTGACCACCTCAATGGCCTGGGCCTGCTTGAGGTCCAGCGCCAGGCTACGTTTATTGCGATTGAGGTAGGCGTGGCTGGCTGAAACACCGTGATCATGGGGCGGCAATTCCCGCAGTAGGTCCGGCCGGTTGGGTGACTCAATGCGCAACACCTCGGCGCCCATGTCCGCCAGCAACAGCGAAGCGAATGGCCCGGGGAGCAACGTCGAGAAATCGAGGACTTTGAGCGATGACAGCGGACCGTGCATGGGACGTTCTCTGATGGCCAGCGGGTGGCTCAGAGTAGGTGCGATTCGCCCATAAAAAAAGCCTGTCCGAAGACAGGCTTTCTCAACAACCTTTAACGCTAATGCAGCTTACGAACGCACAACAGGAGTAGGCGCGGTTTCGGCCACACCCAGGTCGTCGGTTGGCGCGGTGTTGTCGATGGCACGACCGCCAGATGCCAGCTCGGCCTGCATCTGCGGAACGTCCAGCTCGCCGACCCACTTGGCAACAACCAGGGTTGCCACAGCGTTGCCGCACAGGTTGGTCAGGGCGCGGGCTTCGGACATGAAGCGGTCGATGCCCAGAATCAGCGCCAGACCAGCCACAGGCAGGTGGCCCACCGCGGACAGTGTCGCGGCCAACACGATGAAGCCGGAACCGGTCACGCCTGCCGCACCCTTGGACGACAGCAGCAGCACCAGCAACAGGGTGACCTGATGGGTGATGTCCATGTGGGTGTTGGTGGCCTGGGCGATGAACACTGCGGCCATGGTCAGGTAGATCGAGGTACCGTCGAGATTGAACGAGTAACCGGTCGGGATCACCAGACCGACGACGGATTTCTTCGCGCCCAGACGCTCCATCTTGATCAGCATGCGTGGCAGCGCCGACTCGGACGACGACGTACCCAGCACGATCAGCAGCTCTTCACGGATGTACTTGATCAGCTTGAGGATGCTGAAGCCGTGAGCTTTTGCGATGGAGCCCAGCACCAGCAGCACGAACAGCAGGCAAGTGATGTAGAAGCACAGCATCAACTGACCCAGTTGCACCAGCGAGCTGACGCCGTAGGCACCGATGGTGAACGCCATGGCACCCAGCGCGCCCAGCGGGGCGAGCTTCATGATCATGTTGATGATGTTGAACATGACGTGGGCGAAGCGATCGATGAAGTCCAGGATCGGCTTGCCGTAAGCGCCCAGGCGATGCAGGGCGAAACCGAAGATCACCGAGAACATCAGCACTTGCAGGATGTCGCCGTTGGCGAACGCGCCGACGATGGTGTTCGGGATAACGTTGAGGATGAAGCCGACGATGCTCTGGTCTTTACCGGCGGTCACGTAGGCCGCGACTTTGGAGGCGTCGAGGGTGGACACGTCGATGTTCATGCCGGCGCCCGGCTGGACGACGTTGACCACGATCAGGCCGATGATCAGCGAGATGGTCGAGACGATTTCGAAGTACAGCAGCGCGTAGCCGCCGGTCTTGCCCACGGATTTCATGCTCTGCATGCCAGCGATGCCGCTGACGACGGTGCAGAAGATGATCGGTGCAATGACCATTTTGATCAGTTTGATGAAACCGTCACCCAGCGGTTTGAGCGTTACGGCAGTTTCGGGGTACCAGTGACCAAGCGCGATACCGACGATGATCGCGACGATCACCTGGGCGTACAGGGATTTATAGATGGGCTGACGAGTCGTCATTGCAGTTTCCTCAAGAGCATCCAGCTGCAGCATTCCGGTTGCAGAGACGCCTAAAGTGCGAACCCTCCTGCTGGGAGGGATTTGTTTTTGTCGAGCTGCGCGCGGCAGACCTCTGCTCAGTGCATCGCAAGCACCGTGCCAGTGTTGATAAGTCGCGGGAGAGGCCCGGTTTGCGCGAGCCAACTGGCAAACGGGAGATTCGATGACCGGAAAGGGGTGGCGGTTTTCCGCCGTTTCGCGGCAAATCGCTCGCCACACTGGCGGGTATCCGCCTCCAAAGACGTGCGAACAGCTTAAGGTTAGAGGGCGAACTGAATGCGGAAGGCCGCGCCACCCAGTTCCGAATCCCCCAGAGTGAGCTGCGCGCCGTAGCTTTCGATGATGTCCTTGACCACTGCGAGGCCAATGCCCTGCCCCGGGTTTTGCGTGTCCAGCCGTTCGCCGCGTTCGAGAATCCGGGCGCGCTGGTTTTCCGGAATGCCGGGGCCGTCGTCTTCGATGCACAGCTCGTCGCCCATCATCGATGAGCGCCAGCTCACGCGCACTTCGCCGAGGCAAAGGCGATAGGCGTTTTCCAGCAGGTTGCCGAGCATTTCCAGCAGGGCGCCCTCTTCCATTTGCACCTGGCCGTTGTCCGGCAGGTCGAGGACCACGTTGACGCGCTTGTCGCGATACACCTTTTCCAGCGTATTGCACAGGCTTTGCACCACGGGTTTCAGGGCCACGTGATAGCGCACCAGCCCGCTCTTGCGCAGGCTGGCGCGCTGCAATTGGTAGCTGATCTGCTGGCTCATGCGCTCGATCTGCGATTGCAGAATCCGCGCCTGCTCCAGGTCTTCCGGCCGTTTGGCAAACTGCTCGCTGACGCCCTGCAACACGGCGAGCGGGGTCTTCAGGCTGTGGGCGAGATCGTCGAGGGAGTCGCGGTACCGAATGCGTTGCTCACGTTCGCTGCGCAACAGGCGGTTGAGCGAGTCGGTCAGGCGCAGCAGTTCGCTGGGGTGTTCTTCGCTGAGGCTTTCCCGCGAGCCGGCTTCGACCTGATCGAGTTCCTGACTCATGCCCCGCAGCGCGCGCAGGCCCCAGGTCAGCCCGCCCCACAGCAGAATCAGCAGGACCAGCAGTGCGCCGCCGAAGCCCAGATAGAGTTTCTTGCGCAGGCCGGAGATGGTTTCCTGGTATTCGCGTACCGGTTGCAGGGCGACGATGCTGAAGGCGGCGTTGCGCCCGCCGAGCAGTTTGATTTCGACGTCATAAACGAAGAACTCTTCGCCGTTGGGTTGACGGATCTTGGCGAATTCGTTGCCGCGGCCGTCGTAGCGCGGCTGGTAGTCGATCGCTTCGTCTTCGGTGGCCCGGGAGCGCCACACCAGTTTGCCGACGCGGTTGTAGATGTAGCCGAGCAAGCGGCTGTCGGGCAGGCTGAATTGCTCGCCGGGCAGTAGCGAGGGCATCAGCAAATGATCGTTTTCGACGCGGGCGGCGGAGATCAGCGTAGTGACGTCCGACGCCAGACGTTTTTCGATGGAGCTTTCCAGCGCCAGGCTGAAAGCGCTTTGCAGCGCCGGCAGCATGAGGAGCATGAAGATGACCGCAAGGGTCGCGGCGCCCAGCATCAGACGCAGGCGCAGCGAACGGATCATGTACAGCGCTCGGTGAACAAGTAGCCCAGACCGCGCACGGTGTCGATGGGTTTGAAGCCGGCGGGCCCTTCCAGCTTGCGCCGCAGACGACCGACCAGCACTTCGATCACGTTCGGATCGCGCTCGTCGTCATCGGGGTACAGTTGTTCCATCAAGCGCTCCTTGGGGACCACTTGCTGGTGATGGCGCATAAGGTATTCGAGAATCCGGTATTCGTAGGCGGTCAGCGCTAGCGGCTGTTCGTCCAGGGACGCCTGCTTGCGGTTGAGGTCCAGGCTCAGCGGGCCGGCGATGATGGTCGAGTGGGTGAAACCGCTGGAGCGGCGCAGCAGGGCGTTGAGGCGCGCTTCGAGTTCTTCGAACTGGAACGGCTTGACCACGTAGTCGTCGGCGCCGGCAGCGAGGCCTTCGACTTTGTCCTGCCAGTTGCCGCGCGCGGTCAGGATGAGGATCGGGAACGCCTTGTTCTGCACCCGCAGCTGACGGATCAGGTCGAGACCGCCCACGCCCGGCAGGCCCAGGTCGATGACCGCCAGGTCGTGGTTGAACTGGCCCGCCTGATACAGCGCTTCCTCGGCGTTGCCCACCGCTTCGACGACGTGACCGCTTTCGGTCAGGCGGGTCTGCAGGTGGTGACGCAGCAGGGCTTCATCTTCGACAACCAGCAATTTCATGACGCTCTCCCAGGCAAAGGCATACCCCTTGTTTCATGATTCTCTTGCTTAAAGAGTCTCTCGTTTCAAGAGTTCTCAACGACGCTGCCGAGCGCGTGCAGTGTGACGAGCCCGGCAGCGATTGTGCAATCCAGACACCGCGAAAAACAGGCTGGCGGCTTATAAAACGTGGTGGACGGGTAACCAGGTGTGCTGACTCTCGCTCAAGCTTGGCGAGGGTGGCTGCTGCAGTGTGCGGACCGGTGCGCCGGTTTCGAACAGTCTAGTCGGACTCTGCACGGACATTTGCGCGATGTAAGCGGCCGGAAGATTGCCCGTTTGCACGCTCACACCGTTGACGCGGGCGGTAAGATTTCCATAGCCGGCGGCGTAGGGATTATCCACAGGCTGCTGGCTGAACGTCTGGCTCCAACTGCCCACTTCAGTGCTGCTGGCAAGGCTGCGGCGCAGGCCGTTCAGGCGGTCGGCGCGTTCGGTGTTCTTGCCGAAATCGGTGCGAGATACATCCGCGTTGCCATCAGCCGCTTGCGCCGCCGCGCTGCTGCCAAGGAACGCCAGCGCCAGAAAGAGCTTGTTGAACGTCAGCATGAGCAGGTCCTCCGGCGCCAGGCGCCTTGTTGGGTACGGTTTGGAGCATACCCAGCCAGCGCTGAACCCCTCCTGAACATGTACCGACCCACCGCATTCGTCAGCGAGCTGACTCCCACAGGTTTTGCGCAGGCCGTTGGCTTTTGCGTTCGCCGCCCATCGATTTGCCCGCAACCGCGATTTCCTGCTCCGACGCCGATCCACTGTAGGAGCGTGGCTTGTCCCGCGATCTGGCGCGCAGCGGCAGCAACACAATGAATGCGGTGTGTCAGCAGGCATGGCGTCGTGAGGTTTACAACTGCTTCGCAGCCGATGGCGGGACAAGCCACGCTCCTACATGTTTTGCGTGTGCCTGCACCTTTGCGTTCGGCCGCCAACCGGCTTCCGCACCACCACAATGTTTGTGAATCGACGCAGATCCACTGTGGGAGCGTGGCTTGTCCCGCGATCTGGCGCGCAGCGGCAGCAATACAATGAATGCGGTGTGTCAGCAGGCATGGCGTCGTGAGGTTTACAACTGCTTCGCAGCCGATCGCGGGACAAGCCACGCTCCTACATGTTTTGCGTGTGCCTGCGCCTTTGCGTTCGCCGCAAACCGGTGTTGCGGATGCCCACGATCTCGCGGTCGCCGCAGATCTACTGTAGGAGCGCGCTTGCCCGCGAATGCGATCTGCCTGTGCCATCAACTTTGCCTGACCCACCGCGTTCGCGGGCAAGCGCGCTCCTACAGGTTGTGCGCTGGCCGTGGATTTGCGTTCGCCGCCAATCGTTTTGCCCGCAACCGAGATTTCCTGCTCCGACGCAGCTCTACTGTAGGAGCGTGGCTTGTCCCGCGATCGGCTGCGCAGCAGTCGTGAAACTTGACGCCCTGGTAATACCTGACACACCTCATGCACCGATTTACTGCCGCTGCGCGCCAGATCGCGAGCAAGCTCACTCCTACAGGTTCCGCGGCGTCCAAAGCATTCAGCGCAGACCAAAAACCGTGCCCGACCGTGCGCAGATTCCGAGCCGGACGAAGATCAATGTAGGAGCGCGCTTGCCCGCGAAGGCGGTCTGCCTGTGCCGTCAATATCGCCTGACCCACCACATTCGCCAGCAAGCCGGCTCCCACAGGTTCTCTGCATGACGCCGAACTCCCGGCCAACGCCGATCCACTGTAGGAGTGAGCTTGCTCGCGAAGGCGGTCTGCCTGTGCCAACCATTTCGCCTGACCCACCGCGTTCGCGGGCAAGCGCGCTCCTACAGGTTTTGCGTGTGCCTGCACCATTGCGTTCGCCGCAAACCGGTGTTGCGGATGCCCACAATCTCGCAGTCGCCGCAGATCCAATGTAGGAGCGCGCTTGCCCGCGAAGGCGGTCTGCCTGTGCCATCAATGTCGCCTGACACACCGCATTCGCGGGCAAGCGCGCTCCTACAGGTTGTGCGCTGGCCGGGGATTTGCGTTCGCCACAAACCGGTGTTGCGGGTCCTACGCCTTTGCGTTCGGCGGTAAACCGGTTTTGCGCACGACGCGACGGTTCCGGCAGAATGCCGGGCATGACTCGATCCCCGACACTCCCCGACTGCTGCCCTGCCCTGACCGCTCACTGGCCGTTGCCCCACGTGCTGGCAGATGTGGTGTTGGTGAGCAGTCGGTTCGATCCGCAAAAGCTCGTCGACGGCGATTTTCAGCGCTGTCTCATCGAGCCCCCTGCCTCCATTCAGCGGTCGGTGGCCAAGCGGCAGACGGAGTTTCTTGCCGGTCGTTTGTGCGCCCGTGAGGCGATGCGCCGGTTGGACGGCCGCGTCCACGCCCCCCTCATCGGCGAAGACCGCGCGCCTATCTGGCCGCAGGACCTGACCGGCTCGATCACCCACAGCACCGGCTGGGCCGCCGCCATCGTTGCGCGCAAAACGGACTGGCGCGGATTGGGCCTGGACGTCGAACAGCTGATGAGCCACGAGCGCGCCGCGCGTCTGGTGGGTGAGATTCTGACTCCGGCGGAAATGCAGCGACTGAACGCCGGGCCCGAGCACGAAACAGCCAAGGTCGTCACCCTGACCTTTTCCCTGAAGGAAAGCCTGTTCAAGGCGCTCTACCCCATCGTGCTCAAGCGCTTTTATTTCGAGGATGCCGAACTGCTGGAATGGTCTGACGACGGCACCGCGCGGCTGCGCCTGAAGATCGATCTGTCGGAGGAATGGCACAACGGCAAGGAGCTGGACGCGCAGTTCAGCGTGCAGGACGGGCAGCTGTTGAGTCTGGTGGCGATTCGGGGCTGACGGCCGCGCCCAACGGACAATGCTCACACCGCCCCACCCATTCCACCCGATGACTCAGGCAGCATGTGCGCCGCTGCCGAACCGTCTGCCCGTCCTTCTCTATATAGCTAACGGACTGGAACAGCGGATTGCGCCGCCCATCCGGCCTCATCCTTTCCCGCAACAAACCATACCCCGCAACAACGGAAACGTCGCTCGCCGCGGACAGCTGCCGCAAGCAGGTCTCCAGATAATCCCCGGCGTTGCCCCACAGCACGGCCGCCGGCACATCGCCGTAATCACTCAAGCGGTCGATCACCTGCTGCAAATTCTCCAGCAGCGGCGCAAACCGCTCGAACGGATCGTCCGAAACCGCCACCTGCGTAACAGCGCCCTCAAACCGCACCCCGTCCAGAAATCCCCGTTCATGCAGGGCGAAACTCAGCCGGCCCAAGCTCAGCGGCCACCCCATGCCATGGGCCAGACTCGCCACCACCACCGGCGGAATCAGCTGCATCGCGTAATACTTCATCCATTGCGAGACCAGCACCGGCAACTGATCCCTCATCAACTCCGGCCCATACACCTTCAGCAGCAAGCGATCCAGAGCCTCATCCCGCAACAGCTCGGTCAACGGCAACACGGGCCGGGTTTCATCGATCACCACCGTGCGGGCAAACTCGGCCAGCGCGCCGTCGAGCATCACGCCTCTCCCTGCTGGCGGGGCCAGGCCAGGCTGAAACACGCGCCGCCGAGGATCTGGCTGCGCCCGATCAGCGCGCGCCCGCCATGCCAATGGATGATACGGCGCACGATCGACAACCCCAAACCGTGCCCGCCCGACGCCCGGGTGCGGCTGTCGTCCAGGCGCATGAACGGCGTGAAGATCCGTTCCCAGGCACTTTCCGGTACGCCGGGGCCGTCATCTTCAACGTCGATGCGACAGCGCTCCTCACTCAACTGATAGCCAATGCGCACCTCCGACTCGGCGTGGCGCATGGCGTTGCTCACCAGATTCTGCAGCGCACGATGCAAGTACCGCGGCTCGGCCTCCACCCAGTGCTCTTCGCCCGATCCGACACGATGCAGCGCATCAACACACTCCCCGCGCCTGACGCTGATATTCGGCCGCAGCGGCGCCAGTTCGGCAATCACTTGCTCGATCAGGGCGTCGAGGTCGATGCGCTGGAAATTCAGGGTCGGCGCGCCCTGCTCCAGGCGAGCGTAGGTGAGCATCTCGTCGACCAGCTTGTCGAGGTCCTGAATATCGCTGTCCATGCCGACCATGTATTTATCCCGCGCTTCCGGGGTCGTGGCGTCGTTGATCATTTCCAGCCCGAAACGCAACCGCGCCACCGGCGTGCGCAGCTCGTGGGACACCGCACGCACCAATTCGCGCTGGATCATCAACGACCGCTGCAAGTGCTCGGCCATGCCGTTGAACGCCGACGCCAGCCGCCCGACCGAATCCGCGCCCGCCCCCGCACTTGCTACAGGAACGCGGGTTTCCAGGCTGCCCTGGGCGATCTGCGTGGCCGCCGCTTCCAGCCCGCGCAGCCGATGCTCGAGCCGACGCACCAACAAGTACACCACCAGCCCGATCAGGCACAGGCCGAGAAACGTGATCAGGATCAGCAACTCCGGCGGATAGGGATTCATCTGGAACAGCGGGCCGATCTCCAGCACCCACGGGGTTTCGCCGACGCCGGACAGCACGCGGATCGAGTCGCCGCCCTTGCCCAGCGCCATCACCGTGTCGCCCTCGTCGATACGCCGACGCTGGTCATCGTCGACGTCGAGCTTCTCCAGCCGGATCAGCTGCATGTCGAAGCCGAACCCCTTGCTCTGGCGCAACGTTTCCAGCCGCGCCGGCTGCTCATCGACGGGCAGACGCACCAGTTCGTCGAGCAACAGAAAGATCGTCGCGCGGGCCAGTTGCTCGCTGATCTGCCGCACCTCGCCGGTCAGGAGCAAACCGCTGGACGGATCGCCCGACACCGCTGGCTCGACCTCCCGAAACACCTGCGCGGCATGGGGCCCGGTCTGCTCGACCACCACCTGCCCGCGACTCAACCGGCTGCGGGCGCTGCCTTCGAGATGCGCGTGCTCGGCGGTCTCCAGTGCCAGCGGAATGCCCAGCAGACGTTCCCACACGGCGAGGGCCCGGGTGCGCTCAATGTCGTTCATGCCGCGCAGATTGTCGGCCATCAGCGTGAAGGTGCCGTGGGCCAATTGCTCGCGGTAGTGATCGGCGCGCACGGCGTTGACCAGATGCAGGGTGAGCACGCCGAGCAATGCCACCAGCACCAGAACGCCGAGCATGCCGCCATAGATGCGCAGGAAGATGGAATTCATCGGTCAGCCGTCGCGCTTGAGGGAGGGCAGTTGCGCGGCGGCGTGGGGCACGAACAGGTAACCCTTGTTGCGCACGGTCTTGATCAGGCGCGGGTGATCGGGGTCGTCACCGATACGCGGGCGGATTTTCGAGATGCGCACATCAATGGAGCGGTCCTGGCCGTCATAGCCGACGCCGCGCAGGGCCGTGAAGATCTCTTCGCGAGAGAGAATGCGCCCGGCGTTGGCGACCAACAGCCACAACAGGTCGAATTCGGCGCTGGTCAGTTCAACGCTCTGGTCGTTGAGCCAGGCTTCGCGCAGGGCGTTGTCCACCACCAGCGCGCCGAATTCCAGACGGTGCTGCGCCTGGACGGGGCTTTCGACGGTTTCGCTGCGCCTTAATAAAGCATGGATGCGCGCGAGCAGCACCCGGGGGTGCACCGGTTTGCCAACGTAATCGTCGGCGCCCATGTCCAGCCCCTGAATCTGATCGCTGTCGTCGGTGCGCGCGGTGAGCATCAGGATCGGCCCGTCGTAGTGGCTGCGCACCTTGCGGCAGATGCTCAGGCCGTCTTCGCCGGGGAGCATGAGGTCGAGGATCACCAGATCCGGCTGCTCGTCGATGATGCGCCGGGCCGCCCGCGCGCCGTCCCCTTCCAGGCTCACGCGCAGGCCGTTGTTTTCGAGGTAGTCCCGGGTGAGTTCGGCCAGCCGCTGGTCATCCTCGACGATCAGCACCTGCCAGGGTTGTGGCTGCACGGTGAGGCTCCTTGTTTTTTCTTATTAATAGCCGGCTTTACATTCGCGATTTTGGAAGGTGCGGGCAGCGATTCCCCGCGATGCGCCCGATCATGGGCAAATCGGGTGGCAGACACAACGCATTCGCCAGCAAGCCGGCTCCCACAGATCCTGCACCTGACGCCGAAATCTAAGCCAACGCAGATCCACTGTAGGAGCGCGCTTGCCCGCGAATGCGATCTGCCTGTGCCGCTCATTCCACCTGACCCACCGCATTCCCCAGCAAGCCGACCCCCACAGATCTTGCGCCCGACGCCGAAACCTCCGCCAACCCAGATCAACTGTAGGAGCGCGCTTGCCCGCGAATGCGATCTGTCTGTGCCGCCCATTCCACCTGACCCACCGCATTCGCCAGCAAGCCGACCCCCACAGATCTTGCGCCCGACGCCGAAATCTCCGCCAACGCAGATCAACTGTAGGAGCGCGCTTGCCCGCGAATGCGACCTGCCTGTGCCGCCCATTCCACCTGACCCACCGCATTCCCCAGCAAGCCGACCCCCACAGATCCATGCCTGCCCCGGAAACCTCAGCCAACGCAGATCCACTCCAGAATCGCCCTTGCCAAATACGTTTTTTGTGATAGCGTTCGCGCCCTCAAAAAACCGGGCAATTGTTTTTCATCGGCGTTTTCCGCGATGAAAAAACAGTGACCAGCGGCCCATCCCAGACGCCATGCGGCCTACACGGGATTTGGGCGTTTCACACACAAATTACACACAGCTTTATCCACAGGTCATGCGTTGCAGTAAGTGTCCGAAACGCATATCTTGTAGCCCTTCGACGGCACAGACCCTACATGTAGGGTTTTTGTCTAAATCCCAAACACAACTCATGTCGCGATTTCAAGGTTTTTTTCTCGCGCATGACGTGTGTACGAAGGGCTGAATAACCCCCGAATCTACCGCTCTACCCCGCCAGCGCGAATGGCAGACCACCCAGCCTTGGGATCTGCGCGCAGCGGCACACGTGTTGCAACATCACACGCGCATTCTGCAACAGTTTTCAGGGTGACGGACTCAGGTCCGGCACCCTTTTCGACTTCAACGCCAGGGAGGGTAAATCCACCTTCCCATTCGTCCTGAAGTCATGGCCTGACGTTTGTCAGTCCACTGCCGCAAGACGAAACGGTGGGCGCGCATTTTGCGCCCAAACAAACTTAGAGAACGTGGAGACACCCATGCAAACAGACACAACTCGCGAGAATCCGCAGGCCACCGCGCCGCAGACAGGTGCGACCCAGCAGGACCTGTCCGCCACCGCTCCGGGTCAGCTGCGTGTGATCAAGCGTAACGGCACCGTCGTTGCGTACACCGATGACAAGATCACCGTCGCCATCACCAAGGCCTTTCTCGCAGTTGAAGGCGGCAGCGCTGCCGCTTCGTCGCGTATCCATGACACCGTTGCGCGCCTGACCGAACAGGTCTCCGCGACCTTCAAGCGCCGCATGCCGTCGGGTGGCACCATCCACATCGAAGAAATCCAGGATCAGGTCGAACTGGCGCTGATGCGCGCCGGCGAGCAGAAAGTCGCCCGCGACTACGTGATCTACCGCAACGAGCGCTCCAAGGAGCGTGCCGGTCGCACCGCTGGCGAAACCCCAGTGCAGGCGCACCCGTCGATTCGCATCACCGCCAAAGACGGCAGCCTCGCGCCGCTGGACATGGGCCGCCTGAACACCATCGTCACCGAAGCGTGCGAAGGCCTGGCCGAGGTCGATGCCGACCTGATCCAGAGCGAAACCCTGAAGAACCTGTACGACGGCGTCGCGCTGACCGACGTCAACACCGCACTGGTGATGACCGCCCGCACCCTGGTTGAGCGTGAGCCGAACTACTCGTTCGTCACCGCGCGCCTGCTGATGGACACCCTGCGTGCCGAAGGCCTGGGTTTCCTCGGTGTCGCCGAAAGCGCCACCCACCACGAAATGGTCGACATGTACGCCAAGGCACTGCCGGCTTACATCGAGAAAGGCATCCAGTTCGAACTGCTGAACCCTGTGCTGGCCGAATTTGACCTGGAAAAACTGGGCAAGGCGATCAACCACGAGCGCGACCAGCAGTTCACCTACCTGGGCCTGCAGACCCTGTACGACCGTTACTTCATCCACAAGGACGGTATCCGTTTCGAACTGCCGCAGATCTTCTTCATGCGTGTGGCCATGGGCCTGGCGATCGAAGAGAAAGCCCGCGAAGACCGCGCCATCGAGTTCTACAACCTGTTGTCGTCCTTCGACTACATGGCCTCGACCCCGACACTGTTCAACGCCGGCACCCTGCGTCCTCAGCTGTCGAGCTGCTACCTGACCACCGTTCCGGATGACCTGTCGGGCATTTACCACGCCATCCACGACAACGCCATGCTGTCCAAATTCGCAGGCGGTCTGGGCAACGACTGGACTCCGGTTCGTGCGCTGGGCTCTTACATCAAGGGCACCAACGGCAAATCCCAGGGCGTCGTGCCCTTCCTGAAAGTGGTCAATGACACCGCTGTTGCAGTGAACCAGGGCGGCAAGCGCAAAGGCGCTGTCTGTGCGTACCTGGAAACCTGGCACATGGACATCGAAGAGTTCATCGAGCTGCGCAAGAACACCGGTGATGATCGTCGTCGTACCCACGACATGAACACCGCCAACTGGATTCCTGACCTGTTCATGAAGCGTGTCTTCGACGACGGCAAGTGGACCCTGTTCTCGCCGTCCGAAGTGCCGGATCTGCACGACCTGACCGGTAAAGCCTTCGAAGAGCGCTACGAGTACTACGAAGCGCTGACCGAGTACCCAGGCAAGGTCAAACTGTTCAAGACCATTCAGGCCAAAGACCTGTGGCGCAAAATGCTGTCCATGCTGTTCGAAACCGGCCACCCATGGCTGACGTTCAAAGACCCTTGCAACCTGCGTTCGCCGCAGCAGCACGTGGGCGTGGTCCACAGCTCGAACCTGTGCACCGAGATCACCCTGAACACCAACAAGGACGAGATCGCGGTCTGCAACCTGGGCTCGATCAACCTGCCGAACCACATCGTCGACGGCAAGCTGGACACCGACAAGCTCAAGCGCACCATCGACGTGGCCGTGCGCATGCTCGACAACGTGATCGACATCAACTACTACTCGGTGCCGCAAGCGAAGAACTCCAACTTCCGTCACCGTCCGGTCGGTCTGGGCATCATGGGCTTCCAGGACGCGCTGTACCTGCAGCACATCCCTTACGGTTCCGATGCTGCCGTCGAATTCGCCGACCGCTCGATGGAAGCCGTCAGCTACTACGCGATCCAGGCTTCCTGCGATCTGGCGGACGAGCGCGGTGCCTACGAGACGTTCCAGGGGTCGCTGTGGTCCAAAGGCATCCTGCCGCTGGATTCGCAGCAGATCCTGATCGAACAGCGTGGCCAGAAGTACATCGACGTCGACCTGGAAGAAAGCCTGGACTGGGCGCCAGTTCGCGCTCGCGTTCAGAAAGGCATTCGTAACTCGAACATCATGGCCATCGCACCGACCGCGACCATCGCCAACATCACCGGCGTCTCGCAGTCGATCGAACCGACTTATCAGAACCTGTACGTGAAATCGAACCTGTCGGGCGAATTCACCGTGATCAACCCGTACCTGGTTCGCGACCTGAAAGCCCGCGACCTGTGGGACTCGGTCATGATCAACGACCTGAAGTACTACGACGGTTCGGTGCAGCAGATCGAGCGCATCCCGCAGGAGTTGAAAGACCTCTACGCGACCGCCTTCGAAGTGGACACCAAGTGGATCGTTGACGCGGCCAGCCGTCGTCAGAAGTGGATCGACCAGGCCCAGTCGCTGAACCTGTACATCGCCGGCGCATCGGGCAAGAAGCTGGACGTGACCTACCGCATGGCCTGGTACCGTGGTCTGAAAACCACTTACTACCTCCGTGCCCTGGCCGCGACCAGCACCGAGAAGTCGACCATCAACACCGGCAAGCTGAACGCCGTTTCCAGCGGTGGCCACGGCCCGGACGACTCGGCGATCACCGCCCCGCGTCCAGCCGAAGCGGCACCGGCCGGTCCAGCGCCAGTGCCAAAAGCCTGCGCGATCGACGAGCCGGACTGCGAAGCCTGCCAGTAAAACCCGCTGGCAAGCGCCTCCACCTGTAGGAGCGCGCTTGCCCGCTAACAGCTCGCTCTAATTGTAGGAGTGAGCTTGCTCGCGAAGCGGTTCAAGCAACACCGCGACCCGGGAGCCTAAACGCTCTCGGCCCTCGCTCCCCCTCCCCCCTTTCCGCTACACTCCCCTCTTGCCAAGCCAGGAGAACGCCCCATGCCAGCTGCCTCGCTAGAGTCCAAAAAAGCCTACTGCGCCAAAACGCGCCGCTCCAACTACGCCGCCAGCCTGCGTCTGGAAGGTTTCGAGAGCTCGCCCGCCGACTCCGAACGCCGCCTGCCCTCCCGGGAAGAGCTGCTCACCAGCTACCGCAAAAAACAGGCCTGATGGTCGACAAATACGGCGTCGGACAAGACCCTTACTGTCCGCCCGGCAGGACTGTGCTGCGCAACCGCCTCGACCTCAGCGATGCAAACATCCTGGCGCAAGCCGAGCGCGACCTGTCCGAAGTCGCCGCTGAAGCCATCGACTTCTCCCCTCCTCCGCACGACCTGCCCTACCTGCAAGCCATCCACCGCCAGTTGTTCGCTGATCTCTACGACTGGGCGGGCGAACTGCGCACTGTCGACATCTCCAAAGACCAGACCCACTTCTGCGTGACCCACCGCATCGAGCCCGAGGCCAACAAGCTGTTCAAGGTATTGGCCGACGCGAACTGGTTTCAGGAGCTGGATCGTGGGCACTTGATTGCGGCCAGTGCCGAGCTGTTTGGGGATTTGAACGTGATCCATCCGTTTCGCGAAGGGAATGGGCGTGCGCAGCGGATTCTGTTCGAGCACATTATCGTGAATGCGGGGTTCGAGATCAGTTGGTGGCCGGTGGAAGCGGAGGAATGGATACGGGCGAATGTGGATGCGGTGGGGTGTGATTATGAGGGGTTGGTGCGGGTGTTTGAGCGGTGTGTTGGGGGGGCGATTGCAATTGATTGCAAGGAAGATTGATTCAGGTGAATGGTGATCTCCGGAACGCCATTCGTCGCGATTAAGTCTCTCGACATTGAAGGTCGTTCAAAGCCGCAGCTAGGGCGCCTCAAGCTGCGGCCCTTTGAATACGCCGCGATTACCGTCTGAAAGCAAAACGGCCGCTCCTGTCGCCGCATTCATAGCGACACATTGACGCCGTTCGACGGATTGCCGCGCCATCTGACACACTATATGATGTGTCTCGCAACACGCAGACACACTAGATACGTGATCCAACTTGATCCAGTGGCGCTTTTCTCGAACGCACGAATCGGGAATTAACGCAAAGGAAAATGACGGCAAATCGCCCCTCAAATTCCGTCACGGACGAACCTGCGCCGGGCAAAATCTGTATAATCCCGCGCTCATCCAGGGTACTCAAAATGACCGCTTGCACTCGCAAAACCGTCACTCTGAAATCGGCCTCTGCTGACTTGTTTCGCAGGTGCACCGCAGGCAACCCTCGCAGCATGTTCGTTGATCGATTTGAAGCAGCGTTTAGCGCCTTAGTCGATCAATCACAGTAGCACCAGAACCACCCAACCTATTCCCGTTGCCAGCCCCGCTATCAGCAACGCTGGCAACGCATACTTTGAAATCCACAGGCCGCTTAAAACCGGTCCTCTAGCAGGAGCCTCCTCACCATGCTGAGCTGGGACGAATTCGACAAAGAAGACGCCGCTGAACCCGCCAAAGGCGCCAACGCCGGCCACGCTTCGGAAGCTGCGATGGACAAACTCGACAGCGCCGGTGGTGCTGCTGCGCTCGAAGCCCGCGCCGTCAGCGCAAACGACTCCGACGCCATTGCCCGCGCCAAAGCCGCGCTGGACAAGCTGGACGTCGCTGAAGGTCTTGCCGAACTCGAAGGCTCCGCCGCCCGCGTCGCGGTCGACGAAAAACGCATGATCAACTGCCGCGCCGATCTCAACCAGCTCGTGCCTTTCAAGTACGACTGGGCCTGGCAGAAGTATCTGGACGGCTGCGCCAACCACTGGATGCCGCAAGAGGTCAACATGACCACGGACATCGCCCTCTGGAAAGACCCGGAAGGCCTGACCGACGACGAGCGCCGCATCGTCCTGCGCAACCTGGGCTTCTTCTCCACCGCCGACTCCCTGGTTGCCAACAACCTCGTGCTGGCCGTGTATCGCCTCATCACCAACCCTGAATGCCGCCAGTACATCCTGCGCCAGGCGTTCGAGGAAGCGATCCACACCCACGCCTACCAGTACTGCATCGAATCGCTGGGCATGGACGAAGGCGAGATCTTCAACATGTACCACGAGATCCCGTCGGTCGCCAAAAAGGCAGCCTGGGGCCTCAAGTACACCCGCTCGATCTCCGATCCGAAGTTCGAAACCGGGACCGTTGAGACCGACAAAGAACTGCTGCGCAACCTGATCGCCTACTACTGCGTCCTGGAAGGCATCTTCTTCTACTGCGGCTTCACCCAGATCCTCTCCATGGGTCGCCGCAACAAAATGACCGGCGTCGCAGAACAGTTCCAGTACATCCTGCGTGACGAGTCCATGCACCTGAACTTCGGCATCGACGTGATCAACCAGATCAAAATCGAAAACCCACACCTGTGGGATGCCGAAATGAAGGAAGAAGCAACCCAGATGATCCTGCAAGGGACCCAACTGGAAATCGAATACGCCCGCGACACCATGCCTCGCGGCGTACTCGGCATGAACGCAGCGATGATGGAGGACTACCTCAAGTTCATCGCGAACCGTCGTTTGAGCCAGATTGGGTTGAAGGAAGAGTACCCAGGGACCACTAACCCGTTCCCATGGATGAGCGAGATCATGGACTTGAAGAAAGAGAAGAACTTCTTTGAGACGCGGGTTATTGAGTATCAAACGGGTGGGGCGTTGAGCTGGGATTGATTTGATCTCGACTCAGTAAGCTGCACACGAAAGGGCTGCCAGAAATGGTGGCCCTTTTTATTGCGCCGCTGACTCCCGAGCAGATTTTCGAGGATTCCCAATCTAAACGCTGTGCAGAGATACCAATGATCGTTCCTCACGCTCCGCGTGGGAATGCAGCCACCGACGCTACGCGTCGACCCGCTAGTTTGATCCCCCATCCCGCCGCTGATAGCCTTAGCCCTAGCGATAACTCTCTTTTCAAACTTATACCGAAGGCTCAACCGGTGAAAGACCCAGAGTTGCTGGATGCACTCAAAGCTGAAAACGCTCGGCTAATCGCCTTGCTCGACGCTCACGGCATCAATTGGCAGCCGCGCGCAGAGCCTGCACTTATACCTCTGACGCACATTGAATCGTCATACGCGCTAGATACCCAAAGCAAAGTCGCGCTCTTTCGTAGCCTGTTCAAAGGTCGTACCGATATCTACCCGCTCCGCTGGGAAGGCAAAAGCGGCAAATCTGGTTATGCACCTGCATGTGGAAACGAGTGGCGCCCGGGCATCTGCGAAAAGCCGCGGATTAAGTGCGGCGACTGCCACCAGCGCCAACTTTTAGAGGTGAATGACGACGTCATCTTTCGGCATCTTGCAGGCGCGGTTGTCGTAGGTGTTTATCCCCTCCTCAAAGACGACACCTGCTTCTTCCTAGCGGCTGACTTCGATGAGTCTGAGTGGCGCGATGATGTACGCGCATTCGCGGCGTCCTGCGATGCGCTCGGTGTGCCAGTAGCCCTGGAAATTTCACGCTCTGGAAACGGCGCCCATGCTTGGATATTTTTTGAGGATAAGGTGCTTGCCAGTGACGCGCGCCGTCTTGGAGCAGCGATCATTAGCCACGCCTGCGAGCGCACGCGGCAACTATCCCTCAGCTCCTACGACCGGTTGTTTCCTAATCAGGACACCATGCCCAAAGGTGGCTTTGGCAACTTGATTGCGCTACCGCTGCAAAAACGCGCCAGGGCACAGCAACACAGCGTGTTTGTCGATGCCGACCTTACGCCCTATGCCGATCAGTGGACGTTTCTGGCTAATCTCCAACGGATGGACCCAGCGCGCATCCACCCTGTTATTACGGACGCTACGGGCAGCCGGGACCCAGTGGCCGTTGCCTATGTTGATGAGGAGGAAAATGCGCAGCCTTGGAAAGATCAGGGATCACAATCACAAAAATTCAACTGCCCGCTGCCTAATACCTTAACTATCACCCTGGCGAATTTAATCTACTTCGAAAAGGCGCAGCTGCCTCAGCCGTTGAGCAATCAGCTGATCCGCCTAGCGGCGTTCCAGAACCCCGAATTCTACAAGGCACAAGCGATGCGCCTGTCGTTATGGAATAAGCCCAGAGTCATCGGCTGCGCGCAGAATTTTCCGAAGCACATCGCCCTGCCCCGCGGCTGCTGGGACTCAGTGCAGAAGTTAATGGATGAGCACAAGATTAAGCTGCTTGTGGAGGACGAGCGCTTCGCAGGCAAACCTCTAGTTGTCAGTTTCATGGGCATTTTACGGCCCGACCAAGAAGACGCCGTCACGGCCGTGCAGGCCCACGACACCGGCATTCTTTGCGCGCCGACAGCATTTGGTAAAACAGTCAGTGCAGCCGCGCTTATTGCGAGGCGCAGGGTGAACACGTTGGTGTTGGTCCATAGGACAGAGCTCCTAAGGCAGTGGCAAGAACGATTGCAAGCTTTCCTCGGCGTAGGCAAAGACGTCGTCGGGACCATTGGCGGCGGTAAGCCAAAGATCACCGGCCAAGTCGATATAGCCGTCATGCAATCGTTGTCACGCAAAGGAGAGATCAGTGAGCTGGTGAAGAACTACGGCCAGATCATCGTCGACGAATGCCATCATTTGTCTGCGGTATCTTTCGAAGCCCTGTTACGCAGCCCATCCGCACGCTACGTGTTGGGACTCACAGCAACCCCGATTCGCCGTGATGGGCAGCATCCCATCATTTTCATGCAATGCGGACCCATTCGTCATACGGCTACTCGTCCTGCCAGTGCCCCTCATGACCTATCGGTGACGCCTCGCATGCTAACTGGCCCCATCGTCGTACCAGAGGGCTCGGGCATCCAGGAAGTATTCAGGCAACTGGCCGATGACTCACGACGCGCGGCCGTCATCGTTTCTGCCGTGGTGAATGCTTATCGGCATGGCCGAAAAGTGCTGGTGCTTACACAGCGCACAGAGCATGTAGAGAAACTCGACTTAGCATTAAAAGAGCATGTCGACAATTTATACACGCTGCATGGACGCATGCCCAAAAAGCAGCGGGCGTCGTTGATCAGCACATTAGAGTCTCTGCCTGAAGATGCGCCGCGAGTGCTTTTGGCCACCGGCACCCTAATCGGTGAGGGTTTTGACCATCCCCCCTTAGATACTCTCGTACTGGCGATGCCGATTTCTTGGCGGGGGATCCTGCAACAGTACGCGGGACGGTTGCACCGGGAGCACGCCGCTAAGTCCGACGTATATGTCATCGACTTTGTAGACGAAGGCAACGCGGCGTTATTGAGAATGTGGGAGAAACGGAAAGCGGGTTACAAAGCGATGGGTTACCGGCTGGTCGATTCATTCAGCTCAATGCCCCTTTTGTAAGACTCTGCTGCGACCTCGATCAAGAGCGGGTTAGCGAACCCAACCGCAGGCGTGCCCGCTAGCGTCGGGGCCAACTACTCAACCGAAGCACCCAGCAACACCAACACGGTTCTACCGACCGCCCGCATCCACTAGCCTTCAACGCTCCGCCCTCATCTCAGATTAAAGGACGAATCCATGGGTCGAAGCCGCTACACGATTACGGAAATCGACAAACCCCATTTCCTGACCTGCACCATCGTTGAATGGCTGCCGCTCTTCACCCGCCCGGCCTTGGTCGATATCGTGCTTAACACGTGGCGCTTTCAACAAGCGAATCAAGGTCTACAGCTCTATGGATATGTCGTTTTAGAAAATCACCTTCACTCTCTTGCTCAGTCTCCAGACCTTGCAAAATCTGTAGCTGGTTTCAAGTCCTACACGGCGCGAAACATCATCGACTACCTCCAACTCGCGCATGCTGAAAGCACCCTCCAACGTCTTCGATTCGCTAAGCGCGCGCACAAGGTCGACCGCGTCTATCAGGTCTGGCAGGAAGGCGTGCACGCGGAGATGGTCTACAGCGAGAGTGTCATGCAGCAGAAGCTCGACTACATACACCAGAACCCGGTAAAGCGAGGGTATGTCGACTTCGGGGAGCAATGGAGATATTCAAGTGCGCGGGATTATCACGGTAAATCGGGACTGATCGAGGTGCAGCGTTGGTGCTGAAGGACGCGGAGCGTCCTGGGCTGCATTACCACGCAGAGCGTGGGAACGATCGGATCACCTGAGCGTTGAAATCAATGTGATTGCCCGCCCGAAGTCTGATGGGATTGGCTATTGCTGAGCCCATGGGTAAGAGGCTTAAGGCTACTAGCCAAAAATCCAAACCATTCGTACAGTGCTAGGTAATTTTTCCTACACACGGAATGGAATAGTGCTCCCCACGTTAAGCCAGAAAGCATCGTCAAAGCAGGTTGATTCTGATCAACCTGGGGACGCTCAGCCGCGCTTCATTAAAGGAGAAATCTACCAACGAAAGCGCGACATTCACCTTCCCTACGGCGGCAGTTATCAACCGGGCATTACTCGTTCAAAAAAATCGAGTGCTGTCTTCATATTCACCGGTAAATCCGGGGAGCAGTACGGCTACCACGATAAGAAAGACGACTTTGGGGTCTACTCCTACACAGGGGAAGGTCAGACCGGGCACATGAAGCTGGCCAAGGGAAACCTCGCCATTTTGAACCATGCGCATGAGGGGCGAGCGCTTCACCTATTTGAATCGCTGGGCAAGGGGAAAGGACACCGCTATTTAGATGAGTTCTGCTGTGCAAGTTATCAATGGGACGAAGGCCTAGATAAATACGGCAAGAACAGAAAAATTATCGTCTTCCGCTTAGTCCCCGTCAGCGTTAACGTGCAGGATGAAGTGACACCTGATGCTGATGACGACGAACAAGATCTGCTGAACATGTCGCTCTCAGCCGCAAGAACAATGGCTTTCGAGGCTTCCAAAACGCCCGAGGGTGGCCAGAACCTTGTGTTAAAAACTGTTCACGCCCGAAGTAAAAAAGTAAAACGCTACGTGTTACTGCGAGCAGATGGGACCTGTGAGAGCTGCGGAAAACCTGCCCCCTTCTACAAAGTCGACGGCGCTCCATACCTAGAGCCCCACCATGTAAATCGACTTTCTGACGGGGGATTGGATCATCCCAACTTCGTGGGCGGGGTGTGCCCGACCTGCCATCGTGAGATTCACTACGGCAAAGATGGCAGCAAGAAAAATGAAGAACTTCGTATTGCGATCATGACGAAGGAGAATGCCTTAGCTAAATCCTTTCAAGAAAATAAAAGATCAAAAAAATCGGCAGTGCCAACCTAAGTTTGAGTGAGCGCTCTGTCGCTATGAGCAAACCAGCCGACATGTTGATAACCCGCCTCACCGCATCGCGAGCAAGCTCACTCCTACAGTTGCAACAGCGCTCACCAGATCTCCACACCAACGGATTAGAAAAGACCAAGGACATGGCCAAGAAAACCTCCCTCTTCGAAGACCTGTTTCACATCGCCAGCAAACTACCCTGGTGGCTCAGCGCACTGATCGCGATCAGCTCCGGCGTTTACCTGCACTCGGTAGCGACCGCGCCAATGCCCGTCTACTCCGACCCTCAACATTTGCAGTCAGTGGTCTTCAGCACCATGGCGCACACCGGCGCTTTGTTTGGGCAATACCTGCTGCCATTGATCTTCACCGCCGGCGCCATCGCCTCAATTATCGGCCGTCGCAAACGCCGCAATCTCCTCGACTCCGCCGCCACCACCAAAGGCAACCCTCTGCTGAGCATCACCTGGCATGAGTTCGAATTACTGGTAGGTGAAGCCCTACGCCGACGTGGCTACTCAGTACGAGAAACAGGCAAGAACGGCCCGGACGGCGGCATTGATTTGATCGCGCGCAAGGACGGCGAGACGTACGTGGTGCAGTGCAAGCAGTGGCGCTCGGTGCAGGTCGGTGTGCCGGTGGTGCGGGAGTTGTATGGCGCGATGGCGGCTGAGGGCGCTGTCGGCGGTTTCGTGGTCACCAGTGGGACGTTCACCAAACCGGCGAGGGATTTTGCAGAAGGTCGCAACGTGCAACTGGTCGACGGTACGGTGCTGAAGCAGTGGATCGCCGAGGCGAATAAGCCTGGTCCAAAGCCGACCGTCGAGGTGGTACCAGAGCGTGTCGAGCCAGCAATCGTTGAGCCGGAGGTGGTCGTTACGCCAAGTCCCGCTCCAGCTCCGATCCCCGTTCAAGCGCCAGCCTCAACCGAGACGCCACCCGTCACACGAGAAGCGGAGCCTGAACCTGCTGCCCTGCCCACAGCGCCTCTGTGCCCGCACTGCCGCAAAACCATGGTGATACGTGTCGCCAGAACCGGTGCGAACGCAGGCGGGAATTTCTGGGGCTGTGTGGCTTATCCAAAATGCCGTGGGATCAGGGCGATTTTCGCGCCGATGACGGTGAAGTAACGCCACCAGACCAAATGAGCACGTCCGCCAACCCCTGACGTGCTCCGCACAAATCTCGCACCAACAAGCCCCCGCCGCGCAAACACGCTAGCGGCGTTATGAGATGGCGGTGTGTCAGTGACGAATCAGGTGCTGACACGATTTTCGCGGGCAAGCGCGCTCCTACAGTGGATGTGTGCCTGGCAGGGACTATCTGGCGGCCCCCATACAAAGCGCCGTGCCGCGAAGCACTACAAAACCCTGAAAGTTCCCGCCCAAGCCCCTCCCCGCACATAACATTTTCGCTAACAAATAGTTACCCGGGTTTCATTTGCCCCTGCGTTCGATGCTTCGTAAGGTGGCTTCACCCCATCGAACCCGCCCAGCGCTGGAACGATGGAAACCCACACCCAAGCCGGAGAACGTCAAACGCCTGATCAGCTTTTAGCATTTTGTTTCTGTCGTTCGCTGCGTCGTTGCTCCCGACGTGGTGCCTCCAAGCTCCAAACTTCAGCCGCTCCCCAGCGGCTTTTTTTTGCTCAGCATTTGCTGAATCCGCCCTGCCATCTGCGCCGTATCTGCGACCGGGCGAGCGTGCAACCGACCGCAAGCGCCAACACGGAAAACAGCGCCAAGCAGCCGCCCCACCTCCGCCATGTCCCGCGCATCCATCCCTTGGCGAGTGATGAACTGCGTCCCTAGCCGCAACGCCTGATGCCCTGCGCGGGAAGGATCAACACACGTCCCGATCAGAATCCCCTGCGCCTCCAACGCATGCATCACAGCGCGCGGATCAGCATCCAGTGACAGCGGCAGCAGCAGTTGATGGGTGTGCACTTCGCCGTCATTAGCCCCTATGACAGGCAACCCGGTATCGACCAGCGCGCGATGCAAAGCCGCACTGTTGCTGACAATGCGGGTGGCATATTCGCGGCCACCGGTCTGGGCTTCGGTCAGGGTGACCGCCAGGGACGGCAGCCGGCCGGCGTCGTAGTTGGCGAGCAGGCGGGTGTCGAGCAGGTTGCGCAGGGCCATCGCGTCGTCCGGGTCGCGGCCGAGCACCAGTCCTTGGGGTCGGCCGGGCAGGGTTTTGTAGGTGGAGCTGCTGATGAGGTCGACGCCGACGTCAAAGGGGTTGGGGTACGTGCCGCCAGCAATCAGGCCCAGCACGTGGGAGGCGTCGAATAGCGTTTTGGCGCCGACCGCACGGGCGGCGTTGACCACCGGGGCGATGTCGTCGGCCTTGATCATGACGCTGCGTCCGAGCACGACGAGCTTGGGGCGGGTTTGGGTGATCATCTCTGCCGCCCGCGCTGCGTCGAGCTGGCAGTTGTGGCGGTCGAACGGCAGGTCTTCAACGATGAGACCTGCCAATTCTGCAGTGCCGCCACGGCGTTGGCTCAGGTGCCCACCGTGTTCGGCAGCGGGTGCCAGCACTGTGTCGCCCGGTCGGCAGTAGGCATGGAAGATCGCCAGGTTGGCCAAGGTGCAGCTGGCCAGGCGGACTTCGGCCCATGCTGCGCCGAATAGGGTCATGGCGGCCTGGCTGGCGAAGGTTTCAAGCTCGCTGACCAGCTCGGTGTCCGGCTGTTCTTTGTGGCCGGTCGGGCCCATCGCCGGGTAGGCACTGAGCGCAGGGTTGTAGGCGGCCATGGCGCGGGCGCTGGGGAGGTTGGCGCCGGCGTAGAGCATCAAGCGCTGGGTTTGCAGTTGCGGCAACCGGTCGGCGCAAGCGGCGAGCAATGCATCGAGATCACGGGGCATGGTCGGCAGCTTCCTTAATGGCGCATCAACGACGAATGGAGTCCGGGTGCTCGGACTTGTCCCTGACGAGGAGCATCAGCGCGTCGCGTTTCTCCAGCAGGTGGTGGCGCAGGATGCTGCTCAGGCGCTTGCCGTCCCGGGCTTGCAGGGCCTCGATCATTTCTTCGTGGTCGTGCAGGGCGCGGTCCCATTTCGGGGCCTGGTGGTTGGAGAGAAAGCGTAATGCGTGGATGCGCCGGTTCAGCGACAGGTAGACCTGACGCAGCGCCGAGTTGCGCGCAGCCAGGTTGATCAGGTCATGGATGGCGCGGTTGCGCTGGTAGTAACCCGGCAGGTCGTTCTGGTTTTTGCTGACCACCATGGCGTAATGCAGCGCTTTGATGTCTTCGATTTCCTGGGCGGTGATGCGCTCACAGGCCAGCTCCCCGGCGAAGGCTTCGATGCCGCTCATCAGTTCGAAGGTTTCGCGAATCTCCAGCTCGGACATGCGCGCAACGCTGGCGCCTCGGTTCGGGTTGATTTCGATCAGCCCTTCTACGGCAAGCACCTTCAGCGCTTCGCGCAACGGCGTGCGGGAGATACCGAGGGTTTCGCACAGCTCGCGTTCGTTGAGCTTGGTGCCCGGGGCGAGGACGCCCTCAGTAATAAAGCCGCGCAGGTGATCGATGACGATGTCGTGCAGACGCTGGCGTTCGACCTTGGGCATTGGCCGGGCGTCGGGCTGTACGCTCACTTCTTCAGTATTTTGCATTCAAAAATCCTTCCTGGACCCGCTCTAGCGCCGAGTCCTTATTCGAAAATGCTCCAGTTCGCCAGGAAGATTAGCGTAATTGGGCCGTTTGACACAGCATCGCCCTGTGCTAGGTTAATTTTGAATTCAAAATACAAAATTATAAAAAAACAAGGAGACACCGATGCTGAAGCTCGATTTCCACCCTGCCGGTCGCCACTTCCTTCAGATCCCAGGGCCTAGCCCTGTGCCGGATCGCATCCTTCGTGCGATGAGTTACCCCACCATTGACCACCGTGGCCCGGAGTTCGGCGAGTTGGGGCTCAAAGTGCTGGAAGGCATCAAGCAGATCTTCAAGACCGTGCATCCGGTGGTGATTTATCCGGCGTCGGGCACCGGTGCCTGGGAAGCGGCGCTGTGCAACACGCTGAGTTCGGGCGACGAGGTGCTGATGTTCGAGACCGGCCATTTCGCGACGCTGTGGCAGAAGATGGCGCTGAGTCTGGGTCTCAAGCCGCAGTTCATCGGTCGGCCCGGCATTGAAGGCTGGCGCGGCGGGATTGATGCGCAAATGATCGAAGACCATCTGCGCGCTGACACCGGGCATCGCATCAAGGCTGTCTGCGTCGTACACAACGAGACCAGCACCGGCGTCACTTCGGACATCGCGTCCGTGCGCAAAGCCATCGATGCGGCGGGCCACCCTGCCCTGCTGCTGGTCGACACCATCTCCGGCCTGGCCTCCGCCGACTATCGTCATGACGAGTGGGGCGTGGACGTCACCGTCTCCGGCTCGCAGAAAGGCCTGATGCTGCCGCCGGGCATCAGCTTCAACGCGCTGTCGCCCAAAGCTATCGAGGCCAGCAAGCGTGCCGGTTTGCCCCGCAGTTTCTGGGCGTGGGACGACATCATCGAGATGAACAAGACCGGTTACTGGCCGTACACGCCGAACACCAACTTGTTGTACGGCTTGTCCGAGGCGCTGGACATGATCCTCGGCGAAGGCCTGGACAACGTGTTCATCCGTCACAACCGTCTGGCGAAGGCCTGCCGCACCGCCGTAACGGCCTGGGGCCTGGAAATCCAGTGCGCCGACCCGAGCGTTTACAGCCCCGTGCTCACCGGCGTGATGACGCCTGAAGGCATCGACGCCGACCAGGTGCGCAAGACCATTTACGAGCGCTTCGACATGTCCCTGGGCACCGGCCTGGGCAAGATGAAAGGCCGCATGTTCCGCATCGGTCACCTGGGCGACTGCAACGACCTGATGTTGATGGCCACCCTGACCGGCTGCGAAATGGGCCTGCAAATGGCCGGCGTGAAACTTCAGTCCAGCGGCGTGCTGGCGGCCATGGATTACCTGGGAGGGCAATCGGTGCCGCTGCGACGCGACTGACGCAACACCTGGCTGCGGCACCCCCGCAGCTTTTTTGACACATCTCACTATCCCGAATCATCGCGTTGTCAGCGAACACAATAAGAAACTGGAGATAGCACATGAAGTTTTTACGTCTGCGCCCCACCACGGTGGTGCTGTTCATGCTGTGCGCCATGTATTTCATTACCTACCTGGACCGCGTCAATGTCAGCACCGCCGCCGTCGGTTTCGGTAAAGAATTCAATCTGAGCAAAACCGAGATCGGCATCGTCTTCTCGGCCTTCGCGTACCCCTACCTCATCTTCCAGATCATCGGCGGCTGGGTCAGCGACCGCTTCGGCGCCAAGCGAACCTTGGTGGTGTGCGGGCTGATCTGGGCCAGCGCCACGGTGCTGACCGGTCTGGCGGGCGGCTTTGTCTCGCTGATCGTCGCGCGGATCCTCCTCGGCCTCGGTGAAGGCGCCACCTTCCCCGCAGCAACAGCGGCAATGTCCCGCTGGATCCCCAAGGAAAAACGCGGCTTCGCCCAGGGCATCACTCACGCCTTCGCCCGCCTCGGTAACGCCCTGGCGCCGGCAGCGATGATCGCGGTCATGGCCACGTACGGCTGGCGCGAATCGTTTTATGTCTGCGCGGCCACCAGCTTTGTCTGGGTCATTCTGTGGATGTTTTTATTTACCGAGCACCCGAAAGATCACCCGCGCATCTCGAAACAGGAACTGGACACCCTGCCGCCGCCGAAAGTGAAATCCACCGTCGTGCTGCCGTGGGGTCGCCTGTTCAAGCGCATGGCCCCGGTCACGATCGTTTATTTCTGCTACGGCTGGACGCTTTGGCTGCTGCTCAGCTGGGTGCCGATGTACTTCATGAACATGGGCCTGGACTTGAAGGGCACGGCGATTTTCGCGTCGACGGTGTTCTTCGGCGGCGTGGTCGGCGACACCCTGGGCGGCATCGTCAGTGACCGCATTTATGCGCGCACCAAGGACCTGAACAAGGCGCGCAGCCTGATGGTTGCCGTGTGTCTGGGCCTGACGCTGCTGTCGCTGGTGCCGTTGATGTTCACCAAGGACATGCACATTTCCCTGGCCTGCCTGGCGATCGGGTTTTTCTTCTCCGAGATGACCATCGGCCCGATGTGGGCGATTCCGATGGACATCGCGCCGGACCACTGCGGTACCGCGAGCGGCATGATGAACACCGGATCGGCCATGGCTGCCATCGTCAGCCCGGTCGCCGCCGGTCTGTTGATCGACAAGTTTGGCAACTGGCAGCTGCCGTTTCTGGTCAGCATTGTTCTGCTGGCGATTGGCGTCGTGCTGTCGTTCCGCATGAAGCCGCAGAACAAGTTCGACTACGGGACGCCGGCAGCGCCTCTGACACCCAGTGCCGAACCTGCTCCAGTGGTCAGTAAGTAACGCAACAACGTGAGCCGCCTTCGGGTGGCGCTTCCGTCCTGTAAGTTGCAATCGAGCCCACTCAATGGAGCACCCTTTTGGACACTGACACCCAACCTTCGCGCCTGGCGCAATTAATCGTCGATGCTCAGAACAAGCATGATTTGTTGGGCGAGCTGGATGTCGACCTGAACCCGACCGACCGCGACGCGGCCTACCTCACGCAACAGAAAATCCTGCGCCTGCGTGGCGTTGAAGCAGGGGGCTGGAAGATTGGTTCCAAGTCCTTGGACGGGCCCATTCAGGGCTCGCCGCTGCCTCGCGACTGCCTGTTCCCGTCGACCGGCACGCTGGACCGAAGCGTCTATCCGCCGGTGGGTCTGGAGCTGGAAATCGCCTTCCGTTTCAATCGCGACTTCAGCCCTCGGGATGAGGCGTACAGCGACGAGGAAGTCATGGCGGGCATCGGCGAAATGGCGGCGTCCATCGAGGTGGTTTCCAGCCGGTTTGCGGCCTGGCCGAAGATCGAGCCGCTGACGCAATTGGCCGACTTGCTTAACCACGGCGCCTTGGTGGTGGGTGATTTCGTGCCCTACGATGCGTCCTTTCCCTTCGTGGAACCGACGCTGACCTTCACTGTGAATGGCGAGAGCATCGTGCCGTCCAAAGTCGCCAATCCCGCAGGCGACCCGCGCCGGCTGTTGCCGTGGCTGGTCAACCATCACACCCTCAATGGTCTGCCGTTGTCCAAGGACTTCGTGATTACCACGGGTTCTTATACCGGCATGCACCTCGCCCAGGGCATGGCTGAGGTGATGGGGCAGATCAATGGGCTGCCGCTGGTTTCATTGACGCTGGCCTGACGCTTTACCTCGCTGCCATAAAAAACCCGCCGAGCTGGCGGGTTGTTTTTTGCTGTAAAGCTTTTAGTCAGGGCGGCGAACATACGACCGGTAGACAGGCTGCCAGAAGTCTTTCTCGATGGCCGCTGACAGTTCATCTTCCGATTGCGGTGGCGCCACACTGTCGCGCTGGGCCGCCATGCCGACGGCAAAGGCGATGCGTTTGCTGACCGACTGAACATCCCGCAACGGCGGCAGCATCTGCCCTGCCGCTGCGCATTCTGCCAGCGCCTGGGCCGACGCCATCAGCATGCCGTCGGTGACGCGGGTCGCCTTGCTGGCGATAGCGCCGAGGCCGATGCCGGGGAAGATGTAGGAGTTATTGCACTGGGCGATGGGAAAGGTTTTGCCCAGCACCTCAATCGGCAGAAACGGACTGCCCGTGGCCACCAGCGCCTGCCCGTCGGTCCATTGCAGAATGTCCTTGGGGTGCGCTTCGATCTGCGAGGTCGGGTTGGACAGCGGCATGATGATCGGCTGCGGGCAATGGCTGTGCATGGTCTCGACGATCTGCTGGGTGAACAGTCCGGCCTTGCCCGACACGCCGATCAGCACGGTGGGTTTGGCGTTGCTGACCACCTCATGCAGCGACGGCCAGTGGGCGCTGAACTCCCAGGCGTTCAACGATTCGCTGGAGTGGGCCAGGCGCTGTTGGAAATCGTAGAGGCCCGGCTGGCGATCGGTCAGCAGCCCTTTGCTGTTCAGCAGATACACCTGACTGCGGGCCTGGGCTTCGGACAAGCCTTCAAGCTGCATCGCGGCGATGATCTGCTCGGCGATCCCACAACCCGCTGACCCGGCGCCGACAAAGGCGACGGTCTGATCGGACAAGCGCTGGCCCTTCATCTTGCAGGCGGCCAGTAAGGTGCCGACGGTGACGGCGGCGGTGCCCTGAATGTCATCGTTGAAGCAGCACAGCTGATCGCGAAAGCGCGCGAGCAACGGCATGGCGTTGGTCAGCGCGAAGTCTTCGAACTGCAGAATGGCTTCCGGCCAACGACGCTGGACGCCCTCGACGAATGCCTGAACGAAGGCATCATATTCAGCGCCGCGAACACGCTCCTGCCCGCGGCCGAAGTACAGCGGATCTGCCAGCAGCGCCGGATTGTTGGTGCCGACGTCGAGCACCACCGGCAGCGTGTAGGCCGGGCTGATGCCGCCGCACGCCGTGTACAGCGACAACTTGCCGATGGGGATGCCCATGCCGCCAACGCCCTGATCGCCCAAGCCGAGGATGCGCTCGCAGTCGCTGACGACGATGACTTTGACGTTGTCTTTGGTGACGTTGTTGAGTATCTCGTCGATGCGGTCCTTGTCGGCAATGCTGATGAACAGGCCGCGATGGCTGCGGTAGATGCGGGAAAATTCCTGGCAGACCTTGCCGACGGTGGGGGTGTAGATGATCGGCAGCATCTCGTCGAGGTGGTCGTCGACGACGCGGTAGAAGAGTGTTTCGTTGGAGTCCTGGATCGAGCGCAGGAGGATGTGTTTATCCAGATCGGTCGCGCAGGCCTGGTACTGGTGATAGGCGCGGCTCGCCTGTTGTTCGATGGTTTCGACCCGCTCGGGGAGCAGGCCTTGCAAGGCAAGGGCTTCGCGTTCGTCGAGGCTGAACGCCGTGCCTTTGTTCAGAAGCGGAGTGCCCAACAACGTGGGCCCGGCGAAAGGGACTTGCAAGGTGCGATCAGTGGCATGGGTCATGTCTGTCTCCTGTGCTTATTGTATTTTGAATTGAAATGTACACCTTTGGCCTGGAAAGCCAATGCGCCGATGGAATCTGCGGTGCCGGGACGGACGCTTTCCCGGCTGAAGCCGGTCCCACTAAAGCATTGCGTACACCCAAGGAATTGGCTCATGCCGCATACCCTGTGGGACCGGCTTTAGCCGGGAAGGCGTCAGGCGTCACGCCGCATACCTTGTGGGACCGGCTTTAGCCGGGAAAGCGTCAGGCGTCACACCGCAGAGGTGATGGCGGGCTGCAGATCCGAATGTAGGAGCGCGCTTGCCCGCGAAAGCGTCGGCATGGACTGCCCGTCTGCGTCGGATGTACCGGCCTCTTCGCGGGCAAGCGCGCTCCTACAATGGCCAGCGGCAGACGCAGAGGTCCCGTGGCGTACACATTGGCCTCTTCCCGGCTGAAGCCGGTCCCACTAAACACCGCGTACACCCAGGGAATTGGCTCACGCCGCATACCCTGTGGGACCGGCTTTAGCCGGGAAAGCGTCAGGCGTCTCGCTGCAAATCTTGCGTTGTACATACCGGCCCCTTCCCGGCTGAAGCCGGTCCTACAGATACACCGCGATTATCCCGTAGGACTGGCATTAGCGAGCCCCGCTGGCACCATCGCCCTCACGACTATCAACCTGCTATCACCCTAAGGCAAAATGCCGGACCTATGTAGGAATCATCCCCAGGAGTGGTCGGAATGCGCTTGTTCAGTTTGAGAACCCTGCTGGTCTGCACTGCGTTGGCTTCATGCCTGGGCATGGTCGGCGCGCAGGCCGCCGCCAAGGCCAAACCCGCGCCGAAACCTTCTGGGCAAAAAGTCGCGATGCTCGGCGGCAAGTTCGCTTTCACCCTGCCGAAGGACTACGTCAAAGGCCCGATGGAAGAGATCGACGCCAAGGCCAAGGCTGCCGGCGTCACCGGCTCGCTGTACATGAACAAGCCGGCCAAGCGCGTGGTGATCATCACCGAAGCGCCGCTGCCCAATGACCAGAAGGTCGGCGCCAACGACAAGCAAACCCTCGACGGGATCATCGCCGACACGCTGCAACAGCAGCAGTCCAGCTACAAGGACTTCAAGAAGCTGGGCGAGAAGAAGATCGTACGAAAAGGCCTCGGCATGCGTCAGCTGGATATCTCAGGCAGCGTGGACGGCGGCCGGGTATTGAGTACGACGATCACTGCTGCCTACGGTAAACGCACGGCGATGGTCAACGTGATCTCCCTGGCGAAAGACGCCAAGGCCCACGCCGAGGTGGTGAAGGGTGTGACCGGCGGGAAATAAGGGTTGCTGCTTTTTCGGCAGGGATTGCAGCCGAAAAAGCAGCGATTTCAGATCTACCGCCGTCAGATGTCGGTGGGCAGCAACCGCGGCTGATTTACTCGGGCAACGTCAGTTTGGTCCCGCCTGGATGCGCCTTGATGACACTGTAAGGCAAGACCGACCATTCCGGGCTTTCACACGCGCGCATGACGCGGGGGAAGGACGGGCCGAAAACGATGCCTTTTTCAGTGAAATACCACGACGGAAATTCCCAGACCGACGGGTCGGTGTAGTCGCAATCGTCTTCGGTGGCAGGCTTCTGCATGTCTGCCGGGTGCGCGGCCTTCAGTTGACCGACCAGCCAGGGGGCGAAGGCTATACCGCGGTAGTCTGAATACGTGTCGAAACTCGTGCCACCTTCTTCATCACGTTCGTAGTGAAACGGCGCGCCCTTGCCGACCCACACCACATCTTCCAGCGTCAGCTCCTTCCCCGTGCTGGTATCCAGATTAAGCGGCGAGTCGCCGAAGTCCGGGTGTGCACCGCCGCAATCGTAATCGGTGAAGACGCTCAGGCTCACGATGCCGGGCGTCAGCAAGTGCGGCGTGACCGTCTGCGCAAAATCACCGCCATTGCGGCTCGCGTTGAGCATGCACTGGTGGTAGCTGACAACTTCCTGCCACAAGCGCGAGCGCAGTTGCTGATTAATAGCGGCGGCCTGCTCCGGTGAGTAACCCGAAGTGATTTCAAACATCGAAACACCTGACTCCGGCTCGACCCACCACTGCAGTCCATGGCCCATGAACGTGGCTTTTTTATCCGCCTTGAGCGGCAGGTGCGTGAGCCGCAGGTAGTCATAGGCCGACTGTTTGTAAATGGCCTGCCAACCCGATTCAGCGGAAGCATCCGGCGCGGTGATGGCGTGTTCGGCCAGTTGCACCTTGTAGGACTTGCCCTTGCTGCTCCAGTCCCCGGTCCAGCTTGCATCCGGATTTTTATGAAGGACCAGCTTCGGCAACTTGGCTTCGTCGTCGTAGCTCAGGCCTTCGGTCAGCGTCAGATCATTCCCTTTCGAGGTACCAGAAAGCGGCAGGTCCTTGTGGTATTTCTCGTAGAAATAGCGGCCAGTCACCTCTTCAGCGCTGGTGAGATCAAGCTCGACGACGATGGGCGATTTACCCAAAGTGCCTGTCAGAACATGGACCGCATTCTCGGCGTGCAGGGTGAATGGCGCCATCAGCGCAGCGAGGCAGGTGATACGCAAAACAGAGAAAGAAACAGGCATCAGACGTCCCTTGTGATGATGCTAACGAGTCGGGGCGGTAATCTCGCGAATCGCGGAGCGTCTGGCAAGGGCCCGCCGTGGTTTCTTCAACGCAAGACGGCGCACTCAACGCCTGCCTTCAACCGCCATCCGCACCGCGAACCCGAACAACACCGTGCCCATCACCCAGCGCTGCAGCGCCGCCCACCCAGGTTTCTGCGTGAGAAACGCTGCGATGGAGCCCGCCGCCATGGCCACCATCGCATTCACGCTCAGGCTGATCAGAATCTGCGCGCTGCCCAATATCAGTGACTGAGTGAGCACGCGGGTGCCGTCGCCGACAGTAATGAATTGCGGCAATAGCGACAGGTAAAGCACCGCCACTTTGGGATTGAACAGGTTGGTCATCAGCCCCATCAGGAACAGCTGCCGGTTGCTGTCCTGCGGCAACTCCTTCACTTGAAACGGCGAACGACCGCCCGGTTTCACGGCCTGCCAGGCCAGGTACAGCAAATAGAAGGCACCGGCCATGCGGAGTGTGTCGTAGGCATAAGGGACTGCCATCACCAACCCCGTGATGCCGAACGCCGCGCACAGCATGTAGAAGATAAAGCCAACCGCTACGCCGCCGAGGGAGATCAGACCCGCCTTGGGTCCTTGTGAGATGGATCGCGAAATGACGTAGATCATGTTCGGCCCTGGCGTCAGCACCATGCCGAGGGCAATGAGGGAAAAAGCGATGAGGTTTGAGAGTTCGGGCATCAGAGGCTCCTGCCGGCGTGACGGAATGCACATCCGGACCGCGCCGAATGGCCGCCATATTTCAGCCAACCTCCGTAGAACGGTCTATATACAGATGGCCGGAAAACACGCCATGACAGACGGCACCCGTCACTTATCCAAACGGCACCTGCGCCCACGCACCCTCCAATGGCGACCGGCGTGAATTATTTCTCCAATAGTGGCTAAATGCTCTTCCCAGTACCCCGTCGGCGGAGGACACTCGCAGCGTTGGTCGTGACCGATGTAGCCGTCGGGATGCTGCGTTATTACCCAGTAGAGCGCTATGAACACTTCGGTCCAAAAAGGTCTCTCCTTCGCCAAACGCATGCACTTGCCGCGCAGCATCGGCCTGGGCATCGGTTTCTTCGCGGTGGCTGCAGCGCTGTACCCTTCCCATCCGCCGGCCTGGGTGTGGATCGCCATGATCGCTCACGGTTACGGCTGGCCGCACATGGCTTACCTGCTCGCCAAGCGTTCACGTCAGCCTTATGCCGCCGAGCGCCGCAACCTTATCTACGACTCGCTGGGCGGCGGTTTCTGGGCGGGAGCGATGGGTATCAGCCCGCTACCCACCGTGACGGTGCTGTCGATGATGGCGATGAATAACATCGCGGCCGGTGGTTTACGTCTCTTCGTGTTGGGTTCGCTGGCGCAGATCGCCGGCGCACTGGTGGCGTACAGGATTTTCCTGCCGGCGCTATTCCCCCACGTCACTCAGCTGCAGCTGTTCGCCTGCCTGCCCATGCTGGTGATCTACCCGATGGCCATCGGTCTGGTCTGTTATCAGGTCGCGGTGCAACTCTCCAAAAGCAAAAAAGCGCTGGAAAAACTCAGCGCCACCGACAGCCTCACCGGTCTCATGAACCACGGCGCGTGGAAGGACCGACTGGCGCTGGAGTTCGATAAGTGCCAGAAGCTCCACCGCCAACACAGCGTTGCGCTGATCGACATCGACCACTTCAAGACCATCAACGACACCTACGGCCACATCACCGGCGATAACGTTCTCAAGCAACTGAGCAACGCGCTGTCCGCCAGCCTGCGGCAGACCGATCTGGCCGGCCGTTATGGCGGCGACGAATTCTGCGTCATCCTCCCCGACACCACCCTGGCCCAGGCCACCGAAATACTCGAACGCCTGCGCCGTACGGTTCATGACCACGCCCACTCGGCCCTTCCCGATCTCAAGCTGAGCCTGAGCATCGGCGTCGCGGCGTATGGCGCGCACCAGACCGACGCAGGCCTGTGGCTGCACGAAGCCGACATGGCCCTGTACGACGCAAAAAGCGCCGGGCGCAATCGGGTCACGCCGGCGCAGCCGTCCAGCGACGTGCGCGCGCGCGAGGGTGCGGCGTTGGAGTAAATTCAGCGCTTCGTGCGCATCAACGTTTCGAACAACGTAGGAACACTCGTGTCCTTCAGGTAGGCGTCGATGATCTCTCGAAGGGAGCGTGAAGGCTCTCTATTAAAAGGGGCCGTTTCATCCGCTGATTCGCGCGTCGCAAGCGCGGCGCGACTATCAGGCGTCGTACCTTTTAGGAAAGGTACGACGGTAGAAATATCGTATGTTTGCTCTGAAACGTTCTTGATCCAGTTCTTATGATCAAGAGAAAAATGATCAAACTGCCGGCCGAAGTCGGGTACAACGTCCCCTTTTTCCGAGAACTTGTTGACGATCTGCTCCAGGAAACGAAAATTCAGACTACTCATCGGGCTGTAATCGACATCCAGTGCAAAACGCAGAAAGCCGCGATCTACGACTGTCGTACTGAAAGCACTTCCATTCAATATCCGATGGGCCGTCTTGGCGCTTTCCTCATTGAAGGAATAAGACACCTCGTGCCCTTCAGTATCAAACCGTTTGAGAGGCCGCTGCGGGATGATTTCGCATCCATTGTCCGATTTCCGGTAATAAGCAATGGACCAAGCCAGATCGTCCACGTAGGCAAGGTCGGCGCCTTTTACATTTGCGAATTCATAAACCGCAGAGAGTAGATTTCGATCTTCGGGTAACAGGAACAGTGTGGGGAATAACGTCGATAAGTTAGGATCGTATGCCACTGTGGTGGGCTCAACCGCATGCCCTTCGAAGAGCCGCGACATCATCAGCCCCCTTCCGCTGAGAGTGACAGGCGACTCGGGAGTTTGCTGCGCTTCATGAAGTGAGGCGCTCACAACCCTCTTGATTTCGGGTTGGGTGATCGTCATCAAAGAGGTGGACTGAACATTGGTACTTTCTGGAATTGAAATGCTCATCGCACATACTCCGCTGGCGGCCGTCTTCGCCTAGGTGAGGACGGCCTGAGCTTTACTCAGTTACATATTTTTGCGTTAATCCGGGACCAGGTGCCCGGAAATCATGGAAGCATTTCTGGCGAGTTGTGAATCTGGTTGAGCAGTTCTTTAGGTGTGACTGTTTCAAATATCGCAACAAGGCTGTCACCCAATATCAGCGCCCCATACAACCCTTCTTCCCGATCCAGATGCGTTTGCTGCACGTCGCGGTAGGCCTCGGGGTAGATGCTTTTCTCAATGGGCAACAGCCGGTCGTAATGTTCCAGCAAACCGTGGAACACGATGCGCCGCTCGGTGACGCCGCGGGTAGTGGCGATCAGTTTGATGAAGAAATCCGAGTCGCTCTGGCGCATGGCTTCGTACGCGGCGTATCGCTCCGCCAGGGTGTACGCGCAGGACTCGTCGAACACCACGCAGCACAGGTCCTGACGCGAGCGTGAGCCGAAGGGGTTGTTGGTCGCGCGGCGGCGATTGCTCTGCGCCAGCGCAAAGGCGACCGCCCGTTCGGCCTGGTTCATGCGCTCTGGGCTGCCCAGGCTGGAGAGATCGTCCAGCGCGGGGGCCTGACGTCCCAATCGCTCGACCTCCGCGCTGAAGGTGGCAAACACGCCGTGGGGCCCGAGCCATTGCTTGTGCAGCTCGCTCAACTGCTCTCGGGACAGTTGGCTTTGCTCATCGACCAATCGCTGGAACGCGCTTGACGCGTCCACATTAAAGTCTGCATCGATGCACGGTTGCTTCAAGGGCTCAGACGTTGCGATTTGAAGGGTCATCGATTTCATCCTTATTATTGATCGTTATTGTGGGTGCATCATCGCGAACACTTCGTGGGGACACATCGAAGTGCCGAAAACAGGGTCATCACTCAAAAGACCACTTATTAAGACGCCAGCGTCATCGCGGCAACGTAAAGGCCGAAGACAGCTTTAAAAGTTCAGTGATTAAATCGGGTTAATTATGCACTTACCGCTCGACGGAACAATCCGTCAGATGTAGGGGCATTGCCAGTTTTTTCTTGCGTGGGGCCGAAACGTGCAGTGCCATGAGCTGCGCTCGATTTCTGACTTCGTTCTTCCTCAGCAACGACGACACGTGGTCGCGGGCCGTGTAATCACTGATCCCCAGGCGCTGGGCGATGGCTTTGTTGGTGTGTCCCTGGAGCACTAGCTGAAGGACTTCCTGCTCTCTGGGGGTGGTTTTTTTCAATGGTCTGCGTTTGCGTTGTTCTTCTATCATTGGCCCTCAACAGTCTCCGCGACTTGCCGACCCTGGTCGTTAAATCAGCCATGGCCGCAACAGTGTTCTTATTGATTTTAAGTCTCTAACCATTAGAGAATTTGCACAGTCAAGCCCGGTTAATAACCGAACAACGATAAGTAAAGTTTCCTACAAATATTAGCGAAGCATCCCCACTGAGCCCCCCCAGACAATCTATACAGACACGGCCCCGTGCGAGGCCATGGGATATATAACAGCGGGTCAGTTGTATAGACGGGGACAATAAACGCTGCAAATGATAATTACAATCATCTGTTACAAATCAGCGGATCAATCGTTTCAAATGCTGCGCATTGCGAACCCGCAGCATTGAGTCTTAAGAAGGGACGCCATTGCGACATCCCTCCCCCTTCAGTTTCCCGCCTGTACCACCCGCGGATCATCGACCTGCATGCCCTTGCGCAGGCCAAAGAACATGGCCGTCACTAGCCCGACCGCGCCCATGATCACGCAATAGCCGACGCACACCCATGGACTCCACGGCATCAAGGCGATCAGCGCCAGTGGCGTGGTGCTTGCCCACAGCGCGTAGCTGATGTTGTAGGTCAACGAGATGCCGGAGACGCGAATGTTCGCCGGGAACAGTCCGACCATGACCGAAGGCACGACGCCGACAATGCCGCAGGCCAGGCCGGCCACCGCGTAAGCGAGGCTCAACGGCAACCAGTGATTGACCAGACTGGCGTAAAGCACTCCGACGCCGACCGGCAGCAGCAGACTGTAGAGCACCACCCCGCGCCAGGCGCCGATACGATCGACCAGCATGCCGGCCAGCACGCAGCCGATGTTGAGGAAGACGATACCGACGCTGCTCAAAGCGAACGTGTCGCTGGGGCTCATGCCGAAGCGCTGCTGCATCACCGTAGGCGTAATAACCACCAGCGTCACGACGGCGGAGGTCAGCACGCAAGTCAGTAACGCAGCCGGCAGCAGAGATTGCCGATGCTGGCGTAGGACAGCGCGTAGCGGCAGTTCAGTCATGCCCTCGCGCTGGGCATGCATCGCCATGAACACCGGCGTCTCGCTGAGCCAGCGTCGCAGCCACACGCCGATAACGCCGAACACGCCGCCCAGCAGAAACGGGATGCGCCAGGCGTAATCGAGGATTTCCGCGTGGCTGAACACTTTTGCCAGCCAGGTCGCCGTCAGCGCACCAATGAGGTAGCCGAAGGTCAGACCCGCTTGCAACACGCCCAATGCGTAACCGCGATGACCTTTCGGCGCGTGCTCGGCGACGAACACCCAGGCGCTCGGCACTTCACCGCCAACGGCGGCGCCCTGAAGGATGCGCAGCGCCAGCAGGATCAGCGGTGCCCAGTAGCCAATTTCGGCATAGGTCGGCATCACGCCGATCAGCAGACAGGGCAACGCCATCATCAGGATGCTGAGGCTGAACACTCGCTTGCGCCCCAGTTTGTCGGCGAAGTGCGCCATCAGAATGCCGCCCAGCGGACGCGCCAGGTAGCCGGTGACGAAGATGCCGAAACTCTGCAGCAGGCGCAGCCACTCGGGCATTTCCGGCGGGAAGAACAGCTGACTGAGCGTCAGGGCGAAAAATACGAAAATGATGAAATCGTAGATTTCCAGCGCCCCGCCCAGTGCCGCCAGGCCCAGGGTTTTGTAGTCTCCCCGGCTGATGGGTTGTGGGCGCGGTCGAAGAATGGCTGTCATGAAAGACCCCAAATCACAGGTTGAAACGCACGCGGGTGCGACAAAGGCGCGCAGGATAACAAAGCTGACGGCTTGCGGGCGGATCGCTGACGGCTGACGCGTTTCAGCGGCTGATTTAAAAATTCACCGTCGCCGAAACCCGCGCCGTACGCGGTGCGCCGAGGAACAGGTAATCGTCCCCCAGGTATTCGCCCGCGTCGCGCCAGTAGCGCTTGTCGAACAGGTTGTCGACGGTCAGGCGCAATACCGTGTCGTAGCCCTCAATTTTCGTGCTGTAGCGGCTGCCCGCGTTGAACACCGCGTAGTCATCGACTTTCACCGAGCCTTCGCGATTGGCGAACTTGCTGGCGCTGTATTGCACGCCGCCCAAAAGCGCCAGCCCCTGAATCGGCAGGGCGTAATCGGCTGACAGGCTGCCACGGAATTTGGGCACGTTGATCGCCTGATGATCTTCGTAAGCCGCGGTGCCGCTGTCTTCAACCCGCGCGCGAATGGCGGCGACGCTGGCCGACATCTGCAGCCGAGAGGTCACGTAGCCATTGGCGCTCAGCTCGACGCCAGTGTTTTTCTGCTGGCCCTGCTGGACGAAAGTCAGGGTGCCGTCGTCGTTGGGTTTCGAATACTGATACGCCTGTCGGGTTTGAAACACCGCTGCGGTGAAGCTCATGCGGCGCCAGTCGTACTTGACCCCGGCTTCCAGTTGGCGAGAGATCGTCGGCGCGAGGATTTCCCCGATATTGCTGTCGAACACCGACGCCGTGCCGCCCAGGGACAAGCCTTTGCTGTAGCTCGTGTACAGCGAAACGTTGTCGATCGGCTTGTAGATCAGCGCAGCCTGGGGCAGGAAGATCGACCGCTCGGTGTGACGGTTGTCGCTGCCGTCCTCGTTGTAGGCCTTTTCGTCGAGCTTCACTTCACGCCCCCCGATGACCGTTTGCCAGTGTTCGTTGAAACTGATGCGATCGGTGGCGAAGAGTCCGTACTGACGGCTGTCCAGGCGCCGTTCAGTGTGGCCCACGGAAAGGTCCGACGGCGCGAAGCTGTCCGGCGTCTCGTGGATGTTGCCGGAGCCTACGTATTCGCTGAAATACGGCCGGGTGTCGACCGTGCGCCGGAACGCGCTGCTGCCGAAGGTCAGCTCATGCTTGAGCCCGCCGGTGTCGAACAGGCCGGTCATCGACGCTTCGACTTCATCATTGCGTCGCGTGTCGTCCGGGCTGCGGAAATCGTAGATGTCGTAACCGCCGCTCGGCGTGAAGTGCCCGGTCAACGGCTCGGCAGGGCAGTCACTCTGGTAATAGCAGCCGTAGGCGAAGGCGCTGTAGTCGTCGATGACCACGCGGCTGCGTGAGGCGCTGAGGCTGGCTTTCCAGTCGTCGCTGAGGCGGTATTCGTAACGACCGGTCATGTTCAGCGAGTCGATGCCCACCGGGTTCGAGCCGCTTTGATAGCCCAGCAATTTGCGCGGCGAGGCGTCGTGGGGCAGCTCGATGCCGCCCAGCAACTGATAGCCCGGCACCGAGCGCTGTTCTTTGGTCTGGTATTCGACGTCGAGCTGCAGGGTGGACTGGTCGTTGATGTTCCAGTCGAAGGCCAGGGAGGCGAAATCCCGCTGACCATTGGCGTGCTCGACGTAGGAGCGAATGTCCTCGTGGGCAACGTTGGCGCGCAGGCCGAATTGCTTCTCGCTGCCGAACCAGCCGCCGACGTCCGTGGCGATGTAGCGCTCGCCGTGCTCGTTGGTCGAAAGCGTCACCGAGCGCACGTCTTCCGGGCGTTTGGTGTTGTAATTGATCACACCCGCCGGCTCGGACACGCCGCTCTGCAAGCCCGACAGCCCCTTGAGCAGCTCGACCTGTTCCTTGTTCTCCAGCGCCACGTTTTGCTCGCCGGTGATACTGCGGCCATTGATGCGGTAGCTGTTGGCCGCGTTGAGCGAGAAACCGCGCACGACGAAATTCTCGTAATAGCCCACCGGCGCATAACTGTCGCCCACCGACGCGTCGTTGCGCAAAACATCGCTGAGGAGTTTGGCCTGCTGGTCCTTCAGCCGCTCGGCGGTGAACACCGATATCGACGCCGGCGTATCCCGCAGTGGTGCTTCGTTGAACCCGCCCACCGAGGCGCCACTCGCCTGATAGATCGACTCCTGCTCCCCGGTCACCCTTAGCGCGTCCAGTGTCACCGGCTCGGCTTCCTGGGCTGCCAGCCATGGCGAAGCGAAAGCAATACTCAGCGGCAGCAGCCGACGGGTGAAACCGGCAGCGGGACGGGACGAGGTGATCATCGGCGGTTGAATTCCTGGAGAGGGGCAGTCGGGCAATGAGAAACACAGGCCAGTTCGGCGGCGCCTCTTTTACGTTCTGCGCGGCGTTTTTACAACCGGGATTGGTGTGGAATTCGGTGTGCAGGTGACTTTTGTAGGACCGGCTTCAGCCGGGAAGGCTGCGGCATTGGCGAAACAACTGCGTCGAATTTACAGGCCGCTTCCCGGCTGAAGCCGGTCCTACAGTCCCTTTCTGGCCGACATAGCAATTTCGAATCAGACGAGCTTTTGTAGGACCGGCTTCAGCCGGGAAGGCTGCGGCATTGGCGAAACAACTGCGTCGGATGTACCGGCCCCTTCCCGGCTGAAGCCGGTCCTACTAGATGCCGTTAGCCAGGCGTTTTCGCGATAATTTCAAAGCGAGCCTATTGCTCCACCTTCAACCCGACCTTCAACAACTTCCCGTTGTCCTCGTCCGTCAGCACATACACATACCCGTCCGGCCCTTGCCGCACGTCGCGGATGCGGGACTTGAGCTCGCCGAGCAAACGTTCTTCATGCACCACCTTGTCGTCTTTGAGCTCCAGACGAATCAGCTCCTCGGACGCCAGCGCGCCGATGAAGACATTGTGGTCCCATGCTTTGAACGTGCTTGAGTCGTAGAACGCCATGCCGCTGACGCCCGGGGATTTTTCCCACACATGGAAAGGGTTTTTCACGCCCTCGACTACCTTGCCCTTGGACTCGGAAATCGGCTCACCACTGTAGTCGATGCCGAAGGTCGAGATAGGCCAGCCGTAATTGCCGGCGCGTTCGATGATGTTGATTTCGTCGCCTCCACGCGGGCCGTGCTCGTTGGTCCACAGCGTGCCGGTCCAGGGATTGAGCGCGGCGCCCTGTTGATTGCGGTGACCGTAGCTCCAGATTTCCGGGCGCACGTTTTGCTGGCCGACAAAGGGGTTGTCTTTGGGAACGGTGCCGTCGGGGTACAGGCGCACGACCTTGCCCTGCAGTTTGTCGAGGTCCTGGGCCGTGGCTCGGTCGTTGTTTTCACCGAGCGCGATGAACATGTAACCGTCGCGATCAAAGACGATGCGCGAGCCGAAGTGGTTGCCCACCGACAGTTTTGGCTGCTGCTGGAAGATGCGCGTGAAGCCTTCCAGCTTGGTCATGTCTTCCGAAAGCCTTGCGCGCCCCGCCGCCGTGCCGCCGGTTTTTCCGTCGCTCGCCGCCTCGGAGTAGGTGAGGTAAACCATGCGGTCCTTGGTGAAATCCGGCGACAGCTCGACGTCCAGCAAACCGCCCTGCCCTTGCACCCAGACCTTCGGCACGCCGGAGATCGGCGCCGACAGCTTGCCGTCAGGCGTTACCCGACGCAGGTTGCCGGTGCGCTCGGTGACCAACATCCCCTGGGAGTCCGGCAGAAACGCCACGGCCCATGGATGCTGCAACCCGCCGACGATCTCATCGACTGTCAGCGTGCCGGTCTCGCTTTGGTAAGTCGCGGCAGTTGCTTGCACGGAGAAGCCCAGCAATGCGGAGGCGCATAAGGTCGCCAGCAACGTTTTGCGGAGGGCGAGCGTGTGAAAAGGGGTGGCGCGCAACATAGGCAATTCCTTCTGAAATGGAAGAGAGGCTGGCAGTCGTTTCAATTGCTGCGGCGTTCGGCATCGCCGCCAGGCCGAGCGGGTTGTTGTCGGGTCGGATAACCGTTGCCGATGCCACCGTTTTCGAGGGTGGGCGGACGGGTCTGAGTCGGGCCCAGGTTAGGGCCACCGATACGCGGCGCGATGGACTCGGTGCCCTGACGGCTGTTGGGGTTGGCGCGGCGCACGGCGCCGTTGTCGGGAACGTTGATCGAGCGGCTCGGGTAGCCGGCGGCCGCCAGAAGCGACGGCGAGTGCGCGGTGTCATCATCGGCCTGCGCCAGCCCGGCCGACAGGAGCCCGCCGAGCAAGAGGACGGCGAGGCGTCGCGGAAAACTGTTCATCATTTACCTTCTGTGGGATGGGTAACGATTCCGGTCTTTGATGGCGATCAAGCGCGTAGGTTCGCGCTGTCACGGTGGATGAGCAACGTGTAGGACCTTTCGCTTTGTAACAAGAGTAGTCGGCGGGCCTGTCGAACAGACGCCCTGGACAGGCGACGCAATGGTGTGGGTTCACACTATCCCCTGTAGGAGCGCGCTTGCCCGCGAAGGCGTTGGGTCAGATTGCATCTTCGTCACAGACACACTGCATTCGCGGGCAAGCGCGCTCCTACAAATGCGTGGCAAGGCGACATGCGGAGGCAGGACTCGACACCTCGTCGCCCGCTGCACAAATCTTCCAGACCTGCCGTGAGCTGCGCGGTAACGTGTTGAAGATGGACTGACCACCCCAGCCACCCAAACCAGCCCCCTTCCGAGGCCCCGTGATGTCCGACGACAACTGGATCGAGCTCAAGCAGGACGCCACGTCAGGCATCGAGACAGTGCGCGCGCATTTCGAGGGCCATGCCTACGATCCCCACTGGCACGACAGTTATCTGGTGGGCATCACCGAACAGGGTCTGCAGCAATTCAATTGCCGTCGACAGCAGCACAACAGCACGCCGGGGAAAGTGTTCCTGCTCGAGCCGGGCGACATCCACGACGGCACGGCCCCGGAAGCGGGCGGCTTCACTTACCGCACGTTGTACCTGGACCCGCGCTGGCTGGACCGGGAGTTGCGCGCGCAGTTTGAAGAAGCGCCGGACAACGCCCAGCTGAGCTTCGCGGCAACGCTGGCGGAAGACCCGCGCCTCGCCATCGCGACGGCCAGCGCCTTCGAAGCGATGCACCATGACGAAATGCGCATCGTCCGCCAGACCGCGCTGGACCACCTGCTTGCCAATCTGACCAGCCACTTGCGCTGGCGCACCCTGATCGATCCCGATCCGCGCCTGCCCCTGGTGGCCCAGCGAGCGCGGGATTACCTGCACAGCCGTTTGCATCAGGACATCGGCCTGGACGATCTGGCGCAGGTGACCGGTGTTGACCGTTTTCGCCTGAGTCGCGCGTTCAAAGCCGCCTTCGGCCTGGCGCCCCATGCCTACCTGATTCAACTGCGCCTGACCCGCGCCCGGCATCTGCTGGCCCGGGGCGAGGCGCCAGTCAGCGTCGCGGCTGCCCTGGGTTTCGCTGATCAAAGCCATCTGGGCCGCTGGTTCCAGCGCGCCTATCGCATGACCCCGGCGGACTACCGCCGACGCTGCTCAAACGTTCCAGACTGAAAGCCCACCGCACGCCGATCATTGCTCCACGATCAATGACCGCCGAGTGGCCTTATGCAAACCCTCCTGCCCTTTCTGCTGTTCGCTTTCGTCGCATCCATCACGCCCGGGCCGACCAACATTCTGGTACTGACCAACAGCTCGCGTTATGGCCTGCTCCGCACGCTACCGATTGTCCTCGGGGCCTGCACCGGTGCGGCGCTGCTGGTGTTGATGGTCGGCACCGGGCTGGGCGATGTGCTGGCGCGTCATCAGCAGGTGCAAACGCTGATGTCGTGGATCGGCATCGCCTGGCTGACCTGGCTGGCGTGGCAGATTTTCAGCGCGCCCGCCGAAGCGATCAACCCGACGCAACGCCGCAGCGGTCCCACCCTGGGCTTGTGGGGCGCGGCGAGCCTGCAACTGGTCAACCCGAAAACCTGGATGATGGCGCTGGCCGTGGTCAGCGTGTTTGCGGGCAAGGACGCCGACCGCATGCTGCGGGTGATGTGGCTATCCCTGGCGTTCTTTCTGGTCTCGATCCCGTGCATGAGCGCCTGGGCCTACCTGGGCGTCAGCGCCGCGAAATTCTGCCGCTCGGCCCAGAGCATGAAGCGCTTCAACCAAGGGATGGCGGTGCTGTTGCTGGTGTCGGCGTGGTTGACGTTGGTGGTGTGAAGAGTGGAAAGGAACACTGGGTGTATCTGAAGGATCTGCTGGATATGGGACTCAGCGGCACGCCTCGGTCATCGTCGATGCAACGCCGCGAATGTACCTGCCGATGCACGAACTGTGGGAGCGAGCTTGCTCGCGAAGGCGGTCTGCCTGCGCTATCTCTCTCGCCTGCCCCACCGCATTCGTCAGCAAGCTGACTCCCACAGGTCCTGTATCTGACGCTGGAACGCGGCAGCTTCGTGAGCAAGCTCGCCCCCACAGAGACGGTTTTAGCTGAGTGACGGCGCTGCGTCAGGACAGCTGGCGCCTCACAAGTCCTGCAAACTTGCCGAGTTATTGCGTCAAACCTCAATCCCGTGGAGGTGACTCTGACTACTCGCCAATATCCTCATTCCACAGCTCAGGCTTGTCCGCGATGAACTGCTTCATCAGCCCCACGCAGGTCTCGTCGTGCAGCACATTCACTTCCACGCCGCGGGACTTGAGCAGATCTTCTTCACCCATGAACGTCTCGTGCTCACCGACGATGATTTTGCGGATGCCGTACAGCAGGATCGCGCCACTGCACATCGCGCAGGGCGACAGGGTCGTGTAGAGCGTGGCTTCGCGGTAAACGCGGGCGGGTTGGCGGCCGGCATTTTCGAAGGCGTCCATCTCGCCGTGCTTGATGGCGCTGCTTTCCTGGACGCGACGATTGTGGCCACGGCCGATGATCTTGCCGTCGTGGACGATGACCGAACCGATCGGAATACCGCCTTCGTCCAGGCCCTTCTGCGCTTCATCAATGGCCGCTTGCATGAACGGGTCCATGGTCTCTCCTTTCCTTCGTGACGGGGGTGATCAAAAAACGCTTCAGATAAAACGTGCGCTCAAGGCTTGGCTTTTTTCAGTGCATTGTCCAGCGCGGTGGACACGTAAACCTTGAGCAGCTCGCTGGAACGGTCCTTCATGTCAGCGCCGACATCGCGCTGCTTGTTGCGGAATTTGTTGGCGACATCTGGCGCCGGGTCAGCGGCGTCCAGTGCCTTCAGCTCTTCAGGGCTGAAGGATGCGGCGTAGGCCGCGGCGAGGTTGCGGTCCCATTCCTGCTGATACTGCGGCTGCAGGCTTTGCAGTTCGTCCTGCACGATTTCCTGCGCCTTGGTGCGGCCGACGGTCTCGACGATCGTGGCGAAGGTCACCGTGTGGGAGGCGACTTGGTAACCCAGCCAGCCCAGGCTTTCACCCAGATGCCGCTCCTGAACGAAGGTCAGCGCGGGATCTCCGGCCACCGGCGCGGGCGCGGTTTCACCGGCCAGTGCCACGTTCTGCAGGGCCATCACCCCCACCAGGCTCAGCCCGAGTGACGCCTTCATCATCGTCATTGCTGTCGATCTGCAATATCCCATGTCCTCTCCCGGCGACTTTTTTATCGGTGATCAACGCTTTGATTGTCTGCTGGACGCTAACAGTTGAGGGGCGACATATCCATCCCGGCTGCGCAGGGAAACTTGTAGGACTGGCTTTAGCCGGGAAGGCGTCGGATGTCACGCCACACAATCAAGAGTGCCTGCGCTGGTCTCTTCCCGGCTAAAGCCGGTCCTACGGAGTCTTGAAAAAGCCGGTCCCACTTGGGATCGCATACCCTGTCGGACCAGCTTCAACCGGGAAGGTCTCACACCAATGTTGCTGAACCACCCAGCGCCCATTGCTGAGCGGTCATGCGGTAGATCCTCACGCCCTGGCGATGGTACTGACTGTGAACGAACCCGCCGAACCCGAGCTTTTGAATCACCTTCACCGACGCGACATTGGCCGGTTGAACGATGGCGATCAGCGACGGCACCTGCAGCTCTTCAAAACCATAAGCCAGAGCGCTGCGAGCCGCTTCAGTGCCCAGGCCTTTCCCCCAGAACCCGGTTGCGAGTCGATAGCCAAGTTCGATCTCGTCCTTGTCATCCACACGCTCGGCATTGAGACCGCAGAAACCGGCCAGGGTTGATGTGGATTTCTCCACCACCGCCCACGGACCGAAGCCGCGTTCACGGTAGGAAATCCGGCACCAGTCGATGAACTCGCCCGTCGCCTTTTCCGACAACACGCCCACCACCGAATGGCGCATCACCTCGGCATCGCCCAGGATTTGCGCCAGTGCCGGGGTGTCGTCGGGGGTGAGTTCGCGCAGGATCAGGCGTTCGGTGTGCAGGAGGGTCAATAACGTGTTCATGATCGCGGGCTCGCGAGAGGATCGTTACACGCCTTGAGCTTGGCGCACGGCAGGCATCGTCGCCAGTCAGGGTTGTCGGTCGCGGTAGTGGTTGCGTGGGGGGTAATGTACACGCGATCACTGTAGGCGTGAGCTTGCTCGCGAAGACGTCAGTACAGCCACTGGAGATTCAGCGAATGTTCCGTCCTCTTCGCGAGCAAGCTCATCCCTACAGGAAAGGGTTGCCTGTGGGACAAGCGGCAGCCCGCTTGCCCCACGGTTAGACGGGAAAGCGCTTACAGCCCCGCCTTCACCTTGCTGGCGACCTCAGCCGGTACCCAGGCGGTCCAGACTTCCGGGTGATCTTTCAGGAAGCTTTTCGCCACGACGCTCGGTTCCTGACGCTTCTCGCTCATCTCGCCAAGGGTTTTGTTCAGCTCGTCGATGGGCAGGTCCACCTTCTCGAAAAAGCTCACCAGATCCGGGTACTGCTGCCGGAACGGTTCCGACACGCCGATGGCCAGGTGCGCAGCGAGGGAGCTGGAGCCGATCGGGTTGGGGTTGCTGGCGTCGGCGAGGGTTTTCCAGGCTGCTTCGTTGAACGGCGGCTCTTCCAGCTTGATGAGTTTGAAGCGACCCAGCAGCGGCGTCGGTGACCAGTAGTAGAACAACACCGGCTTCCCGCGGCGGATCGACGATGCGACTTCAGCATCCAGCGCCGCGCCCGACCCGGTGCGGAAGTTCACGTAGCTGTCGTTGAGCTTGTAGGCCTTGAGCTTCTGAGTGTTGACGATTTCGGACGTCCAGCCGGTCGGGCTGTTGAGAAAGCGGCCCTTGTCCGGGGATTCCGGGTCCTTGAACACGTCTTTGTATTTGGGCAGGTCCGACACCGATTTCAGGTCAGGCGCCAGCGGTTTGATGCCCCGCTCCGGGTCGCCCTTGATGACGAATTCCGGCACCCACCAGCCTTCGGTTGCGCCTTTGACGATGTTGCCAAGGCCGTGAACCTTGCCTTCGGCCTCCGCCTTGACCCACGCCGGGCTGCGTCCGGCCCATTCTTCGCCGATCACCTGAATATCGTTCTTCGCCAGCGCCGCTTCCAGACTCACCGTGCTGCCGGGCAACTTATCGGTGGGATAGCCGTAGCCTTTTTCCACGATGGTGCGCAGGATTTCGGTGATCAGGCTGCCGCTCTCCCAGGTGATGTCGCCGAAATGAATCGGCGCGGTTTTTTCTGCGCCGTACGCCGAGCCCGTCAGGGCAGCCAGTGCCAGCAGCGAGCCGCCCAGCAGTTTTTTGATTGGTGTCATGGATGTCTCTCGTCGCTCGGGGATGGGGGAGCTCAATCGGGTTGGCACAGTTGGCCGGGCACAGCACACGCTCTATTCCAGACAAGCGCGACGGCAACAGGTTTCAGCCTTATCCATGTAGTCGCTCACTGAGCGCTGCGAAATGCCCAGCTGCGCAGCAATCTCAGGATAGGTCAGCCCGCCGCGACGGGAGAGCACAAGGGTTGATTTGATCTTCGCAGGCAGGCGATCAAGGCGGCGATCCAGACGGTCAAGCATCTGCAGTGTAGCGGCGTGGCTTTCTGCCGAGGCAAATGGGGTCGCTGCCTCTTGGGACAGGCCTTCCAGATAGTCGCGTTCCTGATCGCGCCGCCGCCAGCGCTCATATACCAGGCGTTGGGCAATGGTGGTGAGCAGCGCGCGCGGGTCGCGAATCGGCACAACGTTGGGCGAAGCCAGCAGTTGCAGGAAGGTTTCGGAGGCGACGTCTTCAGCGCTCTGCTCGGAGTCGAGCAGCCGGCGCAAGCGAACGCATAGCCAGCCGTAGTGCTGAACGAACAGCTCGCTGAGATAGTGGCGATGCATAACGTCGGCGCCAGCCATAAGACATCCCCTGCCCTGATATTTCCGTGTTCGGGACTTTCCGAGAGGCCATGCTAACAAGGGCGGTTATGCAGTAAAAATACTTAAAAGTGATTCTTATAGATCACTACGGAATAACTAGAGCAATGGCAACCCCAGGGATGCAGCCTGCTGCTGGTAGTCGAGCAGCACTTGGTAATCGGCCTGGCTCGCCGGCAGCACTTCGCTGATCGCCAACACGTGGACGAGATCAGGGCGTTCTCTCAGCGCTTGATTCATCGCCGCGCGGATGGCATCAGCATCGGCGCCAAGGCGGGTGATGTAGGGAAGGCACGGCCCCTCAACCGTTCGAGCAATCACCTTCACGCCAGCCACTTCCTCGCTGGCATCGCGGGCCAGGTAGTCGAAGGTGACGCTGTCGATGGCGGCCAGATCACCATCGCCCGCTTTGATCGCGGCGAGACTGTTGCGATGTCCGCCGGTGAGCGTGACATCTGCAAAGAACGTCCCATTCTGTTGAAGCGGCGCCAGGGCGTGGCGGAACAGGTTCATGCCGGAATTGGAATCCCGTGAATTCAGCAAGCCACGACTGCCCCTGAACTCGACGAGGCCCTGACGCGGATCGTCCTCGCGGGCCACCAACAGGCTGCAATGGTTGCCACCGGCGCTATGGGGCAGCTGATAAACCGGACGACCGACCACCTGCACCTTGCCCTGCAATTCCGTCATCAGCGGATAACCGCAGGTTTGCGTCAGCAGCAAGTGCGGCGACAGCCACAGCGTTTTCAATTCCGGGTCTTGAGCATCGAGACGCTGCACGCCGAGGATTTCCAGCACGCGGCTCAGCCACTGCTCTTGCGCCTGCTGAACGCGCAGCGGCGCGACGTACATCAACAGTTCGGCGAAGCCTTGGGGCATGTTCGGTATTCCTCATCAGACCAGGGGTCTTCAGACATAGGGATGTTGCGGGCTGTCGATAGGATTGAAGCTGTGGCGACGAAAGAGTTCCGCGTAACCGGCCACCAGAAATCCGCCACTGCGAGCCAGCCACTCCTCGCGCCGCGCCCGATACACGACGGGCATGTGATACCACGACAAGCCGGGCAAGTCGTGGTGGACGAGGTGCAGATTCAGATTCAGGAACAGCCAGGCCCACGGCCACGAGGCCTCATTGATGACGGTGCGCTCTTGGGGTTGCTCACCGGGACGGTGCTCGTAATAAGAGCGAACCATCGACACCGCCAGCGCCGGTACGCTGCAGAAGATCACGTAATGCACGGCCGAGATCGCACTGTAATGCTCGATGAATAGAACCATCAGCACCAGCAATCCACCATGGGTCGACCACATCGCCCAGGCCTGACGCTCGCCACGCAGCAATCGACGGGTTTCGCCGACGATCAGGCTGCTCAGCGCCAACGGCACGCCAAACACCAGACGGCCCGGCGGCGTCTTGTCGAGCCAGCGCAACACACGCATCAGCCTGCCGGTCTGTTCCCAGTGCAGCTGACTCAGATAGCGGCTTTCCGGGTCGCGACCAGGGACGGTCAGGTCTTCATCACAGTGATGCTGCATATGGGTATCGCGATACAGCGTGTACGGGTACCAGACCGCAAAAGGCGCGTAACCGAGCACCTTGTTCAGTCGCAACGAACGCGTGGGATGGCCGTGCAGCACCTCGTGTTGCACCGACATCCACAGCACCAGCAGCGGAATCATCAGCAGCGTCGTAGGCCAAATCCCCAGATGCGGGCTGGCAAGCAATAACGTCGGCCAGCCTGCGTACACACCGATCAGCAGCAACCAGGTCGGCCATTCCGTGCGGCCCGTAAAGCTTGCACGCAGGCGCTTGATCTCTTCGCGCTGTGCGTCGTCCAGGTAGTGGGGCATTGCCGGTTCCTGCATTCGGGCTGATAACCGGTTGTGCAACGGCGCAGGAAAAACTTGTAGATCGATTGGTTATGACGGTAGAACGATGCGCTGAATCCACCCTTTCTCCGACGCCTGCCGCACATGCCCGACACCCAGTTTTTGCCCCTTCCCGACGTGCAGCGCCCATTGCTGGAGAAGTTCTACCGCGCCCATCGATCGCCCATGCGCGCCAAGGGCGAGGCGCAGGTGTGGGTGGCGCGCCAGCCGGACATTATTGGCGCCCTGTGCCTGACGCCGGTGGCTGGCGGGCACTGGTTGACCGGGCTGTTTGTTGCGCCGAGCGAGCGTGGACGAGGTATTGCGGCGGGGTTGGTCAAGGCAGCGCTGACGTCGGTTGAAGGAAACGTCTGGTTGTTCTGTGAGCCTGAGTTGAGCGGGTTTTATCAGCGGCTTGGCTTCCTTGAGGTTCAGCATTTGCCACAGGAACTGGCCGCACGGCTGGCGCGTTATCGGCAGACCAAGCGGTTGATATCGCTTGTGCGCAGTACTGATTGACCCGCCACCCCGGTCACTCCCACATGGTACTCATCTGCCCTAAAAACTCCGTTGACCGGAGCCGCCGTCATTCGTCCGCGTTCGGGTCCATCCCCGGGAACAGCACTTCGATGAATCCGAAGCGGCTGAAATCGGTAATGCGTGACGGGTACAGACGGCCGATCAAGTGATCGCACTCATGCTGGACGACCCGTGCATGAAAACCGCGGGCTTCACGCTGGATAAGCTTGCCGTCGGGGTCAAAACCTTCGTAACGGATGTGCTCGTAGCGTTCGACCACACCGCGCAGGCCTGGCACAGACAGACAGCCTTCCCAGCCCTCTTCCAGGGTTTGCTCCAGCGGCGTGATCAAAGGATTGAGCAGGATGGTCTGGGGGACCGCTTCGGCATCCGGGTAACGATCACTGCTCTCGAAACCGAAGATCACCAGCTGCAGGTCAATCCCGATCTGCGGCGCAGCCAGGCCGACACCGCCGACGCTTTCCATGGTCTCGAACATGTCCTCAATGAGTGTCTTCAGCTCACGGGAACCGAACATCGATTCAGGGACAGGTGGTGCGATGCGCAGCAAGCGCTCGTCGCCCATTTTCAGAATTTCGCGAATCATTTCGAGGCCCTTACGACCGGCAGAAGCGCCACCAGCGGACGCCTTCTGCCGTGAGCGTTATCAGAATTTATCGGTCTTCAGCACCGACGGCACTGGGGTGTAGTCGTCATCATGGTCATGGGTGTGATCGCGGCCGAGACCCGAAACGTGCTGCTTGAGGTGCACCGTATTAAAATCGGCCGTGCCATCGCGCTCGCCCTCTTCCTTCTCGCCCTTCTCCTTGCCTTCGGCAGACATGTGCTCGATCACGGCGTTCATCTCGGCACCCAGCAACAACACCGCTGCCGAGATATAGAAATACAGCAGCAACACAATGATCGCCCCGATGCTGCCGTACATCGCGTTGTAGTCGGCAAAGGTTTTCACGTAGTAGGCAAAGCCCAGTGACGCGACGATCCACACCACGACCGCGAGCACTGAGCCCGGGGTGATGAAGCGGAAGCTCTGTTTAACGTCGGGCATGACGTAATACATGATCGCCACCGCGACCATCAGCAGGATGATGATCAGTGGCCAGCGGAGAATCGTCCACAGCGTGACAATGAAGTCTTCCATGCCGATCTGCGAGGCAAGCCAGTTCATGACCACCGGGCCGGTGACCATCAGCGCGGCTACCGTGAGCAGCATGCCGGCGATGCCGATGGTGTAGAACACCGACAGCGGGATGCGCTTCCAGGCCGGGCGCGCTTCGACCACGTCATACGCGGCGTTCATGGCGCTCATCATCAGTCGCACGCCAGCCGAGGCGGTCCACAGCGCGATCACGATACCGATCGACAGCAATCCGCCCTTGGACTGTTGCAGCTGGTCGATGACCGGATTGACCTGGTCGAGTGCTTGCGGCGGCAGGACCAGTTCAGACTGCAATCGCAGCCAGCTGAAAAAGTCCGGCAGGTGCAGGAAGCCGATCAGTGCAATAAGGAAGAGCAGGAACGGGAACAGCGAAAACAGCATCTGGTAGGCCAGCGCGGAGGCGTACGTCGACATCTCGTCATCGACAAACTCTTTGACCGTTCTGACCAACACTGTCTTGATGCTGAGCTGGCGCAAGTCCGGGAATATCATGGCGTCTCCTTTCGCGACACAGATGTAGCCGAAGCACGGTTATTGATTCAAGGGTATCTACAAGCGGTATGCATACGAGCGGGCAATCGCGTTGAAATTCCGTCAGTTGCCCGAACGGGCTGGCTTTTTACAGGGTGCCCGGGGTGTTGACTACCGTTGATGTGTTTCAGGCGGTCGGGGACGCAAACAATAACGGCCATCAGAGGATGGCCGTTATGGTGTCGCAAATCGGGTCGCCTGGAGCTCGCTAGCTCTAGGCGCAAGGGTTTTAGACCTTGTCGACGCCTTTTTTCACAGCGTCTTTCGCTTCGCCAACGGACTGTTGGACTTCGCCTTTGATTTCTTGCGCTTTGCCTTCGGCACGCAGTTTGTCGTTGTCGGTCACTTTGCCGACGCCCTGCTTGACGTTGCCTACTGCTTCGTTAGCCATGCCTTTGACTTTATCGCCGGTGCTGCTCATAGGGTTCACTCCAGGGTGGAAATAGGATGTCATTAACTCGACACTAGAACTGACCGGAGCGGTGAATCAGAGGTTCAATTATTTCGCGAAGCCGCGTTAAGCATATCCACAGTTTCCCGGCTAAAGCCGGTCCTACGCACTTACGCGGCGCTTTTGTAGGACCGGCTTTAGCCGGGAAGAGGCCCGTTCAGACGCTGACATTTGATCGTCCCCACGCTCTGCGTGGGAATGCAGCCCGGGACACTCCGCGTCCCTGTCGAAGGCCGCGAATGGCGCCGGCCAATTTTGCCTTTATGTTTGCCCGAGAACCCCGGAGAATGCGCGACCGAACCGGCGGCGCTCAGGGCGTCGGGCCAGGTTGACGAGACCGTGATCCAGGAATGTTATGAAACTCGATAAGCAGCAGGCCATTGCGCGCCGTAATGAACAGCTCGGCGGCGCCGTGCTCGGCACCAATAACACGCACTTCGCCGTGCTCGACCCCAAGCGCAATATCTGGTGGTTTGATTTGCCCATGAGCCGTCTGGCGGTGGGTCAGTACGAGTGGCTGCATCTGCTTCTGCACACGCCGAGCACCGATGAGTTGATTCACCTGAAGGTGACGACCAAGTTCCTGCGTGATCAGAAAGATGCGGTGGTGGTTCGCAACGAAGGCAAGCGCAAGTCCACCGTGAGCCTGGAGCTCTCGGCCGACAAGGATTCGTATTTGAAGGACATGCGCCCGAACGGCGCGAACCTGAGCTTCGCCAGCTTCGTGCAGAAGTGATCCGGCAAGGCTAAGCAGAACGCTGCAGCGCCGAATGCCCGGCGCTGCAGTCGAATGTCACGTCAGACCAGTTCGATACGGTCGGCGTGAATGACGATCTGGCCCTGTTTGTAGAGCGCGCCGATCGCTTTCTTGAAGTTGCCTTTGCTGACGCCGAACAGGTTGCTGATGACCTGCGGATCGCTCTTGTCGCTGACAGGCAATACGCCGTTGTTGTCACGCAACTTGCCGAGGATCTGCGCGTTGAGGCTGCTGGCAAGCTGTTCGCCGACTGGCTGCAGACTCAGGCTGATGTTGCCGTCGCTGCGCACTTCCTTGATGAAGCCTTTTTCCTGTTTGCCGGACCGCAGGAACTTGAACACTTCGTTCTTGTGAATCAGGCCCCAGTGCTTGTTGTTGATGATCGCCTTGAAACCCATCGCGGTTTCTTCAGCCACCAGCAAGTCCACTTCCTGCCCGACTGTATAGTTGGCCGGCACCTTGTCCAGATAACGATCCAGACGCGTGGTGGCGGTGATGCGGCGTGTGTGCTTGTCGAGGTAGACATGCACCACACAGTAGTCACCGGCCTTCAGCGGCTGCTTTTCTTCCGAGTATGGCAGCAGCAGATCCTTGGGCAGTCCCCAATCCAGAAAGATGCCAATGCTGTTGACTTCAACCACTTTGAGGCTGGCGAATTCACCGACCTGAACCTTGGGTTTCTCGGTGGTGGCGATTAACTTGTCATCGCTGTCCAGATAAATGAAGACGTTGAGCCAGTCTTCATCTTCGCTGGGAATATCTTTGGGGATATATCGATTGGGCAGCAGAATTTCGCCATCTTGCGCCCCGTCCAGATATAAACCGAAGTTGGTGTGTTTAACCACTTGCAAACTGTTGTAGCGCCCGACTAAAGCCATGTCCAGATACCCTCGTTACGTGGGCGGCATTCTACCCGAATTCGGGCGGGCATTCCGGCGGGCATTTCGTACCGACATCCGGCGCCGACTTCGGCACGCTGGAAATCAATCCGTTGGTGAGCGACACAGCAGCGCCGGTGCACGGCTCGAGCCATTCGTCAGGTCGTCGAGCCTGACCGCAGCCTTCAACGCTGGCCTTATTCAACAGAACGCCGGATTGAACATCGCAATTAAAACAGTCATTTAGCCGCTCTTTTCAGGAAACGTTTACGCAGCCCTTCACGACCGCTGGCCCTCCCCTCATCGGATAATACCCAAGCAATTTGCGGCCAATTCCGATAGGATGGCCGGCCGTATTAAATTTACATAGGTCGATAGCAGCCATGCGTGTAAAAGCATCCAACTCGAAAGCCAAGCCAGCTCCTGCCGTTGAGACCAGCGATTCGATCAACGCGCAAATTGCAGCTTTCCTGAAATCCGGTGGCGAGATCCAGCAGATCGCCAAAGGTGTCAGCGGCCAGACCTTCGGCCCATCCAAACAGATCTCCCTCGGCAAAAAGTAAATTTTCTCCCGCCTCCGCGGTCGACATCCAGGCGCTTTGATCACAAGGCGCCAGGTCTATCGCTCCCCCGCTTCACAAAGCTCTGCTTTACTCTCGTCACATGACTGCTCATTCATCGCGCTGCGTATGGGTCATGGGATAGAGCGGACGATGCCCTGAACTGCTGAAGTCTCTGCGGAAACCGATATGAAAAAACGGATGATCATCGGCGCCCTGCTAAGCCTCGGGCTGACCGGCTGTGCGAGCCACGGTTGTGACACCTCGGTGGCAGGCAGCCCCTGCCGCGCCGGCTATCTGCTTTACCAGAACGACATGCTTCAGGCCAAGCTGCTGATCAACGAACGCCGCGCCGAAAACGACGAGCTCGCCGCCGCCCTGCTTGAAAGGGCAGCAAGGGAAGACACGACCGGCGAGGCAGAGTTTTACCAGGCGATACTGCTCTTGCGTCAGAACGCCAGCCCTAAACAGATCGATGCCAAGCTCAACGATTCAGCCGATCGCAACTACCCGCTGGCCATCGCCCTGCAGGCGCAACGGGCCGGTATGGTCGATCAGGACAAGGCCCGCGAGTACCGTGCCAGGTACGAAAAACTCGATGTCGCCACCAGCGGTTACCCCTCGTTCCCCCAGGCCTTGATCGTCGTCAATCAGCTGATTTCCGCTGCAAACTGATCGCAACGTTCAGCGCATCTGCATCGAATCGACCAATGGTCGCGAGATAACGCCAATCGGCGGTATCCTTGCGGCGCTCTAGATCGCGGTTCTTGTCGGGCCATTCGGCTCCCGGATAGATACCTTCGACCCACTCCTCCGAAACCTGAAAGGAGTGAAGCATGCCTTATGCTCGCTGTTTCAACCGTTGGACCGGTGCGGTGTTTACCTGCGCCGCCCTCATGCATCACGCCGCCAGCGCTCAGGTCATCGAGCGGGAGCTGGGTGACTTCAGCCTCAAGCTTGGCACCACGCCCAGCCGCACTATGGCCCAGGGCCTGGTGACGCCGAGCGGTGCGGATTCGAAGTTCCACGGCGGACTCGACCTTACCCACGACAGCGGTTTCTACTTCGGGCAATGGTCGCCCAGCGCAGGGCTGACCCCCGACACTGCGCTGGAGGTGGACTCCTACATGGGGTTCAAGAAGCCCTTCGACAAAACACTCGGCTATGAGCTTGGCGTCATTCGCTACAGCTACCCGAACACCGACCAGCTCGACAGCCACGAGCTCTACGCCGGTTTCCGTATTTTCGACAGCCGCATCGGCACTGCCTTCAGCACTGACGCCGGTCGCCAGGACAGCACCCTGTTCCTCGACCTGGGCAGCATGATTCCGCTGGGCCTGGACCTGCGCATGCAGTACGGCAACCACCAGCTCGATTCGCCTTCAATCATCGACGGCGGCGGCGTGGTCAATGCCTACAGCGACTGGTCGTTCAATGTGTCGCGGCCCGTGCTGGGCATGGACATGAACTTGATGTACAGCGGTTCGAGCCTCACCGGCGCCGATTGCAGCGCTTACAGCGGGCACAATCCTCAGTGCGAAGGCACCGTGACGCTCAAGGTCGTGCGCTCGTTTTTCTGATGGGTTGAACCGCCGTGACCTGACTTGCTCTATAACGGGGAGACGAACCGGCAAGGAGCAGTCATGGGCATTGTGTTGAAGACCTTTATTTCGCTGTGGCTGAGCCTGACGCTGTTGGCGGGGTGCAGTCAGATTGGTCTGACGTATCGGCATCTGGACTTCATCATTCCCTGGTCGCTCAACGACTACCTGGACATGAACGCGTCGCAGAAAGACTGGCTCGACGAGCGTTTGAAAGAGCACTTGAGCTGGCACTGCACCACCCAGATCCCCGGCTACCTTGACTGGCTGGACCGTCTGCAAGGGATGGTCGAAAACAATCAGGTCAATCAGGAGCAGCTTGAGGCGCGCACCGCCGAAGCGCGGCAAGCCATCGCCACCCTCTCCAAAGAAATCACGCCTTCGGCGGTCGAACTGCTGCGTCAGCTGGACGATCAGCAAGTGGGCGAGATGCAGACAGCGTTCGCCAAGGACCTGCGCAAGCATGAGGACGAGTTCGTCGACCAGCCGCTGGACAAGCAGATCAGTGAACGCGCTCAGCGCATGGAGAAACGTCTGACGCCGTGGATGGGCAAACTGAATGCCGCGCAGCAGGGGCGTGTGATGCAATGGTCGACGTCGCTGGGTGAGCAAAACCGCCTGTGGATCGATAACCGCGCCCACTGGCAGTCGCTATTGCTGGCGGCCGTCAAACAGCGCAATGCCGCCGATTTCGATCAAAAAATAGCCAACCTTCTGCAAGACCGTCAGACCTTCTGGACACCGGAATACCGCGCCACCTATGACCATACCGAGCAGGCGGCGATTTCGTTGATTGCGGATCTGATGGCACAGAGTACAGCGGATCAACGGCAGAAGTTGCTGGCGAAGATCGCCGATGTGCGCAAGGATTTCACGGATTTGAGTTGCTACAAGAGCATGAAAAAAGCGTCCTGATCAGGACGCTTTCAGCATCAGGCAATCTGCGCCTTGGCGGCCACCTCATCAAAGGTCTCCGGATCCAGCGCATCGGCCTGCTCATCCAGCACCTGACGCGGATGGTCATTGCCCGGAATGCTGCTGTCGATCATCGCCAGCAAGCTTGCGCCTCGTGGGGTGAGGCTGACGCCTTCGCCATTCCCGCCTGCCCCGCTGGTGTGGGCAGCAATGAACCCGCGTTCGAGCAACAACGTTCTCAATTCTGCGGCGTGGGTTTCTGATGCATCGGCGATTGCGACGCTGTTTTGCACGTGGTGCAACAGACGCTCGATCAGGTCCCAGTCGTATCGTTTAGACATGTTTCAACCTCCAGTGGGCCAACAGGGCAATACCCGTGACATCCGGTCAACGGGCTTGATGCTCAGTGGTTGTGACCCAGTGGAGGGCCAGCCGTTCAGCGGGCTGGCCGGGAGGCAGGAGGGGCTTATTCAGCGACCGGCGGACGCGTGACGCGCTTTTTCAGCGGCGCCATCCCGTCCTGGCTGACCAAAGGCTCGGCCTTCGGACGGTTTACCGACTTGCGTTTGGTCGGCCCCTTGGCGACAGCTTTCTTTTTGTCGCCCTTCTTGTCACCTTTGCCATCGGTTTTTTTCTTCTTCACGCCGACAGCCTTGCCCGACGCCTTGACCTTCTTAGGTCCGGTGTAGGTGCCTTTGACTTCCTTGATCGTGCGGCGCTCGAACTTCTGCTTCAGGTAGCGCTCGATGCTGGACATCAGGTTCCAGTCACCGTGTGTGATCAGCGAGATCGCCAGACCTTCGCCACCGGCACGGCCGGTGCGGCCAATGCGGTGAACGTAATCGTCGCCGGTGCGCGGCATGTCGAAGTTGATGACCATGTCCAGACCATCAACGTCCAGGCCACGGGCCGCGACATCGGTTGCCACCAGGATCTTCACGCCGCCCTGCTTCAGACGATCGATCGCCAGCTTGCGATCCTTCTGGTCTTTGTCGCCGTGCAGCACGAACGCCTTGTACTCGAGCGCCACGAGGCGGCCATAAATACGGTCGGCCATGGCGCGGGTGTTGGTGAAGATGATCGCTTTCTGGTAGGTCTCGTTGGCCAGCAGCCAGTTGAGGACCTGCTCTTTGTGCACGTTGTGGTCGGCGGTGATGATCTGCTGACGAGTGCCGGGAGCCAGTTCGCTGACGCTGTTGACCTGCAAATGCTGCGGGTCTTTCAGGACTTTGCCGATCATCTCGCGCAGGCCCGAACCACCGGTCGTAGCCGAGAACAGCATGGTCTGCTGACGATTGGCACATTCGCCGGCCAGACGCTCGACGTCTTCGGCAAAGCCCATGTCGAGCATGCGGTCGGCTTCGTCGAGGACCAGCAGTTCAACCTGCTTGAGGTCGAGGTTGCCGGCGTTGAGTTGCTCCAGCAGGCGACCCGGCGTACCGATGAGGATGTCCGGCACCTTGCGCAGCATGGCGGCCTGGACCTTAAAATCTTCGCCGCCGGTGATCAGGCCGGCCTTGATGAAGGTGAACTGGGAGAAACGCTCCACTTCCTTGAGCGTCTGCTGGGCCAGCTCGCGGGTCGGCAGCAGGATCACGGCGCGGATGTCGACGCGAACCTTGGCCGGGCCCATCAGGCGATTGAGCATCGGTAATACGAACGCGGCAGTCTTGCCGCTGCCGGTCTGCGCCGTCACCCGTAGATCGTGTCCTTCCAGCGCCAGCGGAATGGCCGCTGTTTGCACAGGCGTTGGCTCGACGAAATTGAGTTCGGCCACGGCTTTTAGCAGGCGTTCGTGCAGGGCGAATTGGGAGAACACGGGTGTTACCTCGGCGTAATACAAAAAAACAGTCGCATAGGGTACCGGTTTAAGCCGGATTCGCCGAGTCTCTTTAGCTCAAAGGGCCTATTTTGTTACCGGATTTGCCCTACCCTGCCCTCGCTTCCCTATCAATGCTCTAATCGCGCCCCCCATTTCTGATCAGGAGATCCAGCGCCCATGGACACCCATTCGCTTTGGCTACGCGCCCAGGAAATCTGGACGCTGCTGGAAAACCAGCCAATGCTGCGCACGATCACCGGATTGCTGTTACTGCTCGTCGCGGCTTTCGCCCTCGGGCGTCTGGCGCGATGGATGATCCTCTACGCCATGAAAGCCCTGAGCCGCCAGCCGTCGCTGTTCTGGCTCAACGATTTTCTGCACAACAAAGTCTTTCACCGACTGGCCCAGGTCACGCCCTCGGTGGTCATTCAATTCGGGCTGAATCTGGTCCCGAACCTCAGCACTGCCGCCAATCACGTGCTCGGCAACATCGCGCTGGCGTTCACCATCCTCTTTCTCATGCTCACCGTCGGCGCGCTGCTCAACGCGCTGCTGGACATCTACGCGCGCACCGAACACGCCCGCACCCGCTCGATCAAGGGCTACGTGCAGTTGACGAAAATGATCTTGTACGTGTTCGCCGGGATCATCATCGTTGCCACGTTGATCGACCGATCGCCGTTGTTGCTGCTTTCCGGCCTCGGCGCGATGTCAGCGGTGATTCTGCTCGTCTACAAAGACACCCTGCTCTCCTTCGTTGCCAGCGTGCAGCTGACCAGCAACGACATGCTGCGGGTCGGCGACTGGATCGAGATGCCACAGGTCGGCGCTGATGGCGACGTGGTGGACATCACCCTGCACACAGTGAAGGTGCAGAACTTCGACAAGACCATCGTCTCGATCCCAACCTGGCGGTTGATGTCCGAGTCGTTCAAAAACTGGCGCGGGATGCAGCAGTCCGGCGGGCGCAGGATCAAGCGCAGCCTGTTCATCGATGCCAGCGGCGTGCGCTTCGTCTCCGATGAAGAAGAACAGAAGCTGACCAAGGTTCGCCTGTTGACCGACTACATGGGCCGCAAAAAAGCCGAGCTCAAGGCATGGAACGAAGCGCAGGGCAACGTCGCCGAAATGTCAGCCAATCGCCGCCGCATCACCAACATCGGCACGTTCCGCGCCTACGCGCTGGCGTACCTGAAGAGCCACGCCGACATTCACCCGGACATGACCTGCATGGTCCGCCAGATGGAGGCCACGGCCCAGGGCGTTCCGCTGGAAATCTACTGCTTCACCCGCACCACCAGTTGGGGTGACTATGAGCGCATTCAGGGGGATATTTTCGACTACCTGCTGGCCGTGCTGCCGGAGTTCGGGCTGGGGGTTTATCAACAGCCAAGCGGGGCGGATTTGCGGATTGGGTTGGAGAAGATGAAGCCAGACCGCCCCGCACGGGTGGAGTGAGCACCTGAAATCATCAACACGGCAGAAAGCGAACGTGCTCATCGCGCACTCGAGAGCGTCATTGATTCACTTCCCGAATGTACGGAGCTTCCAATGACTACCGAAGACGCATATTCCCCGGCTGGCTTTGCGCCAACCATCCGATGCCATTCAGCCGTACTGGAGATGCCCGTGCATTACATGCGTGGCGGGACGTCGACGGGCATCGTGGTCTGGGAGGCTCTTCTGCCCCAGGACGAGTCCCTGCGCGCTGAACTCCTGCGACATCTGATGGGTGTCCCCCAGACGGGTACCGAACGCGGCAACCGCCAGATAACGGGGCTCGGACGTGGACCCGCGACCAGTAACAAGGTGTTCCTGATGGGGGCCGAGCAGACAGCGAGCGGGGTACGCCTGATCAGTACGCTCGCCCAATTGGCCAGCGACCATGCTGATATCGATTGGAGCGTCAACTGCGGGAACATGTCCAGCGCCCTGCCGTTGTGGGCGATTGATGCCGGTTTGTGCCAACTGCCACGGGCTCAGACCTGCGAAATCGAGATAAAGAACACCAATACGGGCGTGCTGACCATTGCGCGAATGAAACGCGATGAAAATGGCCATTTCGCCACCGCTGAAATTCCTGGGGTGACAGGCGCCTTTCCTAGCGTCGATCTGTTCTTGCAGTCGCCTGTCGGCAACAAGACCGGTGCGCTGCTACCCACTGGCGCGGTGATGGATGTCATCGCAGGGCATGAGGTGTCGTGCGTCGATGTGGCGGTACCAATGGTCATTGCTCAGGCAAGCACCTTCGGCAAAACGGGCCACGAACCCATCGCCGAGCTTGAAGCCGATCTGCCCTTCATGGAAGCGCTGCGAGAGGTGTGGATTGAAGCGGGCTTGAAGATGCGTCTGCGCCGCAGGGACGGTGAATTGATGAGTCGTACCGAAATCGAGCGCAGTGAAACCATTCCGAAAGTGTGCATCATTGGCGCTCCTCGCAATGGCGGCAATATCGCGGTTCGCTACTTCACGCCCCAGACCGGGCATGCGTCGATGGCCGTCTCGGGCGGTTGCTGTCTGGCGGCAGCCTGCTTGATACCAGGCACTACCGCGCACCGATTGGCGACGGGAATTGCTGCCTTGGGCACTGAGTTCGCCGATGTGGAGGTCAGTATCGAAAACCCCGCCGGGCGTTTGGACGCTACGGTGGTAGCGGCGTTGCAAGGCGGCGAAATCAACATAAGCAGCGCGGCCTACCGTCGGAGTGCGCAAATCCTCATGCGAGGGTATGTCCCGCTTTACCGGGCCTCAGCCGAACTCGTCAGCGCGCTGACCGCATCCATGGCCATCGTGGATTGAGCGTGCGACTCGACTGGCTCGAGACGCGGCCATTAGTCGGTTTCGGCGCTCCGGAAGCGTACTGTCCCTGGGGACATGCCCACCGACCGTTTGAACGCGCGGCTGAACGCGGCCAATGACCCGTAACCCAGCTCGCTTGCGACGGTTTCAACCGGTTGACGCTCGCGACTCAACCTGAGAACCGCCAGACGCATTCTCAGGTCCGTCAGGTATCGAAGCGGGGTGACGCCGGTTGCGAGGAAAAACCGCTGGGCAAACACAGAGCGAGATTGCCGGGCTTCCTTTGCAAGCATCGCCACGGTCCAGTGTATGCCAGGGTGTTTGTGCATCACGACCAGCGCCCTGCTGAGCCGGGGATCCTGAAGCGTGCTCAGCCAGCCGGAGACGCCGCCGCAGCCGCCGGCCACCCAGCCTCGTACGATCAGGGCGGCGACCACTTCGGCGAGGCGCGCCAGGATTCCCATATGTCCTGCTTGCATGATCAGCGACTCGCGCTCCATCGCATCGAGCATGGGCCGGATCTCGGGTGATGACTCAAGCAGCGTACTCACCTGCAACACCTCTGGCATGGCCGTCACCAAGGGCTGCATTCCACCGAGCTCCAGCGTCATGCAGCAACTGAAGATAATCGGCGCACGGCCTTCTCCTCCCTGACCAACGAGAGAGTTTTCAATAAGGTCATCGCCAGCCAAGGCGTCCAGCGCAAAGGGCTTCACATCGGCGGCGCGGGTATTTTCAGAAGCCAATACCGCATGGGGCCCTCCGTGAGGAAGGAGCACGGCATCCCCTGTGTCGAGCCGATGAAGATTGCCGCCCGGGCTGCGTAGCCATAGCGGCCCGCGCCCAGCGAAATGAAACTGAGCCCGGCCCACTTCGTTGCTGAAGCCAATGCCCTGGGAAACTGGAACTTCCATTCTGCGGAACTGCACGCCGAACAAGCGCATGCCTGACAGCAATTCACTCACTAAGGCATTGGAAGAAGGATGCATGAGGAAGGGCTCACATCAGGACGGATGATCAAAAGAGAAGCGTTTTGGATCATAGAACGTCCAGATGATCCTGCCTAGACTTTGCTTTCCACCTTGAAGTCAGGATGCAGTCCCATGAATTACCCTCGTTTTACCCGAACGCTGCGCGGCACCTTTGCGGTCCTTTTGTTGGGGGGCCTCTCCTCACTCACCATGGCCGCAGATCGGAGCTACACCGTGACTGCGCCGGATGGCATCAAGCTGGCGGTGCAGGAAACAGGCAATCCCCAAGGCCCTGCCATCGTCTTCATTCATGGGCTCTTGGGCAGTCGACTCAACTGGGAAAAGCAAACGAGCAGTGCCGATCTGCAACGCTATCGCATGATCACCTACGACCTGCGTGGTCATGGCCTTTCCGACAAGCCGGAAAATACTGACGCCTATACCGACGGGCGCCGGTACGCCGATGATTTGGCCGCCGTGCTCAAGACAATCGGCGCCAAGAAGCCGGTATTGGTCGGCTGGTCATTGGGCGGCGTGGTCATGTCGAACTACCTTGCCGCCTATGGCGACGCTGATATCGGCGGGGTCATGTACGTCGACGGCGTGATCGAGCTTAACGCCGCGCTGATCACTGCCCACCCCAACGTGTACGCAGGCTTGGCATCCGAGGATCTGAAACCCCATCTGGACGCCGTGCGCACCTTTCTGTCGCTCTGCTTCCACACCCAGCCGGACGCAGCCACGTTCGACAGGCTGTTATCAAATGCTTCCATGGCTTCCTGGCCGATGACCCGCGCCACGCCCTCGATGACCGTTGGCGTGGCGGAAGGACTGCCTAGGGCACGCGTGCCGGTCCTGATGGTGTATGGCGAAAAGGATGCGCTGGTTCAGGTTCAGCCCAGCATAGCCCGCGCCAGGCAGTTGAACCCTCGCATTCAGACGAAGCTGTACGAGAACTCGGGCCATGCTCCATTCCTGGAAGAAGCCGAGCGCTTCAATCGGGATCTGGTTCAGTTCATGGACACATCTGTGAACGCTGCTCAGGGTCACTAAAAGCAGACAAGAAGGCTGGCTGATGTACGAGCTGACAACTGCAACATCCACACCTTTTTATCGTGACTTCCGGCCACTCGACATGGAAGCAGGCGGAGTGCGCTTCGCAGGTGTCATTGGGGGTAAAGGCCCGCCTGTGCTCCTGCTCCACGGCTACCCGCAGACACACATCGCCTGGAGGCGGGTTGCACCAGCGCTGGCGCTGACCCATACGGTAATCACCCCGGATCTCCCGGGGTACGGTTTGAGCCAAATCAGGCAGACAACACCTCGATGGACGAAGCGCCGGGTCGGGAATGCACTGATTGCGCTCATGGAGAAACTTGGACACAGGCGATTCTCAGTGGTTGGCCATGACCGAGGGGCGCGGGCCGGATATCGCATGGCCCTCGATCATCCTGAGCGGATCACCGCGTTCGCCTCCCTCACCGTGGTACCGACGCTGGATGCGCTGGCCTCAATGGATTTTCGCGGCGCCAGCAAGGCCTTCCATTGGTTTCTGCTTGCTCAGCAGGCGGACCTGCCGGAGCGCTTGCTGGCTGCCGACCCGGATGCGTTCATCGATTTTGCGCTAGAGAAGATGACTGAGGGTCGAGAGGTGATCGAAGCGGCGGCCATGCAAGCTTACCGGGCAGCATTCCGCAGACCTTCAGTGCGTCTGGCCATGATTGAAGATTACCGAGCTGCGCTGGATGAGGATCTTGCGATGGACGAAGCAGACTTCGAGGCGGGCCGAAAGCTCAGTTGCCCGGTGCTGGTGCTATGGCCTGAGACGGACCACGCTGATAACCGCCCGGCACCCATCGAGGTCTGGCGACGCTGGGCAACCAACGTGACCGGTAGCTCAACGCGGGGTGGGCATTTGCAGCCAGAAGATGCTCCAGAACAAGTACTCGCATCACTCGTCCCCTTCTTACGAGCACAGAAAGACCCGTGACATTTGAAGATAAGTTGATATGAGCTGAGGATAAATAAGGAGTCAACCCGACGCAATTTACTTCAAACAAAAAAAAGCCCGGCATCTGCCGGGCTTTTATTTTGAGTCTTGTAACACCCAAGGAATTAACGATCACGCTGGTAGCTAGAACCAAACTCTTTGCGGTTTTCAGCAACGGTCACGGTGCCGGAAGTCTGGGTAGCGAAAGGCTTGACGGCCTCTTTGCTGGCGACTTTGCTGTCCAGCACGGTAGCGCTGGAAGCGTTAACAATAGCGCGTTGGTTAATGTGCTCTGAGCTGGCGAATGCAGAACCCGTAGCCAGGATGGACAATGCGAAGCCGAAAGCGATGGACTTTTTCATGATGTAGATCTCCGGATAGTTGCTGGTAAGTTGGTTAAGTCGTTTCGTTGGGGCCAATCTATTCGGTTGAACCCAACATGAAAAACCAAGCATGAAGATATCTAACATCACCCTCGTTAATGTCGTTGACGCGAGCGTCTAAACCGGCTGTTTCAGAGAACAGCCCGGCGTTGAACAAGACCGCGGCGACTGATCCACACCGATGAAACAATCACCAGCCCGCCCAAAAACAGCTTGCCCAGGTCCTCGTTCTGTCCCCAGATCAACAGATTGATCAGCAGCCCTACCGGCACGTGCAGGTTATTCATCACCGCCAGTGTGGCGCCGTTGACCAGGCACGCACCTTTGTTCCACCAATACATGCCGAGCGCGGTGGAACACAGGCCGAGGAACAGCAACACTACCCACTGTTGAGGCGCATCCGGCAGATGCTGCGGATCGCCGAACAGCAGAAACGCCGGCAACGCCACGGCCAGGGCACCGAGGTAGAAATAGCCGAAGCGGCGGTAGTGCGGCAGATCGCTGGGATGGCGGGCGACCAGATGTTTGTAGAGCACCTGGCCCGCCGCGTAGGTGAAGTTCGCCACCTGCAGCAGCAGGAAGCCGCCGAGGTAATTCGGATCAACCCGGTCATAGCGGATGATGACTGCGCCAAGCACCGCGACCAACGCCGCCAAAAGGCCCCACGGATTGAAGCGCCGATTGAGGGCATCCTCGATCAGCGTGACGTGGAGCGGCGTCAGGATGGTAAACAGCAGCACTTCGGGGACCGCCAGCACGCGAAAGCTCAGGTACAGGCAGACGTAGGTGACGCCGAACTGAAGCGCACCGATCAACAGCATGCCGCGCATGAATGACGGCTCGACCCTACGCCAGCGTGTGAGCGGGATGAAGACAAGACCGGCCAGCACGACGCGAAGCAGCACGGCGAAGTAGCTGTCGACGTGCCCGGCCAGATAGACGCCGATCAGGCTGAAGGAAAACGCTTGAATCAGCGTCACGAAAAGTAGATAGCCCATGGTCGCCCCTTTTTTGAAGGCGGCGACCTTAGCCGGTTGGCCATGGCGTGTCTATTGAACGGGTCGGCGGGTCCACCGTTTGCGGCGTTGTCTGACCTGGAAAGAAAAAACCCGATCGACCCGGCGCATTCCTGCAGGTCGATCGGGCAATGCACTCAGGAGCGAAGGAGTGCCAATGGAGTGTCGATGAACGCGAGCATCATCGGGCGGCGGGATTAACGGGCGATTAAGAGACGTGGTGCATGTCATTACAGTACGAGAACGCACATCTCCCTGCCCTGTCCGCGGCCGGCGTCTCGATCAAAGAAGCCGACTATCGACCCGAACCCATCTAAGAATTTGTTTTATCGCCGAAGCCGAAGTACGCTCCGTCGAGTCTGACGCGCGGGTTACAGAGGCTCGCAGCTCAGGGAGATGCGCAGCTTGACGATGTCGCGGGTGAACTTGGCGGTCACTTCGGTGCTGCTCTTCGGCGCCACCTGGACCCGGCGCGTGCGCGGGGCTTCCGGACCGTTGCGAAAGACCACGCTGCACTTGGCCGGGACATCGCCAAAGTTATTCAGGGTGATGTTGCCGATGTCGTAGGCGACGTCATGACTGTTGTAGTCGACCTGCACGCCCTTGATGTCTTTCTCGACGTCGATGGGGTAGGCGAACGCGCTCATCGGCAGCATCGCCAGCAGCACACAACAGATTCTTTTCATGGGGCAGTCTCCATTCAGGGACCGCCAGCTTAGGACAACAGGAGCGAGAGATGAAAGCGCCCCGCGTGACCCTTGATCAATGGCGCACGCTGCAAGCCGTTGTCGACCATGGCGGCTTTGCTCAGGCCGCCGAAGCGCTGCACCGCTCGCAGTCGTCGGTCAGCTATACCGTCGCCCGAATGCAGGATCAGCTCGGCGTTCCGCTGTTGCGCATCGACGGCCGCAAAGCGGTGCTGACCGAGGCCGGCGAGGTGTTGCTGCGGCGCTCGCGGCAACTGGTGAAGAACGCCAGCCAGCTGGAAGACCTGGCCCACCACATGGAACAGGGCTGGGAGGCCGAGGTGCGGTTGGTGGTCGACGCTGCGTACCCGAACGCGCGACTTGTGCGGGCCCTGACAGCTTTTATGCCGCAGAGCCGCGGATGTCGGGTGCGGCTGCGTGAGGAAGTGCTGTCGGGCGTCGAGGAAGTGTTGCTGGAAGGTGTAGCCGATCTCGCCATCAGCGGCTTCAGCATTCCGGGTTATCTCGGCAATGAGATGAGCAAGGTGGAGTTCGTCGCCGTGGCGCACCCGGGCCATGCCCTGCATCAGTTGCAACGCGAGCTGAATTTTCAGGACCTGGAAAGTCAGTTGCAGGTGGTGATTCGTGACTCCGGGCGCAATCAGCCGCGCGACGTCGGCTGGCTCGGTGCCGAACAGCGCTGGACGGTCGGGAGCCTTGCGACGGCTGCTGCGTTCGTGAGCAGCGGGCTGGGCTTTGCCTGGCTGCCCCGCCACATCATTGAGCGGGAGATTCAGGAGGGCGTGCTGAAGATCCTGCCCCTGGACAAAGGCGGCAGCCGACACCCTACGTTTTTTCTTTACTCCAGCAAGGACAAACCTCTGGGACCTGCGACGCAGATCCTGATTGATCTGATTCAGAGTTTCGACACCGCGCCGCTGGATGCGCCTTTCCCGACGCCGCCGCAGCAGACGCTGTGAAGAAAGCGTTAATCAGTAGGACTGGCTTTAGCCAGGAAAGCGTCAGGTGTCACACCGCAAGGGTGAGGGTGTTCACACTGGCCTATTCCCGGCTGAAGCCGGTCCCACAAGAATAATGTGTGCAGTCAGAGGGACCGGCTTTAGCCGGGAAGGCGTCAGGTGTCACACCGCAAGACTTAGGGTGTTCATGCTGGCCCCTTCCCGGCTGAAGCCGGTCCCACAAGAACAATGCGTGCAGTCAGTGGGACCGGCTTTAGCCGGGAAAGCGTCAGGTGTCACACCGCAAGACTGAGGGTGTTCACACTGGCCCCTTCCCGGCTGAAGCCGGTCCCACAAGAACAATGCGTGCCGTCAGTGGGACCGGCTTTAGCCGGGAAGGCGTCAGGCGTTACACCGCAAGGGTGAGGGTGTTCACACTAGCCTATTCCCGGCTGAAGCCGGTCCCACAAGAACAACGCGTGCAGTCCGTGGGACCGGCTTTAGCCGGGAAAGCGTCGGGCATCACACCGCAAATTTGAGGGTGCTCCATCCGGCCTCTTCCCGGCTGAAGCCGGTCCCACAAGAACAACGCGTGCAGTCAGTGGGACCGGCTTTAGCCAGGAAAGCGTCAGGTGTCACACCGCAAGGGTGAGGGTGTTCACACTGGCCTATTCCCGGCTGAAGCCGGTCCCACAAGAACAATGCGTGCAGTCAGTGGGACCGGCTTTAGCCGGGAAAGCGTCAGGTGTCACACCGCAAGACTGAGGGTGTTCATGCTGGCCCCTTCCCGGCTGAAGCCGGTCCCACAAGAACAACGCGTGCAGTCAGTGGGACCGGCTTTAGCCGGGAAGGCGTCAGGCGTTACACCGCAAGACTGAGGGTGTTCACACTGGCCTCTTCCCGGCTGAAGCCGGTCCCACAAGAACAATGCGTGCAGTCACTGGGATGGCGGAAGCCGGTCCCAGTAAAACGAGGAACGCCACGCCCCCACTGTCCAAATCCCCGCAAACGTGCTTCCCTTACGTCCTGTTTTTTCGCAGTCGACATCAATTTCAGGACTCTGCCCATGCTGAAGAAAATTGCCCTCTCCGCCGCTGCCGTGTTGTTCGCCGGTCATTTGATGGCCGCTCCGGCGCCTCACGTTGTGCTGAACACCAGCTTCGGCGATGTGGAAATCGAGCTGAACCAGGACAAGGCGCCCGTCAGCACCCAGAACTTCCTCAAGTACGTCGACAGCAACTTCTACAACAACACCATTTTCCACCGCGTCATCCCGGGCTTTATGGCTCAGGGCGGCGGCTTCACCGCGCAGATGCAACAGAAGCCCACCAACGACCCGATCAAGAACGAAGCCGATAACGGCCTGCACAACGTGCGCGGCACTGTCGCCATGGCACGGACCTCGGAAGTGAATTCGGCCACCAGCCAGTTCTTCATCAACGTGAAGGACAACGCGATGCTCGACCACGGCGCCCGTGACTACGGCTACGCGGTGTTCGGCAAAGTCGTCAAGGGCATGGACGTCGTTGACCAGATCGTCAATGCGCAGGCCGGCAACAAGGGCGGAATGCAGAACGTGCCGCTTGACCCGATCCTGATCAAGACGGCCAAGCGCGTGAACTAAGCTTGCCGCAAGCCTAAAAGCCGGGCGCCTGCCCGGCTTTTGCATTTTAAGGACCGGGCCCCTTGATTCAGCGTGAGCAATCGCGTTTCCATGTGGTCTGATCGGATGACTATCCCGAGCTGCTCTCAAGCCGCTGTATCCAATCCCCATCCAAAGGAGAGCCCGCTCAAGCGTGGGCGTCATTGCCAATGCTCTATCGCCGTTTCGAACAGCTGATCGATATATTCCGCGAAGCCCCCACCGCCGCCCCGCCCAACACCGTCGCCTCGTTCTATCTGTATTACCTGCGTCAGGTGTGGCCCAGCTTTGCCGCGCTGCTGGTGGTCGGACTGATCGGCGCGCTGATCGAAGTCTCGCTGTTCAGCTACCTGAGCCGCATCATCGACCTTGCCCAGGGCACGCCCAACCCGAATTTCTTCCGCGAACATGCGTTCGAGCTGACGTGGATGGTCGTCGTCGCGCTGGTGCTGCGGCCTATCTTTGTTGCCCTGCATGACCTGCTGGTGCATCAGACCATCAGCCCCGGCATGACCAGCATGATCAACTGGCAGAACCACAGTTACGTGCTCAAGCAGAGCCTGAATTTCTTCCAGAACGACTTCGCCGGGCGCATCGCCCAACGCATCGTCCAGACAGGCAACGCGCTGCGTGACTCGGCGGTGCAGTCGGTGGACGCGTTGTGGCACGTGCTGATCTATTCGATCAGCGCGCTGGTGCTGTTTGCCGAGGCTGACTGGCGCCTGATGATTCCGCTGCTGAGCTGGATCCTCGCGTTCATTCTGGCGCTGTGGTACTTCGTGCCGCGGGTGAAGGCTCGGTCGGTCATTTCTTCAGACGCGCGTTCGAAACTGATGGGCCGCATCGTCGATGGCTACACCAACATCGCGACGCTCAAGTTGTTCGCCCACACCAATTCGGAGCAGCAGTACGCCCGCGAAGCGATCAGCGAACAGACCGAGAAAACCCAGCTGGCAGGCCGCGTGATCACCGAAATGGACACCGTGATCACCACGCTCAACGGCATTCTGATTGTCACCACCACGGGCCTGGCCTTGTGGTTGTGGACCCAGTCTTTGATTTCCGTGGGCGCGATTGCGCTGGCGACCGGTCTGGCGATTCGGATCGTCAACATGTCCGGCTGGATCATGTGGGTGGTCAACGGCATTTTCGAAAACATCGGCATGGTCCAGGACGGTCTGCAGAGCATCGCGCAGCCAGTGGGCATTACCGATCGGGACGCTGCGCCGAAACTGGCCGTCAGCCGAGGCGAGGTGAAATTCCAGGACCTCAACTTCCAGTACGGCAAGGGCAAGGGCGTGATTCACGGCCTGAATCTGGACATCAAGGCGGGCGAGAAAATTGGTTTGATCGGGCCGTCGGGCGCGGGTAAATCGACTTTGGTTAACCTCCTCCTACGCCTGTATGACGTACAAGGCGGGCGGATCCTGATCGACGATCAGGACATTTCCCACGTCGCTCAGGAAAGCCTGCGCTCACACATTGGCATGATCACCCAGGACACGTCGCTGTTGCACCGCTCGATCCGCGACAACCTGCTTTATGGCAAACCCGATGCGACCGACGCTGAATTGTGGGAAGCCATGCGCAAGGCCCGCGCCGACGAGTTCATTCCGCTGCTAACGGATTCCGAAGGCCGCACCGGGCTGGACGCACATGTTGGCGAGCGCGGCGTGAAGCTGTCCGGCGGTCAGCGTCAGCGCATCGCCATCACCCGCGTGCTGCTCAAGGACGCGCCGATCCTGATCATGGACGAAGCAACCTCAGCGCTGGACTCGGAAGTGGAAGCGGCGATTCAGGAGAGCCTGGAAACCCTGATGCAGGGCAAGACGGTGATCGCGATCGCTCACCGGCTGTCGACCATCGCGCGGATGGATCGTCTGATCGTGCTGGAGAACGGCGTCATCGCTGAGAGCGGAACCCACGCCGAGCTGCTGGCGCACAAAGGTTTGTACGCGCGGTTGTGGGCGCATCAGACCGGCGGGTTTGTCGGGGTCGATTGATCAAGACACCGCGTAAACCGCAGGAGCCGGCTTGCTGGCGAACCCGATCTGTCATTCGCCACTGAGGTGGCTGAACAATCGCCTTCGCCAGCATTTCCTGAACGGTCGCCGCATGTATAAACCACACAAATCCTTGTAGGAGCGCGCTTGCCCGCGAACGCAGTGTGTCAGCCACCGGGTATTCAGCTGACTCACCGCAATCGCGGGCAAGCGCGCTCCTACAGTTGATCCCGGTCAAAACCTCGCACCTGTGTTGGATTCAGATCGGTAGGTGGATTCGCCGCCCGCTGAATCTACTCGGCTTGCCGATACGGCAACGCCCCGCGCGCTTCTTCGGCGTAGGTCAGGATCCCCGCCCGTTCCTGGGTCAGAAAATCCGCTACCGCTTCTCGCAATCCCGGGTGCGCCAGGTAGTGCCACGAGTGGGTGATGACCGGCTCGAAGCCGCGTATCAACTTGTGCTCCCCTTGGGCGCCGGCGTCGAAGCGCTTGAAACCGTGGGCGATCGCGTAATCCATGCCCTGATAGAAACAGGTCTCGAAGTGCAGCCGGTCGAACTCGGCGAGGCAGCCCCAGTAGCGGCCGTAAAAACTGTCGCCGCCGATCAGGCTGAACGCCATCGCCACCGGTCGCGAACCCTGCCGCGCCAGCACCACACGAATCGCGTCGGGCATGCGCTCGGCGACCAGGCTGAAGAATTCCCGCGTCAGGTAAGGCGTTTGCCCACGCACTTCGTAGGTATTGGAATAGCAGGCGTAGACGAAATCCCAATGCGCCTCGCTCAGCTCGTGCCCTTCGAGCCAGTCGAAATCAAAGCCCTGCCCCGCCACTTGCTCGCGCTCCTTGCGCATCTGCTTGCGCTTGCGTGAGCTCAAGGCGTCGAGGAAATCCTGAAAATCCCGATAGCCGCGGTTCTGCCAGTGGTACTGACAGCCAATCCGCTGTAGCCAGCCGGGTTGTTCGGCAAGCAAGGCGTCGGCAACCGGGTCGGTGAAGTTGACGTGAACGCTGGACAACTCCTCGCCCTGGGCATAGCCCGGCCGGCAAGCGAGCAGTTCGCGGCCGTCTTCGGGGGTCTTCGCCAACAGCCGCGGCCCGCTCACCGGACTGAACGGCACGGCCACCAGCAGCTTGGGGTAATAGGCCAGACCGGCGCGACGGCAGGCGTCGGCCCAGGCGTGATCAAACACGTACTCGCCGTAAGAGTGCCACTTGCGGTATGCCGGCAGCGCAGCGATGAGTTGCTCGCCCTCGTACTGCAGCAAGTGCTCGGCGCGCCAGCCGGAACGCGGCCCGAGGCTGTCGCTGTCTTCCAGCGAACTGAGAAAGGCATGGCGCAGAAAGGGCGAGTCGCCAGGTATCAGGGCGTCCCACTGTTCAGGCGCAAGGTCCGACAACTTATCCAAACGGTGTAACGACATCTCGCCACTCCAGGTCACGCCAACGTGTTGCGAAGTATCACCTATTCATAAGTGCTGCACATGAATTTACGCACGCCGCCGCTCTAGCCCGCAGGTCCAACGAAATTTTCACATGTCATCGACATGACATCACTTCGCCACTGTTTCGTCATAAACGCTGGCAATACTGGCGCCTGTTTTTAGAGCCATAGGTTCTAAGGATTCGGACTTTTCCCCGCCCGCCTTTGGTCGGTTGATCCCCGGATGATTCGGTCATCCCTTCTCGATTACGGAGATTGATATGCGTCTTGCTTACACGAAAACTGCGGCAGCCCTGTGTGGTGGTGTGCTGCTGGCCATGAGCGTTCCGGCCAGTGCCGCAGTCGACGCAAAACTGCTCGACATGCTCAAGGCCAACGGCTCGATTTCACCTGCCCAGTACGCCGAACTGCAAACCGAGCTGACCAAAGACCAGCTGGCTCAGCAACAGGCCCAGAAAGCCACGTCCGACCAGATCGCCGCCGCTACCACTGCCAAGTCCTCCGAACTGTCTGCCTTCGAACAGAAAGTGGCATGGGCAGCGAAGACTCAATTCAAAGGCGACGTTCGCGTTCGGCAGGAGACGGTCAAGATCGACGACCAGAACAACAGCCAGGACAAAAACCGCCAGCGTATCCGTGTGCGTCTCGGCGCCTACAGCGAGATCAACCCGCAGGTCAGCACCGGTATCCGCATCGCCACCGGTGGCGATAACAAGGCCAACTCGACCAACGTTGACCAGAACGACTACTTCACCAAGAAAGACCTGTGGCTGGATCAGGGCTTCATCGACTACCACCCGACTGCCATCCAGAACCTGCACGTCATCGCCGGCAAGATGGCTCAGCCATGGGTCAGCGAAGGCGACGTGATCTGGGACAACGACATCAACCCTGAAGGTCTGGCTGCCACTTACAGCCTGCCGATCAACAAGGGCTTCGAGCTGTTCGGCAGCGCCGGTACTTACACCCTCAAGGACAACATCAGCGGTGAAGGGACGCAGTTCAAGAACGACCTGCGCCTGAACGCGGCTCAGTTGGGCACGCGGATCGCCATCACTGACAACGTGAAGATGACGGTCGGCGGTTCGGTCTACAACTACGAAAACTCCAACGACTGTAATCCGGCCGCTGCCAGCAGCAGCACGACGTTCTGTGGCTTGAGCATCAACGGCAACAACACCACCGACTTCCGCCTGTACGAAGGCTTCGGTCAACTGGACCTGACCGGCTTTGTCGTACCGGTCGGCCTGTACGGTCAGTATGTGGTCAACAGCGCCACCAACAGCGACGAAGACACCGCCTGGCTGGCGGGTGTGAAAACCAAGGTGTTCGGGTTCGGACTGGACTACAACTACCGCGATACGCAGCGTAACGCTGTGGTGGGTGCTTTCACCGACTCCGATTTCGCCAACGGCACCACCGGTTCGCGCGGTCACAAGCTGAGCGTTTCCTACGACATCGACAAGAACTTCGCGGTCGGCGCGACGTACTTCCTGACCAAAGCGGACTTCGCGACCTCTGCGCTGCCACGTGATCAGGATGCCAACACGCTGCAACTGGACGTGCTGGCGAAGTTCTAAGAAAGCGAGCTGCAAGCTGCAAGCGACAAGTTAAAAGCCTCAAGCGGCGTGCTGCTGCCGTTTGAAGCTGCTAAAAAACTCAAGCCCGCCGTTGCTCTGTCGGATCCCCATCATCCGTTCCGACAGAGCAGCGCCGGGCTTTTTTGTTGCGATGCCATACGCCGAACTCTGTAGGAGCGTGGCTTGTCCCGCGATCGGCTGCGCAGCAGTCGTTAAACCTCGCCACGCCATTCTTGCTGACACACCGCATTCATGGTGTTGCTGCCGCTGCGCGCCAGATCGCGGGACAAGCCACGCTCCTACGTCATCAACCTCGGTCATTCCGCGAGCGTTATTTCTTGCGCAAGATCACGCTACCGATGGAATACCCGGCGCCGAACGAGCTGAGCACACCCAGCGCGCCGCTTGGCAGGTCGTCCTGATACTCGTGAAACGCGATCACCGAACCTGCGGAGCTGGTGTTGGCGTAGCGGTCGAGGATCACCGGGGCTTCTTCGACCGATGCGTCACGGCCCAGCAGTTTTTTCACGATCAGGTGGTTCATGCTCAGGTTGGCCTGATGCAGCCAGAACCGTTGCACGTCGCCGATATTCAGCTGGTTCTCGTCCAGGTGTGCAGCCACCAGTTCGGCGACCATCGGGCAGACGTCGCGGAACACCTTGCGGCCTTCCTGCACGAACAGCTTGTCCGACTTGCCTTCGCCCTCTTCCGCCGTGCGATTGAGGAAACCGAAGTTGTTGCGGATGTTATTGGAGAACGTGGTCAGCAGCTTGGTGCCGACGATATCGAACTGGTGCGGTGAGGTTGCCAGGTCAGCACGTTCCACCACCACCGCCGTGGCCGCATCACCGAAGATGAAGTGGCTGTCACGGTCGCGGAAGTTAAGGTGAGCGGTGCAGATCTCCGGGCTGATGACCAACAGCGCGCGGGCCTGGCCCAGCTTGACGCTGTTGCACGCCGTCTGAATGCCGAACGTGGCCGATGAGCACGCCACGTTCATGTCAAAGCCGAAGCCCTGAACGCCCAGTGCCGCCTGGATTTCGATGGAAATCGCCGGGTACGCGCGTTGCAGGTTGGAGCAGGCGACGATCACACCGTCGATGTCGGCCGCGGTCTTGCCGGCACGCTGCAGGGCCTGTTTGGCGGCAGCAACGCCCATCTCGCAGAGGATCGACCACTCGTCATTGGAGCGCTCGGGCAGGCGAGGCTTCATGCGCTGGGGGTCGAGAATGCCGTCCTTGTCCATCACGTAACGGCTTTTGATGCCGCTGGCTTTTTCGATGAACGCCGCGTTGGATTCCGTCAGTGCCTGAACCTCTCCCGCTTCGATCGCGGCGGCATTTTCGGCGTTGAACTGGGCAACGTAGGTGTTGAAAGACTGCACCAGCTCATCGTTGGAAATACTGTTGGCGGGGGTGAAAAGCCCGGTGCCACTGATCACGACTTCGTACACGGTCGTTCCTCTCGAGATAAAAGCAGCTCATTGACGGCAGCAGCTGAACAGCCAGCACAAGCAAGGGCGTTAGCGATCTGGAACGAAGGTCCCAATGCAACGATGCAGCAACCCGCTTGGCGGACGACGGATATTTATGACGCTGTGAAGTTTAGCCGCGAAGTTTGCCATAACGGCCGTCATTTCGCGCTATCGGGTGACACGAACGGGGCAGTCATCCCTGCCCCACAGGCCGCTCCGATATTCGGTTGGATGCTGGAGATCCACTGTAGGAGCGCGCTTGCCCGCGAATGGGGTCTGTCGATGGCATATGAGTCGCCTGACACACCGCGATTCGCGGGCAAGCGCGCTCCTACAATAGATCCCGATCAAGACAAGGATTTGCGCTGAATGCAGGACCGTTAAGGCATCACCCCTCGACCTGGGTCCACTGCTTGTTCAGGCGCTTGTCAGAGATCGGCACTTTGGTGCCCAGCTGCTGCGCGAACAGCGAGACGCGGTATTCCTCCATCCACCAGCGATACACCACCAGCTCCGGATCGCGCTTGCCTTCCTGAGCATGTTTGTCGGCGCGGGTCTGGTACTGCGCCCACAGATTGCCCAGCTCGATACTCCAGACCCGGTCCTTCTGTGCCTGGCTGCCGAGCTTCTCAAGACGGAGTTCGACAGCCTTGAGGTAACGCGGCAGTTCCTTGAGCCACACCGCCGGGGTTTCGCGGACGAAGCCGGGATACACCAGCTTGCTCAGCTGGCCTTTGATGTCGTTCAGGGCCACGGCCTGGGCCAGATCGATCTTGCCCTTGAAGCGCTTTTGCAGGCCATGCCACAGCTTGAGAATCTCAAGCGTGAGCCTTGCCAGCCGCTCCGCATGTTCGGTCAGACCGCCACGCTTGCGCTCGGCCAGCGACAGCAGGCCGGCGCCGTCTCGGGGCAACGTCGCTTCACCCTCAAGGATGCAGCTGTCGAGGCTCGCCAGCAGGATGTCTTCGATCAGCGCATCGACCCGACCCAGGTCGCGGTACAGCAACGCCAGCTCGGTCTGGCCGGGCAGCTTGCTGCGCAGGAACTTGGTCGGCTCGGCCAGTTGCTGCAACAACAGCCGTTGCAGCGCTCGGCGGTGCTGATATTCGGCCTCGGCCTGGGTCGAGAAGCGTCCTTCTTTGACCGCACCGCCCTCTTCCACCAATGCCGGATACACCGTCATCGACAGCCCGGCGATCTTCTGCTGAGTCTTCTCGGCCACCGCGGCAAAGCCCTTGGCCTCGACCGGCTGCTGGCCTTTCGCCGATTGGGGCACCGCCAATGCAGCCTGACCGGCCTCGGCGAACCGCGCGGTCAGCTCATCCAGCTCACGGCCTTCGCCGAGGAACTTGCCGTTGGCATCGACCACTTCAAGGTTCATTTTCAGGTGGCTTTCCACCTGTTGCGCCGCTTCGGCCCAGGCTTCGTCGGTCATCCGCACGCCGGTCATGCGCAACAACTCGCGGCCCAGTGCCTGAGGCAACGAGCCTTCGGCGAAGACCATCCGCTGCAAGGCGGCTTTGACAAAGTCCGGCACCGGCACGAAATTCTTGCGCAGCGCCTTGGGCAGGTTGCGCACCAGCGCCACGCATTTGGTTTCCAGCAGCCCTGGCACCAGCCATTCCAGGCGCTCGGCCGGCAACGACAGCAACAGCGGCGCCGGCACCCGCAGGGTCACGCCGTCGCGCGGATGGTTCGGTTCGAAGTGATAAGTCAGCGATAAGGTCAGTTCGCCAATTCTCAAGGTGTCCGGGTACTGATTGGCGGTGACCTCGCTGGCCTCTCGGGCGAGCACATCTTCCTCGCGCATGATCAGCAGCTGCGGGTTCTTCTGGCTCTCCATCCGGTACCAGGCGTCGAACGTCGCGGTCTGGTGAATCTCCGCCGGCAAGCGTTCGTCGTAGTAGCGGTACAGCGTTTCTTCGTCGGCCAGAATGTCGCGCCGACGTGCCTTGGCTTCCAGTTCGTCGAGCTGCTCCAGCAATTTGGCATTGGCTGAGAGGCATTTGGCCCGGGACTGGATTTCACCGCGCACCAGCCCTTCGCGGATGAAGAACTCGCGGGACACCGCCGGATCGATCGGCCCGAAATGCACCGGACGACGCCCAACGACGATAAGGCCGAACAGGGTGATCTGCTCGAAGGCAACGACCTGGCCGCGCTTCTTCTCCCAATGGGGTTCGAAGTGGTTTTTCTTGATCAAGTGCCCGGCAAGCGGCTCGATCCAGTCCGGCTCGATTTTCGCCACCATGCGCGCATACAGCTTGGTGGTTTCCACCAGCTCGGCGGCCATGATCCATTGCGGGCGCTTGCGGCCCAGCCCCGACGACGGATGCACCCAGAACCGCCGCTGACGCGCGCCCATGTAGTCGCCGTCTTCGGTCTTCTGGCCGATCTGGCTGAGCAGGCCCGAGAGCACCGCCTTGTGAAATTTCGGGAAATCGGCCGGCTCTTTGTTGACCGTCAGTTGCAGGTCGCGGCAGATCAAACTCAGTTGACGATGGGAGTCACGCCATTCGCGCAGGCGCAGGTAGTTGAGGAAATTACGACGGCACCAATTACGCAGCGGACTGGCGGTCAGGGCCTGGCGCTGCTCTTCGAAACCGCGCCACAGATTGACCAGCCCGGCGAAGTCGGAGTCCTGATCTTTCCACTGGGCGTGGGCCTGATCGGCGGCCTGCTGACGCTCCGGCGGACGCTCGCGGGGGTCCTGAATCGACATTGCGCTGGCAACGATCAGCACTTCCTGCAAGCTGCCCTGCTTCGCCGCTTCGAGCAACATGCGGCCCATGCGCGGGTCCACCGGCAGGCGCGCCAGTTGACGACCCATCGGCGTCAGGTTGTTCTCGCGATCGACCGCTGACAGCTCCTGCAACAGGTTGAAGCCGTCGCTGATCGCCTTGCCGTCCGGCGGCTCGATGAACGGGAAATCGGTAATCTGGCCCAGTCGCAGGTGGAGCATCTGCAGGATGACCGCAGCGAGGTTGGTGCGCAGAATTTCCGGATCGGTGAATTCAGGCCGCGAGAGGAAATCTTCTTCGCTATACAGCCGCACGCACAGGCCCGGCTCGACCCGGCCGCAACGGCCCTTGCGCTGGTTGGCGCTGGCCTGGGAAATCGCTTCGATGGGCAGACGCTGCACTTTGGCGCGGTAGCTGTAGCGGCTGATGCGCGCGGTGCCGGTGTCGATGACGTAGCGGATACCCGGCACGGTCAGCGAGGTTTCGGCAACGTTGGTCGCCAGGACCACGCGACGGCCCGGGTGCGACTGGAAAATTCGTTGCTGCTCGGCCGGCGACAGGCGTGCGTACAGCGGCAGGATTTCGGTGTGCTTGAGTTGCGCCTTGCGCAGCATTTCAGCGGCGTCACGAATCTCCCGCTCGCCGGGCAGAAACACCAGCACATCGCCGGGGGACTTGCGCTCGCTGCGTTCGAAGGCGGCCAGCTCGTCCAGCGTGGCGAGAATCGCCTGATCGACGGTCAGGTCTTCCTCGATGCTGTTGCCCTCTTCGTCCTGCTGGGCGGTCATCGGCCGGTACCACGTCTCCACCGGGAAAGTGCGGCCCGAGACTTCGATGACCGGCGCCTTGTCGAAATGCTCCGAGAAACGTTCGAGGTCGATGGTCGCCGAGGTGATGATGACCTTCAGGTCCGGGCGACGGGGCAGCAGGGTTTTCAGGTAGCCGAGGAGGAAGTCGATGTTCAGGCTGCGTTCGTGGGCTTCGTCGACGATGATCGTGTCGTAGCGCTCAAGAAAGCGGTCGTGCTGGGTTTCGGCGAGCAGGATGCCGTCGGTCATCAGCTTGATCAGGGTGTTTTCGTCGCTCTGGTCTTCGAAGCGCACCTGGTACCCCACCAGCCCGCCCAGCGGCGTGCCGATTTCTTCGGCGACCCGGCTGCCGACGCTGCGTGCTGCGATTCGACGCGGCTGGGTGTGGCCGATCAGTCCGTGCTGCCCGCGACCGATTTCCAGGCAGATTTTCGGCAACTGAGTGGTTTTGCCCGAGCCGGTTTCGCCGGCGATGATCAACACCTGATGTTCCAGCAGCGCCTTCTTGATCTCGTCGCGCTTGGCGGCGATGGGCAGGTTTTCGTCGTAGCGCATGGCGGGCACGCTTTGCGCGCGACTCACCACACGGGCGCACGATGCCTGCACGCGCTCGACCCACTGCGCCAGCTTCGTCTCGTCCGGTTTCTTGCGCAGCTCATGCAATTGCCGGCGCAAGCGATGACGATCGCTGATCATCGCGTGGTCGAGATTTTTGAAGAGTTGGTCGATGGAGGTCGAATCGTCGGTCATCAGGGCGCGAAATCTTTCTATCTGAATGCAGGGCGCGGATTGTCGCAGATTTGATGGGGTGGAGGCAGGTCTGCGGCGCAAAGCTGTTTGTGGGCCAAAATTTGTATTCTGTGAGAGCGCGTCGGCCTAACGGCCTCGGGTTTCGCCTTCGGCGAGTTACTTGGAAAAGCACCCCAAGTAACCAAGGGTGCCTGCTCCTGGTTTGGCCCTTCCTTCGTCAGGGTTCCTTCACTCCGGTCTTGCTCCGTGGGCCCGCGCCGAACGGACATCCATGTCCTGACGGCGCTCTCGCCGCATCCATGCGGCTCGGCCCACTCCACAAGACCTGCGTTCAGCCTGCACCCAAGTCGCGATTGGTGGTGTCTGGGCTTTTTGCATTAGAAGATCAAGATCAACTGCTTCCCGGCTAAAGCCAGCCCTACAGCGGGTACGCGGTAGCTGTGTAGGACCGGCTTTAGCCGGGAAGAGGCCCGCATGACCGCCATCAGATTTTTTGGCAAACACCCTCCATGTGGGAACAGACGCGCCGCGCTGTGGCTAGCAGAACAGGCCAATAGTTTCGCCAAAACCACAAACCCCGCACGCTGGCGGGGTCTGTGGTGGTCAGGGCTGACTCAGGCGGGCTTTTTCAGTGCCAGTCTTTTCAATTCTTCGTCGCGCAGTTCGCGGCGCAGGATCTTGCCAACGTTGGTGGTCGGCAGGGCGTCGCGGAATTCCACGCTGCGCGGCACTTTATAAGCCGTGACGTTGGCGCGCATGTGCTGCATGACTTGATCCTTGCTCAGGGTCGTGCCCGGCTTGCACACCACGAACAGCTTGATCGCCTCACCGGATTTCTCGTCCGGGATACCGATGGCCGCGCACTGCAGAACGCCCGGCAGGGTTGCCAAAACGTCTTCCAGCTCGTTCGGGTACACGTTGAAGCCGGAGACCAGAATCATGTCCTTCTTGCGATCAACGATGCGCATGTAGCCATCCGGCTGGATGATTGCGATGTCGCCGGTCTTCAACCAACCGTCGGCATCGAGCATCTCGTCGGTGGCGGCCTGGTTTTGCCAGTAGCCCTTCATCACCTGGGGGCCCTTGATGCACAGCTCGCCCACTTCGCCCAACGGCAGCTCTTCGCCCGCATCGTTGATGGTCTTGCACAGGGTCGAGGGCACGGGAATGCCGATGGTGCCCATCTGGATCTTCTGAAAAGGGTTAACAGAGGCCACAGGGCTGGTTTCGGTCATGCCATAACCTTCGCAGATCGAACAGCCGGTGACTTCTTTCCAGCGCTCGGCCGCCGCGGTTTGCAGGGCCATGCCGCCCGAGAGGGTGAGTTTCAGCGAGGAGAAATCGAGGTTACGGAAGTCAGCGTTGTTGCACAGCGCCACGAATAGCGTATTGAGCCCGACGAAGCCGGAAAACTTCCACTTCGACAGCTCTTTCACCATCGCCGACAGATCGCGCGGGTTGCTGATCAGCACGTTATGGTTGCCGCTCAGCATCATCGCCATGCAGTGAAAGGTGAACGCATAGATATGGTACAGCGGCAACGGCGTGATCAGGATCTCCGTGCCTTCGTTGAGGTTGGCCGCCATCAGCGCCCGACATTGCAGCATGTTGGCGATCAGGTTGCGGTGGGTGAGCATCGCGCCCTTGGCCACGCCGGTGGTGCCGCCGGTGTATTGCAGCACAGCGACGTCGTCACCGTTCGGCGACACATCCTGCACCGGCTGACCGTGCCCCTTGGCCAGTACGTCGTTGAATTTGACCGACTTGGGCAAATGGAACGGCGGGACCATCTTCTTCACGTACTTGATGACGCTGTTGACCAGCAGGCGCTTGAGCGGCGGCAGCAGGTCGGCAACTTCGGTAACGATGATGTGCTTGACGCCGGTCTTGGGCACGACCTTCTCGGCCAGGTGCGCCATGTTCGCCAGGCAGACCAGCGCCTTGGCGCCGGAGTCGTTGAATTGATGTTCCATTTCCCGCGCCGTGTACAGCGGGTTGGTGTTGACCACGATGAGTCCGGCACGAATGGCGCCGAACACCGCGACCGGGTACTGCAGCACGTTGGGCAGCTGCACGGCGATGCGGTCGCCCGGTTGCAGGTCGGTGTGCTGTTGCAGATACGCAGCGAAGGCACCGGACAGCGCGTACATTTCGCCGTAGGTCAGTGTCTTGCCCAGGTTGCTGAACGCAGGTTTGTTGGCGAAACGCTCGCAGGACTGTTTCAATACGGCCTGTACGTTCGGATACTGATCCGGATCGATATCAGCAGCGATACCTGTCGGATATTTATCCTTCCAGAAGTTTTCGAGCATAAAAGCCGACTCCTCAGCAACAGCGTTTCTACACACCGCTTAATGCGATGATTTCTTGTGTTTGGAATTCTGTAGTAACCACTTTTTGTTGACCGATGGTACAAAAAGCGGGGCGAGCGTATCAGCTTTGCCAAGGGCCGCCTAGAGCCAAAAGCGGGCTCCCCAGTCACATAGCTGACTCTTGAATATTTCACGGTCACGTTTAGAGCAATGAACCTAAATGTCGGAAATCTCCTACGTGGTGATGTTCATTTACGCGATCCGATAACCCCCCGCAACAAACTGCCGGGCAAAAAAACGGCGTGATCATCACGCCGTTTTTGCCAGGTAAAAAGCTGTGGCTAAAGCTCAGGGATCAGGCAATGCCGGATCAGGCGATATCCCGCAACTCACGCCGCAGGATTTTCCCCACAGGCGTCATCGGCAACGACTCACGCAGCACGATCTGCTTGGGAATCTTGTAGCCGGTGAAGTTCTCTTTGCAGTATGCCTTCAACTCCTCGCTGGTCAGGGTTGCATCCCTCGGCACTACGAACAGCTTCACAGCTTCGCCCGATCGGTCGTCCGGAACGCCGATCACCGCACAGTTCGCCACTTTCGGATGCCGCGAGACCACGTCCTCGATCTCGTTCGGGTAGACGTTGAAGCCCGAGACGATGATCAGGTCTTTCTTGCGGTCCACGATGCGAATAAACCCGTCCGGGTCGATCACCGCGACATCGCCGGTTTTCAGCCAGCCTTCGCCGTCCAGCACCTCGGCGGTGGCCTCTGGCTTGTTCCAGTAGCCAAGCATGATTTGCGGCCCCTTGAGGCACAGCTCGCCGCGCTCACCCAGGGGCAGCTCAACCCCTTCGTCGCTGATGACCTTCGCCGTGGTGCCCGGCACCGGCATGCCCACCGTGCCCAGCCTGGACTGAGTGCCATAGGGGTTGGCGGTGGCGACGGGAGAGGTTTCGGTCAAGCCATAGCCCTCGACGATCGAGCAGCCGGTCAATTGCAGCCAGCGCTCGGCGGTGGCTTTGACCAGCGCGGTGCCGCCGGAGTTGGTCAGGCGCAACGTTGAAAAATCGAGGTTCTTGAATTCGGGATGGTCCATCAGCGCCACGAACAGCGTGTTGAGCCCGATCATCGCCGAGAACTTCCACTTCTTCAGCTCTTTGATGAAGCCGCCGATGTCCCGCGGGTTGGTGATCAGCAGGTTGTGATTGCCGCTGACCATCATGCACATGCAATTACAGGTGAACGCATAGATGTGATAAAGCGGCAGCGGCGCCACCATGATCTCGCTGCCCTGCTTGAAGATCGGCAGCCCGTCGGGCCCATGCTGCAGCATGCAGGCGTAGACCTGCTGCATGTTGGCGACCAGATTGCCATGGGTCAGCATCGCGCCTTTCGGCGAACCGGTGGTGCCGCCGGTGTACTGCAGCACAGCGACGTCGTCCAGCGCCAACGGCACCCGTTGCAGACGATCGCCCTTGCCCAGTTTTAGAGCACGTTTGAACGGGATCGCCTGCGGCAGATGGTAGGCCGGCACCAGCTTCTTGACCTTTTCGACCACGGTGTTGATCAGCCAGCCTTTGGCCGCCGATTGCATGTCCCCCATCTTCACTTCGATAAGGTACTGGATGTCGGTGTCCGGCAGCACTTCCTGCACGTTCTTGCCGAAGACGTTGAGATAGACCAGTGCGCGCGCGCCGGAATCCTTGAACTGATGGCGCATTTCCCGGGCGGTGTACAGCGGGTTGGTGTTGACGACGATCAGGCCGGCGCGCATGGCACCGAACACGGCGATGGGGTACTGGATCAGGTTGGGCATCTGCACGGCGATGCGGTCGCCGGGTTTGAGGTCAGTCTGCTGTTGAAGGTAACCGGCGAACGCCGCCGATTGGCGCTCAAGCTCTGCGTAGCTCAGGGTGACACCCATGTTGCTGTAGGCCGGCCGATCGGCGTACTGGCGGCAACTGCGTTCGAACACCTCAACCACCGATGTGTACGCCTGAAGATCCACCTCAGAAAGAACGCCAGCGGGACGCTTGTCGTTCCAGAATTCAGGTTGCATGTTGTTTTTATCCTCTTACCTGAGTGTACTGGCCCCGTGGTATTTAAACGGGCGTTTGCCGGACGTTAGCAGCTATGGCATAGAAGGCAAATAGTGGTCGCCACGTCATCACCGGTGTGAATCTTGCCGGTAACCAGCCTGCCATCCGGCTACCGCTATACACTCAAGCAAAGCGCTCGCCACTGCGTTTTTTGAGACAACTTTTTACAGGGGCCAGGAAAACGCGATGGAACACGAAGCTTTTTGGCTGGACGCTCAAGATCACTCTCGTCTCTATGTGCGTGCCTGGAGGCCGATGGGCAACGCCCGGGCGGTGGTCATGCTTTCCCACGGGATGGCTGAGCATGGCGGGCGCTATGACAGACTGGGCGTGGCATTGATGCGGGCAGGTTTCGCCCTGTATGCCGCCGATCAACGGGGCCACGGCCATTCGGCCTCGCACGGCACGCTGGGTCATTACGCCGATCAGGACGGCTGGAACAAAGTGGTCGGCGACCTCGCCACGCTCAAAGCGTCGATTGCAGTGCGCCATCCGGGCGTGCCGGTTTTCCTGCTCGGTCACAGCATGGGCAGTTACATCGCCCAGGGGTATTTGCTGCACCACAGCGCCAGTGTGCAGGGGGCGATTCTCAGCGGCTCGAATTACCATCCGGTCACGTTCTACCGCTCTGCGGCGCTGGTTGCTCGTTTTGAACGCTGGCGGCAAGGGCCGACGGGGCGCAGCGCGTTGATCGAACACCTGTCGTTTGGCTCGTTCAACAAACGCTTCAAGCCTGTACGCACCTGCTATGACTGGCTCAACCGCGACCCGGTCGAAGTTGACGCGTACAGCAACGACCCGCTGTGTGGCTTTCGCTGCACCAATCAGTTGTGGCTGGACCTGCTCGGCGGCCTGCAGCAGATCAGCAAGCGTTCGAACCTGGCGCAGATCGATCCCGGACTGCCGATCCTGATTATTGGGGGCGAATGTGATCCGGTGAGCGATGGCAAGCGTCTCACGCATCTGACCGACGCTCTGAGCGGCACCGACCACCCGTTTGTTACGCTGAAAGTCTATCCGCAGGCGCGTCACGAGATTTTCCTGGAGATCAATCGTGAAGAAGTCACCCGTGACCTGCTTGCCTGGCTTGAACAGGCGCTGCAGCAGCCAAGGCCGCGCCGCAGCGAATGACGTCAGTGGTTCATCTTTCCCAACTGTCACAGGACACCCCATGACCCAAGTCACCAACACGCCGTACGAAGCCCTTGAAGTCGGCCAGACCGCCAGCTACAGCCAAACCGTCGAAGAACGTCACATCCAGCTGTTTGCCGAAATGTCCGGCGACCGCAACCCGGTGCACCTGGACGCCGAGTTCGCGGCCAAAAGCATGTTCAAGGATCGCATCGCCCACGGCATGTTCAGCGGCGCGTTGATCAGCGCGGCGGTGGCCTGTGAACTGCCTGGCCCGGGCACGATTTACCTGGGTCAGCAAATGACTTTCCAGAAGCCGGTGAAGATCGGCGACACCTTGACCGTGCGCCTGGAAATCCTCGAGAAACTGCCGAAATTCCGGGTGCGCATCGCCACCCGCGTGTTCAATCAGAACGATGAACTGGTGGTCGATGGCGAGGCTGAAATCCTCGCGCCACGCAAGCTGCAGACCGTGACCCTGGCCGAGTTGCCGCCCATCACCGTCGGCTGACGCGGTTCTGAGCCGGCTTGCTGGCGAACCCGATCTGGCAGTCGCCCATCCAGCGTCTGAACAAATGCGTTCGCCAGCAAGCCGGCTCCTGCAGGGTGTACTTATCCGAGTTGAGGGAGACGGCGCGGGCAGAGCATTTTTATTCCGGATCCGGCAGCTGGCGCCGCAGCAATCAGCACGCAAAAAAATGGGCAACCGAAGTTGCCCAAAATGCCTTGCGTGCTCTTTTATAGAAAACTCAGCGTCTGCCGCGCCGGGGTGAGTCTCTCCAGATGAACAGTCCGACGCTCGAGTAAATCACCATCATCAGCCCCACCGTCATGACGCCGGCTATCACTGCGTGGTCGAGAAACATGCGCACTCCTTCTGCCCGGGCCTGTTTGATAGGCGCAGGTTAACCAGAGGGGTAGCGGAAGAAATTGACTCAGGTCAATGCCGGCGTGAATCGCATACAGCAGCCGGCAGACGGGGGACGAACGGCAGGCAGGTCAGCGTTTCTTCGGTTTGCTCTTGGCTTTCTTCTTGCCCTTGCCCAGCGGCATGGCCTGCTCGAAAGCGCTTCGGACTTCGTTCAGCCGTTTGTCATTGAGGTCGTGCACACGCTTGGCGCGTTCGGCGCTCAGGTCTACCAGTTTTTCGTCATCGCTCATCGCGTATCGCTCGTGAATACCTGTTGCCGCCAATAATGCGCAATCGAGGCGGCGCTGACCAGCGCCTCAGACTTTCAGGTCGACCCACAGCCCCTGGCGCGGCTCGTCGTCGATGATCGGCACAACCGGCACAGTGTCGTCGGCATTGAGGAAATCGCCGGGTATGGCCGGGCCTTCTTGAAGGTCGGGGTGGCGGTCAGCCACGCGCCGGTCGCTGCGGCGGCGTTGATGGCGGCGTTGTTCTTCGCGCAGCAGCAATTCGGCCTGCTCGCGGTCACGTTCGCCCATGTCGATGTTGGTTTCGCTCGAACTCTTTTGAATCGGCGTTACCGGCGGGATGTCCGGGGTGGGTTTGACCGGGTCCAGCTGCGAAGTCACGGGGGCCGCGCTCAGTGGGATCAGCGGTGGCAGCATGGTAATGGTCTCCTGTTATCAAGCTGTCGGCTGCCGTTTCGTCGACTTGAGCCGATTCAAGCGCGAGTTTCGACTATGTTTTTCGCAGCAAGTGCCCGCCTCAGGCACGCCACCCACTCTATCCGGGGGTTTTTACAATGTGGCTTTGGCCTGGGCGCCTTGTTCCGTTAACATAGTGGGCTTTTTCAAGGCGGGAGTCAGGCAGCATGTCGCAGCAGTATCAACCGGGGCAACGCTGGATTAGCGACAGCGAAGCCGAGCTGGGTTTGGGCACCGTTCTGGCACAGGACGGCCGCTTGTTGACCGTGCTCTATCCGGCCACTGGCGACACGCGCCAGTATGCTTTGCGCAATGCCCCGCTGACGCGGGTGCGCTTCTCGCCGGGTGACACCATCACCCACTTCGAAAACTGGAAAATGACGGTGCGCGAAGTCGACGACGTCGACGGCCTGCTGGTCTACCACGGCCTCAACGCGCAAAACCAGCCGGTGACCCTGCCGGAAACCCAGCTGTCGAACTTCATCCAGTTCCGCCTGGCCACCGACCGCCTGTTTGCCGGGCAGATCGACCCCCTGCCGTGGTTCTCCCTGCGTTATCACACCCTCGAACACACCAGCCGCCAGTTGCAATCATCGCTCTGGGGCCTGGGCGGCGTGCGCGCGCAACCGATCGCACACCAGCTGCACATCGCCCGTGAAGTCGCTGACCGTATCGCGCCGCGGGTCTTGCTGGCGGACGAAGTGGGTCTGGGTAAAACCATCGAAGCCGGTCTGGTCATCCATCGCCAGTTGCTGTCGGGCCGCGCCAACCGCGTGCTGATCCTGGTGCCGGAAAACCTGCAGCACCAGTGGCTGGTGGAAATGCGCCGCCGCTTCAACCTGCAGGTCGCGCTGTTCGACGCCGAGCGCTTCATCGAGAGCGATGCCAGCAACCCGTTCGAAGACACGCAACTGGCGCTGGTGTCGCTGGAATGGCTGGTTGAAGACGAGAAGGCCCAGGACGCGCTGTTCGCGGCGGGCTGGGACCTGCTGGTGGTCGACGAGGCCCACCATCTGGTCTGGCACGAAGAAAAGGCCAGCCGCGAATACTCGCTGGTCGAGCAACTCGCTGAAGTGATTCCCGGGGTGCTGCTGCTGACGGCAACGCCTGAACAGCTCGGCCAGGATAGCCACTTCGCCCGTCTGCGCCTGCTGGACCCGAACCGTTTTCATGACCTGCACGCCTTCCGCGCCGAAAGCGAAAACTATCGCCCGGTGGCCGAAGCCGTTCAGGAGCTGCTGGACAAAGGCACGTTGTCGCCGAAAGCCAACGAGACCATCCGTGGCTTCCTCGGGGCCGAAGCCGAAGCACTGCTGACCGCTGTTGCTGCCGGTGACGCCGAAGCCAGTGCCCGTCTGATCCGTGAACTGCTTGACCGTCACGGCACCGGCCGCGTGCTGTTCCGTAACACCCGCGCCGCCGTGCAAGGGTTCCCGGAGCGCAAACTGCACCCGTATCCCCTGCCCTGCCCGGCTGAGTACCTGGAGCTACCGATTGGCGAACACGCCGATCTGTACCCGGAAGTCAGCTTCCAGGCCACTGGCGAGAGCAGTGAAGAAGAACGCTGGTGGCGTTTCGATCCGCGCGTTGACTGGCTGATCGACACCCTGAAAATGCTCAAGCGCGTGAAGGTGCTGGTCATCTGCGCCCACGCCGAAACCGCGATGGACCTGGAAGACGCCCTGCGGGTGCGCTCCGGCATCCCGGCGACAGTCTTCCACGAAGGCATGAACATCCTGGAGCGCGACCGCGCGGCGGCCTACTTCGCCGACGAAGAGTTCGGCGCCCAGGTGCTGATCTGTTCGGAAATCGGCAGCGAGGGACGCAACTTCCAGTTCTCCCATCATCTGGTGCTGTTCGATCTGCCTGCGCACCCGGACCTGCTGGAGCAGCGTATCGGTCGTCTGGACCGGATCGGCCAGAAGCACATCATCGAGCTGCACGTGCCGTACCTGGAAACCAGCCCGCAAGAGCGGCTGTTCCAGTGGTATAACGAAGCGCTCAACGCTTTCCTTAACACCTGCCCTACCGGCAACGCGTTGCAACATACGTTCGGTCCGCGCCTGTTGCCGCAGCTCGATGGCGGTGACGAGGACGACTGGCAGGCTTTGGTGAACGAGGCCCGCGACGAACGCGTACGCCTTGAAAGCGAACTGCACACCGGCCGCGACCGTCTGCTGGAGCTGAATTCCGGTGGTGCGGGCGAAGGCGAGGCGCTGGTGGAAGCCATCCTTGAGCAGGATGATCAGTTCACTCTGCCGATCTACATGGAAACCCTGTTCGACGCGTTCGGCATCGACAGCGAGGACCATTCGGAGAACGCGCTGATCCTGCGTCCGAGCGAGAAGATGCTCGACGCCAGCTTCCCGCTGGGCGACGACGAAGGTGTGACCATCACCTACGACCGCAATCAGGCGCTGGCCCGCGAAGACATGCAGTTCATCACCTGGGAACACCCGATGGTGCAAGGCGGCATGGATCTGGTGCTGTCCGGTTCGATGGGCAACACCGCCGTGGCATTGATCAAGAACAAGGCGCTAAAACCTGGCACCGTGTTGCTGGAATTGCTTTACGTCAGTGAAGTGGTCGCTCCGCGCTCGCTGCAGCTGGGCCGCTACCTGCCGCCCGCTGCCCTGCGTTGCCTGCTGGATGGCAATGGCAACGACCTGTCGGGGCGTGTGTCTTTCACCACCCTGAACGGCCAGCTGGAGAGCGTGCCCCGGGCCAGCGCCAACAAGTTCATCCAGGCCCAGCGTGACGTGCTCAATCCGCAGATCAACGCCGCCGAAAGCAAGATTGCGCCGAAGCACGCTGAACGTGTGGCGGAAGCGCAGCGACGTCTGGCGGCAGACACCGAAGAGGAGCTGGCGCGTCTGACGGCTCTGCAAGCGGTCAACCCGACGGTCCGCGACAGCGAACTGGCGGCGTTGCGCGAACAACGTGAGCAAGGCCTGGCCATGCTGGAAAAAGCCGCCCTGCGTCTGGAAGCGATTCGGGTGCTGGTGGCGGGGTAAACAGGTTCGCCGCGAATCTGCGGCGAACACAAAACCTGTAGGAGCGCGCTTGCCTGCGTAAAAGGGGACTGATTTATTTACAGCGCTTCACCGTAAATAAATCTGTCCCCTTTTCGGTCCTTCGCTTCTGATCGCTAAGCCACCGACGGCTTCACCTCTCGACCCGCCACCGGCTCATCCGCCACCATCCCCTCGCGCATCCTTTGCGCATCGACGCTGAAACACGTCGATGCCTTCGCCAGAAACACCAGCGCGAAAAACAACGCCACTGGTATCAAGTACATCGCATCGTGCAGCCCCACCGCCTTGAACGGTTCGGTCATCTGCTCGACCTGCGCGGCGTACATGGCCGAGTGGGCGAAATGGTCCGACAGCAGCCCCACCACCACCGGCCCCAACCCGCCGCCCAGCAGATACAGGCCGGCAAAAAACAGCGCCATGGCCGTGGCGCGCAGCCGGGGCTGCACCACGTCCTGAATGGCGGTGTAAACGCAGGTATAGAAGTTGTAGGAGAACAGCCAGCCGAGGCTGAACACCCCGACGAACACGCCGATCTCGATGCGCCCGGCGTGCAGCGCATAACCGGTGCACAGCGTCGCGACCACCATGCTCATGGCGGCAAACATCAGGCGCCCGTTGCTCCAGCGCTGATGCAGCTTGTCCGCGACCCAGCCGCCGACGGTCAGGCCAACGAGACCGGTCACGCCGACGATCATGCCGGTGGCCATCGCGGCCTCCTGCAAGGGCAGTAAAAAATAACGCTGCAGCATCGACACCATGAACGAGTTGCACGCGTAGGTGGCGAAGTTGAACGCCAGACCGGCGAGCACCAGCCAGCGAAACGTGGGGATCGACAGTAAGCGGCGGATCGGCCGGTGGATTTTCTCCTGGGAAATGGCCACGCTTTCGGCAGCGCCCCGGGCCGGCTCGCGAATGAAGAACATGAACACCGCCAGCACCAGCCCCGGCACCGCGGCGATGAAGAACGGCGCGCGCCAACTGCCGAACGCCTGGACCATCGCGCCGATGGTGAAGAACGCCAGCAGCAGGCCCAGCGGCAGGCCGAGCATGAAAATGCCCATCGCCCGGGCACGGCGGTGGGCCGGGAACAGATCGCCGATCAACGAGTTGGCTGCGGGTGCGTAGCTGGCCTCGCCGATACCCACGCCCATGCGCACCAGCAGAAACCCCCAGAAGCTGCCGACCAGACCGTTCACCGCCGTCAGCCCACTCCACACCGCCAGGCCCCAACCCATCAACTTGCGCCGCGAGCCGTTGTCAGCCATGCGACCCAAAGGCAAACCGGCGACCGCGTACACCAGCGTGAATGCCGTGCCGATGATGCCCAGCTGAAAGTCGCTCAGCAGCCATTCCTTGCGGATGGGCTCGATGATGATCGCGGGGATCGTGCGGTCGAAGAAATTGAAGAGGTTGGCCAGAAACAGCAGAAACAGAACGCGCCAAGCGTTCCTTGCCTGAGTCGATTGATCCATGGGGCGATCTCTTTCTTGTTATCGGAGGCTGTCGCGGCTGACGCTTCCGGCGTGCCTGAAATCTAGTTACCCCTTGGCACTCTGTCTGTGAACATTCGCCCCGCTGATACCGGCCCATGCAAGACCCGCCAAACCATCCCGCCGGGATCTCCCGCTTTTTGCACAGGAAGCACGCGGTCGGTGAGGGATTCCGCTACCGGCCACACACCGGGAGTTACCGCCCTACCCACTTCGCCATCATTCGACGCACCATTTTAGAGCAGAGAACAGCCTCACGCCCTTTCGTGGATCAACACCCAAGGCGCGACGACCACTGCCCACAGCGGCGGATCGCGCTCCAAAAGATCCAGAGCCTTTGATTCAGAGACCTTGCCGACCTCCCCGCTGCTCACCCACGCGGCCACCTGGGCCTCGCTGTTCTCGGCAAATGCCTGCGCCACGGCAATCAAATCCAGCGTCGGCTCGACCCACAACAGGGCACCCTTCGCAAAGAACGGTTGCAATTCTTTCCAGGTAATCGAAGCGGTTTCGCCGAGCAGTTTGGCATAGAGGGTGCTAGGTTCTTGCGTCATGGGTTTTCACCGTATTGGAAATCGGCGCAATGATAGCGCCGCCTTTCGTACCGACAAACCCGGATTCAAGTGATTGATTGCAGGGAAGTTCGCGCAAGCCGACCGGTTCGCCGCTCCACGGGGCAAAACAGCAGGCTTGATTATGTATCTTTCTGTCGATTAAGCGACACCCACAGGTTTTGCCCCCCGCAGCCAGCTATTCAAGCGCTCGACCGGCGCTCTAAACTGTTCCGGTACAGTTGCTGGGGGTGCGGCCTGGAGATTCAATCCGGTCCTGCAGCTTTGGCCGTCAGGATTATAAAAACTACAACGCAAGAGTGGAGCATCATGACTAAGGGTATTAATCAGATTTCCAAGCTGTTTGCCGCACTGGTTCTGGCGGGGGTTGCCAGTCACTCGTTCGCAGCTGACACGATCAAGATCGGCATCGCCGGCCCTAAAACCGGTGCTGTGGCCCAATACGGCGACATGCAGTTCAGCGGTGCCAAGATGGCCATCGAGCAGATCAACGCCAAAGGCGGCGTGGACGGCAAGAAGCTTGAAGCCGTTGAATACGATGATGCCTGCGACCCGAAACAAGCGGTCGCCGTCGCCAACAAAGTGGTCAATGACGGCGTCAAGTTCGTGGTCGGTCACCTCTGCTCCAGCTCCACTCAACCCGCTTCCGACATCTACGAAGACGAAGGCATCATCATGGTGACCCCGGCAGCCACCAGCCCGGAAATCACCGCTCGCGGTTACAAACTGATTTTCCGCACCATCGGCCTGGACAGCGCCCAGGGCCCGGCCGCCGGCGACTACATCGCCAAGCAGGTCAAGCCGAAAATCGTTGCGGTCATCCATGACAAACAGCAGTACGGTGAAGGCATCGCCACCGCCGTGAAACAGACCCTGGAAAAAGACGGCGTGAAAGTCGCCCTGTTCGAAGGCATCAATGCCGGCGACAAAGACTTCTCATCGCTGATCGCCAAGATGAAGCAAGCCAATGTCGACTTCGTCTACTACGGCGGCTACCACCCTGAACTGGGTCTGATCCTGCGTCAGGCACAGGAAAAGGGCCTGAAAGCCGGCTTCATGGGTCCGGAAGGCGTGGGCAATGCGTCCATCTCCCAGATCGCTCAGGATGCGTCCGAAGGTCTGCTGGTCACCCTGCCGAAATCCTTCGACCAGGATCCTTCCAACAAGGCGCTGGTTGATGCATTCGCCGCGAAGAAAGAAGACCCGAGCGGTCCGTTCGTGTTCCCGGCCTACGCCGCCGTGGAAGTGATCGCCGACGCGATCAAGACCGCCAAGTCCGAAGACACCGCGAAAGTGGCTGAAGCCATCCACGCCGGTACCTTCAAAACCCCTACCGGTGATCTGTCCTTCGACGCCAAGGGTGACCTGAAAGACTTCAAATTCGTCGTTTACACCTGGCACAAAGATGGCACCAAGACTGAAGCCCCTGTGAAATAACGCAGCCTTCATGCTTACCCGAAGCCCACTGCAACCGCAGTGGGCTTTGTTTTAGCCGGGCAGCGAATTTCACAAGAATTCCGATCCCTGAACATCTTGAAACCGCACCAGTGAACCACTGGGCTCGTGCCGGACGCGGACGTAGATCACGACGCGCGAGCGGGAAAAGACTTCACCAGTGAAACACCAGGCAGGTTTTTAGGAGCACTCAGCAATGCCGATAGATCTCTATCACTTTCTTCAACAGCTGGTTAATGGGTTGACCATTGGCAGCACTTACGCCTTGATTGCCATCGGCTACACCATGGTTTACGGCATCATCGGCATGATCAACTTCGCCCACGGCGAGGTGTACATGATCGGGTCGTATGTGGCGTTTATCGCCCTCGCCGGTCTGACCATGCTTGGCCTGGACAGCCTGCCCCTGCTGATCACCGCAGCCTTCGTCGCCAGTATTGTGGTGACCAGCGCCTACGGTTACGCCATCGAGCGAGTTGCCTATCGCCCGTTGCGCGGCAGCAACCGTTTGATCCCTCTGATTTCCGCCATTGGCATGTCGATTTTCCTGCAGAACACCGTGCTGTTGTCGCAGGACTCAAAAGACAAATCGATCCCTAATCTCATTCCCGGCAACTTCGTTTTCGGCCCCGGCAGCAACCATGAGGTGGTGATCTCGTACATGCAGATCCTGATCTTCATCGTCACGCTGGTGGCCATGCTCGGTCTGACCTGGTTCATCTCCCGCTCTCGCCTGGGTCGCGCCTGCCGTGCCTGCGCCGAAGACATCAAGATGGCCAACCTGCTGGGGATCAACACCAACAACATCATCGCCCTGACCTTTGTCATCGGCGCCGCCCTGGCGGCGGTCGCTGCGGTCCTGCTGAGCATGCAGTACGGCGTGATCAACCCCAACGCCGGTTTCCTCGTCGGCATCAAAGCCTTTACCGCTGCAGTACTGGGCGGCATCGGCAGTATCCCGGGCGCGATGCTCGGCGGTCTGGTGCTGGGCATCGCCGAAGCCTTTGGCGCCGACATCTTTGGCGACCAGTACAAGGATGTGGTGGCGTTCGGTCTTCTCGTATTGGTGTTGTTGTTCCGGCCAACCGGCCTGCTCGGCCGTCCGGAGGTTGAAAAAGTATGACCAGGAATCTCAAATCGGCCCTCTTCAGCGCAGTGCTGGTGCTGGCCGTCGCTTACCCTATCCTCGGGCTCAAACTGGACATCGTCGGGATCAATCTCGTGGTGGTCGGCGCCAGTACCACCACCGTGCTGGTGATTTTCGCCGCTGCGTTTCTGATGTTCCTGCGCGTGCTGTTCAACGAACAGATCAGCGCCATGTGGCGTTCGCGTCCGCAGAAACCGCTGATGTCCGACAAGACCAGCAACTTTCTGACCCTGCCTTCGACCCAGCGCTGGTTCCTCGGCGCGCTGGTGATCGCTGCGCTGGTGTGGCCGTTCTTCGGCTCGCGCGGCGCGGTGGACATCGCGACCCTGATCCTGATCTACGTGATGCTCGGCCTGGGCCTGAACATCGTGGTGGGTCTGGCCGGTCTGCTCGATTTGGGCTACGTCGGTTTCTACGCCGTGGGCGCGTACACCTACGCCCTGCTGCAGCACTACTTCGGCTTCGGTTTCTGGATCTGCCTGCCGCTGGCGGGGCTGGCGTCGGCGACGTTTGGCTTCCTGCTGGGCTTTCCGGTTCTGCGCTTGCGCGGGGACTATCTGGCCATCGTGACGCTGGGTTTCGGCGAAATCATTCGCCTGTTCCTGCGTAACCTGACCGACATCACCGGCGGCCCCAACGGCATCAGCAACATCGAAAAGCCAACGCTGTTCGGCCTGTCGTTCGAGCGCAAGGCTGCAGAAGGCATGCAGACGTTCCACGAATACTTTGGCCTGCCCTACAACTCCATCAACAAGGTGATCTTCCTCTACCTGATCGCCTTGCTGCTGGCGCTGTTGGCGCTGTTCGTGATCAACCGGTTGTTGCGCATGCCCATCGGCCGCGCCTGGGAAGCCCTGCGTGAAGACGAAATCGCCTGCCGCGCGCTGGGTCTGAATCCGACCATCATCAAGCTGTCGGCCTTTACCCTCGGCGCTGCATTCGCCGGTTTCGCCGGCAGTTTCTTCGCCGCGCGCCAGGGTTTGATCACGCCGGAGTCGTTCACCTTTCTGGAGTCGGCGATCATCCTCGCCATCGTGGTCCTGGGTGGCATGGGCTCGCAGCTGGGCGTGATCCTCGCCGCGGTTGTGATGATTCTGTTGCCTGAACTGCTTCGCGAATTCAGCGAATACCGGATGCTCGGCTTCGGCGCCTTGATGGTGCTGATGATGATCTGGCGTCCCCAGGGCTTCCTGCCGATGCAGCGTCCCGTCATGAAACTCAAGGGGGAGCGCTGATGAGCCGTCCACTTCTGCAAGCGTCCGGCTTGTGCATGCGCTTTGGCGGTCTGCTGGCCGTCAACGGTGTCGGTCTGACCGTCCACGAGAAACAGGTTGTGTCGATGATCGGCCCGAACGGCGCCGGTAAGACCACCGTGTTCAACTGCCTGACGGGCTTCTACAAACCCTCCTCCGGGACGATTCTGCTGGACGGCGAGCCTATTCAAGGCCTGGCTGGTCATGAAATCGCCCGTAAAGGCGTGGTGCGTACGTTCCAGAACGTGCGCCTGTTCAAAGAGATGACGGCGGTGGAGAACCTGCTGGTGGCCCAGCATCGCCATCTCAACACCAACTTCCTGTCCGGCCTGTTCAAGACTCCCGCGTATCGCAAGAGCGAGCGCGAGGCGATGGAGTACGCCGAGCACTGGCTCGAAGCGGTCGATCTGAAGGAATTCGCCAACCGCCCTGCCGGCACCCTGGCCTACGGTCAGCAGCGCCGTCTGGAAATCGCCCGCTGCATGATGACGCGCCCGCGCATTCTGATGCTCGACGAACCGGCGGCCGGTCTGAATCCGAAAGAAACCGAAGACCTGAAAGCGCTGATCGGCGTGTTGCGCAACGAGCACAACGCGACGGTGTTGCTGATCGAGCACGACATGAAGCTGGTCATGAGCATTTCCGACCATATCGTGGTGATCAATCAGGGCACACCGCTGGCCGATGGCACGCCCGAGCAGATCCGTGACAATCCTGAAGTGATCAAAGCCTATCTGGGGGAAGCGTAAATGCTGCAGTTCGATAACGTTTCCACGTTTTACGGCAAGATCCAGGCATTGCACGGTGTCAGCATCGATGTGCAGCAGGGTGAGATTGTCACGCTGATCGGCGCCAATGGCGCGGGCAAGTCGACGCTGTTGATGACGCTGTGCGGTTCGCCGCGCGCACACAGTGGCAGCATCCGTTATATGGGTGAGGAGCTGGTCGGTCTGGAGTCGTCGGTGATCATGCGCAAGAGCATTGCGGTGGTGCCGGAAGGTCGTCGTGTGTTCGCGCGTCTGACGGTGGAGGAGAATCTGTCGATGGGCGGGTTCTTTACCGACAAGGCCGATTATCAGGTGCAGATGGATAAGGTGCTTGAGTTGTTTCCGCGTCTGAAAGAGCGGTTCAATCAGCGCGGCGGCACGATGTCGGGCGGCGAGCAGCAGATGCTGGCGATCGGGCGTGCGTTGATGAGCAAGCCGAAGCTGTTGTTGCTGGATGAGCCTTCGCTGGGTCTGGCGCCGATTATTATTCAGCAGATTTTCGAGATTGTTGAGCAGTTGCGGCGGGATGGGGTGACGGTGTTTCTGGTGGAGCAGAATGCGAATCAGGCGTTGAAGATCGCTGATCGTGCTTATGTTCTGGAGAATGGCCGGGTGGTGATGCAGGGGTCGGGGGCGGAGTTGCTGGTCGATCCGAAAGTGCGGGATGCTTATCTCGGCGGTTGAATCTTAAGCAAGATCAAGGGCGTCTGCCTGGGGGCAGACGTTTCGCCTTCGGCGAGTTACTTGATAAAGCCCCAAGTAACCAAGGGCTTTGTGCTCCTGGTTTGGCCCTTCCTTCGTCAGGGTTCCTTCACTCCGGTCTCGCTCCGTGGGCACGCGCCGAACGGACATCCATGTCCTGACGGCGCTCTCGCCGCATCTATGCGGCTCGGCCCACTCCACGAGACCTGCGTTCAGCCTGCACCCAAGTCGCGATTGGCGGTGACTGGACCTTCTGTGTACGAAGATCAAAAGCAACGGCAACGGCTTCCCGGCTGAAGCCGGTCCTACTGGGTGTACGCCGCCGCTTTTCGTGGGACCGGCTTTAGCCGGGAAGAGGCCAGTGGCTGCGCCATCAATTTTGATTGTTTAAAACTGTCTGATCGCCCCCCACTCGACCTGTTGATGATCGTTCCCCCGCTCCGCGTGGGAATGCATCCCCTGACGCTCTGCGTCAACTCTGTTCTCGCCCCAACAACAAAACCAATCCCCTGCGCCGTCAGAGCTGTTCCAGCACCGCCGTGCTGCGCTCGAACCATTCGGTCAGGTAGTCAGCCATGACTTTTACCCGCCTCGGCAGTCGTCCTTCAAAGGGGTGGACGAGGTACAGCGATGAGACCGGCGTCTGGTAATCACGCAGCAACCAATGCAGTCGCCCTTCTTTCAGTTCCTCATGAACCATGTACGACGGCAGGCGGGCGATGCCGGCGCCGACCAGGGCGGCTTTTTTCAGGAGGCCATAGTGGTTGCTGGCGAAGGTGCCGCGGACATTGACTCGGGTCAGTTCGTGTTTCTGGTGGTAATCCCACGATTCGCGGCCGCTGTGGTGGCTGTTGAGCAGGCATCGATGCACGCGCAGTTCTTCCGGTGTGTGCGGGGTGCCATTTTTGGCAAGGTAGTCCGGGCTGGCGCAGGTCAGTTCCTGTAACGACAGCAACGGCTTGGCCACAAGGCGTTCATCGATGCCCACGCTGGAACGTATGCCCAGGTCGAAGCCGTCCCGGCGCATGTCGCGGAAGTGGTTGTTGAGGTCCAGTTCCACTTGAACGTCGGGGTAGGTGTGGGCAAATTCGCTGAGCAGGCCTTCGAAGACGGTTTCCCCCAATGACACCGGCACGGTCAGGCGCACCGTGCCGATCAGGCTTTCGCTCAGGTACGCCATGGCGTCGCGGACGCGGTCGCGTTGGGCCAGTAGCGCGCGGGCTTCTGGTAGCAGAATGGCGCCCGCCGAGGTCAACGTCAGGCTGCGGGTGGTGCGATGGAGCAGCGTCACGCCGAAGTTTTTTTCCAGTTTGCTGATGCGCTTGGACAGTTGGCTGGTGCTGGTGTCCAGCCATTGCGCGGCCAGGGTGAAGCTGTTGGCCTCCACCAGCATCGCGAACGCGGCCAGATCGTCCATTTCGCTCATGATTGTTTCCTTTCTGACAAACCGGGATTGCCGTTTAGCCCCTGTATCGGTGGGAAAAGGCGACTCACACTGAGCGCCTGATCCATACCAGGGGAAAACCGCATCATGAAAATTCTATTGATTGGCGCCAGCGGCACCATCGGCTCGGCGATCGAGAAAGAGTTGGCGCCACGCCACGAGATCGTTCGCATCGGCAGAACCGGCGCAGACGAGCACGTCGATATTAGTGACAGCGACTCGATCCGCAAACTATTCGAACGGACAGGCCCTTTCGACGCATTGATTTGCGCGGCCGGCAATGTCACCTTCGCGCCGCTCGGCGAAATGACCGCCGATTCCTTCGCCCTGGGCCTGCGCGACAAGCTGATGGGTCAGGTGAATCTGTTGCTGATCGGTCGGGAATTTGCGAAAGACGGCGCCTCGTTCACCTTCACCACCGGCATTACCAGCGTCGATCCGATTCGCACCGGAGCGTCTGCCAGCCTGGTCAACGGCGCCATCGACGCGTTCGTGCGGGCCGCCGCCATCGAGATGCCCCGCGGCATGCGCGTCAACTCGGTCAGTCCCACTGTGCTGGTCGAAGCCTTGGGCAGTTACGCGCCTTACTTTCGCGGCTTCAAACCCGTTCCGGCAGCCGATGTAGCGTTGGCGTACGCAAAAAGTGTCGAAGGGCTACAAACCGGACAGACGTATCGCGTCGGCTAATCGCCCCTTGTGATGAGCGAGCAGGCTGAGTAACGTGGCGGCACTTGTCTGGAGACCGCCCCATGTCCGCTGCTCGTTCCGCCCTGATGTTCGCCTTGTTGCCCCTGTTTGCCGGCTGCCAATTGATGCCCATGTCGTCCAGCGACAGCAAGGTGTCGACGGCCGGCATGATCCGCATGCAAGGCACCCTTAGCGGTGACGGCGGCAAACTGTTCTTCGCCCCATGCAACGAACAACGCCGCTATGCAGTGACCGACAAGGGCAATACCGGCGTCCTGCAGGAAGCCGCTTCGGTGGTCGACAAGAGTGGCAAGGCGTTCGCCGATGTACGCGGCAACTTCGTCGCGAGCAAGGCCCAGGGCAGTGACGGTCAGGCTGACATCTATCAGCTCTACCGCGTGGAGCGCCCGAGCGGCGCCTGCGAGGACCCCAACTTCAAGCGCCTGACGATTCATGCCAGCGGCAACGGTCCGAAGTGGAACCTCAACGCCAGCGGCAAGGGTCTGGTGCTGGAGCGCGAAGGCAAAGAGCCGTTCGCCGTGCCGTACATGGAAGAGCAGATGCCCGAGGGCCGCTTCAACCTGATCACCGACGCCAACAACCAACACGTCGAGCTCTACGTCGCGCCGCTGCGCTGTGTGGATCCGTCAAACGGTTCGGTGCAGCACCTGACCGCCGAACTGCGGGTCAATGGCCAGGTTCAGCGCGGCTGCGCGTATTTCGGGGCGATGCGCAACGATTAACCGTTCACCCCGCCCGCCTGTGGGAGCGCGCTTGCCCGCGAATGCGGTCTACCTGTGCCGTCCATTGCGACTGACACACCGCTTTCGCCAGCAAGCCGGCTCCCACAGGTTTTGTGCATGACGCTGAAATCCCGGCCAACGGAAATCCACTGTAGGAGCGCGCTTGCCCGCGAATGCGGTCTACCTGTGCTGTCCATTGCGACTGACACACCGCATTCGCCAGCAAGCCGGCTCCCACAGGTTTTGCATGACCCCGAAATTCCGGCCAACGAAAATCCACTGTAGGAGCGCGCGTGCCCGCGAATGCGGTCTACCTGTGCCGTCCATTTCGACTGACACACCGCCTTCGCCAGCAAGCCGGCTCACACAGGTTGTGTGCATGACGCTGAACTCCCGGCCAACGAAAATCCACTGTAGGAGCGCGCTTGCCCGCGATCGGCTGCGCAGCAGTCGCGAAACCTGACGCCCCGGCTTCTCCTGACACACCGAGTGCACCGGTTTGCTGTCGCTTCGCGCCAGATCGCGGGCAAGCGCGCTCCTACACACCTGCGCTGTACGCTGCGACCACCGCATCACGCCCAATCTGGCTTATAATCGCGCGCTCTTGTAGTGCTGCCGGGCCGATCCTGCGGCCCGAAACCGGATCTTTCAATGTTACGAATCACCGAATTCAAACTGCCGCTGGACCACGCGGACGACGAACTGCGCCCCGCACTTCTGCAACGTCTGGCCATCGGCAGCGACGAGCTTCTGGATTTCACCCTGTTCAAGCGCAGCTACGATGCGCGCAAGAAATCCACCGAACTGCAGTTCATTTACACCGTCGACTTCCAGGTGCGCGACGAAGCCGCCCTGCTTCAGCGCCTGAGCCACGACAAACACATCGGCCCGGCCCCGGACGTGAGTTACAAGGTGGTGGGCCACGCCCCTGCCGATCTGAGCGAGCGCCCGCTGGTGGTGGGCTTCGGCCCGTGCGGGATTTTCGCGGGTCTATTGCTGGCGCAAATGGGCTTCAAACCGATCATTCTGGAGCGCGGTACCGAAGTCCGTCAGCGCACCAAGGACACCTGGGGCCTGTGGCGCAAGAATGTGCTCAAACCTGAGTCCAACGTGCAGTTCGGCGAGGGCGGCGCGGGGACGTTTTCCGACGGCAAGCTCTACAGCCAGATCAAAGACCCGAAATTCATCGGCCGCAAGGTCTTGCACGAGTTCGTCAAAGCTGGCGCGCCGGAAGAGATTCTCTACGTCAGCAAACCGCACATCGGTACCTTCCGCCTCACCGGCGTGGTCGAGAACATGCGTCATCAGATCGAAGCGCTGGGCGGCGAAGTGCGTTTCCAGCAACGCGTCACCGATGTGCTGATCGAAGACGGCCAGATGCAGGGCGTCGTGCTCGACAGCGGCGAGCGCATCGACTCGCGGCACGTCATTCTGGCGCTGGGCCACAGTGCCCGCGACACGTTCCGCATGCTCCACGGGCGCGGCGTGTTCATGGAAGCGAAGCCGTTTTCGGTCGGCTTTCGCATCGAGCACCCGCAAGGCTTGATCGACCGCGCCCGACTGGGCAAGTACGCCGGTCACCCGAAGCTTGGCGCTGCCGATTACAAGCTGGTGCACCACGCCAAAAATGGCCGTTCGGTGTACAGCTTCTGCATGTGCCCCGGTGGCACCGTGGTGGCGGCGACCTCTGAGCCCAACCGCGTCGTCACCAACGGCATGAGCCAGTACTCGCGCAACGAACGCAACGCCAACTCCGGCATTGTCGTGGGCATCACGCCCGAGCAGGATTATCCAGGCAGCCCGCTGGCAGGCATCGAATTGCAGGAGCGTCTGGAATCCCACGCCTACATCATGGGCGGCGAAAACTACGAAGCCCCGGCGCAACTGGTGGGTGATTTCATCGCAGGTAAAGCTTCAACGGCCCTGGGCTCAGTTGAACCTTCCTACAAGCCTGGCGTAAAGCTGACCGACCTTGCCGACGCATTGCCCGCCTTTGCCATCGAAGCCATTCGTGAGGCGCTGCCCGCGTTCGAGAAGCAGATCAGAGGATTTTCGCAGCACGACGCGATCCTCACCGGCATCGAAACGCGCACTTCCTCGCCCCTGCGCATCACCCGTGGCGAAGACATGCAGAGCCTGAACGTCAAAGGTCTGTTCCCGGCGGGGGAAGGCGCGGGCTATGCCGGCGGCATCCTGTCGGCCGGTGTCGATGGCATTCGCATCGCCGAAGGCCTGGCTCGCAGCATGTTGGGTATCACTGGATAAGCCGCTACACGGCAAAGCCTGTGCTGAAACAGCGTGCTGAAATGCAAAACGCCCCGAATGATCGGGGCGTTTTCGCAAGCGGGCTTTTACACCGAGCTCAGGACATCCAGCGCGGTTTAGTGGCTGACGCGACTGGTGCCGTTAACGGTCATGATGCGAACACGTTCACCCACACGGAAGATCTCGTTTTCCTGAACTTCCTGTACGTAAGCGCGCATGGTGCCGTCGTCTTCACGCACGGTGATCTCGACACCTTGAGCGCGGGTCAGGCCGCCTTCCGCTGCCGAACCCAACAGACCACCGGCTACCGCACCGATCACGGCCGTCACGATGCTGCCGCGACCGCCACCGATGGCGCTGCCACCCACGCCACCGACGATCGCACCGGCACCTGCGCCGATCGGGGTCTTGGTGCCTTCAATCTTCACCGGCCGGAGCGATTCGATAGTACCCAGGCGTACGGTCTGCACCTGACGAGCTTCGTCGCGCGAGTACGAGTCGCCGGTGAGGCTTGAAGTACAGCCGCCCAGCGTCAGCGCCATGGCGGTGAACGAAGCAACCAACAGAACAGACTTGCGCATAACAGTTATCTCCATAGGAACAGGTAGCCATTAGACTCTGCGACACCAATCGATGTCACTGCCCTGTACCGATAATTTACGTTTATTCAGGCGTAATACAGCAACCCGCCGACGTCTACTTCAGTGGACGACGGCGCCGGGGATTGATTCAAAGAAAAGTGTGACAGAGACCTTGGGGTTGAAAGACCGGCAGTCCGAAGACCCGCACTCAGGGCGCGAGACGCTCGCGCTGCCACTGATCTTCAACCAGACGATAGTTCAGGCGGTCATGCAGGCGGCTTGGACGACCCTGCCAGAATTCGATGCGATCCGGCACCAGAAGATAACCGCCCCAGTGATCGGGACAGTCAGGCTGGGTGTCCATAAAACGCGCCTCGGTGTCCTTGAGCAAGCCTTCGAGCTCTTCGCGGTCAGCGATCACCCGGCTTTGCGGCGATGCCCAGGCGCCCAGGCGGCTGCCCAGAGGACGTACCTGAAAATAAGCGTCGGATTCTTCGTGACTGACCCTGGTCACGCGGCCTTCGATGCGCACCTGACGTTCCAGCGCAGGCCAGAAAAAGGTCATGGCAGCGAAAGGTCGGGCGTCCAGCTGCTGACCTTTGGCGCTCTCATAGTTCGAAAAGAACGTAAAACCCTGAGCGTCCAGACCTTTGAGCAGCAGGACCCGACAGTGCGGACGGCCGTCGGCGTCGACGGTCGCCAGCGTCATGGCGTTGGCCTCGACCGGCGCTTGCTCGGTTTCGACCGCTTCGTTGAACCAGCGATGAAACAGTGCGAAGGGTTCTTCCGGAGCCTGGGCTTCGGTCAGCCCTTCGCGGGCATAGTTACGACGCATATCGGCCAGACGCTGGCTCATCACTGCCTTCCTTAATCGAGATCCGTTAACAGAATCCCGATCTTAACCTCAGTTGCCGGCTTGAGCATCCGGAGCAGGTTTTTTGGCCGCAGCTTTCGCAGGCGCTGCCTTGGCTTTCGCCGGCGCAGCTTTCTTCACAGGTGCTTTTTTGGCCGCAGGCGCTTTGGCTGCGGAAGCCTTTGTAGCAGCGGCTTTCTTGACCGGTGCGGCCGATTTGACGGGCGCAGCAGCCTTGGTCGGGGCAGCAACCGGTGCCGGAGCCGGCGCGTTGGCCGTTTGCACGGCCAGCAGGGTTGGCGCTGGTGGCAAGTTGTACTTGGCCATCTGGGCGACCATCGTGTCTTGCGGCGTCAGGATGATTTCCACACGACGGTTAAGTGCGCGACCCGGCGCGCTATCGCTGGCTGCACGGGGCATATCGGCGCCCATGCCACGCAGGCTCAGACGGTTACGCTGCAGGCCGCTGAGGCGGAAAATCGCCGCGACCGACTGTGCGCGCTGCTGGCTGATCTTGAGATCGGCATCGGTGGCGACATCGCTGTGGCCCAACACCAGCACGGCGGCGCGAGGGTCGACTTCAACGATCTTGGCCATGCGGCTGATAGGGCCCAGATTGGTCGGCAGGAGCATTTCCGGACGCTTCGGATTGAAGGTGCTGTCGACCGGAGCCGTCACCACGAGGATGTCGTCACGGCGCTCAAGCTGGAACTGGCTGTCCTTGATGGCTTCGCGGACTTTCGGCTCGTTCAGATCCAGCCAGGCCTGGGTCACTTTCGGATCGACCTTGGCAACAGCAGGCGCGGCATCTTTCTTGGCGTCGGTTGCACCGAACGGCCACCACCACTTGTTGGCGTCGCCGGCCTGGGCAACGGGCGGAGCTGCAGCCGGTTGAGTGGCGGCTACTTCCGGTTTCTTCTCGGCTTCGCCGTGGTCAGACCCGAACGGCCAGTACCAGCGCGTACCGGTTTCGGTCTGGGCTTTGGCGACTTGCGCAGCCGCCGGGCTTGGCGCCGGGGCTGGGGCTGCAGGAGCGGCATCGGCGCCCTTGCCTGAACCGAACGACCACCAGTGGTCATTGCTGGCCGACTGATCCTGAGGGGTTTGCGCGCAGCCGGTGACGGCGAGGCAGATGGCGAATGCGAGACTTTTGTTAGCTGACATGGGTGACCCACATGAATAATTGATCAGAAAATGAACGAAGCAGCGCTCATATAACACGCATGAACACCGTTTTGGAAAAAGAAACCGCCCTACGGCTGCGTTATGCAGATATAACTGACAGTCGGTAGAACAAGCACTTAACAGCGATAGTTATTGCAAACACTCACCAAACACACGCACCAGACGCTGAGCACGCGGATCCATCAGCACGTAGGGACCGAGGGTGTTTGTCACAAACCCGAACGCCACATCGCGCTCGGGATCGGCAAAACCGACCGAGCCACCTGCGCCGGGGTGGCCAAATGACTTGGCACCCAGCCCGAACGTCGCGTTGGGCACCGCGGGTTGATCGAGCATGCAGCCCAGACCGAAGCGGGTCTGGGTGAGCAGCGTCTTGTCCTGGCCGATGCTGTGCTCACGGGTCAGTTCGTTGAGCAGGTCGCCGTCCAGCAGGCTGCCATCGAGCAAGCCGCTGTAAAAACCGGCCAGACTGCGTGCGTTGCCATGGCCATTGGCCGCAGGTTGCTGCATGCGCCGCCATTCCGGCTTGTTGGTGCTGGTCATGATCGACGGCGGGTTGGTGAATGCCCTCGCCGTCATGGAAGCAGGCTCGCGCATCGTGGTCTGCAACAGGCGCTGCGCGGACTCATCCCCTGTATTGCCCTTGCCCCTGGCGATGTGGGCAACGCGATGAAACTCTTCATCGGCCAGACCGACATGGAAATCCAGGCCCAACGGCCGCGAAATACGCGCAGCGATGGATTCACCCGGACCGCGCCCGTCGGCACGACGAATCATCTCGCCCACCAGCCAGCCGTAGGTGATGGCGGCATAGCCGTGGCCCTGCCCCGGCGTCCACCAGGGTTCCTCGGCAGCCAATACGCTGGTCATAGCCTGCCAGTCGTAAAGCGCTTCGGCCGGCAATATTTCACGGATCGCCGGGAGCCCGGCCTGATGGCAGAGCAAATGGCGCAGCGTGATGGACTGTTTGCCTTTGGCAGCGAACTCGGGCCAGAGACGGGCGACGGGCTCATCCAGATTCAGCTTGCCCTCGCCCACCAATTGCAAGGCGGTGACTGCAGTAAAGGTCTTGGTGCAGGAGAAGAGATTGGCGATGGTGTCGCTGTGCCAGACCTCGCCGCCATCCTTGTCTGCCGTGCCCGCCCACAGATCCAGCACCGTCTCCCCGCCGATCTGCACGCAGAGCGCAGCGCCACGCTCCTGCGGATCGTCGAACAGCGCGGCGAATGCCTCGCGTACGGCCTCAAACTGAAGCTCGAAATGGCCTTGAATCTGCACGGTCTGGCTCTCCGGTCGGGCTGAAAAATGGCGAACATTGTTCCAGCGATTGAACGCTTTGGGAACCGTCCGGTTAAGGGCGCTTGCCGATCACATCCACGATCTGTGCATTGGCCTTGCGCACCGCTTCGACGAAGCCCTGATACGGCACGTCGGTGATGCCCACCAGCCCGAGATGGCCGTTTTCACCGTCCAGCAATCGGCCGGTGACAGGCTGGTCCAGGTACTGGAACCAGTGCACGCCGACGATAGAAGGCTCGGCCAACGCGCTTTTCAGGAAGTTGGCGTAAGCCGGCCCACGATCTTCTTCACGCGGCACTTCAATCACCCCGCCCCAGAACGGCCCGCGATCTCGGGAGCCAAAGTGGAACTCACTGACCAGCACAGGCTTGTCGAGCACGCGCAGTTTCGCGAAGTCCACGCCATCCTGCGGTTTGAGCGTATAAAAATTGAAGCTCAGTACATCGCAGAACTTGGCGCAGGCTTCGACCGCCTCGGGGCTGGTGACCCCAAAGCGCCCGCCTAGCAGCAGATGGTTCGGCGCATGCCACTTGAGCGCGTCAGAAATGGTTTTGAAATAGGTCTCGGCGAACACACGCTGGAAATACCTGAAGTCGTTTTCGATCTCCGGGTGCTCTGCACTCGGCAGCGGCGGTTCGAAGCCCGGGTCTTCCATCAACTCCCACGCTGCCAGGTGAATACCCCACGCCTTGGACAAACCCTCTTCGTTGCGGTACTTGTCGCGCAACTGCTTGAGAAACGCGCGCTTGGCCGGTACATCGGTGGTCAACTTCAGGGTGCCGTAAGCCAGTGCGTAGCGATCCTTCGGATCGTTGCCCGGCGCAGCCCAGGCCAATTCGTTATCGGCGAAATAGCCGATCAGGTACGGGTCGTCGCGATGGTCGCGCGCTGCGATGGCGACGGCCCGCTCGGTGGCCATGGCGAAGCGCGGATCGAAAGGATCCGGCATGCCCCCCCACCAATCAAGACCCGTGCTGATGCTCACGTAGTCGCCAACGATGGACAGCGGCAGCGTGTAGGGCACGCGTTCCTTTTTGCTGCTTTCGAGGTTTTCCAGCGCGGACTCGCTCCAGTTGCCGACGGTGGTGAAGCCCCACGCCTGCAAGCGTTGCAGGGTGTGATCAACCCAGCGTTTGCGGTCCACAATTACCGGCTTGCATTCGATGGCAGGTGCAGGCGCGGCGGTTTTTTCTGGCTGAGGCGCTGGCGCGGTCTGCCCGTTAGAGCCGTCGGCAGCGGACGCGGTCGTTGCTGGTGTGGTGGCTGAAGTGCTGGCTGGCGTTTCGTCTTCGTCGTCAGCCGGATCAACAGGCTTTGAGACTTCCACGCACTTCGGCACGCCATAAGTGCGCTGCAGGTTTGCACCATAGAAGTCAAACCAGCGGCCCTGATCGAACTGCCGGTTGCGGTTGGCACCGGTCTCGCGGTTATCGTCGCCCTTGCCGTAAAAAGCGGCGAGCGGATCGTCGCTACCCGGCAGCCCGGTGAACATGGCTTCCCGGCCTTCGACGTAGGTCTGGCTGTCGTCAGCGGAGACGGCGTTTACCCCCAGGGAGTAAAAAGGGTGGCCCTCGGGCGTCACCAAGTACCAGCGCTCGTCGCGCTTCTCGGTGCGGAAAAAGCCCTTCGCTTCGAACGCCGGTCCGTTGAGCAAGCCGCCGTATTTATCGTGGGCAGGACGGTCTTTCAGCCAGGTTTGCAGCTGTTGCTGCTCCTTGCCCGCCAGCGTCTTGAGCTGGTCGTCGCTGGTGACCTTCTCCGGCCACTTGCCCCGTGTGAACTGACCGTAGCCGTCGACGAGGCTGCTGTAGGCAGCGGTTTGCAGTCCATCGCCCTCCTGCACGCCGAATTTCTCGATCAAAACGGACTGCGCAACGTTGGGTTGAGACATCGACACGGTGACCGATGAAACCTCCGCGCTGTTCAGGTCACCTTCGGTGTTGGCCAGCAACACGCGCTGCCCCTCGTAAACCCAAGGCATCGGCGGGCCGGCGCGCATGCCCTGGCTCAGCGGCGAACTGGCCTTGAGCGGCAGCACCAGGGTTTGCGCCGGGCCAGCCGGCAGGTCGATACGGCTGGTGAGGATTTTGCCGTCGCGGCTTTCTATCTGCACGTACACCGTCAATGCCCAATCCATCGCACTCTGAAGGCGCAAGGTCATGGCGCTGTCGTTACTCCAGTCCCAGACGCCGGTCTGCGGGGTCAGTCGCAGGCTGGGTTTGGCGACCGGGTTGAAAACCACCCGGCGCAGCACTTCGCCTTCAGCCGTCTGTTCAGCGTTGGCCTGGGGAAACCCGGCATCCTGGGTCGTGACCTTCACCACGTCGGCGGGCCGGACGAAATTGAACAGCGTCTGCTGTACGTCGGGCGCGGCGTGGGCCATGCCGGCGCACAGCGTGGCGAAGATGGCGGGCAGTGAACGGCGAATCATGTGTTCTGAAGCTCCTTGATCGTCTGAGGCCCGGAGCACGACAGGGGGCGCGCGCATCCGGGCGGACCGAGTTTAAGACCCGGTCAACCGTGTTTCATTTGCAACACGGGGTCAGGAAATTTCGCGCCGGAATGGCGGCAGTGCGTTGAGGATGGCTTTGCCATAGCGTTGGGTCACGACCCGGCGATCCAGCAGCGTGATGATGCCGCGATCCTGTTCAGTACGCAGCAGACGACCGCAGGCCTGGATCAGGCGCAGCGAGGCGTCGGGAACGGCGATTTCCATGAACGGATTGCCGCCTCGCGCTTCGATCCATTCGGCCAGAGCGGCTTCGACCGGATCATCCGGCACGGCGAAGGGAATCTTGGCGATCACTACGTGCTCGCAGTAGGCGCCCGGCAGGTCGACCCCTTCAGCGAAGCTCGCCAACCCGAACAGCACGCTTTCATCGCCACCGTCGACCCGCGCCTTGTGCTTGTTGAGGGTTTCCTGTTTGGACAGATTGCCTTGAATGAACACTCGCTTGCGCCAGTCCCGCTCCAGCCCGTCGAACACTTCCTGCATCTGTTTGCGCGACGAGAACAGCACCAGTGTGCCTTTGGAGCCTTCGACCAGATTCGGCAGTTCACGGATGATGGCGGCCGTATGTTCGGCGGCGTTGCGAGGGTCGGCTTTGAGGTCCGGCACGCGCAAGACGCCGGCGTCGGCATGGTGAAACGGACTCGGCACCACGGCGGTGACGGCGTATTTCGGCAGGCCGGCGCGCATGCGGAAACGGTCGAACTTGCCCAGCGCGGTCAGGGTGGCCGAGGTCACCAGCGCGCCGTAGGCGACGTTCCAGAGGTTGCGGCGCAGCATTTCGGCGGCCAGGATCGGGCTGGCGTTGACCTCGATGTCGAACAGCGAGCCGCTGTCGGCCAGGGTCAGCCAGCGCGCCATGGGCGGGCTGTTTTCAGGGTCTTCGGCGGTGAAGGCGGTCCACAATTCCCAGTTGCCATGGGCCCGTGCCAGCAAGCTGCCGAACAGCGGATACCACTCTTCCGCCTGATGGCTGGCGATGCCGATGTTGACCTCACCGTCCATGCCTTCTTTAAGCAGTTCGGTCAGGCGCGTGAACAGGTCGTCGAGCCGGGCGAATCCTTTTTTCAGCTCGATGCCCATTTCGCGCATGTGTTCGGGGACCACACCGCCGACGAAGCGATGGCGCGGACGCTCGCGGCCTTCCATGTCTTCGCCTTGCTTGAAGTCGGCAAGCTGCTCGCAGGCGGTGAACATGAACTGCTGCTGGGTCTTGATCTCGCGGGCCAGCTCGGGCACCTGCTCGATCAGCTTGCCCAGGTCGCCCGGCAGCGGGTGCTGGGCAAGCAATTTGGTGAGGTTCTTGGCGGTTTGCTCAAGCCAGTCGGCGGTGGAGCGCAGGCGACTGAAATGGGCGAAGTGGCCGATCGCCTTGTCTGGCAGGTGATGGCCTTCGTCGAACACGTACAGGGTGTCACGGGGATCGGGCAGGACCGCACCGCCACCCAGCGCGAGGTCAGCGAGGACCATGTCGTGGTTGGTGACGATGACGTCGACTTTGCCCATGCCCTCGCGAGCTTTATAAAAGGCGCACTGCTGGAAGTTCGGGCAATGGCGGTTGGTGCACTGACTGTGATCGGTGGTCAGGCGCGCCCAGTCCTGGTCGGCCAGTTCCTGGGGCCAGCTGTCGCGGTCGCCGTCCCATTTGTTGCCGGCGAGCTTTTCGATCATGGTGGTAAAGAGCTTCTGACTGGCCTCGTCCACTTCGATCTTGAAGCCTTCTTCCTCGAACAGCTGTGCGGTCGCGCTCTGGGCGTCGCCTTCCTGCAGCAGCATGTCGAGTTTGGACAGGCACATGTAGCGGCCACGGCCTTTGGCCAGCGCGAACGTGAAGTTCAAGCCGCTGTTGCGCATCAGGTCGGGCAGGTCTTTGTAGACGATCTGCTCCTGCAGGGCGACCGTCGCGGTGGCGATGACCAGGCGCTTGCCCGCAGCCTTGGCGGTCGGAATGGCTGCAATGGCGTAGGCCACGGTTTTACCGGTGCCGGTCCCCGCCTCGACCGCTACCACGGCGGGATCACCCGAACGGCGGCCTTCTTCGTCGGTGTCGACGTCGCCCAGTACCTTCGCCACTTCAGCGATCATCAGGCGCTGGCCGTAACGAGGCTTGAGGCTCTTGGCTTCGAGGAAACGCGAGTAGGCGCCCTGAATCTGGGATTTGAGTTCGGTGCTGATCATGGGCTGGGTCGTTGGCTCGGCGTCACGGGTGCTGAATGAAAACACGAAAACCGCTGGATATATCTTCAGTAGTCGCAGCGGGCGGCTATCATACCGCGCTAATTCTTTCTGCGCAGATCGGAGTTCTCGATGTCACCTGTAGCCTTTGTCTACGCCTTGCATGTGCTGGCAGCGATTGTGTGGGTAGGAGGGATGTTTTTCGCGTGGATGATTCTTCGACCAGCGGTCGTTGCCGCCCTGGAGGGCCCGGCCCGGCTGAAGCTGTGGCTGCAGGTATTGCCGCGTTTCTTCGTGTGGGTCTGGTGCGCCGCGATCATGCTGCCGGTGACCGGGATCGGCATGATCAACGTCAACTTCAGCGGCTTTCAGACCGCGCCCCGTTATGTCCAGGTGATGATGGGGCTGTATGTGGTGATGGTGGCGTTGTTTCTGCGCGTTTCGACGCTGAACCTGCCGCAGCTGCGCAAGGCTGTGCTTGCCGAGCAATGGGCAGATGGAGCGGCCGCGATGGCCGGCATTCGGCGTCTGGTGGGGATCAATCTGGTGGTGGGGGTGGCCGTGGTGGCGATCGCTGCCGTCAGGCCAATGTTCTGATGCGTGGGAAGAGCCTGCTGCCGAAAGGCGGGTTAACCCGCCAGTCATTTAGTGGTTTGGATACCGTCTTCTTGAGCAGGCTCACTCCCACAACACTTATAAGTTGCGAACCACGATAGCGCCCGTTGGCCCTACTGCACCGGACTGACCCTTTTCGCCGTTCTTGCCGGACTTGGCGCCGTCAGCGCGATACACCACGCAGCCCTTGGACGCGCCGCCTTTGCCGCCGCGACCACCGTCGCCGCCAATCCCGCCGGCGCCGCCCTGAACGTTGACCTTGATGCGTTCATTGCCGAAAGTCGCCGGCAGCTCGAGACGAACGATCGCACCCGGCGCGCCGTCACGGCCGTTGCCGCCATTGTCGCCGTCGATCCCGCGACTGGCGGAACCCCAGGTGCAGCCCGGGTCGATGCCGTTGCCGCCGTCGAGGCCGACGTAACCGGGCGAGCCTGCGCCGCCGCGGGCGTCGACGAAGAGTTGGTCAGCGTTGAGTTGTTCGATCCGCAGGTTGAGGTTGCGGCCTGGGGTTGGTGCTTTTTCGAAAGTGCCCGGAGCGCCACGCGCGGTGATTTCGGCGCCGCTGCCGAGGTCGCCCTGTTTGACTTGCAGGCTGAACGGCTCGGCGCTCGGGACGATGGCAATGCGTGATTCGTGGCCCATGATGAGTTGACCGACTTTGACTTCGGTGAGCCCGGCCGGGATCAGGAGGGTGCCGTAGTCGGCGACTTCGAGTCGGTCCAGTTGCAATACGCTGGTTTTGGAGGGCAGGCGCATGAGCGAGTGGGTTTCGACGGAGATGGTCTGGGCCATGATCCAGGGGCTGGTCAGGGCGGACAGCAGGCCTGCCGTCATCAGCATCGCGTTACGCATGGTGTACCTCCGCCAGTGGGCGTTTGAATGTGTTCAGGTGAAATAGGCCGAAGAGCAGAATTTTGAGGCGATCGCGCCAGGGATGGGGGCGGCCGCGCAGGCTGGCGTTGTAGCTGATCAGTTCGATGAGGTGGGTGAGCAGCAAGAGGCCGCCTGCCAGTTTGAACAGTAGGTCGAAGGGATGCGGCATGGCGATGGTCAGGCTGGTGATTACCAGTAGCCAGAATGCTGTTGTCAGTACTTTCCCTGTTCCCCAAATCACACTCATGTGGTGCCTCTGCTGTTTTTGGTTTTGTACGGTGAAAACGGTTTGCGCACAGTACGGTGAGGCGGGGGACTATGCCAGAGGCAGGCTTTAAAGTTTCTGGTGTTTGACGGCATGGATTGAGTGAATATCCGTTATCTGTGTTTGGCGGGATTAGGGTTCCGCCCTTACGGCGGGTCACTTTTTCCAAGAGCCGAAAAAGTAACCAAAAAGGCCCTGCTCCTGGTTTGGCCCCTCGTGCCTCGGGTTTCCTTCACTCCGACGACGCTCCGTGGGCCCGCGCCGAACGGACATCCATGTCCTGACGGCGCTCTCGCGGCATCCATGCCGCTCGGCCCACTCCGCGTCGTCTGCGTTCAGCCTGCACCCAAGTCGCGTTTGGCGGTGTCTGGGCTTTTTGCGTATGAAGATCAAAAGCGTTAAAGCAGAGCAACAGCTTCCCGGCTGAAACCGGTCCCACAAGGGGCGCCGTCGGTCCCACTGAATGCACACGCGCTGTTAGTGGGACCGGCTTTAGCCGGGAAGGGGCCGGTCTGGACAATGGTTGTTTTGAACATGAAAACTGAATGCCAGAAATAGAAAAGCCCCGGCTTTCAAACCGGGGCTTCCTTTAACGCTTCAACCTTGTCTTAACGGTTGATTTTGATCTCGACCCGACGGTTCAGCGATCGGCCGTCGGCGGTTTTGTTGTCGGCCACCGGGCGGGCTTCGCCGTCACCTTCGACGGACGCGAACGAGGCACGCGGGATGCCGGCGCTGACGAGGTAGTCGGTCACCGATTGCGCACGTTTTTGCGACAGTTTCTGGTTGTAGGCATCGCTGCCCACGCTGTCAGTGTGGCCGCTGACGTGAAGTTGCACGTTCGGGGCTTCGGTTTTGAGTTTGGTCGCGACCATGTCCAGTTGCTGTTTGTCACCCGGTGTCAGCGTGGCTTTGTTGAACTCGAAGTGCACATCACGAATGGTGATGATTTCTTCTTTCGGCAGCACCACCGGCGCGGCCATCGGTTCAGGGGCCGGTGTCACGATCGGGCAACCGGTCGCATCGACCGGGGTGCCTTTCGGCGTGTCCGGGCATTTGTCCCTGCTGTTGAGGACGCCGTCGCCGTCATCATCGCCATCCCCATGGACCCAGCAATACGCGCCAGCCATGACGCCTACCGCAGCACCGAAGCCTGCCGCAACCGAGGCAGACTGGAAGGCGCCGATCGCTGCGCCGCTCAGTGCGCCACCGGCCGCACAGAGAGGCCAGTCGGTCTTTTGCAAGCCCGCACAACCCGTCAATACACTGGTAACCAGAATCAGAGGTAACGCTGTCCGAATCATGCTCATACGTTTCTTCTCCTTTGGTATCGGCTAAAACCGACTGGAATGCAGTAAAGACGCGAGTGGGGCCGTTCGCCACCCTGATTTCAGGGGTTTACGGTGTTTCACCGCACAATTCGGAATCATCTGTGGCGAATAGCCTTTTGCTTTTACTCCGTACGCTTCGTCATATCACGAAATCAAAGCGTTCAAGCACTAGGCCATCGAAGTTCAGCACGATAACCTTGCCCGCCTGACCGAGGAACTCCAATGACCGACCGCTTCTCCAGCCGCACGCCGCAACAGGCCCTCGCCGCCCTGCTCGACCTCCATGCGCCGAAACGTCTGCTACTGGTTGGCGCCGAGACTTTTCCGGCATTGCAGGCCTTTCAAGAGGCGCATCCGCAGACTGAACTGGCCAAGACGACGCCCGGTCTTTTGCCCGCAGACCTGGCAGGTCAGCGCTTCGATCTGGCGCTGGTGGTGGACTGCCTGGAGCACATACCCAAGCGTACGGGGCTGGAGTTGTTGGGCGGTATCCGCAACCTCAATGCCAGCCGGATCGCCGTGCTGGCCGATCTCGATGCCTGCGCCTGGCAGTCCACCGATTTCTATTCGCTGGCACTCCAGGCCAGTGAACGGTTTTCCCGGGATGAACAAGTGCTTACGCTGTTCACCTACGATCTGCGCGAATACAAACAGGTGCCGGACTGGCTGAACGCCAGGTTCTGGGCCAATCCTGAGAATTACGGCAAGTATTGGTGGTGAGAGACGCATCATGAGCAGCGCAATATGCCCTTGCGGCAGCGGCAATCTTCTCGACGGTTGCTGCGGTCGCTATCACGCCGGTCAGCCCGCGCCGTGCGCCGAAGCGCTGATGCGTTCGCGCTACAGCGCTTATGTGCTGGGGTTGGTGGATTATTTGCTGGACACCACATTGCCGGCACAGAAAGCCGGGCTGGATCGTGATGCGATCAGCCAGTGGAGCGCCCGAAGCACTTGGCTGGGCCTTGAAGTCGAAGGCGCCGAGTTGATCGGCGGCCAGCCTGAACATGCATTCGTGACCTTCACCGCCCGCTGGCACGATGCCGACGGGGAGCATTGTCATCGCGAGCGCTCGGCGTTTGTGCAGCATGACGGACGCTGGTATTTCATCGACCCGACGGTGTCGATCAAAGCCGGTCGTAACGACGCCTGCCCCTGCGGCAGTCAGCAGAAATTCAAGAAGTGCTGTTCGGCTTATCTCTCCTGACCTTCATAACAGTAACGCGGGTCACCACTCAGACACAGGCAGTCCTCAGACCAGTCTGATGTGGGAAACGTCCGGCACCAGCACCTGCTCAAGCGGCTTGTCCTGACCCAGATCAGCGCCAGCCGGTGCCAGGCTCAAGCCGGACAGGTCAAGCTGCGGCGCACGCGCCGGCATCTTCGGATCCTGCACGTCCTGGCCCGGTTCAGAGAGCGTGAAGTCAGGCGCCTCGACGTCCACAAATGCAGCCATGTACACATCGCGCGGTTTGACGCTGGCTTTCCGCGTCGGGGTGGCGTCGTTGGGCGGCGGGGTCAGGCTTGAAGCCTTGCGCGTCCAGGTCGGCTCGTCCGGCGGCGGCGCCAGTTCAACTTCTTCCACCTCGACCAGACCCGGCGCCTCCGCGACCTGCACCATCGACACGACCTGGGCCATGGCACCGGCGCGTTCGAGGGTCGAACGGTACTTTTCGGCAGCCGCGTCATCAAGGTTGTTCTTCAGCACCAGGCGACGGCCGGAGAACAGCAAAGCGATCCGCTGAGCGTCCGCCTGAAACAGCTTTGCCAGGTTGGCCTTGACCAGATCCGGCTGCGCGCCGGGCACCAGTTGGCCGGAAAATACGATTTCGTAGCGCTGCATGGTCAATACTCCTTCGACACATGGCGCGAGTATGGCGCAGGCTGTGGCGAACGGCGAGTCACGTGAAGTGGCGGTCAGACCGTGCATAAAGGGAGCGACCCATGAAGTTTGCAGCACACGTCCTCAGAATCGCAGGTCTCTTCGCGCTCCTCGCGCTGTCGGGCTGCTCGACCTGGATAACCGGCGGCTTCGAAGACCCCGACGTCAAGCTGCTGAAAGTTGAAGTGGTCAAGGCGAAGTTGCTGCGCCAGGATTTCAAGCTGCGCTTCAGGGTCGATAACCCCAACGATTCCAGCCTGTTGGTCCGGGGCCTGCGCTATAAAATCCTGCTCAACGATATGTTGCTCAGCGAAGGCGTCTACAGCGACTGGTTCATCGTCAAAGCCAACAGCCACAAAAACTTTTCCGTGCCGATCCGCACCAATCTGTGGGAACACCTCAAGGACATCTCCAAGGTGCTCGGCAAAGCCAATCAGCCGGTGCATTACCGGTTGGAAGGCAAACTCAAAACCGGATTTTTATTCGGACACAGCGTGCGCATCGGGCGTAATGGCGACATAATCCCCGGCGATTTGATTCCGGAGTGACCCCATGAACCAGCAAGCCCACGTGCACGGTCCTGATTGTGACCACGATCACGACCATCACGATCACCCTCATGACCACGGCCACGTGCACGGCCCCCATTGCGGCCACGCGCCTCAAGAGCCGGTACGCAACACGCTCAAGGACGTTGGTCGCAACGATCCTTGCCCCTGCGGCAGCGAGAAAAAATTCAAGAAATGCCACGGCGCATAATCGCCCGAGCACGTTCTACGGCCTGAATCTTCAGGCCGTTTTCATTTGTGCGAGGGACGTCCGAAGGCGTAAAACAAGTGCAGTCTTAACGGCACTCGTGATGACTTCACCTGGAGCGCGCAATGATCGACCTGCATTACTGGACCACCCCCAACGGCCACAAAGTCTCGATCTTCCTCGAAGAAGCGGGCCTGCCGTACAAGATATTTCCGGTCAACATCGGCGCGAACGAGCAGTTCGAATCCGATTTTCTGAAGATCTCCCCCAACAACAAGATTCCGGCCATCGTCGATCACGAACCTGCTGACGGCGGCCAACCGCTGAGCCTGTTCGAGTCCGGCGCGATCTTGCTGTACCTGGCCGAGAAGACCGGCCGGTTCATGGCGACAGACCTGCGCGGCCGCCAGGAAACCCTGCAGTGGCTGTTCTGGCAAATGGGTGGCCTGGGCCCGATGGCCGGTCAGAATCACCATTTCAACCGGTTCGCCGAAGAGAAGATTCCCTACGCGATAAAGCGTTACGTCGACGAAACCGCGCGCTTGTACGGCGTATTGAATGAGCGTCTGGCTGATCGCACCTTTGTTGCGGGCGAGGACTACGGCATTGCAGACATGGCGATCTACCCATGGATCGTGCCGCATACGTTTCAGAAGCAGAACCTGGATGACTTCCCACACCTCAAGCGCTGGTTTGACGCCGTGGCCAATCGCGACGCAGTGAAGCGGGCCTACGCGCTGGTCGACAAGATCAATCCGCCGAAGCAGTAACCCCAGGGTCGACAGGGTTCAGGGGGACACGCTGATATCCCCTCTGAAACCCGAAAATAAACTCCCTCCCCCTGCTTGCGTGACGCCCGCCTGCTCTCTAACGTAGCGCCTTTTCTACGCCCACCCCCGCAGGAGCTACATCATGGCCTCGCCAGCCCTTTCGACTTTGAAGACGCGCATGAGCGCGGCCGCTGCCATGATCGGGCTCTTGAGCCTGGCCGGTTGCCAGCTGGGCGGTGAAGACCGCGACAGCCTGCCGCCTGCCAGCGGGGTGTTTGCCATTAAAGGGCTGGCACAGAACGTCTCGATTCGCCGCAACAATCTGGGCATGCCGCTGATTGAGAGCAGCACGTTCCATGACGCGCTGTTCACCCTCGGCTATGTCCACGCCAGCGATCGCGTTACGCAAATGATGCAAATGCGCCTGCTTGCTCAGGGCCGGCTGTCGGAAATCGCGGGGCCGGGCGCCCTCGATCTCGACCGCATGATGCGCGCCGCCAACCTCAAACAGACCGCAGGCCAGCTGTACGCGGCCTCATCGCCGCGCCTGAAACGCTTCTTCGAGGTGTACGCGCGCGGCGTCAACGCCTACCTGTTCCGCTATCGCGACAAGCTGCCGGCTGACCTCGCCGATTCAGGTTACAAACCTGAATACTGGAAGCCGGAGGACTCGGCGCTGATCTTCAGCCTGCTCAATTTCAGCCTGTCGGTGAACCTGCAGGAGGAGATTTCCTCGCTGGTGCTGGCGCAGAAAGTCGGTGCGGACAAACTGGCCTGGCTGCTGCCGACCTATCCCGACGAAGCGCTGCCCTTCGCTGAAGCCGACAAGCTCAAAGGCCTGAACCTGGGCAGCCAACTGCCGGGCCTGAGCGACCTGGACAAAGCGGCGCTGCAGCTTTCCGACCTCAACTTGCTGGGCGTTTCGGCGTCGAACAACTGGGTGATCTCACCGCAACGCGCGCGCGCTGGCAAAAGTCTGCTGGCCACTGACAGCCAGCTGGCGCCGACCTTGCCGTCGATGTGGAATTTCGTGCAGATCCGCTCGCCGAAATACCAGGCCGCAGGCGCGACCGTTGCGGGATTGCCGCTGGTCTTGTCCGGCTTCAACGGCAAACTGGCCTGGGGCATGGGGCCGGCAATGGGCGACAACCAGGACCTGTTCCTGGAGAAGCTCAAGCGCGAAAACAACCGCCTGATGGTGATGGCCGACGGCAAATGGGTCGCGGCAGGCGCCCATGAGGAAACCTACTTCGTCAAAGGCCAGAGCCCGGTGCGCGAGCCCGCCTACGAAACACGCCACGGCCCGCTGCTCAACGCAAGTTCGGCGCAGTTGGCCAGCGGCTTGGGCATCGCCCTGCAGACGCCGGACGCCAAAGATGACAAAACCCTCGACGCCCTCTTCGATCTGACCCGCGCGCAAAACGTGCAGCGCGCCTTTGACACCACACGGGAAATCCGCGCCATCACCTTGAACATGGTGTTCGCCGATGCCTCGAACACCGGCTGGCAGGTCACCGGCAAATACCCGAACCGCCGTGACGGGCTCGGCCTGATTCCGTCGCCGGGCTGGGACGGCCGATTCGACTGGGACGGCTATGCTGACGCGATGCTGCATCCGTACGATCAGGATTCGCAGCAAGGCTGGATTGCCACCGCCAACCAGCGCACGGTCCCGAAAGGCTATGGCATGCAGCTGTCCAATTCCTGGGATTACCCGGAGCGTGCCGAGCGCATCGCCGAACTGGCCAGCGCCGGCAAACAGGACACCCGCAGCACCGTCGCCATGCAATACGACCAGACCACGACCTTCGCAGCCAAACTGAAGAAAATGTTCTCCGCGCCCGGGATGTCTGCGCCGCTCAAGCAAGCCATCGACGCCCTGCCAGCGCCAGACCGCGACAAAGCCCGCGAAGCCTTGGGCCGCCTGATGGCGTTCGACGGCCGGTTGTCGCCAGGCTCGGCTGATGCGGCGATTTACGAACTGTTCCTGCAGGAAAGTGCGCGTCAGACCTTCCTTGACGAACTCGGCCCGGAAACCAGCCCTGCCTGGAAAGCGCTGGTGCAAGGCGCGGACTTGTCCTACTCGCCCCAGGCGGATCACCTGCTGGGCCGCGAAGACAGTCCGTATTGGGACGACGTGAAAACGCCGCAGAAAGAAGACAAACCCGCCATCCTCGCCCGCAGCCTCGCCGCTGCAATCAGCGTCGGTGAAGCCCAACTCGGCCCCGATCACAAAGCCTGGCAGTGGGGCAAACTGCACCCGATTACCTGGACCGCCCAAAGCGCCCAACTGACCGCAGCACTGAGCGGCAACAAGGCAAGCGTGCTCAAAGGCCCGATCGCTACCGGCGGCGACCACACCACCCTCAACGCATCGGGCTTCCACTGGGGCCAGGACTTCAACGCCGCCGTCGTCCCGGCCATGCGCATCATCGTCGACTTCGCCCAACAAGAACCGATGATGGCGCAAAACGCCGCCGGCCAATCCGGCAACCCCGCCAGCCCGTCTAACGCCAACGGCATCGATCCCTGGATGAAAGGCCTGTACATGTCCGTGCCGATGCAACCGGAAAACTTCGAAAAAGCCTACGGCAAGCAGCGCCTGACACTGACGCCCGGGAAGTGAATGCCCCTTGACCCGGGATGACGCAGAGCGTCCCGGGCTGCATTCCCACGCAGAGCGTGGGGAACGATCAAGTGTTGAGCCTCGGGAAGAAGTGGCGCCTGAAATGGCCCCTTCCCGGCTAAAGCCGGTCCCACTAACAGCAGCGCGTGCATCCAAGATTGATGGTGCCTGAAATGGCCCCTTCCCGGCTGAAGCCGGTCCCACTAACAGCAGCGCGTGCATCCAAGATTGATGGTGCCTGAAATGGCCCCTTCCCGGCTGAAGCCGCTCCCACTAACAGCAGCGCGTGCATCCAAGATTGATGGTGCCTGAAATGGCCCCTTCCCGGCTGAAGCCGGTCCCACTAACAGCAGCGCGTGCATACAAGATTGATGGTGCCTGAAATGGCCCCTTCCCGGCTGAAGCCGGTCCCACTAACAGCAGCGCGTGCATACAAGATTGACGGTGCCTGAAATGGCCCCTTCCCGGCTAAAGCCGGTCCCACTAAAAAAGCACACCACGTACCGTCAGTGGGACCGGCTTTAGCCGGGAAGCTTTTGATCTGCTTTTGATCTTCGTACGCAAGAAGTCCGGACACCATAAATCGCGACTTTGGTGCAGGCTGAACGCAGGTCTCGCGCAGTGGGCCGAGCGGCATGGATGCCGCGAGAGCCGCCCCCCGCCATGGATGGCGGATGGCGGCGGGCCCACGGAGCGAGACCGGAGTGAAGGAACCCTGAGTAACGAAGGGCCAAACCAGGAGCAAGCACCCTTGGTTACTTGGGGTGCTTTTCCAAGTAACTCGCCGAAGGCGAAACAGTCGAGCCGTTAGGCCGACGCTCTTGCCTTTGATCTTGATCCTGATCTCAGAAAGGCCAACCGAACTTCTGCGCCCCGCCACCGCTCTACCTGACAAGTCCCCAAACCCGGTCAAACCATGGATCTCGTCATTGCCCGCCCCGAAGGCCTCTACTGCCCGCCCGGTGATTTCTACATCGATCCGTGGCGCCCGGTCGAACGCTCCGTCATCACCCACGCCCACGGCGACCACGCCCGCACCGGCAATGAACACTACCTCGCCGCCGCCCCCGGCGAAGGCATACTGCGCTCCCGACTGGGCCAGGACATCAACCTCCAGACCCTCGCCTATGGTGAAACCATCACCCACCACGGCGTCAAACTCAGCCTCCACCCGGCCGGCCACGTCCTCGGTTCCGCCCAGGTCCGCCTCGAATACAAAGGCGAAATCTGGGTCGCCTCAGGCGACTACAAAGTCGAACCCGACGGCACCTGCGAACCCTTCGAACCCGTGCGCTGCCACACCTTCATCACCGAATCCACCTTCGGCCTGCCGATCTACCGCTGGCAGCCCCAGGCGGAAATCTTCGCCGGCGTCAACGAATGGTGGCGCGCCAATGCCGCCGCCGGCAAAGCCAGCGTCCTGTTCGCCTACTCATTCGGAAAGGCTCAACGCATCCTCCACGGGATTGACCCCAGCATCGGCCCGATCCTCGTCCACGGCGCCGTCGAACCGCTCAACCGCGTCTACCGCGAAGCCGGCGTGCGCATCCCCGAAACCCACTACGCCGGCGACTTCAAAAAAACCGACCCCGCGTTGCGCAGCGCCCTGATCATCGCCCCGCCCTCTGCCGGCGGGAGCACCTGGATGCGCCGCTTCGGCGAATTCAGCGACGCCTTCGCCAGTGGCTGGATGATGCTGCGCGGCACCCGACGACGGCGCGGCGTCGACCGCGGCTTCGCCCTCTCTGACCACGCCGACTGGCCGGGCTTGCTCTGGGCCATCGAAAACACCGGCGCCGAACGAGTCATGGTCACCCACGGTTCGGTGGCCGTGCTGGTGCGCTACCTGCGGGAACTGGGCCTCGACGCCCAAGGCTTCTCCACCGAATACGGCGACGAAGAAGACGACGCAACGGCCAAGACCGAACCAGCCCCCGAACCCGCATCGACAGGCGAGGCGTCGTCATGAAGGCCTTTGCCGAACTCTATTCAGACCTCGACGCCACCACCTCCAGCAACGCCAAGCTCGCGGCCATGCAAGCGTATTTCAGCAAGGCGGCTCCCGAAGACGCCGCGTGGGCGGTGTACTTCCTGTCTGGCGGACGCCCCCGGCAACTGGTGCCGACGCGCATGTTGCGTGAGCAGGCGCTGCTGCTGTCGGGCTTGCCGGAATGGCTGTTCGAGGAGAGTTACCAGGCGGTAGGCGATCTGGCGGAAACCCTGTCGCTGTTGCTCCCCAAAGCCGAGCACAGCTCCGAAGAAGGTCTGGCGAGCTGGATGGAAAACCATTTGCTGCCCCTGCGTGGCCTGCCCCCGGAAGAACTGCTTGAGCGTTTGCCGACGTTCTGGTCGCAACTGGACCCGCAAAGCCTGATGGTCTGCCTGAAACTGATCACTGGCAGTTTCCGCGTCGGTGTCTCCAAGCTGCTGGTGACACGGGCCCTCGCCGCCCTGGCCGATATCGACAGCAAGCGCGTGGCCCAGCGACTCGTCGGGTACACCGATCTTTCCCATCGTCCAAGCGCCGACGGGTATCTAAAACTCATCGCCGAAGAGTCGGCCGACGAACACGCCCAACGCGGTGGCCAGCCCTACCCCTTCTTCCTCGCCCATGCGCTGCAGCAGCCGGTCGATCAGTTCGAGAACCTGCTCGGCGCTGCCGAAAACTGGCAGGTGGAATGGAAGTGGGACGGCATTCGCGCTCAGGTGGTCAAGCGCGAAGGCCGGCTGTGGATCTGGTCGCGGGGTGAAGAACTGGTCACGGATCGGTTCCCGGAACTGCACAGCCTGACCCAATGCCTGCCCGACGGCACGGTGATCGACGGCGAGATCGTCGTCTGGAAAGCCGCGCCCCCTGAGCATCCCGAGGATGGCGAATTTGCCCTGGACACCCCCGCACCGGGCACGCCTGGCGAAGCAACGCCGTCGGTGCAGCCCTTCGCCCTGTTGCAACAGCGGATCGGCCGCAAAACCCTGGGCAAGAAGATTCTGGAAGACGTGCCGGTCGTCGTGCTGGCCTACGACCTGCTGGAATGGGAAGGCCACGACTGGCGCAGTCGCCAGCAACATGAGCGCCGTACACAGATGGAAAAAGTCATCGCCAACGCCCGAAGCCCGGTACTCATGACATCCCCAGTCCTGACTGGTACCGACTGGCTCGACCTCGGCCGCCAGCGCGAGGCGTCCCGCAGTCTCGGTGTGGAAGGCATGATGCTCAAGGCGCGAGACTCGATGTACGGCGTCGGGCGCACCAAGGACATGGGCGTCTGGTGGAAATGGAAAATGGACCCGTTCAGCGTCGACGCGGTGCTGATCTACGCCCAACGCGGTCACGGCCGCCGCGCCAGCCTGTACAGCGACTACACGTTCGCGGTCTGGGACGGCCCGCCGGAGTCCAGCGAACGGACATTGGTGCCCTTCGCCAAGGCGTATTCAGGACTGACCGACGAAGAGATGCGCAAAGTCGATGCAATCATCCGCAAGACCACCGTCGACAAGTTTGGGCCGGTGAGAAGTGTTACCCCGACCCTGGTGTTCGAGTTGGGCTTCGAAGGTATCGCCCTCTCGAAACGGCACAAGAGCGGCATCGCTGTCAGGTTCCCGAGGATGCTGCGGTGGCGGCTGGACAAGCCCGTCGCCGAAGCCGACAGCCTGGCGACGCTTCAGGACCTGCTGGCCTGAGCACCGTCGCGGTGCGCGGGCTTGACTCCAGTCCGCGCGCGATGCACTGAAGTGGAGCGCGCCGACAACCGCAGCCCCTCACCGACAAGCCCCAGCGGGCGTTTCGAATATCCCCGCTGCCGAAACAAGCCTCGCTGCCCCCCCCAAAAGCTGCAACTTTTTCGCCCACTCTCAACGAGATACGGCTACTCTGCCGGTGCCTGCGGGGCCTCAAAGAAAGACAAAAGATGGCTCTAAGTCATCATTGCGACAACTCCGTACATTTAAAACGCGCGTTCGTTTGTTTGGTTCGGAAATTGCTGTCTATTTGCGGTCTGGCTTTTGCCGGTAGCAAGCCTTCGCGTGTTCCCAACGCTCAATTTGGTTTTAAGGACTGAACGATGAAAAAAGCATGGCTGACCCTTTCCGCACTCGCCATCTGTCTGGCCGCCGGTAATGCAATGGCCAAGGACTACAAGGAGCTGCGTTTCGGGGTAGATCCTTCCTACGCGCCATTCGAATCCAAAGCCGCTGATGGCAGCCTGGTGGGCTTTGATATCGACCTGGGCAACGCGATCTGCGCTGAACTGAAGGTCAAGTGCAAGTGGGTCGAAAGCGATTTCGACGGCATGATCCCAGGCCTGAAAGCCAAGAAATTCGACGGCGTGATCTCCTCCATGACCGTGACCCCGGCTCGCGAAAAAGTCATCGACTTCTCCAGCGAACTGTTCTCCGGCCCTACCTCGCTGGTTTACAAGAAAGGCTCCGGCCTGAGCGCTGACACTGCTTCGCTCAAAGGCAAAACCGTGGGTTACGAGCAAGGCACCATCCAGGAAGCCTACGCCAAGGCCGTCCTGGACAAGGCTGGCGTGAAGACCCAGGCCTATGCCAACCAGGATCAGGTGTATGCCGACCTCGTTTCGGGTCGTCTGGACGCCTCGGTTCAAGACATGCTGCAAGCCGAACTGGGCTTCCTGAAGTCGCCACAGGGCGCTGGTTACGAAGTCAGCCAGCCAATCGAAGATCCCCTGCTGCCAGCCAAAACAGCCATTGGCATCTCCAAGGGTGACAAGGAGCTGAAAGCGCTGTTGGATAAAGGCATCAAAGCGTTGCACGATGACGGCAAGTACGCCGAGATCCAGAAGAAGCACTTCGGCGATCTGAATCTGTACAGCGGTAAATAAGCAAACGGACGCCCGTTGATTTCAGCCAGAATCCGCCGCTGAAGTTCACGGGCGTTTTTATTGACTGTATAGGTTGCACATGTTCGAAACTCTCCTGCAAAACCTGGGACTGTCAGCATTCAGTTTGAAGGGCTTTGGCCCGCTGTTGCTGGAAGGCACCTGGATGACCGTCAAATTATCGGTAATGTCGCTGCTGCTGGCCGTTGTGCTCGGCCTGCTGGGCGCCAGTGCCAAACTGTCCAAAGCAGCCGTGCTGCGCGTCCCGGCCCAGATCTACACCACGCTGATCCGGGGCATACCGGACCTGGTGCTGATGCTGCTGATCTTCTACAGCCTGCAAACCTGGCTGACCACGCTCACCGAAGCGATGGAATGGGATTACATCGAAATCGACCCTTTCTCTGCCGGCGTCATCACGTTGGGCTTCATCTATGGCGCGTACTTCACCGAGACCTTCCGCGGCGCGATTCTCGCCGTACCGCGTGGTCAGGTCGAAGCCGCCACGGCCTACGGGCTCAGCCGCTCGCAACGGTTTCGCATGGTGGTATTCCCGCAGATGATGCGCTTCGCCCTGCCCGGCATCGGCAACAACTGGCAAGTGGTGCTCAAGGCCACGGCGCTGGTGTCGATCATCGGCCTGGCCGACCTGGTCAAGGCCGCGCAGGACGCGGGTAAAAGCACCTACCAGCTGTTCTACTTCCTGGTACTCGCGGCACTGATCTATCTGGTCATCACCAGCGTGTCCAACTTCGCCCTGCGCTGGGCAGAACGGCGTTATGCCGCCGGCAGCCGGGAGGCCCAACGATGATCGAGTTGCTGCAAGAATACTGGCGCGCCTTCCTTTATACGGACGGCCAGAACGTCACCGGCCTGGCCATGACCATGTGGCTGCTCAGTGCCTCCATCGCCATCGGCTTTATTGTTTCGATTCCGCTGTCCATCGCCCGCGTGTCGCGCAATCCGCTGGTGCGCTGGCCGGTACAGTTCTACACCTACCTGTTCCGCGGAACGCCGCTGTATATCCAGTTGCTGATTTGCTACACCGGGATCTACAGCATCGCCGCCGTGCGTGAACAGCCGATACTTGATGCGTTCTTCCGTGACGCGATGAACTGCACCATCCTCGCCTTCGCCCTGAACACCTGCGCCTACACCACCGAAATCTTCGCCGGTGCGATTCGCAGCATGAACCACGGCGAAGTCGAGGCGGCCAAGGCTTACGGGCTGACCGGCTGGCGCTTGTACGCCTATGTGATCATGCCGTCGGCCCTGCGCCGCTCGCTGCCTTATTACAGCAACGAAGTGATCCTGATGCTGCACTCGACCACCGTGGCCTTCACCGCCACCGTGCCGGACATCCTCAAGGTCGCGCGGGACGCCAACTCCGCTACCTTCCTGACGTTCCAGTCGTTCGGCATAGCGGCACTGATCTACCTGACCGTCACGTTCATTCTGGTGGGCCTGTTCCGATTGGCTGAACGCCGCTGGCTGGCCTTCCTCGGCCCGACTCACTAGGAACCCTGCATGCGACACCAGACCCATGATCTGCTCGCCCCGGTGCCCGGCACCACGCGGCAGATCCACAGTTTTCACTACGGCCCGGAAAACGGCGCCTGCAAGGTTTACATCCAGTCGTCCCTGCACGCCGACGAGCTGCCGGGCATGCTGGTGTCCTGGTATTTGAAGCAAAGGCTGGCCGAGCTTGAAAACGCCGGTCAGTTGCTCGGCGAAGTCGTGGTCGTTCCGGTGGCCAATCCCATCGGCCTGGAGCAGGTCCTGATGGACATACCGCTGGGCCGCTACGAACTAGAGAGCGGGCAGAATTTCAATCGTCGCTTCGTCGACCTCGGCCAGCAAGTGGGCGATGAAATCGAAGCGCAGCTAACCGATGACCCCAAGGGCAACGTCACGCTGATTCGCAAAACCTTGCTGGCTGCGCTGAATAACTGCGTCGGCAGCACCCAGCTGGAGTCCCAGCGCCTGACGTTGCAACGCCTGGCCTGTGACGCCGATGTGGTGCTGGACCTGCATTGCGATTTCGAATCCGTCGAGCACCTTTACACCACGCCTGAAGCCTGGCCCCAGGTCGAAGCGTTGTCGCGTTATCTCGGCGCACAGGCAAGCCTGCTGGCGACCGATTCCGGCGGGCAGTCGTTCGACGAATGCTTCACGCTGGTCTGGTGGCAACTGCAGCAACGATTTGCCAAACGCTTTCCGATTCCGCTGGGCAGCTTTTCGGTGACCCTGGAGTTGCGCGGCCAAGGCGATGTCAATCACGCCCTCGCCAGCCGTGACTGTCAGGCGATCATCAGCTACCTGATGCACCACGGCGCCATTGCCGGCGAGCCGGTTGCACCACCCGAACTGATTTACCCGGCGACCCCGCTGGCAGGCGTCGAACCGGTCGCCACGCCTGTCGGTGGTCTGCTGGTGTTCTGCACACTGCCCGGCGAATACGTCGAGGCGGGGCAATTGATCGCTGAGGTCATCGACCCGATCAGCGACGCAGTGACCCCGATCCACACGGCCAACGCTGGCCTTATGTACGCCCGCTCATTGCGACGCATGGCGACTGCCGGCATGGTCATCGCCCATGTCGCCGGCACCGAAGCCTATCGCAGCGGCTACTTACTTTCTCCTTGAGGACTGCCCTTCATGTACAAACTGACCATCGATGGCCTGCATAAAAGCTACGGTGACCACGAGGTGCTCAAAGGGGTGTCGCTGAAGGCCAGTGTCGGCGACGTGATTTGCCTGATCGGCGCCAGCGGCTCGGGCAAGAGCACGTTCCTGCGCTGCATCAATTTTCTCGAGCAACCCAATGACGGCGCCATGAGCCTGGACGGCCAGCCCGTGCGCATGGTCAGCGACGCCGGCGGGATGCGCGTTGCCGATCCTGACGAGCTGCAGCGGATCCGCACGCGACTGGCGATGGTGTTTCAGCATTTCAACCTGTGGAGCCACATGACGGTGCTGGAAAACATCACCATGGCCCCGCGCCGGGTGCTTGGCGTGTCGAAGGTCGAAGCTGAGGCCCGCGCGCGCAAATACCTGGACAAGGTGGGGCTGCCCGCGCGCGTCGCCGATCAGTACCCGGCGTTTCTGTCCGGCGGCCAACAGCAGCGCGTCGCCATCGCCCGGGCGCTGGCAATGGAACCGGAAATCATGCTGTTCGACGAGCCCACTTCAGCGCTCGACCCTGAACTGGTCGGCGAAGTCTTGAAAGTAATTCAGGGCCTCGCCGAAGAGGGTCGGACCATGATTCTGGTAACTCACGAAATGGGCTTCGCCCGCAAGGTCGCCAATCAGGTGGTGTTCCTGCATCAGGGCCAGATCGAGGAGATGGGCCACCCGGACGACGTGCTGGGCAGCCCGAAGAGCGAGCGCTTGCAGCAGTTTTTGAGCGGTAATTTGAAATAATTTCGCAGCGTCCTGATCTCCTGCCGCATTCATTACATTGGCAAATGCAAATCCTGTAGGAGCGACCGGGGTGGCGCTCCACCTTGCCCGCGAAGGCATTCTGTCAGTCAGACTATTTGTTGCTGACCCACTGCATTCGCGAGCAAGGTGGAGCGCCACCCCGGTCGCTCCCACAGGTTCAGCGCCGGGTGATAAATCCCGACCAAACTAAACCCCTCCCCCAGCGGTCTCTGACTTAACCCCTTCCCAGAGCCTGCGCATGCCAAGAGCTGTCAATTTCGCCAAGCGCTGGTTTGCCGAGCGCGGCTGGAAACCATTCCCCTTCCAGAAAGAAGTCTGGGCCGCCGTCGCCCGCGGCGAGTCGGGCCTCCTGCACGCCAGCACCGGCGCGGGCAAGACGTACTCGGTGTGGTTTGCCGCTCTCAACCAGTTCGCCCGACCCGCGCCCGAAACGACCGAGCAGAAGCCGCGCAAGCGCAAGCCCGTCGCCGCGCCCCTCAGCGTGGTGTGGATCACGCCCATGCGCGCCCTCGCTGCCGACACCGCCCGCGCACTCGAAGGCCCCCTGCAGGATTTGCAGATCCCGTGGAGCGTCGGCCTGCGCACCGGCGACACCAGCAGCAGCGAACGCGCCAAACAGGGCCGCCGCCTGCCCTCCGCGCTGATCACCACACCGGAGAGCCTGACGCTGCTGCTGACCCGCGCCGACGCCCAGGCGACGATGTCGACGTTGAAAATGGTCGTTGTCGATGAATGGCACGAACTGATTGGCAACAAGCGCGGCATTCAGCTGCAACTGGCGCTGGCCAGGCTGCGTCAGTGGAATCCCGAGCTAGTCATCTGGGGCCTTTCCGCGACCCTCGGCAATCAAGATCACGCGCAGCAGGTGCTGGTGGGCGATCACGGCACAACCGTTCACGGCAAAGTGGTCAAGAAATTGATCGTCGACACGTTGCTGCCGCCCTCCATCGAGCGCTTCCCCTGGGCCGGACATATGGGGCTGCGCATGCTGCCCCAAGTGCTGGCCGAGGTCGACAGCAGTTCCAGTTGCCTGTTGTTCACCAATACCCGCGCGCAGTCGGAAGTCTGGTATCAGGCGTTGCTGGAGGCGCGGCCGGACTGGGCCGGGCTGATCGCGCTGCACCACGGCTCACTGTCCCGCGAGGTACGCGACTGGGTTGAGCGCGCGCTGAAAGAAGGCCAGCTGAAAGCCGTGGTCTGCACCTCCAGCCTCGATTTGGGCGTGGATTTTCTGCCGGTCGAGCGTGTGCTGCAGATCGGTTCGGCCAAGGGGATTGCGCGGCTGATGCAGCGTGCGGGACGCTCGGGCCACGCGCCAGGCCGCCCGTCGCGGGTCACGCTGGTGCCGACCCATAGCCTGGAGCTGGTCGAGGCCGCAGCTGCGCGGGACGCCGTCGACGCGCGTCTGATTGAACCTCGGGAATCACCCTACAAGCCGCTGGATGTCCTCGTGCAACATCTGGTGAGCATGGCCCTCGGTGGCGGCTTTATGCCCGACGCTTTACTGGCCGAAGTTCGCACAGCCTGGGCCTACCGCGATCTCACCGACGAGGAATGGGAATGGGCACTGGCGTTCGTGCGTTACGGCGGCCTGTCACTGACGGCGTACCCTGATTACCGACGGGTCGAGCCTGACGAAGACGGCATCTGGCGCGTCCCCGACGCCCGCCTCGCCCGCCGCCACCGCATGAGCGTGGGCACCATCGTCAGTGAAGCCAGCATCAACGTGAAGTATTGGAGCAAGGGCGGCGGAGGCGGATCCCTCGGGAGCGTCGAAGAAGGCTTCATCGCCCGATTGAAACCTGGAGACGGGTTTCTGTTCAGCGGTCGCCTGCTGGAACTGGTCCGCGTGGAGAACATGACCGCGTACGTGAAAAAGGCTACGGGTAAAAAAGCCGCCGTCCCGCGCTGGAATGGCGGACGGATGCCGCTCTCCAACGAACTGGCAGACGCCGTCGTCGAAAAATTCGATGCCGCTGCCCGGGGCGACTTCAGCAGCCCCGAGATGCACATCGTCAGCCCGCTGCTGGAAGTGCAACGGCAATGGTCGGCGTTGCCGCGCAAGGACACGCTACTGGCAGAAGTTTTGAAGTCCCGCGAAGGCTGGCATTTGTTTTTGTATCCCTTCGCCGGCCGGCATGTGCACTTGGGGCTGGCGAGCCTGCTGGCCTGGCGCCTGAGCCGTGACACGCCGCTGACGTTCTCCATCGCCGTGAATGACTATGGCTTTGAACTGCTCAGCGCCACGCCCATCGACTGGAATGAGCGCCTGACGACTCAGCTGTTTTCCGAAGATGAACTGCTGGCCGATATCATTGCCAGCCTGAACGCCGGCGAACTGGCACTGCGCCGCTTTCGCGAAATTGCCCGCATCGCCGGGCTGGTGTTCTCCGGCTACCCTGGCGCGCCGAAGAGCAACCGACAGCTGCAGGCTTCCAGTGGCTTGTTCTTCGAAGTGTTCAAACAGTACGACGCCGGCAACCTGCTGCTGACCCAGGCCCAGGAAGAAGTGCTGCGGCAGGAACTCGATGTCGCCCGTCTTGAACAAACCCTCAGTCGCATCAACAACCGGACCCTGGATTTGCACGTGATCAAACGCCCCACCCCGATGGCCTTTCCGCTGCTGGTAGAACGCATGCGCGAAAGCCTTAGCACCGAAAAACTCTCCGACCGTATTGCACGCATGGTCAGCGACCTCGAAAAAGCCGCCGGGCCTGAGGTCATGACGTGAGGCCATATCTTTCGATTCAGCTGGCGGGTGCGGAGGTGTGGTTGCTGGCGGACAAAGCCATCTACTACCCGGCAGAGCGTGCGCTGCTGATTGCCGACGCCCACTTTGGCAAGGCTGCTGCCTACCGACGGCTGGGTCAGCCAGTGCCCCATGGCACCACTGACGCCAACCTTCAACGCCTGGACGCATTGCTGGCGAGCTATGACTGCCACCGGCTGATCTTTCTGGGGGACTTTCTTCACGCTCCGGAATCACACGCGGCGGGCACGCTGTCGGCCATTCAGGCATGGCGCGAGAAACATCATGGTCTGGCGATCACCTTGATCCGGGGAAACCACGATAAGCGTGCAGGCGACCCGCCGCCGGAACTGCGCATTGAAGTCGTCGAGGAACCCATGTTCATGGGGCCGTATGCCCTTCAGCACGAACCTGACCCGCACCCTGATTTTCACGTCCTGGCGGGCCATGTGCACCCGGCCTACCGGCTCTACGGATGCGGACGCCAGCGCCTGCGATTGCCGTGCTTTTACGTGCTGCCACGCGTCAGTCTGCTGCCAGCATTCGGCGCTTTCACAGGGGGCATGAATATCGATCGGGCTGAGAACAGCAAGGTTTATGTGGTGGGGGATGGGGCAGTGTGGGAGGCGATTTGAATCGGGAGAACGGCGGGGATCAATCATGAAAGAGATGGCTGCCGGCGCCCTTAACGCACAGGGCCAGGCGCGATACTGAACAGCCCCGTCTACAGCCCCGTCGATGCTGAGGCACCGACGGGACTTGAATCAGGCAACCGGCGCGGGTGGTGGCTCGTCCGGTATTGTCGGCACGCCGCCTTCGTCTGGCTGAGGGTACTCGTTGGGACTGTCTGGGTCTGGCTGCCCGGGAATGCCCCCGGCGACCATATTATTGAGGTGTGGATGCGCTAACAGCGACCAAGCCAGCAAACCAACCTGATTGGCACTCGGGTCGGGTTCCTTGCTGCTGGTGTTGATGTGTCTCTTCATAGGGCACTCCTGAGCGTTGGCCCCACCCGCATGGTGCGGATGGGAACAGTTCAGTCAATAGAGTGCGAATTGCGAGACAAATTCAGTGCCTGGCTGACAAATGGCGCGATTAGGTACGGGGCAGCGTCACACCGCGCTGGCCTTGGTACTTGCCACCACGGTCCTTGTAGGACACTTCACACTCTTCGTCGGATTCCAGAAAGAGCATCTGTGCGACGCCTTCATTGGCGTAGATCTTCGCTGGCAGTGTGGTGGTGTTGGAGAACTCCAGGGTCACGTGGCCTTCCCATTCCGGCTCAAGCGGCGTCACGTTGACGATGATGCCGCAGCGCGCGTAGGTGCTTTTGCCCAGACAGATGGTCAGCACGTTACGCGGAATGCGGAAATATTCGACGGTGCGTGCCAGTGCGAATGAGTTCGGCGGGATGATGCAAACGTCGCTTTTGATGTCTACAAAACTTTTTTCGTCGAAATTCTTGGGGTCGACGGTGGCCGAATTGATGTTGGTGAACACCTTGAATTCATCGGCGCAACGCACGTCATAGCCGTAGCTGGAAACACCGAAAGAGATCACTCGATCCGCGCCTTCGCCGCGCACCTGACGCTCCACGAACGGCTCGATCATGCCGTGTTCCTGCGCCATGCGGCGAATCCACTTGTCCGATTTGATGCTCATGGCGGTGTCCTGAATAGCGAGGTGAAAAAGATGTCCGGCATCTTACCGGTCGAACGCCCCGGGTTCAAAGATTGCGCACCGCGTGCATTAAAGGCGTTGAGCCACCTCAAGAAAAAATCGTAGACAGCCCCTTTGCACATCCGAGAAAAAGGGGTAAGGTGGCTCCACTGTGTTGCTTGTGTCACTGAGAATATCTACACGATGTTGAATTTCGATCCAACCATCTCCAAGAATTTTTCCTGCTCTTTGCACTCAGTCTCGGCCAGGGCACTTCCTGAGTCGCAGTTAACTTTGTCCAAGGAGATACACCATGTCTAATCGCCAAACTGGTACCGTTAAGTGGTTCAACGATGAAAAAGGCTTCGGCTTCATCACTCCACAATCGGGTGACGACCTGTTCGTTCACTTCAAAGCTATCCAATCTGACGGCTTCAAAAGCCTGAAAGAAGGCCAACAGGTCTCTTTCATCGCTACCCGCGGTCAGAAAGGCATGCAAGCTGAAGAAGTTCAAGTTATCTAACTTGTACTGATTAGCTTAAAAAACCCCGCCATCAAAAGCGGGGTTTTTTTATGCCTGTAGAAAGGGCATTTCTGCACATCCCGCCTGCAACCTTTGCCTCAATGCTTACTACCGCGACATGCCGAGCATCCGGCACATCGCGTCTCCAGCCTTACCCCTCAGCGCATCAGTCGTCGCTCACAGAGATGCTCGGCATCTCCGCAGTAGCAGCTTCCTGCAGCACGATCCGCGCGCCGACATGACGCGCCAGCTCCTGATACACCATCGCAATCTGACTCTCAGGCTCGGCAATCGCCGTTGGCTTGCCACCATCGGCCTGCTCTCTGATGAGCATGGACAGTGGCAGCGAGGCCAGCAGCTCGACGCCATATTGCGTCGCCAGCTTTTCCCCTCCGCCTTCACCAAACAGATGCTCGGCATGGCCACAGTTCGAGCAGATATGCACGGCCATGTTTTCAACGACACCCAGCACCGGGATGTTGACCTTGCGGAACATCTCCACGCCTTTCTTCGCATCCAGCAATGCAAGATCCTGCGGGGTCGTGACGATCACAGCGCCCGCGACCGGGACTTTCTGGGCGAGGGTCAGCTGGATATCGCCGGTGCCTGGCGGCATATCGATGACCAGGTAATCCAGATCATTCCAGGCGGTCTGGGTCACCAGTTGTAACAGTGCACCCGACACCATCGGCCCTCTCCAGACCATCGGCGTATTGTCGTCGGTCAGAAACGCCATCGACATCACTTCGATGCCGTGGGCTTCGATTGGTACGAACCACTTCTGATCCTTGATCTTCGGACGGGTGCCTTCGGCGATACCGAACATAACGCCCTGGCTCGGACCATAGATATCGGCATCAAGAATGCCGACGCGCGCGCCTTCCCGGGACAGCGCCAGCGCAAGGTTGGCAGCGGTCGTGGATTTACCAACGCCGCCTTTGCCCGACGCAACGGCCACGATGTTTTTCACATTGGCCAGGCCGGGGATCTGACCAAGGGCTTTGTGAGGGTGAATGACCGAGGCGATCCAGACACTGGCCGATGCGACGCCATCCAGCCCTTCAATCGCCATCTGCAGCATCTGCGCCCAGCCGTTCTTGAACAGCGCGGCCGCGTAACCCAGTTCCAGCTGGACACTCACGCGGTCACCGTCGATATCGATGGCGCGGACACAACCGGCGCTGACCGGGTCCTGATTCAAGTAAGGATCGGTGTACTGGCGAAGGACGGCTTCCACCGTTGCGCGATTGACAGCGCTCATGGGTGACTCCCTATAAAGACTGACTAAAACAGGCGGCCATCCTACCTTGTATGCCTGATAAAGAACGCAACGACGTTTCCTTTCAAGCACATCGGCAGATTCCGACATGCAGCGCGGGATGAAAAAAAACGCTCAGGCCTTTATAGTGGCCGACCTCCGTTTCACTTCAAGTAGCCGAGCCCAATGTCCGAGCCACGCAAGATTCTCGTCACCAGCGCCCTGCCCTATGCCAATGGTTCCATTCACCTTGGCCACATGCTCGAGTACATCCAGACCGACATGTGGGTGCGCTTTCAAAAGCACCGCGGCAACCAGTGCATTTACGTGTGCGCGGACGACGCCCATGGTTCGGCGATCATGCTGCGCGCCGAGAAGGAAGGCATAACGCCGGAGCAACTCATTGCCAACGTGCAGGCCGAGCACAGCGCCGACTTCGCTGACTTCCTGGTGGATTTCGACAACTTCCATTCGACCCACGCCGAAGAAAACCGCGAGCTGTCGAGCGAGATCTACAAGCGCCTTCGCGACGCCGGGCACATCGCTACGCGCTCCGTGACGCAATATTTCGACCCGGAAAAGAAAATGTTCCTGGCCGACCGCTTCATCAAAGGCACCTGCCCGAAATGCGGCACTGAAGACCAGTACGGCGACAACTGCGAGAAGTGCGGTGCGACCTACGCCCCGACTGACCTGAAAGACCCAAAGTCCGCGATTTCCGGTGCAACCCCGGTACTCCGGGATTCGAAGCATTTCTTCTTCGACCTGCCGGCGTTCGACGCCATGCTCAAGAGCTGGACGCGAAGCGGCACGTTGCAGGACGCCGTGGCGAACAAAATCGCCGAATGGCTCGATTCCGGCCTGCAGCAGTGGGACATCTCCCGCGATGCGCCGTATTTCGGCTTCGAGATCCCCGACGAGCCGGGCAAATATTTCTACGTGTGGCTGGATGCTCCCATCGGCTACATGGCGAGCTTCAAGAATCTGTGCGCGCGCCGCCCGGAACTGGACTTCGATGCGTTCTGGCGCAAGGATTCGACCACTGAGCTTTACCACTTCATCGGCAAGGACATCGTCAACTTCCATGCGCTGTTCTGGCCAGCGATGCTTGAAGGCTCAGGGTTCCGCAAGCCTACCGCCATCAACGTTCACGGCTACCTGACCGTCAATGGCCAGAAGATGTCGAAGTCCCGCGGCACCTTCATCAAGGCACGCACCTACCTTGAGCACCTGTCGCCTGAATACCTGCGCTATTACTACGCGGCCAAGCTGGGCCGTGGCGTCGACGATCTCGACCTGAACCTTGAAGACTTCGTGCAGAAGGTCAACTCTGACCTGATCGGCAAGGTGGTCAACATCGCCAGCCGTTGCGCGGGCTTCATCCAGAAGGGCAACGCAGGTTTGCTGGTGGCCGGCAATGCCGAGCCCGAACTGACCGACGCCTTCCACGCAGCAGCGCCAAGCATTGCCGACGCCTACGAGGCACGTGACTTTGCCCGGGCGATGCGCGAAATCATGGCGCTGGCCGACCGCGCCAATGCCTGGATCGCCGACAAGGCGCCCTGGTCGCTGGCCAAGCAGGAAGGTAAACAGGATGAGGTTCAGGCGATCTGCGCGCTGGGCATCAACCTGTTCCGTCAACTGGTGATCTTCCTCAAGCCTGTGCTGCCGAATCTGGCTGCGGACGCCGAGCAGTTCCTCAATGTCGCGCCACTGACCTGGGATGACCACCAGACGCTGCTGAGCAATCATCAGCTCAACCCGTTCCAACCGCTGATGACCCGCATCGACCCTGTAAAAGTGGAAGCCATGACCGACGCATCGAAAGAAGACCTGGCCGCCAGCGCCACCGACACTGGCGCGGCAACTCAAGGCAACGGCGAGCTGACGAAAGACCCGCTCTCGCCGGAGATCGACTTCGACGCCTTCGCGGCGATCGACCTGCGTGTCGCGCTGATCGAAAAAGCCGAGCACGTCGAAGGCGCCGACAAGCTGTTGCGCCTGACGCTGGATATCGGCGACGAGAAGCGCAATGTCTTCTCCGGCATCAAGAGCGCCTACCCGAACCCGGCGGAGCTGGAGGGTCGGTTGACCATGATGATCGCCAACCTGAAGCCGCGGAAAATGCGCTTCGGTATTTCCGAAGGCATGGTGATGGCAGCGGGCCCTGGCGGTGAAGAGATTTACCTGCTGAGCCCTGACAGCGGCGCCAAGCCCGGCCAGCGCATCAAGTAACCCGACCCCAAACGCAACATTCTGCACGTTATCGGCGGCCCGCTCGGGCCGTCGATCTGGTCCAAGCATGAGCCTGATTCAGCGCATAGACGCCTTGTTGCCGCAAACCCAGTGTGGGAAGTGCGGCCATCCAGGCTGCCAGCCCTACGCCGAAGGCATTGCGAGCGGCGAAGCCATCAACAAGTGTCCACCCGGTGGCGACGAAACCATTGAGGCACTGGCTCGACTGCTGAATGTACCGGTCCTGCAACTGGACACCGAACGAGGCAGCGCGCCGGCGCAAGTTGCGTTTATTCGCGAGGCCGAGTGCATCGGTTGCACCAAATGCATCCAGGCCTGCCCGGTGGACGCGATCGTCGGCGCCGCCAAGCTGATGCACACCGTCATCGTTGAGGAATGCACGGGCTGTGACCTGTGCGTTGCCCCCTGTCCGGTCGACTGCATCGACATGCTGCCGCTGCCGATGACCTCGGTGCCGTTCATTGGCGATGGGGCGATGGATGAAATGCAGCGATCAGTCAGAGCGGTCAAACGCAGTCGGGCACGGCAACGCTTTGACGCGCGCACGGCCCGCCTGCAGCGCGATGAGCAACGACGCCAGACCGAACGCCAGGCTCGCCAGTCACGGACCGTCACGCCTGCCGTTCTCCAGCCAGACCCGGCACAAGCCGCCCTGGCGCGCATCCGCTCGACACCTTCGGCAGGCGGCGACGCGGCGTTGAAACAGGCACGCGCCCAGGTCGCCATGAGCAGAGCTCAATTGCTGAAGTCGCTGAAAGCCTTTGGTCACCCGCCAATTGCCGAACAAGCCGCACAACTGGTGCAGTTGCAGCGCGGCCTCGACGAGGCAGAGCGCGCGCTCGCCCAGTTGCAGAATCCTGCGCCCGCCGCATCGTCTTCTCAGGAACCCCCCGCCCCATGAACGCCGCCAAACGCCTCGAGATCTTTCGTCGCTTGCACGAAGACAATCCCGATCCCAAAACGGAACTGGCCTACACCACGCCGTTCGAGCTGTTGATCGCCGTGATTCTCTCGGCGCAAGCGACCGACGTCAGCGTCAACAAGGCCACGGCGCGTCTGTACCCGGTGGCCAATACACCTCAGGCGATCTACGCGTTGGGCGTCGAGGGTTTGTCTGCCTATATCAGGACCATTGGCCTGTACAACAGCAAGGCGCGGAACGTGATCGAAACGTGCCGCCTGCTGATTGAACTGCACGGTGGGGAAGTGCCGCAAACCCGCGAGGCCCTCGAAGCCCTCCCCGGCGTGGGCCGCAAGACCGCGAACGTGGTCTTGAACACCGCGTTCCGTCAGCTGGCAATGGCGGTCGACACGCATATCTTCCGGGTGAGTAACCGTACCGGCATCGCGCCCGGAAAGAATGTGGTGGAAGTTGAACACAAGCTGATGAAATTCGTGCCCAGGGATTACCTCATGGATGCACACCACTGGCTGATCCTTCACGGCCGTTACGTGTGTATCGCGCGCAAGCCCCGGTGTGGCAGCTGCCGGATCGAGGACCTGTGCGAGTACAAGGCGAAGACCTCTGACGATTGAACGATAGCTTCGCCAGGCTTTAATCGATTAAAAAAATCTTTTTTACCCGCGCGGGGTTTGTCGCTATAAGGAGCGCCAACGACTGTTCACGCCTGAGGCTGAATCATGAGCGATGAAAAAGACACCCTCGAAGTGGATGACGACTTCGTCACCGAAGAGCCGGAAGAAGCCCTGCCCGTCCCGGTAGAGACCGCCAAGACCAACCTCAGCAAGCGCCGCACCATCGATAACCTGCTGGAAGAGCGTCGCCTGCAAAGGCAGCTTGCAGACTACGATTTCGATTTCTGAACACTGCTTGAAATGCTCTGCCTCAAGGCCTCTCCCTGCAGAGAGGCCTTGGCAGAAAACGCATGAGCGGAAAACGCCGCCTGAAGCACCGTTGGCTCTCGGCCATCAAACCAGTCCATTACGCTGCGCGAGCTCAATGAGGTCGACCAGCGAATGCGCATTGAGCTTGAGCAACAGACGCGTTTTGTACGTGCTGACGGTCTTGTTGCTCAGAAACATGCCGTCGGCGATTTCCTTGTTGGTCTTGCCACGGGCCAACTGCTGCAACACCATCATTTCCCTCCCGGACAGACGATCCACCATCTCCGCCTCACTGGCATTGCCAAGACTGGAGCGCACCGTGTGCAGTGCCTGATTGGGGAAATAACTGTAGCCGGACAACACCGCCTTGATGGCGCTGAGCAATTCGGTCAAATCCTGCTGCTTACAGACATAACCCGCCGCCCCCGCCTGCATGCAGCGCATTGAAAAATGCCCCGGCGCCTGGGAGGTGAGGATCAGCACTTTGAAGGCCAGCGTCATAGCCGACAATCGAGCGATGACCTCCAGGCCATCGAGCTTGGGAATACCGATGTCCAGAATGACAATGTCCGGCAAATGCTCGCGCGCCAGTTGTAACGCATCCACGCCGTTATCCGTCTCGGCAATGACTTCGTAGCCATGGCGTTCCATCAACATGCGTACGGCGAGCCTAATGACTGGGTGATCATCCACGATCAACACTTTATTCATGAGCAGTCCATTTTTCGCTGTTCGAATTTTCAGAGCCCGCACAATAGCTTAGTCGTTTAGTGCTTTGCATGGCGCTCCTCCCTGCAGACCAGCAGGCAAAGACCTTTCTCACTCAACCAACAGAAAAATCCTACAAAACCTGCCCTATCCGCTCTGTTTTTTATGAAGTGCAGTCCTTTCTCAGTACGTGACCGCATAATTTCCGAGATCGCAAGTGGTCATTTGTGAATCCTGAATACGCTGAGCATTTCTGACGATATGAACGCGGTTTAATAGCTCGCTTTGTCATAAGGTCCGTCGGCGCCCCTTTGCTCCGCCCACCGGTTTGAATGTGCGGTCATCCATGGCTTTGCGTAACGCCCATCAAAAAAGGGTTTCCTCTTTGAAGCACTGCCCCAGGGTAGCGGGTGACAACCTGCTCACCACGACCGTCATGACTTCAGCATATGCCCATCTGGCCAGGCTGCCAGTAAACAAAAATCATAAAATATTGCGGGCCATGGGAGACGTGGACGGCCGCACACATTTGCTTAAAACACAGGTGTGCGCCCGACGAGTTTCATTACATATTAAATACTCGAAAGGACCTACAGCGGGTTAAGAAATTTCTGAACAGCCTGAACTAACTTTCAACTGTTCTTAGCCAGATACCGGGCCAGGAACGGGATAAAAAGTTTCGCCACGTAACCTCCTCCACCGGGTGCTGCCCCATTTAATAAAGCCTGCGTCAGATCACCCTATTAAAACGGAGGGCTGCCCCGCCTTTCACGTAATACTATTCAGCCCATAACATCCAGCACCATCAAGTCATTCCAGAAAAATACTACATAACTAACGGACTATTATTACCGCCAAAAACATCACCCAAAGAGATTAAAAAACAAACTGCATATTTTTTGGCTTTTTACTTGCCAAACCTATTACCACTCGTTACTTTTTGATGAGCGAATGGTTCAGCCCACTGTTAGTTAGTGGCGTCTCTCACGATATAAGATTATTGCGCCTATAAAGGCTGGTGTTTCTTGTGCCAGCAGTCCGTGCGCAGGCCACTCTTCGGCATGAATAAGCCATTCAGTGTTTAAACACGCTTAAGCGTGAACGTCCCGGCAGTGCAGGCTGTTTAGTTGATATGTTCAAAGGAACCTACCATGACCAAGAAAATAAAATACTCCATTGGCGCGAGCAGCGACCCTCTTAAGCTGGCGGAAGCGGTAGAGCGCTACGTTTCAGAAGGCGGCGTCATCAATGTCATTGCAGAGGGAGAATCACGGGAGACCGAAGCATCGCGGCAAACCCGGGACGCCGATCCTGAGGCGGAGCTGTCCACCAAGGTCGACCTTCTCAAGGGGCTTGTTGCCAAGGGAGCGGGTGTCGCCGCGCTGCAATACTCGCTGCGCATGAACCAGAAGGACATCAAGCGCCTGGCCAGCGAGAACGGTCTGAAGATCCGCTACTGCCAGCCTGTTCGGCGGTCACGCACGTCCCGGCAAAGAGAGCCGGCAACCGTGGACGACGCCACCGCCGGGCATGCCATGCATTACTCGGCATTGGGCTATACGGTTCCCGAAATCGCTCAACTATTGGGCGTGGGAATCCGCGATATCTGGGACATTGGCAAAGCCTATCGCTTTGAGTTTCGAACAACTTCGCAGGGGGATACGGCTGAGAACATCGCTGATAAAGACACAGATTTGCCAACATGATGCAGGAGATGAAACGAAGCCCAGGCGCGTCTTTTACCGCCCGTAAACGGGGGCATTAACCGACGACCGAGGGAGCGGGAAAAGTTTCTGATGAACCGCCAGGGGCACAACGAGAACAGGCAGTGAGTGCAGCCCCTGACAGGGCTGCACATCAATCACGACAGCGATCAGAACAACTTGCGGCCCTTGTTCGCGGCAATGCGCATGCGCAACGCGTTGAGCTTGATGAAGCCGGCAGCATCTGCCTGATTGTAGGCGCCGCCGTCTTCTTCGAACGTCGCGATGTTGGCATCGAACAGCGACTCGTCGGACTTGCGACCGGTCACGATCACGTTGCCCTTATAAAGCTTCAGGCGCACCACACCATTCACGTGTGCCTGCGAAGCATCGATCATCTGCTGCAGCATAAGACGCTCAGGGCTCCACCAGTAGCCGGTGTAGATCAGGCTGGCGTACTTGGGCATCAGCTCATCTTTAAGGTGCGCGACTTCGCGGTCCAGAGTGATCGATTCGATCGCACGGTGACCACGCAGCATGATGGTGCCGCCCGGGGTCTCGTAGCAGCCACGGGACTTCATGCCGACGTAGCGGTTTTCGACGATGTCCAGACGGCCGATCCCGTGTTCGCCGCCGATGCGGTTCAGGGTGGCAAGAACGGTGGCCGGGGTCATCTCGACGCCGTCCAGTGCAACGATGTCGCCATTGCGGTAGGTCAGCTCCAGATACTGCGCCTTGTCGGGCGCGTTTTCCGGCGACACTGTCCACCGCCACATGTCTTCTTCGTGCTCGGTCCAGGTGTCTTCCAGCACGCCGCCTTCATAGGAGATGTGCAGCAGGTTGGCATCCATCGAATACGGGGATTTTTTCTTGCCGTGGCGCTCAATCGGAATCGCGTGCTTCTCGGCGTAGTCCATGAGCTTCTCGCGGGACAGCAGGTCCCACTCACGCCAAGGCGCAATCACTTTCACGCCAGGCTTGAGCGCATAGGCGCCCAGTTCGAAACGAACCTGGTCGTTGCCTTTGCCGGTAGCGCCGTGGGAAATGGCGTCAGCGCCGGTTTCGTTGGCGATTTCGATGAGGCGCTTGGCGATCAGGGGACGCGCGATGGAAGTACCCAGCAGGTACTCGCCTTCGTAGACGGTGTTGGCGCGGAACATCGGGAACACGAAATCACGCACGAACTCTTCGCGCAGGTCGTCGATGTAGATTTCTTTGACGCCCATGGCTTGCGCCTTGGCGCGTGCTGGCTCAACTTCTTCGCCCTGACCCAGGTCAGCGGTGAAGGTCACCACCTCGCAGTTGTACGTATCTTGTAGCCACTTGAGGATTACCGAAGTATCCAGGCCACCGGAATACGCGAGAACTACCTTGTTTACGTCCGCCATGCCATCACTCCAACGCGTTGTACGGAAAACCGACGAGTTTACCGTTCACGCGCGGGAATTTACAGTGTCGCGACAGCTTCTGACGACAAAGCGACAGATTCTTTCAGTCAGACGACTTGGCTGCCCATCATCAAGAGGCCTTGGCGGGCGTCGTACTTGCCGCTGTGGCAGGCGCAGCGCCAGGGGTTGGCGATGCCGCAGGCCCTGGCAACGGAGCCGGTGCAGGTGCAGGTGCAGGTGCAGGTGCAGCGGATGGCGGCACGGTTGGGGTCTGCTGCGCCACACGCTCCAGGTGGATATTCACCCGACGGTTGCGCGCGCGATTGGCATTGTTGGTGTTCGGCGCCAGCGGATATTGCTCGCCGTGGAAACGCAGGGTGATCTGCTCTTCCGGGATGCCCTGGGCTTTGAGGTAGTCCATCACCGACAGCGCACGACGCCGCGACAGATCGCGGTTGGTCAACCGGTTGCCGCTGTTGTCGGAGTGGCCGTCGAGTTCGACGTGATTGACCGTCGGATCAGCCTTCATATAAGCCAGCACGGTGTCCAGCTTGCGCTTGGCCGTAGCGTCCAGCTCGATGCCGCCACCCGGGAAGCCGATCTCGGACTGTCGGACTTGCTCGAAATTCATCGGCAACAGCTTCGCGGTACAGACTTGGAAGTCACCGTAGGCCTTGCTGAATTTCACCGGTAACAGCCGCACTTCCATCGCACCGCCGCCATCGCGCAAGGTGTGACGAATGGTCGGGCTGCGCCCTTCCATCAAACCGGCGATCAGACGCGTCGCCTGGGCCTGATTGGTATTGAAGGGAATCTCGCCGCTGCCGACTTTCACCGCGCCAAGATTGAGATCACTGCGACCCGGCTGCCAAGGCGCCGCAGCGGCAATCAACATGGCCGAACCGGACGCCAGACTGTAGCCATTTGCTTTCAAGCGAAACGTCGGCTGCTCACCCGCGCGCCGCACGAACTCGCCGGCGCCGAAATCGGCGATCGGTTGAGTCAGTCTGCACTCGAACTGGTCGCCTTCCACCTTCCACTCAATATTCTCCAGACGGGTCTGGAAGGTGAGCGCCACGGCCGGCAGGCTGGCAAACACGCTGAGCAGGGCTAGATATCGCTGGCGCACGGGAGGCTCCACTAAATTCACGCGTAACAAGATTAATGACTTACACGTGGCTATCGGTAACTTCCCGCAAAACTTGATAGCGAGTGCCTGGAGGAGTCTTTTCCGGTAGCATTCCCAGCGAGTTTGACCCGCCTGGAATCCCCAATGTCCGAACGCCTGACCCTCCTGCGCCCCGACGACTGGCATATCCATCTTCGAGATGGCGCTGTTTTGCCCCACACCGTCGCCGACGTAGCGCGCACTTTTGGCCGCGCGATCATCATGCCGAACCTCGTGCCTCCGGTACGCAACGCGGAGCAAGCGGACGCCTATCGTCAGCGCATCCTCGCTGCACGTCCGCACGGCAGCCGCTTCGAGCCGCTGATGGTGCTTTATCTCACCGACCTGACGCAGCCCGAAGAGATTCGCGCCGCGAAGGCCAGTGGCTTCGTATATGCCGCCAAGTTGTACCCGGCAGGCGCGACTACCAATTCCGATTCGGGCGTGACCAGCGTCGACAAGATCTTTCCGGTGCTCGAGGCGATGGCTGAAGTGGGCCTGCCGCTGTTGATTCACGGCGAAGTGACCCGCGGCGACATCGACGTGTTCGACCGCGAAAAGATTTTCATCGATGAACACATGCGTCGTGTCGTCGAGCGTTTTCCGACGTTGAAAGTGGTGTTCGAACACATCACCACCGCCGACGCCGTGCAGTTCGTGAATGAAGCCTCGGCCAATGTCGGTGCGACCATCACTGCGCACCACTTGTTGTATAACCGCAACCACATGCTGGTGGGTGGCATCCGTCCCCACTTCTACTGCTTGCCGATTCTCAAGCGCAACACCCACCAGGTCGCCCTGCTCGATGCCGCCACCAGCGGCAGCAGCAAGTTCTTCCTCGGAACGGACTCCGCGCCCCACGCGCAGCACGCCAAAGAAGCGGCATGCGGTTGTGCCGGCTGCTACACCGCATTCGCCGCCATCGAGCTGTACGCCGAGGCATTCGAGTCACGCAATGCGCTGGACAAGCTGGAAGGTTTCGCCAGTCTCCACGGCCCGGCGTTCTATGGCCTGCCGACCAACACCGACACCATTACCCTGGTTCGTGACGAATGGACGGCCCCCGCCAGCCTGCCGTTTGGCGAGCTTTCTGTTATCCCGCTGCGCGCCGGTGAAAAACTGCGCTGGCGCCTGCTGGAGGAACACGCGTGAGTGAAGAACATTACGAAGACGAGCAAGAAGGTTCCGGTGGCGGTACAGGGTCCCGGCACCCGATGGCTGCCCGTTTTCGAGGTTACCTGCCCGTTGTGGTTGACGTAGAAACAGGCGGGTTCAACTGCGCCACTGATGCGTTGCTGGAAATCGCAGCCACGACGATTGGCATGGACGAGAAGGGCTTTGTCTTTCCTGACCACACGTATTTCTTCCGTGTCGAACCCTTCGAAGGCGCCAATGTTGAAGCGGCGGCGCTGGAGTTCACCGGCATCAAGCTGGACCACCCGCTGCGCATGGCCGTGAGCGAAGAAACCGCGCTGACGGACATCTTCCGCGGCATCCGCAAGGCGCTGAAAGCCAACGGCTGCAAGCGGGCAATTCTGGTCGGCCACAACGCCAGCTTTGACCTGGGCTTTCTCAACGCAGCGGTTGCGCGGCTCGACATGAAGCGTAACCCGTTCCATCCGTTCTCCAGCTTCGACACCGCGACGCTGGCGGGCCTGGCGTACGGTCAGACTGTTCTGGCAAAAGCCTGCCAGTCGGCGGACATCGATTTCGACGGCCGCGAGGCCCATTCGGCCCGTTACGACACCGAAAAGACTGCCGAGCTGTTCTGCGGCATCGTCAACCGCTGGAAAGAAATGGGCGGCTGGCACGACTTCGATAACTGAGTCGATGCGGCTGCGCGATACAAGAACCGGCCCATGTGGCCGGTTCTTGTATCGCTAGCCGGGGACAGATTAATTTACGGAGAAGCGTGTAAATAAATCAGTCCCCTCCAACACTCTGCGTCCCGACTGGCCCCTTCCCGGCTAAAGCCGGTCCCACTAAAAAGCAGGTCGCGTACAACCCGTGGGACCGGCTTCAGCCGGGAAGCTTTTGATCCGCTTTTGATCTGCTCTTGATCTGCTCTTGATCTGTTTTTGATCTTCTTACGCAAAAGGCTCAGTCACCGCAGAACGCGACTTGGGTGCAGGCTGAACGCAGGTCTCGCGCAGTGGGCCGAGCGGCATGGATGCCGCGAGAGCCGCCCCCCGCCATGGATGGCGGATGGCGGCGGGCCCACGGAGCGAGACCGGAGTGAAGGTATTCCGACGAAGGAGGAACCCAACCAGGAGCAGGGCCTTTTTGGTTACTTTTTCGGCTCTTGGAAAAAGTGACCCGCCGTAAGGGCGGAACCGTAATCAGCACCACCGCCGATAATGGATATACACACAACCCTCACAAGCGATCATGCCTATCGCCGCAGCCGACCACTCATCGGTAGCCACGCGAAGAAGCCTGAGTAGTTTTGACAAGCATTCTCATTAACATTAGTATCCCTCGCATTGAGCCAATCACTCAGCGACGGTTTCTTATATGTATGTCTGCCTCTGCCAAGGTGTTACCGACGGACAAATCCGTGAAGCAATCATGGAAGGATGCTGCAGCTATCGTGACGTCCGCGAGACCCTCGGTGTCGCCAGCAAGTGTGGGAAATGTGCCTGCCTGGCCAAGGAAGTGGTGCGTGAAACCCTGACCGAGCTGCAAACCAGCCACGCCGCCCTCGCCTATCCCGCAGAATTTTCAGCTGCCTGAAAGACCGCTTTCAAACAAAACCGGGCCCTGTCCGGTTTTTTTATGCCTTTAATTCAATCGCTTAGCAACAAGATGCGGAACACAAACATTCTTATTCCTATTTATTTTCACTTATTATTCAATAACTTAGGTTTGACAGAGTTATAGGCTGGGCTCAGACTTCCCGCCTGCATTACCTATATCTTCGACAGGACCCCGATCATGAAAGGCGACATCACAGTCATCCAGCATCTCAACAAGATCCTCGGTAACGAGCTGGTCGCGATCAACCAGTACTTCCTGCATGCGCGCATGTATGAAGACTGGGGCCTGAACAAGCTGGGCAAACACGAGTACCACGAATCCATCGACGAGATGAAACACGCTGACAAACTGATCAAGCGCATCCTGTTTCTGGAAGGCCTCCCGAACCTGCAGGACCTGGGCAAGATCCTGATCGGCGAGCACACCAAGGAAATGCTTGAGTGTGACCTGCGCATCGAGCGCAAGGGCCACGCCGATTTGAAAGCCGCCATCGCGCACTGCGAAACCGTCGGCGACTTCGGCAGCCGCGAAATGCTGGAAGACATTCTGGAATCGGAAGAAGAGCACATCGACTGGCTGGAAACACAGCTGGGGCTGATCGACAAGGTCGGCATCGAGAACTATCTGCAGTCTCAGATGGGCGAAGAGGACTGATAGTCGTCCCTGACACCGCTCAATAAAAAGCCCCGCTTCTCGGCAGAGAGCGGGGCTTTTTTACGACTGCCGAAATCAGGCAGTGGCGTTTTTCGCAACAGCGGCTTTCACCAGTTCCTGCAGCGAACCGTCAGCCTGCATTTCAGTGATGATGTCGCTACCGCCGACCAGCTCACCACCGACCCACAGCTGCGGGAACGTTGGCCAGTTGGCGTACTTCGGCAGGTTGGCGCGGATTTCCGGGTTCTGCAGGATATCGACGTACGCGAACTTTTCGCCACACGCCATCAGTGCCTGAGAAGCCTTGGCCGAAAAGCCACACTGCGGGGCATTCGGAGCGCCTTTCATGTAAAGCAGAACGGTGTTGCTGGCAATCTGGTCTTTGATCGTTTCGATAATATCCATGGAGCACCTCGGCTAAACTTTACGACTGTATGTGTCGACACGGTGGCGCATTCTAAACGATTCCCGAGCATAACGCTTGGTCTTGGCCATGGCGGCTCCTCGGGAAATGATGGCCGTCATGCCGCTGCCACGGTCACCGGCACCCCGTTGAGCACGGCGTTCCCGGAAATCCCGTCCAGTGCCCGCTCGTCAGTCAGGTCATTGGCGCTCTCACCTGGCTGGGCCGCCGCGGTTCCCATTTTCACGCCCGGACGGCCGTGACCCCAGCCGTGGGGCAGGCTGACAACCCCGCGCATCATGTCCGCGCTGCTCATCACTTCGACCTCGATCGCGCCGACCCGAGAGCTGACCCTGACTCGCTGACCGTCCATCAAGCCCCGGCTGAGCAAGTCGTCGGGGTGCATCAGCAACTGATGCCGCGGCTTGCCTTTCACCAGACGATGGTAATTGTGCATCCATGAATTATTGCTGCGCACATGGCGCCGACCGATGAGCATCAGGCCATCAGCGTCAGGCGCAGGCACTCCGGCAAAGCGGGCCAGGTCAGCGAGAATCAATGGCGGTGCGGCTTGCACGCGCTGGTTGATGGTTTTGAGGCGCGCAGCGAGATTGGGCTTGAGAGGGCCGAGGTCCAGACCGTGGGGATACTTCGCCAGTGTCTCCAGCGACAACTTAAACGGCGAAGCATCACCGTATAAACCGGCGCGCAAACCGCGATCGACCATCTGCGCCGGCGGCATCGTCGGTTTCAGCTCACGGCCGGTTTTCAGCGCGAAGGCCTGGGCGAGGCCGACAAAGATTTCCCAGTCGTGCAATGCGCCCTCTGGCTTGGCGAGGATCGCGCGGTTGAACCGGGTGACGTTGCGCACGGCAAACATGTTGAACGTGGTGTCGTAGTGGTCATTTTCCAGCGCCGACGTCGACGGCAGAATAAGGTCCGCGTGCCGCGTGGTTTCGTTGATATACAAATCGACGCTGACCATGAATTCCAGGCCTTCGAGCGCAGTATCGAGCTGACGTCCGTTGGGCGTCGACAACACCGGATTACCCGCAACGGTGATCAGCGCCTTGATCTGCCCTTCTCCCGGGGTCAGCATTTCCTCGGCCAGCGCAGAAACCGGCAGCTCGCCGCCGTACTCCGGCAGTTGCGAGACGCGACTCTGCCAGCGATTGAAGCTGCCTCCAGACGTAGACGCCACCAGATCCAGCGCGGGCTCGGTGCACAGCGCACCGCCTTCACGGTCAAGATTGCCGGTGACCAGATTGATCAGTTGCACCAGCCAATGGCACAGGGTGCCGAACGCCTGGGTGGAAATGCCCATGCGCCCGTAACACACACCGCTTTTGGCGGCGGCGAAATCCCGAGCGAGCTGCCTGATCTGCTCGGCGGGCACCCCGCATCGAGGGCTCATGGCGTCGGCGTTCATCTCGCTGATGGCCGCGCGGACGTCCTCCATACCATCAACCGCAAGGTGGCTTTCTCGGGTCAGGCCTTCGGCAAACAGGGTGTGCAGCACGCCGAACAGAAACGCCGCGTCGCCGCCCGGCCGGATGAACAGGTGCTGATCGGCTATGGCGGCGGTTTCGCTGCGGCGCGGATCGACCACAACGACTTTGCCGCCACGGGCCTGAATCGCTTTCAGACGCTTCTCAACGTCGGGCACGGTCATGATGCTGCCGTTGGACGCCAGCGGATTACCGCCGAGGATGAGCATGAAATCGGTGTGGTCAATGTCGGCGATGGGCAGCAGCAGACCGTGGCCGTACATCAAATGACTGGTCAGGTGATGAGGCAACTGGTCCACGGAAGTCGCGGAGTAGCGGTTACGGGTTTTTAGCAGCCCGAGGAAATAATTGCTGTGGGTCATCAACCCGTAGTTATGCACGCTGGGATTGCCCTGATACACCGCCACCGCGTTCTGCCCATGACGCTCCTGAATGCCGGCCAGGCGCTCGGCAATCAGCTCAAACGCGGTCTGCCACTCGATCGGCTGCCAGTCATTGCCAATGCGCTGCATCGGCTGGCGGAGGCGATCGGGATCATTCTGGATGTCTTGCAGCGCGACGGCTTTGGGGCAGATATGTCCGCGACTGAAGGTGTCCTGCGCATCGCCCTTGATCGAGGTGATCAGGGTGCTGGCGTCGTCCTGCAGGGTGGTTTCGAGGGTGAGGCCGCAAATCGCCTCGCACAGGTGACAGGCACGGTGGTGGAGAGTCTTGGTCATCGCCAGTCTCGAGCTTTTATAGGGCGATCAAGCGATCGCGGATACAAAACTATGGGACCTGTCCGGGCGATGCGCCAGAAATGTCAGTGCCGTGAATCGGGCGGCATCAGGCGAGCCGATAGCTCACCCGATGAAGGACACGCGACTCAGGAAGCGGTGCCACCGATGGGCGTGACCACCTTGCGCTGCATCTGCACCTCATGAACCGTTTCGATCTGTTCCTGAGACACCTGAATGCCGGTGAGTTCGCCGATCAGCCGCCAGTGCTCGTCGAGTCCTGCGCTGATGGTTGCCATGCGATCGATCATCCGGCGTCCCGCAGAACGGGTCACTTCGTCTTCGCTGCGCATCAGTTCGAACGACATCGACGTCATCGACGCCGTGAGGTGCGTAAGGGTTCGAGCCGTCAGCCCGAGCAGTTCCGTCAGTTGTTGCTCTTTTGAATCCATTCCCCACCTCTTTTGGAGGACATAAGCCGCCTTTATAACCCACGCCGATGGTTTAGGAAACGTCCGGGTTTCCGCGGCGTGAAGCATGTCGCATAAGGCTGCTCAGTGGTTTGCGACTGTTACGGATCAGGCAGCAATCGCAGCGACGCCAAAGGGTGTCACAAGCGGACTGTCTGATCAGGACTAATGCGATGGCGAAAGGCCTGCGCAGAAACATGACTGTAGCACTTCGTTACATGAAAAGCGTCCTGCGAACGCCGTTTTCAGGCTACCGAACGTCCGACGACGATTTTCCGTCACGGCGGGCCTTGGCATCAGGCGACATTTTCTTATACCCTCGCGCCTTCCCTATTCGTCGCCCCGTGCGGCTTTCGCCGCAGGTCTCGCCCGTTTTTCCGAAAAAACCCGGCTTTGAGGATCTGCGGTCTGTTGCAGACAAGGTAGTTAATGATGAGCGCAAGGCACTTTCTCTCGATGATGGACTACACCCCCGCTGAGCTGGTCGGGGTGATTCGTCGTGGCGTTGAGCTGAAGGACCTGCGAAATCGAGGCGTGCTTTTCGAGCCATTGAAGGGCCGCATCCTGGCGATGATCTTCGAGAAGTCCTCGACCCGGACCCGCGTCTCGTTCGAAGCCGGCATGGTCCAGCTGGGCGGCCAGGCCATTTTCCTCTCCCCTCGGGACACCCAGCTGGGCCGTGGCGAGCCGATCGCCGACGGCGCGCGGGTCATGTCCCGGATGGTCGATGCCGTGATGATCCGGACCTTCGCCCACAGCAACCTTACCGAGTTCGCCGCCCACTCCCGCGTACCGGTGATCAACGGCCTGTCAGATGACCTTCATCCCTGCCAGTTGCTGGCCGACATGCAAACCTTCCTCGAACACCGCGGCTCCATTCAGGGCAAGACCGTGGCGTGGATCGGCGATGGCAACAATATGTGCAACAGCTATATAGAAGCAGCGATTCAGTTCGACTTTCAGCTGCGTGTCGCCTGCCCGAAAGGCTACGAACCCAGTGAGCATTTCCTGGCCCTGGCGGGCGATCGCGTGACCCTGACCCGTGATCCCCAAGAAGCGGTGAAAGGCGCGCACCTGGTCTCCACTGATGTCTGGACGTCCATGGGCCAGGAAGAAGAAGCTGCCAAGCGTCTGGCCCTGTTCAAGCCTTTCCAGGTCACCCGCGAGATGCTCGACCGCGCTGCTGACGATGTGATTTTCATGCACTGCCTGCCGGCGCACCGTGGTGAAGAGATCAGCGAAGACCTGCTGGATGACCCGCGTTCGGTAGCGTGGGATCAGGCGGAGAACCGGCTGCATGCGCAGAAGGCCCTGCTCGAATTCCTCGTGGCCCCGGCCCTCACTGCCCCATGAGTCAGCCCCTGCTGCTGACGCTGCATAACCTCGCCTGTGGTTATCAGGACCAACGCGTGGTGCAGCACCTCAATCTGCACCTGAATGCGGGCGACATCGGTTGCCTGCTGGGGTCGTCCGGCTGCGGCAAGACCACTACCTTGCGCGCCATCGCCGGTTTCGAGCCGGTCCACGAAGGCGACATCACGCTGGCGGGTGAAGTCATTTCCCGCCCCGGGTTTACCCTGGCCCCGGAGAAGCGCCGGATCGGCATGGTGTTTCAGGATTACGCCCTGTTCCCCCACCTCACAGTCGCGGACAACATCGCCTTCGGCATCCGCAATCACCCGCGCCAAAAGCAGGTGGTTCAGGAGATGCTGGAGCTGGTCAATCTCGGTGCGCTGGACACGCGTCATCCCCATGAGCTGTCCGGTGGACAGCAACAACGTGTGGCGCTGGCCCGCGCGCTCGCGCCGGAGCCGCAGTTGTTGCTGCTGGATGAGCCGTTTTCAAACCTGGATGGCGAGTTGCGTCGACGCCTGAGCCACGAGGTGCGCGACATTCTCAAAGCCCGTGGCACCAGCGCGATTCTGGTGACCCACGACCAGGAGGAAGCCTTTGCCGTGAGTGATCACGTCGGTGTGTTCAGGGACGGTCGGCTGGAGCAGTGGGACACTCCCTACAACCTTTATCACGAGCCGGCGACGCCTTATGTCGCCAGTTTCGTCGGTCAGGGTTATTTCATTCGCGGGCAAATGATCGATGCCGAATCAGTGCAGACCGAGCTGGGCGTGCTGCGCGGCAATCGTGCGTACCCCGGCGCGCCAGGCACCCCAATGGATGTGTTGCTGCGACCTGACGACATCGTTTATGCGCCCCACAGTCCGATCAAGGCTCGCGTCGCGAGCCTGACGTTTCAAGGCGCGGCCACCCTGTATCGCCTGCAGTTACCGACCGGCACGCAACTGGAAGCGTTGTTCCCCAGCCACGTGGATCTGCGCGCGGGGGATCAGGTCAACTTCGAAGTGTCAGCCGAGCATCTGGTGCTGTTCCCGGCTTCGGGCAGCGTGCCAGTGCATCGGAGCGTTCCGGTGCATCGGGACGTGGCGATCTGAAGACCTGCCACTCACGCTCATGCACTAGTTAGCCCAATAGCCACTAGCTCAGTATCAAGGCGCCGCTGGCCACCAGCGTCGCGTGCCCGCCGATTTTCACGCGTTCCCCCTCCAACCGACAGAACAGCTCCCCTCCCCGCGCCGACGCCTGATAACCGGTCAGACTGAATTTGTTCAGCCGGGCCGACCAGTAGGGAATCAGGCTGCAGTGCGTCGAGCCCGTGACCGGGTCTTCGTTGATGCCGATGCCTGGCGCAAAGTAGCGCGAGACAAAGTCGTAACGTTCGCCGTCACCCTTGGCGGTGACGATCACCCCAGGCCATGGCAGACGCGCGAGGGCAACGAAGTCGGGCTTGCAGTCGCGAACCGCCTGCTCGGACTCCAGCACCACCAGCAATTCCGCTGCACTCAGCACATCGACGACGGAGACGCCAAGGGCGCGTTCGATTTCCACCGTCACACCCTGCTCGGCGGGTGGCATCGATGGGAAGTCCAGCACAAGCCGATTGCCTTCACGGCTGACACTCAACTCGCCGGATTTACTCACGAAGTGGATAACCTCGGCCTTCTCGCCGTACTTCTCGAACAGCACGAAGGCGCTGGCCAGGGTCGCATGCCCGCACAATGGCACTTCGTGGGTCGGGGTGAACCAGCGTATGTGCCAGCCCGCGCCTTCACGGACCAGAAAGGCGGTCTCCGACAAATTATGCTCTGCCGCAATGTGCTGCATAAGTGGGTCGGAAAGCCAGGCGTCCAGGCGGTAGACCATCGCCGGGTTGCCTGAGAACGGGCGGTCGGTGAAGGCATCGACCTGATGGAATTCAAGCTGCATGGAAGGCATCCCCGAGTAAAGAAATGCAGCGACCCGGTTCGGGCGCTGCCGGTCTGCGGTCAATTTCCCCGCATGAAAGGGTCAGTCATTTCTGACGTACCCGGCGAATCATTCCCGGCCGATCCGGGCAAAGGTCGCACTGGTGTGTTGCGCAAGTACCGCGGCGGGCAGTTCGACTTCAAGCCCGCGCCGACCTGCGCTGACAAAAATCGTCGCGAACGGTTGAGCGGACTCATCAATGAAAGTGCGCAGCCTTTTCTTCTGCCCCAGCGGGCTGATCCCGCCCAGCAGATAGCCGGTGGCACGCTGGGCAGCGGCCGGGTCCGCCATTTCGGCCTTCTTCGCGCCTGCTGCATGGGCCAGGGCTTTGAGGTCCAGCGTTCCCACCACCGGGACCACGGCGACCAGCAACTCGCCTTTCTCAGTGCTGGCCAGCAGCGTCTTGAACACCTGAGCGGGGGCCAGATCGAGCTTCTCTGCCGCCTCCAGGCCATACGAAGCAGCTTTGGGATCGTGCTCGTAACTGTGGACGCGATGTTCGGCGCGAACCTTTTTCAGTAAATCCAATGCAGGGGTCATGCAGCACTCCAGACAGCCAGATACTTTCTCTTTTGCTGACGATACTTTAGGCCATCAGTTATCGAAATGCCTGCATTCGAGAAGGACTTATCCACTAATATCGGCGTCTTGGAACATTCGTCGACAAGGTTCGCTTTCGACCTTTGACAAGGTTCGTTTACGTCTATATTTTTTCGAATACGAATATCCCGCTTGCTTCCTTGACGCCATCCCGGTATTCAGTGCGCAAAGGCACCTCGCACAGGCAACAAAACGGACGGCCGTTTCCGGAAACTCGCTACATCACCAGGCATTCACCATGACCGACACCGAAAATAAGAATTACATCATCGCTCTGGATCAAGGCACCACCAGCTCCCGCGCCATCATTTTTGACCGTGACGCCAACGTGGTCAGCAGCGCCCAGAGCGAGTTCGTTCAGCATTATCCCCAGCCTGGCTGGGTCGAGCACGATCCGATGGAGATCTTCGCGACCCAGACCGCGTGCATGACCAAGGTGCTGGCGCAGGCGAATCTGCATCACAACCAGATCGCCGCGATCGGTATCACCAACCAGCGTGAAACCACGGTGGTCTGGGAAAAGGACACCGGCCGGCCGATCTACAACGCCGTGGTCTGGCAATGCCGTCGCAGCACCGAGATCTGCCAGCAACTCAAGCGTGACGGTCTGGAAGACTACATCCGGGACACCACCGGTCTGGTCATCGACCCGTACTTTTCCGGCAGCAAACTGAAGTGGATTCTTGATCACGTTGAAGGCAGCCGCGAGCGCGCCCGCCGTGGCGAGTTGCTGTTCGGCACGGTCGACAGCTGGCTGATCTGGAAATTTACCGGCGGCAAGGTGCACGTCACCGACTACACCAACGCCTCGCGCACGATGATGTTCAACATCCACACGCTGGAGTGGGATCAGCGCATGCTCGACGTGCTCGACGTGCCCCGGGAGATGTTGCCGGAGGTCAAGTCGTCATCTGAAGTGTATGGCCACAGCAAAAGCGGCATCCCTATCGCCGGGATCGCCGGCGATCAGCAATCGGCATTGTTCGGCCAGATGTGCGTCGAGCCGGGTCAGGCGAAGAACACCTACGGCACCGGCTGCTTCCTGCTGATGAACACGGGCAAGAAGGCCGTCAAATCCAGCCACGGCATGCTCACCACCATCGGTTGCGGTCCGCGCGGCGAAGTGGCGTACGCGCTGGAAGGCGCGGTATTCAACGGCGGGTCTACCGTGCAGTGGCTGCGTGACGAGCTGAAAATCGTCAACGACTCCATGGACACCGAATACTTCGCCACCAAGGTGAAAAACAGCAATGGCGTCTATCTGGTACCCGCATTCACCGGTCTGGGCGCGCCCTACTGGGACCCCTATGCACGGGGCGCCTTGTTCGGCCTGACCCGTGGAGTGAAGGTCGATCACATCATTCGGGCCGCGCTGGAGTCCATCGCCTACCAGACCCGCGACGTGCTCGACGCCATGCAACAGGATGCCGGCGAGCCGCTCAAGGCCCTTCGCGTTGACGGCGGCGCAGTGGCGAACAACTTCCTCATGCAGTTCCAGGCCGACATTCTCGGCACGCCGGTGGAGCGCCCTAAAATGCGTGAAACCACGGCATTGGGTGCGGCCTATCTGGCGGGCCTGGCGATCGGGTTCTGGAGCGGGTTGGACGAGCTGAAGGGCAAGGCGGTCATCGAGCGCAAGTTCGAGCCGCAATGCGATGACGCCGAGAAGGAAAAGCTCTACGCCGGCTGGCGCAAGGCAGTAGACCGCACGCGCGACTGGGAACCCCACGAAGAGGTCGAATAAGCGCGATCCCGAACGGGGCGTCAGGGGCATTTTTTCCGGCTGACAGGTAATGGCTGCCTGCGGCATCATAGGCGCCCGTGCCCGAAGGATAAAAAATGAATCTGCCACCCCGTCAACAGCAGATCCTCGAGCTGGTCCGTGAGCGCGGCTACGTCAGCATCGAGGAAATGGCGCAGCTGTTCGTCGTGACCCCGCAAACCATCCGCCGCGACATCAATCAGCTCGCTGAAATGAATCTGCTGCGTCGCTACCATGGCGGCGCGGCCTATGATTCCAGCATCGAAAACACTGCCTACGCCATGCGCGCCGATCAGATGCGCGATGAGAAGCAACGCATCGCCGAGGCCATTGCCGCGCAGATCCCGGATCACGCGTCGCTGTTCATCAACATCGGCACCACCACCGAATCCATTGCCCGCGCGCTGCTCAACCATAACCACCTGAAGATCATCACCAACAACCTGCACGTGGCGTCGATTCTCAGCGGCAAGGACGACTTCGAGGTACTGCTGGCGGGCGGCAATGTGCGCCGGGACGGTGGCGTGGTCGGTCAGGCGAGCGTGGATTTCATCACGCAGTTCAAAGTCGATTTCGCTCTGGTGGGCATCAGCGGGATCGATGAGGACGGCAGCCTGCTGGATTTCGATTATCAGGAAGTGCGCGTTTCCCAGGCGATCATCGCCAACGCGCGTCAGGTGATCCTGGCTGCGGACTCTAGCAAGTTCGGGCGTAACGCGATGGTTCGACTGGGACCGATCACGCTGATCGACTGCCTGGTGACCGACCAGACGCCCGTGCCTGCGCTGGCGCAACTGCTGACGCAGAACAAGATTCGGCTGGAAGTGGTTTAACCCCCGATCCATGAGCGAGCGCGATTGCGGCGCTCGCTCACCCTCCGATGTTCGCTTTTGTTCCTTTCCCCTCACTCCGATCAGTATTTTCAATGAATACTAAGTGGCTGCGTGCGCCTTATTGCGCTACTATTTTCGGAAATGAACATAAATGTTCGAATTCGCCCTCCCTGTAAGGCGACATTCGAACGCGATCGAACACTCAGGAGGCCCCGATGGCCCAGTCCAGTTTGCCGACCCCACCCCTTTCCGAGGTCTATGACGTTGCCGTGATCGGTGGTGGCATCAATGGTGTCGGCATCGCGGCAGACGCATCGGGCCGGGGCCTTTCGGTCTTTCTCTGCGAGAAGGACGACCTCGCCAGCCACACCTCTTCGGCCAGCAGCAAGCTGATCCACGGCGGTCTGCGTTACCTGGAACACTACGAATTCCGTCTGGTTCGCGAAGCACTGGCCGAACGTGAGGTGCTGCTGGAAAAAGCGCCGCACATCGTCAAGCCGATGCGCTTTGTGTTGCCTCACCGCCCGCACCTGCGCCCCGCGTGGATGATCCGCGCCGGGCTGTTCCTGTATGACCACCTTGGCAAGCGCGAGAAGCTGGCCGCATCGAAGACCATTCGTTTCGGCGCCAGCAGCCCGCTGAACAGCTCGATCACCAAGGGTTTTGAATACTCCGATTGCTGGGTTGACGATGCCCGTCTGGTCGTCCTCAACGCCATGGCCGCCCGTGAAAAAGGCGCGCACATTCATACCCAGACCCGCTGCCTGGGCGCCCGTCGCAGCGGCGGTCTGTGGCACATGAACATGGAGCGCGCGGACGGCAGCCTGTTTTCCATTCGCGCCAAAGCGCTGGTCAACGCAGCCGGTCCATGGGTCGCCAAATTCATTCGTGAAGACTTGAAGCTCGAATCGCAGTACGGCATTCGCCTGATTCAGGGCAGCCACTTGATCGTGCCAAAACTGTACGAAGGCGAAAACGCGTTCATTCTGCAGAACGAAGATCAGCGCATCGTGTTCGCCATTCCGTACCTGGAGCGCTTCACCATCATCGGTACCACCGACCGTGAATACTCTGACGATCCGGGCAAAGTAGCGATCACCGAAGGCGAGACCGATTACCTGCTGAAGATCGTCAACGATCACTTCAAGAAGCAACTCAGCCGCGCTGACATTCTGAGCACGTGGTCAGGCGTGCGTCCGCTGTGCAATGACGAGTCGGACAACCCGTCGGCAATCACCCGCGACTACACCTTGTCGCTGTCGGGCAGCGCTCAGGAAGCGCCGATTCTTTCCGTGTTCGGCGGCAAGCTGACCACCTACCGCAAGCTGGCAGAATCGGCGATGCAGCAGCTGGCGCCGTTCTTCCCGCAGATGAAGCCAAGCTGGACCGCGAAAGCCAGCCTGCCGGGCGGTGAAAGCATGACCACGCCCGAGGCACTGGCCACCGAGTTGCAACAGCGTTGCACTTGGCTGCCGGCGGAGATCGCCAAGCGTTGGGCCATCACTTATGGCTCACGCAGCTGGCGCATCGTCGAGGGCGTCCAGGGCCTGAGCGAAATGGGCGAACACTTGGGCGGTGGCCTGTACAGCCGTGAAGTGGATTACCTGTGCAGCGAGGAATGGGCGACAAAGGCCGAAGACATTCTGTGGCGCCGGACCAAGCTTGGCTTGTTCACTACCCCGGAAGAGCAGCAGAAAGTTCAGGTGTACCTGGATAAAGTGGCTGGCAGCATTAACCCCATCGACCTGATGGTCGTCACCGCCCCCCTCACAGCCTGATCAGGGTGCACTGATCTCCTGTAGGAGCGCGCTTGCCCGCGATGGCATTGGGTCAGTTGATGGAGACGTTGACTGGCACGACGCTTTCGCGGGCAAGCGCGCTCCTACAGGTGACTCAAGCCCCAGCCTCATTCGGATTCCCGAACACCCTGCCCCACCCGATTCGGAATCCCGGACGGCCGAATCTCCCCTCTGACACCCTCCCTGCGTAAATCTCCAGCACTTTCATGCGCTTAGCCTCTGCCACATCTCTGGCATGACTCATGCTCTACACTCTTGCACGATTGCTTCGATGTAGCGTGTCGCCTGACTGGGCCGCCGTTGAAGCGCTCTGAAACGATAGGGCCGTCCAACACCGGCCCAATAAAAAAAACAATGTCGAGGAAAACCAGATGCGCATCGTTCCCCAACTCTTGGGCGCAGCCATTGCTGCCGCTCTGATCACCACTCCCGTTTTCGCCGCCGAACTCACCGGCACTCTGAAGAAAATCAAAGAGTCCGGCACCATCACCCTCGGTCACCGCGACTCCTCCATTCCTTTTTCCTACATCGCTGACGCTTCCGGCGTGCCAGTGGGCTACTCCGCTGACATCCAGCTGAAGATCGTTGAAGCGATCAAGAAAGACCTGGACATGCCCGACCTGAAGGTCAAATACAACCTGGTCACCTCCCAGACCCGTATCCCGCTGGTGCAGAACGGCACCGTCGACGTTGAATGTGGCTCCACCACCAACAACGCCGAGCGCGCCCAGCAAGTCGACTTCTCCGTCGGCATTTTCGAAATCGGCACCCGTCTGCTGAGCAAGGCTGACTCCTCTTACAAAGACTTCGACGACCTCAAGGGCAAGAACGTCGTGACCACGGCGGGCACCACGTCCGAGCGCATCCTGAAGGCGATGAACGCCGACAAGCAGATGGGCATGAACGTGATTTCGGCCAAAGACCACGGCGAGTCGTTCCAGATGCTGGAATCGGGCCGCGCCGTTGCCTTCATGATGGACGACGCCCTGCTCGCAGGCGAAATGGCCAAGGCCAAGAAGCCGACCGACTGGGCCGTTACCGGCACTCCTCAGTCCTACGAAATCTACGGCTGCATGGTTCGCAAGGAAGACCCTGCGTTCAAGAAAGCCGTCGACGACGCCATCGTTGCGACCTACAAATCGGGCGAGATCAACAAGATCTACGACAAGTGGTTCACCCAGCCGATTCCACCAAAAGGCCTGAACCTGATGTTCCCGATGAGCGAACAGCTCAAGGCGCTGATCGCCAACCCGAACGACAAGCCGGCGCCGGACAAGAAGGCCTGAGTCCTTCGCTCCGCCATTCTGAAAACGTGAAAAGCCTGACTTCCGGAAACGCCCTGCGTTTCCGGAAGCCGCTACCTGGCGCGTGCGTGCATAACGATCGATAAGAGGGGAGACCCTGATGAATTACAACTGGGACTGGGGCGTGTTCTTCAAGTCCACGGGCGTCGGCAGCGAAACCTATCTGGACTGGTACATCACCGGGCTGGGCTGGACCATCGCCATTGCCGTCGTTGCCTGGATCATTGCGTTGCTGCTGGGCTCGGTGCTCGGTGTCATGCGCACGGTGCCCAACCGCATCGTTTCTTCAATCGCCGCGATTTACGTGGAAATTTTCCGTAACGTGCCACTGCTGGTGCAGCTGTTCATCTGGTACTTCCTGGTGCCGGATCTGCTGCCTGAAAACCTGCAGGAGTGGTACAAGCAAGACCTTAATCCGACCACCTCGGCGCTCCTGAGCGTTGTCGTGTGCCTGGGCCTGTTCACCGCCGCACGTGTGTGCGAGCAAGTGCGCACCGGTATTCAGGCGCTGCCGGTGGGACAGGAGTCCGCCGCCCGTGCCATGGGTTTCAAGCTGCCGCAGATCTACTGGAACGTGCTGCTGCCCCAGGCTTACCGGATCATCATTCCACCGCTTACCTCCGAATTCCTCAACGTGTTCAAGAACTCGTCCGTGGCGTCGCTGATCGGCCTGATGGAGTTGCTCGCGCAGACCAAACAGACCGCCGAGTTTTCCGCGAACCTGTTCGAAGCCTTCACCTTGGCGACGCTGATCTACTTCACCCTGAACATGAGCCTGATGCTGCTCATGCGTCTGGTCGAGAAGAAGGTCGCGGTGCCGGGCCTGATCTCCGTGGGAGGTAAGTAATGGACTTCTCTGGAGTGATTCCCGCCATCCCGGGCATGTGGAACGGCATGCTCATGACCTTGCAGTTGATGGCCATGGGCATTGTGGGCGGCATCATCATCGGCACGATTCTGGCGCTGATGCGGTTGTCGTCGAACAAGCTGGCGTCACGTGTTGCCGGCGCCTACGTCAACTATTTCCGGTCTATCCCGCTGCTGTTGGTCATCACCTGGTTCTACCTCGCGGTGCCGTTCGTGCTGCGCTGGATCACCGGCGAAGACACGCCGATCGGCGCGTTCACCTCCTGCGTCGTGGCGTTCATGATGTTCGAGGCGGCCTACTTCTGTGAAATCGTGCGGGCCGGCGTACAGTCGATTTCCCGCGGCCAGATGGGCGCGGCTCAAGCGCTCGGCATGACCTACGGCCAGATGATGCGTCTGATCATCCTGCCCCAGGCGTTCCGCAAGATGACCCCGCTGCTGTTGCAGCAGAGCATCATCCTGTTTCAGGACACCTCGCTGGTCTACACGGTCGGTCTGGTCGACTTCCTCAACTCGGCACGCTCCAGCGGCGACATCATCGGACGCTCCAACGAGTTCCTGATTGTCGCCGGTCTGGTGTACTTCACGATCAGCTTCGCCGCGTCGCGCCTGGTCAAGTTCATGCAAAAAAGGTTAGCCGTATGATTTCCATCAAAAATATCAACAAGTGGTATGGGGACTTCCAGGTGCTGACCGATTGCAGCACTGAGGTCAAAAAAGGCGAAGTGATTGTGGTCTGCGGCCCGTCGGGCTCGGGCAAGTCCACGCTGATCAAATGCGTCAACGCGCTGGAGCCGTTTCAGAAAGGCGACATCGTGGTCGATGGCACCTCGATCGCTGACCCGAAAACCAATCTGCCGAAGCTGCGTTCGCGCGTGGGCATGGTGTTCCAGCATTTCGAGCTGTTTCCGCACCTGACCATCACCGAAAACCTGACCATCGCGCAGATCAAAGTGCTGGGCCGCAGCAAGGAAGAAGCCACGAAAAAAGGCCTGCAACTGCTCGAACGTGTCGGCCTCTCGGCCCATGCCCACAAGCACCCGGGGCAATTGTCGGGCGGTCAGCAACAGCGTGTGGCGATTGCCCGCGCGCTGGCGATGGACCCGGTGGTGATGCTGTTCGACGAACCCACCTCCGCACTCGACCCGGAAATGGTCAACGAAGTGCTCGACGTGATGGTGCAGCTGGCCCATGAAGGCATGACCATGATGTGCGTGACCCACGAAATGGGCTTCGCCCGCAAAGTGGCGGACAGGGTGATCTTCATGGACAAAGGCCAGATCGTCGAAGACTGCCAGAAGGAAGAGTTCTTCGGCGACGTCAACGCGCGCTCCGAGCGGGCTCAGCAATTCCTCAACAAAATCCTGCAGCACTAAAAAGCATTAGCCCTTTGAGGGCGCAATAACCACCGGCCGCTCGTTCATGAATCATGAAACGGGCGGCTGGCCGGTCCAGGACGACTGTGATGAAATGCGACCCCCCTCTCTACCGCGCCGCGCCGCCATCACTCGCCGTGAAACCTCGACTGATTCGCCATCTGTTCGTGCCGCCGCTGATCATCCTGCTGATGATTGCGCTGGGGTACGTCACGTATTTGTACAGCGAGACGAACGCCATCAAGGCGCTGGGTGAAAACGGTCAGCGTCAGCTGGAGCTGCACGCGCGCACCGTCGAGAGCGAGATCAACAAGTACAACTACCTGCCCAGCGTGCTGGAGCTGGAATCCAATGTTTCCGACCTGCTCAACCATCCGTCTGGGGAGTTGCGCTCCAAGGTCAACGATTATCTTGAAGGCCTGAATCGGCGCAGCCGCAGTCGGGCCATTTATGTGCTGGACACCACCGGCCGGGTGCTGGCGACCAGCAACTGGCGCGACGCCGACAGTTACCTCGGTGAGGACCTGTCTTTCCGCGCCTATTATCAGGACGCGATTCGCGGTCTGCCGGGCCGTTTCTACGGCATCGGCAGCACCACCGGCGAACCGGGTTATTACCTGGCCCACGGGCTGGAAGAGAAAGGCAAGATCATCGGCGTCGCGGTGATCAAAGTCCGGCTCGAAGCGCTGGAAGAACGCTGGCAGCGCGCGCGCCTGGAAGCATTCGTCAGCGACGAGAACGGCATCATCATCCTCTCCAGCGACCCGGCGCGACGGCTGAAATCAGTCCGCCCGCTAACCGCCGAGATCAAGGAGCGGCTGGCGCGCAGCCTGCAATATTACTGGTGGCCGCTCAACGAACTGGTGCCGCTGGAACGTGAATCGATTGCCGACGGGGTCGAGAAGCTGACCTTTCCTGCCAACACCAGCGTCGACCATGAGCACACGGTGGTGAGTTATCTGGCGCAGACCCGGGAACTGGCTGACACGCCTTGGCACCTGACCCTGCTGACACCACTGGAAGACCTGCGTAGAGAAGCCGCCAATCAGGGAATGCTGGTCGCCGTTGCCTGCGCGCTGGTGGCGTTTCTGCTGATTGCCTGGAACGAGCGGCGCAAGGTGATTTCCACCCGCCTCGCCGCACGGGAAGCGCTGGAGCAGGCGAACAACGAACTCGAACGGCGCATCACCGACCGCACCGCCGACCTGCGCGCCAGCAACGAACGCCTGAAGGGCCAGATTCGTGAACGTCGCCAGGCTGAAGAAACCCTGCGCCAGGCCCAGGACGAATTGATCCAGGCCGGCAAACTCGCGGCCATCGGCCAGATGTCCACCAGCATCGCCCATGAACTGAATCAGCCACTGGCGGCACTGCGCACGTTGTCGGGCAACACCGTTCGGTTTCTCGAACGGGGCGCGCTGGACACGGCGAGTGCGAACCTGCGCACCATCAACGATCTGGTGGATCGCATGGGCCGCATCACCGCCAGCCTGCGCGCCTTCGCCCGGCGCGGAGAAGACAAGGGGCAGGCGTCCCTGGGCAAGGCAGTCGAAGCTGCATTGCAGTTGCTCGCGGCGCGCCTGGACAATGCGTCGCTGGCGCTGCATCAGCAGATCGACGACGTTGAGCTGGGGATCGACCAGACCCGCCTTGAGCAGATTCTGGTCAACCTGATCGGCAACGCGCTGGACGCCATGCAAGCGCAGCCGTCGCCGATTCTGTGGCTGGAAGGTGAGGTGTTCGAGGGCCGCTACCGGTTGCGCGTGCGGGACAACGGCCACGGCATCGACGCTGAAGCGCGCAAGCACCTGTTCGAACCCTTCTTTACCACCAAGCCCGGTGAACAGGGGCTGGGATTGGGTTTGACGCTGTCCGCCAGCCTCGCCGCAGCGGCAGGCGGCACACTCAACGCTGAAGACCCGGCCGAGGGCGGCACGATGTTCGTGCTGGTGTTACCTCTGGTTGATCGCGGGGCGGCGGGTGTATGAGAGATCAACGCATCGCCGGGCACCGGGGCGGCGAGCCTGCCCGCGAGAGCACTGGGGCAGTCACCTTGTTCAAACCTGACACACCGCTTTCGCGGGCAAGCGCGCGCCTACAGGATTGCGCGCTTCGGCCACGGGGTCCTATCGCGATGAACGCAACGCTGTCGTACTGGAATACACCATGAACACTGATCTGACGGTCCTCATCGTCGAAGACGACCCGCATGTCCTGCTCGGCTGCCAGCAGGCGCTGGCGCTGGAAGACATTCACAGCCAGGGCGTGGGCAGCGCCGAAGAGGCACTGGCGTTGGTGAATGAGAACTTCGCCGGCATCGTCATCAGTGACATCCGCCTGCCCGGCATGGACGGCCTTGAGCTGCTCAAGCGCCTGAAAGAACGCGATCGGACCCTGCCCGTGGTGCTGATCACCGGTCACGGTGATGTGTCGATGGCCGTCGGCGCGATGCGCGACGGCGCCTACGATTTCATGGAAAAGCCCTTCTCCCCCGAGCGGCTGGTCGACGCCGCTCGCCGCGCCCTGGAGCAACGCGGGCTGGCCCGGGAAGTCTGGTCGCTGCGTCGGCAACTGGCCGAGCGCGATTCTCTGGAAGGCAAGATCATTGGCCGTTCCCAGGCGATGCAAACCCTGCGCGCGCTGATCGCCAATGTCGCGGACACCTCGGCCAATGTGCTGATCGAAGGTGAAACCGGCACTGGCAAAGAACTCGTCGCCCGCTGCCTGCATGACTTCAGCCGCCGCCATGACCATCAGTTCGTTGCGCTGAACTGCGGCGGTCTGCCGGAAAGCCTGTTCGAGAGCGAGATATTCGGTCACGAGGCCAACGCCTTCACCGGCGCCGGCAAACGCCGCATCGGCAAGATCGAACATGCGCACAACGGCACGCTGTTTCTCGATGAAGTGGAAAGCATGCCGATCAACCTGCAGATCAAATTGCTGCGAGTGTTGCAGGAGCGCACCCTGGAGCGACTGGGTTCGAACCAGAGCGTGGCGGTGGACTGCCGGGTGATCGCGGCGACCAAGTCGGAGCTCAATGCGCTGAGCAAGGCGGGCCAGTTCCGCAGCGACCTGTATTACCGATTGAACGTGGTGACCCTCGAACTGCCGCCCTTGCGCGAGCGGCGCGAAGACATCCTGCAGTTGTTCGAACACTTTCTGCAGCAGTCTTCGTTGCGCTTCGACCGTGAATCGCCGCAGCTGGATGCCCATACCCGCTCGGCGCTGCTGGCCCACGACTGGCCAGGCAATGTGCGCGAGCTGCGCAACGTCGCCGAGCGCTACGCATTGGGACTGCCTGCGTTCAAGACCGCCGGTGCGGAAGTGGCCACTCAACGCCTGGATTTCGCTGAGGCCGTGGAAGCGTTCGAGAAGAACCTGCTGAGCGAGGCGTTGCAGCGCAGCGGCGGGAATCTCAGCCAGGCGAGCCAGGAACTGGGCATGGCCAAGACCACGTTATTCGACAAGGTGAAGAAGTACGGGTTGGGGTGAGCAAGCTCGCTGTTTGATTCTGGCCGCAGGCCGTAGGAGCGTGGCTTGTCCCGCGATCGGCTGCGCAGCAGTCGTAAAACCGGACGACTCGGTCCTTCCTGAGGAACCGCAGTCAGCCGATTGGCTGCCGCTTCGCGCCAGATCGCGGGACAAGCCACGCTCCTACAGGTCATGCGATGGCGGGGATCATCAGGGTGCCAGGGAAAATTCGCTGCTGCCGACAAGCTCATCCACTTCTGCCGCGGTCGGTGCAGTCGCCGGGCCCCAGCGGGTGACGGCGATGGCCGCGGCCGCATTGGCGCGCAATACCGCCTCCGGAGCTGAAAGCCCTGACGCCAGCCCGGCCAGCAACACGCCCGCATGGGCATCGCCGGCGCCGTTGGTGTCGATGGCCGTCACCGGGAAGCCGCGCACGTGTCGGGTCTCGGAACCCCGACGGATCCAGCAGCCGTTCGGTCCATCACGTATCACCAATAACGCGTCTTCGCGCAGCCAGTGCGCCAGTTTGTCGAGGGCCCCATCAATCGTCTCGCACCCAGTGAAGCGCAGCGCTTCTTCGGCATTGCTCGTCCACAGCGTGATCAAGGGCAACACCGCCTGCATCCCGGGCGCCTCCGGGGAATCGATCAGTGGCCCCGGATCGAACACCACGCCCGCCCCCGCCGGCAACCGCGCGAGCCAGTCCTGCAGCGTCCACACCTTGCCTTCGTGCAGCAAACTGTAGCCGCTGACGAAGACGTAATCCTCAGGCTGTACATCGACACCCTGCAGATCTTCAGCCGACAAACCGCCCTCGGCACCGACGTAGGAAATGAACGAGCGCTCGGCCGAAGGCTCGATAAGCGCCACTGACAGGCCAGTGTCCTGAACCGTCGACGCCGCCGCCGCGATGTCGATGCCTTCTGCTGCCATGGCCTGCCGCGCCAGATCGCCGAAACGCCCCGCGCCGTGGCGACCGAGATACAGCGTTGGCATGCCACTGCGTCGTGCGGCGGCCATCACGTTGAATCCTCCGCCCGTTTCAAAGGCCGCCGAGCGGGCGAGCACATCACCGCCGGAGCGAGGCAAAGCGTCCAGGGCCATGACCAGATCGACAACGACCTGGCCGGTGTAAAGCAATCTAGCGGGCATGAACAACCTCTTCGGCAACAACGCGACGGTCACGGGCACCGCCCAGCAAGGCATAAACACCGCCCGCTACCAGGAAGGTGACGATCCAGCCCAGCCCGTTATGGCCGAACCACGAGTCGGAGAGCAAACCTTTAAATATCACGTTCTCCGGCGTCGTCGCGACGGTGGTGAAGCTGTAACCGAGCACAATGGCCAGGGCCCACGCACCCAGCGCACGCCACTCGATACCGCCGCGATACCAGTAAGCACTGCGGGGCGAAACGTCCATCAAGTCAGCCGGTGAGTAATAGTGGCGACGCATCAGGTCGACGATGAAGATCCCGACCCACGCAGTGATCGGCACGGCGAGCATCGAAATGAACGTGATGAACGGGCCGTAGAAACTGTCGGCGATCAGCATGAAGTAAATCGAGCCGGCGAAGATCGCCACGATGTCGACGATCACGGCGTGCACGCGCTTGATCTTGAGGCCCAGCGTCAGCGTGGTCAGGCCCGCCGAGTACACCGACAGGTTGTTGGAGAGCAGGAGCCCGCCGAACGCCGTGATCAGGTACGGCACGGCCATCCAGGTCGGCAGCAGTTCGCGGATCGCGATGATCGGATCAGTGGACGACGCCAGGTGGTCATTGCCCACCGACAGCAGCCCGCCCAGAGTAATCAGGAGCACCAGCGGGATGCCCGCGCCGAAAGCGGCCGACGCCACCAGCCGCGTGGCCTTGACGCTGCGATGCTGATAGCGCGACATGTCGGCGCCCGCGTTGGCCCAACCGATGCCCGTGCCCGCCGCCATGGTGCCGATGCCAATGATCATCGCGCTCGCCGGTGCAGGCGCGGCGTTGAATACAGCGGGCCAGTCGATGTGGGCGATCAGGAACCCGCCGACGATGACGTTCAACGCGCCAAAAATGTACGTCGCCCATTTCTGAATGACCAGCAAGGTGGCGTGGCCGAGGCCGGAAACGGTCAGCGTCATCAGCACAAAAATGGCGATGAACACGAGGGTCAGGCCCGGCGCACTCTTGGCTTCCACCGGCGTGGCGAAGAGGATCGAGCACAGCGACAGCAGTACGAAAGCGGCGGTCGTGGTGTTCACGGTTTCCCAGCCCAGACGCGACATCAGCGAAACGATGGTCGGACCGATATTCCCGCGCACGCCGAAAATCGCCCGCGACAGCGTAAGACTGGGTGCCCTGCCCCGGCGACCTGCGATGGAGATGACCCCGACCACCGCAAACGAACCGGCCGCGCCGAGAATCGCCACAATGATCGCCTGCCCGATCGACAGCCCGCGAAAGGCCACGAGCGTCGCACCCAAGGGCAGACCGAGGATGCTGATGTTGGCCGCGAACCACACCCAGAAGAGCTGCAACGGGTGGCCGTTGCATTCGTTTTCCGGAACCGGTTCGATGCCGCGTGTTTCAAGCTGACCTGCGCCTTGAGCGGCGTTGGATGACGTCATGGGAATGCTCCTGTGCCATTTGTTCTGGTTGTGGGCAGTACGCAAAGCAAACGACATCCGTGTCAGCCTGGGCTTTCGCAGGCTGCAAAAAGCCCTGTCTCGCCGCCGATGGAGCCGCGAGGTGGGTCTTGTTCTAGAAACGAGCTGGCGTCGGTCGGATCAGACTCCGCGCAGGGACAGCAACTGCTCGACCACGGGATAGAGGTCGAGTCCGTTAACGGTCTGGATCTGTTTGATCAGCGGCTCCGGCCACGCGGTCATGCCTTCACAGGCACCGAGCATCGCCCCGAGAATGGCGGCGATGGTGTCGGTGTCGCCGCCCAGGCTGGCAGCCATGCACAGCGCATCGAATGCCGACAACTGCCCGCGAGCCACTTGATGCGCCACGGCGAACGCGGCGACCACCGATTCCTGGGAGGCGACCGACGTGCCGATCACGTCATAAATCAATTCGGGCAGTTGCTCATTGCTGCAGTCGGCGCACAGCTGTTTAGCCCAATGGATTCGAGCGGCAATGCGGCCGCCGGCGATCCAGTATCCGTGGCGCTCCGCCTCATGGGCGATCCGGGCGCCGACGTCGAGAGCTTCGCCGAGACCGGCACCGCTGATGCCCGCCGAGACAACCGCCGCTACCGCCGCTGCGCTGGAGATGCCGAGATTGGTGTTGTGGGTGACCTGGCAGGCCTGCTTGACCGCCTCGATAAAGGGCGCTTCTTCGCGCACATCACAGGCAATGCCGACCGGCGTAATGCGCATGGCGGCGCCGTTGGTGGTGCCGAAACGGCCGGCTTCTTCAGGGCTGTGCCCGGCCAGAATCATCTCGATGGCGCGCTTGGTCGAGGGGCCGAGCAGGTCTTGGGAACCCTTGGCCTGCATCACCGCTTCCCAGTCGATCAGGCTCTGTGCCAGATCCGAAGGTTCAATGCGCCCGCCTCCGGCCACCAGCAACTCGGCGACCAGGATCGCCTGTTCGGTGTCATCGGTGATCGACCCTGCGGGCATGTTCGGCGCAATGGGCTGATCGGGACCGGCGGCCTGCAACTCGGTGATTCGGTCGAATCGCTGCCTGATCTGCTCGCGACTCAAGGACTGCGTCGGCATCCCCAACGCGTCGCCCAGTGCCAGTCCGTAGAAAGCGCCCAGGCCTCGGTCGCGCGTGTCGATCAGTGCAGTCATGTAGGTGATCCAAAAGCCAGATGCAGACGAAAATGCACGGGATCCAGAAGGCTTTCCACGTGCTCCATGAAACGTTCCCGGCGATCAAAAGTGGTGCGCGTCGCCTTGAGAAACACCGAGCCCGGCTGCCGTAACATCAGCACCGCGTCGTCGTTGCTCAGGGGCTCGGCGCCGATCCACTGATCGCCGCGATCACCGACATAGCCGTGGGCGGCCAGCGTGACCGTCAGTGAATCGTCGATCAGCCCTTCGCGGGGCAGGTTCTCCAGGCCATCGCAGGCCGGAATAAGCACACGCTCCAGGGACACCACGCTGCCATCGCCTGCCGTTCGACGGCGATCCAGCGCGATGAAATCGGCCGTGCCGAACCGACCCGCCAGGTCAGGCCGTTGCACCGCCACCAGACGCAGAACCTCGGTACTGACCCTGGCGCCCGTGTCTGCCAGGGCCTGGGCCCACCCGGCGCGCTGATCCAGCGAAATGCCGTCGTAGGTCACGATTGAGCCCACCCCGGTTTGCGTGGCGATGTAGTTGCGTCGCTTGAGCTCGGACAGCGCCTCGCGCAGCGTGCCACGGCTGACATTGAATTCCTGTGCGAGCAGATTCTCGCCGGGCAATAACTCGCCCGAGCCCATCTGGCCGGACTCGATACGTCGAGCCAGCTCATCCACCACACGTTTTTTCTTGTCGAACCGAACCTGTCTAATCATGTACAAATTGATATCCGAAAGTGGCTGGGGGGAGCAAGTGTTTTTTGAAATGCAACGAACGATGCGTAACAGCCGATAGCGCAGCGCAATCAACAGCCGTCCAGGACAGAAGAGCCTCGGAGCAACCGCCTGCGCGCTGCGCGTCAGGGAACATCTCGCTTGTCAGTCGGCCCGGTTAACCACGCTCGACTCTTCGCCCACGATCTGACGAATGGCGCTGACGAACACGTCGACCGGCTGCCCGCCGGACACGGCGTATTGTTCATTGAAGACGATCGTCGGCACCGAACTCACGCCCCGCGACACCCACAACTGCTCCAGTTCGCGAACTTCGCTGGCGTACTGGTCGCTGCCCAGCAAGGCCTCGGCACGCACTCGGTCCAGGCCCACTTTTTGCGCAACATCTGCCAGCACCTGGTGGCTGGAGACGTTTGCGTGGTGGCTGAAATACGCCGTGAACAGCGCTTCTTTCAGCGCGTGTTGCTTGCCTTCCAGCCCGGCCCAGTGCAGCAGTCGATGGGCGTCGAAGGTGTTGAAGATGCGCCGGTCGCCCTGCTTGAAGACGAAGCCGAGCTCAGCACCTCGCTCGCGGATATTCTCGGCATTGGCCTGGAATTGTTCCGGCGTCGAGCCGTACTTTTCGGCGATGTGCTCAAAGATGTCCTGGCCTTCAGGCGGCATCTGCGGGTTGAGCTCGAAGGGCTGGAAGTGGATGTCGGCCTGGATTTCATCGCCCAGATGTTCGAGCGCCTGGTCCAGCGCGCGCAGGCCGACGATGCACCAGGGGCAGGACACGTCGGAGATGAAATCGATTTTCAGCGGAGTGCTCATGGCAGCCTCGTGCAAGAGAGGAAAAGCACCACGATACGCCGATCACGTCGGCGCTCAAACCCTACACCGGCACGCACGCCCTCAATGGGCGGGTCAACCCCGCCGTCTCATCAGAGCTGCGCGACGTGGGACGCGTCTTCACGATGCTCTCGCAAATAAGGCAACACGGCCGCCAGCAGCGGGGCTTTGAAGGCTTCCTGAAAACGGTGGGCCAGGCCGGGAATAAGCTTCAACTGGCTGCCCTGGATATGCGCCGCCACATGAATCCCATGCATGACCGGCAGCAGCGGATCAGCCGTGCCGTGGACGACCAGCGTTGGCACGCGCAGACGATTCAACAGCTCCACTCGGCTGGGCTCGGACAGGATCGCCAGAATCTGACGCTTCACGCCTTCAGGATTGAACGCCCGGTCGTAGGAAACCGCCGCCTGATGCAGCAGCATCTGCCGATCATCCTTGACCTCCGGGCTGCCCAGCGCCGCCAGAAGATCGGCCTGCTGCTCAAGGGCAGTCTGCCGGTCCGGGGCGCCGCGACGGGCCAATAGTTGCAACAGCGCCGGGCTGGGCATCGGCAGCCCGGGCGCGCCGGAGCTGGTCATGATAAGCGTCAGGCTCTCCACGCGCTTGGGCGCCATGTCCGCCAGATGCTGCGCAATCATGCCGCCCATGCTCGCCCCCAGCACATGGAATTGCTGAACGTGCAGCGCGTCCATCAGGCCCAGCGCATCCTGAGCCATGTCGGTCAGCGAATACGGCGCCGACACCGGCAGGCCGATTTTGTAGCGCAGCACTTCGTAGGTGAGGTTGGGGCTCGGCGGCGCCTGGACCCAGGTCGACAAGCCGACATCCCGGTTGTCGTAGCGAATCACGCGAAAGCCCTGCTGACACAGCGCGACGACCACTTCATCCGGCCAGTGGATGAGCTGCCCGCCGAGGCCCATGACCAACAGCAGCACCGGATCGGAATCACGGCCAATGCTTTGATACGCCAGGTGCACGTCATCGAGCTCGGCCACCTGCGTGGGAACGTCAACATCGCATCGAGAGGCCGCAAAAGACGGCAGGCTGCACAAGAGCGCAGTCAGAAAAAGTAAAACCCGCATGGAAAAACACCGACACACAGAACCCCAGTAGGCCGCGAGTCTGATGAAGTTTTCTCAAGCGCGCTGCCACAGTTGCGTGACAGTTTGATGAAGAGGGCTGAGCGGTAGCAAAACGGTCATCTCAACGTGTATTCACGCGGCTGCAGTCGTCTGCGTGTTGATCGAATCTGAGACCCAAAGGTTATCGGCGAAGCGCAGTTGAGCTTCCTTCACCACCTCAAGGGCGGCTTCACCGTCAGCGCCAGCGGGATCAAGTTCGCCAGCGACACCCAGTGAAAGCACCTTGTAGATGGGCAGGCGGTCCAGCACCAGGGGCATTTGCTCCGGCGCACTCAGCACGTCGACATGCAGGCCTTGCACAGGCAAACACACTGCAAGGCCAAGGTTGCTGCCCAGTCCAAGCCCGCCGCAGGAGACGGCGAGCAGCTTTTTAAGCGGCGAATATTGCAGGGCGTGGTAAGCGCGCTCGAAGGCGTTCTTCCAGTCCTGAGGCAGATCGAGGGTCAGGATCGGCTCGTCGATCTGCACCCACTCGACGCCCTTGCCCGCCAGCCGCCCAAGGATTTCCCCGTAAAGCGGCAGCAGACGGTCGAGCAGCTCAAGCTTGTCGAAGCCCTCGCCTTCCGCTTGCCCAAGCCACAGGTACGTCAGCGGGCCGATGATTTCGGGGCGGACGGTGTTGCCCAAGGCGCGGGCCTGGTCGACCTCATCGAACAGCGGCGCCCAGCTCAGGTTGAAGCGCTGGCCCTGGGTGAACGTCGGCACCGAATCCACATCAATGCCGTCACCCAGGGTTTCGAGGATGTGCTTGAAGTCCCTGGCGACGCCGGTGTGAGGAAAATTCGAGTTGTTGACCTGGCCCATGCTGACTGCTTCCTTCAAAAGATGGCGCCATTGTCGACACTAACGCCTGCATGAGACAAACTCATTAAATTCGTGTTGATCACAAAATTTACTCATGGAGCGCCGTCGGTGCTGGAAATTCGCCACCTGAAAACCCTGCATGCATTACGCGAGGCAGACAGCCTCGTTGATGCCGCCGACCGTCTGCATCTGACGCAATCGGCGCTGTCGCACCAGTTCAAGGAGCTGGAAGAACGCATGGGCATGCCACTGTTCGTGCGCAAGACCAAACCGGTGCGGTTCACCAGCGCGGGCTTGCGACTGTTGCAACTGGCCGACTCGGTACTGCCGCAGCTCCGTCACGCCGAGCGGGATATCTCGCGGCTGGCCGGCGGTGTCGCCGGGCGCCTGCACATGGCCATCGAATGCCACAGTTGCTTTCAATGGCTGATGCCGACAATCGATCAGTTCCGCGATGCGTGGCCGGAGGTAGAACTTGATCTGGCGTCAGGCTTCGCTTTCGCGCCCCTGCCCGCCCTGGCCCGTGGCGATCTGGATCTGGTGGTGACATCGGACCCTCTGGAACTGGCAGGCATTACCTATGTGCCGCTGTTCACCTACGAGGCCATGCTCGCGGTCGCCAATCAGCATCCGCTGGCGGCCAGGCCTTATGTGGTGCCGGAAGACCTGATCAATGAAACCCTCATCACCTACCCCGTCGAGCGCGACCGACTGGACATCTTCACGCGCTTTCTCGAGCCGGCCGACATCGAACCGGCGCAGGTGCGCACGTCCGAGCTGACGGTAATGATGATGCAACTGGTCGCCAGCGGCCGCGGCGTCTGCGGGATGCCGCACTGGGCGCTGCATGAATACAGCTCACGCGGGTACGTCAAGGGGAAGCGGTTGGGGGAGAAAGGATTGTTCGCCACGCTGTACGCGGCGATTCGCGCAGACATGCTGGACGCGCCCTACATGCGTGACTTCCTGCTGACGGCAAAGGACACGTCGTTTTCGACACTGGATGGGGTGAGTGCGGTTCGTTAAACGCCGTGCAATCGGCAAATTGTAGGAGCGCGCTTGCCCGCGAAAAGGGTCACTTACAACACACCTTTGTGGCCTGACACGTTCCTTCGCGGGCGCGCTCCTACAGTTGATGGTGTCGAACTCAGGCCGTCGCCCGACTCAGGTAAAGCGGCAATATCGAGTCCCGTGTCAGCGGCGCCAAGTGCAGCTGCTCAATATTCCCGCCGTCGACCCAGATCGCTTCCTCGATCTCGGCGGCGGGACTGACCGCGTCCTCAATGTGAACGCCATACAGCTGGCAATTCACTTCGAAGCCGGGTTCGTTCGCCGCCACTGCCGAAAACTCGCCCAGAAATAGCGCGTGTTCCGGCGCAATGACCAGCCCCAGTTCTTCGTTCAGCTCACGGGCCAGCGCATTGAGCGCCGACTCGCCGGCATCGATCTTACCGCCCGGCTGCATGAACGCTTCAGTCCCGCGCTTGCGCACCAGCAGCGTCTTGCCATCGGCACGGGTCAGCAGCGCGGCGGCAATACGGAGCGTCTTCACCGTCACAGCACCACCTCGGTTTTCAGCGCGCGGGTTTCTTCAGCGCGTTCAAGCGCCAGGGTTATCAACCGGTCGATCAGTTCGGCGTAGCTCAATCCGCTGGCCTGCCAGAGTTTCGGGTACATGCTGATGGAGGTGAAACCGGGAAGCGTATTGACCTCGTTGATGATGATTTCCCGTGCCTCGGTGACAAAGAAATCCACCCGCGCCAAACCGGCGCAGCCCAGCACGCGATAGGCCTGCAGCGCCACTTCACGCACGGACTCGCTCATGTCTTCGGGCATCTGCGCGGGGATCGCGATGCGCGCCTGACCGTCGTTCAGGTACTTGGTGTCGTAGGCATAAAACTCGTCATTGGCCACGACCTCACCGCACACACTGACTTTCGGCTCGTGGTTGCCCAGCACAGCGCATTCGACTTCACGACCGACGATCCCCTGCTCGATCAGCACTTTGGTGTCGTAGTCGAAGGCCAGCTTCAGCGCCGCGGCATAGCCGGGTTCGTCGATGACCTTGCTCACGCCAACCGACGATCCCTGGCACGCCGGTTTGACGAAAAGCGGCAGGCCCAGCTGTGCGGAAACGCTGACAAAATCCACCGTCTCGCCACGCTGCAGGACCACAAACGGCGCCACCGAAATACCCGCATCGCGCAGCAACCGCTTGGTCACGTCCTTGTCCATGCAGGCCGCCGAGCTCAGCACATCCGGGCCCACGAACGGAATATCCAGCAGACGCAGCATGCCTTGCAGGCAGCCGTCTTCCCCGAAACTGCCGTGGATCAGCGGGAACACCACGTCGATGCGCGGCACCTCCTGCCCGGTCTGCACTTCCACGAACTGCGGCCCGCTGGCGCCCGGCATCAGCGAAAGCAGACGGCCGGACTCACTGATTTTGATGTGCGCGGGGTCGGTGGGGTTCTGCAGGTAATCCTGCTCGTCGAAGCGCAGCCAATGGCCCTGCTTGTCGACGCCAATGAGGGTGATGGAAAAGTTGTTGCGATCAATCGCGTTGATCACGTTGCGCGCCGATTGCAACGACACTTCATGCTCGGAGGATTGCCCACCGAAAACGATGGCGACTGACTTTTTCAAAGGGGGATGCTCCTGAATTTCAGGTCGCAGAGCTAAAAGCAATTTCGCCCGATAGTCCAGTGCCAAGGTGGGGTGCGGGACCGAATACAGGAAAAACGGGCAAAAAAAATCCCGCGCCCGGGTGATCGACTGGCGATACCCGGAGCGCGGGAGGTGCTGCTGTCATTCCTCTTTCTTGGCGCCGGAGCCGAAAGTGGCGAAGCGCTTGTTGAAGCCGGCGATACGGCCTTCGGTGGTGGTCTTGCGCTGCTGACCGGTGTACATGGGATGCGACGCGCTGGACACGTCAAGGGCAACGTATGGGTACGAGTTGCCATCGGTGTGGGTGTGCGTGCGGTCGGTATCAACTGTGGAGCCGATCAGGAAAAACACATCGGCAGCGGTGTCGTGGAACAGCACTTTACGGTAGTCGGGATGGATGTCGGCTTTCATGGTGTTCTCCAAAATGTTAGCAATCATGTAATACGTTATACAGTATCAATTCTTCAAAGTTCAATCGCAATCGATTTTGTAACGGTTACAACTTTCGCCTTTTCCGCCGCCTCCCCTGCCGCTAACGTTCGCGCCGCTGACGACCCAGCCCGGTCCTCAACGGGAACGGAATGAACAACAACACCAGGAGGTAGTGCCATGCACTTGATCGATCGATACGAAATGAGCGTCCCCGGACACATGAAGCTGATTGACGCCCGCAGCGCGTTGAATCACCTGCAGCGCCCGGTTCAGGCAACCGACGGCAAGCCTGAATCCGAGCAACTCGTCAGCCTGATCGCAACGATCGTGGAGGCTTTTCACGAAGCCGCTGACGACGTCATGCCGGTCAACGACCACGACGTATTCATGCGCCAGGCCTGCGAATGGAACTACATCGGGCTGTCTACCAAAGAGCGCGAAGTGCTTCACGAAATCCGTTGCTGCAATGACGACGGCAAGGAAGACATCTATCGAATGATCAGCGAGACACTGGACCGCAAGCCGATGCTGATGCCGGAAGCTCAGTAATCCAGGGCTGCACTCAGGATCTGCGAGCAAAAAGGGGCGCCGTCGACAGCGCCCTCCCTTTTTTACTCCACCTGTCCGTATCCACCCTTTGCTTTTACCCCACAAACCCGCCACCCTGCGCGCCGCCGATCAGACCCTGCTGACGGCAGGAACCAAGGCCCCACTGGCCCCTCTTCTATAAACACCTTTGCAAGGCCCACCGTCATGACGAATGGACGCGACCATCGGATCGACTTCTTTCGGGGTCTGGCGCTGATTTTCATTTTTTGGGATCACGTGCCGGCCAACCCTTTCGCGCAACTGACGCTGCGCAATTTCGGTTTCAGCGACGCCGCTGAGGTGTTTGTGTTTCTCGCAGGCTATGCCGCTGTGCTCGCCTACGGTCGCGTAGCCCAGCGTGACGGTTACGTGGTGGCTTGCCTGCGTATCCTCCGGCGTACATGGGTGCTGTATGTCGCGCACATCTTCTTGCTGACGCTGCTGATGGGCATCGTTTTCGTCGCCAACAATCACGTCGAGACCCGTGACATGGTGCGGGAGATGGGCCTGGAGTATTTCGTCGGCAACCCGCAGCAGGCGCTGGCCGATGAACTGTTGCTGCGCTTCAAGCCCAACCTCACCGACCCGCTGCCGCTGTACATCCTGCTGATGGGCGCACTCCCGCTGATCCTGCCGATCCTGCTGCGCAACGCGGCGCTGGCGATCGGCCTGTCGATTGCGCTGTACCTGATGGTGCCGCTGCTCGGCTGGAACTTACGCGCTTACGAAGGCGGCGGTTACTGGTATTTCAACCCGGTCGCCTGGCAGTTGATCTTCGTGCTCGGCGGGGCTTTCGCCTTGCATACCCAACGTGCGCCCATCGCAAAGAACCCTATTCGCCCGATTTGGCAACAGCCGCTGTTTCTGGTTGCTGCGGCTTACCTGCTGATGGCCGGCGTCATCACCGTATTATGGAAATTCCCCGACGTGCACAACGCGCTCTTGCCTACAGCGCTCGCCGAATTGATCTACCCCATCAGCAAAACTGACCTGTCGCCGGTTCGGCTGTTGCACTTCCTGGCACTGGCGTATGTCGTCGCGAAAATGCTGCCGACGTCGCTGTACTGGCTCGACAACTGGCCCGTCCAGCAGACCTGCCGGATGGGCCGCTATTCGCTGGAAATCTTCTGCCTTGGCGTCCTCCTCGCCCCGCTGGCCGACATGGCCAACGCGCTGGCGGACGATGCCTGGCAAATGCGTGTGATCACCGCGTTGCTCGGCCTTGGGTTGATGCTGCTGTTGTCGAACTGGCTGGAGTTGAACAAGCGGTTGGGTAGTCCGAAGGCGGCGCGGATGGTGGAGGTTTGATGGGCCCCTCACCCGCCAGTTAGCGGCCGGCACCTCACCCCGCTTCAAACGGTTCCAAGCCTCCATCCTCTCCTTCGATCGGATCCAGCGCGGTCCGGGACGGAGGTTGTACATCGGAAAGATTTCACGCCCCAGCGCACAAAATCCCCTCCGCGCCCACCAGCGTCTACGCTTGTATCAGTGCGATGTGCAGGCTGGACCGGGCTTACGATATGGGCGCTTTTTGGCATTCCGATACGAAGAAGGCTGTGGTCAAGGCTGACAGTCAGGGGAACGGATCAGTGCCAGCCCATGCTCGCCCACGGCGTTACGTGTGGCGATTTCTGCTGGTGGCGGTGGTGATGGCAGCGGTGATCCTGGGATTTGTGGTCTCGACCGAGGTGCGCAGCTCCCGTTTGCAGGCCCAGGAGTTCAGCCATCTGGCCCAGAGCCTGAGCTACTCCGTCGAAGCCGGTCCCAGCGACGCGATTATGTATCCCGGTGACGGACCTTTTGACAAGCGTCTGGGCTATTCCGCCCTCGGCGAATTCCTGCCGCGCCTGCTCAAGCGTGACTACCTGATCAGCGCCCAGGCGCGTTTCTCCCCTGATCTTCTGTCCTACGCCAAGCGCGGTTTCTTCGTGCCGTATCAGGAGAAGATTCAGTCCGGCCTGACCATTTCTGACTGTCGCGCCGCGCCCCTGTATCAATACACCTACCCGCAGCAGCTGTACCCGACCTTCGCCTCCATCCCGCCGGTGCTGGTTAACAGTCTGCTGTTCATCGAGAACCGCGACTTGCTGGATGATCAGCGCCCGCTGGCGAACCCGGCGGTGGACTGGCCAAGGTTCTTCAGGGCGGCGCTTTCCCAAGTGGCGAAAATGGTGGGGTTGCCGGGTCAGTCGGCCGGTGGCAGCACGCTGGCGACCCAACTGGAGAAGTACCGGCACTCGCCGGATGGCCTGACGCTGTCGGGCAGCGAGAAGATTCGTCAGATGGTGTCCGCCAGCGTTCGCGCCTATCAGCCGGGGCAGCAGACCCTGGAGGCGCGGCAGCGGGTGGTGCGGGACTATCTCAACAGCGTGCCGCTGTCGGCGGTCCCCGGTCATGGCGAAGTCCACGGCATGGCCGAAGGGTTGCGGGTCTGGTACGGCGCGGATTTCGACCGCACCAACCAGTTGCTGGCTTCGGCGGCCAACGACGATAAAACCCTGGCGGCGAAGGGTTTAGCGCTGCGCGAAGTGCTGTCGTTGGTGATCGCGCAGCGCAGGCCCTCACATTTTCTGGCGAAGGGCCGCCAGGAACTCGCGGAGTTGACTGACAGCCATCTGCGCGTGCTCGCACAGAACAACGTCATCGATCAACCGCTGGCCGACGCCGCACTGGCGGCCAGCGTGACGTATCGCGACTGGGTGCAGCAGCCGACGGTGCAGCCGATTGAGAGCAACAAAGGTATCACCGTCGCGCGCACCCGGCTGTCGAACATGCTCAACCGCTCCCTTTATGACCTTGATCGCCTGGACCTGTCGGCCACCAGCACGCTGCAAAACGACCTGCAAGTTAGCGTGGGTCAGTACCTGCGCGACCTCGCCAAGCCTGAATTTGCCGGTCAGATGGGCTTGATCGGAGATCATCTGCTGACCCCCACCAGTACCCAGGCGGTGCGTTATAGCTTCACCCTTTTCGAGCGCGACCCGGATGGCTCGCGGGTGCGGGTGCAGACCGACAGCACCGATCAGCCGTTCGACATCAACGAGGGCAGCAAGCTGGAGTTGGGTTCGACGGCCAAGATGCGCGTACTGACGACGTACTTGCAGATCATCGCCGTGCTGCACGAAAAGTACGCCGCTCTGCCCAACAGCGCTCTGAAGAAAGCCCCGGTCGAGGAGTCCGACCGTCTCAGCCGCTGGGCAGTGGATTACCTGATCCAGAACAACGATCGCGACCTCTCGAAGATGCTCGCTGCCGCTCTCGATCGGCAGTATTCGGCCAGCCCCGGCGAAAGTTTTTTCACCGGCGGCGGCCTGCACCATTTCAATAATTTTCGCAGGGAGGACAACGCGCGCAACCCCACCCTTCGCGAGGCATTGCGCGAGTCGATCAACCTCCCGTTCATTCGCCTGATGCGTGATCTGGTGCGCTACACCACCTATCAAGGGCCCAACAACAGCGCGGTGTTGCTCAAGGACGACAGTGATCCGAGGCGTCAGGAATACCTGGCCGATTTCGCCGACCGCGAGGGCAAGTCATTCCTGTTGCGCTTCTGGAAGCGCTACAAAAACAAATCAACACAGGACCGGCTCGATACGTTTCTCGACGGCGTGCATCCCGCGGCAAGCCGTCTCGCTGCGGTTCATCGCTACCTGCTGCCGGACGCCTCGCAAAGCGCGTTCAATGCGTTCGTGCGGGCGCACATGGCCGGGGAAAAGGGCAAGACGGCACTCACCGAAAAGCGCCTGGACGAACTTTATTTCGCCTACGGGCCCGGCAAGTTCGACCTGCCGGATCAAGGCTACGTCGCCCGCGTTCATCCGCTGGATCTGTGGTTGGTGGGGTATCTGCTGCAGAACCCGGACGCCACGTTCAAGGACACCGTCGCGGCCAGCCGTTTTGAGCGTCAGGAAGTCTACAGCTGGCTGTTCAAGAGCCAGCACAAGAGCGCTCGCGACAGCCGTATTCGCACAATGCTGGAAATCGAAGCGTTCCTGGATATCCACCAGCGCTGGCAACGGCTCGGGTATCCGTTCGATCATCTGGTGCCATCCCTGGCGACTGCGATTGGCAGTTCTGGTGATCGACCCGCCGCGCTCGCCGAACTCATCGGCATCATTCAGAACGATGGCATTCGCCTGCCGGTGCTGCGCATCGACAGCCTGCATTTTGCCGCGCAGACGCCGTACGAAACCCAACTGATCAACAACCCCGAACTAGGCAAGCGTGTGCTGCCGTCGGAAGTCGCTGCGGCGATGCGCGAGGCGCTTTCGCAGGTGGTCGATGCCGGCACGGCAAGGCGCGTGTCCGGCAGTTTCAAAACCCATGACGGCAGCGTGCTGGCCATGGGCGGCAAGACAGGCACGGGCGACAACCGTATCGAAAGCATTGGCGCAGGCGGGCGCATCCTGGCGTCCAAGGCTATCAACCGCACCGCGACTTTCGTGTTTTTCATCGGCGACAACCACTACGGCACGTTGACCGCGTACGTCCCGGGACGCGCCGCCGAGAGCTTCAAATTCACCTCCGCCCTGCCGGTGCAAGTGCTCAAAGGTATGGCGCCAATCCTCAATCCCTATCTGGAGCCGGGCACTTTCACCCAGTGCAAGGCCCCCGTTCCTACACAGGTGGCGTCGCGCCTGTAGCCGGAAGTCACCGAGTTCATCCGTGGAAACCGGCCAACAACCGTTCGTCTTAACGCGTCTTGTGGAAACAGTAAGATATATCTTAAGGTATATCTAACTTGTACCCAGAGATGAAAAACATGAAAGACCATTCACACGATCACCCCCACCATCACCGCCCTCACTTTGGCGAACACGGCGATGGCCGCGATGGTTTCGAGAAACGTACCGGCCGTGAACGCGGCGGCCGTGGGCCTCGGGTATTCGCCCCGGGCGACCTGAAATTGATGCTGCTGGCGCTGATCGCCGATCAGCCGTGCCACGGTTATGACCTGATTCGCCAGATCGAAGCGCTGTTCGACGGCGCCTACAGCCCGAGCCCGGGCGTGATCTACCCGACGCTGACCTTTCTGGAAGAGAGCGAGTTGATTCAGGGCGATGCCGATGGCGGCAAGAAACGCTATCGCATCACCGAGGCAGGCCAGCAGTTCCTGACCGAACAGGCCGTCGCGCTGGATGGCGTGAAAATGCGCATCGAAGTCAGCAAGCGCTCGCTGCGCGGCCATGATCGGCCGCCGGAAATCCACGAGGCCGTGCACAACCTGCGTCACTCGCTGCAGATGCACCACGGCCGCTGGAACCCTGAAGAAATTCTGCGGGTTCGCGACCTGCTGAACGACACCGCAAAAGCCATTGTCGACGGCCAACAACCTGCTGCGGAGAAATCTGAATGAATGCACCCCAGGGAATTCACCGCGTCAGCCACGAGATCAAACGTCGCAAGCTGCAGGTGCTGAGGGTGACCGACATCACCCCGCGCATGCGCCGCATCACCTTGCACGGGCCGGAACTTGAGGGGTTCATCAGTCTGGGCACCGATGACCACGTCAAACTGTTGTTCGCCACCACGCCAGACGAGCAAGCGGCGTTGGACAGCAATCCGCCCCTGCAAAACGCTGAAGGCCCGCGCCCGGCGATGCGCGATTACACCCCGCGGCGCTACGACCCGCAGACCGGCGAACTGGACATCGATTTCGTGCTGCACGGCGACGGGCCGGCAGCGACTTGGGCGGCTCAGGCCGAAGCCGGGCAAACGCTGAATATCGCCGGGCCTCGGGGTTCGATGATCGTGCCGGACATATTCGACAGCTACCTGCTGATCGGCGATGAGACGGCCCTCCCCGCCATCGGTCGTCGGCTTGAAGCCTTGCCGCCCGGTCGGCGTGCGTTGGTGGTGGTCGAAATCGATAATCCAGCGGAGCGCCAGGCGCTGACCAGCGATGCGCAGATCGAGATCATCTGGGTGGTGCGTGGCGAGCAGGATCTGCTTGAAGTCACGCGCCAATTGACCCTGCCGCCAGGCAGCTTGTACGCATGGGTGGCGACCGAGTCATCCCTGTCACGCAAAGTGCGGCGGGTGCTGCTGGATGAGTTCAAGCTGGACGAGGCGGCCGTCAAAGCGGCGGGCTACTGGCGCGCGGACGGTTCGGACGAAGAATGAGGCCTACGCGCTCCTACAGGATGGGCGTCAGCCTTGGGGGTTACCCTTGCGTTCTGCGCCCTAATACTCTGTCGATCATCAGCACGACCAGTCCGATACCCACGAAACCCGCCAGCACGCCCAACGCGTTGGTCAGGGCTTTAGCGACGCCCAGCGTGCCGATGTCGAGAAACGGATAGAGGTAGTCGCCGAAGGTATTTCCGCGTAACAACAAATAGCCGAAATAGACGACGGGATACAGCATCCACATCAGCACATGTCGGGGCTTCAGCAGGCCTTTGGGCACGAAGAACAACCAGTAGCCGAGGAACAGCAGCGGCATGACGTCGTGCAGCAATTCATCGGCGATCCACTGCCAGCCCTCGGGCGTCCACAGATGGCGCAGCAGCAGGTTGTAAGCAAGGCTCACCAGAATAATGCTGGTGGTGATGCCGGCGCAGACAACCGGGGAACGGAAGAACCGATAACCCGCCGAATGCCGGTCAATGACGGCGCAGCTGAGCGCCACCGCCACCAGGGTGTTGGTGACCACAGTGAAGAAGCTGCAGAAGCGCACCAGTCCGCCGATGAGGCTGGCGTGGTCGATCCATCGCCCCCAGAGAATCAAATACAGCTGCACCGCGAGCCCGAACCAGCCGAGCATGGCGGCCGTGATGACAAAGCGGCGCCCGCCTGGAGATAGCTGCAACATGGGGCTGGGCATTCGGATCAGTCCTTGGCAATCGGCGCTTCAGGTCAAGTCAGGGCCGCTTGGTGCGCGCCAGCTTGATGTACAACCCTTCGACCTTCTCCCGCGCCCAGGGTGTCTTGCGCAAAAACGTCAGGCTGGACTTGATGCTCGGATCGCTCTTGAAGCAGCGAATGTCGATCCGCTCAGCCAGCCCCGACCACTCGTAATGCTCGACCAGCGCAATGAGAATCTGCTCCAGGGTCACGCCGTGCAGCGGGTTGTTGTTGGGTGTGGTCATGGCGGGCCTATGGACGCTGATGGGACGGGCTGGTTGGACAAGAGGTTTCGCGAGCTGCGCACCTTAACGGACGCCGTAGTCAGTGTGAAGACTGAAAGCAGCCGACGAGGGCGACCGATTTCAAAATGATTGCTCTTTTGATGTTATGTTATAACACTTAAAAATCGCATCTTTTGAATCGTTGTTCAAGGAAACGTCGCATGTCCCGTCTCTCACAAATCCGTCCGTGGCGCCTGACGCCGCTTGCTGCCGCATTGCTGATCACCTCACCTGCGTACGCCATCGAGGTGGAGCCGCAAATCATCACCGCCAACCCGCTGGGCAGCGATCAACTTGCCTCGCCAAGCACTGTACTGACCGGCGATGCGCTGACCCTGCAACAGAAAGGCAGCCTGGGCGAGACGTTGAACAAACAGCCCGGCGTCTCATCCTCCTATTTCGGACCGGGCGCGAGCAGGCCGATCATCCGGGGGCTGGACGGCGATCGCATCCGGCTTCTGCGAAACGGCGTCGGCGCGCTGGACGCCTCCTCGTTGTCTTACGATCATGCGGTGCCGCTGGATCCGGTCAACGTCGACCGCATTGAAATCGTGCGCGGCCCTGCAGCGCTGCTTTACGGGGGCAGCGCCATCGGCGGCGTGGTCAACACGTTCGACAACCGCATCCCCAGCGAAGCCATCGAGGGCATTCAGGGCGCGGGTGAGTTGCGTTATGGCGGTGCCGACACAACCCGCAGCAGCGCGGGCAAGCTGGAAGCGGGCAATGGCACTTTTGCGTTGCACCTGGACGCCAACGCGCGGGAGTTCAACGACCTGAAGATCCCGGGGTATGCCCGCACCGCCGATGAACGCGCGCGGGATCCGCAAGACGGCGACAAAAAACACCGCCTTGGCAACAGCGATGGGAGACAGGACGGAGGCGCGGTCGGAGGCTCCTACACTTGGGACGACGGTTACGCCGGGCTTTCCTACAGCAATTACGACTCCAATTACGGGTCGCCTGCCGAGCAAGGCGTGCGCATCCGCATGAAGCAGGACCACTACGCATTTGCCTCCGAGATCCGCAATCTCTCCGGCCTGTTCAGCTCGGTAAAACTCGACGCCGGTTATACCGATTACAAGCACATGGAGATCGAAGACGGCGAAGTCGGCACCACGTTCAAGAACAAGGGCTATGAAGCCCGCGTCGAAGCCCGGCATCAGCCAATCGGCCCGGTTGAAGGCATCGTCGGCGCCCAAGTGACGCGCAGCGAGTTTTCAGCACTTGGCGAAGAGGCCTTCGTCCCGCAGACCGATACTGACGCCGGTGCCTTGTTCATTCTGGAAGAGCTGCAGGCCACTGACCGCCTGAAGCTCAGCCTGGGTGGCCGCATTGAACACTCCACCGTGGACCCGGACGGCGGGGGCAACGAGCGATTCGCCAACGCCAACAGCTCAAGCAGCTTTACTGCAGGGAGCGTTTCGTCCGGTGCCGTTTACACGCTGACGCCGATCTGGTCGCTGGCGGCGACCCTTGGCTACACCGAGCGAGCGCCGACGTTCTATGAGCTCTATGCCAATGGCGCTCACGTCGCCACTGGCACGTACGAAGTCGGGGATGCCGACCTGTCCAAAGAGAAAGCCGTTTCCAGCGATCTGGCGCTGCGCTTCGACAACGGTATCCATAAAGGAAGTGTTGGCGTGTTTTACAGCCACTTCTCCAACTACATCGGACTGCTGGGCAGCGGCCGGACCTTAAACGATGAAGGCGCTGAAGACCCTGATGGCATCCCCGAATACACCTACTCAGGTGTGCGCGCTCGGTTTGCCGGTTTCGAGGCCAAGGATCACTGGAAGCTCGGCGAAACCCGGTATGGCAATTTCGCCCTGGAGCTGTCCGGCGATTACACCCGTGCCAAGAACCTGGATACCGGAGAGGCCCTGCCGCGCATCGCCCCTTTGCGGCTCAACAGCGGATTGTTGTGGGAAGTGGACAAGTGGCAAGCGAGGATCGACCTCGAACACGCTGCTTCGCAACGGCGCGTGCCGGATAACGAAACCGGCACCGACGGGTGCACGACGCTGGGGGCCAGTGCCGGCTACACCTTCAAGGTGGGTGGCAGTCAGTGGCTGGCGTTCGTCAGCGGCGAGAACCTCACCAATCAGACCGTGCGCTACGCCAGCTCCATTCTGCGCGACATCGCCCCGGCTGAAGGCCGCAGTGTCGAAGTCGGGCTCCGGACGACATTTTAGAGCGCACACCTGAACGGTAACGCCGCAACTTGAGCGGCCCCAACGGGCCCCTCACTGAGTAGGACCGGCCTCAGCCGGGAAAGCATCATCTGCCACGCCGTACATCTACGGTGTTCGAACCGGTCTCTTCCCGGCTAAAGCCAGTCCTGCATTTGGGTCGCGCCAGCCGCCACGCCGCAAAATCCTACAATCTGGAGACCCCTTTTCTAAACCCCCATCCCCGCTCCCTCTGTAAGGGTCGGCGGGACATCAACCTGCTCTCTTACAAAGCATACACCCGGGCCAGACGATGGACAGCGCTACCCGGACTCCCCGCCACTATTACGCCGATCGCAACGATCCATGTCGCAATTTTGACTTTTTAAAAAATCGTTAGCGTCCTATCATCGCCGCCCTAAACGCTGAAACGGTTAATTCGTCATTTGTTAAGACCTTGCAATGCGCCTCCAAAGCGTTGCGAGCGGCATCGCCTTTTGCTCTCGAATAACTCAGAAAAGACCTCACGCCCTATGCCCCGTCATCTGAAACGCCCGATCTGCACCCCGACCTGCACATCGTCCCGAGCCCTTCGTCATGCCAGCGCGCTGAGCCTTGCCGCGCTGGGGTTTGCGAGCTGCGCCCATGCCGCGCCGGCGTTCGATAGCACGTCACCGTGGATGCTGGGTGACTGGGGCGGCAAGCGCAGCGAGCTCTCCGAACGGGGCTACGACTTCAAGCTCGATTCCGTGGTCGAGGTGGGCTCAAATCTGCACGGCGGTTACAACAAAGACAAGGCGACCCGTTACAGCGACCAGTTCGCCCTCGGTGCGCACATGGACCTGCAGAAGATCCTCGGCTGGCACGACGCCGAATTTCAGCTGACCCTGACTAATCGCAACGGCGATAACATCAGCAATGACCGTGTGGGCGATCCCCGCACCGGCACCATTTCGTCGTCCCAGGAAGTCTGGGGCCGAGGCAGCGTCACGCGCCTGACCGACCTCTGGTACCAGCAGAAATTTCTCGACCAGACGCTCAGCGTCAAGGTCGGCCGGTTCAACGAAGGCGAAGATTTCAACACCTTTCCGTGCGACTTCCAGAACCTGGCGCTGTGCGGCTCCCAGGTCGGCAATTGGGACGGCGGGATCTGGTACAACTGGCCGGTCAGCCAGTGGGCAATGCGCGTCAAATATCAGCTGAGCCCTGAACTGTTCGTGCAGGTTGGTGCGTTCGAACAGAACCCGTCGAATCTTGAAAACGACAACGCCTTCAAACTCAGTGGCAGCGGCACCAAGGGCGCCGTGTTGCCGGTCGAGGTGGTCTGGTCGCCGAAGGTCAACGGCCTGCCGGGCGAATACCGCGCCGGTTACTACTACAGCACTGCCGACAGCAGCGACGTCTACAAGGACAGCAACGGCGGATACGCCGCCCGGAGCGGCGATGACTACGCCTCGTCGTCCAGCAAACACGGCATGTGGCTGACCCTGCGCCAGCAAGTCACCAGCGAGGCCAGCGACAACAGCCGGGGCCTGAGCCTGTTCGCCAACGGCACGCTGCACGACAAGAAAACCAACATGATCGACAACTTCGTTGCCCTCGGCGCGACGTACAAGGGCCCGTTCGACGCGCGCCCCGAGGATGACATCGGCGTCGGCATCAGCCGCATCCACGTCAACCCGGCGTACCGCAAGAACATCAACCTGCGCAATCAGGCCGAAGGCGTCTCGGACTACAACGATCCGGCGTTCCTGCCTGTGCAGGACACCGAATACAACGCCGAGATCTACTACGGCGTGCACGTCGCCAACTGGCTGACCGTGCGCCCGAACCTGCAATTCATCCGTCATCCGGGCGGCGTGAATCAGGTTGATGACGCACTGGTCGCGGGGTTGAAAATCCAGTCCTCATTCTGATCAGCACTCGTCCGTCTGCATCCAGGCATCGGCATTGAAGGCATGGCTTACCCGCCGCGCCTTCACGCCAACACGCGTTAACCACCACATCGTTACGGAGTACAACACTTATGAGCACTGAGGGTGCTTTCGGTAAGGGTCGCCTGCTTCCGAGCTTGCTCGGGCTGGTGATTCTGATAATGGGTCTGGCCTTGCTGGTCGGCGGCATCAAACTGCTGACGCTGGGCGGGTCGCTTTACTACCTCCTGGCCGGCATCGGCTTCGCCATCACCGGCGTCCTGCTGATGATGGGTCGCAGCGCGGCATTCGGTCTGTACGCACTGGTGCTGTTCGCCAGTACCGTGTGGGCATTGTGGGAAGTGGGCCTGGATTGGTGGCAGCTGGTGCCGCGCCTGGCACTCTGGTTTGCCTTGGGCATCGTGATGCTGCTGCCATGGTTCCGCCGTCCGGTCCTGCGTGGCCAGGTCGGCGATGCCGGTACGCGCGCATTGGGCGCCGCCGTGATTGTCGCGGGCATCGCCGCATTGGCCAGCCAGTTCACCCACCCGGGTGAAATCAAAGGCCAGCTGGACCGCGAAACCGCCGGCACCACCAGCGCCGCGCCGGCCATGCCTGACGGCGACTGGCAGTCCTACGGCCGCACCGCCTTCGGTGATCGCTACTCGCCGCTGTCGCAGATCACTCCGGACAACGTCAGCAAGCTGGTCCCGGCATGGACCTATCGCACGGGCGACATTCCGGGTCCGAACGATCCGGGTGAAACCACAGCCGAAAACACCCCGCTGAAAGTCAACGGCATGCTCTACGTCTGCACGCCGCACAGCCAGGTCATCGCACTGGACCCGGACACCGGCAAGGAAATCTGGCGCTTCGATCCGAAGATCAGCAGCGGCAAGGCGGCCAACTTCAAGGGTTGGGCGCACATGACCTGCCGTGGCGTGTCGTATCACGATGACGCCGCCTACGCTGCCACCGCGCCGACCGACGCTGCAGCACCTGCGCAAAGCCCTGCTGCGCCAGCGGTTGCCGGCGCAGCCAATGCCTGCCCGCGTCGTATCTTCCTGCCGACCGCCGACACCCGTCTGATCGCCCTGAACGCCGACACCGGCAAGATGTGTGAAGACTTCGGCACCAACGGCTCCATCGACCTGAGCGCCAACATCGGCACTTACGCACCGGGCGGTTACTACTCGACGTCGCCACCGGCAGTGACCAAAGACCTCGTGGTCATTGGCGGTCACGTCACCGATAACCTTTCCACCGACGAGCCTTCGGGCGTGATCCGTGCGTTCGACGTGCACACCGGCCGTTTGGTCTGGAACTGGGACAGCGGCAATCCGGACGACACCACGCCGCTTGCCGAAGGCAAGACCTACACCCGCAACTCGCCCAACATGTGGTCGATGTTCAGCGTCGACGAAAAGCTGGGCATGCTCTACCTGCCGATGGGCAACCAGATGCCTGACCAGTGGGGCGGCAACCGCACCGAGGCGTCCGAGAAATTCAGCGCAGGTCTGGTCGCACTGGACATCGCCACCGGTCACGTGAAATGGAGCTTCCAGTTCACTCACCACGACCTGTGGGACATGGACGTCGGCGGTCAGCCAACGCTCATGGACATGAAAACCGCTGACGGCGTGAAGCCTGCTGTTCTGGCCTCGACCAAGCAAGGCAGCATCTATGTGCTGGACCGCAGCAACGGTCAGCCCATCGTGCCAATCAACGAAATCCCTGTACCCCAGGGCGCTGTTGCCGGCGATCACACGTCGCCTACCCAGCCGAAGTCCGATCTGAACTTCATGCCGCCGCCGCTGAAAGAGCGCGACATGTGGGGCGTGACGCCGTTTGATCAGATGCTCTGCCGCATCGACTTCAAATCCCTGCGTTATGAAGGCCCGTTCACTCCACCGTCGCTGCAAGGCACGTTGGTGTATCCGGGTAACTTCGGCGTGTTCGATTGGGGCGGCATTTCGGTCGATCCGGTGCGTCAGATTGCTTTCGTGAACCCGAGCTACATGGCGTTCCGTTCCAAACTGGTACCGGCGGCCGAAGTCGAAGGCGGCCCGGGTCGCAAGAGCGAAACCGAAGGCGTGCAGCCGAACAAGGGCGCCCCTTACGGTGTGATCCTCGAAGCGCTGTTGTCGCCAATGGGCCTGCCTTGCCAGGCGCCAGCATGGGGCTACGTGGCAGCGGTCGATCTGACCAACCACCAGACCATCTGGAAGCACAAGAACGGCACCGTGCGTGACAGCTCGCCGGTTCCGATCCCGCTGACCATGGGCGTTCCAAGCCTGGGCGGCACGTTCATCACCGCCAGCGGTGTGTCGTTCCTCAGCGCAACGCTGGACCAATACCTGCGCGCCTACGACGTTCGTAACGGCAAGCAGTTGTGGGAAGGCCGTCTGCCAGCAGGCGCTCAAACCACGCCGATGACCTACACCGGCAAGGACGGCAAGCAATACGTGCTGGTCGTTGCAGGCGGTCACGGTTCGCTGGGCACCAAACAGGGCGATTACGTTATCGCCTACAAACTGCCGGATTGATCCGCGTCACTGATTAGCGTCGTGCAGTAACAGAAAAGGCGGTCCCATGAGGTGACCGCCTTTTTTTCTGCGCATTGAAAAGTGGTTTAGCGTGAAGCGGACTCGAGAGACGCGCTAGGACCGCTAAAGGGGACTGATTTATTTACAACGCTTCACCGTAAATTAATCTGTCCCCTTTCACTCGTCCCCTTTCACTCCTACTTCTCGATTACCTCCCCACGCTGAGGCGCGAGTCGAGCAATGAAGCGGTTCTGCGTCGGGACCGGAATGTGTTGCTCGTTCATCGCAGCAATGAGGTCCTCAACCAGCGCGTTGAAATCGCTGCGGCTGAGTTTCATGCCCTTGTGCACTTCCTCCAGGGAGTCACCGGTGTACGTGCATGGCCCGCCTGCCTCGACGCAGAACCGCTCAACCAGCTTGTCGCGCACCCTGACGATGTCGACCTTGGCGAAGTATTTATAGATGCGGTCATCCTGGGCGATGTGCAGCAGCATGCCTTCGACGATTTTCTGGATGCCGGCGCGCTGGCCCAGGTCCTGATAAAGGCTGTCGTCCTTGGGCGGCTGTTGGGCGCACCCCACCAGCAACGACAGACTGAGCCCGACGACCAGCCACAAAGACCGTCCCATCAAAAACTCCCCTGCACAGAAAGGTAGGTGCCGTTCTGGTTGTCCAGCGTGGCGATTTCACCGAGCCGGGCGTAGGCCAGCACTACGGAAACATGCTTGTTGGGGAACCAGCCGACAAAGAAGTCCGCCCAGTCGCTTTCGCCGGCGAACGACAGATTATCGGGCTTCTCGCGGTAGTCCATGCCCACCGCCCAATGCGGGTTGAACAGGATGGCTGCGCCGCCCTCTTTCAGCACGCTGCGGGTATCGCGCCGGTCGCCGCCAAAGCCCATCAAACCGGTTTCGTTGGCGCGGCTGTACCGCAAGCCGGCGTTGACCACCACGTTGTAGCCAAAGGCCGCGCCCATGAACAGACGGCTCGCCGTGACGTAGCCCTCGACATCCGAATCCCGCTTGGCGCCGACCAGACTGGGGATGAGGAAATCGTTCTGGTGTTTGTATTCCAGGCCCGCTGAAACCTGCGGCAGCTGATCGTAGATCAGGTCGCCAAACAGGCGGACCTTCACGCCGAAGATGTCCTGGGTGAGGTTGTCTTCCGGAAGGTTGAGCTTGCTGACCAGTGATCCCAGATCGAAGCGTTGGTGGGCGTAGGAAATCTCCACGCGATTACCGTAGGACGCCGCAGCGCCGACCACATCGAGCGTGTAGTCCGGCAAGTCGACATGGGTCGCGAACGCGTTGCCGCCCCACTCGCCCTGCTCGTCATACCCGGCCAGCATGGCCCAGGGAATGATTCCGCCGCCTGCGCCGCCTTCAATGCTGCTGGCGCCGCCGGTAGCAATCAGCCGGCCTTGCTCGGCCTCGGCCGCTGGTGAAGCCCACGCCGCGCAGGCCCCAACCACACTGGCCAGTACCACGGGGCTCAAACACGTCGAAAGAGTTCGTGCCATAAGTCCCTGTTCCATCAATGCATCGTCATACGAGGTGGAAGCTGGGCCTGGGCGATCCAGGCTTCGAATGCGCTCGCACTCAGCGGCCGGCTGATCAGGTAACCCTGCGCGGTGTCGCAGTGCCAGCGCTCCAGTAAACGCAGGCTGTGTTCGTACTCGACGCCTTCGGCGACCACCTTCAGGCCCAGGTTGTGGCTCATCTCGATGGTCGAGCGGACGATGACGGCGTCTTCACTGGTTTCATCCAGATCGCGCACGAAAGACTGATCGATCTTCAATTCCTGCACTGGCAGCCGCTTGAGGTGCGCCAGCGAGGAGTAACCGGTGCCGAAGTCATCCACCGACAGGCTGATGCCGAATTCGCGCAGGCGATTGAGCACTTTCAGCGACTGCTCGGGCTCGCGCATGATCGCGCTCTCGGTGATCTCGAAAATCAACTGTTCAGCCGGCACGCGGTACAGCTTGAGCAGCGCAGCAACGCGGTCAGCCAGATTGCCGTCCAACAGGTCGTCCGCCGAGATATTCACCGAGACCTGCAGAACCAGACCGCGCTGTGCCCACTCGGCCAATTGACGCAGCGCTTCTTCGATCACCCAGTTGGTAAGGATCTGAATACTGCCGGTGCGTTCTGCCAGCAGGATGAACTCGGCCGGCGATACCGATCCGAATTGCGGGTGCTGCCAGCGGAGCAAGGCTTCGGCCTGAGTGACCCGGCCGTTGCGGATGTCCAGTTTGGGCTGGTAATGCAGCGACAGTTCACCGTTGCGCGCGGCTTGACGCAGGTCGCGGATCAGGCTGATCTGGCGCAAGTGAGCGACATCCCGACCGTCCACATAGACCTGCAGACGCCCCGGCAACTGCGCCGCGTCCTGCCGCGCAATAGACGCTCGCCTGAGCAGCTCGGTCGCCGAATCGCCATTGGCCGGATAGGCCGCGATGCCGATGCAGGCATCCATCGCGATGTCCTGCTCGCCGATGCGCTGGGGCTTGACCAATAGACGCTGCAGCCGGTCAGCCACCGCGACGGCGCTGTCGGTCTCGGCGTTTTGCACCAGCAGCAGAAATTCGTTGTCGGACAGCCGCGCCACCGTATCGCCGGGACGCAGCGGCTCTTGGAGTTGCTCGCTTATGATCCGCAGCAGTTGCTCGACGCCCTCAAGACCGACGTTGGCACTGATCGCGCGGAAGTTATCGATGCCCAGATAAAGCAGCGCCACAGGCCGTTGGGCAACCACTGCGCTGCCGAGGCGCTCCATGACCAACGCGCGATTAGGCAGACCGGTGAGTGAATCATGCAAGGCGTTGTGCGCCAGCTGCAGCTCACGCTCGGCGATCCCGCTCTGCATCGAATTGATAGCGCTGGCGAGCAGGCCCAGTTCGTCCCGCCGATCCATCACCACCGGCGTGGCGTAATCACCTTCACCAATACGCCGGGCCGCCTGGGCCAGGGCACTGACCGGCCGCGACAGGCTGCGCGCCAGTAACAACGCGCCGACCAGCGAAGAGGCCAACGCCACGACAGTGATCCAGAACAGCGTCTTATCCAGTGGCGCGAATGCCTGCATGGCCTGATCCAGCGGGCTCTGCAGCAGGGCCACAACCTCGCTGTCGCTGTTGCTCCCCAGCCGCAGGGTTTTGCTCAGAAAACTCTGGCTCTGATGCTCGGTCATCTGCATCTCGTCGCTGGGCGGGTTCATCATCACCCCGCGCAGGCTGTCGAACAGCGGCGCTGGCTGGGTGCTGATCATCTGGCCCGGCTGCTTTTGCACGATCGACAGAAACGACACCTGCAAACCGCTCAACGAGCGCAGTTCCTGTGCCAGATCACCGTCCATGCTGAACCCCATCACCACGCGGGCGATCGGCAACGGCGCGAGCACGGTGCTTTCCACCAGCAAGTGAGGCTGGCCCTGCAACGGCACAATCAGCATCGACTGGTTCTTGCCCTTGAGCTCACGCAACGCCTGAATGTAGGGGAACGGCGAGCCTTCGGGGATCTGCGCGACGGTGCTGGCCATGACCGTGCCGTCCATGCCCAGCAGAAACATGTCATTGGCGTTGATTCTGGCGCCGTGGTTGAGCAGCACCGAGCGAATGGTCGCCGAATCTGCGGACGCCACGGCGTCACGGAAGCCAAAATCGGTGGACAGCAACTGCACGGCGTCGCGCAGCCGTTTGCCACGCATTTCCAGCAAGCCTTCAAACACCCGGGTGCCGACCTCAAGCTGGGCCTGGGCCTGTTTGCGCACCGCGTCCTGGGTCGCAGCTCTCACCGCAATAAACACGGCGAAGACCACGATCAGCAGCAGCATGATCAACACGCCGGCAATCCGCGCCTGGAAGCTGATGCGCACCTTCATTCGTGGGCCGCTTTATGAAAGGCATCGCCGAACGCGCTGGACGGTGGCGCGGCGGGGGTGTTATCGGCGTCGAGCTGCACGGCAATGCTAAACCGTTGCTTGAGGCCGCTGGCGGGAATGTCGATGTCGCCACCGGACACCGGCAGCATGTCCGCGGCCTGGGGGTGCCAGAGGGTGACGGTGTAGTGACCGGCAGGCACTTGATCCAGGCTCAGCATGCCCTTGTCATTGCTCACGCCGAACCAACCATCGTCGGTGACGTACACATAACCAATCATGTTGTCGTGCACGTTGCAGCCGAGCACGACCACGCCCGGCTTGTCGAACAGCACAGGGGCCGTCGGAGTATCTTTATACAACCGTAGTTCGAAGCGCTTGGGCGTCGAGAACGAATACACTTGATGGCGGATTTGATCGCTGTTGGGGAATCTGATTTCCGTACCGGTTCGCACCGCCAGCACGTGGGGGGCAAATTGCACATCGCGCTGGTCCATGTCGGCTTCCAGCGTCCCGGCCTTCGGCGCAGTTGCGCCGCGCAGGGTGAGCACCGCATCGGGGAGCGGCTTGCCCTGGGCATCGACGAATTCCGCGGTCAGGCTCGCTGCACCGGCGAGATTGCCATGCAGCGCGGTTACAACCAGCAACAATGAAATAAAAACGTGGCGCATGACAGGTGTTCCAGACAACGAGGCCCGCAGAGAGCCTACTTGGCGATGATTTCCAGCGTAGCCCACAGATCGACGGTCAGCGATTTCAGACGGGCTTCCAGCAAAGCACGTGGCGATCACTTATCGGATACCACGGCCTGGTGCAACGCCACACATGTTTTTAAATCGGCCTGCTTAGTCATTGCTATCGACCGACGCTATTGAAACCTGAGGCCTTGCGCCCCATCTAAGGCTCATCTCCATTTATGCAGGTGCCCCATGAGCGACCAGCAATCCGACGCCAACCAGCCGCACCCGGACGACGATCACGAGCACGAAATCCTCGGCTCCGACAGTAAGCGTCTTGCCCTTCCCGGCCAGAATCTCCCGGATCAGGTGTACATCATCCCGATCCACAACCGTCCTTTCTTTCCCGCACAAGTGCTGCCGGTCATCGTCAATGAAGAGCCCTGGGCCGAAACGCTGGAGCTGGTCAGCAAGTCTGATCATCACTCGCTGGCGCTGTTTTTCATGGACACCCCGCCCGACGACCCCCGTCATTTCGACACCAAGGCGTTGCCGGAGTACGGCACGCTGGTCAAGGTGCACCACGCCAGCCGTGAAAACGGCAAGCTGCAGTTCGTCGCCCAGGGCCTGAGCCGCGTGCGCATCAAGACCTGGCTCAAGCATCACCGCCCGCCGTTTCTGGTGGAGGTCGAATACCCGCACCAGCCTAACGAGCCGACCGACGAGGTCAAGGCCTACGGCATGGCGCTGATCAATGCGATCAAGGAACTGCTGCCGCTCAATCCGCTGTACAGCGAAGAATTGAAGAACTACCTCAATCGCTTCAGCCCCAACGATCCTTCCCCGCTCACCGATTTCGCCGCTGCCCTGACCTCCGCCACGGGCGTCGAACTGCAGCAGGTGCTCGACTGCGTGCCCGTGCTCAAGCGCATGGAAAAAGTCCTGCCGATGCTGCGCAAGGAAGTCGAAGTTGCTCGCCTGCAGAAAGAAATCTCCGCCGAAGTGAACCGCAAGATCGGCGAGCATCAGCGCGAATTCTTCCTCAAGGAACAACTGAAGGTCATTCAGCAGGAGCTGGGTCTGACCAAGGACGATCGCAGCGCTGACATCGAACAGTTCGAAGAGCGTCTGGTGGGCAAGACCCTGCCACCGCAGGCACGCAAGCGCATCGACGAAGAGATCAACAAGCTGTCGGTGCTGGAAACCGGCTCGCCGGAGTACGCCGTCACGCGCAACTACCTGGACTGGGCAAGCTCGGTGCCGTGGGGCGTGTTCGGTGACGACAAGCTCGACCTGAAACATGCGCGCAAGGTGCTCGATCAGCACCACGCCGGCCTTGATGACATCAAGAGCCGCATTCTCGAGTTCCTCGCCGTCGGCGCCTACAAAGGCGAAATCTCCGGTTCCATCGTGCTGCTGGTCGGCCCGCCGGGCGTAGGTAAAACCAGCGTTGGCAAGTCAATCGCAGAATCCCTGGGCCGTCCGTTCTACCGTTTCAGCGTCGGCGGCATGCGCGACGAGGCCGAGATCAAAGGCCACCGTCGCACCTACATCGGCGCCCAACCGGGCAAGCTGGTGCAGGCGCTGAAAGACGTGGAAGTGATGAACCCGGTCATCATGCTCGACGAGATCGACAAGATGGGCCAGAGCTTCCAGGGCGACCCGGCCTCGGCGCTGCTCGAAACCCTGGACCCGGAGCAGAACGTCGAATTCCTGGACCACTACCTCGACCTGCGTCTGGATCTTTCGAAGGTGCTGTTCATTTGCACCGCGAACACGCTGGATTCGATTCCCGGCCCGCTGCTGGACCGTATGGAAGTGATTCGCCTGTCCGGCTATATCACCGAAGAAAAGCTCGCCATCGCCAAACGCCATCTGTGGCCCAAGCAACTGGCCAAGGCCGGTGTCTCGAAAAACAGCCTGATAATCAGCGACAGTGCACTGCGCGCGGTGATTGAAGGGTACGCGCGGGAAGCCGGTGTGCGGCAGCTGGAAAAACAGCTGGGCAAGTTGGTGCGAAAGGCCGTGGTCAAGCTGCTGGACAACCCGGACACCGTGGTCAAAATCGGCCCGAAAGAGCTGGAAGCCTCGCTGGGCATGGCGGTGTTCCGCAACGAGCAAGTGTTGTCGGGCACCGGCGTGATCACCGGCCTGGCCTGGACCAGCATGGGTGGCGCGACGCTGCCGATCGAAGCCACGCGCATCCATACGCTCAACCGCGGCTTCAAGCTCACCGGCCAGTTAGGCGACGTGATGAAGGAATCTGCCGAAATCGCCTACAGCTACGTCAGCTCGAATCTGGCGAAGTTTGGCGGCGATAAGAGCTTCTTCGACGAAGCCTTCGTTCACCTGCACGTGCCAGAGGGTGCGACGCCCAAAGACGGGCCAAGTGCCGGCGTGACCATGGCCAGCGCGCTGCTGTCCCTGGCGCGTAATCAGGCGCCGAAAAAAGGCGTGGCCATGACCGGCGAACTGACCCTGACCGGGCACGTACTGCCCATCGGCGGCGTGCGGGAGAAGGTGATCGCGGCGCGTCGGCAGAAGATCTACGAACTGATCCTGCCGGAAGCCAACCGCGGCAACTTCGAAGAGCTGCCGGAATATTTGAAGGAAGGCATCACCGCGCACTTCGCCAAACGCTTTGCGGATGTGGCGAAGATATTGTTTTAAGCACAGCCTACGCGACTGCGCAGCGGCAACGACCGGCCAACGCCGAACGTCAGCGCTGCGCTAGCGCAGAACTTGTAGGAGCGCGCTTGCCCGCGAAGAGGCCGGCTGATCCGACGCATATTCGTCGTTCGTGCCTACGTCTTCGCGGGCAAGCGCGCTCCTGCAATTTGTACTGCGTCACCCGCCAGCTCCGCATGTACACCAGGCGACCTTCTGCCAGGTTTCTGAATCTTCGGTTATGCTCCCTCCCATGTTGCCTATGACCGGAGCCTTCATGACCCCTGCCCGCCTGCTCGTCCCGCTCAGCCTCAGCCTGCTCGCCGCCTGCGCCCAGACACCTAAACAAATCGTTTCCCTGGACGATCAGCAGGACTGCCCCCTCACCCTCAAAACCGGCCAGACCCTCATGCTGATGCTGCCCAGCAATCCCACGACTGGTTACCGCTGGCTGGTGCAAAACCCGGCGCCGTCGATACTCGGCAGCCTCGGGCCTGAGGTATTTAATTCTTCCAAAGACGTCGGATTGGTCGGTGAAGGCGGTCAGTCAGTCTGGCGCTACCGAGCCGCCAATCCGGGCACGGGCCATCTGATGATGGTCTATCGACAGCCCTGGGCTCCAGAAGTAGCGCCAGAGCGCAGCTTCGATTGCGTCATCACGGTGAACTGAGCACCTGCTGACGCCACGCTCGCCCGCGCAGGAACGACGATGCCCGCGACCGGCTGATCAGTCGCTGGGCATTGGCGTGGGTCGCTGTTATTCGGCCAGTAATTGCGAGGCATCGAAGCCCATGCGCAAGTTGCCCCAATGACGACCGTCGAAGAAGAACGGCACGTCGATTTCGGTCATGATTTCGCCAGTGTCGCGCAGGTACGTTTGCAGCAGGAAGCGCTGTTTGTTAGCCGCTGCGCGCAGGCCGATGGGGTCGGAAAACATGCGCTTGTTCCGGCAGACCGGTAGGTCTATAGCCCGATCGCCCGTAGGTTTTTTCGACACCCAGCTGTTATTCACCGGGCAGTAGCCCTTGGTGTCGACGATGAAGGTGACCTTGCCCCCCAGCGTGCCTTTAGTCAGCGCGTCGCACTCTTCCTGACAGATCTGGGCGAAGCGCTCGCTGTAGCTGGTCGTGTATTGCTTGGGATCGGTACCGGGAATCAGTTTGTAGTTCTGATCGAACAGGTTAACGCCCTCACGTTGCAGCGCGGCCAGACGCACCTGGAGCCGGTCACGGCAATGACTGGCGCGGGTAATGCCGGCGTCCAGCGCGCCATGCCCAAGGACAAACCGGCCCAGCAGCGCCTGGACCTTTTCAGCCACGCCCGACAGATCGCGGGTGGCGGTGGCGGAATGCTGCATGCGCTGGTCGATGGACTGGCTGTCCGCGTGAATCTGGGTGACGCGGTTGTTGATGCCGGTGTTGCTGTCGGCGAACTGCAAGATGTGCGAGGCGATGTCCTCCAGCTTGATGTGGGTGGATTCAAAGTCGCCGATCATGCTTTCAAAATGTCCCGACGCGCGCTCGACCACTTTCTGGGTTTCCCGGGCGCTATGGCTGATCTGAGTGGTCTGCTCGTGGGTCGAGCTGACTTCCAGCAACATGGCGTCGATGTTCTGGGAAATGTCCTCGGTGGCGCGGCTGACGTTCTGGGCCAGGGTCCGGACTTCGTCGGCAACCACAGCGAAACCACGCCCGCTCTCCCCCGCACGCGCCGCCTCGATCGCCGCGTTGAGCGCCAGAAGGTTGGTCTGCGAGGAAATCTGTTGAATCAGCCCGACGATGGATTTGATGCTCGATGAGCGTTGGTTCAGCGCCGAAACCAGCGTGCCGAACTCATTCAGGCTGGTGGAAATCTCACTGATGTTGCCCGTGACTTCCAGCAGTTCGGTATAGGAATCGCGGGCCATGCTGAGGTTCTGTGCGGTGGTCCCGGAAATGCCCTGGGTCTGCCGGGACACCTCGGCAATCCGCCCGACTGCGTCGTTGCTCTGCTCCATGACTTCCCTGGCGAAGCGCGCCTGATGGGTCGCACTGTCGCTGGAATCACTGATGTTTTTCAACGAGCGCGCGGACTCCACGGCAATGTGCACGGTCAGCGCCTGAACGCTGCTGATGATCTCCCGCTGCTTGGCGAGAAAGCGGTTGCAGGTGCTCGCCAGCACGCGAATTTCATCGTGGGTCAACAGCGGCAAGTCCTTGGACAGGTCGCCCTCGCCATTGGCAATGCCTTCCAGCGCTAGGGTCATCTGGGTCACCGGCCGCACGATCAAGTGCCGGAAATACCAGACCATGAAGCTGACCAGACACAGGGTAAACAGCGTGCTGCCTAGAATGGCATTGCTCAGCACATCGAGTTTGCCCTCGATAACGCTGAGGGTCCCCGCCGGCAGCTGCGCGCTGCGCAACTGCAGCAGAATGTCCGCGCGCAGGCTCACAGCCACCCAGTACACCACGGCACTCACCACCACCATCAGAAAAAGGCTCGACAGCTTCTTGGTCAAAGAATCGAAAAACTGCCGCTCGATGGACTCGTACAACGCCTTGAACGCATGCATGCCACGGTTCCCTGTGCCAGGTAATGAAATGGGTTGCGAATTATGGTGTTTCGACTGACGGGGCCAAAGCTTTAATGCTGCGGGTTAAGGGCACGCGATCATGGTCAGCGCTACAAGCAACACCTGCGCAAGGAATAAATGACATTGATTCTCAACATTAACTTACCGATAATTGAGAACCATCATCATTTGTTACATTCGCCGGAGCTTTGCCCGCCATGCGTCACTCGATCTCCTTTTGCCCAAAGGCCCTTTCGTTAATTGCCCTGAGCGTGCTCAACACAGCGAATGCAGAAGAGACAGCGCTCAGCCTGCCAGCTACTGACGTGACGTCAACCGCCACCTACGGCGACACCGGCAACCCGCAGGGATACCAGGGCAAACCCAGCAGCACTACCACTCGGCTGGACCTGACCAACCAAGAAACACCCCAGGGTGTGACCAACATCAAGCGCGAGCAAATGGATGACTTCAAGCTCAACAGCATCCGCGACGTATTGACCAGCACCCCCGGCGTCAATGTGCAGAAAGTCGAAACAGACCGCACCTACTTCACCGCGCGCGGTTTCGACATCAATAACTTCCAGTACGACGGCACGGCCATGCCGATGACCAATGGTTTGCTGGTGGGCGACATCGACCTGGCGCCCTACGAACAGGTGGACATCGTTCACGGCGCCAACGGCTTGATGTCCGGGGCCGGCAACCCCTCGGCCACGGTCAACTTCATCCGTAAACGCCCGACTTACGATCCCCAGGCAAAGATCGATGTGACCGCCGGTTCCTGGGACAAACGCCGGGTGGACATCGACGTCTCCGGCCCCCTGACCGACTCGGGCAACGTGCGCGGGCGCGTCATCTACGCCAACGAAAACGGCAACTCATACCTTGATCGTTACTCCCGCGAGAAGAACATCTTCAGCGGTCTGCTGGCGTTCGACCTGAGCGACAGCGACACGCTGACCCTTGGTTACGAAGACCAGAAAACCAACGCCAATGGCTCAAGCTGGGGCGCACTGCCGCTGGTCGACGGCAATGGCAACGCTATTCATTACAGCAGCACCCACGCCAATATTTCCCAGCCGTGGGTGCATTGGGACGTTCACACGCAACGTGCGTTTGCCGAGTGGGAGCACACCTTCGCCAACGACTGGAAGTCGAAGCTGACCGTCGCCGGCGCCGAGCACCGCGAAGACACCGAGATGTTCTACATGTACGGCGACAGCACCTCACCCACCGGTTACACCGGGCTGGGCTCCAAATACAAAGACAAGAACCTCGAACTCAGTGGCGACTACTCGCTGAGCGGGCCGTTCACGCTGGGCGGTCAAGAACATCAACTCACGCTGGGGGCGAACGCTGCACGCCAGCGCAATCGCGAATCCTCGCAGTACGGTGACGTCCTCAACTACTCGCCTGTGAGCCTTGAAGATGCCCTGCACGGCTACCTGCCGCGGCCGACCTACGCCGCCGCGTTACCCGCTGCGACGTCGAACTACACCGATCGCCAGAAGAGCGTTTACGCCGGCGCGCGTTTCAGCCTGACTGACGACCTGCATGTGATCACGGGCGCACGCATGCTCAGCGCGGACAGCAATGGCGACAACTACGGCTCGGCGCGGGAGGTACGCATTCACGGCAAAGTCACGCCGTATGCCGGTATCGTCTACGACCTGACCCCCGAATACGCGCTGTACGCCAGTTACACCGAAGTCTTCAATCCGCAGTATTACCTCGACGGCCAAGGCCGAGTGCTCGATCCGCTTGAAGGCAAAAGCTACGAAGCGGGCATCAAAGGTCAGTTGCTGGACAAGAAGCTCAACGTCAGCGCAGCGGTGTTCCATGCCAAGCAGGACAACGTGCCGGGCAGTTCGACCTATGACGCCAACCTGGGCGGCTATGTGTACGAGGCGATGTCCTACGACAGCAGCGGCCTGGAGCTGGAAGCGTCGGGCGAAGTGGCGCCAGGCCTGCAAGTCAACGGCGGCTACACCTACGTGTACATCACGGACGACAACGACAGTCGTGCGCGCAAATTCATCCCCCGCCACGCCCTGACGTCGTCGATGACCTACCAGTTGCCGATGGCACCGAAGGTCAAGGTCGGCGGCAGCCTGAGCTGGCAGAGCAAGACTCAGAACGACGACTCGCCGGCCGCCCGCCAGGCCGCCTTCGCGCTCATCGGCCTGATGACCCGCTACGACATCGATCAGCACTGGAGCACCCAGCTCAACCTCAACAACCTCACCAACGAGAAATACCAACAGAGCCTGCGCTACAACCAGAGCAACTTCGGCGATCCACGCAACCTCACCGCATCGGTAAGCTGGAAGTACTGATTGCATGGCTTGAGTCCTGGCCGCGCACCCGTAACCGGGCGCGGCTTTTCAGCGGCGGGGGCACGGTCGGCACACGAGCGATGAGATGAGGTTCCAGCCAAGGGCTGGAATTGGCTAAAATGCCGCACTTTTCGCCTTGTCCCCCCGGAATCGCCGTGAGCCCAGAACCCGACCGCCTATTCGCCCAGCCGCTGCCCCAGGTGCCCGACTTCGCCTTCAACGAAGACGTGGTGCGGGTGTTCCCGGACATGATCAAGCGCTCGGTGCCGGGCTACCCGACCATCGTCGAAAACCTCGGAGTCCTCGCGGCGCAGTTCGCCCAGCCCCACAGCGTACTCTATGACCTGGGCAGTTCGCTGGGCGCCGTCACTCAGGCGTTGCGCAGACACGTGCGCACTGAAGACTGCCGGGTGATTGCCATCGACAACTCATCGGCCATGGTCGAGCGCTGCCGGGAATACCTGAACGCTCAGGACTCGATGTACCAGGAGCTGCTGCCGGTGGAGGTCATCGAAAGCGATATCTTGAATCTAGCGTTTGAGCCGGCTTCGGTGGTCGCCCTGAACTTCACCCTGCAATTCATCGCCCCCGAACAACGCGTGACCCTGTTGACTCGAATCCGCCAGTCGCTGCTGCCCGGCGGTGCGCTGATCCTTTCGGAGAAACTGCGCTTTGATGACACCGAAGAGCACGCGCTGCTCACCGATCTGCACGTCGCCTTCAAGCGCGCCAACGGTTACAGCGAACTGGAGATCGCACAGAAACGCAGCGCGATCGAAAACGTGATGAAGCCCGACAGCCTAGAGCAGCACCGCGAACGCCTGCTCGCCGCTGGTTTCAGCAAAGTCGTGCCCTGGTTCCAGTGCCTTAATTTCGCCTCGTTGATTGCCCTGCCATGATTGATCTCGCTCCTCTGGTCCGCCGCCTGGCGGGCACGCCACTGTATGCCTGGGCCCAAGGGCTGCAGGCGCAACTCGACGCGAAGATGGAAAAGGGTCACGGCGACCTCGAACGCTGGCAAGGCGCCCTGAATGCCTTGCCTGACCTGACGCCGAGCCGCATCGAGCTCAAGGACGATTTCATCCTCGACGCCGACTGTGACGATGCCACTCGCGCGCAGACCCGCGCCGCACTGATGGGTCTGTCACCATGGCGCAAAGGCCCTTTTGAGGTGTTCGGCGTGCACGTCGACACCGAATGGCGTTCGGACTGGAAATGGTCCCGCATGTCGCCGCACCTTGATCTGAAAGGCAAGCGTGTCCTGGACGTCGGCTGCGGTAACGGCTATTACCAGTGGCGCATGTTGGGCGCTGGCGCAGACAGCGTTATTGGCGTCGACCCCAACTGGCTGTTCTTCTGCCAGTTCCAGGCCATGCAACGCTACCTGCCCAATCTGCCAGCGTGGCATCTGCCGTTTACCCTGGAAGATCTGCCGGCGCGGCTGGAGGGTTTCGACACGGTGTTTTCCATGGGCGTGCTCTACCACCGCAAATCGCCCATCGATCACCTGCTGGCGCTGAAGGATTGCCTGGTCAAAGGCGGCGAACTGGTGCTGGAAACCATGGTGGTGGAAGGCGACGCGAATCAAGTGCTGGTGCCGGAAGACCGCTACTCACAGATGCGCAACGTGTGGTTTCTGCCGTCAGTGCCCGCGCTGGAACTGTGGCTGCGCCGCGCGGGTTTCGTCGACGTGCGCTGCGTCGATGTCAGCACCACCACGGTTGAAGAACAACGGGGCACTGACTGGATGCGCTTTCAGTCGTTGAGCGACTTCCTCGATCCGGCGGACCACAGCAAGACCGTAGAAGGACTGCCGGCACCGAGGCGTGCGGTGATCGTGGGGCGCAAGCCTTAACTGCTGAAAGTCGCCACCGCGCGCCGATCAAAGATGACAAAACCGCAGATATAACTGCCGACGCATTACCTGTAGGAGCGCGCTTGCCCGCGATTGCGGTGTATCAGGTTAGTCTTCACTCACTGACAGAACCCAGTCCCGGGCAAGCGCGCTCCTACACGTATCGCGTCAAGCCTTCGCTGCCGCCGCCAGAATCAACGCCTTCATTTCCGCCACCGCCGACTTGAAACCGACAAACAGAGCGTGGGCCACAAGCGCGTGGCCGATGTTCAATTCGTTGATGCCCTTGATCGCGGCGACGGCTTCAACGTTGTGATAGTGCAAGCCATGGCCGGCGTTGACGATCAGGCCCTGGGCCAGCCCAAAAGCGACGCCATCGGCAATACGCTTGAGCTCTTCGGCCACTTCCGCCGGGGTTTCGGCATCGGCATAACGGCCCGTATGCAGTTCGATGGCCGGCGCGCCGACCCGGGCCGACGCCGCAATCTGACGCTCATCGGCGTCGATGAACAACGACACTTCGCTGCCGATGGCCGACAACCGCTCGACCGCTGCCTTGATACGCGCTTCCTGACCGGCCACATCCAGCCCGCCCTCGGTGGTCAGTTCCTGCCGGGTTTCCGGCACCAGGCAAATGTGCGCAGGCCGGATGCGCTCGGCGAATGCCATCATCGCTTCGGTGACGCCCATCTCGAAATTCATCCGGGTCTGTAGCACGTCTTTGAGCAGCAACACATCGCGTTCCTGAATGTGCCGGCGGTCCTCACGCAAATGCACGGTGATGCCGTCGGCACCAGCTTCCTCGGCATCCAGCGCTGCCTTGACCGGATCGGGATAGCGCGTCCCTCGGGCCTGCCGCAGGGTAGCAACGTGGTCGATGTTCACGCCGAGCAGAATGCGGGTGCTATGGGTCACGGGGTTCTCCTGATAACTGAAGCGGTGCCAGCCAGTAGCGGCTGATTGCGCAAGCGAGGAAGGATTTTCTAGGTTTGCGCCGCAGGACGCTAGAGTTTGCGAAACAATTCACGGCTGACCAGCGGGCGCCCGCCCAGATGCACCGCAAGCGCCTGGCGCATCAGACGCTTGGCCGCCGACAGTGCGCCCGGCGAAGTCCAGTCCGCTTCAGACATCGCCTGCAATTCGGCACCTTGAAACAAGCCCGGCTGGAACAGATAAACCCGCTCAAGGCCTGCATCCACCTGAAGCCGGTACATGCCGTCGCTGGCCAGTGGATCGCCGTTGACGTCTGCGTCCAGCGCAAAGCCGTAACCGAGATCGTCCAGCAGCCGCCACTCGAACGAGCGCAGCAATGGCTCCAGCGCGCGTCCTTCGGCCAATGCAACGAGCGTCGCGGCGTAATGTTCGAAGACCCCAGGGTGCGGGTCTTCGGCGGGCAACAGGCGAATCAGCAATTCGTTGAGATAAAGACCGCTGAACAGCGCCTCGCCTTCCAGCCATGCGGCAATCCCTGCGCCTTCCATCCGCCCCACGTTCTTCAACTCGCCCCGCCCGCGAAACTCGACTTCCAGCGGCACGAACGGCCGCGCCATCGTCCCCGCCTTACCCCGAGCGCTGCGCAACACCGCACGCAGGCGACCCTGCGGCGTGATGAAATCGACCAACGCGCTGTTTTCGCGGTACGCACGGCTGTGCAGTACATAGGCGCGCTGACCGACGGGAGGGGTCTGTGACATGACTATCTCGATGAAAGAACGCGGCGGAACAGGCAATCTGAAACGACTGTGGGAGTGAGGTTGCCTGCGAACAGGCGATTCCACCCAACATCAAATGCTGGATGTCACATCCTCTTCGCGAGCAAGCTCGCTCCCACAAGTGTTCGGTAGGACCAGACGGCTCAGATTACAAGTCGCCGTAACCCAGCGAACGCAACGCACGCTCGTCATCGGACCAGCCGCCTTTGACCTTGACCCACAGATTCAGCATGACCTTGGAATCGAACAGCACTTCCATGTCGCGGCGCGCGTCCGAGCCGATGCGCTTGATGCGCTCGCCCTTGTCGCCAATGATGATTTTCTTCTGCCCGTCACGCTCGACCAGAATCAGCGCGTGGATATGCAGTGTCTTGCCCTGTTGCTTGAATTGCTCGATCTCGACGGTGATCTGATACGGCAACTCGGCACCAAGCTGACGCATGATCTTCTCACGCACCAGCTCTGCCGCGAGAAAGCGGCTGCTGCGGTCGGTGATCTGATCTTCCGGGAAGAAGTGCTCATTCTCCGGCAGATGGTCGGCAATGACCTTTTCCAGCGCTTCCAGGTTGTGGCCCTGCTGCGCCGAGATCGGGATGATCTGGGCGTTCGGCAGTTGCTCCTGCAGCCAGGACAAATGCGGCATCAGCGCGCTCTTGTCTTCGATACGGTCGGTCTTGTTCAACGCCACGATCAGCGGGCCGGTCACGTACTGGACGCGCTCGAGGACCATCTGGTCCTCTTCGGTCCACTTGGTGCGGTCGACCACGAAAATCACCACGTCGACGTCTTTCAACGCTGCCGAGGCGGTCTTGTTCATGTAGCGGTTAAGCGCTTTGTCGCTGTTCTTGTGCATGCCGGGCGTATCGACATAGACCGCCTGCACGGCGCCCTCGGTCTTGATGCCGAGCATGTTGTGCCGCGTGGTCTGCGGCTTGCGCGAGGTGATCGCCAGTTTCTGGCCGAGGATGTGGTTCAGCAACGTCGACTTGCCCACGTTTGGCCGGCCAACGATGGCAACATAGCCACAGCGTGTTGCAGGTGAATCAGTCATTGCCATTCTCCACACCCAGGGCGATAAGGGCTGCGGCCGCTGCTACCTGTTCGGCAATGCGACGGCTGACGCCTTGTCCCCGGCTTTTTTCATTCAATAAAGAGATCTCGCATTCGACGAAGAAGATTCGGCAATGCGGCTCGCCCTGGATATCCACCACTTCATAGCGCGGCAGTTCACAGGCGCGTGACTGAAGGAATTCCTGCAGCCGTGTTTTCGGGTCTTTGTTGGTATCGACCAGCGTCAGGGTTTCGAACTCGCTGGCGAGCCAGGCGAGCACGCGATCCCTTGCCATGTCCATCCCGGCATCGAGGTAGATCGCGCCGATCAGGGCTTCCAGCGCGTCAGCCAGAATCGACTCACGGCGAAAGCCGCCGCTCTTCAGCTCGCCCGAGCCCAGGCGCAGGTACTCGCCCAGATCGAAACCGCGGGCCAGAAGGGCAAGGGTCTCGCCTTTCACCAGACGGGCGCGCAGACGGGACAACTGACCTTCACGCGCCTGCGGGAAACGCTCGAACAGGGCCTCGCCAGCGACGAAGTTGAGAATGGCATCACCGAGGAACTCCAGACGCTCGTTGTTGCGTCCGGCAAAGCTGCGGTGGGTCAGGGCCAGGATCATCAGCTCCTGATCCTTGAAGGTATAGCCGAGCTGACGCTCAAGGCGACTCAATGAAACGCTCACGGTTTACCCACGCTGAATTCGTGGTCGAACTTGACCACCAGATCGATGTTCTGGATCAGTGACTCACGTTTTTCGTAGTTCAAATGGGCGAGGAACCTGTTGTTCTCCGTCGTCACAGTTAACGCCTTGTTCAAATCCAAATCCCGAATGTTATTAACCTGCATGCCTTTGGCCACGTAGGCGTAAAGGTCACCGGCGTTGGTGATGTCTGCCGTGCGATCAGTGCCGGCACTTTCGATGATTTTCTTCATCGACAGGTAGTCCATGTAGTGCGGCACGATCTTGGCGGCAGCGCTTCCGACGAAGGCCAGAACCGCCAGCAGCACAAGCCAGCCGATGAACGAGAGGCCTTTTTGCGGACCGGCAGACGTCATGATTGCTTTCAAGAGTAGCCCTTCCCTGTCACCTGCGAGATCGGCCACGCAACATGGCCCTGAATGACATACGGCGCTGCCAGTGGCAGCGCCGCATCGATTACTTGATCAGACCGACTCGCGAGAAGTTCGGAAAGTGGCTGAGTTTGGGCTCAGGCCAGCTCATCCAGACTGCAAAGGCTTTGCCGACGATGTTTTTGTCGGGGACCATGCCCAGCTCGTCCTTGGGAATATTGGGGTCATCCCAGTAACGGCTGTCGTTCGAGTTGTCGCGGTTGTCGCCCATCATGAAGTAATGCGCGGCCGGAACGGTCCATTCATGATCAGGCGGCGCGCGGTAGCGGCTCATTTCCTGACGGATCTGGTGTTCCACCTCGCCCAGCTTCTCGTTGTAGAGCTCTGCGCTGCCCAGCGTGCCCGGCTCCGAACCGATCAACTGCTTGGCCACCAACTGACCATTGATGAACAACTGCTTGTCGTTGGTGTAGCGAATCACATCCCCTGGCAGGCCGACGACGCGTTTGATGTAGTTGACGTTGGGGTCGCTTGGGTAGCGGAACACCATCACGTCGCCACGCTGCGGGTCTCCGACCGGGATGACCTTGAGGTCGATCACCGGCAGGCGGATGCCGTACGAGAACTTGTTGACCAGAATGAAATCGCCCACGTCCAGCGTTGGCTTCATCGAGCCCGACGGGATCTGGAACGGCTCAACCAGAAACGAGCGCAGGACCAGAACGATGAACAACACCGGAAAGAACGATTTGCCGTATTCGACAAGAAACGGCTCCTTGTTCAACCGCTCCACGACCGCGACATCAGGCTGGCTCACGCTGCCCTGATAGTTCGCTATCGCGTTGCGGCGACGCGGCGCCAATATGATCAGATCGAACAGGGCCAACAAACCGCAGACAAACACGGCGACGACCAGCAACAGCGGGAAATTTAGTGACATAGGGCCTGACTATTCCAACCTGAGCACTGCAAGGAAGGCTTCTTGTGGAATTTCCACGTTGCCAACCTGCTTCATGCGTTTCTTACCGGCCTTCTGCTTCTCGAGCAGCTTGCGCTTACGGCTGACGTCGCCACCGTAACATTTGGCCAGTACGTTCTTTCTGAGCGCCTTGACGGTTGTACGCGCGATAATCTGGCCGCCAATGGCGGCCTGGATTGCCACGTCGAACATCTGACGAGGAATCAGTTCTTTCATCTTTTCAGTCAACGCGCGGCCTTTGTAGGCGGCGTTGTCACGGTGCACGATCAGCGCCAGAGCGTCGACCTTGTCGCCGTTGATCATCACGTCCAGGCGAACCAGATTGGCCGACTGATAACGATCGAAATGGTAGTCCAGCGAGGCATAACCACGGCTGGTCGACTTCAGACGGTCGAAGAAATCCAGAACCACTTCGTTCATCGGCAAATCGTAGGTCACTTGCACCTGCGAACCGAGGAACAGCATATCGTGCTGGATGCCACGCTTCTCGATACACAGCGTAATGACGTTGCCCAGGTGCTCTTGAGGCACAAGGATATTCGCCCGCACGATCGGTTCGCGCATGTCCTCGATGGTGGACAGGTCTGGCAATTTCGACGGGTTGTCGACGTAAATGGTTTCACCGGTCTTCAGCAGCAGCTCGAAGATTACCGTCGGCGCAGTGGTGATCAGGTCCAGGTCGTACTCGCGCTCGAGGCGCTCCTGGATGATCTCCATGTGCAGCATGCCGAGGAAGCCGCAGCGGAAGCCAAAGCCCAGCGCGTCGGAGCTTTCCGGCAGATATTGCAGGGATGAGTCATTCAGCGTCAGCTTTTGCAGGGCGTCGCGGAAGTCCTCGAAGTCATCGGAGCTGACCGGGAACAGACCGGCGTAGACCTGCGGCTGGATACGCTTGAAGCCGGGCAGCACCGGGACGTCCGGCGTGGTGCTCAGGGTCAGGGTGTCGCCCACGGGCGCACCATGAATGTCCTTGATGCCGGCGATGATGAAGCCCACTTCACCGGCTTTCAGATCAGCGGTGGCGCTGTGCTTGGGGTTGAACACGCCCACGCTGTCGACCAGGTGCATTTTGCCGGTCGACTTGACCAGAATCTTGTCGCCTTTCTTGACGCGGCCGTGACGCACACGCACCAGGGAAACAACGCCCAGGTAGTTGTCGAACCACGAATCGATGATCAGCGCTTGCAGCGGATCTTCGATGTTGCCGGTCGGCGCGGGGATGGTGTGGACCAGACGCTCGAGCACTTCGTCGACGCCCAGGCCTGTCTTGGCGCTACAGGCCACGGCGTCGGTGGCATCGATGCCGATGATCTTTTCGATCTCTTCCTTGACCCGGTCCGGATCGGCCTGGGGCAGGTCGATCTTGTTCAGGACCGGCATGACTTCCAGGCCCTGTTCGATAGCGGTGTAGCAGTTGGCGACGGATTGGGCTTCAACGCCCTGGCCGGCATCCACCACCAGCAACGCACCTTCACACGCCGCCAGCGAGCGGCTGACTTCGTAGGTGAAGTCAACGTGCCCCGGGGTATCAATGAAGTTCAGCTGGTAGGTGATCCCGTCCTTCGCCTTGTAATAAAGCGTGACGCTGTGGGCTTTGATCGTAATCCCGCGCTCACGCTCCAGGTCCATGGAATCCAGCACCTGAGCTTCCATCTCGCGCTCGGTCAGGCCGCCGCACATCTGGATGAACCGGTCAGCCAGCGTCGACTTGCCATGGTCAATGTGGGCGATGATGGAGAAATTACGGATATGACTCAAATCACTCACGGATCAACACTCGAAAAAGGTCGCAGGCAGACTGCCCGCCAAAAATAGCCGGGAATTGTACCTGAAGGAACGATCAGGCGTCACGTTCACGCACAGGCCCTGCCCGCCATGCACCGCCGGGGCACAAAAAAAGGAGCGGTCTGACCGCTCCTTTTTGCTGTTCCCGACGGGTTATTCCGCCAGTTTGAACGTGATGAACGTCGCACGGCCCTGACGCAGAACGCGCATGGAGACAGAGCGGTTCTTCGGCAGGCCCTTGGCCACTTCAGTGAACTGCTTGGACGACGTGATGGCCTGGTTATTCAAGTGAGTGATGACATCACCCGCCTGCAGACCGATCAGCGAAGCCGGACCCTCCTGAACTTCCTTGATGACGACGCCGCCCTTGAGGTCCAGCGACTTCATCTGTTCAGCGGTCAGATCGACCACCGACACGCCCAGGCGATTGCTGCTGCGCTCGACACCGGTGTCGGCCGCGCCCATCTCTTCGCCTTCGGCCGGCAATGCACCCACGGTCACGGTGAGCTTCTGACGCTTGCCGTCACGAATCACTTCGAGCTCGGCCTTGCTGCCATCCTTCAAATTACCGATCAAGTGCGGCAAATCTGCGGACATCACGATCGGCGTGCCATTGGCGCTCAGGATCACGTCGCCGACCTGCAAACCACCTTTGGCGGCCGGTCCGTCTTCGAGTACTTGAGCCACCAGCGCACCGGCCGGCTTGTCCAGACCGAAGGACTCGGCCAGGTCTTTGTTCACTTCCTGAATCACGACACCCAGCCAGCCACGATTCACCTTGCCGCTGGCCTTGAGCTGGTTGGCAACGTCCATCGCCACGTCGATGGGAATCGCGAACGACAGGCCCATGAAACCACCGGAACGGGTGAAGATCTGCGAGTTGATACCCACCACTTCGCCCGCCATGTTGAACAGCGGCCCACCCGAGTTACCCGGGTTGATCGCCACGTCGGTCTGAATGAACGGCACGTACGTGTCATTCGGCAGACTGCGGCCCTTGGCACTGACGATGCCTTTGGTCACCGAGTGATCGAAGCCGAACGGCGAACCGATCGCCAGCACCCACTCACCGACCTTCAGCTTGTCGGAGTTACCCAGCTTGACGGTAGGAAGATCCTTGCCATCGATCTTCAGCACCGCGACGTCGGTACGTGGATCCGTGCCGATCAGCTTGGCCTTCATCTCGCTGCGATCTGAAAGACGCACGAGAATCTCGTCAGCGCCATCGATCACGTGATTGTTGGTCAGGATGAAGCCGTCAGCGGAAATGATGAAGCCCGAGCCCAATGACTGCGCCTCACGCTGACGATCACCCTTGCCGCCTCCCGGCGCACGGGATCCTGGCGGCGTGCTGCGCTCGAGGAATTCGCGAAGCATCGGCGGCAGGCCTTCCATGTCAGGCATCTGACCCTGGGCAACCGAGCGATCCGGCAACTTCTGACGCGTGCTGATGTTGACGACTGCAGGGGAAGCCTGCTCCACCAGAGAGGTGAAGTCCGGCAGGGCTTCGGCCTGAGCGGTGACGATCTGTCCAAGCATCAGCACAGCGGCCATCCAGGCCAGGTAAGGTTTCAAACGTGGTATCGACATATGGCTCCCGTTTACAACGAGCATGGTTAAGCGGTACGAGCCCGCAGGCTCGCGAAGCATCTGTGCGTCGCGGTTTCCAGCGACGCCTGTATCTGCTCCAGTTTCCTGGACCCTGAAACAACAAAGGCCACAGCTGCGAAGCTGTGACCTATAGAAAAAAACACATCCGATTGCAACCGACAAAGCGCACTAAACATTTCAGCAGTACCAGTGAAGCCCATATTTACAGGCTTGTGAACGTGAAACGGCCAAATGAAACCTTTTTCATGGTGACCATCACCGGTGTGCAGAATCAGTTTTTGCTCGTGGACGCAGCGTCATCTCGCATCGACAACGCGATGCGCTCGGCCGTACCGATCGGGATCTCGCCGACCACGGTTACCATTGCATCACCCTTCTGCGTTGTTACGCGGCGGGAGACAGCAACGGTCGGACCCAACTGGGTACGAATGTCCGTGACATCTGCGCCGGTGACTGGCTCGACGAACACCGAGAAACGGGCGAGACCATCGTCATACATCAGGCTCGTCACCAGGCTCTTGGAATCCGGGTCCTTGCGGGCGGCAGCACTGCTCAGATCAAAACCAGGAGGCAGCCAGTCAGAGCGCCATGCAACCTTCTGCCTGGGCGCATCAACCTTGGACTTGACCACTTCGACCGGCTTGCAGTCGGCACCTGGCGACAGCATCTGATCGGTCAGAGGCTGCGAGGTATTGAGATCAGTGAACTGAAAACGCTCGAGCAACTGGCCATTGTCGCTGAGCAACAAAGACTTCAGCGGCAAGCCAGTTTCATTGTCGAGGTGAAGTTCGATGCCGTAACGGTGCTGATCACGAGGCGTGAGTGTCACGACATTGGCCAGGCGTCCGGCCACACGTGACGTACCTGCCGACTTGATGTCATACCAGGATGACAACTTGGCAGCATCGAAGGCTCGCGCCGGAGAATCGGGAACGCTGGAAACGCCCTCCTCCAGGGTACCGCTGACGCATTGGGTTATCCCGTCAACGCGCAGTACTTCCTGAGGAGAGCCATCCAGTTGAAGAAGATGCTCCCGAACCTTGCCGTCGGTAACGAGCTTCCAGATTCGGTGAGTAGAGAAGCTACCGTTACGCTCGTAGACGAATGTGCCGGTATAGCTTTGTTGCTGCTCTGCCTGCGCAAGACGCTTCAGATTGTCTTGCGCATCATCGGCATGAGCTGGAAGGACCAGCCATCCACCAAGCAGAATCGGCAATAGAGGGATGGCGCGCATGATCCTCCTTAACGGTTTTCCAGGCTTGCAGCACGAGCATATGGCAGAGCGCCTTCAGCGCCTTTCATTGCAGCTTGCTGTGCATGCTGACGAAGGTAACCCGGCAGACGCTGGTCATGCCAGCCAGCCTGGTTCTGCAGCACACCGCTCGCCATCGGACCCGGGGACTGCTCGCCCTCGGTGTAGCCTGCCAACACTGCCGGGCCTTTCGCCTGCGGCATTGCAACGGTGGCCGGCTGAGATTGCTGAGCCAGTTGCGCCCCTGCAATTTCGTCCTGATTGTACAAACGCACGCCAGCCAGAACGGCCACAGTCACCGAGGCAGCTACCGCCAGACGACCCATTGTGCGCCAAGGGCCACGGCCGGCTTTAAGCGGGCTGACTTCATCGGCAATCCCGGCAGCAACGGCAGCCGAAATATCCAGATGAGGCATCAATAGTTCTTTATGCATCGCTGCACGGGCAATCTGATAACGGGACCAAGTGGCGCGTGTATCAGCATCTTCAATGGCGCTAAGCACGCGACGCAGTTCCAGTTCGTCCGCTTCGTTATCCATCACCGCGGACAGCGATTCCTGCAGGGCTTCACGACTCATGGCGGTTCCTCTCTTGTGGCTATCGCCGCTGTCTCAGGTTTCCTGCAACAGAGGTTGCAAGGCTTTGTCGATGGCTTCCCGAGCGCGAAAAATGCGAGAGCGCACGGTACCAACCGGACATTGCATGACACTGGCAATGTCTTCGTAACTCAGACCGTCGAACTCACGCAAAGTTAAAGCTGTACGCAAATCTTCTGGCAGTAGCTGAATGGTTCGATGGACAGTGCCCTCGATCTCATCCCGCAGCAATGCCCGTTCTGGCGACTCGATGTCCTTGAGGCCGTGATCGCCATCATAGAACTCCGCGTCTTCCGATCTGACATCGCTATCCGGCGGCCGCCGACCTCGCGACACCAGATAGTTCTTCGCCGTGTTGATGGCGATACGGTACAGCCACGTATAAAACGCACTGTCACCGCGGAAGTTACCAAGCGCGCGGTAGGCTTTGATAAACGCCTCTTGCGCAACATCCTGGGCTTCGTGGGTGTCGTGAACGAATCTCACGATCAACCCAAGAATCTTGTGCTGATATTTCACCACTAGCAGATCAAATGCTCGCTTGTCGCCGCGTTGTACACGCTCAACCAGCTGCTGATCTTCTTCCTGGGTTAGCATGAACACTCCTCATAAAGCTTAAAGGAGCATCGCATCGGCTCTTTCGCAGGCTTGTAAACATAGACTCGGGCTTTAAGCAAAAGTTCTCCCCCCTTCAAGCAAGTTTCCGGCGGGCGTCTGCTGCCCGCACAGAAAACGCCGCTCGAACCAGGTCGGCTGCGTAAATAATCTTGTCGTCAAAACCGTTGGTACTGGCTGAAAACTGCCACTGCGCAACGTCGACGCTGTTCCTTTATGGGCAACCCACTATTGAACGTACAGGTTCGTGAAAAGTTCCCGCCGTTCATTATTGGACGTAAGACACATGCCCCGTCAGTTGTAGGACTCAATCCATATGAAGCTGTAGGAAAGATCGCGTCCATCAAACGGGGTGCGGGACATTGCGGGTTGGCGCACACTCCGCTCCCACTGTGATTCACCGTCGCCATAAAGCGCGGACATTGTGCCGTTCCGCACTTGCTTATACTAGTGGCCATTTAGACGCCGGTACCTGAGATGAGTCAGCATTTCCAGCACGACGTATTGGTAATAGGGTCCGGCGCAGCCGGTTTGAGTCTTGCACTGACATTGCCCGGGCATTTGCGCGTGGCGGTCCTCAGCAAAGGTGATCTGGCGAACGGTTCGACGTTCTGGGCCCAGGGCGGTGTCGCGGCGGTGCTGGATGACACCGACACCATACAGTCCCATGTGGAAGACACCCTCAACGCGGGCGGCGGCCTGTGCAATGAGGACGCAGTCCGGTTTACCGTCGAGCACAGCCGCGAGGCCATTCAGTGGCTGATCGACCTTGGCGTGCCCTTTACCCGGGATGACCCGTCGACCGTCGTGGACGGCGGTTTCGAGTTTCACCTCACCCGCGAAGGGGGGCACAGCCACCGCCGGATCATTCACGCCGCCGACGCCACCGGTGCTGCAATCTTCCGCACCTTGCTGGCGCAGGCCAGCGCACGCCCCAATATCGAATTACTGGAACAGCGCGTGGCGGTCGATCTCATCACCGAGCCCCGGCTGGGGCTCGATGGGCAGCGCTGCCTGGGCGCTTACGTGCTGGATCGTTCGACGGGAGAGGTCGACACCCACAGCGCGCGCTTCACCATTCTGGCGTCCGGCGGCGCGGCGAAGGTCTACCTGTACACCAGCAACCCCGACGGCGCTTGCGGCGACGGCATCGCGATGGCCTGGCGTACGGGCTGCCGCGTGGGCAATCTGGAGTTCAACCAGTTCCACCCTACCTGCCTCTATCACCCGCAAGCCAAGAGCTTTCTGATTACCGAAGCCCTGCGCGGCGAAGGCGCTCACCTGAAGCTGCCCAATGGCGAGCGCTTCATGCAGCGTTTTGACCCACGGGCCGAGCTGGCGCCACGCGACATCGTTGCCCGCGCCATTGACCACGAGATGAAACGCCTGGGCGCCGACTGCGTGTTTCTGGACATCAGTCACCAGTCCGAAGAGTTCATCAAGAGCCACTTCCCGACGGTGTACGAGCGCTGCCTCACGTTCGGCATCGACATCACGCGTCAGCCTATCCCCGTGGTTCCGGCGGCTCACTACACCTGTGGCGGTGTTCTGGTTGACCAACAGGGCCGCACCGATGTGCCCGGGCTGTACGCAATCGGCGAGACCAGCTTCACCGGCCTGCACGGCGCCAACCGCATGGCCAGCAACTCGCTGCTGGAATGCTTTGTGTACGCCCGCTCCGCCGCGGCAGACATCGTTACCCAGCTCGATCACGTCCCGCAGCCGCAGAACCTGCCGGCATGGGATGCGACTCAGGTAACCGATTCCGACGAGGACGTGATCATCGCCCACAACTGGGATGAGCTGCGTCGGTTCATGTGGGACTACGTGGGCATCGTGCGCACCAACAAGCGACTGCAGCGCGCCCGGCATCGGGTGCGGCTGATGCTGGACGAGATCGACGAGTTCTACAGTAACTACAAGGTCAGCCGCGATCTGATCGAGTTACGCAACCTGGCCCAGGTGGCAGAGCTGATGATTGCTTCGGCGATGGCGCGCAAAGAAAGCCGCGGGCTGCACTACACGCTGGATTACCCGGATATGCTGCCTGAAGCGCTGGACACTATTCTGGTGCCGCCCACCTTTGCCGGCTGAATTTCAGGCGCAAACGCAGGCGTCGGTGGCTATCCGGCGCCATGGCGTCTGCCGGGATGCACAGGCTTCGCACCCACCAGCGGCTCAGCCAATGGCCCGTCACCGCTCTGAAACGCAGCACAACCATGTGCGGCAGCGCCAGGCTGTCCGGGCGTAGCTGCACCGGCTGCCAGCCGCCCTCTTCGCTCCACAACGCCCAGCCGCTGCTGTCCCGCCTCAGCCCGGCAGGAGACTGCGGCTGATCGAGCAGAATGAACATCCGAAGACTGCGTGATGCGTGCAAGGCGCACAGCAAAACGACGACGGCCTTTGCCCACAGGGGAATTGAAAGGAGAACTGTCGACGCCAGCGCAAGAACTTGCGCGACGAGGTATGCCGTCAGCAGCGCACGGGAGGGCCGCCAACGGCATTCAAAACGATCACTTCGGCTGGACACGGTCCAGGATCATCCGAACCATGCGCTGCAGCTCCGGATCTTCGGATTCCGCGCGCTGCATGAACCAGCCGAACATGTCCTGATCTTCACAGGTCAGCAGGCGCACGTAGAGGTCGCGATCGACCTGGTTGAGCGTCGGGTAGACTTCTTTGACGAACGGCACCAGCAATACGTCCAGCTCGAGCATGCCGCGACGGCTGTGCCAAAAGAGGCGATTGAGTTCAACATCTTCGACCATGGAGTGCTCCTCGAATTTGCCGGCGAGTATACAGGCGCATCGTCCCGGGGCGTACCTGGAGTTGGTCTCGGCTTTTTGCGTATACCCATTAGCGGCACGCGGCACTATGATGGTCCCCCAGACTTCTACCCCTGCGATGACTCATGGCCGTTACAGCTTTTTTCTGCCCCCTGTCCCACGAAGGTGTGCTCGCCGTTCGCGGCGTGGATGCCGGCAAATTCCTGCAAGGCCAACTGACTTGCAACATTGATTACCTCGGCGAAGCCCGGGCCACCCTCGGTGCCCGCTGCACGCAAAAAGGCCGCATGCAGTCCAGCTTTCGCATCCTGCATGAAGGTGACGGCATGCTGCTGGCAATGGCCAGCGAGCTGATCGAAGCGCAATTGCTGGACCTGAAGAAATACGCAGTCTTCTCCAAATCAAAACTGACCGACGAAAGCGCGTCCTGGGTACGATTCGGTTTGCAGGACGGTGACGGCGTGCTCGTCAGTCTCGGCCTCGACCTCGCACAGGAAACCGACTCGGTCGTCCGCGCCAATGACCTCATCGCCGTCCGCGTCTCCCCTGCCCGCGCCGAATTGTGGGTGCGTGCCGAGCAGGCCGAGGATGTGCGCAGCCGGCTGATCGCCCACGTGCCAGAAGCGCCGCTGAACGACTGGCTGCTGGGGCAGATCCGCGCCGGCATCGGGCAGGTGTTCGGGCAGACCCGCGAAGAGTTCATTCCGCAGATGATCAACCTGCAAGCCGTGGGCGGTGTGAGTTTCAAGAAAGGTTGCTACACCGGCCAGGAAATCGTGGCGCGTATGCAGTACCTCGGCAAGCTGAAACGCCGGCTGTATCGCCTCACCATGGGAGGCACCGAACTGCCCGAAGCGGGCGCTGCACTGTTTTCGCCAGTTCATTCAAGTGCGGTAGGCAACGTTGTGATCGCGGCCCGGTCTGATGTCGGGATCGAGGTGCTGGCGGTCTTGCAGGCGGATGCGGCGGAAGACGGCCGGATCCACCTTGGTGCGGCAGATGGCGAAGCCCTGCAATTAAACGATTTGCCATACACCCTCGACGCGAAGCTCGAAACACAGCGTTGAACCCGGTTGAAGCATGTGCAAGACGTCAGCGTAGTTTCCAGCGCCGTACCACCGAGTGGACGGCCGTTGGCCGGAATGCAATGTCCAGAGATCCAATATGAGTAGCATGGCTGACGAAGTGCAGAGGGATCTGATCAAGGCGATCGACAAGGATGCTCTGTTTCTGCCAACTCTCCCCGAAGTTGCACTGAAGATCCGCCTGGCGGCGGAAGATTCGGAAATCTCCATTGCGGCGCTGAGCAAGGTCATCGGCAGTGACACCGCGTTGTCCGCCCGGTTGATCAAAGTCGTCAACAGCCCTTTGCTGCGGCCAAATTTTGAAGTCAGCGACGTGCTGACGGCGGTTCGGCGTCTGGGCGTGAATTACAGCTGTAACCTGGCCATCGGGCTGGTGGTGGAGCAAATGTTTCACGCCAAGTCCGACGTCATCGAAACCAAAATGCGCGACATCTGGAAACTCAGCATGCAGGTGGCCGGGGTCAGCAACGTGCTCAGTTACCGCAGTGCGCGCCTCAAGGCTGACAAGGCCACCCTCGCCGGGCTGATTCACCTGATCGGCGTGCTGCCGATCCTGACGTACGCCGAGGACAATTACGAATTGCTCTCCGACCCGATCAGCCTCAATCACGTGATCGAACGCATCCATCCGATCATCGGCGAGCGGCTGCTGCGTTCATGGGATTTCCCGGAAAACCTGGCGAGCGTGCCTCGGCAGTTCCAGAATTTCAGCCGTGTCTCGAATCAGGCCGATTATGTGGATCTGGTGCAGGTCGCGACGATTCATATTCATGAAATGAACGGCACGCCGTACCCGAATCTGCATTTTCAGTCAGTGCCGGCCGTGGCGCAGTTGGGTTTGAACATGGCCGACGGCGGGCTGATCAATGAGATGAACCAGGCGATGACGCTGTTGTACTGATTGCCTTCGCTTAACCGGTCAAGCCAGTCCCACCAGCCCCGACTCCGGCACCATAAAACTCACCCTTACTTTCAAACCCCGCTGAGCGCCGTCATGCAAGGTGATGCGCGCCAGATGTGCCCTGCAGATTTCTCCCACAATCGCCAGCCCCAGGCCGGAGCCCTTGCTCTGCTGATTGCGCCGGTAGAAACGCTCGAACACCCGTTCGCGCTCGTGGGCCGGGATGCCGGGGCCGTCGTCCTCGACTTCGAGCACGCACGGCGCGTGAACACGCAAGATCACGTTGCCGCCCGCCGGGGTGTGAGCCAAAGCGTTGTCCACCAGATTGCTCAGTAGCTCGTTGAGTAACGTGGGTTCGCCGCGCATCCACACCGGCTCGTCGGCTTCCAGAGCCAACGCCACACCCCGGGCGTGGGCCAGCGGCGCCATGGCCATGCCCAGCTCCCGCGCCAACTGGCTGAGGTCGAGCAATTGCGCGCCGCCCTCCGCAATGGCCCGTGCGCCGTTTTCGATGCGCGCCAGCGACAGCAACTGGTTGGCCAGGTGGGTCAGTTTGTCGGTCCCGGAGGCGGCGCTTTCCAAAGTGTTGCGCCATGCCGCAGGCTCCTGATCACGCAACCCAAGCTCCAGTCGCGCCTTCAATGCGGCCAGCGGCGTGCGCAATTCATGGGCGGCGTCGGCGATGAATTGCGCCTGGCGCTCGAACTGCATGCGCAGCCGCTCGGTGAAGTGATTGAGTGAGCTGACCAGCGGGCGCAACTCGTGCTGCACTTCGACCAACGGCAATGAGCGCAGATCGTCAGGCTGGCGTTCTTCCACCGCCGTGCGCAGCCGGTCCAGTGGTCGCAACGCGGCGCTGACCGTGAACCAGACCAGCAACAACGCGCCGCTGCCAAGCATGCCCAGCCGCAACAGCGTATCAGCCATCAGCGCCTGGGCCATATCCACCCGCGCTTCTTCGGTTTCGGCGACGCGAATCTCGGCCATGCCGTTCATGTTTGGCTCGCTCACGGCCTTGAGCAGGCTGACCACCCGCACGTCCTGGCCCTGATAACGGCCGCTGTAGAACTTGGCGAGAGCCGGATAAGCGTCGGTGCGCGGCGTGCCCGGCGGCGGCGCGGGGATGTTTTCGTAGCCCGAAATGAGCTTCTGGTTGATGTCGTTGACCTGATAGTAAATACGGCCCGCGCTGTCGTAGGCGAAGGTGTCCAGGGCCACGTAGGGCACGTCCGCGCTGAGGGTGCCGTCGCGTTCCGACAACCCGGCGGCGATGGTCCGCGCCGACGCCAGCAAAGTGCGATCGTAAGCGGTGTCTGCCGCTTCGCGTCCGTTCCAGTAGGCGCTCATGCCGCTGGCGATCATCAGCACCACCAACAGCAAGCCCAAGTTCCACAGCAAGCGCCAGCGCAGGCTGTTTTCCGCTGAAGGAAACGGATTAAGCATCCCGGCTTTCCAGCAGATAACCCAGCCCCCGAAAGGTGACGATCGCAATCGGGTGGCCATCGAGTTTCTTGCGCAGACGGTGCACGTAGATTTCGATGGCGTCGGCGCTGGCCTCTTCGTCCAGCCCAAACACCTGCGCCGCCAGCTGCTCCTTGCTCATCACCCGGCCGGGGCGGGCGATCAATGATTCAAGCACCGCTTGCTCGCGGGACGTCAGCGTGAGGAGCTCTTCACCGAGGGTGAAACGGCGCGTGTCGAGGTCGTAGACCAGTTCGCCACAGCGTTGCTGGCGCTCGCCGCCGAGTACGCTGCGGCGCAGCAACGCCTTGACTCGCGCTTCCAGCTCGGACAGTTCGAAGGGTTTGGCCAGATAGTCGTCGGCGCCGAGGTTGAGGCCGTGGACCCTGTCCTTGACGTCGCTGCGGGCGGTCAGCACCAGCACTGGCGTGTTTTTGCCCCGCGCCCGCAGACGCGCCAGCACTTCGAAGCCGTCCATGCGCGGCAAGCCAACATCCAGTACTACCACAGCATATTCTTCGCTGCTCAGGGCCAGATCAGCTGCGACGCCGTCGTGCAGAACGTCAACGGTCATGCCGCTGCTCTTGAGGGCCAGCGCGACACTTTCAGCCAGTTGCAGATGATCTTCGACGAGCAGGACACGCATCGACTTCTCCCCAGTGAGCATTTTATGAGCGGAGTTTACAGGGGCGCCGTCGTCTGTGAAGGTCCGGCGCGCGGGAACAGCCACCTCCTGCCCTTGAGGCGGATCAGTTGAAAGCTTCCTGAAAGGTAGTTGAAAGGTTCACGAAAGCTTCGCTGATTAGGATCCCGTTACGACTTGTCACGATCGCGTCCCGCGTGACGCTGCTGATGCCAGGGTCGTGACGAAAAACGCCTTGATGCGTTTTCAACAATAAAAACAATATCGGAGTCATCAGTGATGCCCTCACTGCAATCCTCGGCCCTCGTGCCGCCTGAACCCCGTTGTGTTTACTGTTCACCTCGCAGCCCTGTTGCGCGGTGTTTTGTCACGTCCGCATCTTGTCGGCCCACTCCATCTAAAGGGTGTGAGACGACTGCCTGACAAACGTACGACCGCCTGCCCCCATTAAAACAACAACTCCTCTGGAGACGGACCATGAACCTATCGTTGCGACATATCAGCGTTGCCGCCAGCTGCATGCTGATGGCCACCCAATTGTGGGCCGCCGAGCCCAATCGTCCTGAATGCATCGCGCCGGCTTCCCCCGGCGGTGGCTTCGACCTGACGTGCAAACTGGCGCAGAGCGCGCTGATCAACGAGAAAATCCTCTCCAAACCAATGCGCGTCACCTACATGCCAGGCGGCGTCGGCGCCGTGGCGTACAACGCGGTGGTCGCCCAGCGCCCTGCCGACGCCGGCACGCTGGTGGCCTGGTCCAGCGGCTCGCTGCTGAACCTGGCACAGGGCAAATTCGGCCGTTACGATGAAAACGCCGTGCGCTGGCTGGCCGCCGTCGGCACCAGCTACGGCGCGATCGCAGTCAAGGCTGACTCGCCTTACAAGAACCTCGACGATCTGGTTAAAGCGCTGAAAGCCGACCCTGGCAAAGTCGTCATCGGCTCCGGCGGCACCGTAGGCAGCCAGGACTGGATGCAGACCGCACTCATCGCCAAAGCGGCCGGTATCAACCCGCGCGAACTGCGTTACGTCGCTCTCGAAGGCGGCGGTGAAATCGCCACTGCCCTGCTCGGCGGCCACATCCAGGTGGGCTCCACCGACATTTCCGACTCCATGCCGCACATTCTCAGCGGCGACATGCGCCTGCTGGCAGTGTTCTCCGAAGAACGTCTGGACGAGCCGGAAATGAAGAACATTCCGACCGCCAAGGAACAGGGCTACGACATCGTCTGGCCGGTGGTGCGCGGCTTCTATCTGGGGCCAAAGGTGTCGGACGAGGAATACAACTGGTGGAAAGCGGCATTCGACAAGCTGCTGGCCTCGGAAGACTTCGCCAAGCTGCGCGATCAGCGTGAGCTGTTCCCGTTCGCCATGACCGGTGAAGAGCTGGACAAGTACGTGAAAACCCGCGTCGCCGAGTACAAAACGCTGGCCAAGGAATTCGGCCTGATTCAGTGACTGAACCCATCGAAGCGTACTCGATTGACTAAGGATTGCGCCGCCTGCGCGGTGGCGTGATCCGGGAGCTTTCCATGGTTATACAACGCATTTTCGCCGTCGTGCTGCTGCTGGTCTGTATCGGCCTCGCCATGATGGCATGGCCTTATCAGGCGCCGTTTTCCTACGAACCCGTTGGCCCCCGCGCTTTCCCGCTGCTGATGCTGGCGCTGATGGGCATCTCGCTGCTGTACATGGCGATCCGTCCGACACCGATCGTGCATTCCGAGGAAGAGCCTGCACTGGACCGTCCAACGCTGATCAAGATCGGTATCTGCACCGTGTTGTTGCTGGTGTTCGCCGGGTTGTTCGAGCCGCTGGGCTTTGTATTGAGCAGCATCCTGGTCGGCATTCCCATGGCGCGCTTGTACGGCGGCCGCTGGCTGCCGAGTGTCGTGATCATCACGTTGATGAGCATCGCGCTGTACGTGCTGTTCGACAAAGTGATGGATGTGCCCCTGCCTCTCGGCCTGCTCGACGTTCTGGAGAACTGATATGGACACTCTCGGCTATCTTGGCCAGGGCTTCGGCGTCGCGCTGACCCCGTACAACCTGATCACCGCCCTGTCCGGCACGCTGATCGGCACCGTCGTCGGCCTGCTGCCGGGCCTGGGCCCGATCAACGGCGTGGCGCTGCTGATCCCGATTGCCTTCGCCCTGGGCCTGCCACCGGAGTCAGCACTGATTCTGCTGGCAGCGGTCTACCTGGGCTGCGAATACGGCGGCCGCATCAGCTCCATCCTGCTCAACATCCCCGGCGAAGCTTCCACCGTCATGACCGCGCTGGATGGCTACCCGATGGCACGCCAAGGCATGGCCGGTGTGGCGTTGTCGCTGTCGGCGTGGAGTTCTTTCATCGGCGCGCTTATCGCCACCTGCGGCATGGTCATGTTTGCGCCGTTACTGGCGAAATGGGCGATTGCCTTCGGTCCGGCGGAGTACTTCGTGCTGATGGTGTTCGCCATCGTGTGCCTGGGCGGCATGGCCGGCGATCGACCGCTGAAGACGTTTGTGGCGGCGTTGATCGGCCTGTTCCTGTCGAGCATCGGCATCGACGCCAACAGCGGCGTGTACCGATTCACCGGAGACAACATCCATCTGGCGGACGGTATTCAGTTCGTCGTATTGGTGCTGGGCCTGTTCTCGATCAGCGAAATCCTGTTGTTGCTGGAGAAGACCCATCGCGGTCAGGAAGCGGTGAAAGCGACCGGGCGCATGATGTTCAACGTCAAGGAAGCCAGCTCGGTCTTTTTTGTGAACATCCGTTGCGGTCTGATGGGTTTCATCATGGGCGTGTTGCCAGGTGCGGGCGCGACGCTGGCCAGCGCCGTGACCTACATGGCCGAGAAACGAATCGCCGGTGCAAGCGGCAAATTCGGCCAGGGCGACATGCGCGGTCTGGCAGCGCCAGAAACTGCCATCGGCGCGGCGGCCTGCGGCGCCTTGGTGCCGATGCTGACGCTGGGCGTTCCGGGTTCGGGCACCACCGCAGTGATGATCGGCGCCCTGTCGTTGTACAACATCACGCCCGGGCCACTGCTGTTTCAACAGCAACCGGACATCGTCTGGGGCCTGATCGCGTCGTTGTTCGTCGCCAACATCATGCTGGTGATCCTCAACATTCCGATGATCCGCATCTTCACCCGCATTCTGGCGGTGCCGAACTGGGCACTGGTGCCGGTGATCGCGATCATCACCGGGATCGGCGTCTACGCGGTGCATGCCACCACCTTCGACCTGTTCCTGATGGTCGGCATCGGCATCTTCGGCTACATCCTGCGCAAGCTGGATTTCCCGCTGTCGCCAATTCTGTTGGGGTTCATCCTCGGCGGGCTGATGGAGCAGAACCTGCGCCGTGCGTTGTCGATTTCCAACGGCGGCCTGGAAATTCTGTGGTCGAGCCCGATCACCCTGGGCATGTGGGTCGGAACGGCGTTCATGCTGGTGTTCCCGCTGATCCGCATCTGGCGCAAGCGCTCCAGGCAGCGTCGCGCGCTGGCCGATGTCTGATCGACCCTTCAGTACATGGTGGGGAACACCGCTGGTTGGCCTGCTGGGGGGATTTCTCGCCAGTCAGGTCGGCTGGCCACTGCCCTGGATGGTCGGCTCGTTACTGGCGATCATACTGGTCCGCTGCCTCACGCCCTGGCAGCTGGCTGAAATACCCGGCGGCCGCAAATGCGGCCAATGGGTGGTCGGCATAGGCATCGGCCTGCACTTCACACCCGTCGTCATCGAACAAGTCCTTTCCCACTTTGGCCTGATCTTCATCGGCGCACTGGTGACCAGTGTCTCCAGCGTCGTCGGCGTGTGGCTGATGCTGCGCACCGGCGAGGACCGCGCCACGGCGTTCTTCTCCAGCATGCCCGGCGGCTCGGGCGAGATGGTCAACCTCGGCGCACGCAACGGCGCGATTCTCAGCAACGTCGCCGCCGGGCAGAGCCTGCGGGTGCTCGCGGTGGTGCTGTGCGTGCCGGCGATCTTCAAGTATTTGATGGGCGACGGCGGCCCGCCTTCCCATGCGACGGTGGTGGATTGGCGGTGGCTGATGCTGCTGTTTCCGCTGGGCGCGCTGGTGGCCTGGGGCTGGCAGCGGTTGAAACAGCCCAATCCGTGGTTGTTCGGGCCGTTGCTGATCAGCGCGGTGATCAGCGTCAGTTTTGATTTGCACATCGGCCTGCCACAGGGTGGCAGTCAGTTGGGGCAGTGGCTGATTGGCAGCGGTCTGGGCTGCCACTTCAACCGCGCGTTCTTTCGTCGTGCACCGTCGTTCATTGGTCGCACGTTGCTGGGGACAGCGCTGACCATGAGCATCGCGGCGTTGTGCGCACTGGGGCTGAGCGCGTTGACCCATCTGGACTTGCGCTCGTTGACACTGGGGATGATGCCGGGCGGGATCGCAGAAATGAGCCTGACGGCGGAGGTGCTGCAACTGTCGGTGCCGCTGGTGACGGCGATGCAGGTGATGCGGTTGTTGTTTGTGTTGTTTCTCGCCGAGCCGCTGTTTCGGTATTGGGATCGCAAGGCCTGCGCAGGCAAAAAATTGTAGGAGCGTGGCTTGTCCCGCGACCTGGCGCGCAGCGGCAGCACAACAGCCATCGATTTCTTCCCTGATCCACCCCATGCACCCATTCCACGACCGGTTCCCGGCCGATCGCGGGACAAGCCACGCTCCTACATGGGGATCTGCGGCAGGCGCAGATATTGGGCGCGCTCCTAGAAAATTCGCGGCGGACGAAGCATTTGCGTCATACGCTGGCTGGCAATCGCCACTCAATGGGCGCCAGGCCGTTCTGCTCCAGAAATTTGTTCGCCAGACCAAAATGCCCGCAGCCCAGAAACCCTTTGTACGCCGACAGCGGCGACGGGTGCACGGCGGTCAGGATCAGGTGTTTGGACGCATCGATCAGTTTTTTCTTGCTCTGGGCATGGGCACCCCACAGCAGGAACACCAAATGGGGCTGATGGGCGCTGACGGTTTCAATGATCTTGTCGGTGAAATGCTGCCAGCCTTTGCCGGCATGGGACGCGGCATTGGCGCGCTCGACGGTGAGCGTGGTGTTGAGCATCAGCACGCCCTGCTCGGCCCACGATTGCAGATAGCCGTGGTTGGGAATGTCGATGTTCAGGTCACGTTTGAGCTCTTTGTAGATGTTGACCAGCGAAGGCGGCGCCGGCACGCCGGGCTGCACCGAGAAGCACAGGCCGTGGGCCTGATTGGGGCCGTGGTAAGGGTCCTGACCGAGGATGACCACTTTCACATTATCCAGCGGCGTCGAGTTGAGGGCATTGAAGATCAGCGGCCCCGGCGGATAGATTTCCTTGCCCGCCGCATGCTCCTGACGCAGAAATTCGCGCAGCTCGCCCATGTAAGGTTTTTCGAACTCGTCGCGCAGGGCCTGCTTCCAGCTGGCCTCCAGTTTGATGCGGTCGTCGTTTGTCATGGTGTGATCCGGCAGAAACAATGCGCAACTTTAGGGACTGTGGCTGATTATTTCCAGCGCAGCGCACGGTGCGCTTTCCTACACTCGTTCACAGTCGCCGGTTTGCAACTTCCGGGCGTCGAGGGGACTCACAACTCTCGATAGATCCCCGTACCACTGACAAGAGGTCACGATGAATCTGCAATTTGAAGAACTCACCACCACGGACGGCGCCCGCCTGGGCATCGCCACGCTGGATGCGGAAAAATCCCTGAATGCCCTGTCGCTGCCGATGATTCTGGCGTTGCAGGACCGGCTGAACGACTGGGCCAGCGACCCGCAAGTCGTCTGCGTGTTGCTGCGCGGCAATGGCGAAAAAGCCTTCTGCGCCGGTGGCGACGTGCGTGCGCTGGTCGAGGCAGGGAGCGGTCAGCCTGGCGCCGTTCCGCCGCTGGCTGCGCAGTTTTTCGCGGCGGAGTATCGACTGGATTACACGCTGCACACCTATCCCAAACCGCTGATCTGCTGGGGCCACGGCTATGTGCTGGGCGGCGGCATGGGCTTGCTGCAAGGGGCGAACATCCGCGTCGTCACGCCAGGCAGCCGGCTGGCGATGCCGGAGATCAGCATCGGCCTGTTTCCTGACGTCGGCGCCAGCTGGTTCCTGTCGCGGCTGCCGGGCAAATTGGGGCTGTTTCTCGGCTTGACCGGCGCGCACATTAACGGCCGTGACGCGCTGGATCTAGGGCTCGCCGATCGCTTTCTGCTGGACGATCAGCAGGAAGAAATGATCGACCGGCTGCTGCAGCTCAATTGGCAGGAGCAGACGAAAGTGCAACTGACCAGTCTGTTCAGAGCGCTGCAGATGGAGGCAGTGGATCAGATGCCTGCCGCGCAATGGCTGCCTCGTCGCGAGGCCCTTGATGAACTGCTGGATGTGGCTGACGCGCCAAGCGCCTGGCAGGCGTTGAAACATCAAGTGAATGCCGATGACCCGTTACTGGCCAGGGCGGCGAAAACCCTGACTGAGGGCTGCCCGTTGACGGCGCATCTGGTGTGGGAGCAGACCGAACGGGCGCGGCATCTGTCGTTGGCTGAGGTGTTTCAGATGGAATACACCATGGCCCTTAACTGCTGCCGACATCCCGAATTCGCCGAGGGCGTGCGTGCACGGCTGATCGACAAGGATCAAAAGCCCCACTGGCACTGGCAGGACATCGCAACGATTCCGCTGGCGGTGGTGGACGCGCATTTTGAAAAGGCATGGGAAGGACGGCACCCGCTGGCGGATTTGTCGGAGTATTGATCCTGTCATTCACACCACAAATATTGGGGTGCCCACACCGGCCTCTTCCCGGCTGAAGCCAGTGCTGCAACTGAATATTAAAAGGGGTCTGATTTATTTGATTTTCAGGAGAAGGGGACAGATTAATTTACGGTAAAGCGTTGTAAATAAATCAGTCCCCTTTAACACCCCCTTTAACAAGGGTCATGAATCCAATCCCATAGAAAACGGCGCTCCTCGGAGCGCCGTTTTGTTGTGACTCAGCGATTGCCGCCACCCGGTCCTCCGTGACCACCACGACCGAAACCGCCGTCTCCTCGGTGACCGCCGCCCGAGCCACCGGGTCCAAAGCCGGGACGTGGTCCGCCACCGCCACCGCCGGGATTGCCATGCCAGCCACTGCCGGGGCCGGGACCATAGCCACCTCCGGGTCTCGGACCTGGGGGCGGTGGACGATAGCCGTTGCCGCCACCGTTGTAGCCACCCCCGCCGTGGTACCCCCCACCATTCCAGTTGCCGCCACCGTAACCCGGGCGACCACCGTAACCGGGGCGCCCACCGCCGTATCCGGGCCCGTAATAACGAGGTGGTGGAGCGTAATAACGTGGGGGCGGCGCGTAATAGCGAGGCGCCGAGTAATAACGCGGAGAGGAGTAGTACACCGCCCCTCCGGAATACGCCGGAGCGACCGGGCGATAACTGTCGTACACGTAGCCGCTGCTGTAGCTACTGCTATAGATCGGCTGCGTATAGCTTTCTGATTCGTAATAACCTCCGTAACAACCTGCCAGGGACAACGTCATCAAAGCGGTAAGCAATCGTCGATACATGGCGGCCTCCCGGACCGCGGTAGAGCTCGAACCAGCGGCGCTGGTCGGCGTTCCCGAAACTGCAGAGAACGTTAACTGAGACTGCGAATTGCAGACCTAGTGCCCCACTGCGGTACCGAGGCGCCAGACGGCGCCCTGCATCAGTGCACACTTGGCCCTTCGTAAAAACCCAAACGTCTTCCCGACTCAGGCGCCACAAGGGTTTGCGCAACTTGGCACAACTCTCGCTTGGAAGAGGGTGTGCAGGAGTCATCTCAGGTTCGCGGCACCACAATTTGCAATAGCCGACTAGGGTTCCGGCTCGCGTTTAGCGAGTGGCTGGTCCGAGAGTTGGCGACCTCCAGTAGAGGTTACACGGCGGGATAAAAGCCCGGGAGACAGGACACCAGTGGTGTCGCCGTACTCCTGACCGCCCTTTTCGCTACTGGAGACACCCCATGCAAAAATCCCGTCTGTTCAGTCTGCTCACCGCAGGCGTCTTCGCGGCATTGAGCCTCTCGGCCACCGCCGCTCCGAAAAAAGATTTCGACGTCTGCTGGACCATTTATGCCGGCTGGATGCCATGGGAATACGCAGGGACTCAGGGCATCGTCGACAAGTGGGCCAAGAAATACGGCATCAACATCAAGGTCACCCAGCTCAACGACTACGTCGAATCGATCAATCAATACACCGCCGGCCAGTTCGATGGCTGCACCATGACCAACATGGACGCCCTCACCATTCCCGCCGCCGGTGGCGTTGAAAGCACGGCGCTGGTGGTCAGCGACTTCTCCAACGGCAACGACGGCATCGTCCTCAAGGGCGACGGCAAAAAAGTCACCGACCTTAAAGGCATGGACGTCAATCTGGTGGAGCTGTCGGTGTCCCACTACCTGCTCGCCCGCGCGCTGGACTCGGTGGACCTGACCGAAAAAGACCTGAAAGTCGTCAACACCTCCGACGCCGACATCGCCGCTGCTTTCAACACCAGCGAGGTCAAGGCCGTCACCACCTGGAACCCGATGCTCTCGGAGATCAAGGCCAAGCCCGGCGTCACCGAAGTGTTCGATTCCAGCAAGATCCCTGGCGAGATCATGGACATGATGGTGGTCAACACCCAGACCCTGGAAGACAACCCGGCACTGGGTAAAGCCCTGACCGGCGCGTGGTTTGAAGTGGTGGCGCTGATGAACGCCAAATCCGCCGAATCGAAAGCCGCACTGGAGCACATGGCACAGGCGTCGGGCACCGATCTGGCCGGATTCCAGTCGCAGCTGGACACCACCAAGTTGTTTGCCACCCCCAAAGAAGCGCTGGACTTCGTCACCAGCAAGCAGCTGCCGTCGACTATGCGCAAGGTCGCTGACTTCTCTTTCGACCATGGCCTGCTCGGCGAAGGTGCCAGAGACGCCAGCGCGGTCGGCATGACCTTCGCAGGCGGCGTGACCGAAGGCGACAAGGCCAACCTCAAGCTGCATTTCGACCCGAGCTACGTGCAGATGGCTGCCGACGGCAAGCTGTAACAACCAAAGGTCTTTGCCATGCGCCTGATAAACCGCCGCCCGGATCGCGCCAGTCGATTGATCCTGGTGCTCCTGCCGTTCGCCCTGTTGCTGTTTGCCTATTTCACGGGCTCGGCGACGCGGCTGACGGAAAACCCCAACGACAAGCTGCTGCCCAGCGCCGTGCAGATGACCGATGCGATTAAACGGGTGGCGTTCATACCCGATCAACGCACCGGCGAATACCTGCTCTGGCAGGACACTGGCGCCAGTCTGCAGCGCCTGGCAATCGGCCTGGCCATCAGCGCCGTGGTCGGGTTGTGCCTGGGCATCGCGTCGGGGGTGCTGCCCTTGTTCAGCGCGCCGCTGTCGCCGTTGCTGACGGTGCTGTCGATGGTGCCACCGCTGGCGATTCTGCCGATCCTGTTCATCGTCTTCGGCCTGGGCGAGCTATCGAAAGTGATGCTCATCGTCATCGGCATCACGCCGGTGCTGGCCCGTGACCTGGAGCAGCGCGCCCGGGAGATTCCGGTCGAGCTGCTGATCAAGGCGCAAACCCTGGGCGCCTCGACCTGGACGCTGATCCTGCGGGTGGTGCTGCCGCAATTGCTGCCGCGCCTGTTGATCTCCCTGCGGCTGGTGCTGGGATCGGCGTGGCTGTTTCTGATCGCGGCCGAAGCCATCGCCTCCACCGACGGGCTGGGTTACCGGATCTTTCTCGTGCGGCGCTATCTGGCGATGGACATGATTCTGCCTTACGTCGTGTGGATCACCCTCCTCGCCTGGCTGATGGACTGGGGCCTGAAAGCTCTCACGCGCAAGGCATTCCCGTGGTACGAGGGTGCGCGCCCATGAGCTTTATTTCGGTCAAAAACGTCTGGCAGCAATATGGCGATCAGGTGGTGCTCGAAGGCCTGAACCTGAGCATTGCCGAAGGCGAGTTCTGCACACTGGTGGGCGCGTCGGGCTGCGGTAAATCGACGTTCCTGCGCCTGCTGCTGGGCCAGGACGTCGCCAGCAAAGGCACGATTCTGCTGGACGGCCAACCGCTGGCGAAGGAACCGGATTCGACCCGAGGCGTGGTCTTTCAGCGCTATTCGGTGTTCCCGCACTTGTCGGTGCTGGACAACGTTGCGCTGGGCCTTGAATTGCCGCGCTCGGCGCTGCTGGGGCGGCTGTTCGGTGCCGCCAAGCGTGACGCCCGCGAACAGGCGGCGGCGCTGCTGCACAAGGTCGGCCTCGATCACGCGCTGGACAAGTACCCGACGCAATTGTCGGGCGGCATGCAGCAGCGTCTGGCCATCGCCCAGGCGCTGATCATGAAACCTCGGGTTTTGCTGCTCGATGAGCCGTTCGGCGCGCTCGATCCCGGTATCCGCAAGGACATGCACGCCCTGCTGCTGGAGCTATGGCGGGAGACGAAACTGACGGTGTTCATGGTCACCCACGACCTGTCCGAAGGTTTCAACCTCGGCACCCGACTGCTGGTGTTCGACAAGGTCCGCATCGACCCCCACGCCCCCGGCGCCTATGGCGCGCGCATCACTTACGACATTCCCCTGAACAGCGATCGTCGCGCCGCCCGCGTGGCGCTCGATTCGCTGAAAACGGTTTGAAGGACATTGACCATGACTGAATCAACCCCGCTGTTTCCCGTGTTCGCCGAAGAACTCCTGCCAGGCGGCGGCCACCTGTCGTTCGTGCTCAAAAGAGGCGAACTGCTGCGTCTGACCGATCTGAACGGCAACGCCAACGTCAGCCTGACGATGTTCAACGCCCATGAAAAAACCGAGCGCCTGAACCTGCCCGACAGCCTCAAATGCCAACACACCGCCAAGCTCACCACCGGTCACTGCCTGTATTCGGACATGGGTCGGGTACTGGCCGCGATCACTGCTGACACCTGCGGCTGGAGCGACAGCATCGGCGGCGTGCTGTGCGCCGACGAGGTCAGCGAAAAATACGGCCAGGGCCGCTACCAGGAACTGCGCAACGGCTTCTTCCGCAACGGCGCTGACAACTTGCTGGTGGAGATGGGCAAGTGGGGCCTGGGGCTTTCCGATCTGTTGATGACGCTGAACCTCTTCAGCCGGGTCAACGTCGACGATCACGGCGCGCTGACCTTCGTCCCGGGCAATTCGAAAGCGGGCGACAGCATCGAGCTGTACGCGCCGATGGATACGCTGGTGGTCATGACCGCCCTGCAACACCCGATGGACCCCAACCCCGAGTACGCACCGCAGCCGGTCCAGCTGAGCTGGATGAAGGCCGACCCCAGCGTCGCCGAACGCTGCCGCACGTCCCGCGAAGAAAACGTGCGCGGCTTCATCAACACCGATCGCCTGTTCGCCTGAGGAGTTTCGCCATGAGCACTGCACACTCTCATCACCACACGAACGCCCCCGTTTCCATCACCCACATCCCGGCGGGCGAGCCATCGCTGACCGAACTCAAGGCCGGGCAGACCCTGCGCCTGCTCGACCTCGAAGGCAATCAGGCGGTCGACACGCTGTTCTACAGCCTTGCCAACCCCCGCGAACGCTATGACGTGCAACGTACGTTGCGCCGGCAGAACAACGTTTACCTGAGCAAGGGCAGCGTCCTGTATTCGAACCTCGGCAAGCCGATGCTGACCATCGTCGAAGACACCTGCGGACGCCACGACACCCTCGGCGGCGCCTGCGCCCAGGAGAGCAACACCGTGCGTTACGCGCTGGAGAAAAGGCACATGCACAGCTGCCGCGACAGCTACCTGCGCGCCTGCATCCATGACGGTCGACTGGGCAAGCGCGACATCGGCCCGAACATCAACTTCTTCATGAACGTGCCGGTCACGGCGGACGGCGGCCTGACCTTTGAAGACGGCATTTCCGGCGCCGGCAAGTACGTCGAACTGCGCGCCGAGATGGACGTGATCGTGCTGATTTCCAACTGCCCGCAGCTGAACAATCCGTGCAACGGCTACAACCCGACCCCGGCGGAACTGCTCGTCTGGGACTGATCGCTCACTGCGATTCCAAGGCTTCGGCGCGAGGGACGGCCTTCGTGCAACGCGTACCACAGCGGGACGGCCCGCTACCCAGTGTGGGGTTGATCGCTATCGATCCCCGGGGTCTATGCCATGTTCGACAAACTGCTGATCGCCAACCGCGGCGCCATTGCCTGCCGCATCCTGCGTACCCTTCGCGACCTGCAGGTCGGCGGTGTCGCGGTGTACGCCGAAGCGGACGCTGCCAGTCTGCACATCCTGCAAGCCGACGAAGCCCACAGCCTGGGCGAAGGTGGCGCCGCCGGCACGTACCTGGCGGTGGACAAGATTCTGGCTATCGCCAAAGCCACCGGCGCCAAAGCCATTCATCCGGGTTACGGCTTCTTGTCCGAAAACGCGGCCTTCGCCCAGGCCTGTGAAGACGCCGGCATCGCCTTCGTCGGCCCGACGCCCGAGCAACTGCGGGTCTTCGGACTCAAGCACACCGCCCGCGCCCTCGCGAAACAGCACGGCGTGCCGATGCTCGAAGGCACCGAACTGCTGGACAGCCTTGAAGCCGCATTGAGCGCTGCCGAAACCATCGGCTACCCGGTGATGCTGAAAAGCACGGCGGGCGGCGGCGGGATCGGCATGCGCGTGTGCCACAGCGCCAGCGAACTGAGCGAGTCGTTCGAGGCCGTCAAACGACTCGGCCAGAACAACTTCAGCGACGCCGGCGTGTTCATCGAGAAGTACATCCAGCGTGCCCGCCATCTGGAAGTGCAGGTGTTCGGCGACGGCTGTGGCGAGGTGATCGCCCTCGGCGTGCGCGACTGCTCGGTGCAGCGTCGCAATCAGAAAGTCCTCGAAGAAACCCCCGCGCCGAACCTCCCCGCCGGCATGGCCGATGAACTGTGTGCAGCGGCGATCAAGCTGGCAAAAGCGGTCAACTATCGCAGCGCCGGGACCGTGGAGTTCGTCTTCGACAGCGACGATCAGCGCTTCTATTTTCTGGAAGTGAACACCCGTTTGCAGGTCGAACATGGGGTGACCGAGCAGGTCTGGGGCGTGGACCTGGTGAGCTGGATGATTCAGCTCGCGGCCGGCGATCTGCCGCCGCTCGTTAAGTTGCGGGCGGGCTTACAGCCTGTCGGCCATGCGATCCAGGCGCGCTTATACGCAGAAGACCCGGGCCGGGATTTTCAGCCGAGCCCAGGGTTGCTGACCTCGGTGCACTTCCCCGCCGCCGACGGCAAACACTTGCGCATCGACACATGGGTCGAGGCCGGGTGCGAGATTCCGCCGTTCTTCGATCCAATGATCGCCAAGGTCATCAGCTGGGCGCCGGACAGGGCGTCGGCCAGCGACGGTCTGGCCCAAGCCCTCAGTGAAACGCGGCTTTACGGCATCGAGACCAATCGCGACTACTTGCGGCAGATCATCGCGGACGTGCCGTTCGCCAGCGGTCAGCCGTGGACGCGGTGCCTTGAGGAGCTGAGCTATCGTGCCGACACCTTCGAGGTGCTGAGCGGCGGCACCCAAACCAGCGTTCAGGATTATCCGGGGCGTCTGGGTTACTGGGCGGTGGGCGTGCCGCCGTCCGGTCCGATGGACAGTCGTTCGTTGCGTCTGGGTAATGCTCTGGTGGGTAACGCGGAAGGCTGCGCCGCGCTGGAAATCACCATGAGCGGGCCGACGCTGCGCTTCAACACCGAAGCGGTGATTGCCGTGACGGGCGCGGTCATTCCGCTGACGCTGAATGGCGAAGCGCTGCCGATGAATCAATCGTCGCTCGTTTCGGCAGGCTCGACGCTGGTGCTTGGTACCATCGCTGGCGCCGGTGCCCGCAGTTATCTGTGCGTGCGCGGCGGGCTGGACGTGCCGGATTACCTGGGCAGCAAGAGCACGTTCACCCTGGGCCAGTTTGGCGGTCACGGCGGACGGGCATTGCGTGCGGGGGACGTGTTGCATGTCACGCCGCTGGTGGACCGCAGCGCAGGCGAGCAGTTGGCGCCCGCGCAGATCGCCGAGCTGCCGGCAGTGCGGGACATTCGGGTGATCTACGGCCCACACGCCGCTCCCGAATATTTCACTGAGCGCTACATCGAGACCTTCTTCGCCACCGATTGGGAAGTGCATTTCAACTCCAGCCGCACCGGCGTGCGCCTGATCGGGCCGAAGCCGGAATGGGTGCGTGCCGACGGCGGTGAAGCGGGCCTGCACCCGTCGAATATTCACGACAACCCGTACGCCATCGGCGCGGTGGATTTCACCGGGGACATGCCGGTGATCCTCGGTCCGGACGGGCCGAGCCTGGGCGGGTTTGTCTGCCCGGTGACGATCATCGAGGCGGATCTGTGGCAGTTGGGGCAGCTCAAGGCCGGGGACAAGGTGAGGTTTTATCCGGTGAGTGTCGAAGCGGCCCGCTCGCTGAAACTGAATACCGATCTGGGCAGGAATGAGCTTGCTCGCGAAGAGGTCGGTACATCCGATGAATATGTAGCGACTCGACCAGAGTCTTCGCGAGCAAGCTCACTCCTACAGGGTTTAGCGTTGACTTCACCGGTTGTGTTCCCACAAGGTGCAGCGTTGGCCTCGCCTGTGGTGCTGGACATCGGCAAGGACGACACCCGTCTCGTGGCCCGCCTTTCCGGCGACACTCATTTGTTGCTGGAAATCGGCTCGCCGGAGCTGGATCTGGTGCTGCGCTTCCGGGGCCATGCGCTGATGCAGGCGCTGGAAAGCAAACAGCTGACCGGGGTGATCGACCTGACGCCTGGCATTCGTTCGCTGCAGGTGCATTACCAGCCCGAGCAACTGCCGCTGAAGACGCTGCTCGATGTGGTCGCCGGCGAGTGGGACGAGGTCTGCGCCAGCAAGAATCTGGAAGTGCCGTCGCGTATCGTTCATCTGCCCTTGTCCTGGGACGATCCGGCCTGTCAGCTGGCCATCGAGAAGTACATGACCACCGTGCGCAAGGACGCGCCCTGGTGCCCGAGCAACCTGGAATTCATCCGCCGCATCAACGACCTGCCGAACCTCGACGAAGTGCACCGCACCGTCTTCGACGCCAGCTACCTGGTGATGGGGCTGGGCGATGTCTACCTCGGCGCGCCGGTCGCCACGCCGCTGGACCCCCGGCATCGGCTGGTCACCACAAAATACAACCCGGCGCGGACCTGGACCGCCGAGAACTCCGTCGGCATCGGCGGCGCGTACATGTGCGTATACGGCATGGAAGGCCCCGGCGGTTATCAGTTCGTGGGCCGCACGTTACAGATGTGGAACCGTTATCGCGCTGTGGCGGCGTTCGATGGCAAGCCGTGGCTGCTGCGGTTTTTCGACCAGATCCGTTTTTATCCGGTCAGCGCCGATGAGCTGCTGACCATCCGCCGGGATTTCCCCCTCGGGCGATACCCGCTGCAGATCGAGCACAGCACGCTCAACCTGACCGAGTACCAAGCCTTTCTGGCCGATGAAGCACAGAGCATCGCCGCATTCCGCAACCAGCAGCAGAGTGCGTTCAACGCCGAGCGCGAGCGCTGGATCGCCAACGGCCAGGCCTCGTTCGAGAGCGACGAAGCGGTGGCCGAATCCACGGAAGAAGCCGCGCTGGAAAGCGGGCAGACCAGCATCGACAGCCATATTGCCGGCAACCTCTGGCAGGTGCAGGTCAGCGTCGGCCAGCGCGTCGAAGCGGGGGAAACGCTGGTGATTCTGGAGTCGATGAAGATGGAGATTCCGTTACTGGCACCCCACGCCGGTGTGGTCAGCGACGTCCGCGTGCAGCCTGGCTCAGCGGTGCGTGCCGGGCAACGGGTGGTGGTGCTGGACGTAGGCTGATTGGCACTGTTGTTCCTTGCGGCTTGCAGCTTGCAGCTTGCGGCTTAGCGATTGCAGCTTTCCCCCAGGCATAAAACGCGGTGGCATACGCGATACATAGTTAACGCCATTGCAACCCGGCATCGCGCCATAGTGGGCACCTTTCCCCGTGGCGCGATTTTTCATGAACGACCGTAGCAGCTCTTGTTCCGCGAGCGGCCTGGATCTCACTTCCAACGACACTCTCCCCGATGGCAGCGCCTTAAGCGTTTCTCCATTCGCGGAGCGCGTGCGGCCGGCACAACCCCTCGAACCCGCTGCCGTCGCGCCCGCCGAAGTTCACACGCTCAATCACAAAAGACTGATGCGCCAGGCCGTTAGCCCGGTCGCCGAATTGTTGTACGGATCGGTCTGGGTGCTGAAGGCCTGGCAACTCGATCTGGCATTTCCGCCCCCAGTCGTCAGCCATCTGGACCAGAGACTGCAGGAAACCCTGCAGGCGCAATTTGGCGCCCCCCTTGACATCGATGAGCTGCACATCCGCTTTAGCACTGCGCTGGAGCCAGCCGTGGAGGCCGATGGCCGGGAGCGTTTCGAGCTGCGCCTGACGTTGCGCGAGCTGGCCAGAGAAGTACTGAACCCGCCAGCATTGCTCGCACTTCGACGGTGCGCCGAGGCTGATCGCCCGCTGTCGGCTTCTACACCCACCCTGACCGTCTCGGTTTTTTTCGAGCTGCTCACCGAAGCCCGATGGACGCTGGAATATGAGCAGGTGCAGCGTCAGTTCTGGGAGCAGCACGGTGACACATGGGAGATGCTCGCCAAGCTGGCGTTTCTCGATGGTGTGACCCGTTTGCATTCGCGCAAGCGCGTCGATAACGAGGGCCATCTGCTGGCACTTGATGCGCTGGGGCTCGAGGGCTTTCCGCAAACCCTTCAGGACTTGCAGCAGGTCAGGTCATCGGGACGCTCGGAGGTGCGCGGACTCGCGCTGAACGGCGAGATCATCCCCGGTATCTTCCACGTACGATCCAACACCACGGGGCATTGCTATGTCCATGTGCTGGGCAGCACGCCTCAGTGCCATGAGTACATCAGCGATGACGCGCCCTGGAGGGCGGACAAGGTGCTGGAGGCGATCAACGCCTCGGCCTGGCATCGGCTGAATCTCTCCCTGGAAAGCGCGCAAGCCCTCCTCACGCTGTCGGCTCCCGCGGACGACGTGTTCGCTCAACTGCGTGTCGCCCAGGAACGCTTTTGGGCTACACGACTGACGGGCGTCGACGCGGTTGCATCACCCGACGCATTCATCGACGACGACCATGCGGCGCTCATGCCCATCGAGCCCGCGATGGCATTAGTCAGCGCCCTCGATCACTGGCAACACCATGAGCCCTTGCTGGCGCGACTCCCTACGCCCCTCGGGGTTGCAAACCGGCTTATGGGTCAGTGGCTCAGGCAGATGTCTCCCGGGTTCGATCGGTTCCCGTTGAAGCAAACCCACACGGCGACCACAGACCCGCAGCGGGTGTTCGTCCGCTACCTGCCCGGCACGTCGAGGACGCCTTGGGGTCATCCGCGTATTGCCGCAGCGAACGTCACCTTCACGCCGGATGACACGCCCGTCACGCTGGGTCAGGCACTGATGCGCCGGTTCAGGGCACGACTGCCTCAGGGATACGATGATGAAGGCGGTCGCTGGGTCGTCTATGCAGACCCGAGCGGCCAAGGGACGTGGTCGCCCGAGGCGGAGCTGAATATCAGTGCGGCCGCCGTCGAGGCGTACATTCAGGGCATCGACTTTCTCGAACACATGCAGCGCCGACTCGACCAGTTCTGGCAGCAGCAACGCGCTGACATCGAGCGCTCGCTCTGGTCGACGTTTGTCAGCCAGGCGCTGCTGGCCCTCAAGAGCGGCGAACTTTCCAGGGACAGCTTCAACTTCATCATAGGCGCCATAGAGCAGGCTCAGCAGGTGTCTCTGCCGCAAACGCCACCTTTCGGGACATCACGCATCCGCTGGAGCGCTGCAGGGCTATACGTCAGCAACGGCCTGCCACTGAGTTCCGACTGCCCTCCCTGCGTCGGCTTGCTGATTATCAGCGCTCCCGACCAGGAAGGCGGCGTGCTTTATCAGGCCGGGCAGTCCACGCCCTTCGTGGCATTCAGCAATCGTCAGCAGCTGATCAGCCATTTGAAGGCCGCAGCCGCTAACCCTGCATGGCGCGAGACGGTGCTCAACTACATGCCGTGCCGTTTTCACGCCAGACTCAGCTACATCCTAGAACTGTGGGGCGGCGTTCGTGCGCCCGCAGAACCGGTTTCGATCCTGCGCCCCTGGACCGAGCCGTTGTACCACCCGGATACCCATGCCGCCCGACGGCATCAGCTGTGCGAGCATCACGTGTCCGGCTCGCCAATGGGATTCATCTGTGAGGGCCTGCGCCTTAACAGCCAGTACGACGCCGAGGACAGCATCGTGACCGACCGCGAACAGGCACTCGGCGCCTGGATTCAACACCTTGATCGCCTGCAACTGCTGTTGGCACCGATAGCGCTCGTTCTGCCGGCCGCCTCGATAGCGGCGCTGACGGCCAGCGCCGCGAGTGTCGCGCTGGGCATACAGGCCGCCAACCTTCCCGGCGACCGCCAGGATGAACGGCGCCAGGTGATGTTCGCCCTCTTGTCTCTGGGGCTGTTGCACATGGCTCCGGCCACACCACGACTTTTGCAGGCGTTCCGCAAACTGGCAGCGCCGACTGCATCTCTGAGTCGAGGGATTGGGCGAGAGGCTGCGCGGGGCCACGTCGCTCCGCCTGCCCGTCGTTTCGGGGACTGGCTGCGGCGGGCGACCCAGGCGCGCAAGACGCTGATCAAGCCGTTTTTCAACGGGACTGGACTGATGAAGACGTGGAGCGTGGCGGGCAACGCCGAATTCGGCACTTCAGCGGTTAAGGTGTGGAAACTGGGGCGCAAGTTTCTGCTGTGGACATCAGACCGGAGCCAGGCCCGCACCCTGGTCGTCAGCAGCCATGGCTACTACCTGCCATGGACACGCACGACAGCGATCCCGAATGGCACTGAATTGAGAACCTTCGCGCCCCACGGCCATGAACTGGTTGACCCGATGCTGCACCGCATCGCCAGCCAGTCGGTAAGGCCGTACGCAAGGCTGAACAGTACACAGACGGTTCCCGGCCCGGGTGTCGGGCCCTTTCCCGACCTGTTGGCGGGTGACACGCTGATGGCCGGCACCTCGCTGCCAGGGCGCATCAAGAACTACACCCTGGCGAAATTTCAGAGCGAGCACTATGAGAGCTATCGGGACATCTGCCAGATCGTGCGCAACAGTCACCAACCTCCGTTACCGAGCCCGCTCCCTGCAACGCCCATGGATGTGCTGACCGTGCGCAACCGGTTCGGCATGACCAACCCGACCCTGCAGGACCTGTTCGGGGAGTTGCATCGGCAAGGGATTCATTACGACAACATCCTGCTGGTGCATTGCCGCTGCCCTGCCGTCGGTTCAATGCTGGGGCGCTCCCCCTCTTTTGTAGCATCCAAGGGGCCGTCGCCCATCACCCCGTAGGCGCGTTGCCCGAGATCACATGCTCATGGCGCGAGACAGGGCGGCGCGCTAGCATTGGCGGCATTCAAAGGCGGCGCCCTACATGGACACTCACATCATCGACACGAGCATCTGTCCGGTTTGCGGCGCCGGTAACCGCTGCACCCTGGCTGATCCGCGCACAGTGGACCAGGCCTGCTGGTGTTTCACCGCCGAGATCGACCCGGCGGTATTGGCAGCTCTGCCGGAAGAGGTCCGTGGACTGGCATGCCTCTGCCCGCGATGTGCCGGCCTTGAAGCGGCGAGCCGCGATGCGTCTTGACCGATTCCTCAGCAACCTGCCGCGCTTCAGCCGCAAAGATGTACGACTGGCGCTGATCGCAGGCCGCGTGGAGGTCGACGGATTGCCGGTAAAAGACCCGCTGCATGAGGTCCGCGAATTCAGTCAGGTGCGGATCGACGACGAAGTCCTTCAGCTCGGCAAACCCGCCCGGTATTTCATGCTGCACAAGCCCCAGGGCTGCGTCAGCGCGACCGTCGATCCGCAGCACCCCACCGTGCTCGACCTGCTTGATGAACCGGACAAGGACGATCTGCACATCGCCGGCCGCCTGGATTTCAATACGTCCGGGCTGATGCTCATCACCAACGATGGCCAGTGGTCACGCCGGCTGACGCAGCCGACCACCAAACTGGCGAAGGTCTATTACGTCGAAACCGAAGACGAGGTCGGCGCGCATTACATCGAGAAATTCGCTGAAGGGTTTTATTTCGCGTTCGAGGATCTGACGACACAGCCGGCCGAGCTGACGATTCTTGCCAGTCATTGCGCCCGGTTGAGCATCGTCGAAGGGCGGTATCACCAGGTTAAAAGGATGTTCGGCCACTTCGACAACAAAGTGACCCGGCTGCACCGTGAAAGCATGGGGCCACTGATGCTCGACTCCGCATTGGCGCCCGGACAGTACAGAGCCCTGAGTGCCGATGAAATCGCCTTGATCTGAAACCTGCGTCCCATTGCCTACCTGTCACGAAACCCGTGCAACGTGTCTCTGCGCACCCCGTTTTTTCGTCAGGAGACATGGAGATGAAGCCAGAAATCGCTGTGCTGGATATACAGGGCCAGTTCCGGGTTTACACGGAACTCTATCGTGCAGACGCCGCCGAGAAGACCATCATTCTGGTCAACGGCTCGCTGGCCACGACCACCTCCTTCGCTCAGACCGTGCGCAACCTTCATCCGCAATTCAACGTCGTGCTGTACGACCCGCCTTACGCCGGGAAATCAAAACCCCACAATGCCCATGAACGCCCGCTGACCAAAGAGCTCGAAGGCCAGCTGCTGCTTGAGCTCATCGACCATTTCAACGCTGAACTCCTGATGTCGTTCTCATGGGGTGGCGCGGCGGCGCTGGTCGCTTTGGCGCACCGGCCCAAGCGTATTGAAAAAGCGGTGATCAGCTCGTTTTCGCCCGTCATCAGCGAGCCACTGCGCGACTACCTCGAACGCGGCCGGCAACATTTCGGCTCTTACAATCGTCACGGCGTCGGAGAGTTGCTCAACAGCACGTTGGGCAAACACCTGCCCTCGCTGTTCAAGCGCTACAACCACAAGCACGTTAGCTCCCTGGATCTGCACGAGTACACGCAGATGCACCACCACATCGATCATGTGCTGGACGCGAGCAATCATCCTCAGATGAAAGCGGCCAAGCGCATCAACGTGCCGGTGCTGTTCATGAACGGCGCATGGGACGAATACACCTCTGCTGCCGACGCCCGCCACTTCGCCCACTACATCCGTGACTGTCACTTCAGCACCATTCAGGATGCCGGGCACTTTCTGGACATGGAAAACAAGGCGGCGTGCCTGGCATCGAAAAGCGCGCTGCAGGGGTTTCTGACGCCCGCACCCGAACCCCGCCGCGTTCACTACAGAACGGTGCAGTCTCAACAGGCGTTTTCGATGTGACTGGAACGGGAAATGAAAGGGCAGCAGACGGGGAAGGAATGGGTCTGTTGCGAATTCCGATGAGTGCCAGTGGACGGCGAATCAGGGGTGAGCGAGATGGCAGTGGAACGGTGCGGCATATAACGCTTCAATTAACACGCGGCATCTGGTACAAAGTCAGCCGCGCCAAAGGCGTCGATTTAAAAGCGGGTATAGTTTAGTGGTAAAACGAAAGCTTCCCAAGCTTTAGTTGAGGGTTCGATTCCCTCTACCCGCTCCATCTCCTCCAGTGTTTCCGGGCCTTCCAGCCGCCCTTCCCCTCCCAAGTTTTTTATCCGCTCATGTTTTGCTCGAAGCAACGCAAAGTTGCTAACGGTGCGTGGACGCCCATTCGGCACTCAGCTATCGTTCTGGCTCGTGCAACGAGGGTCTCTGTGTCCTCTATTGATCGGCAATGCCCAAGCAGGACTCCTGCAGACTCTCTCGCCCCTCAGAATTTAGCTCAGAATGGACGCTCATGATTTATCAATGCAACGGATGCCACAGAACCACTTTCGAAACCGCCTGCCCTTGGTGTAACAGCTCGCAGGTTTCTCCCTCTGCGGAGCTGCGTGCTCAACATCTGACGCCGCTTGATCCGTCCTTCTATCCTGACTTTCAGTACCAGTCCAAGGGGCTTATCAAGGATTTCTTGGGCAAGAAGAAGGAGCAGGCGCAGCTGAACGATCTGCTCAACAACGTGCTGAGGAAATATGCTCAGCTCAGGCAGCCGTACTTCACAAACTTCATCCATACCACCCGAGAAACCGCGTCTGGGTCGACTGACGTGGGTGTACCTGGCCCAAGAATGGATGGCGCGTATACAGAACGTGAGCTGTTCAGAGAAGTGCTGATCAGAAAGGGGTTCGATGAGCTTGAGGGCTTGCCTTCACTGCTGGACAAACTGTTGCTGACCACCGCGTTCAACTCGACCTACTTAGGTTTCTCAAGAGAGCTCAGCCGGCACATCAAAACCGATCTGACCGAGACCCTTCGCTCGTGGATCGATGAAGCGGGAACGACCTTTCGCTCTGACCTCGCCCTCTTCTACTACTACCTGTGGGAGAACGATATTTCCTATCCAGGAGTGCAGTTCAACCCTCAGGTGAACGTTACAGCAAATACTCCATTGATGGGATTGCCGGTGTTTCGTAGCGGGCTCAGCCTATGCGAGGCCATCTACTTCGACATCCTCGTCGAGCGCCTCGGCAGCCAGCTTGAGCACTTCAATCCGAATCGATTTATCACCATGTATCTGGTGGACGCCATGGACGGTTTCCAGTTCGAGGCGTTCTTGGTCGAGATCTTCCAGACCATAGGCTTCGATGTTAAAGAGACTAAGAAGACTGCGGATCAAGGTGCCGACCTGTTCGTGACTCGGTTCGGGAAGAACATGGTGATCCAAGCCAAGAATTACACTGGCTCAGTAGGCAATGCTGCCGTCCAGCAGGCGATCTCGGCAAAAGCCTTTTATGGGTGCGACGAAGCAATGGTGATTACCAATTCGTACTACACCAAGTCGGCCAAGGAGCTGGCCACCACTGCTGGTGTGCGATTGGTGGATCGGGAGGGTTTGCAGACCTATCTGGATGATTACAATCAGAAGCTGATTGAGGTGTTCCAGGCTGAGTCGGAGGAGCAGTAGGCAGTTTAACCTCCGTCACGACGCTTGGCGCTTGAGCTTATATCGAGAACCCTCCGCGCGCTGAGCTTTCAGAGATGCTCGACTGCAATCTGCTAGGCCAAGTGGCAAGCCCACGGGGTTGTCCCGCAGCCATGGTTCCGCAACTGCATAGCGAAATGCTGTCCAAGCCGCAGTAGAAGCTCTCCCCCAGCCCCAGGAAATCTTGAATCCATTTCTTAGAACTATTAATCAAAAAGGACTTAATTTATGCAACGGAACGATGCTGAGAAACTGCTGAAAGTCGCCATCAACAAAGGCGCCGCCGCGTTTAGGGACGGGCAATGGGAGGCGATTGATGCTCTGGTCAACCATCGCAAAAAGTTGTTGGTCGTCCAACGCACTGGCTGGGGTAAGAGCTCTGTTTACTTCATCAGCACAAGGATTCTGCGTGATCGAGGGCAGGGGCCAACCATAATCATATCGCCTCTGCTGGCTCTGATGCGCAACCAGATCGAGGCAGCTCGGCGGCTTGGAATCAACGCCGTGACCATCAACTCCACCAATACTCACGAATGGGAAAATGCCCGCCAAGCTGTACAAGCCAACCGAGTGGATTGCCTATTGATCTCACCAGAGCGGCTAGCAAATGACGGTTTTATGGAAAAATTTCTGCAGCCAATTGCGGATCGCATTGGCTTGATGGTGATTGATGAGGCGCATTGCATTTCCGACTGGGGACATGATTTCCGGCCCGATTACCGGCGTATCGTTAACATTCTGCGCTTCCTCCCAGCGAATACTCCCGTATTGGGGACGACTGCGACTGCAAACACGCGAGTGGTGAGCGATATTCAGGCTCAGTTTGGAGATATCCAAATCGTCCGTGGCCCGCTGACGCGCGAGAGTTTGGCGTTACAAAACCTGATCATGCCAGATAAGGCTAGCCGTCTGGCATGGTTGGCGCAAACCATTCCAACCTTACCTGGGACGGGCATCGTTTATGCGCTCACCCAGCGCGACAGTGAGCAGGTAGCCCACTGGCTTCGGGCTAATGGAATCGATGCTGCTTCCTATCATAGTGAGGTGGTCCACCCTGACTTTGGCAATAGCGATCAATATCGCCAGCACCTGGAGGACGAACTGCTGGCGAACAACCTAAAGGTACTTGTGGCGACCACCGCGTTAGGTATGGGCTATGACAAGCCCGATCTTGGCTTCGTCATTCACTATCAAGCGCCTAGCTCGATTGTTGCCTACTACCAGCAGGTCGGTCGGGCAGGACGGGCAATCGACTATTCACTGGGTTTGCTCATGTCTGGGGAGGAAGACGAGAAAATTCATGCGTTTTTCAGACGCGCAGCGTTTCCGCCCGCTGGGCATGTCAACCATTTGCTTAGTGTCTTGGCAAAATCCAATGGGCTGACGGTTCGTGAGCTAGAAGAGCACAGCAATCTCTCCCATGGGCAGATAGAGAAAATCCTCAAGCTCCTGAGCGTCGAGAGCCCAGCGCCACTCATCAAGCACGAAAGCAAGTGGTTACGCACCCCAATCCATTACGAGCTGGATCAGAGCCGTATTAACAGACTTAACGAGCTACGTGAGCTTGAATGGCAGCAGGTTCTGGCATACTTGGATGAACCAAGGTGTCTCATGGCGTTCCTACGACACGCATTAGATGACCCGGAAAATGACGCTTGCGGAAAATGCATGCGCTGCCTAGCCAGGGAGTTGGTATCAAGTAAAGTGGACAGTAGATTGGTGCATCAAGCTGCTACCTTTATTCGCCATGCCGAGCTTCCGATCAAGCCCAAGAAGCAGATCGCCAAGGGAGGCTTCGAGCACTACGGTTTCCCGACCAACCTCCCGCTCAACATACAGGCGGCTGAAGGTAGAGTCCTCTCCCAATGGCGTGATGGAGGCTGGGGAGAATTAGCTGCCAACGGTAAGGAGCACGGCCATTTTGACGATGCTTTGGTTTCAGCCATGGCTGAAATGATCCAATCGCGCTGGCAACCGAATCCTAAACCTACCTGGTTGTGCTGCGTGCCTTCTCTGGGGCATCCAGTGTTAGTCCCTGACTTTTCTCAGCGTTTAGCGAATGCATTGGGGATTCCCTTCGTCAATTGTGTGAGCAAGGTAAGGCAAAACGAGCCACAGAAGTGGCAAAACAATCGCTTCCACCAGTGTCGGAATCTAGATGGTGTGTTCGCTGTTAATGCACATATCCCTATTGGCCCAGTGCTGCTGGTTGATGACATGATCGACTCAGGCTGGACGATGACCGTCATTGCCGCACTGCTCAAACAAGCGGGCTGCGAACACGTCTATCCGCTGGCAATCTCATCTACGGCAAGCAATGCATGATAAATACCAATACTCAGTCGATCCTCCTGTTGACGTCTTACTTTTCAAAATCTGTCGGTGGCGCCAAACCGCTCTCTCCGACGGAATGGGGACGATTTGCTCAATGGCTAAAGGCTCAAGGGAAGACGCCTGCAGACTTGGTGACGGCTGAGCCACATGCTGTGCTTGAGGGCTGGCTTGATGAAAAAATTTCCTTACCACGCATTGAGCAGTTGCTTGAGCGAGGCCATGCGCTGGCCCTGGCGTTGGAGAAGTGGAGCCGGGCTGGATTGTGGGTGCTGACTCGATCAGATGCCGACTATCCGAAGGCACTCAAGCACCACCTACGTAACAGTGCCCCACCTGTGCTCTTCGGTTGCGGAAATCCGCGGCTGCTGAATCAACGTGGCATTGGTGTCGTCGGTGCACGCAAGGCGGATAATGCCGACCTTTCATACGCCACTTCTTTAGGTAGGCGCATCGCGCTGGCCGGCATGACCGTAGTCTCAGGTGGCGCACGGGGCGTCGATGAGGCTGCGATGCAGGGCGGATTGACCGAGGAAGGAACCGTAATCGGTATTATGGCTGATAGCCTTTTGTCGGCAGCGTTAGCCAGCAAATGGCGGAATGGTTTGATGAACAACAACTTAGTACTGGTTTCACCATATTTCCCCGAGGCAGGATTCAACGCCGGAAACGCGATGGCTAGGAACAAATACATCTACTGCCTGAGCCAGGCTGCAGTGGTCGTTCGCTCCGAAACCAAAGGCGGAACCTGGAACGGCGCCATCGAAAATTTGAAAAAAGCTTGGGTACCCCTGTGGGTTAAGCGAGATGCAAACCCAGAGTCTGGAAATTACGCGTTAGTGTCGCAAGGCGCGCGATGGCTGGAATCAGCGGCGGATCATGTGGATGTGCACAGACTGAATGCTCAAGCCGAGCAATGGCGTGACCAAGCGATGGTGTCTGGGTTACCACCCGCCGATCAAGTTGTTTCTATCTCGAAAAAAGAGCCCGTCAGACCCGATACCACTGGAGACGAAGCGCCACAGCAACTCCCCCAGGACGATGGGATGAGCAGTCAGGATACTAATTCGGCTTCGACTCAAGCCACAGCTTTTGGCGACCTAAGTTTTTATCAATTTTTTCTCAGAAAGATAGCATTCCGGGATAGCCCAGCAACCGCTGAAGAGCTAAGCGAGCAATGGGGCGTCTCCAAGAAACAGATCGATGAATGGCTGAAGCAGTCGGTAGCTGAGGGATGTGTTCAAAGACTGACGAATCCCGTCCGTTATCAGCCGTTGGAAAATCGGGAGTTTGAAATCAGCACAACTGAAAATTTAGCCCATGCATCCGATGGACAAATGGGATTCAAGCTGGATTTATAATCGAGCAATAGTAGATTTTTAATGATGCAATATTTTGAGCAAATTGTTTGCCACTTCTACTTCGCCCTCCTCCAGTGTTTTTTGGGCCTTAAAGCCCCGCCCGTGATTTGAACTCACGACATGTCCAAGGCCATCACTCCCACCCCACCTGTCTTGCAGCTTTTTCATTACCGTTGATCCCCTGCTGAAAATCCGCAGCACAGTTTTCGACCACGCTGCCGATACAGAGAAACCAGTCGCTCAAAATTCACACAACGACTGACGAATTCTCAAGGCAGTGACGATCATGCAACACATACCCTTGGCAACCTTCGAATCCATTGGCTGCGCCGAATGCCGAAATCTTGAAGCGCTGGGATTCGACTTCACCATGGCATTCCAGCCTATCTTCAACGTTACCACCGGAGCGCCCTTTGCTTATGAGGCGCTGGTCCGTGGCGTCAATGGCGAGTCGGCTGCATTCATTCTGGGTCAAGTCAACGACGGCAACCGCTACCGTTTCGATCAGGCGTGCCGGGTGAGGGCCATCGAGCTCGCGACGCAGTTGGGTCTTCCCGCCATTCCAGACTGCAAGCTGAGCATCAACTTTCTGCCCAAAGCGGTGTATCGGGCGGAAACCTGCATTCGCGCAACCCTTGAAGCGTCCAAGACGTTCGACTTCCCGGTGGATCGGCTCATGTTCGAGGTCACCGAAGGCGAGCGCGTCGAAGACCCGAACCACCTCAAATCCATTTTCGAAGAGTACGCGCGGCAAGGCTTTACCACCGCCATCGATGATTTCGGATCAGGTTATTCCGGCCTCAACATGCTGGCGATGTTTCAGCCACAGGTCCTGAAAATCGACATGGCGCTCACTCGTGACATCGACCGGGACGCTGTACGTCAGGCGATTGTTGAAGGGATTGTGCTGGTTTCCAAGCGTCTGGGTATCACCGTCGTGGCCGAAGGCATCGAGACCTGCGAAGAACGCAACGCCCTGCTGAATCTGGGCGTCGAGCTGATGCAGGGCTACCTGTTTGCCAAACCCATGATCGGGCGCCTGCAACCGATGCCGGTGGAACTGATAGGCGGCTCAGACGCTGTCGACGTGGCCTGATTCTCCTGGCGACATTCGACATTGCATGGGCTGCAGGTCCGTCGCAAAAGCGAGACGTCAATCCGCCGCGTGGGTCGCTGCCTGTTCGATCAACGCGGCCACTTCCTGCGGACGAGACTCATAAACCGAGTGACTGGCGCCTTTGATCTCGATGGTGTGGCTATTGGCCCGTTTGGCGTACATGCGCTCAAGGTCCGGGTTGATGATCCGGTCCGCCCCGGCCACAGCGTACCAGCTAGGCTTCGTCTTCCATGCGGGCACGCCAGCGGGTGTGGTGAACACTGACGCGGCGGTCGGTGCCTGGGAAATGGCTTCGAATTCAGCCTGAGCGTTGGGCAGGTCAGCCGCGAAGTCCGCGGGGTAGAACGCAGGGTCGAGGGACAGGAAGCCGTCAGCGGTTTTCTTCACCGCCTTGGTGGCGTTGGGGTACAGCTTGCCGTTCTGCGCTTCGGTTTCACCCTGGTCCAGCGCGTGGGCGGCGATGTACACCAGGCCCACGACGTGAGCGTCATTGCCGACATCCGTGATGATCGCGCCGCCATAGCTGTGACCCACCAGAATCGTCGGGCCTTCCTGCTGGTCAACGATACGCTTCACGGCCGTCACGTCATCGGTGAATGACGTCAGTGGGTGTTCAGCGATCGAGACGTTGTACCCATCCTTGCGCAGGATCTCGTAAACCGGCTTCCAGCCCGCCCCGTTCACAAAGGCGCCGTGGACCAGCACGATGTTCTTCACCGGTGCAGCCTGCGCCGCACTGGCAACGCCCAGCGCGAGGGCGCCCGCCGTAAAAACGCTTAGCAGCAATGATGCGTTGATTCTGTTCATGGGGTGCTTCCTCAGTGTGCATTCATGGGCGGGGCTGGAGCGGGATAGCCAAAGCCAGGCCCCGCATTTGGCTGTGAACCATTGAATGCGCTGCACGTATCTGCGGTGTGTCGTTGAGGGGGAGCTTTAAATCAGCGCGTATCGGTAGGGGGGCTGGATACGCGGGTATACAAAGTCCACCGTATTTCATGTGGGACCGGCTTTTGCCGGCGGTACCTGATTGAAACATCCCCTTTCTCATGCTCCGCCAATCTGGATGCTAAGTCCGTCAGACTCCCTCCGCAGATGAAATCCCTGTCCACCACCCAGCGGCTGGGCAGCTATCCCCTTTGACAACACTCAGCTGGTGGTTATGATAACCACCGCAGATCCGAACACGGAGGTGACGTGAATAGCCGACAGCTAATTGCTTACATTGAGGCTGATGGTTGGTATCTGGTACGGATCAAGGGCAGTCATCATCACTTCAAACACCCTATAAAATCGGGGCTGGTGACGATTCCTCATCCGAAGAAAGATCTGCTGGCCAAGCTCATAAGCAGCGTCATGAGACAAGCTCAACTCTAACGAACGGGCTATTACTCTAGTCCGAGGAGAACACCAAGTGCTCTATCCAATCGCGATTCTTCCTGGCGATGCGCAGCACGCATGGGGTGTCGAGGTTCCAGATATTCCTGGCTGCTTCTCAGCCGGTAACGATCTGGATGACGCCATGGCAATGGCTCGTGAAGCTATCGAAGGCCACCTTGAGATCCTGGCTGAAGACGGCGCAGCCATTCCCGCCGCTCAGAAGGTGACCGTGCACCAAGCCAATCCTGACTTTGAGGGCTGCATCTGGGCACTGGTGGACATAGACGTCACCAAATACCTGGGGAAGGCTGAAAAACTCAACATTACCTTGCCGGCTCACCTACTCACCCGCATAGACGAACACGTGAAACATCATCCCGAAGTAAAAAGCCGCTCAGGATTTCTGGCATCCGCCGCATTGAAAGTGCTGCAGCAGGCTTGAGCGGAACCAGGATGCTGAACAAATCTCCACCCGGCCTGTAGGCACAAACAGTCACCCACAAAAAAGCCCGGAAAATCCGGGCTTTTTAATGCCATCAACGCTTACGCCGCAAGGCTCGACGACAGGGACTTCTTGTACTGAGCCTTCATCGCTTCCATCTGCGCGCCCAGCTCTTCCAGCTTCTGCTTGCCCAGCAACTTTTCAGCTTGCGGGAACATCTCTTCCTCTTCTTCCTCGATGTGGTGCTCCAGCAGCTCCTTGACCACTTTCACACGACCGGAAAACTCCGGGGTGGCAGGGTCGGTTTGCTTGAGGTCCGGCAGCACAAGCGCATCGACAGTGCGGTGCTCTTCCTTGGCTTCGTAGTACATGATGTCCTGCTCTTTGCCGCCTGCTTCTTTGAACGCCGGATAAAGTATTTCTTCCTCAATCTTCGTATGGATGGTGATTTCAATTTCCAGCTTAACCAGCAAGTCGGTGCGTTTTTTAACACCGCGCTCGGTGGATTCGCTTAGTTGGGTCAAGATGGCTTTTACGCGTTCATGGTCGGCTTTCAATAGTTCGATGGCGTTCATGGGGATTTTCCTCTAGATCACGGTAAGCGGATCGATCTAAGTGCCGACCCTGCAGGTTCGTGATGAGAGTTGCATCGAGCGTGCCGATATCGCGAAGTATTGAAAAGCCTGACTAATCAAACAGTTATAAAAATACAAAAAATACGAAATCGTGCAGGCTGCATGAAACTTCGCAAACGGATAGTGCAGTTCACAAGTTGCTATCCACCCGATTGAGCTCCGGTAAAAACCAGAGCTCAAATGGCGATAAACCGCGTCATTAGTGCGCTTTAATCGCAGGTGCCAACGCTGTTCGCTCTTGATAAGCAGGCAAAGAAGCCGCGAACGCCATGGCTTCTTCGCGGGTGGAAAACGAGCCTAATCGATCGTGATGGGTGCAGACCCGCCAGGGACCGTTGTTCACGTTGATCACATCGTAGCCGTTGAAGTGCGTTTTGCTGAGTATTGCGGTATGCATGGTGATCTCCCCCTCATTCAAGAGAGTGTTGTGGGATGTCGGATAAAACCTTACACCCGCCCTTCACTCTATAGGCATTACCGAGACCGGCGGCTCCCTTCTCAAAATGGGTGGAAGCCGGGATGCCGCGTTGACAACGCTGACCTGGGTTTCTATAAGTCCCCTCCGTTCTGGCGTCCGGTCAGTACCTGCTCACCTGAAAGCGAAGCGAGATGATGGAATTCACGGATTTTGATGCCGAACTGGCCGACTGGAACACCCTGCAAGCCGCCACTCCCTGCTCGGGATTGCTGCTGGGTAACGGCGCCAGTCTTGCCGTGTGGAAGAACTTCGCCTATGACTCGCTGTTCGAGCTGGCGCAGACCACGCGCAACAAACCCTTGAGCGCCACCGAGCTGGCGCTGTTCAAATCCATGGAAACGGAAAATTTCGAGCCCGTACTCAGCGGCTTGAAAGTCGCCATGCGGGTCAATGCGGCGCTGACCATTGGTTCGTCATCGCCACGTAACCGGTATTTCGCGATCAAGGAAGCCCTGATTCACGGCATCCGCTCGGCGCATATTCCGTGGCGGCTGATGGAAGCGGCGACCGTCGCCAGGATCAGCGACGCCCTGAGCCAATACCAGACGGTGTATTCCACCAATTACGATCTGTTGGCGTACTGGGCAGCCATGCATGGCGCGCAGCCGTTCGATGATCTGTTCGACGACGATGCGATATTCAACCTGCACCGCACCGACAGCCACGCCACCCGTATTTTGTACCTGCACGGGGGCATGCATCTGGTGAAGAACTTTGATGGCACGGCGCGCAAGCTGATGTCCTCGGAGAGCACGCTGCTGGGCAGTTTCGCGATCAACGCGCTGGAGGATGTGCCGCTATTCGTATGCGAAGGGCGCAGCGACGACAAAATGAAGATCATCCGCGGCTCGGACTATCTGTCGTTTTGCCACGGCCAGCTGGCGCAGCATCAGGGCGCGCTGTGCGTCTTCGGCCACTCGCTGGGCAAGCAGGATCGACACATCCTCAACGCCATTCTCCAGGCCCGTCCCACGCGCATCGCCATCTCGGTGCTGCCGCGCAGTGACGCCTTCATCCAGCACCAGAAACGCCGCTACAGCGAACTGTTTGAAGGGCAGAACATCGAGCTGACATTCTTCAACGCCACCACCCACCCGCTGGGCGATCCGCAGCTTGCGGTGCCGGTGGCGCGACTGAAGGAAGCGTTGGAGTTGAAGAAGAGCTGAGGTTTAACGCGGTGAGTGCTCATATTCCCAACCCCGACAGGCCAATGCCACGTGCTTGGGGATAAGTGCAGCACCGCTGCTATAAGCAGTAATGGTTCGACGCGTAAAGCCCAGCTCGATGGCCGCAGCCGAGAGCGAAAGGTTGTTCTTGGCCATCCACTGTTTGAAGTCGCGCGTCGGCATGACTTCGCCGGCCTGCTCCAGCGCGAGCCGGTGAAGCGTCGACGCAGACAGCTCGATATCATTCCCCCACGAGACGTCGAACCCCCAATCACCCACAGCCACCTGACTGAACAGCGTTTCATCCTTCAGCGGCACCAGCGCTTCAAATTGGTCGATGTAGACCGACAAATCAACGGTATGACGCTTGCCGTTGTTCCAGTCGAGGATCAACGAGCGGCTGCTCGCGACAGGTTGCGCAGCGACGATGCGTAATTTGCTGGTCATGTCTCAAGTCCTCCGATTCTGCTCATACCAGATACGCCACAAGTCCCCGGTATGATTCCTGGCCCACTGCAGCGCTTCTTTCAGCGCCTTCCCCTCAGCGCCCCTGCCTAAGACCCTTAAACCGTCAATCTGCACGAATGACTCCCCGTCAGGCGTCTGGACATGGAAATGGGGTGGGGCATGGTCGTCCGGATAGATTTTGATCTTCCAGTTGCGATTGTTATGTACGGTAGCCATGGCGGGATACTAGAGAAATTTTTTCCCCAGCACAAACTCTGCTGACAAAAACAAAAACCGGACCCTGCAGGTCCGGTCTTGCAATCTCCCACCGCTTCCAATCTTCCCAGCCACTGCCCTTTACTCGTTACCTTCCGACAATGCCCCCACCAACACGGCCCCACCCTGGTTGTGTTTATTGACGCTGGTGGCGACCGATTCGGTGGTCAGGCGCATGCTGCCGAGGGCGGCGAGTCGGTCGCTGCTCGTCGTGTGCACGACGCTGCCCGACCATTGGGCGGCCACCGTCGCCAGCCATGCGAAAAGGAATACCACGACACCCTGCAACGCCCATTTTCCGATAACCGACACGATGATTCTCCTGGCTGAATTCGACGGCACCCATTTGACCTTCCAACTGTTGCAGGATCGTTGCATTCAAGTTCTGCACCAACATTTAGAACGATTCAGCCGGCAGCCACAAAACCCTCGAAAACGGCATTTCCGCCCTCGCCTCCCGTACGCGATTCCCGGCTAAAGCCGGTCCTGCAATGAGGACGCCCGCCAGTCCCGGTCAATGCACGCAATCCAGATGTGGGACCGGCTTCAGCCGGGAAGAGGCCGGTTTGAGCGCCGCAGAATTAACATGCGAAGTGTACGGACGATTCCGCGCCCATCTGTAAAGGGCCGCCGCCCCGGTTCTGTGGCTGAATACCCGTGCGTTTCGCACCAACAAGAACAAGGCACGCCCCACTATGTCCTCTCGTGAAAACACCGGAATGGTCCTCGGACTGATCGGCGTGGTGATCTTCAGTCTCACGCTGCCCATGACCCGCATCGTGGTGCAGGAAATCCATCCCTTGCTCAACGGGCTGGGCCGCGCCTTGTTTGCGGCGGTGCCGGCGGCAGCATTGCTGCTGTGGCGCAGGGAAAAATGGCCGACCCGCGCGCAGTTCAAGGCGCTGATGGTGGTCGCACTGGGTGTGATCGTCGGTTTCCCGGTGCTGTCGGCATGGGCGATGAAAACCCTGCCCGCCTCCCATGGCGCACTGGTCAATGGCCTGCAACCGTTGCTGGTCGCCATCTATGCCGCCTGGCTGTCCCACGAGCGTCCATCGAAAGCCTTCTGGGCCTGCGCGGCCATGGGCAGCGTTCTAGTGCTGGGTTACGCGCTGATCAGCGGCGCCGGCAATCTTCAGGCAGGTGATGTGCTGATGGTCGCCGCAGTGGCGATCGGCGGGCTGGGTTATGCCGAAGGTGGGCGTCTGGCGAAAGAAATGGGTGGCTGGCAGGTGATCTGCTGGGCGCTGGTGATTTCAATTCCGGTGTTGATCGTGCCCGTCAGCTATCTGGCGTGGCAGCACCAGGGCCCGATTTCCCCCGGCACCTGGTGGGCCTTCGGCTACGTGTCGCTGTTCTCGCAATTCATCGGATTCTTCGCCTGGTACGCCGGGCTGGCCATGGGCGGCATCGCGCGGGTCAGCCAGATTCAGCTGGTGCAGCTGTTTTTCACCATGGCTTTTTCGGCGCTGTTTTTCGGTGAGCACATTGATCCGACGACCTGGATCTTCGCCGCCGGTGTCGTGGTCGTGCTGGCCATCGGGCGTAAAACAGCTGTGATTGCACCCAAACCCGTTGCCGCCGCTCGCGTTTAGCCGAGCAGTCCGTCCGCCTGGAGCAAGCGCTCCAGGCACTGCTCCTGAATGCCGTAGAACACTTTCAGCTCCTGAATCTTCGCCAGCAATTCAGCAGGATCCGCCGGGGTAGCCCGCTTGACCGCCAGAATCATCTTGTTCTTGTTGGTGTGCTCCAGAGAGATGAACTCGAAGACTTTGGTTTCATACCCGCACGCTTCCAGCAGCAACGCGCGCAAGGCATCGGTAACCATCTCGGCCTGCTGGCCCATGTGCAAACCGTATTGCAGCATCGGCTTGAGCAGCGTCGGGCTCTGGATCTGCAGGCGGATCTGTTTGTGGCAGCACGGCGAGCACATGATGATCGAGGCGCCCGAGCGGATGCCGGTGTGAATGGCGTAATCGGTGGCGATATCGCAGGCGTGCAAGGCGATCATCACGTCCAGTTCGCTGGGCGCCACCGAACGCACGTCACCGCACTTGAACACCAGACCCGGATGCTCAAGCCGCGCGGCGGCGTTGTTGCACAGGGTGACCATGTCCTCACGCAACTCGACGCCGGTGACATTGCCTTCGGCCTGCAAGGTGTTGCGCAGGTAATCGTGAATGGCGAAGGTCAGATAGCCCTTTCCCGAACCGAAATCCGCAACCGTCACCGGCTTGTCCAGCTTGATCGGCGACGTCGCCAGCGCGTGGGAGAACACCTCAATGAACTTGTTGATCTGCTTCCACTTTCGCGACATCGCCGGGATCAGCTCGTGCTGCTTGTTGGTTACGCCCAGGTCGGTGAGGAACGGCCGGCCCAGTTCCAGATAACGCTTTTTCTCGCGGTCATGCTCGGCGGTGGGGGCTTCGCGTTCTTGCTGGGCCTTGTTGCGGAACAGCGTGCTCTTGCCCTTCTTGCTGAATTCCAGCTGCACTTCATCGGTGAGCGACAGCAGATGAGCGTTCTTGAAGGACTCGGGCAGCAGGCTGGCGATCAGCGTCTGCGCCTCGTCGAGGGGGTGATTCTTGGTGAAGTCGCGGGTCTTGTAGCGATAAACGAAGGACAGGCACGGCTGATCCTTGACCGTCACGGGCTTGATGATGACCCGCTGCAACTCCGCTTCAGTTCCGACGTACTTGGCCAGCACCAGTTTGATCAGCGAATTTTGCGTCAGGCAGGTGTCGAGCAGACTCAGGAACTGAGCGCGGTGATCCTGCGCAGGAAGGGTGGCGGGTGCGGTAACGGACATCGGAGAGCGCCTCGGGAGCGGAAATGCGAGGCGCTATTTTAGGCGGGTCGAACGCAGCAGGTGCAATTAAATGACGCAGAGCGTCGGAAGATGCATTCCCACGCAGAGCGCGGGAACGATCATTTCCCGGCACTACCGGTCGCACAGCGATAGCCTTCTGTGGGAGCCGTACGGGCCGCCAAGATCTGCGCTGCAGCGATGAAGTACGACTCAGTCTAAAACCACCAACCGGTTCGGCAACTCGTTGCGCGCCTGGGTCACCGGCACTTGCTCGCTCAGCACGTCGCCGCACGAACGAATGCACCCGACAAACCCCTCCAGAATCCTGCCGTCCCTCACCTGCTTGGTGAACGTCTCGACCATCGCGCGCCAGACCTCGTTGTCCACACGTCGGGCAATGCCGTCGTCAACGATGATCTCGACATAGCGCTCGGCTTCGCTGACAAAAATCAGCACGCCGGTGCCATTGGCGGTGGCGTGCAGGTTCTGTTCGAGAAACTGCCGACGGGCGAGATTGCCCGCCCGCCAGTGCCGCACGCGGACAGGCACCAGCCGCGTGGTGATGCCGGGCAACCGGCACACCAGCGCCACGACGATGAACGTAACAACCTGCGCCAGCAGCAAATGATTGGCATTGAGCCAGCCGGTCAGCAGGTTAATCAGCCCCGGCACGAGCAGCGCGATAACCCCGGCCCAGATCAGCGGCACGTAGGTGTAGTCGTCAGCACTGGTCGCCAACACCGTTACCAACTCCGCGTCGGTCTGACGCTCGACGGTTTCGATGGCGTGGGCAACCCGCTGCTGTTCGTCTTTATTGAGCAATGTCATGCACGTAAACCCTTCCTGAGCGAACAACTACCAGCCACCGGAGGCACCGCCCCCGCCAAATCCACCACCGCCACCGCGCATACCGCCGGAGCCGGAGCCCGATCCTCCTGAACCGAAGCCGCCGGAACCGCCGGAACCGAAACCGCCAAATCCACCGCCGCCACCGGAGCCGATGGACCTGCCCCGTCCGGAACGTGCGCTGATGTAACTGATGACCACGAACAACACCAGAAACAGCAGGGTCACTTTCCAGTCGACGCCTTCGTCCTCGCTCGCCGCTGCGCTGCCGGTTGCGCCGACCGCGGGCTCGGCAAGAGGATCGCCGCCGAGCACCTGCACCATCGCTTCGGCGCCTTTGCTGATACCGCCGACGAAATCACCCTTCCGGAAAGCCGGGGTGATGATCTGATTGATGATCACCGATGACTGCGCATCCGTCAGGCGATCTTCCAGCCCGTAACCCACTTCGATGCGCACCTTGCGCTCGTCCCGGGCGACCACCAACAGGGCGCCGTTGTCCTTGCCCTTCTGCCCGATGCCCCAGTGACGACCCAACTGATACCCGTAGTCCTCAATGGTCGAGCCCTGAAGGTCTGGCAACGTGACCACCACCACTTGCTCGGTGGTCAGTTCTTCATGGGCGCGCAGCATCTGTTCGAGATGCTCTTTGCTCGGGCCGTCGATCATCCCGGCGGTGTCGACGACGCGCCCGGTCAGCGGCGGAAACGTGAGGTCGGCTTGAGCCCACTGGGCAAACACACCCACCGACATCGTCAGTAACGCGACCAGCACTCCCCGGCGCGCGCGTCCCATCAGAACTTCACTTGCGGCGCTTTATCAGCGTCAGCGGCGGTGGCTTCAAAGTTCGGACGTATCGGCAGATCGCTGTACATCACCGTATGCCACAGACGGCCCGGGAAGGTGCGGATCTCGGTGTTGTAACGCTCGACCGACGTGATGAAGTCGCGACGCGCCACCGCAATGCGGTTCTCGGTGCCTTCAAGCTGGGACTGCAGCGCGAGGAAGTTCTGGTTGGATTTCAGGTCCGGATAGCGTTCCGAGACCACCATCAAACGGCTCAATGCGCCGGTCAGTTGACCCTGTGCATCCTGGAACTGCTTGAGTTTGGCCGGATCGTTCAGGGTGCTGGCGTCCACCTGAATCGACGTCGCCTTGGCCCGCGCCTCAATAACGGCGGTCAGGGTGTCCTGCTCTTGCTTGGCGTAGCCCTTCACTGTTTCCACCAGATTGGGGATCAGGTCGGCGCGGCGTTGATACTGGTTCTGCACCTGCGCCCAAGCGGCCTTGACCTGCTCGTCGTAGGTCGGAATGTTGTTGATCCCGCAGCCGGACAACAGTGTTGTCAGCAGCATCATCAACACCAGTGACAATTTGTAACGACTGCCCCGGCTGTGGTCATAACGCTCTGTTTGCATGGCGTGCGTGCTCCCTGTACTCATCAATAATTAGTCCTGTCAGTCATGACTTTAGCCAAACCGGACGATCCCCGGCATAATCCTGCCCCATCGCGTTGTCAGGGCTCTGGATTGCAGGGCCACAATCAGATAAAACTCGTTGCGCTACTGATGCTCATATGAGGCAGGAGTTCAGCGACGTTGCCGTCCTGACGACAATAAAAACCAACGGTTCGACACCTATAACAATGGCTGACCGGTATTACGCGCGAGTTGCCGGCAACGCCTTGAGAAAACCATTCATGAATAAGCTGTGTTTACTGAGTCTCGTCATCGGCCTGGTCAGTCAGTCCGCCTGGGCCGAAAGCGCCACCAACGGCGTCGGCACCGCTTCCACGCTGCCAGCCAAGAATGCATTCATCACCAACCTGATGAAGCAAATGACCCTCGACGAGAAGATCGGTCAACTGCGCCTGATCAGCATCGGTCCGGAGATGCCCAAGCCGGAGATTCTCAAGGAAATCACCGCAGGCCGCATCGGCGGCACGTTCAACTCCGTCGTGCTGCCGGACAACCGCGCCATGCAGGACGCTGCCGGGCACAGCCGCAACAAGATCCCGATGTTCTTCGCCTTCGATGTCGTCCACGGCCAGCGCACGGTATTCCCGATCAGCCTGGGTCTCGCGTCGACCTGGGACATGAACGCCATCACCCGCACCGGTCGCGTGTCGGCGATCGAAGCCGCCGCCGACGGCGTGGACATGACCTTCGCGCCGATGGTCGACATTACCCGCGACGCACGCTGGGGCCGCAGCTCCGAAGGCTTCGGCGAAGACACGTATCTGGTGTCGCGCATCTCCGCCACCATGACCCGCGCGTTTCAGGGCACCAGCATGCAGGCCCCGAACAGCATCATGGCAGTGGTCAAACACTTCGCGCTGTATGGCGCGGTCGAGGGCGGTCGCGATTACAACACCGTCGACATGAGCCCGGTGCGCATGCAGCAGGACTACCTGCCGCCGTACCGCGCGTCGATTGACGCTGGCGCCGGCGGCGTGATGATCGCGCTCAATTCCATCAACGGCGTGCCTTCCACCGCCAACGCCTGGCTGCTGCAAGACGTGCTGCGCAGGGATTGGGGCTTCAAAGGCGTGACGGTCAGCGACCACGGCGCGATCAAGGAATTGATCGACCACGGCGTGGCCAAGGATTTCCGCGAGGCCGCCAAGCTGGCGATTAAAGCCGGCGTCGACCTGAGCATGAACGACAAAGCCTACGGCGAAGAGCTTCCGGGGCTGGTGAAGAGCGGCGAAGTGTCGGAGAAAGAAGTCGACAATGCCGTGCGTGAGGTGCTCGGCGCGAAGTGGGAAATGGGCCTGTTCGCCAACCCGTACCTGCGTATCGGCGCGGCAGTGGATGACCCGGCCGACCGTAACGCCGAAAATCGTTTGCATCGCGCTGAAGCCCGCGATGTCGCGCGCAAGAGCGTCGTACTGCTGAAGAACCAGAACGACACCCTACCGCTGAAGAAGCAAGGCACCATCGCTGTGATCGGTCCGTTGGCCAAAAGCTCGATGGACATGATGGGCAGCTGGTCGGCGGCCGGTCTGGCGCGTCAGACCGTCAATGCCTACGACGGTATCGCAGCGGCGGTCGGCGACAAGGCCAAGCTGGTCTACGCGCTGGGCTCCAACGTCACCGACAACCAGCACGCCATTACCTACCTGAACAAGATGGACGATCAAATCGCCATCGACCCGCGTCCCGAGCAGGAGATGATCGACGAAGCCGTCAAGGCCGCTCAGCAGGCGGACGTAGTGGTCGCGGTGGTCGGTGAGTCGCGCAACATGTCCCATGAAGCGGCGAGCCGCGTCGACCTGGTGATCCCGGGCCGTCAACGTGAGCTGATCCGCGCGCTCAAGGCCACGGGCAAACCGCTGGTGCTGGTGCTGATGAACGGTAGGCCGCTGGCCTTGGGCGAAGAAAACCAACTGGCCGACGCCATGGTGGAAAGCTGGTTCCTCGGCACCGAGGGCGGCAATGCCCTGGCTGACGTGCTGTTCGGTGACTACAACCCGTCCGGCAAACTGCCAATGACCTTCCCGCGTTCCGTGGGTCAGGTGCCGGCCTACTACAATCACCTGAACACCGGTCGTCCGTATCGCCCGAATGACTCGAACTACACCTCGAACTACTTCGAAGAGCCGACCAGCCCGCTGTTCCCGTTCGGTTATGGCCTGAGCTATACGCAGTTCAGCGTGTCGGACATCACCCTGTCGATCAACAAGATGACCCGCAAGGACAAGCTGACCGCCAGCGTCATGGTCAAGAACACCGGCAAGGTCGCCGGGGAAACCGTGGTCCAGCTTTACCTGCGCGACGTCGCCGCCTCGATCAGCCGCCCGGTCAAAGAGCTGAAGAACTTCCAGAAGGTCATGCTGAACCCGGGAGAAGAGAAATCCGTGAGCTTCACCCTGACCGAAGAAGACCTGAAGTTCTTTAACCCGTCGCTGAAGTACGCGGCCGAGGCGGGCGAGTTCAAGCTGATGATCGGCCTGGATTCGGAGAGCGTGAAAGAGACGACGTTCAATTTGCTGTAAGGCAGGAATTCGGGGCGAATGCGCCAGCCACTGAAAGGAGGTCATGCCCATGCCCCGTTCCGTCCGCCTTGTGCTCTACGTGTTGCTGATCCTCGCCGGTGCCGTCATTGCGGCGACACTGGCGATGCATCAGGCTCAGCGGCATGCCCTGGAAGAAGACGCTGAACGTTCCAGGGATCGACTGGCGCTGTATGCCAACACGCTGCAAACCCTGATCGAGCGCTACCGGGCACTGCCGGCTGTTCTGGCCCTCGATCCGCAACTGCGGGGGGCGCTGAGCGGGCCGGTCAGCGCTGACACCACCCAGGCGCTCAATCTCAAACTGGAGCAGATCAACGGCGCTGCCCGGTCCTCCACCCTCGAACTGCTCGACCGCAACGGCCTTGCCGTCGGCGCCAGCAACTGGCGTCTGCCGAGCAGCTACGTGGGCCACAATTACGGCTTCCGTCCCTACTTCACGCAAACCCGCGCCACCGGCGTCGGACGCTTTTATGCCGTCGGCGTGACCAGCGGCATTCCCGGTTATTTTCTGTCGAGCGCAGTGCTCGACGAGGCTGGGCAGTTCATCGGGGCCATGGTGGTCAAGCTGGAGTTTCCGGACCTGGAACACACTTGGGCGCAAAACGATGACCTGCTGCTGGTCAGTGACGCCAAGGGCATCGTCTTCATCGCCAATCAGCCGGGCTGGCGCTACCGGGCCCTGCGGCCTCTCACCGAGCAAGACCGCGCCGAACTGGCTAGCACGCGTCAGTACGACAAGCAGCCGCTGGCGCTCTTGCATCAGGAGCCGCTGCGTACGTTCGGCGAGAACAGCCAGCTCAGCCGGGTCGACGCCCCGACCGAGCAGGCCGATTTCTTGTGGCAGTCGATGCCGCTGCCAAGCGAGGGCTGGACCCTGCACCTGCTGCGTAAACCTCAGCCTGCCAGTGAAGACGAGCGCAATGCCGGTCTTGCGGCGGCAGGCATCTGGCTGACACTGGTGTTCCTCGGGCTGTTTCTGTATCAGCGCTGGCGACTTGGCCGGGTGCGCCAGCGCAGTCGCGAAGAGCTCGAGCGGTTGGTCGACGAACGCACGCGGGACCTGCACACCGCCCAGGACGGTCTGGTGCAGTCGACCAAACTGGCGGCGCTCGGCCAGATGTCCGCCGCCCTCGCCCACGAAATCAACCAGCCGCTGACGGCGCAACGCATGCAACTCGCGACCCTGCGCTTGTTGCTGGAGCATGGCCGTGTCGACGATGCGTACAAGGCGTTGAGCTTGCTGGATCAGCAACTGACACGCATGGCTGCGCTCACCGGCCACCTGAAAACTTTCGCCCGCAAAAGCCCCAGCGGCCTGCGCGAACGCCTAGATCTCGCCACCGTGGTCGATCAGGCGCTGCTGTTGCTGGACGCACGGATTCGCGAAGAGCGCGTCAGCTGCGTGCTCGACCTGACGCGTCCGGCCTGGGTGCGCGGCGACGCGATTCGGCTGGAACAGGTGCTGATCAACCTGATGCGCAACGCCCTGGACGCGATGGGCGACAAACCGCTCAAGCGTCTGGAAATCCGCATCGACGCGCAAAGCGAGCACTGGTGCGTTTCGGTGATCGACAGTGGCGGCGGAATTGCCGAAGAGCATCTGGCCAATGTCTTCGATCCGTTTTTCACCACAAAACCGGTGGGCGATGGACTGGGCCTGGGACTTGCGGTTTCGTTTGCCATCGTCCATGAACTGGGCGGCCGGCTCAGCGCCGAAAACATTAACAACGGCGCGCGGTTTTTCTTCTGTCTGACCAAGGCCCCGGAGGCCGACGCCCCATGCTGAACTCGGTAATCGTGGTGGACGACGAGGCGCCCATTCGGGAAGCGGTTGAGCAGTGGCTCACGCTGTCCGGGTTCGAGGTGCGCCTGTTCAGCCGTGCCGAGGAATGCCTGGCGCAAGTGCCCGAGCACTTTCCCGGCGTGATCCTCAGCGATGTGCGCATGCCCGGCATGGGTGGCTTGCAGTTGCTGGCCGAGTTGCAGCGGCGAGATCGCGATTTGCCGGTGATCTTGCTGACCGGGCACGGTGACGTGCCGATGGCCGTGGACGCCATGCGCGACGGCGCCTATGACTTTCTGGAGAAGCCATTTACCCCTGAAACCCTGCTCGGCAGTCTGCGGCGGGCATTGGAGAAACGTGCCCTGGTGCTGGAAAACCGCGCGCTGCATGAGCAGGCGGACAACCGCTCGCGCCTGGATGCAACGCTGCTGGGGATGTCGCCGACGATGCAGACATTGCGGCGGCAGGTCTTGGACCTCTCGCAATTGCCGGTCAATGTGCTGATTCGCGGCGAGACCGGCAGCGGCAAGGAAATGGTCGCGCGTTGCCTGCATGACTTCGGTCCGCGGGCAGACAAGCCGTTCGTTGCGGTCAACTGCGCGGCGATCCCGGAGCAGTTGTTCGAAGCCGAGCTGTTCGGCCACGAAAGCGGCGCGTTCACCGGCGCCCAGGGCAAGCGAATCGGCAAGCTGGAGTACGCCCACGGCGGCACGGTGTTTCTCGACGAGATCGAAAGCATGCCGCTGGCGCAGCAGGTCAAGCTGCTGCGGGTGATTCAGGAGCGGCGGATCGAACGATTGGGGTCGAACCAGAGCATCGACATTGATGTGCGCATCATCGCCGCGACCAAGCCCGATCTGCTGGACGAAGCCAGGGCCGGGCGTTTCCGCGAGGATCTGGCGTATCGGCTGAACATCGCCGAGTTGCGACTGCCGCCATTGCGTGAACGGCGAGAAGACATCCCGATGCTGTTCAGCCACTTCTCGCGCCATGCGGCGGAGCGCCTCGGCCGCAGCGTGCCGACGTCGAGCGGTGAACAACTCAGTCATCTGCTCAGCCATGACTGGCCGGGGAACGTGCGCGAGCTGGCGAATACGGCCGAGCGCCAGGTGCTGGGGCTGGACGGTCCTGCTGCGCAAGGGACCCCGATAGGGCAATCGTTGGTGGCGCAGCAAGAAGCGTTCGAAGCCCACTGCATTCGCTCGGCGCTGAGACGGCACCGGGGCGACATCAAGGCGGTCATGAACGAACTGCAACTGCCCCGCCGTACGCTGAATGAAAAGATGCAGCGGCACGGGCTGGTGCGCGAGGATTTTCTGGCTGAAGTCAGTCCTACAGGATGATCGAAGTGCGTCAGTAGGACCGGCTTTAGCCGGGAAAAGACCAGCGTCTGCCACCAGATGTCACTGCTCGCCGCCGATCGGTGTAGGAGCGCGCTTGCCCGCGAAGAGGCCGGTACATCCGACGCATAATGGTCGTACGTGCCTACGCTTCGCGGGCAAGCGCGCTCCTACAGATCTGCAGTACGCCAATTGCCCTGCGGTGTAACAACCGACGCATTCCCGGCTAAAGCCGGTCCCACTAAAGTATGCGGTGATTCCGTGGGACCGGTTCATTCCGCCGGGAAGAGATCGGCGTCTGCCACCAGATCCCACTGTTCGCCGCCGATCAGTGTAGGAGCGCGCTTGCCCGCGAAGAGGCCGGTACATCCGACGCATAAGGGTCGTCCGTGCCTACGCTTTCGCGGGCAAGCGCGCTCCTACATTCAGATATGGTGCACGTCAATTGCCCTGCGGTGTAACAACCGGCGCATTCCCGGCTAAAGCCGGTCCCACTAAGGTACGCATTGTTTCTGTAGACCGGCTCCATTCAGCCGGGAAGAGACCAGCGTCTGCCACCAGATATCATTGTCCGCCGCTGATCGGTGTAGGAGCGCGCTTGCCCGCGAAGAGGCCGGTACATCCGACGCATAAGGGTCGTCCGTGGCTACGCCTTCGCGGGCGCGCTCCTACATTCAGATATGGGGCACATCAATTGCTCTGCGGTGTGAGACCCGACGCATTCCCGGCTAAAGCCGGTCCCACTAAAGTACGCGATGTTTCTGTAGACCGGTTCGATTCCGCAGGGAAAAGACCAGCGTCTGCCACCAGATCTCATTGTCCGCCGCCGATCAGTGTAGGAGCGCGCTTGCCCGCGAAGAGGCCGGTACATCCGACGCATTCGTGTCATCCGTGCCTAAGCCTTCGCGGGCAAGCGCGCTCCAACAGATCTGCAGTACGTCAATTGCTCTGCGGTATGACAACCGACGCATTCCCGGCTAAAGCCGGTCCCACTGAAGTACGCGGTGATTACGTGGCACCGGTTCCATTCAGCAGGGAAACGACCAGCGTCTGCCACCAGATCTCATTGTCCGCCGCTGATCAGTGTAGGAGCGCGCTTGCCCGCGAAGAGGCCGGTACATCCGACGCGTAATGGTCGTACGTGCCTACGCCTTCGCGGGCAAGCGCGCTCCAACAGATCTGCAGTACGCCAATTGCTCTGCGGTGTGACAACCGACGCATTCCCGGCTAAAGCCGGTCCCACTAAAGTACGCGGTGATTCCGTGGGACCGGTTCATTCCGCCGGGAAGAGACCAGCGTCTGCCACCAGATCTCACTGTTCGCCGCCGATCGGTGTAGGAGCGCGCTTGCCCGCGAAGAGGCCGGTACATCCGACGCATAATGGTCGTCCGTGACTACGCATTCGCGGGCAAGCGCTCCTACAGATCTGCAGTACGTCAATTGCTGCGCGGTGTGACACCCGACGTCTTCCAGGCTAAAGCCGGTCCCACTAAAGTACGCGGTGTTTCTCTAGACCGGCTTCAGCCAGGAAAAGACCAGCGTCTGCCACCAGATCTCACTGTTTGCCGCCGATCGGTGTAGGAGCGCGCTTGCCCGCGAAGAGGCCGGTACATCCGAGGCATAATGGTCGTCCGTGACTATGCATTCGCGGGCAAGCGCGCTCCTACAGATCTGCAGTACGTCAATTGCTGTGCGTTGCGACAATCGACGCATTCCCGGCTAAAGCCGGTCCCACTAAAGTACGCGGTGTTTCTGTAGACAGGCTTCAGCCAGGAAAAGACCAGCGTCTGCCACCAGATCTCACTGTTCGCCGCCGATCGGTGTTGGAGCGCGCTTGCCCGCGAAGAGGCCGGTACATCCGACGCATAAGGGTCGTACGTGCCTACGCTTTCGCGGGCAAGCGCGCTCCTACAGATCTGCAGTACGTCAATTGCTGTGCGTTGTGACAATCGAGGCATTCCCGGCTAAAGCCGGTCCCACTAAAGTACGCGGTGTTTCTGTAGACAGGCTTCAGCCAGGAAAAGACCAGCGTCTGCCACCAGATCTCACTGTTCGCCGCCGATCGGTGTAGGAGCGCGCTTGCCCGCGAAGAGGCCGGTACATCCGACGCATGATGGTCGTCCGTGCATACGCGTTCGCCAGCAAGCCGGCGCCTACAGGCCGTGTATGAGTCGAAGCAGGCGATTGTTCAAAGCCACCCCGACCGCTTGAAGCTCGCGAACAAGACCCCGCACCCGCCGACGATCACGCTTAACACCATGTAATAACCGTAATGCCAGGTCAGTTCGGGCATGTTCTCGAAGTTCATCCCGTAGATCCCGGCGATGGCGGTGGGGAAAGCCAGGATTGCGGCCCAGGCGGCAAATTTGCGCTGGGTCAGGCTCTGCCGTGAAGACTCCAGCAGCAGGCTGATTTCGATGGTCTGGCTGGCGATGTCGCGTAGGTTGGAAAGGTCTTCCATCTGCCGTTTGACGTGGATCTCCACGTCACGGAAGTAGGGGCGCATGTTCTTGTCGATGAAGGGGAAGCTGAGCTTCTGCAGCTCCTCGCCGATCTCCACCATGGGGGCGACGTAGCGGCGCAGGCGCAGCAGGTCACGACGCAGCGCGTGAATGCGGTGAATGTCGGATTCGTTGAGGTCCTTGCGCAGCACGTTGTGCTCAAGCTCTTCCAGCTCGCAGTGAATCTGCTCGGTGACCGGCTGGTAGTTCTCGGTGACGAAATCCAGCAGCGCATACAGGACGAAGTCTTCACCGTGCTCCAGCAGCAGCGGGCGGGCCTCGCAGCGCTGACGCACCACCCCGTAGGACTTCGAATCGCCATTGCGCGAGGTGATGATGTAGCCCTTGCCGGCGAAGATGTGCGTCTCGATGAAGATCAGCTTGCCGTTCTCGCGGATCGGCGCGTAGGTCACGATGAACAGTGCGTCACCGAAGGTTTCCAGCTTTGGCCGGCTGTGGACTTCCAGCGCATCTTCGATGGCCAGCTCGTGCAGGTTGAACTGCCGTTGCAGGGTGGTCAGCTGTTCGAGGTCTGGCTGCTCAAGGCCGATCCAGACGAAATGCCCGGGTTTCGCCGCCCAGGCCGCGCCTTCGTCGAGGGAAATGTTGGTGACTTTCTTTCCGGCGCTGTAAACGGCAGCGGCAACCACTCGACCCATAATGTCTGCTTCTTCTTTTAGGGAGAACTGACGCGCAGCTTAGCGCGCTCCCTGATCAGAGTCGGCGGATTTAAACGAGTTCGCAGGTTTTTTCAGGGCTGTTCAGCGTCTGTTGGGATGGCGGTAGCGGACCCACGGACGTGCGCGTCCATGCTGGCGATGCAGGTCTGCATCTGGCCGTGGCAGAGCGCGATGAGTTGCGGGATGTCTTCGCTGGTCAGGCCCGAAGTCGGGATAGCGGGCAGCGTACGGATGATCACTTCGCCACTGCTCCATCGATTCAGATCCATGCTGCGCACGTAGGTACTCACGCACACCGGCACGATGGGCACTCCGGCCTCGATCGCCATCTGAAACGCCCCACGTTTGAAAGGCATCAGTCCTTCGCCCTTGTTGCGCGTGCCTTCGGGGAACACCCAGATCGAGGTGTCCTTGTGCTGCAGGGTGTCGGTGGTCTGGAGAATGGCGCGGCGCGCCCGTTGCGGGTTGCCGCGATCAATCAGCACGTTGCCCGCCAGCCAGAACAACTGGCCAAAGAACGGCACCCATTTGAGACTTTTTTTGCCGATACAGACCGTGCGCGGCGGCACGATGTTGCCCAGGACAAACAGGTCATAGTTGGATTGATGGTTACAGATGATCACGCAGGGCCTGGCCTGCTCGAACTGCGGACTGAGCTGCGCAGTCAGGCGCAGCCCGAGAATCCCCATGGCGGGGAGGGCGTAGAGGCGAGCACACAGGCGGCTGTTGTCAGGGTTGAAGGGACGGCACAAGCCGAGCAATAACCCCAGCGCGCCGGCGACGATAAAGTGAAGCCCCATCAGCAACATACGCAGTACGAACAGCATGCAAAACTACCCGGTAGGCGAAAAGCCGCGCAGTGTACGGATGTGCACTGGAATCGGCAATCGCCCACGGGCCGGGCGGAGGATCAGGAATTTAACGGGATGTTTCAGGAGGAACGCGCCGCAAGGAATGCAGCGCGTTGTCGGTGATCCCTCAGAGCGGGATCTGACGATCCAGCTCGATCGCCCGGTCGAGGGTCTCGAGGAATTCCTTGCGCACTTTCAACTTGGTTTGCTTGTGGGCGCGCATGTTGATCTTCTTCATTTGCAGCGCCACGGTGCGCGCGGCCTCGGTGAGTTCTTCCGGGGCGACCACTTTGTCGAAGAAGCCGGCTTGCAGCGCGCCTTGGGGATCGAACATCTCGCCGCAGATCACCGAACGTCCGAAGGCACTTTTGCGCAGGCGATCACGGGCCAGCTCGATGCCGGCGTGGTGCATGGTCATGCCGATTTGCACCTCATTCAGACCGATGCTGAACGGGCCGTCGACGCCGATGCGGTAATCCGCCGACAACAGCAGGAACGCGCCCTTGGCCACGGCATGACCGCCGCACGCGACCACGATGGGGAACGGGAACGACAGCATCCGCCGTGCCAGCGTGGAGCCTTCGGCAACCAGAGCCATGGCGGCTTCCGGCGACGAGGTCATGATCTTCAGGTCATAGCCGCCCGAGAGAATCCCCGGCTGACCGGTGATGATCACCACGGCGCGGTCCTGCTCGGCGCGGTCGAGTGCAGCATTGAACGCAGCGACCACGTCGTTGCTGATGGCGTTGACCTTGCCGTTGGTCAGGGTCAGCGTCGCAACGCCGTCATCCAGTTGATAGGCGACCAAATCAATCATGGAGCGAGTCCTTTTTTGTTTTGAAGTGGCGCAGACGTTACTCACCCGGCAGGGCAAGGTAAAGCGTAAAGGATGACTGGCAAGTCAGGGGAGCGGGTCGCCAGCGCTGGCGACCCTGAGAGGGAGCGGAGAGGGGCGGTTAAACTTCGACTTCGTTCAGTTCGCAGTACTCTTCCCAGTCCATGTCCAATGCCTCGGCCGCCTCCTTGTGTGCAGCAACGCGCAGTTCCTTGAGCTGCTCGGGGGTTTCGGCAATGAAGGTGAGCGCCAGCTCCCAGGTCGGGATACCCAGATTTTCGGCTTCATCTTCGAAGGCCCAGAGGGTTTGCTGTTGCTGCTCTTTCGGGCTCAAATCCTGGATTTCAGCCTGCAACATCGGATTGGTCACGATGTACTTCGCCAAGGCAGCTTCGGTCCAGTCGTTTGCGTTCATGCGGGGGTGATCTCCTGTGGGTCGAGCTGACGTGTTGCTGTGGGTGGGATGCTGCTGAGGTAATGAGCCAGGCAACGATTGTGCGTGATGTGAATCACTCGCGCCAGTCACAGGCGACCCGTCGGTCGGGGTAGGCCTGGGCTCTGGGCGCTGAATGAATAGCGCCTCTGCGGACAAATAAAATGAGCCCGCTTTGCAGCGAGCCCTCGTTCAACGGCGTAGGGAGTATCAACCGATCGCCATAGGCTTCTTTACGTTGCGATGTGCGTTATTGCCGAGTCACGGGTGCGGACCCATGGCGCCATACACGCCCACCGGTTCGGGAAAGGTGCGCAGCAGGGTGATGTACAACAGCGCCGCCAGGCCAGGGGTGATCGGCAGGCTGATGTCGATACCGCGAGTAAACAAGCGGCGCTGTCAGTTCCCCGAGGATTTCATCAGGCCGCTTTTGACGGGCTGACGAACACGGCCGCCGGAGGGGTCGAAGCAGGCGCTGTCGTAACGAGGGGCAACGCACGTCGAGGGGAGGCCGGGTGGCGGAGGGCGGATGCTTTGCAGGCGATCAGCGATTTCCCGCTCATTGGTGATAATCAGCTTTCTGCGTCGGCTGACTTGTAGAATTTCGGTGGCGTTCTTGTTGAGGCGGTAGGGGAAATCGGTTTCCTCCCACTCGCTGGAAAGCCGGGACGGAGGCGGGCGCTGTACCGTGGATTCCCCTACGTAAGTGGGGCAAGGACTTTGGCCGAAACTGATGGCGCCATTGGCGGCGACACACTTGAACACGTCCGCGTTTGCCGCGTCGCACAAGAGCAACGTCATGACCGCTGCGGACAGTAGTGAAAATCTGCTCATAGGAACCTCCCTGGATGGCGCAAGGCTATCATCTGAGAGGTTCGGTTGTCAGTGACGCTGATCGGGATCAGTGGGCCTCGTGGGCGGCTTTCTGCACTTTCGCCAGCGCAAGTGCCGCGAACATGTCGGCGTCGCCTTGCAACACCTTCAGGTGATCTTCGACATGATCGGCGCTCGAGCGCGGCTCTTCGGAATCAACCAGCCGGGTGACTTCGCACAAGGCATTCGCCGTGATCCACAGGCTTTGACGCAACTGGCTGATGATTTTCACCATGCTTTCCGAGCTGTCGAGATCGGCTTCAGTCTCCGTCTCCCTATCCGCAAGCATCGTCGCAAATAAGGGCATTTCACCGCGGCCCGAGGCTTCTACCCCAGTAACGACGCGGTTAATGTCCACGCCGGCGGCGGCGATCTTGAACAGATAATCCGCCCTGGGCAATCGCTGCCCGCTTTCGTAATGTCCCTGAGCGTTGGCTTCCACACCACCAATGGCGCCCAGTGCGCTTTGCGTCAATTTCAGACGCTTCCTTTCTTGCCTCAACCGTTTACCGATGCCATTCATCAACCTACTCCTGCGAATTCGCACCCTGCTCGTGTCTCCCGCGGGTGCGCAATGGGGGCCGGAATACGCGCTGGTTTTTAATATAAAGCTAGCCGCGTATGGGAATTGGATTCATTCACACTGTACAACGGGTAGACCTTAGCTGCTAAGGCACTCGAATGGCGATTTTTCCGACGTTTTGCGTGGAAAAATCAACAGCGCGCGATTCTATTCTTTCCAATGGAGTGGGTCAGGCGGTCGTGACATGGTCGGATGGCGCGAGGTGGGCAGATACATCGCCGCTTTACAAGTCGATGAAAGAACTGAGGGAGTGAGCTTGCTCGCGAAGAGCGTCGTTGAAATGCAGAATATCCAGCGGTTGAAATGCCGCCTTAGTGAGAAGCTCACTCCCACATAGACACTATTTGCTGAGCGACACAAACAAAAATCCCCGCACGCCATGAGCGTTGCGGGGATCTTTTTAATGTGGCGGTGAAGGAGAGATTCGAACTCTCGATACAATTTCTTGTATACACACTTTCCAGGCGTGCTCCTTAAGCCACTCGGACACTTCACCGTATCTCTTCAGACGTTCAGTCTGTCGAGGCGCGCTAATGTAGTCGAAAGCTTTGGCGAAGGCAAAACTTTTTTTCAGAATTTTCATGCGCTTAAGCAAAAAGCGCGAAGCCCCGGCTCGTCATTGAGGTCCGGGGCTTCGCGTCGAGGGCGAGGGCGCTGAGATCAGGCGCCGAAGCCGCCGTCGATGGTCAGGCTGGCGCCGGTGACGTAGCCCGCTTCGGGGCCGGCAAGGTAGGCGACCATGGCGGCGATTTCTTCGGATTTGCCGTAGCGCGGAATAGCCATCAGGCCCATCAGTGTTTCGGCGAAGTCGCTCTCGGCCGGGTTCATGTCGGTGTCGACCGGGCCGGGCTGGACGTTGTTGATGGTGATGCCGCGCGGGCCGAGGTCACGGGCCAGGCCTTTGGTCAGGCCGACCAGCGCCGACTTGCTCATGGCGTAGACGCCGCCACCGGCGAAGGGCATGCGGTCGGCGTTGGTGCTGCCAATGTTGATGATGCGACCGCCTTCTTTCATGTGTCGCGCGGCTTCCTGGCTGGCGATGAACACGCTGCGTACGTTGATGGCCAGGGTTCGGTCGAAATCCTCAAGGGTGAATTCTTCGAGCGGCGCAATGGCCAGCACGCCGGCGTTGTTGACGAGGATGTCGAGGCCGCCGAAGGTCTTCACGGTCTGGGCGACGGCGTCGCGGATGTCTTCGGCGTTGGCGCTGTCGGCCTTGATCGCCAGGGCTTTGCCGCCGGCTGCGGTGATGCTGTCTTGCAACTCCTGCGCTTTGGCTTCCGAGCTGACGAAGGTGAAGGCCACTGCTGCGCCTTGTTCGACCAGCCGTTTGACGATCGCAGCGCCGATGCCGCGTGAGCCGCCTTGGACCAGTGCTGTTTTGCCGATCAGATTGGTGGGATGAGTCATGTCGATCTCCGATGAATGTGAGGAGTGAGTTGATGGACACGAGTATCTGCCGAGGATTACCCGTCCGGTAGCCGGTAATCGAGATAGTCTGTGTAAACCGGAAGTTGTGAGTGAGCGCGATGGAAAACTTCAGCAGCATTGAATGCTTCGTGCGCAGTGCCGAGGTCGGCAGCTTTGCCGAGGCTGCGCGCCGACTCAGCCTGACGCCTGCTGCCGTGGGCAAGAGCGTCGCCAAACTTGAAGCGAAGCTGGGCGTGAGGCTGTTTCAGCGCAGTACGCGCAAGTTGACGCTGACGGAGGCGGGCCAGCGTTTCCTCGGCGAGGTCAGTGCCAGCCTCAATACCATTCAGAACGCTGTCGCCAACCTGGCCAGCGCCGAAGGCAGTCCCGCCGGCACCTTGAAAGTCAGCGTCGGGACGGTGTTTGGCTGTCTTTATGTGGTGCCGCTGCTGGCCGAGTTTCTGCAGCGCTACCCGGCCATCACCCCCGACTGGCATTTCGATAACCGCCAGGTGGACTTGATCGGGCAGGGCTTCGACGCGGCCATCGGCGGCGGCTTCGATCTGCCCCAGGGCGTCGTCGCGCGCAAACTCGCGCCTGCCCACCGCGTGCTGGTGGCGTCGCCCCAGTGGCTGCAAGCCCACGAAGGGATCATGCATCCGGACGACTTGCACGAGTGCGACGGCATTCTGATCCGTTCCCCGCAAACCGGGCGTATCCGTTCCTGGCCATTGAGCCATCGCAGTCATGAGCAAAGCCCGTTGCGCATGAAGGTGCGCATGACCCTGAGTGATTCCGAGGCTGCCTGCCGCGCGGCGAGTCAGGGCTTGGGTGTAGCGCTGGTGAGCATGCCGTTTGCCCTGCCGTACCTGCGCAGCGGTGCGCTGCAACGGGTGCTGCCCGAGTGGTATGTCGAGGACGGCAACATTTCCATCTATTACAGTGGCCACAAGTTACTGCCGGGCAAGACCCGCGCGTTCGTCGACTTCATCATCGAGCAGTTCGCCGAACAGCAATGGGCGCGGCATTTCAGTGCGGTTTGATTATGCAAACAGTAGTTGCTGACGCAGCCCCTGTAGGAGTGAGCTTGCTCGCGAAGAGGTTCTTTCGGCAGACATTGATGTCGCTGAAAAAATGCAATCGCGAGCAAGCTCACTCCTACGGAAGGTGCGGTCCCATTGAATTCAGCGTCAAATAATCAGCAACGCGGGGTACGCCCCTCAAGTCATGAAAGGAAGAGCAGTGGACATCCATCACAAAGCCGCGCTGGTCCTCATCGACATGCAGCAGGGCATCAACCACCCCAAGCTGGGCCGGCGCAACAACCCTGACGCCGAGCAGCGGATGCTGGAACTGTTGAGCGCCTGGCGCGACAGCGGGCGCACGGTGATTCACGTGCGGCATTTCTCCCGCTCACCGGACTCGGTGTTCTGGCCCCAGCAGTCCGGTGTCGAGTTTCAGCCGGCCTTTGTCCCGTGGGACGACGAAGGCGAGCTGCACAAACAGGTGCCCGACGCGTTCTGCCATTCGGCGCTGGAAGGTTGGTTGCGGGCGGACGGGATCAATCAGGTGGTGATCGTCGGCGTGGTGACCAACAACTCCGTGGAGTCGACCGCGCGCACTGGCGGCAATCTCGGCTTCGAGGTCATCGTGCCCCACGATGCCTGCTTCACCTTCGACGGCTCGGACTTCTTCGGACAGCCGCGCAGTGCCGAAGACATCCACGCCATGTCGCTGGCTAACCTGCACGGTGAGTACGCGCAGGTGGTGACGACCGAGGCTATTTTGCGGGCGTTCAGTTAACCCCCATTGCCAGGCTCAACGCGCGGCTTAGGCGTGTTGCACGCCCGCGCGCTTGAGCAGCTTCTTGCAGCGCTCCGACAGATGCACCACGCGCAGGTGTTTCCCCGCCTTGTCGTAGCGCTCGCGCAGGGTTTTCAACGCCGCGATCGCGGAATAGTCGACGAAGATCAGATGACGGCAGTCGAGCGTGACGTGTTGCGGATCGTTGACGTGGTCGAACTGATCGAGGAACGGCGTGGTGGAAGCGAAGAACAGCGTGCCGTGCAGGTGGTACATCTTGCTGCCGTCCGCCTCCATATGGCTGTCGGCGTACAGCTCGCGGGCCTGTTGCCAGGCGAAGTTCAGCGCGGCGATGAGGATGCCGAACAGCACGGCGGTGGCCAGGTCGGTGAGGACGGTGACGATGGTCACGGCGATGATCGCAAAGACGTCGTTCAGCGGCACTTTGCGCAGCGCCCGCAGGGAGGCCCAGGCGAAAGTCTGCTGGGCCACCACGAACATCACGCCGACCAGCGCCGCCAGCGGAATGCGCTCGATGAGGGGCGAAAGGAACAGCACGAACATCAGAATCATCACCCCGGCGACGATGCCGGACAGACGACCCCGGCCCCCGGAGCTGAGGTTGATCACGGTCTGGCCGATCATCGCGCAGCCGCCCATGCCCCCGCAAAGGCCGGACGCCAGGTTGGCGACGCCGAGGGCGACACACTCGCGGTCGGGGTAGCCGCGGCTCTCGGTGATTTCATCGGTGAGGTTCAGGGTCAGCAGGGTTTCCAGCAGACCGACCAGCGCCATCAGAATCGCGTAGGGCGCAATGATCTGCAGGGTTTCCAGATTCCACGGCACGTCCGGCAGCGACAGGCCCGGCAGACCGCCAGCGATGTGCGCCATGTCGCCCAGGGTTCTCGTCGGCAGGTCGAACAGGTACACCAGCAGGCCTACACCGAGGATGGCGACCAGCGCCGGCGGCACCGAGCGAGTCAGACGCGGCAGCACATACACCACCGCCATGGTCAAGGCCACCAGGCCGATCATCAGATAGAGCGGCGTGCCGCTGAGCCAGCTTTCGCCGCTTTTGAAATGCTCCAGCTGCGCCATGGCAATGACGATCGCGAGGCCGTTGACGAACCCGAGCATGACCGGATACGGCACCATCCGCACCAGTTTGCCCAGGCGCAGCAATCCGAACGCGATCATCACCAATCCGCCCAGCAACACCGTTGCCAGCAGGTACTGCACGCCGTGTTGCACCACCAACGCCACGATGACCACGGCCATCGAACCCGCCGCGCCGGAGACCATGCCGGGACGGCCGCCGAACAGCGCGGTCAGCGTGCAGATGATAAACGCCCCGTACAGGCCCATCAGCGGATTCAGGTGCGCGACCAGCGCGAAGGCGATGCACTCGGGCACCAGGGCGAAAGAGGTGGTGAGTCCGGCGAGGACATCGGCGCGAAGACGGGCGGGTTTCATTGAGTACCTAGCGGGCGGCGTGCAAAAGATGCGGATGTTACGGAATGTGAACGCAGACGACCAGTCGGAGGAATGCCGCACCCTGACCTGCTTCACTCATTCTGCAGGTGTCCTCTCATTGCCGATTGTGTAACGATGTTTGACTCAAACCGCTCGCCGATTCCTGTCGCCTAGGCTCGGCACGTCATCAAGGACAGAACACGGATGCTCGCTGCGCTCAGACACTACCCGGCTTCAGTCAATCTCCTGCTTTCGTCGTCGCTGTTTCTGACGCTGGGCAGGGCGATCACTCTGCCGTATCTGGTGATTTACCTGTCTTCGAATTTCGTCCTGAGCATGAGCGACATCGGCATGGTCGTCGGCGGGGCCCTTATTGTCGGCTCGTTGCTGAGCCTGTACGGCGGCTACCTCACCGACAAGCTGTCCAGCTATCGGTTGATCCTGTGCTTCACCGGGTTCTTCGTCGCCGGCTTCATCGGCATGTGCGTGACCAGCAAGCTGTGGCTGTTCTTCCTGTTTCTGGTGTCGTTCAATTTCGCGTATTCGGTCATCGATATCGTGGTCAAGGCGGCGTTCGGCAAGCTGTTGCCGGTGGCCGATCAAAGCAAAGTGTTCTCGGTGCGCTACACGCTGATCAACATCGGCTATGCCGTCGGGCCGTTCATTGGCGCAGGGCTGGCGCACTGGAACATGAAGCTGCCGTTTGTGATGTCGGCAGCGTTGGGCCTGGGTTTCTTGCTGGTCTACGCAATGTATGGGGACCGCAAGCTGAGTTCGGCGGACCCGGCCAATGCGCCGATTTCGTTCATCGCCGTCGGACGCATCCTGCTCAAGGACTACCGACTGGTGTGCTTCACCGTCGGCGGCGTGCTCAGCGCTGTGGTGTTCGGACAATTCACCGCTTACCTGTCGCAATACCTGGTGACCACCAGCACGCCGGAATTTACTTATCAGGTGATCAGCTCGGTGGTCGCGGTGAATGCGGCGGTGGTGATCTGCTTGCAGTATCTGGTCGGCAAACGCATCAGCCACCAGTATCTGAATCAGTGGCTGACCGCAGGTTTCAGTCTGTTCCTGATGGGCGTGGTGGGCTTTGCCCTGTCGACCACGGTGCTGCACTGGTCGCTGGCGGTGGCGGTGTTCACCCTCGGCGAGATCATCGTGTTTCCCGCCGAGTACATGTTCATCGACCGCATCGCACCCACCCATTTGCGCGGCATGTATTACGGCGCGCAGAACCTCTCCAACCTCGGTGGCGCGCTGGGGCCGGTGCTGTGCGGCTTCGCACTGGCGACCCAGTCGGCGCATTTCATGTTTTACATGCTGGCGGCGTTCATCATTGCCGGCGGCTGTTTCTATCTGTTGGGCGCCTCGTATTCCAGGCGCCACGACCAAAATTCCAGTGTGCAGTGAAGCGTTTCGATGACCGTTCTTTCTCCACTTGAGGCCTGGCAGCAGGCCGTTGATGCCCAGGGTTTTCAGCCGGACGAAGCTCAGCGCAATGCCGCGCTGCACTTGCAGGCGTGCTGGCAGGCGCTGAACGACGGCAAGCGTAGCGGCGCGGTCAAAGGTGTTTATCTGTGGGGCCCGGTGGGGCGCGGCAAGACCTGGCTCATGGACCGTTTTTACGACAGCCTGCAGGTCCCGGCCCGGCGCCAGCATTTTCATCACTTCATGCGCTGGGTGCACCAGCGCCTGTTTCAGCTCACTGGCGTGGCCAAGCCGCTGCAAGTGCTGGCCCGGGAGCTGGCCCAGGACGTACGGGTGCTGTGCTTCGACGAGTTGTTCGTCAACGACATCGGCGATGCGGTGATCCTCGGCGGTCTGGTGCGGGCGATGTTCGACGAGGGCGTGGTGCTGGTCTGCACCTCAAACCAGTTGCCCGAGCAGCTGTACGCCACGGGGCATAACCGCGAGCGTTTCGTGCCCGCTATTACGGCGATCAACCACTTCATGGAAGTGGTGTCGCTTGACGGCGGCGAGGACCACCGGCTGCATCCCGGTCAGGCGCAGCAGCGTTACTGGGTGAAGGCGCAGACGCAGCCGAGCGCGCTGGTCGAGGTGTTCGAGGCGCTGAGCAGCGGCGAATCGGTGTCGACTCAGCCGGTGCCGTTAGGCCGTCGACATGTGCCGGTGGTGCGCAGCAGTCGAACAGTGATCTGGTGCCGTTATGCCGACCTGTGCGAACAACCGCTGGCGGCGATGGATTTCATCGAGCTGTGCGATCGCTACACAGCGGTCCTGTTGAGTGAAGTGCCGGCGTTGAGCGCACCCCAGCGGGAGGGGCGCATTGCCCGTGGTACCGAGGACGGTGTGGAACAGGTCACGGCGGGGGACCGCGAGCTGCCGCAGCTGTCGCCTTACGACGATGGCGTGCGGCGCTTCATTGCGCTGGTGGACGAGTGTTACGACCGCAAGGTGCCGCTGTACATCGAAGCTGCGATGCCGATGGCCGAGCTGTACACCGAAGGCTATCTGGCGTTCGCGTATCGGCGCACGTTGAGCCGGTTGCAGGAGATGCAGCTGGCGCGGTTCGGGCATTAACGCTGCGGCCGGGCGAACTTCACTTCACACGCGGTTGCGTCGCCGCTGCGCCAGCACGTGTTTGGCGCCTTCTCCCACCAGGACCATGACCGCCAGCCAGATGGGCAGGTAGGTCATCCACTCATCGCGGCCGATGGATTCACCCAGCATCAGCGCGACGCCCACCAGCAGCACCGGCTCGACGTAGCTCAGCAAGCCGAACACGCTGAACGCCAGCAGGCGGCTGGCGCGGATGTAGCTGACCAGCGCCGATGCACTGATCGCTCCCAACACCGGAATCAGCACATAAAACCGTGGGAATTGTTCCACCACTGACGGGTTGCCCTGGCAGATGAACAGCACCGCAACGGGCAGGATCAGCAGCATGTCCCACCACAGACCGCCGAGGTTATCGGTCTTGAGCTTGCGCCGCAGTACGAAGTACAGCGGATACCCCAGGCAGACGAGCAGGGTTTCCCAGGAGAAACTGCCGAGACGCAGCAGTTCGTTGCCGACCCCGACCAGCGCGCAACAGGCGGCGATTTTCTGCAGGTGCGACAGGTGCTCGCCGTACACCACACGCCCGGTGAGGATCATGGTCAGCGGCAACAGAAAATACCCCAGCGAGACCTCCAGGCTGCGGCCGTGCAGCGGCGCCCACATGAACAGCCACAACTGCGCGCCCATCAACGTCGCCGACAGCGCCATTGCCGCCAGCAGGGCAGGCGTCTGACGCACCCGTACGGCGAGGGCGCGGGCGAGTTTCCAGTCTCCAGTGGAGAGCATGAACACCGTCACGCAGGGCAGGGTGAGCAGCATGCGCCAACCGAAGATTTCTTCACCGCTCAATGGCGTGAGCAATGAGGTGTAGTAGTACATGACCGCGAACAGGCAGGAGGCCATGACCGATAACGCAACACCCTTGTACACAGGGGCTCCTTGTTTTCGATGCATCAAAATTGGGGTGCAGGAATGCTTTTATCGGCGGGCTCTGACGGCACGCTTTGATAGCCCTTGTGGAAACGCCGGGCATCACAACCGCGCAGAGTTTATCCGAGGTCGTGCCGTCGGTCCGCAGCAATCTGGTAAACCGCAGGTGGGCTGGCAGTAAACGATGCACGTTTGCCAGAGAGCAAGACCGCGCGCCGATCGATCTGCTTCTGATCTGCTCTTGATCTTCATACGCAAAAGGCTCGGACACCGCCAGTCGCGACTTGGGTGCAGGCTGAGCGCAGGTTTCGCGGAGTGGGTCGAGCGGCATGGATGCCGCGAGAGCGCCGTCAGGACATGGATGTCCGTTCGGCGCGGGCCCACGGAGCGAGACCGGAGTGAAGGAACCCCGACGGAGGAGGGGCCAAGCCAGGAGCAGGGCCTTTTTGGTTACTTTTTTCTGGGCCGGCCATCCGGGCTCTTGGAAAAAGTGACCCGCCGTAAGGGCGGAACCATAATTTCAGCAATCATAAATAACGGGTATGTCCCCAATCCCCAACAACAAAAAAGCCCGCTTGCCAATCACTCGGCCGCGGGCTTCTTATCGCATCGAAATCAGTTCAAACCCAATTTCCCGCGCATCTGCGACAGATCTTCCGCCAGCGTATTGACCGGACCTGCCAGCGCCTTGCGATCCTGCTCCTTCACCTTGTCGTACGTCTCATAGCCACCGTCCTTGGTCTTGTACTTCGCCAGGATCTTGTCCACCGTCGCGAAGTTCTTCTCCACCTTCGCCACGAACGCCTTGTCCGACTGCTCCAGCTGCGGCTTGAACAGATCAACGATCTTCTTCGAACCGTCGACGTTGCCCTGGAAATCATACAGATCGGTATGGCTGTAACGATCTTCCTCGCCCGACAGCTTCGTCGCCGCCACTTCCTCCATCAGCGCAGCAGCACCGCCCACGACCTTCTCAGGCGGGAAGGTGATGCCGGCGATACGCGACTGCAGCTCTTTCACGTCAGCCAACAGCTTGTCCGCGAACACACCCTGATCTTTCGTGGTGTTCTGCGAGAACAACGCATACTCCAGACGGTGGAAACCGGTGAAGTCTTCAGCTTTCACGCCGTTCTCGTGGTCGTCTTCGCGGGAGTCGATCGACGCGTCCAGGTCGCTGAACAGCTCGGCAATCGGCTCGATCGACTCATAGGACAGACGCGTGGTCGGGAACAGCTTCTTCGCCGTCGCCAGGTCGCCTTTCTTGATCGCATCGGTGAACTTCTGGGTGTCGGCAGCCAGGGTGTCGACGTTTTCCGTCACGTAGATTTTGTAGTCCGAAACCGGCGTGACCAGGTCCAGCGGCGCGGTGGCAGCGAACGCGGACATCGATGTCTGCAATACGCCAAAGGTAAGCAACAACGCGAGAGGCGACTTTTTCATAGAGCTCTTCCTGTGAGGTAAGGGGTGTCAGGCAGTTTTTGTTGTGTGGGCAGAGGCGGCCAACAGCGACCGGCCAATGAAATCGTTGCTGTCGACCACGCCCGGCAGGGTGAAGAAATACCCGCCGCCGATGGGCTTGAGGTACTCCTCCAGCGGCTCGCCGTTGAGGCGCGTCTGCACCGTAATGAAGCCTTTCTCCAGATCCGCCTGATAGCAGATGAACAGCAGACCCATGTCCAGCTGACCGTTCTTGTTCACGCCGTTCGAGTAGTTGAACGGGCGACGCAGGATCAGGTTGCGCTGGGTTTCAGCCGTGCGCGGGTTGGCCAGGCGGATGTGTGAGTCCAGTTTGGTGATCTTGCCTGCCGGGTCATTGTGATAATTCGGGACGTCGGCTTCGGTCTTGCCGTCCATTGGCGCGCCGGTGGTTTTGACCCGGCCGAAGATGGCTTCCTGTTCCTGCAGCGGGGTACGGTCCCAGCGCTCGACGAAGTTGCGGATGATGCGCACCGCCTGGTAGCTGCCGTTGGCGGCCCAGGCCGGTTCGTCGCTGCCTGGTTGCACCCAGACCAGCTCGTTCATGGTTTTCTGGTTGTTCGAATCCGGGTTGGCCGAGCCGTCGCGGAAACCCAGGAAGTTGCGCGCGCTTTCCGGCGCCTGACCCGGTTTCAGCGGGGCCTGGGCGGGCACGGTGCCTTCCTGTTTCCAGCGCACCAGCAGCAGGTCCGGCAGGTTTTTCACGATGTCGCGCAGGGCGTGAATGTTGCTGTCCGGGGCGTTCGAGCAGAACTGAATGCTCAAGTCGCCGTGGCAGCAATCGGCTTCCAGCGCGTCGTTGGGGAAACCGACCATACGCTGCAAACGCTTGGGTTTGACGGATTCCAGACCGAAGCGGTCGTCGAACAGAGAGTCGCCCACCGACACGGTGATGGTCAGGTTGTCCGGCGTGACCACCGGGCCGAGGATGCCGGAATCCAGTGGTGGCAGTTTCGGATCGACCTGAGGCACAGCGCCGCCGGTCATGAGGAACGTAATGCGCTCGTTCAAGGTGCGGAACATGCGCTCAAGGTCTTCGCGGTCCTGCGCCAGGACGTCGAAGGAGACCATCATCCCGGCCGCAGGGCGCGGATTGACGATGCCGTTTTGATGCTGACCGTGGAACGCGTTGTGGTCCTGGGTCTTTTCGCTCTTCGGTGCTTCGGTGACCTGCGCCGGCGCGGGGGCGGCGAAGGCGTTGCCGGTCAGGCTTGCACCGGCGACCGCTGCGCCTGCAGCGCCAAGGCCCATCAGGACACGGCGACGGTCAGTGGAGATCGGCGCGTTTTTCGAATCGGAATCTTTCATGTGAATGCTGTCTTCGCTCTGGTTTCAAGGCCAGGCGGGCGCATGGGGCACCCGCCCGGGCACGCTCACAGGCCTGAGAGGCCGAGGGCCGGATCGATTCCATCGAGTGCATCGGCCAGTGCCTTGGCCTTGTCTGCTATTTGTTTTCGTTGTTCGGTGCTGACCTGGTCGTACGGCTTGAAGCCGTCAGCGGTCTTGAGCATCAGCAACTGGTCATCCAGGGCGGTGCTCGCGGTGTCGATCTTTTTCAGCACGTCGCCGGACGACTTGGCCAGCAGTGGACGCAGCAGCTCGATGACCTTGCGCGTGCCTTCCAGGTTGGCGGCAAAACCGTTCACGTCGAGGTGGCTGTAGCGTTCTTCTTCGCCGTTGTTGCGGACCTCGGCGATGCTGCGCATGTTGCGCACGACCATGCTCGCCAGTTGTTCCGGGGCGATGCTCTGGGCCAGCAGTTGCTGTTTCAGGCTGGCGATGTCGGTTTGCAGCTTCTGCACGACCGGCGTCAGTCCATCGACGGATTTCTGCGAGAACAGGCCGAATTCGATACGGTGGAAGCCGCCGAAGGCCGCATCCTGCTCGCGTTTTTCGTAGTAATCGGCGCGGGCGTTGATTGCGTTGTCCAGCTCGGACAGGCGCTGCGCCGCAGGGGCGATGCGCTGATAGGCAGCACGGGCCGGGGCGTAGGCCTTTTGCGCCTGGGCCAGGTCGCCACTGTCGATGGCCTGTTGCAAATCGTTCGTCGCGCGAATCAGCGCGCTGCTCTGGGTGCTCAGGTAGACGCGGTATTCGGACAGCGGGCCGATGAAGGCGACCATCGACGGACGCGCTTTGGCGGCGGCATCCGATTCTGCGGTCGGCGTCACGTGCAGGGTGCCGCGCGGGTTGCTCAGCAGGCCGCAGGTGATGGCGTAGTCGCCCGGCTGCAAGTTGGCGTTGATGATCTGGCTCAGGCCCGGAACGATGTTTTCCCGCTCTTCCACCACGAGCACGCCGTCGAGTATTTCCCACTCCACAGCGCGATCCGACGCGTTGACGATGCGGAAGGCGTTCTTGCCGGCCGGCACGGTGATCGCATTCGGCTCGCAGTTTTTCGCGTTGATGGTCACGACAGTTTCATTGCCGCTGTTGGCGATGCGCTTTTTCTGCGCGGCCTGGGAGGCGAAATAGAACATGGCGCCGGCGGCGATCATCAAAATCACCGAGCCTGCAACGGCGAACTGCAAGGCGCGAGATGGCTTGGCTTTCTTGGGAGGAAGGCCGTTGGCAGTGGAGTTCATGAGTGCCCTTATTTGTTCGTAACTGAATTCGTAACGGAAGAAGTGTGACCGTGTTCATGGGCCGGGCGGGTGGGCAGACTCACCACACGCGCCTGAGGCTTGAAGAACAGGAACAGCGCAAAGAACAGGTACGCCAGGTACGCCACCAGCACGCTGACGGTCGGCGCATCCTGATAACCGAACATGCCGGCCAGCACCGAACCGGTCGGGCCATCCATCGGCAGAGTCGCGCTGATGTCGAAAACCACGTTCTGGAAGTGGTTCCAGACCCCGGCTTCGTGAAGGGACCGCACGGAGTTGGACAGAATGCCCGCCGCCACGACGAGGATGAACAGGCCGGTGTAGCGGAAGAACTTGCCCAGGTTCAGGCGCATGCTGCCTTTGTAGATGGCGACGCCGATGCACACCGCAATGATCAGGCCGAACAGCGCACCCAGCGGGCCGGACACGCCTTCGCTCTGCTGGAACACGGCGAGCAGGAAGAACACGGTTTCGAGGCTTTCGCGGGCCACGGCGAAGAACACCATGCCGATCAGCGCGTAGGTCTGGTTTCTCGACCCGGCCAGCGCGGCGTCCAGGGACTGGTGCAGGTCATGTTTGACCGAGCGCGCAACTTTGCGCATCCACACGACCATCGAGCTGAGGATCACCACGGCAACCAGGCCGACGATGCCTTCGAACAGTTCCTGCTGTTTTTGCGGGAATTCAGCGCTGACCATCTCCAGGCCACCACCGACGAACAGCGCCAGGGCAACAGCGAGAAACACGCCGATCCACACCGCGGGCATCCACTCGCCACGGCCGGTCTGTCTCAGGTAGCTGGCAATGATGCCAACGATAAGCGCGGCTTCAATCCCTTCGCGCAGCATGATCAAAAAAGGAACGAGCATTTATCACCGGTGCAGATCTGGTAGGGTGTGCGACGTGAATGCGTCATGTAGCCATTCGCATTCAGCCATTGTGTAACATAATGATACTCATTATTGAATGGCTGTACTGGTTTTTTTGCAAAACCCTGCTTGTGTTGCGGGCGTTCAGCTGCCGTTCAGGCTCGGGTAATCTCGGGCTGTAAAAGCCGGATTGCTGCGGGACGCGATCGGACAAACGCGGTGTGTCATTCGCTATCCGTCTCCAAGACGGCCCATTCGCCAGCAAGCCGGCCCCTACGGTAGTTGCGGTGACAGGGCGTCCTTCATGGTTTCGACGAATCGCTGGGCGGCAGGGCTCAGGCTCACACCCGTCCGGGTAATCAGCCCGATCTCCCGACACACCCCGGGATGCTCGACCCGCACCTGCGTCAAATCGCCGCGGCCTTCGTCGGCGGATTCCGGCAGCAACGTCATCCCCAGGCCTTGCCGCACCAGCGCCATGACCGTCGACATGTAGTTCGCTTCCAGCCCCGGCGTCAGCACAAGCCCTTCTTCGACAAATAACTGTTCCACCCGCTCGCGCACGCTGCTGTCGCGACCGGTGAGGATGATCGGATGCCCGGCCAGCGCCTGCAGCGTGATCGAGCGTTCCCGTGCCAGGGGATGATCAACGGGAACGAACAGGCTGAGCCGGTCGACCATCACCACCTCGAACGTCAGCCCGTGGCCCATGCGCGATCGCACGCCCAGCCCGAAATCCACTTCGCCCTCGCGCACCAGCGCATCGATCCGCTGCGCCACCACGTCCCGCAGGCGCACCTCAACGCCGGGAAATTGTTCGCGGAAGGCTTTGAGCATCGGCGGCAGCGTGCCGGAACACATGGAGGGCAGGGCAGCGATGGTCACCACGCCCCGGCGCAGCGCCGCGAGATCCCGCGAGCCGCTGACGATGTTTTCCAGGTCCAGCAGCAGTTTCTCCATGGGCCCGCGATTGTTCTGGCCGGCAGCGGTCAGGCTGACCTGACGCGGGCTGCGCTCCAGCAAGGCAACGCCGAGCCATTCTTCCAGCTGCTGGATCTGCACGGTCAGGGCGGAGGGCGACAGGTTCAGCTCAAGGGCCGCCTTGGCAAAGCTGCCTGTGCGGGCGACGGCAAGAAAGGCGCGGATGTGCTGGATCGAGTTCTTCATGGCTTGGTCTTCCACGTCCTCAGCACGGCAGTTGATTCGGATTTTCCGAACGCAGGACGCCGAACATTTCAATTTACAAAGCTTACCCCCGTTTCGATACTCGATGAAAACAACAACAGCTCATCCCGCCGCACGCCGGTCAGGGACGACAAAGGATCAAACCATGCTCGCCATCCTCGGTGTCATTACCATCCTCTGCCTGCTCGCTGCCGTCATGAGCAAGCGCCTCTCGCCTCTGGTCGCCCTGATTGCCTTGCCCATCATCGCCGCGCTGATCGGCGGATTCGGCCTGCAAACCAGCGGCTTCATCATCACCGGAATCAAGAACGTCGCCCCGGTGGTCGGCATGTTCGTCTTCGCCATCCTGTTCTTTGGGGTGATGACCGACGCGGGCATGCTCGACCCGATTATCGACCGCATCCTTCGTACCGTGGGCACGCGTCCTACGCGGATTGTCGTCGGTACCGCGCTGCTGGCGTTGCTGGTGCACCTCGACGGCTCCGGCGCGGTGACCTTTCTGGTGACGATCCCGGCGATGCTGCCGCTGTACACGCGGCTGGGCATTGATCGGCGGATCCTGGCCTGCGTCGCGGCGATGGCGGCAGGGGTGAATTTCCTGCCGTGGACCGGGCCGGTGCTGCGCTCGTCTGCGGCGCTGCACGTGCCGGTGTCCGAGCTGTTTCAGCCGCTGATTCCGGTGCAAATCGTCGGCCTGGCGTTTGTCTTCTTCTGCGCCTGGATGCTCGGGCGGCGTGAAGAAAAGCGTCTTGGGCTGGGCCACTTTCAGACCACGGCCGAGCACATCGATGTGGTGCCGCAGCGGGTGCTGACCGAACAGGAAGCGGTGCTGCGCCGGCCGCGGCTGTTCTGGCTCAACCTGCTGCTGACCATCGCCGTCATGGGAATAATGATCTCCGGCTGGGTCGATCCGGTGGTGATGTTCATGGTCGGCACGGTGCTGGCGCTGTGCATCAACTACCCCAACGTCGACGCCCAGCGCGCGCGCATTGATGCCCACGCCAAGACCGCCCTGACCATGGCCAGCATTCTTCTGGCGGCCGGGGTGTTCACCGGCATCATGCAGGGCACCGGCATGCTCAAGGCCATGGCCGAAGTGGCAGTGGCGCAGATCCCGGCCGGTCACGGCAAATTGATTCCGATGGTGGTGGGCTTCGTGTCGATGCCGCTGAGCCTGCTGTTCGATCCCGATTCCTTTTATTTCGGCGTGATGCCGGTGATTGCTGAAGTCGGCCGCTCCCTGGGCGTCGACCCGCTGCAAGTGGCCCAGGCTTCGCTGCTGGGCGTGCACACCACCGGTTTTCCGGTCAGCCCGCTGACGCCGGCGACCTTCCTGCTGGTCGGGCTGTGCAAGGTCGAGCTGGCCGACCACCAGCGCTTCACCATTCCGTTTCTGTTTGCCGCATCGGTGCTGATGACCCTGACCGCACTGCTGCTGGGAGTGTTTTAAATGAAGACCTTACGTATCGGCTCTGGCGCCGGTTATTCCGGTGACCGTATCGAGCCTGCAGTGGAGCTGGCCGAGAAGGGCGACCTCGATTATCTGGTTTTCGAATGCCTGGCCGAACGCACCATTGCCTTGGCGCAACAGGCGCGGCTTAGCGATCCCGAAGCCGGTTTTGACCCGCTGCTCAGTGAGCGCATGCGTCGCGTGCTGCCATTTTTAGGCCGAGGGCGCGAGGTCGGGCAGCGCCGGCTGCGGCTGATCAGCAACATGGGCGCTGCCAATCCCTTGGCGGCGGCGCGGGAAGTCCGGCGCATCGCGGTCGAACTGGGCCTGCACGGGCTGAAGGTCGCCGCGGTAACAGGGGATGACGTGCTGGCTGTTCTCAAGGCAAGTCCTGAGCAGATGCTGGATAACGGCGCGACGATTGCTTCGTTGGGTGATCGCTTGATCTCGGCCAATGCGTACCTGGGCGCCGAGGGAATTGTCGAGGCGCTGGAGGCCGATGCCGATGTGGTGATCACCGGTCGGGTTGCTGATCCTTCGTTGTTTCTCGCGCCACAGCTCTTTGAGTTCGGCTGGGCAGCAGACGACTGGACGCGGCTGGGACGCGGCACCTTGATCGGCCACTTGCTGGAATGCGCCGGGCAGATCACCGGCGGCTACTTCGCTGATCCGGGTGTGAAAGAGGTGCCGGACCTGGCGCGCCTCGGGTTTCCCCTGGCTGAAGTCGACCCCGAGGGCAGGGCGGTGATCAGCAAGGTCGATGGCTCCGGCGGACGCATCGATACGGCGACCTGCACCGAGCAGATGATTTATGAAGTGCATGACCCGGCGGCGTACCTGACCCCGGACGTGACGGCGGATTTTTCCGGCGTGTCGTTTCATCCAGTTGCCACCAACGAAGTACGGGCTGAAGGCGCCGATGGCCGTTCTCGACCCGGGACGCTCAAGGTGTCGGTGGGTTATCTCGACGGCTGGATCGGCGAGGGGCAGATTTCCTACGGCGGCCCCGGCGCCCTGGCCCGGGCGCAACTGGCGCGGGACGTGGTGCTGGAGCGTTTGCAGCTGACCGGCGTGGTCTTCGATGACGTGCGCGCCGAGCTGATCGGCGTGGACGCGTTGCACGGTGGGGCGCTGGGGTCGCGGGCAGCGGCCGAGCCGTGGGAAGTGCGCCTGCGGGTCGCCGCGCGCTGTGCAGAAAAGGCCGAAGCCGTGCGTATCGGCAATGAAGTCGAAACTCTGTACACCAACGGACCTTATGGCGGCGGCGGCGCAACCAAGGGCGTGCGCCAGGTGGTGGCGGTGGCGTCGCTGCTGATGCCGCGGGATGCCATCAAGGCGCAGGTTCATCTGGAGGACGCATCGTGAGCACCATGAAATTGCGCGAACTGGCCCATTCCCGGACCGGTGACAAAGGCGACACCTCGAATATTTCGGTCATTGCTTTCAAGTCGGAAGACTATCCGCGGTTGGTGCATGCGCTGACGGCCGAGCGGGTGGCTGAGCATTTCGCCGAGCTGCTCGGGGACGATGCCTCGCGGGTGCTTCGGTATGAACTGCCGAAGGTGGGTGCGCTGAATTTTGTGCTGCCGGGCATTCTTAAGGGCGGCGTCACACGATCGCTCGCCCTCGATGCCCATGGCAAAGCGCTGGGGGCGGCGTTGCTGGATATCGACGTGTGAGGCTGCAAGTCTTGTGGCGCAGCGCCTGACGCCTTCCCGGCTGAAGCCGGTCCCACAGGGTGCGCGGCGTGTCAGCCATACCGGGTGTCTCCAAGCCGGGCCTACGAAGTGCACGCGGTCCTTAGTGGGACCGGCTTTAGCCGGGAAAAGGCCAGTGATCACGGCGCATTTGCCTGATTGCCCCACAATCAACGAATGGTGCTCGACGCAATAATCTCGGTTGGATGAAATCAAACTGTAGGAGCGCGCTTGCCCGCGAACGCGTTGTGTCAGGCGATCGATTCGTCACAGGCATTACGCGTTCGCGGGCAAGCGCTCCTACAGTGGAGTGTGGCAACGCACACAATCGTCGGCGCATAAAAATCCGTAGCCGGCTTGCTGGCAAATGCGGTGGGCCAGGTTGGCATCAGTCGGCTGACACAGCAGGTTCGCCAGCAAGCCGGCTCCTGCAGGGTTTTGCGTTTCGACGCGGACTTTTGTCACTTCTGATTCAGCAAAAACACCACATACCCGCGAAACCACGGGCTGTCCTGCAAATACCGGGGCGCTTGCCATTCCCCGCCTTGCACCAAGCCTATTTTGAACGGCAGGCCCAGCCGGCTGATGCGTGGCAGGTACGCGGCGTAGTCGGGGATGCTGTGGCGGCCCTGGTAGGTCTGCACCACCACTTCATCGACCACACCTTTCAACTCGCCGATCGCCCGGGAATCCGCATTGCTGCTCCAGTCCATCAACCCAGTGATGCTTAGCTTCAGCTCAGGTGGCAGACGCTGGCGCAGGTCCTTGAGAAACACCACGTACTCCTGCAAATAAAGGGTGCGCGCATCGAAATCGATCTGCACCCCAGCCACCGCTGTGCCCGTGTCCCGCCAGCGTTGCACTTGGCCCAGTAGCTGTTTGTAAATCGATTCTGGCCAGCGCAGGGAGTGAGCGCGGTAGACGATCCACACCTCCCGCTGTGGCAGACGCGTCACGCTCATCCCCTGGGCAATCAGCGCCGGCGTTTGCCGGTCACGACGGGTTGCGCTGATCTGGCCTTGCAGCACGTACAGAGTCCGCGCCTGATCGAGTACCGGCTGCGTCGCCACGCCGGTCCACAACCAGAAGGCATCGTGCTCGCGGGCGTCTACCGCCGCCCACGTCATGCCGCTGCTGAACCCCGCCATCAACAAACCGATCAATCCGCCGGCGATCATCCGCCAGCGAAACCGCGTGGTCATCACCAGTAATACTGCAGCGATTTGCCCCAGTTGGTGGCGCCGTAGCTGGTTTTCAGTTGCTTGAACCAGCCTTTGCGTACGGCCGGAGCCACGTCCTTGCCGCCGCAACTGTTGTAGCCAGACGGCGCGTAGCAATTGATCGCCCGGAACAGCGCGTAGGCCTTGTCGTCCCGCGCTGCCTTGCTGTCGGCGATAACGGTCTGATAGCCGTTCAGCCGCGAAAAAACCGCGCCTTTGAAGCCGGGTTCGCTGCTGCCCAGATCACCCGCGTCGGGCTTCTGATCCAGCGGCATTCCGTCCAGGCCGTTGCGCAGGATGAACTCACCCAGGCAGTTCAGGCCTTTGGCGTCCTTGGCATTGACCTGCAATGCGGCGGCGATCTCGCCGATGCTCGGGCAGGCGTAACCCGACTCAGCCTTGGCGCCGTTCCAGCGGAACAACTGCAGCGTCTGGCCGGCGTCGTAGACATAACCCAGGCTGGTGCCGAGTTTAGTGTCGGCAGGTGTGTCCGGGAGGGCTTTCACATCATCGGCGAACGCGGCGTACTGGCTGTGCAGCAGCTCCTTGTAGAGCAGGACGAATTGCGCGGTGGACTTTTCGGTGTCGCTGATGCCCTGACCGATCTGCTGGCGCAGCAGGGGCGCATCGGCCACCTTGCCCAGCAGGATAAGACGCACCTGAGCGGACGTGATCGGCGAATCGCTGGCGAACACCTTCGTCAGTTGCCCGCTGCGCTCGTAATTCATCGCCAGCGCCAGTTCCAACTGCTCGCGCTGCAAGGGTTGCTGCGCCAGCGGCAGCAATTTCAGCCACAGAGCCTGGGCGGCAGGCAGGTCGTTGCCGTCTTCCAGAGCGAGGCCGCGCAGGGTCTGTTGGCTGAAAGCGAGGTAATCCAGTTTTTCGGGGACGTCGTTCGGCAGGCGTTTCAGCGCTTCGGCCGGATTTTTGTCGACGTAGAACGCGAAAGCGGCCTGCAAGTAATCGAACATCGCCGGTTGCGCCGCAAACAGGGCTTTTTGCCCGTCGAGCTGCTCGCGGGTCAACCGGTTCGGCAGGTGCGGGCGCATGATCATCAGGTCATGGGTCGCGGTCATCAAAGGCGATGGCGTGGCGCCGGTCAGGGCGGTCAGCAGTTTGTTGTCGGCTTCCTGAATCAACGCTTCCGGCGGAGCGGATGCGCGGGCGTCGCCAGCTTCCGTCAGTTGCCAGGCGTAATCGGCGGCCAGTTTATCGGTGTCTCCCGCCAGCCAGTGGACCCGGCGCAGAAGTCCGGTGGCGGAGCGGCTGTAGCGGCCGTCGGGGTAAGCGCTGAGGTACCGCTCGATGGCTTGCCCGACGCCGGCATAGGCGGTGCGATCGTGGTCTTCCTTCAGGCTGCCGTATTCGTCGAACGCATCCTGCTGCGCGGCGTTGAGCCGGGTGCGGGCGACCATGTAAAGCGCCGTTTCCTTGAGCCACGGTTGTGTGCTTTCGGCGAGGGTGTTGAATCCGGTCTCCGCATCGCTGAAGCGCCCGCTGTAGAAGTCCGATGCGGCGCGAAGGTAGGCAACGAAGGCCTTGGCTTCAGACGACTGAACATCGGGCGGCAACAGGCTGGCCTGTTTGTCCGCCTCCCAGGTGCACGCGTCCAGCAGTTGCAGGCGGGCGCGGGCCAAGGATTGGCGCTCGGTGGCGGACAGCCCTGCGGTGTCGAGCAATTGGCCGATGAAATCAGCGGCGCTCTCGTCGCGGTTACTGCGGCAGCGGCTGCCTTCACCTTGCAGGAAGGCCTGGCCTGCGGTGTCGTTGCTGTCGCGGCTGAGGCCGAGCTTGCCCAGCAGGTCGGCCATGGCAGCGGCGCCCGATTCTTCGCTTTCGTCGCCCTCGATCTCTTCGTTGGCCAACCTGAATGCCGCAAACGGCACCGCGCCATAGCCCTCGGCCAGCTCCTGCTCGGTCAACGCGTTGGGCTGGAGCGTCAGCGCCTTCTGATCGGCGAGGAGCAGGCGCAGGTTGACCCGACTGTCATTGCCGGGCGTAAGGAAGGGCAGGTTGTTGCAGACGTCCAGCGAATCGCGCAACAGCGACCAGTTGGGGTAGCAGGAGTCATCACTGCTGGCCTGGGCCTGGCCGCCCATCGTCGCGCCAATGATCAAAGCAAGAGGAGTCAGGGAGCGGATACGCATGAACAATCCTTGATTTCGCTACGTAAGAAGAGGGTGAGCACGGGGAATGATACAGGGTGTTTCGCCTGATCCACTGAGGGCCACTGGCGCCTGTATAAAAAATTATTTTCAGATTCATGTGAGGTAAACCCCGTCGGCATCCGTGTAGTGAGAATCAGATGCGTTTCGTAACGGGCGCATCGCTTCTCGACGCCTCAGGTTCTTGCTTCCATGACAGCTCAATCCGGTTTTCGCGTGCCCGCTTTTCCCGTGCTTCGTCCTGCATCGTTGTTGGGCATGTGCTCAGCCACGGCGCTGTTGTGCTCGCTGGGTATGAGTCCTGTTGCCGGGGCTGAAGAAATGCAGCTGGACGCGGTCAATATCGACGCCACGTCCCAGCCGGAGGTCAGCGAGACCGAGCACAGCCGCGACAGCTATCAGGCGCGCAAGGCGACCGTGGCCACGCGCACCGAAGCACCGTTGGTGGAAGTGCCCCAGAGCGTCAACGTGGTGACAAACCGGGTCATCGAAGACCGCCAGCCGTCCAGCCTGGACGAGGCGATCAACGCGGTCAGCGGGGTCAAGCCGGGCAACACCCTGGGCGGCACCCAGGACGCGATTCAGAAGCGCGGTTTTGGCACCAACCGCGACAACTCGATCATGCGCGACGGCATGCAATCGGTGCGCGCGCGCAATTTCACCCCGACCACCGAGCGCATCGAAGTGCTCAAGGGGCCGGCGTCGATGCTCTACGGCGTGCAGGACCCGGGCGGCGTGATCAACGTGGTGACAAAGAAACCGGAGTTGGTCGAGGCCCGTTCCATTTCTGCGTTCGGCAGCAGCTTTGGCGGCGGCGGCGAGCAGATCGACCTGACCGGCCCGATCGGCACCAACGGCCTGGCCTACCGGGTGATCGCCGACAAGCAGAATTACGATTACTGGCGCAATTTCGGCAGCATCGATCAGTCGGTCATCGCGCCGTCGCTGGCCTGGTACGGCGACGACACTACGGTGTCGGTCGCCTACGAGCACATGGAGTATTCGGTACCGTTCGACCGTGGCACGCAGATCAACCCCAAGACCGGCAAGGTGCTGGACATCCCGCGCAGCCGCCGTCTGGACGAGCCGTTCAACGTCACCACCGGGCGCTCCGATTCCCTCGACCTGCGCATGGATCACCGCCTCAACGACACCTGGACCCTGCGCACCGGCTACGCCTACAGCCGCAATTACTACAACGACTACCAGTCGCGCTTCATTTCGGCCAACTACAACACCGGCGCAGTGACCCGTCGCGGTGACGCCACCCGCGACGCCGTCCAATTCGCCCATACCGTCACCGTCAGCGCGCTCGGCAATCTGTACTGGGGCGATGTGCGCCACGAAGTGCTGATTGGCGCCGATTACATGAAGAACGACCGCGACCTGGGCGACCTGTACCGCAGTGCCAACAAGGTCGACTTCAATTACAACGCCCCGGTGTACGGCGTCACTCAGCAACCGACTACGGCCAATGCCGCCCAGAGCGACCAGACCGATCACCTGCGCACCCATGCGTTCTTTGTTCAGGACGCGATACACCTGGGCGAGAAGTGGATTCTGCAGACCGGCCTGCGTTATGACGCGTTCGACGAGCTGACCGGCAAGGGCCGGCCGTTCGTGGTTGGCGCCGATGTGAAGGACAGCAAAGTGGTGCCCCGCGTCGGGCTGGTGTACCTGATCCAGCCGGACTGGTCGGTGTACGGCAGCTACACCGAGTCGTTCCGCCCGAACACCTCGATTGCCTCACCGATCGGCGACCTGCCGCCGGAGGAGGGCAAGGCTTACGAAATCGGCACCAAGTTCCAGAACGACGCGATCACCGCGACAGTGGCGCTGTTCAATATCAACAAGCAGAACGTGCAGACCAGTGAAGCGTGCGGCACCGAGACTTGCACGCGAGTATCCGGGGAGGTGCGCTCGCGCGGGCTGGAAGCTGACATCACCGGGCAGTTGAACGAGTTCTGGAGTATCACCGGCAGCTACGCCTATACCGACACCAAAGTGCTGGAAGATCCGATTCTCAAGGGTGAGCCGCTGGACGGCGTGTCGAAGCACACCGGCGCGGTGTATCTGACCCGTGACTTCGGCCACGTTGGCGTGGGTGATTTGCGCGCGGGTGCCGGTGCACGGTTTGCCAGCCGCTGGGGTGTCAACGATGGCGCGGGGAAGGAGTATTACCTGCCGTCGTCGAAAGTCGCCGATGCGTTTGTGGCTTATAAAGTGAAGTTGGATGAGCGTGATGTGACGTTGCAGTTGAATCTGAAGAATGTGTTCGACGAGAAGTATTACACCTCGGCGAGTGGGCTGGGATCGCCGGCTATTTCGATCGGTGAGCCGAGGCAGTTGGTGGCGCGGGTGAAGCTGGATTTTTGATTTTTCAAGATCAAGATCAAGATCAAGGGCGTCGGCCTAACGGCCTCGGGTTTCGCCTTCGGCGAGTTACTTGATAAAGCCCCAAGTAACCAAGGGCTTATGCTCCCGGTTGGGCTCCTCCTTCGTCGGAGTACCTTCACTCCGGTCCCGCTCCGTGGGCCCGCGCCGAACGGACATCCATGTCCTGACGGCGCTCTCGCCGCATCCATGCGGCTCGGTCCACTGCGCGAGACCTGCGTTCAGCCTGCACCCAAGTCGCGCTTGGTGTCGTCCGGACTTTTTGCGTAGGAAGATCAAGGTCAAAGGCGCTGCGCAGATCAACGGCTTCCCGGCTGAAGCCGGTCCTACGAAGTGTACGCAGTGCTTTTATATGACCGGCTGTAGCAGGGAACAGGCCATTCCCACTGACGGCACTCGTTGCTTTTAGTGGGACCGGCTTTAGCCGGGAAGAGGCCGGTTCAGACGCTGACATTCGATCGTTCCCACGCTCCGCGTCGCAACGCCGCCCCGGACGCTCTGCGCCCAACGGACGACGCGCATTCAGGCTCGTGGGAGTGACGCGGAGCGTCACAGGATGCATCCCCACGCAGAGCGTGGGGACGATCATCAAAAGCGCTGCGCAGATCAAGAGCTTCCCGGCTGAAGCCAGTCCTACTATTAAAGCCAATTCCACTGGCTGCACGCGGTGCTTTTAGTGGGACCGGCTTTAGCCGGGAATGCATCAGGCGTCACACTGCAGAATGTTCGGTGCTCACACCGGCCTCTTCCCGGCTGAAGCCGGTCCCACCAGGGATGCTCATCGTCACCACCCTCTAAATATCCGTGATCTTCACCGCCCCCGTCGCTATCCGCGCGGGCAGTTTCAATTGCGCACACAACCCACCCCCTTCGCGGTTGGTCAGGGTCAAGGTGCCGCCCAGTGCAATCGTCAATTGCTGCGCGATCGCCAGCCCCAGCCCGGTGCCGCCGGTGTCGCGGTTGCGTGAGCTTTCGACGCGGTAGAACGGCTTGATCACTTCCGACAATTCCCCTTCAGCAATGCCCGGCCCGCGGTCCAGCACGTGCAGCGACAGGCTCTGATCGGCGTGGGTCTGCACGTGAATCTCCGCCGCTCCGGCAAATTTCAACGCGTTGTCGGTCAGGTTCACCAGCACCCGGCGCAAGGCATGCGGGCGGGTGTCGATGACCGCGCCGGTCTTGCCGTTCAATTGCACGTCGCGGCCGACGTCCTGATAGTCGAACACCAGGCTGTCGAGGAATGAATCCATGTCCACGCGTCGTGCTGTCTCGGATGACGTGTCCATGCTGCGCGCATAGGCCACGCCTTCCTGGACCAGATGCTGCATCTCGCTCAGGTCGCTCCACAACTTGTCCTTCTCGACGCCATCGTCCATGAACTCGGCGCGCAGCTTCATGCGGGTGATCGGGGTTTGCAGGTCGTGGGAGATCGCCGCCAGCAGTTGCATGCGCTCTTTCACGTAGGTTGAAATCCGTTGCTGCATGGTGTTGAACGCCACGGCCGCGAAGGCCACTTCGGTCGGGCCGCCTTCATCCAGGCGAATGCCTTCGCCGTTCGGGTCGAGGTTGTCGACGGCGTGGGACAGTCGCGTCAGCGGGCGAATGGCCGTGCGTACGGCCAGCCAGGTGCAGACAAACAGCAGCACGAGTTGGCCGATCAACAACAACGGCAGCCAGGGTGACAGCGGGGTGACCCGCGGGTGCATGTCAATCGTCAGCGGGCTCCCGTCTTTCAACGTCAGGTGCGCCTGATAGTGCAGTCGGGTGTCTGGGATGTCCGTGAAGGTCAGCGCGTAATCACGGCCAAGGCTGCGCTGCATGGAATGCACGGACATCGGCGCGTTACTCATGTTCATCGGCGCGCCGGTCTCTCCGGCACCCAGGATGTAACGACAATTGGCGCTCTCAAAACGCGGCAGCCAGGCTTGACGCTCGTCGGCTGGCAAGCGTTCCAGAACGGCCACGGCGTTACTCAAGTCCCGTTCCAGATTACCCAGCATCAGCGTCATGGCGCTCTGGTAGCGCTCATAGAATTGCAGGCCGAACGACAGCCCGTGGGCCAGCACCAGGCTGATCAGAAAAATCAGCGAGAGCCGTGACGCCAGGGTGCGCGGCCATCCAAAGCTCAGCTTCATCGGCTGTCCCCGAGAATTTCCACGGCGTAGGTGAACACGTAACCCTCGTTGCGCACGGTCTTGATGTAGGCCGGGTCGCGGGCGTCGTCGGCCAGGCGCTGGCGCAGGCGGCTGACGAGCAAATCGATGGAACGGTCGAACGGATCGGCGTCACGGCCTTGGGTCAGGTTCAGCAGCTGATCGCGGCTCAAGACCCGTTGCGGGTGATCGAGGAAGGTGCGCAGCAGGCGGTATTCCGCGCCGCTGAGGGTGACCACTGTGCCTTGGGCGTCGAGCAAATGGCGGGCAGTGGTGTCCAGCTTCCATTTGCCGAAGGCCAGCAAACGCCCGGCTTCGCTGACGATCAGGTTCGGCGGCAGCATGCGGGTACGGCGCAGCACGGCATTGATCCGCGCCAGCAGTTCCCGGGCGGCGAAGGGTTTCACCAGATAATCGTCGGCGCCCATCTCCAGACCGATGATGCGATCGGTTTCGTCGCTGCGGGCGGTGAGCATGAGCACGGGCGTGGTCTTGTGCTTGCCGGTGCGCAGTTCGCGGCACAGCAGCAGGCCGTCGTCGCCCGGCATCATGATGTCGAGCACGATCAGGTCCACGGGCGTCGATTCCAGAAACGAACGCATCTGCCTGCCGTCCGCCACCACGGTGGTGCGCAGGCCGTTCTTCTTCAGGTAGTTGCCCACCAGCTCTCGGATCTCGCGATCGTCATCGACAATCAGAATGTGATCGACGTGCTCCATTGCCGCAGTTCCCGTATTCATGTGTGTGGCGCATCTTAACCAGTCGCGCGTGACTTGCCTGCCGGGCTTTGTATTCCACTGTATCTGGCGCTGCCGGGCATACATGCGCATGCAAATAGCGGGTTTTTCGATGCGAATGTATCGCTGTGTATCTGCGGCGGGCTCTGACACGTCAGGATGATTTTCCGGCGGTTCGCGACACAAGCGAGATACCTGCGGGGCGTTCAATGGGACCCATCGAGACGACGGACACACACTTTCTCGAACCCCAACCGAACGACCCTTTGAATACCGGAGAACACCATGAACTGGAAGAACCTCAGCATCGCCACCCTGTTTGCCGCCCTGAGCCTCGGCGCTCTGACAGCCCAAGCCCAACCCGTTGCTCAAGCTCACACTTATATGTACGGCGATCACCTGGACATCGCCAAGGCGCTGTCCACCGAAGTCGACGCGAGCCCGACCTGTGGCGTGGTCAATGCCCACCTGCGCTACCTCGATTCCCAGGGTCAGCAACGGACCCTGAATTACGAGACCGTTGCCCAGAATTGCCCGCAGGACAACTAGAACGGGCAGGTGACGGCGACATGCAAGTGGGCGGTGATCGGGCGGCAGGAGTAAGCTGTGCTCCTTTTTGACTGCCCGCGCCTACGCGCCGAACAGGACCCTACGCCCGCAATGAGATCACCCGCTGCTTTCGCGCCACCGCCGTCGCTGTTTCTGCCCCTGACCGAAGAGGTGTGCAAAGGCCTGGCCGCGGCCGAATCGCTGGACGATTTTTTGAGTGAGGCGGGCAGGGCGCAACTCGCTGCGCTGATGCTGCTGCTCAATCTCAACGCGCTGGTCGCGCAAAACACCGCCGTCGAACAGCTCGAACGCATGCTCGATGATGTGCTGCGCGCGGCCGCTTCCGTTGAAGAAGCGGGCGGTCGCTTTGCCGATCTGGTGCGCGGCAGGTTCACCGTCGACCATCTGGCCGCAGGGCTCTCGGTGCTGGAAGTCGCCGGCGTCAGTCTGCTCGAAGACGCAGACGTCCAGCAGCAGGATTACTTCGACGGGGAAGGGCAGTGGGACTTCGGCTTTGGACTGCGTCATCGCGCCAGACTGGAACCCCTGACCCGCGAGGTGGTGATGCCGTCCGGCGACGTCCTGCACCTGAGTGATCAGCAGAGCCGGATCTTCGACGAGTTCAAGGTCTGCAACGAAGAGTCGTTCCATCTGCAGGCCTATGCCGGGGTGGGCAAGACGTACCTGCTGGCAAAGTTCTTCGAGGTGCTGGTCCCGGAAAAGACCTTGCTCATGGCGACCTTTCCGGGGCAAGTGGCCGCGCTTCAGGCGCGGGTGCGTCAGGCCAACCCCGACGCACGGATCAACGCCTGCACCTTCGGCCACATGGCCAACCTGCTGCTCAACCGCGACTTGACCGCTCGGGGCTGGCGCAATACCGACCTTCAGCGCTCCGGCGCCAGCTCGCTGGTCGATGACCGGCAAGTGGCGCAGTGGCTGAACCTGCAAGCCGTGGGCAAGCTGCACCCGCGGGATGTGGCGCGGGTCTGCCGCAGCACCGTGCACAGTTTCAGCCTGTCGCCGCTGGCCAACATTGAGGCGCGGCACTTGCCGTCGTTGGGCCACGCGGCGAGTCAGGCGGACATCGCCCTGCTGCTGGAATACAGCCGCCTGCTCTGGCGCGAAACGGTCAGGCCGTCCGCGCCGCACATTCGTCTGCCGATCCGCAACAGCCACCGGATCAAGTTTCTGGCGCTGACCAGCGAAGTCATCCCCGAGAACTACAGCCACATCATCATCGATGAAAGCCATGAGCTGACGGCGCCAATGGTGCAGATCCTCGATCGCAGTCCCCAGGCGGTCATTACGTTGGGCGACGAATTCCAGCAGCTCAGCGGCAAGACCCCGCGCCACGGCGGCTTCATTCGCCAGCGTTTCATGACCCAGTCGATTCGCGCCGGCAAGCAGATGGCCGACGTGCTCAACCCGATGATTCAGTTGCACCCCAGCGACATCAAAGAAGGCTTCGTCGGACGCGCGCCCCACCCGACACGGATCATCGGCCACGGCGTCATGCCGATTCCGGAAAAACCCACGACGATTCTGGTCGCCAACGAATGGGGCCTGTTCGCCTGGTTCAAGCGTCTGACCGAAGCGGGGGCACGTTTTCAGATGCCGCCGCGCACCCTTGAAAATCTCACGCTGTTCGTCAAAGGCCTGGACCTGCTCTATCGCGAAGACCTGCGCCCGCAACACCGGCTGATCTTCCGCTACGCCTATTGGGACGCGCTGGCCTCGGCCATGGGCGGCAGCCATGAATTCAAAGCCATGCACGAGTGGCTCGGCCAGGGCAACCGGCTGCAGGACTTCCTCGACACCACCCAGCGGTTCTGCAACGACCCGGCCGCGATCCTCAAACTGGCGAAAGTCGAAGATGTGAAGAACCAGGAATTCGACTCTGTGCTGCTCTCCCGCGACCTCATGCGCCCACCGCGCGAGGGCTCGACGCATTCACTGGCCAGCGTATGTTCCCTGCTCTACACCGCCAGCTCCCGCGCCCGGCACGAACTGCTGCTGCCGGGGAACATGAATGACTGGTTGCAGGATTTGGGGCGTAAGTAGAGGGCGGACAACTCTCTCGGTAACGATCCGGGTTAAACGGGATTACCTTCGCGTATTTCCGGCGGTTCCTACAGACAGGGACGATCCACGCTGACTTCATAACAGCTCATTCATCGGTAAATTTCTGATCGACCTTTTAGCGATCCAGGGACGAACCGTGAACAAGAGCGCTGCCTATGATGTACGGCCTGCCATCCTTAATTGCGAGACCGCGCTTGGAAGAGCATTGGTGGCCATGTTCAAGTCGGTCGAGAGCGAACTAACGTGTGAAAATGCCCCGCCTGCGGCGCTCACCGTCGTTATCTTTGGTGGATGCGCAGTGCACTTGTACACAAGTCACCGGGTTTCCAGTGATGTCGATGCAGAGTTCTTTGCGGCGGAGTTGCCTTCAAGCGTGGATTTGCAAGCTATGCTGGCGGCTGTCCCCCAGACATTCGTGGATGAGCGAAGCGGTCGTGTCGTTGAATTGTCTTATGACCTCAACTTCACCTCGGGGCTGGGGCCCCTGCATGAGGACTATCTGGAACGCGGAGTGCCGCTCGATTCGTTCGGGCCGCTGTCGCCGTTGCGAGTTCTGATCGCGTCGCCGGTCGATCTCGCTATTTCCAAGCTCGGACGCGGGACTGAGCAGGACATCGGCGATATCTTCGCCCTGCTGCGTACCGGCTTCATCGTTGCTGCCGAGTTTGAGCGTTTGGCCCTGCAGGCCATTGATTGCTATGTTGGCAATCACGAACCTCCCACATCCATCCTGACCAACATTTTGCAGGACTACCTGGAGACCGCCGATGGACAGCCCGATTGAGCGCCACTTACTTTCCGAAGCGATGGCCAGACTCGCTGATCACCCGCTGAGTCAGGCCGATGATGGAACGTTGGTGAGGCTGGCTCAGGAAGTCTGGTATGAGCACTCAAGCATGGAGTCAGAACTGCGCAGATTTCTCGCCAGCAATCCTGGAGAGCTGGCGGCGCGTCGGGTGGGGTACCTTCTGGAAAAGCTGACCCGGTTCCCCTGTGCGACTGACGAACGGGTGCGCGAGACCTTGCACGCGCTGAGTGTGCTGATGCAGCGTTTCCCGCGTCTGGGCGACGGCCCGCAAATTGCGGAGACTCGCCTGCGTGACCGTCGGGACGAGCTTGCGGTGTCATGGGGGCTTAGCGAAGGTTTAGGGTTGAAAGTGCAGACCCTGCTCCCCTATCAGACGCGGCATTACGCGGCCGGACGCAACTCGGCTTTCGAATAGCCTGCACCCCGCTCATCCACGTTGAGTCCAATTCTTGGCGGGGAGGAAGGCAGGGAAAGCGGGCTATCAAACGCGGCAGCCGCCACCCCGCCACTGCTTCGGACTGACCCCAAACCATCGCTTGAACGCCCGCGAGAACGCGCTGGTTTCCGAGTAGCCGAGCAGTGAGGCGAGTTGGGTGATGCTGAGGTTCTGTTGTTTCAGGTGATTCAGGGCCAGGTCCTGGCGGATCTGGTCGACCAGTTGCGTAAAGCTGATGCCGTGTTCGCGCAGTTTGCGTTGCAGGGTCCATTCGGACAGGCCCAGGGTGTGGGCGATGTCGTCCAGCGCCGGTTCGCCCAGATGCAGGGTGGCGAGGAGGGTCTGGCGGGCGCGGTCGAGGAGCGTTGCTTCTTGGCCGGTGCCTGTGCCGCTGCCGGTATCGCCCAGTTGACGGATCGCGTCCTTGATCAGCATCAGCAGGACCGGGTCGCTACCGGGCATGGCTTTGCCCACGACATCGTGTTTGGGAATCAGCAGTGAATTGCAGCCCTGCCTGAAACACACGTCAGCGTGAAACACGTCGCGGTGTTCGTGCCAGCCTTCGGGTTGGGCGTGTTCGAAGGCCACTTGCCGAGGTGCCCAGTTCGGGCCGAGCACGTGACGCACCAGGTTCAGCGCCATGCCCATGGTCAGCTCGGCGTCTTGGCGGCGTTCGTTGATCGCGCCGTGGCGGACCTGGTAATCGAAACGGTAGCACTCGCCTTGATCGACCAGTTCGATCAGCGTGCTGTGCTGGTGGAACGGGAAGGCGGCGGAGAAATTGATCAGCGCGTCTTCCAGCGTTGCCGAGCACAGGCCGATGTAGCCCAGCAGACCGAGCGCCTGGGGCCGGAATTGCTGGCCATAACGCAGGCCGAAATTGTCGCAGCCGGTCTGACTCGCGGCTTCTTCCAGCACTTTGCAGTAGTTGGTCAGCGGCAGGCTCAGGGTCGGGTGCAGCAACTGCTCGGGGTCGATGCCGGAGCGGCCGAACACCCGGTCCAGATCACCGCCGTGCTGCACGATAAAACCATCGAGCCCGTTGGCAGCAGCGGACAGCACGCCGCGATTGCTGGCGGCTGGCGTGTTCGATGCGGCGGCGGGGGCGAGGGTCTGGAGCATGGGGGATGATGGCTCTGACGGTGTGTAGGCAGACCTTGCAAGCAAATGTCATACCTTGTTGCAGCCGCAGGCCTTGTCGGCGGGGAATCAACGGTCCTGTGGGAGTGACCGGGGTGGCGCTCCACCTTGCTCGCGAAGACTGCATTCCAGCCGCCGCATACTCGGCGAATGTATCGACCTCATCGCGAGCAAGCTCACTCCTACATGGGCATCGGTGCTACCTGGCGACCCATTCGGCGACCGGGTATTTGGGAAGTCTGGTGCCACGCCGGTCAGCAAACACAGGCAAAGCGTGACCTTCAATAAAGCACCGGGCCATTTTCACGCGCCACGGTGGCGCACCCCCGGCAGATACCCGAAAAACTTGACCGCAGACGACAATCCGCGCGCCGTACGGTCAAGCCTTGGCCTGCCAGCTGTGACTATGCTCGACGTCAGACAAATACCGTCGCCTGGCTACCGGGGTACACGCTCATGACTGCTTCACAACTCAAACCAACGTTGGGAACCCTGCATTTGTGGGGGCTGGCCGTGGGCCTGGTGATTTCCGGCGAATACTTTGGCTGGAGCTACGGCTGGGGCACCGCCGGGACGCTGGGCTTTCTGGTGACCACGCTGATGGTCGCGGTGATGTACACCTGCTTCATCTTCAGTTTCACCGAGCTGACCACCGCGATTCCCAACGCAGGCGGACCGTTTGCCTACAGCTTGCGCGCCTTCGGCGTGACCGGCGGGATGATCGCGGGCCTGGCGACGCTGATCGAATTCGTCTTCGCCCCGCCGGCCATCGCCATGGCCATTGGCGCCTACCTCAACGTGCAATTCCCGGCCCTTGATCCAAGGGTCGCGGCCATCGGCGCGTATTTCGTGTTCATGACCCTGAACATCCTGGGCGTGAGCATCGCAGCGACCTTCGAACTGGTGGTCACCATTCTGGCGGTGGCCGAACTGCTGGTGTTCATGGGCGTGGTCGCCCCGGGCTTCAGCTTCAGTAACTTCGTGCTGGGCGGCTGGGCCGGGTCCGACACCTTCGGGCTGCCGGCCATCAGCGGCATGTTCGCGGCGATCCCCTTTGCCATCTGGTTCTTCCTCGCCATCGAAGGCGCGGCCATGGCGGCGGAAGAAGCCAAAGACCCGAAACGCACCATTCCGCGTGCTTACGTGGGCGGCATTCTGACCCTGGTGGTGCTGGCGATCGGCGTGATGATCTTCGCCGGCGGCGTCGGCGACTGGCGCACCCTGGCGAACATCAATGACCCGCTGCCACAGGCGATGAAGGCCGTGGTCGGCGGCAACTCCAACTGGATGCACATGCTGGTGTGGATCGGTCTGTTCGGCCTGGTGGCAAGTTTCCACGGCATCATCCTCGGTTACTCGCGGCAGTTCTTTGCCCTGGCCCGGGCCGGTTTCCTGCCCGCGAGCCTGGCGAAACTGTCGCGCTTCCAGACCCCACACCGCGCCATCCTCGCGGGCGGTGTGATCGGCATCATCGCGATCCTCAGTGACGGCGTGATCAACCTGCAGGGCATGACGCTGACCGCGGCGATGATCACCATGTCGGTGTTTGGCGCTATCGTGATGTACATCATCAGCATGCTCAGCCTGTTCAAGTTGCGCCGCAGCGAACCGAATCTCGAGCGCAGCTTCCGCGCGCCGGGTTATCCGGTCGTGCCGGGCATCGCTCTGGTACTGGCGGTGGTGTGCCTCGTCGCCATGGTCTGGTTCAACCTGCTGATCTGCGCCATATTCATCTGCCTGATGGCCGTGGGCGCGCTGTTCTGCAAAATGGTCCGCGGGCGCAGTGCGTCGGTCACGGTCACCGGTTAATCACGCAGTTCCAATGAAGAGGTGTGCATGAGCTTTTCCCACAGCATCGGTGGCATGGTCTGGCGCTTCGACAGCCTGCGGGAACTCATGGCCAAGGCCAGCCCCGCACGCTCCGGCGACTTCCTGGCAGAAGTCGCCGCCAGCAGCGATGCCGAACGTGCGGCGGCGCAGATGGCCCTGGCGGACGTGCCGCTCAAGCGCTTCCTCACCGAGGCGCTGATTCCCTACGAAGAGGACGAAGTCACCCGCTTGATCGTCGACAGCCACGACCGCGCGGCCTTCGCCCCGGTCAGCCACCTCACCGTCGGCGGTTTTCGCGACTGGCTGCTGGGGGACGACGCCACCGAGGCCAGCCTCAAGGAGCTGGCGCCGGGGTTGACGCCGGAAATGGCGGCGGCGGTGTCGAAGATCATGCGCGTGCAGGATCTGGTGCTGGTGTCACAGAAGATTCGTGTCGTCACCCGCTTTCGCAACACCGTCGGCCTGCGTGGGCGCATGTCCACACGGCTGCAACCCAATCATCCTACCGACGACCCGGCCGGTATCGCCGCCAGCGTGCTTGACGGTCTGCTCTATGGCAACGGCGACGCCATGATCGGTATCAACCCGGCAACCGACAGCGTCAGCGCCATCAGTGAACTGCTGAAAATGCTCGACGGCGTCATTCGTCATTACGAGATTCCCACCCAGTCCTGCGTGCTGACCCACGTCACCTCATCGGTGGCGGCCATCGAAAAAGGGGTGCCGCTGGACCTGGTGTTCCAGTCCATCGCCGGCAGCGAAGCGGCCAACAGCGGGTTTGGCATCAGCCTGGAAATCCTTCGCGAAGGTTACGAAGCCGGGCTGAGCCTCAAGCGCGGCCCGCTGGGCGACAATCTGATGTACTTCGAAACCGGGCAGGGCAGCGCCTTGTCGGCCAACGCTCACCACGGCGTCGATCAACAGACCTGCGAGGCCCGCGCCTACGCCGTCGCGCGGCATTTCAACCCGTTTCTGGTCAACACCGTGGTCGGCTTCATCGGCCCGGAATACCTGTACAACGGCAAGCAGATCATTCGCGCGGGCCTGGAAGATCACTTCTGCGGCAAGCTGCTCGGCGTGCCGATGGGCTGCGACATCTGCTATACCAACCACGCCGAAGCCGATCAGGACGACATGGACGTTTTGCTGACCTTGCTCGGCGTCGCCGGAATCAACTTCATCATGGGCATTCCGGGGTCTGACGACGTGATGCTCAATTACCAGACCACCTCGTTTCACGACGCGTTGTATGCCCGCAAGACCCTCGGCCTGCGCCCGGCGCCGGAGTTCGAGGAATGGCTGACGCGCATGGACATCCTGCGCCAGGATGACGGCGGCGTGCGGCTGGGGCAGGGCGTGCCACCGCTGTTCCGCAAGGCGTTGGCCCAATTGAGTTAGTCGCTTGATCAGCAGTTGATATAAGGGCCTGAGCCATGAGCGATGACAAGAAATCACCCGCACACGCCGATGCCTGGCAGCAGTTGCGCTCGCTGACATCGGCGCGGATTGCCCTCGGTCACGCGGGCACGAGTTTGCCGACGGCAGCGCAGCTGGATTTCCAGTTCGCCCACGCCCAGGCCCGCGATGCCGTGCATCTGGCGTTCGATCACGGGGCGCTGGCCGAGCAACTGGCGAGCCGTTCCCGCGAGACGCTGACCCTGCAAAGCTCGGCCACCGACCGCCATATGTATCTGCAACGGCCTGATCTAGGCCGACGTTTGTCCGAGGCGTCGGCTGCGCAACTGGGCAGTTACGCGGAAGGCGATGCTGAAGGCTTCGATCTGGCGCTGGTGGTGGCGGACGGGTTGTCTGCGCTGGCGGTGCAACGTCATAGCCCGGCGATGCTGGAGCGTATTGACGAGATGGCGGCGGCGGAAGGCTGGAGCCTGGCGCCGGTGGTGTTGGTGGAGCAGGGTCGCGTCGCCGTTGCCGATGAAGTCGGCGCACTGCTCAAGGCGCGCATGGTGGTGATCCTGATCGGCGAGCGGCCGGGCCTCAGCTCACCGGACAGCCTCGGGCTGTATTTCACCTACGCGCCGCGCGTGGGCCTGAACGACGCGGCGCGCAACTGCATTTCCAATGTGCGCCTTGAGGGGATGAGCTACGCCATGGCGGCGCACAAGTTGTTGTACCTGATGCGTGAGGCCTGGCGCCGGCAATTGTCCGGCGTGAACCTGAAAGACGACGCGCAAGTGCCGGTGCTGGAGGCGGGAGAGGGCAGCCGGCCGGGGAATTTTTTGCTGGGTGGGTGAATGTCTCAGACACTGCGGGGTTTTGTGGGACCGGCTTCAGCCGGGAGAGGCCAGTGCATTCGCTGCATCTCCACTGGCAGAGACACCGCTTTCCCGGCTAAAGCCGGTCCTACATTTTAGGTCACAGCCAGTTTGACTGGATGCACGCGGTGCTTTTAGTAGGACCGGCTTCAGCCGGGAAGACGCCATCACATCCGCCGCATCTCCAGCGGCAGATACGCCAGCTTCACGCCCCTTCCCACACTCATTTGCTAGGCTGCTCTCACCACTTCCGAGAGCGCCGCCTTATGCCCACTGCCCATTCCGACACTGCCTCCACGCATTTCCTGCGCGAATTCTGGCTGGCCCTCGGCGGCCAAACCCGCTATCTCGATCATCTTCAGATCACTGGCGAAGGCGCGCTGGCGTCGGCATTCCCGGTCACCGATTTCGCCACAGCCGCCATCGCTGCCGCGCACCTGGCGGTGGGCGAACTGATCGATCAGACCCACGGCACCTTGCCTCTGATCACCGTCGATCGGCGGCTGGCCTCGTTCTGGTTCAGCAGCTCGCTCCAACCCCAAGGCTGGTCGCTGCCGGCGCTGTGGGATGCGGTGGCGGGGGATTACCGCGCAGCGGATGGCTGGATTCGTTTGCACACCAACGCGCCGCATCATCGTCAGGCCGCGCTCGCCGTCGTGAAAACCGCCCCCGAGCACGACGCGGTCAGTCAGGTGGTGCTGGGCTGGAAGACCCGTGAACTGGAACAGGCAGTGGTCGACCATCAAGGTTGCGCCGCCGCGATGGGCAGTGCGCTTGTCTGGCGCGAGCATCCCCAGGGTCGCGCCGTCGCTGCGGAACCCTTGCTGCATCGCACTGATGCGTCAGGGGGGCCGGCTTCAGCCGGGAAGGGGGCGCATCCTTCAAGCAGCATCCGACCCGAATGGCGTGTGCCGCGCGAACGTCCCTTGCAAGGCATCCGCGTGCTCGACCTCACGCGCATTCTGGCCGGCCCGGTGGCGACGCGGTTCCTCGCCGGGTTCGGCGCAGAGGTTTTGCGCATCGATCCCCCTGGCTGGGACGAGCCGGGCACCGTGCCCGAAGTGGTGCTCGGCAAACGCTGCGCGCGGCTTAATTTGCGCGACCCTGCCGATCGCGCGGTGCTGGAGGGCTTGATCAGCGAAGCAGACGTGATGATTCACGGTTACCGCGCCGATGCCCTCGCGCGCCTTGGCCTCGGTGCTGAACGCCGCCGCCAGCTCAATCCCGGTCTGGTGGATGTATCCCTGAATGCCTACGGCTGGACCGGCCCGTGGCGCGAGCGACGGGGTTTCGACAGCCTGGTGCAGATGAGTTGTGGCATCGCCGACGCCGGCAAGGTCGCAGCGGGCAGTGATCGGCCCGTGCCGCTGCCGGTACAGGCGCTGGATCACGCGACGGGTTATTTGATGGCGGCGGCAGCGGTGCGCGGGTTGACTCAGCGACTGATCACCGGCAACGGCGTTCAAGTCCAGGCATCCCTGGCGCGCACCGCGTTATCGCTGATGTCGTTTGCCCCGACCGAGTCGCAGCCTTCAGCCCTGCAGCCGTTGAATCCGAGCGATTATTCCGAAGACATCGAGCACACCGCCTGGGGACCGGCGCTGCGCCTCAAACCCGCCGGGCAGATCGACGGCACGCCGACCCACTGGGATTTACCGGCGAGCGCACTGGGCAGTGGCGACGCGAGATGGCTGTAACGCGTAACGGGTCGAACGCGCGTCAGCCACCCGCAATCATCAAATCCAGATTCTGCACTGCCGCCCCGGCCGCGCCTTTGCCGAGGTTGTCGAACACGGCGGCGAGCAACACGTGTCCATCGTTTTCAAACACCATCAGCCTCAAGTTATCCGTGCCGTTGAGCTGGCGCGGGTCGATCCCGGTCAGCGCGCGCGATTGCTCCATCGGCATCACTTCCACACACCCGCTGCCCTGATAATGCTCCGCCAGCGCGGCATGCAGCGTCTTGCCGGTGACGCCGTGGGGCAGCAAGCGCGTTTGCAGCGCGATGGTCAGCACGATGCCCTGACGAAACGCGCCATAGGCCGGAACGAACACCGGCCGCTCGCTCAGCCCGCTGTACTGCTGGATTTCCGGGACGTGCTTGTGCGCCAGGCTAAGGCCGTAAATCTGAAACGGAATCGCCTGGGCCGCGTCCGGCCCTTCGAATTCATCGACACCGGCGCGGCCTTTGCCCGAATAGCCCGACACCGCGTTAATGCTGATCGGGTAGTCGCGCGGCAGCAGACCCGCCTCCAGCAACGGCCGCAACAAACCGATCGCCCCGGTGGGGTAGCAGCCGGGATTGCTGACGCGGCGGGCGGTGGCGATGCGTTGTTTCTGCGCTTCACTCATCTGCGCGAAACCGTAGACCCAGTCGGGGTGGGTGCGGTGCGCAGAGCTGGCGTCGATAACCCGCACGTCGGGATTGGTGATGCTCGCCGCTGCGTCTCGGGCAGCATCGTCAGGCAGGCACAGCACGGCAATGTCGCAGGCGTTGATCGCGGCGGCGCGGCTGGCCGGGTTTTTGCGATGCTCGGCCGGCAGCGTCACGACGTGCAGGTCGGTGCGGCCTTGCAGGCGCTGGTGAATCTGCAGGCCGGTGGTGCCTTGGTCGCCGTCGATGAAGATGATGGGCTGTGACATGGGTTTAGGTTTCCGCAGGAGGTCGTCAATGACCGACATCTTCGATTCTGCTCGCTGATAGCGAAAGTTGAATTTGATGACGGTATACTTCAGCTTTTCTGAAGGAAGGATTGGCCAGTGCGGGAAATCAGTCTGGATCGTTTGCGCACCCTGGTGGCCATCGCCGACCACGGTTCGTTTGCCGAAGCGGCGCGGGTGCTGAATCTCGCGCCGCCGACGGTCAGTCTGCACATCGCCGACCTGGAGCAACGGGTGGGCGGAACGTTGCTGTCGCGCACCCGCGGGCGGGTTCAGCCTTCGGCCATTGGTGACACCCTGATCGAGCGCGCGCGGCGCTTGCTGGCCGATGCCGAGCAGGCGCTGGAAGACGTCGAGCGTCAGGTCAAAGGGCTGGCCGGAAGGGTGCGACTCGGGGCGTCAACCGGCGTCATCGCGCAATTGCTGCCCCACGCGCTGGAAACCCTGGAGCAGTTGCATCCCGGCATCGACGTGCAGGTGGCGGTGCTGACGTCGCAACAGACCTTGCAAAAGCTCGCGGACGGCAGCCTGGACATCGGCGTGATTGCGCTGCCCCAGGCGCCGGTCAAGGGCCTGTCGATTCAGCCTTGGCGGCGCGACCCGGTGATGGCGTTTCTGCCGGCGCGCTGGGACTGTCCGCCGGTCATCACGCCGGCATGGCTCGCCGGTCAGCCGCTGATTCTCAACGACGCCACCACCCGTCTGTCCCGTCAGGTGGCAGAGTGGTTTGCCGGCGAGGGGCCGCAGCCGACGCCGCGCATTCAGCTCAATTACAACGATGCGATCAAGAGTCTGGTGGGGGCGGGCTACGGCGCGACGTTGCTGCCCCATGAGGCGTCCACCCCGGCGCCGGAAAGCCGCATTGTCATGCGTGCGTTGCAGCCGGCGTTGTGGCGGGAGTTGGGCATCGCGCACCGGGCCGGAAGCGTCGAACGCTCGACCGCGTATGTGCTGGCGGTGTTGCAGGAGCTGGAGGCGTTGTAGCTTTTTTTGGGGGGTAGCGGGTGCGGTCGCCGACCGGCCCATGATTTTGTCAGGCGCGGTCGGCGAGAACGGTGCGATCAGTCCGTCAGAACTTGAACGCCTGGCGCCCGATCAGCAGCCATTGGCCTTTCTGTTTCTGCCAGACCTGAAAGTTTTCGATCTCGGTCGGCACGACCTTGCCACTGTTCACCGCCTCGGCCGAGAAGTGGTTGCGCACCAGGGCGACGTCGCCATTCATGTTGATTGTCTGGTTTTTCATTTCGAGGGTATTGAAACCGCTGCGACCGGTTTCGATGTCGGCGATGAACGCTTCCTTGTTCTGCACCTTGCCGCTGGAGTGTCCGTAGGTGACGTTGTCGGAAGTCAGCGCGCCCAGGGCGGCGATGTCTTTGTGCAGCATGGCCTGGGTCATTTTCTCGACGGCCTTGGCGACGTCTTGCTCGTCGGCGGAGGGGGCTGCTGCGACGAAGCCTGAGAACAGGCACAGGAAGCCGAGGGTCAGTTTGAGTCTGGTCATGGGTGCATCCCTTTTTATTGTTGATGGAGCGTCATGCAGGAGCGGCTTTCGTTCGAAAGATGCTTTGTACGTCGTCGTACAACTGCGCCGCTCAGGCTAGCCCACAATGGGCGTGTTGGAAAGGCAGCGGTTGAAAGCGGAGGCCTGCCGCGGCGCGGGCTGGTACAGGCTGGCGAAATACTGCTTTACTGAGGGCTCGGCGCGGCACGTTCAGGCGCTCGCTTTCGCGCCTGTGGCCGCTGAAATATCGATGAGGATGCGCACAGATGACCCGTCTCACCGCCAAAGACTTCGCCCCGGAATTGCTTGAGCTTTACGACTACTACGTTCACGGCAAGATCAACCGCCGCGAGTTTCTCGATCGCGCCGCGGTGTTCGCCGTGGGCGGGCTTGCGGCGACGACGATTCTTGCCTCGCTGAGCCCCAATTACGCCTTGGCCGAGCAGGTCGAGTTCACCGACCCGGACATCATCGCCGAGTACATCACCTATCCGTCGCCCAAAGGTCACGGCCAGGTGCGCGGGTATCTGGTGCGGCCGGCGAAGGCTGACGGCAAAGTCGCCTCGGTGATGGTGGTGCATGAGAACCGCGGCCTTAATCCCTACATCGAAGACGTCGCCCGCCGTGTGGCCAAAGCCGGGTTCATCGCTCTGGCGCCTGACGGTTTGTCCTCGGTCGGTGGCTATCCGGGCAATGACGACAAGGGTCGCGAGCTGCAGCAGAAGGTGGATCCGGAGAAGCTGATGAACGATTTCTTCGCCGGCATCGAGTGGTTGATGGCTCATCACGCTTCCACTGGCAAAGTCGGGATTACGGGGTTTTGTTACGGCGGAGGCGTCGCCAATGCCGCCGCCGTGGCCTATCCGGAGCTGGCCGCAGCGGTGCCGTTTTATGGCCGGCAGCCCAAGGCTGAAGATGTCAGCCGGATCAAGGCGCCGTTGTTGTTGCATTACGCGGAGCTGGACAAGCCGATCACCGATGGTTGGCCGGCGTATGAGGCGGCATTGAAGGCGGCGGGGAAGCCGTATGAGGCGCATATTTATAAGGGCGCCAACCATGGTTTTCATAACGATTCGACGCCGCGGTATGACGACGCTGCCGCGACATTGGCGTGGAGCCGGACGTTGGATTGGTTCAAGAAGTATCTGGTCTGAGGGGAGGGTGGTGCGGCTGGGAGAAGGTCAAGGGCGTCTGCCTGGGGGCAGACTGTTTCGCCTTCGGCGACTTACTTTTGAACAGCACCAAAAGTAAGCAAAAGTGCCTGCTCCTGGTTGGGCCCTTCCTTCGTCAGGGTTCCTTCACTCCGGTCTCGCTCCGTGGGCCCGCGCCGAACGGACATCCATGTCCTGACGGCGCTCTCGCCGCATCCATGCGGCTCGACCCACTGCGCGAGACCTGCGTTCAGCCTGCACCAAAGTCGCGATTGGTGTCGTCTGGACTTTTTGCGTACGAAGATCAAGATCAACAGCTTCCCGGCTAAAGCCGGTCCCACTGAAGGCACGCGCTGCTTTTAGTGGGACCGGCTTCAGCCGGGAAGAGGCCAGCGTGTTCGCCATCACTTTTGTTGATCGTTCCTCACTCTCCGCGTGGGAATGCATCCCCTGACGCTCTGCGTCACCGGTCTGGCTGAAGGAACGCGCACTCATTGTAGGACCGGCTTTAGCCGGGAAGAGGCCAGTGTGTTCGCCATCACTTTTGTTGATCGTTCCTCACGCTCCGCGGGGGAATGCATCCCCTGACGCTCCGCGTGACCAGTCTGGCTGGAGGAACGTGCTCTCATTGTAGGACTGGCTTTAGCCGGGAAAGAGGCCGGTGTGTTCGCCATCACTTTTGTAGTGTGACGCCGAATGTCTTCCCGGCCAAAGCCGGTCCCACTCTGGGATCGCGGTGTGCGAGCTGGCACCAAAACCCTGCACGCAGTGCCTCGTTCAGGCGCACGCGAACCTGCAAATTAAACCGCAAAGTCCTTCGTCCCCAAGCAATCCGGGCTTTTCCCCCCCATGGCCCGGCTTTTGCTTTTGTTGAATCCAAACTTGGATACAAGATGGAAGCCTCCCATGCATGACCTCCCAAACGCTCGTTTCGGCTGGACGATCAACGAGTGGCTGAATGCCTATCAGACCGGGCAGTTGTCGCCTGAAGTCCTGCTCTCGCTCTCCAGCGCCTACCCGGACACCGACACCGCGTGGATCGCCCGGGCCAGTCAGGCGCAGCTCGGTGAGCAGCTCGATGCCCTCGCTGAGCGTCTTGCCGCGGTCAACGGCGACATCACTCAACTGCCGTTGTACGGCGTGCCGTTCGCGATCAAGGACAACATCGACGCAGCCGGCTGGCCGACGACGGCGGCGTGCCCGGAGTTTGCCTACACAGCGAGCAAAGACGCGACCGTGGTTGCCCGACTTCGCGCAGCGGGGGCGATCTTGATGGGCAAGACCAACCTGGATCAGTTCGCCACCGGCCTGGTCGGCACCCGCTCGCCCTACGGCGCCGTGCCCAACAGCTTCAACCCTGATTACGTCAGCGGCGGCTCCAGCTCCGGGTCTGCATCGGTGGTGGCGCGGGGGCTGGTGGCGTTTTCTCTGGGCACCGACACCGCAGGCTCGGGTCGGGTGCCCGCCGGGTTCAATAACATCGTCGGCCTGAAACCGACCAAGGGCCGCTTGCCCAACACCGGGCTTGTGCCGGCGTGCAAGACGGTGGACTGCGTTTCCATCTTCGCGCTGACCGTGGACGACGCGCAGAAGGTCGCCGGCCTGGCCGAAGGCTTCGATGGCGACGACGCCTATTCGCGCCATAACCCTGGCACGGCACCGGTGGGTTTTCGCGTCGCGATGAAGCTGGCGGTGCCGGACACCCTGGAGTTCTTCGGCGATACACAAAATCAAGCTGTGTTCGAACAGGCGCTGCATCGCTTGAGCGACATGGGCGCCGAGATCACCCGCATCGATTTCGCCCCGTTCAAGGCCCTGGCCGAGCAGTTGTATTACGGCCCGTGGGTTGCCGAACGCACAGTCGCTTTGACCACGATGCTGGAAACCAACCCCGACGCCATCAACCCGGTGGTGCGGGGCATTGTCGAAAGCGGCCTGGCTTACAGCGCCTGTGACGCCTACCGCGCCGAGTACCTGCGAGCCACGCTCAGCCGGCAGATCAACGACGCGTTGGCCGGTTTCGACGCACTGGTGGTGCCCACTTCCGCGACCCTGCGCACCCAGGCGGAAATGGCCGCCGAACCGGTGCTGTACAACTCGCAGTTCGGCTTCTACACCAACTTCACCAACCTGGCGGACCTCTCGGCCCTGGCATTGCCTGCCGGTGTGCGCGCCGATGGCTTGCCGTCGGGGATCACGCTGATTGCGCCGGCCTGGCACGACACCGCGCTCGCTCAATTCGGCCAGCGCTGGCAGGAAAGCGTCGGCTTGCCGATGGGCGCGACCGGTCGCGCAATGCCAGCGTCGCCAGCGCCGACGCCTTCGTCAGCGGCTGCACCGCGCGGCAGCGTGCGCGTTGCCGTGGTGGGCGCACACCTGACCGGCATGCCGCTCAACGTCCAGCTGACCAGCCGTGATGCCGTGCTCGTCGAACAGACGCTCACGGCAGGCGATTACCGGCTCTACGCCTTGCCCGGCACCGTGCCACCCAAGCCGGGGCTGGTGAAATCCGCAAGCGGTGCGTCGATCATCGTCGAGCTGTGGGACATCCCGTTGGCGCGCTTTGGCGAGTTTGTCGCCGAGATTCCCGCCCCACTGGGCATCGGCAACCTGACGCTGAAGGACGGCCGCAGCGTCAAGGGCTTCATCTGCGAACCCTGGGCGATTGATGACGCGCTGGACATCACCTCGTTCGGTGGCTGGCGCGCGTACATCGCCAGCCTGAAGAAAGCCTGACCTTGTTCATGACGCGGCCTCACAAAAAGCCGCGTCACGCCAACCATCATGAGCCGGAGCACCCAGGCCATCATCCCTTCACAGACACCCAAACAGCGCCCGGACAACATGGCCGAGCGCATCTATCAGCAGCTCAAGGACGACATCTTCGAGTTCCGCCTGCTGCCGGGAGATCGCTTCAGCGAAGGCGAGGTGGCCGAGCGCGTGGCGGCAAGCCGCACGCCGGTGCGGCAGGCGCTGTATCGGCTGGAGCGCGAAGGCTATCTGGAGGTGTATTTCCGCAGCGGCTGGCGGGTGAGGGCGTTCGATTTCAACTATTTCGAAGAGCTTTACGACGTGCGCATCGTGCTGGAATGCGCGGCGCTGGCGCGTCTGCAGGCACTGGATCTGGAGCAACATCCGGTCATCGCCGAGCTGAAACGCACTTGGCTCGTTGCGCCCTCCGAGCGCCTGGAAAACACCCAGCGGGTCTCAGCACTCGACGAGCGTTTCCACTGCGCGCTGTTGGAGGCGGCAGGCAACACCGAGATGGCACGCCTTCACCTGGAGATCACCGAGAAGATCCGCATCATTCGCCGCCTGGATTTCACCCAGGCGGCGCGCATTGAGGCGACCTACGACGAGCATGGGCAGATTCTCCACGCCGTGCTCAATCGCCAGACCGCGCAGGCCCAGCAGTTGCTGACTCGGCACATCGAAATCAGCAAGCAGGAAGTGCGCAAGATCACCCTGCACCGGCTCCACGTCGCCCGGCCATGAGCAGAGGTCTGCACCCCACATTAAAGGCAAACGACAAAGCACTCAGCGCGGATTGCGTCGCTCGGCCACTTCGGCCAACACCGCCAGGTCCATCTCGCCCTGACCGTGGTCAATGGCGTCCTGCAAGTGGGCGCGAATCATCTCGGCGCTCGGCATCTCCACTGAAACCTGGCTGGCCGCCGCCAACACCAGATCCACGTCCTTGAGCCCCAGCACCGCCTTGAATGCCGCCGGCTCGTAGGTGCGTTCGCCGATCAGCGCGCCATACCCGGCGTACACCGGACCGGGAAAGATCGTCCCCGACGCCAGCTCCACCAGATCGGCGGATTTCAGACCGTGTCGGGTGACCAGCACAGCAGCCTCGCTCATCGCCTCGATGGCCGAAACCAGCATGAAATTCATGGCCAGTTTCATGGCGTTGGCGCTGGAGGGTTTGTCGCCCATTCGCCAGGTCTTGCTGCCGATCAGGTCGAACAACGGCTGCACCCGGTCGATGGCCTGGGCAGCGCCGGCGGCCATGATATTCAGCTTCGCAGCGGCGGCCATGTTAGGTCGGCCCATCACCGGCGCGGCGATGTAGTCGATGCCCTGTGCGGCGTGCAGCTCGGTCAGCTCGTCGGCGAAGCTCACGGAAATGGTCGCCATGTTGATGTGGATCAGCGGGCCCTTGAGTGGCTTGAGCAGACCGGAATCCAGCAGCACGCTGCGCAAGGCCTTGTCGTCGGCGAGCATGCTGAACACCACGTCGGCGGCGAACGCCTGGGCAGGGTCGGTGACCGCCGTGGCGCCTTGCTCGACCAGCGGCTGCGCCGCCTCGGGGGAACGGTTCCAGACCAGCAGTTCATGACCGCCTTTCAACAGATTGCCAGCCACGGCCTGACCCATATTGCCAAGGCCCAAAAAGCCGATTTTCATGGGGATGCGCTCCAGTAGAAGGTGGGAGTGAGGCGCACACTCGTACCATCAAACCGGGAGCCATTCACTTAAATTCTTGGCCCGTATGTCGGAATTGATGCGTTGCAACTGCTGGAGCTCAAGTGTTTCCAGTGGTTGATCTCCCGCCTGCTCCACCACGTGCGCCGCCAGCTTTTGCTTGAACATGGCTGTCTGGGACGCGTCCAGATAAAGGGCTTTTTCTCCCCTCTGGCCCTTCACCCGCACGACTAGATCTGTCGGTAAGTCGATGCCTTTGATGGCGCAACCCAGGCAGAGGGTGGCCAGGTCATCCAGGTTTCGCACTTCCAGCTCTTTCAGCTTGCCACCGTTTTCCTGGGAGCCAGACAGCGGGTGCTCCTTGTTCTGATAGGAGTACTGCTTGGGGCCCATTCGGTACTTGATCTCGTGGGTGGCCAGGTTATTGATTTTCTCGAAGCCAAATACCAACGGCACAATGCCTCCCTGGTTCAACATGCCCAGGTATGGGGCTTTGCCGTCTTCCATTGAGCGCAGCAACTCACTGGCGGCCTGGTGGTAGAACCGGTTCAGGTCTTCACCGCGTAGTTCACTGACCTGTTCGCCAGACCTCAAGGTAATGGAGCCCGGCATTTTCAGTTCGTCCAGATGTTCATCCAGCGGCGTGCCGATGAAGTTACGTCCACTTAGCTTGTTGATGTAGCTGGCGTGCAGGAAACGCTGCAGCCATGCGGCGCTTTCGGCGGGCAGTTGCTTGGGATCGGCGACGCTGACCGAGGGCGCCATGGCGTTGCTGGGCAGCGTTTTGCCGCTGTTCAAGGCGTGGAGGATGATTTGCGCCATGCGGTGCTGCAAGGCGCGGGAGTGGGCGTTACTCGTATTGATCCCGTTGCCTTGCGCATAGTCCCGCGGCTTGCTCCGCAGGTTGCGCCGAGTGGTCGTATCGGTGCTGCTCTCACGGGTGCGGTCAGAGAAAAACACCTGGCCTTCCAGTGACTGGTTGCCGCCCTTGGCATCATTGACGCCACCTTTCAGCATCCCCGACTGCAGGATTTCCAGCCCCCACGGCGTTCCGTGCAGCGCTTCAGGCTTGGCATAGGCCAGGGGAGCCGTCGGGTTGAGTGACTGCAGCAACGCCATGCGCAGACCGGAGCGGCTGCGCTCGTCGATGTCGCGCATCCTGTCGAGCACATCCAGCGGCGAATGCCCTTCGGCGTTCAAGGTGTCGGCGCGCTGACCTTGCTTGCGCAGACGTGCCAGGGCGTCGGCGTTACGGTCGGCCACGGCAGTGTGAAACGAAGCGGTGGCCTCCGGCGTCTCAGTGGTTGGCGAAGGGCTGGGCGGGATGAAAGGCGAAGAAGGTCGGATAGGGGTCATAAGGGCGCGCTTATGGTTAAAAACGCCTGAGTGGACCCTACGCGCCTAACGGTTCCACATCACCCGTGCTACACCGCCTCTCGCGCCTCGCCGCGTATCACCAGGCCGATGCCGACACCCGACACCGCCATGCCCAGAGCCATCAGCCACGACAGCGGTTCGTCGAACATGGCCCAGGCCAGCAGCAGCGTCAGCGGAGGGCTGAGGTAAAGCACACTGGCGACCCGCGTCGGCGTGGCCCGGCGCAGGCACATCCAGTACAGACCGTAACCGCCGACCGTCGACACCGACGTCCACAGCACACTCATCGCAAAACCGGCATTGGGGATGGGCGCGAGACTCCCGTGCAGTCCGGCAACGAGGGCAAACACGAAGGTCGAGACGCAACACTGCACCCACAGGTTGGGCAGCAGGCCCAGCGCCTGCGGGTCGGGGGAATGTTTTTGCCACAGCGTGGCGACCGCCAGCGACAGCATGCCCAACACCGGCAGGGCATAGGCCCATGGCGGTGCGGTGCCCCAGGCCAGGGCGTCGTGGGTCGCCAGCATCACGCCCGCCAGGCCGATGAGCAACCCGATCCATACGCTGCGGGTCAATCGCTGGCGGAGCACCACGGCCGCCAGCACGGCCATGCCGATCGGCAGCAGGTCGGCGAACAGCGCTGCCAGCCCGGCGGGCACGCCAAGGGCAATCCCCTCGGTCACGCCGAACAGATACCCGGCCATCGCCAGCAGGCCGATGCCGGCGTTTTTCAGCAGCACGGCGGGCGGCGTCTGGCGCAGTTGCCGGGCGACGAAGGGAAAAAGAATCAGCGTGACGAGGATGCTGCGCCAAAACACCACCAGCGACGCCGGCGCGTAATCGATGGAAAAGCGCGCGCCAATGAAGCCCGAGCTCCAGATGACCACCAGCCCAGCTTCGAGCAGCGGCAGGGGAATCGCCCGGCGTCGGGACGGAAGAGCAAGGCTCGCGTTGGTCAGTTCGTTTGAAGTGTTCATGGACACAGCGTACCCATACGCCGTAATCTAATAAATCAAAATAAACGACAGCAGTGCTTCGGGATCAGTAAACCATGAGCGCCATTCTGGATATCGAACAGGTCCGCACCTTCCACGCCGTGGCGCGTATCGGCAAGTTCAGCGCGGCGGCGGAACAGCTGCACAAAAGTCCGGCGGCGGTCAGCGTGCACGTGCAGCGGCTTGAGGCGCTGGCGGGCGGGCGTCTGCTCAATCGCGACAATCAGTCGGTGTCGCTGACGCCGCTCGGCAGGCGTTTTCTGACTTCCACAGCCGCGCTGCTGAGCGCCCACGATCACGTGCTGGCCGAACTGCAGGGCACGCAGCTGGCGGGACGCATCACCCTAGGGGTGCCAGATGAATACGCCACGCACCTGATTCGTGACGTGCTGCCGATTTTCACCGCCGCGTGGCCGAACATCGTCCTGGAGCTGAAGACTGCACCCAGCTTCATTCTGCGTGATCAGGTGCGGCGGGGGCGTCTGCAAGTGGCGGTCATCGCCTTACCGGAAGGCGAGTTGGGCGTGGACGATCAACTGCTGGTGTCGACGACGCCGGTGTGGGTCGGCGCCGCACATCACGCCGGGGATTGGCCGGACCCGTTGCCCCTCGCCGTGCATGCCGCGCAATGCTCGTATCGGCAAGCGATGATCGAGTCGCTCAAACGCAGCGGCCACCGCATGCGCATCGTGCTCGAGAGCTCGTCCAATCAAGCGGTCAAGGCCTGTGTCGAAGCAGGTTTGGGCATCAGCGTGATCGACCGCGCCCGGGTCACCGACGGCATGCGCATTCTCGACGGCCTGCCGCTGATCGCCGACCACGACATCATCGTCGTGCGCTCGTCAGCCTCCCACGGCGATGACGCGGTGGATTTGCTGCGGCGGGCGATCGGGCAGTATTTCCGCCTCTGAGGGCGGCGCGGTTCAGTCCTCGGACCGCTCGCAGAAGCGCAGGCGGTTGCCGAACGGGTCAGCGATTTCCATGACCTTGCCCCAGTCCAGGTCCTGAATGCCGGGGCGCGAATAGCCGTAGTTTTTTGCCAGCAGTTCGCGCTGCAGTCCGGCGATGTCGCTGACCGGCACGAAGAGCGTCGAGCCTGGCGTTGCGTCGCCATGGTGTTCGGTCAGGTGGATAACCAGTTGGTCGCGACGGGCCTGGGCATACAGCGGCAGACCCGGTTCAAAGCGGTGCTCCCATTCCAGGCTGAAGCCGAGAAAATCCACGTAGAACTCTTTCGCCTTGGCTTCGGAAAAAATACGAATCAGCGGTATCGCCGGGGACATCTGCACAGGGGCTCACTCCTTGATGATCTGAGCGGGCGATTCTAGCCCAGACCTCAGAAGTGTGGTGCTCACACAGGCCTCTTCCCGGCTGAAGCCGGTCCCAGTGAGGGATTGCATGCACATGTAGGACCGGCTTCAGCCGGGAAGGCGTCGGATGCCACGCTGCAAAATTGATGGTGCTCACACGGGCCTCTTCCCGGCTGAAGCCGGTCCCACTGAGGGATTGCATGCACATGTAGGACCGGCTTCAGCCGGGAAGGCGTCGGATGCCACGCTGCAAAAATTGATGGTGTGTACACAGGCCACTTCCCGGCTGAAGCCGGTCCCACTAACGGACTGCGTGCACCTGTAGGACTGGCTTCAGCCGGGAAGGCGTCGGATGCCACGCTGCAAAATTGATGGTGTGTACACAGGCCTCTTCCCGGCTAAAGCCGGTCCCACTAACGGACTGCGTGCACCTGTAGGACCGGCTTCAGCCGGGAAGACGTCGGATGCCACTCTGCAAAAAATGATGGTGTGTACACAGGCCTCTTCCCGGCTGAAGCCGGTCCCACTAACGGACTGCGTGCACCTGTAGGACTGGCTTTAGCCGGGAACGCGTCATATGCCACGCTGCAAAATTGATGGTGCACACAGGCCTCTTCCCGGCTGAAGCCGGTCCCACTAACGGACTGCCTGCACCTGTAGGACTGGCTTTAGCCGGGAACGCGTCATATGCCACGCTGCAAAATTGATGGTGTTCACACAGGCCTCTTCCCGGCTAAAGCCGGTCCCACTGAGGGATTGCATGCACATGTAGGACCGGCTTCAGCCGGGAAGACGTCGGATGCCACGCTGCAAAAATTGATGGTGTTCACACGGGCCTTTTCCCGGCTAAAGCCGGTCCCACTAAGGGACTGCGTGCACCTGTAGGACTGGCTTTAGCCGGGAACGCGTCGGATGCCACGCTGCAAAATTGATGGCGCTCACACGGGCCTCTTCCCGGCTGAAGCCGGTCCCACTGAGGGATTGCATGCACATGTAGGACTGGCTTCAGCCGGGAACGCGTCATATGCCACGCTGCAAAATTGATGGTGTTCACACAGGCCTCTTCCCGGCTGAAGCCGGTCCCACTAACGGACTGCGTGCACCTGTAGGACCGGCTTCAGCCGGGAACGCGTCGGATGCCACGCTGCAAAAATTGATGGTGTTCACACGGGCCTCTTCCCGGCTAAAGCCGGTCCCACTAACGGACTGCGTGCACCTGTAGGACTGGCTTTAGCCGGGAACGCGTCATATGCCACGCTGCAAAATTGATGGCGCTCACACGGGCCTCTTCCCGGCTGAAGCCGGTCCCACTAACGGACTGCATGCACCTGTAGGACTGGCTTTAGCCGGGAAGGCGTCGGATGCCACGCCGGGAAATTGAGGGTGTTCATACAGGCCTCTTCCCGGCTGAAGCCGGTCCCATTGATACAGCGCGTGAACTGGGTAGGACTGACCGGAAATGGGTGCAGCAGAAACAAAAACGGCGCCGTGCTGAAGATCAGCAACGGCGCGCGTCTGAGAAGCGGGGGGTGAAGCGGATTAGCTGCGCAGGTCTTTCTTGATTTCGTCTTCGTCTTTGTGAGGCGCCGCGGTCGGCAGCTCTGCAGGGTAGAACTCGCCCTTCAGATTCAGTGCGGCGATGCGTGTCTTGAGCTTTTCGATGACAAGGTCGATGTCCTGTTGGTCATCGAGATCGTCCACACGCAGCCACAGGTGCGGAAGATTTTCAAAGTACACGCCGTCGATTTCCACATCGGCGGTCATCTCGCGATCCTGGCGCCACAGGCACTTGCGGTGAACTGTCGCCGGGTCCTGTGGCCAGGTTTCCGACGTGGTCAGCCAGACCTCGTGGTAATCCTGCAGATCAATTTCTTCAACTTTGTCCAGTGGGATAAAAGTATTCACATATCACCTGTCAGCCAAGGGGATCGGGCGAGGTCGTTGCGCTGCAGACTGCCCCAGATCCCATACCGTTTCAAAAAGCGCATACCACTATGGCCGCCGTTTGGCGGACGAGTTCAACGCCCGCGCGCTATTGCCGCACGGCTACCCCTGTCAACTAGCGACGTTAATGCAGCGCCGGTTCGCGACTGAACGCATCGACCGCACGCACCAGCCCCTTGGCCGCCAGCGCCACCAGCTCGCCGCCTTTTTCTGGTGTGGCCAGCGCAGGGTCAGAACCCATGCGGCCATCGGGGAAGCGCGCACGAAAATCCTTCGCCTCGCGGATAGGCCCTGAAGGGGCAATTTGCGGCGAGTAGTGCGCTGATTTGATCGACTCCGGGTAAGCCCACTGGGTCACCGCGATCTCGGACGGCGTCGCGTGGGAGCCGTGGCCCACCGGAAACTGCCGATGGGCCAGTTCGCCAACGCCCTCAAGGTCCCACCAGTTGGTCAGCTTCAGGGCGAAGCCGGCAGAACGCCCGGCGAAACTGGCCTCCGCGTACGGCTCGGAAAACGCGGCCTCAATGGACGCGACGTTGCCGCCATGACCGTTGAGGAAGAGGATCTTTTCAAACCCGTGACCCGCCAGCGAGCGCGCCCAGTCACCGATGGCGGCGATGAACGTCGAGGGGCGCAGCGAGATCGTCCCGGGAAAGCCCAGATGGTGCTGGGCCATGCCGATGTTGAAGGTCGGCGCAATCAGGATATCGGCGCTCTTCTGCGCTTCATGGGCGATGATCTGTGGGCACATCCAGTCGGTGCCCAGCAGGCCGGTGGGGCCGTGTTGTTCGTTCGAACCGATGGGCACGACAACCGTGCGGCTGCGTTTGAGAAACTGCTCGATCTCGATCCATGTGGACTGGTGCAGAAGCATGTCAGGTGCTCTCCTCAGGAAAGTGGGCTTCAGAAAAATGGGCTTCAGAGAAATGGGGCGAGCGAAAAATCAGTGTGCCCGCGATGCTATGGCGCGCACGTGGCGCCATCACCTCTCAGCACTCAAGCGGATTGCGCACAGGGAAAGCGCGCGATGAAACAGGTGCCCAGCTGCGCCGATGAGCTCACGGTCAAGGTGCCGTGATGAGCGCTGGCGATCTGCGACGCGATGTACAACCCCAGACCAAGGCCTTCGCCGCGCCCGCCCGCTTCGGACCGGGTGAATGGCTCGAACAGCAACGGCATCAGCCGTGGCGAGATGGGCGCGCCGCGATTCATGACGGAAATGACGACCTGATCGGATTCCTGCCAGATGTGCAGGTCGATCGGCGAAGTGAGTGAACCATGGGTCACCGCGTTGCCCAGCAGATTGGACAACAGTTGGCTGATGCGCAGCGGGTCGCAGTAGACGATCCCGTTGAGGTCGATGGCTTCGTTGAACGTTGCCTGCGGGTGCGACGCGCGGATCTCGTCCACCGTCGCTTTCAATATGTCGGGAAGATCATCGTTGGCCTGGCACTTCACCGGAATGCCGCCACCCATACGGCCCCTGGCGAAATCCAGCACGTTCTCGATCAGCGCCCCCATGCGGATCGAACTCTGCCGTATGGCAGCGACCAGCCCCTGGGAGCGCTTGTCTTCGGTTTTGGTCGCCAGCAGGTCGGCGCTCATGCGGATCGCACTCAACGGCGTACGCAGGTCGTGGCCGAGCACCGCCATGAATTGCTCGCGCAGCCGGCCGTTCTCATTGGCGTCGGTCAGCTCGGCGCGGACACTGTCCAGATGACCCTGTGTGTCCAGGCTCATGGCGATCAACTGCGCGAACAGGGTCAGCGTCTTGACGATGGCGGGATCAGTCAGATCGGCCGGTACCGAATCGATCGCGCACAGCGTGCCGAAGAAGCGGCCATCGGCCTGAACGATGGGGATCGAGATGTAGCTTTCCAGCCCGTAGGTGAGGGGCGTGTGATGAGTGGCGAAGTGCGGGTCGGCGCTGGCGTGGCCAAACACCACGGGCTGCTGATGCTGCCTGATCTCGTGGCAGATGGTCGACTCCAGCACCAGTTCGCCGCCCGGCTTGAGGCCGAAATTGATGGAGTCGTCGACGGCGCAGGCCACCCAGTGACTTTCCGTGACCCTGGCGATCGCGGCGAAGCGCATGCCCGTCATGTGCTTGACCATGCTCAGAATGACGGGCACGGCGGGGATCGCACGGATCGCCTCAACATCCAAAGCAAACTCTGGGCGGGTCATCAAATCAGGCTCTGGGGGTAATAGGAGCGAAGCGTATCTAAAATCCGGCGACATGGCTAACCCCTCGGTCCCGCAAGCGAGGTGTCGATGCGGATTATTGAACCCTGACGCCCATGGCGGGGTCGTTTTATGGATGCCCCAAGGGCAAATGTCCTTTGCGTCCCATGGGCTGTTTGCTGTCGGTCGACGGGGCGATACTTGTCAGTCTTATGTCCCTCGAAGCTTATGCTTCTCTAAAGCTCTCGGTTTCTCAGCGCTTTTTAATTCTTAAAACAATGGGCCCATGGATGGCCGCCGCGAGGTTGAACGATGATTGCGATGCACCGATTTGCACTGCTGATGACCACTGCTGCGATGCTCAGTGCCTGTGGCGAGACCGCCAAGCTGCCGTTCCAGGCCGGCGTAGGCGCGCAGCCGCAACTGCCTGAGCCCAACAGCACGCTGATTCCGACGGTCAAGGTGTCCAAGGCCGTCGGCTGGAAGGGTACCGACACGCCCAAGGCTGCCGAAGGCTTCAAGGTCAGCGCACTGGCCGAGAACCTCGATCACCCGCGCTGGCTGTACAGCCTGCCCAACGGCGACATCCTGGTCGCCGAAAGCAACAAGCCGCCCAAGCCTGAAGGCGCGACGGACGGCGGGCCGGGCGTAATGGCCTGGATCAAGCGCACCGCCACCGGGATCGTCATGAGCCGGGTCGGTGCCGAAGCCGAGAGCGCCAATCGCATCAGCATCCTGCGCGATGCCGACGGCGATGGCCGCGCGGAAATGAAGAAGGTGTTCATCAGCGGCTTGACGTCGCCATTCGGCATGGTGCTGGTGGGCAACGAGCTGTTCATCGCCAACGCCGACGCCGTGGTAAAGGTCCCGTACAACGACGGCCAGACCGAAAGCACGGCCACGCCGGTGAAAGTCACCGACCTGCCGGCAGGCATCAATCACCACTGGACCAAGAACATCATCGCCAACCGCGAAGGCACCAAGCTCTACGTCACCGTGGGCTCCAACAGCAACGTGGCCGAAAACGGTATGGAAGCCGAAGAGGGCCGTGCGGCGGTCTGGGAAGTGGACGTCAAGACCGGGCAAAAGCGCCTGTTCGCCAGCGGCCTGCGCAACCCTAACGGGCTGGCGTGGAAGCCGGGCAGCAACGAGCTGTGGACGGTGGTCAACGAACGTGACGAAATCGGCAGCGACCTGGTGCCGGATTACCTGACCTCGGTCAAGGACGGCGCGTTTTATGGCTGGCCGTGGAGCTATTACGGTAACCACGTCGACAGCCGCTTGCAGCCGCCGCGCCCGGACATGGTCGCCAAGGCCATCGCGCCGGATTACGCCCTCGGCACCCACGTTGCGCCGCTGGGCCTGACCTGGTCCGACCCCCGCGGCATGCCGGCCAAATTTGCTGACGGCGTATTTGTCGGCGAACACGGCTCGTGGAACCGCAATCCGCAGGCCGGCTATAAAGTCGTGTTCATCGGCTTCAAGGATGGCCGTCCGACCGGTCTGCCGGTGGACGTCCTGACCGGCTTCCTCAACGCCGACGGCGACGCACAGGGCCGCCCGGTCGGTGTGATCCTCGACAAGCAGGGCGCGTTGCTGGTCGCAGACGATGTGGGCAACAAGGTCTGGCGCGTCAGTCAGGCCAAGTGATGGCTTAGTAATAAGCGGAAAATGCCGGTGATGATGACCGGCATTTTTCGTTTGGGGGGGCTATTTACCTTCTGACCGAGGCGTGCAAATCAGGTTGAACGTCCCTCCACCGCCTGGCGTCATATTTTCTACGGGGGATGAGGGGTTCCTAGGGCGATCCGGCATTGTTGAGGCATCGGTAAAGGTGTTTCTCAAAGCCCATACCATTCCTGAAATCGATAGTGAACATCACGGTAGGCGAGTTCTCTTTTTCCCGGAAGAGAGGAGGATGACCCCATACCGAATTTGCTTTTGAAGGACGCCACGCGATGAAAATTTCAACCCTGCTGACCCTTGTCGCCGTGCTCTCCAGCGGTGTCTTCGCTACGGGTTCTGCTGTTGCAGCAGGCACCGTTTCAGCGGCGGACGCCGAGGCGTGCCATTTGCTGCCGGTGGTTGAAAGCCGCGTGGCGCTGCAGTCCTCCCAAAGCGTTGGTGTGCTGTACAGCGAAAACACTGTCGGTACCCTCGAATACCTTGAGCGTTATCACGCGGTGGCGCTGAAAGGCGTCAAAAATGGCGGGCTGGATTCGCGCATTCGCGAGGCGTTTGTCAGCAGTTCTGATCCGAAGCTGGCGATGGACTGGCTGAAAGGCTCGCTGCAGAAGCAGTTTGCGTCGGTGACCGTGTACGACAACCTCGATGCGCTGATGCAGGCGCGGCCGGATGTGGTGGTCATGCTCGACACCTACAGCCGGCTGGTGTCCCAGCGTAACTCCCAAGTGGAAGCGCGTTTCATCGCGAAGTTCTACGACTCGAACCTGCAATACATCGGCAAGGCTGAAGGCCTCGGTGCGAAAGAGCTGAGCTCGGTGTGGGTCCACGACAAGGCCGCGCCGGAGATCGCCGCGCAGATCAACCAGCAGCGCGACCTGCAGATCAACGCATTGAAGCAGTTCGATGCTTCGCTCAAAGCGCTGGTGACCACAGGTAACTCGGCGGAAGTGGCGAGTAATTGATTGCTGCGTATTCCTCCAATTTTTGCGGTGTCAGATCCAATGCTTTCCCGGCTAAAGCCGGTCCTACAGACTGCACTCGGTGTTTAGTGGGACCGGCTTTAGCCGGGAAGAGGCCAGTGTAATCACCCTGGATTTTGCAGTGTGACAACCGACGCCTTCCCGGCTGAAGCCGGTCCTACAAGTTGAATGCGTCCCTACCAGGTGAATCCGGCCTGAGCCTATCCCCTGATGCAACAAAAAACCGCTGCGCCCCTCCTCAAGGCGTCAGCGGTTTTTTTGTGGGGGCGGTTACTTGCTGTCAGGCAGCGCGTAGGCAATCACGTAATCACCGCGATCCTTCGACTGACGGGCGCCGCCAGCCGTGATGACGATGTATTGCTTGCCGGTCTTCGGCGACACATACGTCATCGGGCCGCCCTGGCTGCCCACGGGCAAGCGGGCTTTCCAGGCTTCTTCGCCGTTGGCGCTGTTGAACGCGCGCAGGTAGTAATCCTGGGTGCCGGCGATGAACACCAGACCGCCCTGGGTCGACAGCGTGCCCCCCAGCGTCGGCATGCCGATCGGCAGCGGCAGGTGCATTTTGATGCCCATCGGGCCGGTGTCCTGGACGGTACCGACCGGCACCTGCCAGGCGATCTGTTGGGTCTTCATGTCGATGGCGGTCAACGTGCCGAACGGCGGCGCCTGGCACGGGATGCCCGCCACGGACAGGAAGCGGTTTTTGTTGACGGCGTAAGGCGTGCCCTTCAGCGGGACGGCGCCCATGCCGGTGTTCAATGCCTCACCGCCGGAGGCTGCGATGGCGTCCTTCAGCTGCGGCACCATCTGAATCCACAGGCCCAGGCGCATGTCATTGACGAAGATGAAGCCGTGAACCGGATCGGTCGACAGGCTGCCCCAGTTCATCCCGCCCAGCGAGCCCGGGAAACTCAGGGAGACATCGGTGCCCGGCGCAGTGAACAGGCCGTCGTAGCGCATCTTCTTGAAAGAGATCCGGCACAGCAACTGGTCGAACGGCGTAGCGCCCCACATGTCCGATTCGGTCAGTGTCTGCGCACCGATCTGCGGCATGCCGACCGATTTTGGCTGGGTCGGCGAATACGGTTCGTTAGGGATATTCGACGCCTTGACCGGGACTTCCTTGACCTCGGTCAGCGGCTGACCGGTGTGGCGATCGAGGACGAAAATCTGTCCGGCCTTGGTGCCGATGACCAGCGCTGGCACCGTGCTGCCATCAGGTTTGGCGAAGTCGATCAGGCTCGGCTGCATCGGCAGGTCGAAATCCCAGAGGTCGTTATGGACCGTCTGATACACCCACTTCTGTACGCCGGTGGTGGCGTTCAATGCCAGCACGGAAGCGCCGTAGGTGTGGTCGAGCTCGGTGCGCTTGACGCCATAAATGTCCGTGGACGAGCTGCCCATCGGCAGGAACAGCGTGTTCATGGCTGGGTCGTAGGACATCGGCGCCCAACTGTTCGGCGTGCTACGCACGTAAGTCTTGTCAGCGGACGGCGCCTGTTTGTCTTCGGGATTGCCCGGATCGAACGCCCAGCGCATCTGCCCGGTGACCACGTCAAAGCCACGGATCACGCCGCCGGGCATGTCGGCCTGAACGTTGTCGGCCACGCGGCCGCCGACCACCACGGTGGTCCCGGCCATCAGCGGTGCCGATGACAGTTGATAGTAGGAATCGGGCACGTTGCCCAGGCCGGCTTTGAGGTCGACCTGGCCGTTGTTGCCGAAGCCCTGGCAAAACTCGCCGGTGTCGGCGTCCACGGCAATCAGCCGCGCATCGATGGTGTTGGTGAGCAGACGACGCTGGCAGTTGGCGCCAGCCGGTACAGCGACCGCCGCCGCAGGCGTGCTGCCATCGGTGGGTGGCGCAACGGCGGCGCTGGCGTCAAAATAAGCCAGGCCTCGGCAGCGCTGCCACACGGCGGACTTGGCGTTGATGTCGTTCTTCCACAGCTGCTTGCCGGTGTCGGCGTCCAGCGCGATGACGTTGTTATGGGGCGTGCAGATGAACACCTTGTCGCCGACCTGCAGCGGGGTCATCTGGTCTTCGGCGCCGTTGCCGTCGCTGAGGGCGACGTCGCCGGTGTGGTAGGTCCAGGCCGGCACCAGCTTGCTGACGTTGTCGCGGTTGATCTGGTCCAGCGCGGCGAAGCGGCTGCCGCCTTCATCGTTGCCGTAATGCGCCCAGTCTTTCTGCGCGCGTGCCGGATCGACTTTGGTCAGTCCCGGGCCAGCCCCCGTTGGCGATACCGACGCATGGGGCTGAAACATGCCCCAGGCTCCGGCCACGATCGCCAACGCCAGCACACCGCTGGCGACGTAACCGCCGCGACCGGCTGCGAGGCCATTGGCCTTGCGCAGGGAAGGGTAGATCAGCGCGACCAGCAGGCTCAGCACGCCGAGGGCAAACAGGCGGGACACCAGAGGCCAGAACACCAGCCCGGCGTCCACTAGCGCCCAGATCAGCGTCAGCAGCATCACCGCCGCAAATAGCCACGCGCCTGAAACGCGTGCTCTGAACAGCTGGATAGCTGAGACCATCAGGCCCAGACCGGCCAGCAGGAAGTACGCGCTGCCGCCCAGCGTGGCGAGGTAGCCGCCGCCCGCTGCGAAGAGTAATCCGAAAACCAGCACGCCCAGCGCGACGACCCGAATGGGCCAGCGGCTGACGGCTGCCGAAGAAGGTGAGTGTTTCATGAGGCATTCCTGCTGACGCGAAGAAGGGCCGTGGACGACCGATCAAGTGAGGTGAGGGCGAGGGTTGAGAGCGTGGTTACTGCCGCAGTAGGTGTCTTGGGGCATTGTCCTTCGCTAATTAACCGTTTGGTTAATTTTGGCGAAGATAGCAAAAAACCGCAGGCGCTGCGTCAATTTGTCTCTGTTTGGGTAAGTCGGGGCGGGCGCCTCTCGGGGCTGGACGTGTCAGCGCTGCTGATCCATGAACATGCGTAAACGGTGTTGCAGGCGGTCAACTGCGGTGTCCATCCCAAGAAACGCGTCGACCGTCATCACTTGCCAGCGCTGACCTTCATCGCCGAAGACCACCTGATCGAACAGCCCGTCATCCACTTCAGCAACGAAAAACCAGGTGTCGAGCCCGTTACCGCCCTGACCCGGGTAGACCTGCTTGTGAATGATGGAAGCGGTGTCGAGGACGATGCCGAATTCCTCCATAGTCTCCCGCACCGCGCATTCTTCTGGCGTCTCATCGCCCTCGCGCCCGCCGCCGGGCAGGTCCCACAGATTCGGCCAAGGGATCTCGGGTTTGTCATCGCGTTGATAAGTGAGCAGTGTGCCTTTGCACAGGATCGCGACTTTCGCGCCGGAGAAGGGAGGATGCTTGGACATGATTGCGCCTTCATGGAGTCAGTGCGGATAACCTAGCACTTCCTGGCTGGGGCATCCTCGTGCGCTATTGGGACTGACACACCGCAGTCAACCAGTGGGACAGGCTTCAGCCGGGAAGGCGTCAGCGGTCACACTGCAAATTTGATGGTGTTCATACTGACCTCTTCCCGGCTAAAGCCAGTCCCACTAAAAGCATCGCGTTTATCCAGTGGCACTGAGGGTGTTCCGATGAAACTGACACACCGCAGTCATGTAGTGGGACCGGCTTCAGCCGGGAAGGCGTCAGCGATCACACTGCAAATTTGATGGTGTTCATACTGACCTCTTCCCGGCTAAAGCCAGTCCCACTAAAAGCATCGCGTGCATCCAGCGTCGCCGATGATGTCCCGATGAAACTGACACACCGCAGTCATTAGTGGGACCGGCTTCAGCCGGGAAGGCGTCAGCGGTCACACTGCGAAGTTGATGGTATTCACGCTGACCTCTTCCCGGCTAAAGCCGGTCCCACTAAAAGCATCGCGTGCATCCAGTGGCACTGAGGGTGTCCCGATGAAACTGACACACCGCAGTCATCGGTGGGACCGGCTTCAGCCGGGAAGGCGTCAGTCGTCACACTGAAAAAGTGATGCTGTTCATACTGACCTCTTCCCGGCTTCAGCCGGGAAGGCGTCAGCGGTCACACTGCGAAGTTGATGGTATTCACGCTGACCTCTTCCCGGCTAAAGCCGGTCCCACTAAAAGCATCGCGTGCATCCAGCGGAATCGGTGTGGTCCCGATGAAACTGACACACCGCAGTCATTCAGTGGGACCGGCTTCAGCCGGGAAGGCGTCAGCGGTCACACTGCGAAGTTGATGGTATTCACGCTGACCTCTTCCCGGCTTCAGCCGGGAAGGCGTCAGCGGTCACACTGCGAAGTTGATGGTATTCACGCTGACCTCTTCCCGGCTAAAGCCGGTCCCACTAAAAGCATCGCGTGCATCCAGCGGAATCGGTGTGGTCCCGATGAAACTGACACACCGCAGTCATTAGTGGGACCGGCTTCAGCCGGGAAGGCGTCAGTCGTCACCCTGAAAAAGTGATGCTGATCACGCTGGCCTCTTCCCGGCTAAAGCCAGTCCTACTAAAAGCATCGCGGGCATCCAGTGGTACTAACATTCATGTCACCACCCATCCCGGGAGAAACGATGAACAACCAGGCACTCAAAGACGCCTACACCGGCTACATCGCCTGCCTGAATCGCCAGGACTGGGCAACCTTGGGAGACTTCGTCGGCGAGGACGTGCGTTACAACGGCGAGCGCGTCGGCCTGGCGGGCTACCGAAAGATGCTGGAGCGGGATTTTCGCGCCATCCCTGACCTGCGTTTCGTCATCGATCTGCTGATCGCAGAACCACCGCACATCGCCGCGCGGCTGACGTTCGATTGCACGCCGGTGGGCGAGTTGTTCGATATCCCGGTGAACGGGAGGAGGGTGAGGTTTACCGAGAACGTGTTCTACACGTTTGAGGCGGGACGTATCGTCAATGTCGAGTCAGTGATCGACAAGGCGGCAGTGGCGGCGCAGGTGCCGAAGCCCTGAGCCGCCGAACGGCCTGGCAGCGCGGCTGACTCGGAGGAAGAGTCAGCAGCGCCACCGGTGCATCAATGCAACGCGCTGGCGCGGTTTTTCGCAACGTCTTCGGCTTTGACCTCGCCGTTGCTCTGACCGAACCGACGCAGCACGAAGGTGCTCACCGCAGCCAGTTCAGCGTCGCTGTAACTGCGGGCGAAGTCAGGCATGCGCTGGTCGACCCGTGCTGCGGTTGGCGTGTGACCTTCCAGCAGTGTCGCCATCACGTTTCGGCCTTTGGGGTCGTTGACGGTTTTCAAACCGGCCAACCCGCCTGCCGGTGATTGCCGGCCACTGCCGTCGGTCTGGTGACAGGCCACGCAGGTGTCGTTGAAGAGCTTCTGACCGAGACCCTTTTGCAGCGCCGCGTCATTCACTGCCATGGTCGGGCGAGGAATGCCTTCGCTTCTGGCCGGCGTGCTCTTGAGGTACACCGCGATGGCTTTCAGGTCAGCCGGGTCGAGATAGCGCAGGCTGTGCTCGACAGCGTCACCCATGGGACCGCCCGCGCCGCCGAAACCGGCCGCGTAGCCCTTCGACAGGTAGCTGACGATGGCGTCTTCCGGCCAGGCGCCGATACCGTATTTGGCGTCGGAGCTGATGTTGTAGGCCATCCAGTTGCCCAGTTCAGCACCCGCCAGCGAGTTACCGGTGCTCATCGCCTGGAAGATATTGCGTGGCGTGTGGCACTCGCCGCAGTGGCCCGGGCCCTGCACCAGGTACGCGCCGCGATTCCATTCAGCCGATTGCTTGCTGTCCGGGACGAAGCGTTCGTTGGACGCGAAGATCGCGTTCCAGAACATCATTCCCCAGCGCTGATTGAACGGGAACGAAATCTTGTTCTCGGGCGGCATCTGCTTCACCGGCTCAAGGCTGAACAGGTAACCCTTGATCGCCAGAATGTCTTCCCGGGACATCAGTGTGTACGAGGTGTAAGGGAAGGCCGGATAGTAATGCTTGCCGTCCTTGCCCACGCCCTTCTGCAGAGCGTCGACGAACTCGTCGTCGGTCCAGTTGCCGATACCGGTCTCTTTGTCCGGGGTGATGTTGGGCGAATACAGGCTGCCGAACGGCAACTTGAATTCCAGCCCGCCGGCGTACGGCTTGCCGCCCGGCACGACGTGGCAGGCCACGCAATCAGCGGCACGGGTCAGGTATTCGCCCTTGCTCATGGCCGGGGTGTCGCTCGCGTAAACGGTGCTGGCCAGCAAACCGGCCACAAGTCCGAGCGCAGTGTTGAAAACGTTCATGACGCGCTCCTTAAACAGTGAAATAGCCAAAGCGGCTCAACGGCAAACGACGCTCACGCACACCGGTTGCGGCGTATACCGCGTTGACCAGCGCGGCCGCTGCGGGCACGGCACCGGTCTCACCGACACCGCCAGGGGTCTCGACGCTCTCGACGATGTGCACCTCCACCGGTGGCGCATCGCTCATGCGGATCTGCCGGTACTCGTGGAAGTTGGTCTGTTGCACTTGACCCTGCTCGACGAGGATTTCGTTGAACAGCGCAGCCGACAGACCGAACAGCGTGCCGCCTTCCATCTGCGACGCCACGGAGGTCGGGTTGGTAGCGAAACCGCAATCGATAACCGTCACCAGCCGTTTGATGCGCAGGCCTTTCTCGCCTTCTTTCTCCAGCTCGACGATGGTCGCGACGAAGCTGCCGAACACCGCCGTCACGGCCACGCCACGGCCTGAACCGGCCGGTAGCGGCTTGTCCCACTCCACCAGTTGCGCGGCCTTGGTCAGCACCGCCTGGGCGCGGGGTTGCGATTGCATCAGCGCCAGACGGTATTTCACCGGATCGACCTTGGCGTTGTGCGCCAGCTCGTCGATGAAACACTCGATGGCATAGGTGCTGCGCAGCGGCCCGACGCCACGCCACCACGAGACCGGAATCACTTCCGGGTCGTGACGGATGTAGCGCACCTCTAAGTTGGGCAGGGTGTAGATCGGGTCCTTCGCCACTTCGACGGCATCGCCATCGACGCCGTCAGCCGGCAATGCGCCGATGTAGGCGGCGACCACCGAAGCACCGGCGATGCGATGCTCCCAGCCCACCGGGCGCAGGTCTTTGTCCAGCGCCGCATTGAGCCGGTCGACGTAGTGCGGACGATAACGGTCGTGGGTCATGTCCTCTTCGCGGCTCCAGATCAGCTTGATCGGGTAGCTCAACTGGCGCGCGATGTCCACGGCCTGGAAGATGTAGTCAGACTCCAGACGACGGCCGAAACCACCGCCGATCAACTGGTTGTGGATCACCACCTTTTCCACCGGCATGCCGCAGACTTTGGCAGCGCCCGCCTGGGCCATCCCCGGCGCCTGGCAGCCCACCCACAACTCGCACGCATCGGCGCGCACGTGGGCGACGCAGGTCATCGGCTCCAGTGGTGAGTGGGACAGGAAGGGTTGTTCGTAGATGGCTTCGAAGCGGCTGGAGGCGTTTTTCAGCGCGCCGGCGATGTCACCGGACTGGTGTGCAAACACGCCATCACCTGCGCTGGCGTCGAACAGCGATTTGTCCAGTTGTGCCGAATCCAGGCCGGCATGGGGGCCGAGGTCCCAGTCGATGTCCAGCGCCTTGAGCGCTTGCTGGCAGGACCAGAAATTGCTCGCCGTCACTGCGACGGCGTTGTCCAGGCGCACGATATCGCGGACGCCGGGGACCTTGCGTGCAGCGTCTTCGTTTTTGACGCCGCGCAGCTTGCCGCCGTGAACCGGGCAGGTGAGGGTGGAGGCAATCAGCATCCCCGGCACTTGCAGGTCGATGGTGAATTTCGCCGTACCGTTGACCTTGTTCGGTGTATCCAGTCGCTGGACCGGTTTGCCCAGCAGCTTGAATTCGCTGACGGCCTTGAGCGGGATGTCGGTCGGCAGCGGTAACTTCGCCGCGGCATCGACCAGCTCGCCGTAACCGGCACTTTGACCGTTCGGGCCGATGACCCGGCCGTTCTCGGCGTGGCACTGGCTCGGCGCCACTTTCCAGCGCATGGCTGCGGCCTGGATCAGCACGATGCGCGCACCGGCGCCGGCCTTGCGCAGGGGCTCCCAGCTGTAGCGCGTCGAGGTCGACCCGCCGGTGGCCTGAAAGCTCAGCAGCGCGTCGGTGTACAGCGCTGCATTGGGCGGCGCCTCGGTGATGGTGATCTGGCTCAACGGCACTTCGAGCTCTTCGGCGACCATCATGGCAATGCCGGTCTGCACGCCCTGGCCCATTTCGATCTTCGGCGAAATCAGCGTGACGGCGCCGCTGTGATCAATGCGCACGAACGCGCCATAGCCTTGCTCGGCGTTGTCGCCCAGGCTCGCGCCTTTGACCAGGTCGGCGGCGAAGCTACGGGTGACTGACGCCGGCAGGTAGGTGCCGATGACCAGTCCGCCCAGCAGCGCGCTGCCTTTGAGCAGCCCGCGACGCGAGAGCATCGCGGCAGATGATTGTGATTCGGACATGATGACTTCCTTCAGGCCTGGCTGACGCTTTTGATGGCGGCGCGAATGCGGGTGTAAGTAGCGCAGCGGCAGAGGTTGCCCGACATGGCGTTGACGATCTGCTCGTCGTTGGCTTTGGGGTGTTCCTGCAACAGCGCGACGGCGGACATGATTTGCCCCGGCTGGCAGTAGCCGCATTGCACGACTTCATGGTCCAGCCAGGCTTTCTGTACCGCCTGGCCCACAGCCTGCTCGCCGACCGCTTCGATGGTCGTGACCTTGCGGCCCGCCACGGCGCTGACCGGCAGTACGCAAGAACGCACGGCCTGGCCGTCCAGGTGCACGGTGCACACGCCGCACTGGGCAATGCCGCAGCCATACTTGGTGCCGGTCAGGCCCATCACGTCGCGCAGGACCCACAACAATGGCATGTCGTCGGCGACATCCAGGTCGTGCTCCTGGCCGTTAATCATCAATTTCTGCATCACACAACCTCAGACGGTCATCACGGTTGACGCACTGCGTCACGAGCAGGGTCGTGAGGCGGCATCAAGGCTTCGGTTTGTTTGAAAAAATAGCGCTGTGCCAGTGGCCAGCGCTTTATATAGGTCTGCTCGGACAGGTTCGGTCGGGACGAGTCAGCGGGATGAATGGTAGTACGTTCATCGTTGGAAATGTTTGATTGCGCGGAAAATATTTCCCAGGCGCTGTTAAATGACCCGCGACAACATGACGCGCTCCGGGAAAGTGCAGCGCCCGGATCTGCCGCACTGTAATGGGTATTGGCAAAGCGTTCATCAGTGGCACATAAAGTTGTGGGGTAACGGCATATGCAAAGGACTATTACGGGATTTGATCTAATGAATACGCGCATCGATGACAGTGATGGGTGGTATCGATTGTAAGTATTTATTATCTGCGCCGATCACGAACAGAATGGCCCCAGAAGCAAACGACAAGCGCTTTGCTTAATCACTACTCATGAACTTCTGGAGATTGACCATGAAAGTATTAACCTTCGCTGCCCTGTCCCTTGTCAGTGTATTCGCCGCTGCCGGCGAACGCCCGGTCACCCAACAGCAGCCCCTGACTCAGGTTGAACAATACAACCGTCACAAAGGCATCGACGTCGCTAAAGTGATCAGCATCAAAAATGCCCAGGACCCACAAAAAGTTGATGGTCCGGTGCAATCCACCATGGTTTATGTTGACCACGCTGGCGTGACTCACAGCCTTGATTACACCATCATGGGTTACGGTCGCCAAAATGGTTGATCGCCAGTGCCCTGGCGGCTTCAATCACAAACGCTATAAAAGAAACGCTGCATTGAATGCAGCGTTTTTTTTTGCGTGATTATCTAGCGGGAATATCACTTTCATTGAGCCTGAACGTACGCCGGCAGCTTATTTATTTAAGGGCGTGATTACCCTTTGCATGCTGCCCCTGGATGAAGTCCAGAAATGCTCTCAGCGGTGATGGCACGTAGCGCCGCCCCGGGTAATACAGAAAGGGCCCGCTGAAACTTGGCCACCAGGGTTCGAGCACCGGCTCAAGCAAGCCACTGTCGAGATGGGGGCGCAACCAGTCTTCGAACAATGAAACGATGCCCAGGCCGTCGATGGCGGTTTGCACGGCGAGGTCGACCGCGCCGCCAATTCGCACGGTCAATGGGCCGGTCGGGTCGACACGAACCACTTCGCCGTCGCGCTCGTATTCCCAAAGCGGCACGGAGCCGCTGGGGAATTTGCCGCGCAGGCAACTGTGGTTGAGCAGGTCCCGTGGATGCTCGGGCCGGCCCCGGGCGTCGAGGTACGCGGGCGATGCAGCGGTGGCGAAGCGCTGAACGCGCGGGCCGATGGGCACGGCGATCATGTCCTGCTCCAGGCGGTCGTCGTAGCGGATGCCCGCGTCGCAGCCGGCGGCGAGCATGTCGACGAAGCTTTCCTCTGTGACCACTTCCATGCGGATGTCCGGGTGCGCTTGCAGGAACGGCGTGATGAGCCCTGGCAATATCAAGCGGGCTGCGCTGACCGGCACGTTGAGCCTGAGCGTGCCGGAAGGGCGGTCGCGGAAATCATTGACCACGTCCAGTGCCGATTCGACTTCGCCGAGGGCCGGGACAATCCGTTCCATCAGACGCGCGCCGGCTTCCGTCGGCACGACGCTGCGGGTGGTGCGATTGAGCAAGCGAACGCCCAGGCGCGATTCCATGCGTCGAACGGCGTCGCTGAGGCTCGACGCCGACTTGCCACTCAGCCGTGCCCCCTCACGAAAGCCGCCTGCATTGACGACGGCCACGAAGGCCAGCAAATCCTGAATGTCTGTCGCCATTGTCCGCTCGCTCGTACAACCCGTGCCGATTGCACCTGATTATCAGCGCATCGGTCAACGCCTATAGTCGCTTCACACACTTGATCACGAGGCGTCACCCATGAGCCAGGCCAGCAAAGCAGGACACTTTTCATTCGGCGGTCGCACCGTCAACCGCATGGGCTACGGCGCCATGCAACTCGCCGGACCGGGTGTTTACGGACCGCCGAAAGACCACGTTGCCGCCATCGCGGTGCTGCGTGAAGCGCTGGCGGCCGGCGTCAACCATATCGACACTGCCGACTTCTACGGCCCCCATGTGACGAACCGGCTGATCCGCGAGGCCCTGCACCCTTATGCCGACGAGCTGTTGATTGTCACCAAGGTGGGCGCATCGCGAGGCACCGACGCTTCATGGAATGCCGCCAACAGCCCGGCGGAGTTGGTGAGTGCGGTGCACGACAATCTGCGCAATCTCGGCGTCGAAGCGCTGCACGTGGTGAACTTCAGGGCGTGGGGCACCGGGCATTCGCCGGACGAGACGTCGATTGCCGAGCAGTTCAGCGCGTTGGCCGAGTTGCAGCGTCAGGGCCTGATTCAGCATCTTGGCCTGAGCAATGTCAGCGCGAAGCAGGTCGCCGAGGCGCAGAGCATTGCCGAGGTGGTCTGCGTGCAGAACCACTACAACCTGGCACACCGCGCTGATGAGCAACTTATCGCCGAGCTTGGCAAACAGGGTATCGCCTACGTGCCGTTCTTCCCGCTGGGTGGCTTCACGCCCTTGCAGTCGCAGACGCTGTCGGATGTCGCCACGCGCCTCGACACCTCGCCGATGTGCGTGGCCCTGGCGTGGCTGCTGCAGCGTGCGCCCAACCTGCTGTTGATCCCGGGCACCTCCTCGGTGGCGCATCTGCACGAGAACCTCACGGCCGCCGAGCTGGTGATTCCAAAAGAGATGCTCGCCGAACTCGACGGGCAGGGCGCCTGACGCCTTCCCGGCTGAAGCCGGTCCCACTGGAGGAATGCGTGCTGTCAGTGGGACCGGCTTTAGCCGGGAAGAGGCCGGAGTGAACAGCATCGGTTTTGCAGTGTGACGACCGACGCTTTCCCGGCTGAAGCCGGTCCTACATCCAGCATATGCGGTGCATCTGGATGGATGCGGTGTCCTTGTGGGACCGGCTTTAGCCGGGAAGAGGCCGGTGTGAACGCCCTCAGATTTGCAATGTGGCCACTGACGCCTTCCCGGCTGAAGCCGGTCCTACATCCAGCATATGCGGTGCATCTGGATGGATGCGGTGTCCTTGTGGGACCGGCTTTAGCCGGGAAGAGGCCGGTGTAAACGCCCTCAGATTTGCAGTGTGGCCACTGACGCTTTCCCGGCTGAAGCCGGTCCTACATCCAGCATATGCGGTGCATCTGGATGGATGCGGTGTCCTTGTGGGACCGGCTTTAGCCGGGAAGAGGCCGGTGTAAACGCCCTCAGATTTGCAGTGTGGCCACTGACGCTTTCCCGGCTGAAGCCGGTCCCACTGGAGGAATGCGTGCTGTCAGTGGGACCGGCTTTAGCCGGGAAGAGGCCGGTGTGAACGCCCTCAGATTTTCAGTGTGGCCACTGACGGTTTCCCGGCTGAAGCCGGTCCCACTGGAGGAATGCGTGCTGTCAGTGGGACCGGCTTTAGCCGGGAAGAGGCCGGTGTGAACGCCCTCAGATTTGCAGTGTGGCCACTGACGCTTTCCCGGCTAAAGCCGGTCCTACATCCAGCATATGCGGTGCATCTGGATGGATGCGGTGTCCTTGTGGGAAAGGCTTTAGCCGGGAAGAGGCCGGTGTGAACGCCCTCAGATTTTCAGTGTGGCCACTGACGCTTTCCCGGCTGAAGCCGGTCCCACAGGGATCGACGGTGTGTCAGAGCCTCACTCACCGCCTGGAGTTGCTTCAATCGAGGTCCGACGCATCATGCCGTTCCGGTACCTGGGTGGCTTCATCGCCCCAGGTCCTGTTGACCCGCATTCCACGAATCACTGCCGGGCGTTGCGCAATGCTTTCGGCCCAGCGTTGCACGTGGGTGTATTCGTGGGCGGCGAGGAATTCGGCGGCGCCGTACACGGTGTTGCGCACCACTTGTCCGTACCACGACCACACGGCGATGTCGGCGATGGTGTAGCTGTCGCCGGCCAGATAAGGGCTTTCGCTGAGGCGCCGATTCAGCACGTCCAGCTGACGCTTGGCTTCCATGGTGAAGCGGTCGATCGCGTATTCGAACTTCTCCGGCGCGTACACATAAAAGTGCCCGAAGCCCCCACCCAGATACGGCGCAGCGCCCATCTGCCAGAACAGCCAGTTCAGGGTTTCGGTGCGGCCGGCCAGGTCCTTGGGCAGCAACTCGCCAAACTTCTCCGCCAGATACAGCAGTATCGAACCGGACTCGAACACGCGAATGTTGGGTTCAACGCTGCGATCCAGCAGCGCCGGGATTTTCGAATTGGGGTTGATGTCGACGAAGCCGCTGCCGAACTGATCCCCCTCGCCAATACGAATCAGCCAGGCGTCGTATTCGGCGCCGCTGTGGCCGAGGGCGAGCAGCTCCTCAAGCAGAATCGTCACCTTGACGCCGTTGGGCGTGGCCAGTGAATACAGCTGCAGAGGGTGCTTGCCGACTGGCAGGACTTTCTCATGGGTTGGCCCGGCGGTGGGGCGGTTGATGCTGGCGAACTGGCCGCCGGAGGGCGCTTTGTGTTTCCACACGGTAGGCGGGACGTAAGGTGCCTTGCTCATTGAACACTTCTCCTGAGGGTCAGTTTTAGCGGGAAGAATCGAGGCGCGCTGGCCCCGACCCTTTAACGATGTTTATCGAGCAGAAGACAGCGGTGGCGTGCGCGGCGGGATCTGGCGCTTGCTGCCGATGGATTCGAACGCCGACGCGAAGCGCAGCAGGGCGGAATCGTCGTAAGCCCGGCCGGCGAAGGTCAGGCCCACGGGCATGCCAATGTCGGCCATGACGCCCATCGGCACGGTCACGGTGGGCACGCCCAGGTGACGGATCGCGAGGTTGCCGTTGGCGACCCACACGCCGTTGCTCCAGGCGATATCCGCCGAGGCCGGATTGACGTCGGCATCAGCCGGGGCCACGTCGGCCACGGTCGGGAACAGCACCGCATCCAGCCCGAGCTTCTGCATCCAGTCTTCGAGGTCAATGCGGCGCGTATGTTCCAGCCCGCGCAAGCCGTCCGCCAGGGTGTCGATCCGGTCCCACGGCGTGATGCCGCGCTGGGCCATCTTCACGTACTCGTCCATGCCCGCGGCGAGATCGCCCTCGCGGTTGGGCAGGGTGCCGGGGTCGTGGGGGAAAATCAGCGGGCCGTTGACGTCGGCCAGGCGGTTCAGTTTCGGGTCGCCGTTGGCTTGCAGGAAATCGTCGAAGGCCCAGGCGGTGAGGTCCCACAGTTCGTGGTGCAGGAACTCTTTGGAGACGATGCCGCGGTTGTACACCGTCGGCGCGCCGGGGCGATCGCCCTCGCAGTTGGAGACCAGCGGGAAACCCACCTCGATGACTTCAGCGCCCTGGGCTTCGAGTGCCTTGCGCGCCTGTTCCCACAGATCGATCACAGACGCGCGGGTCATGATGCGCTGGCCGGTAGGGCCGCCAATGCCCGGTGCTTCCGACGTACCGGCTTGCGGGTCGGCATTGATGTACAAGCGCGGCACGCCGAAGCGTTTGCCCGCCAGGGTTTGCGGGCTGGCGGCAAGCTCGGCGTAGGACGCCGGCCGTACCGAGTCGACGGCGGGAATGGGCACCCACGGCTGCAAGCGCCACAGGTCGCCGCGGGTGTCGGGGTCTTCGGCGACCACCACGTCCAGCACTTCGAGCAGGTCGGCCATGGTCCGGGCGAAGGGCACGACCACGTCCATGGTCGGCGTCAGCGGCCAGTTGCCGCGCACCGAAATCACCCCGCGCGACGGCGTGTAGGCGCACAGGCCGTTGTTTGACGCAGGGCCACGGCCGCTCGACCAGGTTTCTTCGGCGAGGCCGAACGCGGCGAAGCTCGCGGCCGTTGCAGTGCCGGCGCCGTTGGACGATCCGGACGCAAAGGGTGCCGTCAGGAAATCCCCGTTGTAGGGGCTTTCGGCGCGGCCATACACGCCACGCTGCATGCCGCCATTGGCCATCGGAGGCATGTTGGTCTTGCCCAGACAGATCGCGCCGGCGCCACGCAGCCTCTCGATGGTGAACGCGTCGCGGTGGGCGACCAGTTCGGCAAACGCCGGGCTGCCCGACGCGGCCGTGAGCCCTTTGACCAGATAACTGTCTTTGGCGGTGTAAGGAATGCCGTCGAGGGGGCCGAGGGTTTCGCCTCGCGCTCGACGCTCATCGGAAGCCCGGGCTTCCTCAAGTGCTTTGGGATTGCGCACTACCACGGCATTGAGCGCGGTAGCGGTGTTGGTGCCGTCATAGGCATCGATTCTGGCGAGGTAGGCCTGGACCAGTTCGACGGCGGTGGTCTGGCCGGCTTCAAGGGCGGCGCGCAGATGTTTGATCGAGACTTCGGTGACTTCGATCATGACTGTAACGACCATGAGCCGGGGAGTGGAGGACAAGGTGTCAGAATAAACGTTGGCATATCGCTTCCCGTTGCGCGGCAGGGCCGGGCTGGTTTGAAGCCGACTAAGGCGTGGGTGTGCAACGCGGCTCAGGTCGGCAGGCGTATTCGTGTGACGCACATTATGCCTTCGCCCTGTCTTTGTCGCGAGGCTTGCGCAGGGGCTCACTGTCCACACCGTTCAGGAAGTTGGCGGTCGCCGGACACGAGCTATGGCGAAAGGCTTACACGACGTCAGGCAATGTCGCCCTGTACAGGGAACCTCGACGAGCGCAATCTTAAACCCATCAACGGAGGCGCTGGATGTGCTTCTCAGGTCATGGATGATCCACCATTTGCCGGGACGGCTGCTGACAGGATGTTGGAATGGTGTTGATAGAAAAGAACCCGCTCAGGCGGGTTTTTTATTGCCCTGGATAAAGTGGGCGGCGCTCTTAAGGCAAATTGCGCGGGGCGCCTGGGCCGACTTCTGTGGTTAACTCCTGCGCATCATTTTCGTGGCAGGCCTTGCAATGACTCCCCATCACGGCGCGCACCGGCAAGTCATCGGCATGTGGTTGATGGCGGGCGTGGCGCTGATGTTCGCCAGTCATGACGCGATTTCCAAGACGCTGATCTATTCCCTGCCGGTGATCTTCGTCGCGTGGGCGCGCTACCTCGTTCACTCGACGCTGGTGACCAGCGTGCTGCTGCGCAACGGCGGCGCAAAAGTCTTCCACACCCGACGGCCCTGGCTGCACCTGCTGCGGGCGGTGGTCCTGCTCGCCGACAGCCTGTCTTTCCTGTTTGGCCTGACCCACGTGCCGATTGCCGAATCCACGGCGGTGGTCTTCCTGGCGCCTGCATTCGTCACGATCCTGTCGCCGCTGATCTTCGGCATCAAGGCGGATCGCTGGCAGTGGGGCTCGGTGGTGCTTGGCTTCATCGGCGTGCTGGTGATCATCAACCCGGCCAGCGATGCCTTTTCACTGTGGATGCTGTTCCCCTTGGCGACCGCGCTGTTCTTTGCGCTGTATCAACTGCTCACGCAACTGGCGGGGGAGACGGACAGCCCGTCGGTGTGCAGCTTCTACGTCGGCGTTTTTTGCACCCTTATCCTCAGCGCGATTGTGCCGTTCTACTGGGCCGATCCCGATTGGCTCCAGTTGGGCTTGCTGCTCGTGCTCGGCGGTCTGGGTTTGTGCGCGCATTTTCTGATGGCCAAATCCTACCGCTACGCGTCCTCGTCCGTGCTCGCACCGCTGGGTTACCTGCAGATCATCTTCGCGGTGGCTTACGGGATTCTGCTGTTCGGCAACTACCCGGGCAGCGCCTCGACGTTTGGCATCGGGCTGGTCTTCATCAGCGGCCTGATGGTTTACGCCAGACGCCAACCCGTGGCGCCTGCGAGCCAGCTCTGATCCGGGATTAAGGGGCGTCAGGCGTTCTCATTGCCAGGACGGGTGAAGGAAAAGCGGTGGATATCGACCCGCAGTTGCCAGCCCTGATTCGCCCAATAGGTTGCTGCGGCCGGGTTGGTCTTGAGCACGTCGATGTGGCATTTGTGAATGCCTTCCGCCTCCAGACTGACCAGACAGCGCTCGACCAGCGCCTGCCCGATTCCCTGCCGCCGATACTCAGGCAGCACCAGCAAATGCTGCAAATACCCGCGCCGACCGTCATGACCCGACATGACACAGCCGAAGATGCGCGAATCTTCCTCTGCGACGAAGCTCAATCCGGGGTTGCGCAACAGATACTGCTCGGTGGACTCCCGGGAATCTGCGTCACGCAAGGAAATGCCCGGTGTGTCGCGCATCAGTTGGGTGATGGCGTCGTAATCGTCCAGGGTCATGGGGCGGATGGTGGGCATGGGGGGCACCTTCTTTAGATCAAGAGCGTCTGCCTGAGGGCAGACTGTTTCGCCTTCGGCGAGTTACTTTTGAAAAGCAGCAAAAGTAACCAAAACTGCCTGCTCCCGGTTTGGCCCCTCCTGCGTCGGGGTTCCTTCACTCCGGTCTCGCTCCGTGGGCTCGCCGCCATCCGCCATCCATGGCGGGGGGCGGCTCTCGCGGCATCCATGCCGCTCGGCCCACTCCGCGAGACCTGCGTTCAGCCTGCACCCAAGTCGCGATTGGCGGTGTTTGGGCTTTTGCGCATGAAGATCAAAAGCAACGGCAACCGCAACGGCAACGGCAACGGCTTCCCGGCTAAAGCCGGTCCTACGATGTGCGCGTTGTGTCAGAGATCCTTGATCATTCCCACGCTCTGCGTGGGAATGCATCCTGTGACGCTCCGCGTCACCTACCCCAGCCTGAATGCGCGTCGTCTGCGGGACGCGGAGCGTCCGGGGCGACGTTACCACGCGGAGCGTGGGAACGATCAGAGTGAAAGTGCGGTCACCCCCGACCGTAGGACCGGCTTTAGCCGGGAAGCTGTTGATCTGCACTTGATTTTGATCTTCATACACAGCCAGCTCAGACACCGCCAATCGCGACTTGGATGCAGGCCGAGCGCAGACGACGCGCAGTGGGCCGAGCGGCATGGATGCCGCGAGAGCGCCGTCAGGACATGGATGTCCGTTCGGCGCGGGCCCACGGAGTGTCGTCGGAGTGAGGGAATTCCGACGCAGGAGGAACCTAGCCAGGAGCAAGCACCCTTGGTTACTTGGGGTGCTTTTCCAAGTAACTCGCCGAAGGCGAAACGTCTGCCGTTAGGCAGATGCTCTTGACCTAAACAACTGCCGCGACTCATCTGATCCGTATTTATAACCCTTACCTGAATCTGTACTGAAACAGCGGCAACCCTCAAAATCACTTCACTCCCGGCAGACCGATCAAGCCGACCGGTCGCCATCATCCGGCTCGAATCCCCAGTACTTCATACCTGCGTAGGAGAAACCCATGGCCAAGCTCGCAATCTTCCTGTTCGGCTTTCTCGCCCTGACACTCATGATCGGCGCGCTCGCCACAATCTCCCCGACCTGATCACCCCCGCGCTCCCCGCACCCCGACGGCAGACACAACTCTGCTGTTTCCGCGTTCCCCTGAAAAACGTGAAACCCCAAACCCCAAACCCCAAACCCCCAGTCGCCATTCATCCGCCAACCCCCATCCCCTCCCTTGACGGCCATTTGTAACGGGACAATACTCGGCGCAGATTCATATAGATGACTAAATAACTACAACAGCGAAGCACCTCCATGAACCGACTCTCCAGTGATGTCCGCTTGCCGCTCTACCAACGCCTGCGCGACCAGCTCGCCGAACAGATCGCCAACAACCGCTGGCGGCCGGGTGAGGCCATTCCCACCGAAGCCGCGCTGTCCAGCGAGTACTGCCTGTCCACTGGCACGGTGCGCAAAGCCATCGACATGCTGGTCAACGAAAACATCCTGGAACGCCAACAGGGCCGCGGCACCTTCATTCGCCGGCCACAGTTCCAGTCCTCGCTGTTCCGCTTCTTCCGTTTTCAAAGCGCCTCCGGCGAACGCCAGGTGCCGGAGAGCCGCATCCTCTCCATCGAAGCCGTCACCGCGCCATCGGCCGTTTCCCACGCCCTCGGTCTGCCGCTGGACGCGCAAGTGATTCGCCTGATCCGCCTGCGTTTGCTCGACGCTCAGCCCGTCCTCGCCGAAGAAATCTGGCTGCCCCAAGTGCAATTTCAGACACTGCTGGAGATCGACCTCAGCCGCCAGGGCCCGCTGCTCTATCCCATTTACGAAGAGCAGTGCGGCCAGGTCGTGGCCTACGCCGAAGAGACCCTGACCGCTGAAGCCATCAACGAGACCCACGCGCGGCTGCTGCAAGTGCCGGTCAACAGCCCGGTGGTGGTGATCGAGCGGTTGGCGCGCAACTACGCCGGACAACCGCTGGAATGGCGCCGCTCGCGCGGCCATGCCAGCCACTTCCGCTACAGCGTCGACATCCGCTGAGCCGCGCCGTCGATAAGCGAAATCTGCACCCAAGCCCGTCACTCAGAACGGGCCCGACAACATCTGCCGCATCACCCTCATAAGGACAAAAACCATGTTCAACTGGTATCGCCAAGTCACTCCTCGGGAGCGCAAAACGTTCTGGGCCTGCTTCGGCGGATGGTCGCTGGACGCCCTCGAAGTTCAGATGTTCGGCCTGGCGATTCCGGCGCTGATCGCCGCGTTTGCCTTGAGCAAGGGCGACGCCGGCCTGATCAGTGGCGTGACGCTGATCACCTCGGCGCTGGGTGGCTGGGTGGGCGGCACGCTGTCGGACCGCTACGGCCGGGTGCGCACGCTGCAGTGGATGATCCTCTGGTTCTCGTTCTTCACCTTTCTGTCGGCGTTCGTCACCGGCTTCAGTTCGCTGCTGATCGTCAAGGCGCTGCAGGGCTTCGGCATCGGCGGCGAGTGGGCGGCAGGCGCTGTGTTGATGGCCGAAACCATCAACCCGACATACCGCGGCAAGGTCATGGGCACCGTGCAGAGCGCCTGGGCAGTGGGTTGGGGCCTGGCCGTCGGGGTGTTTACCCTGATCTATTCTTTTGTGCCTCAGGACATGGCCTGGCGAGTGATGTTTCTGGTCGGACTGCTGCCGTCGCTGCTGATCATCTGGGTGCGCCGCAACGTCGAGGAGCCGGACAGCTTCCAGCGCTTGCAAAAAGACAACGCCATCCCCCAGAGCTTTTTCAAGTCATTGGCCGGCATCTTCCGCCCGGAACTGATCCGCGTGACGCTGTTGGGCGGATTGCTCGGCCTCGGCGCCCACGGCGGTTATCACGCGGTGATGACCTGGCTGCCGACGTTCCTGAAAACCGAACGCAACCTGTCGGTGCTCAACTCTGGGGGCTACCTGGCGGTGATCATCGTCGCGTTCTGGTGCGGCTGCATCGCCAGCGGCTTTCTGATCGACCGCATTGGCCGACGCATGAACATCGTGCTGTTCGCCCTGTGCTGCGTCATCACTGTGCAGTGCTACGTATTTCTTCCGCTGACCAACACGCAGATGCTGTTCCTCGGTTTCCCGCTGGGCTTCTTTGCCGCCGGCATCCCGGCCAGCCTCGGCGCGCTGTTCAACGAGCTGTACCCGGCTGACGTGCGCGGGGCAGGGGTGGGCTTCTGCTACAACTTCGGCCGCGTGCTGTCCTCGGTCTTCCCGTTCCTGGTGGGTCACATGAGCGAGTCGATGTCGCTGGGTTCGGCCATCGGCATCGACGCCGGGATCGCCTATGGCGTTGCTGTGATTGCCGCCTTGTGCCTGCCGGAAACCCGCGGTCGCAGCCTGGAAGCGAGCCCGACTGCCGGCGCCTCCGCAGACCCACGCAGCGAAGCAGCCAGCGCCTGATTTTTGATTCCGCGCGGCGCCCTTTGCGTTGCGCCTCTTTTGACAGATGAGATCCATGTCCAACCTCTTTTCCACCTCTCCCGCGTCGATCCTTGGCATCGACGGTCACGCACACGTCTTCAGCAGAGAGCTGGACCTGACATCGGCACGACGCTATTCACCTGACTACGACGCCACACTGGCGATGTACCGACATCAACTTCATCAGCACGGCCTGAGCCACGGCGTGCTGGTGCAGCCGAGCTTTCTCGGCACGGATAACCGCTACTTGCTCGACGCCCTTCAGCAGGCGCCGGATCAACTGCGCGGCGTGGTAGTGGTCGAGCGCGACATCAGCCGTGCCGCGATGGAAGAGATGGATCGGCTGGGCGTCGTCGGCGTGCGTCTGAACCTGATGGGCAAGGCGCTGCCGGACTTCTCCGAGCCACAGTGGCGGGTGTTTTTCAGGCACGTCGCCGCCCTCGACTGGCACGTTGAAGTACACCGTCAGGTCGCGGACATGCCGGCGCTGCTGGCCGGGCTGATGCCGTTCGGGATGAAGATCGTGATCGATCACTTGGGTCGCCCCGATGCCCGATTGGGCTTCGATCAACCGGGGTTTCGGCAGATGCTGGAGCTGGGCCGCAGCGGGCAACTGTGGATGAAGGTGTCCGGCATTTACCGTCTGGAGGGCAAAGCGCAAGAGAACCTCGATTTTGCCCGCGCTGCCCTGCCGTTGCTGGTCGATACGTACGGTCAGCAGCGGCTGGTCTGGGGCAGTGACTGGCCCCATACCCAGCATGAACGCAGTGTCAGCTATGGCTCTGTGGTCGAACACCTGCAGGCGCTGGGCTGCACCGCGCAATTGATGCGTTCCCTGCTGATCGAGGCGCCCCAGGTGCTGTTTGATTTCGCGCTGACCGCCACCTGATCAAGGTCTGATCCTGTGAATCTATCGGGTGGTCATCTCGCTCAAGGCCGGCTGATGTGCGGCCGGTCGGGATCGTCCCCCGGGCTGTGAATACTGATCCGCCGGGCCTTGGCTCCTTGGGGTTCGACGCGCAGCAGGAAGACGATCAGCAAGCCGTTCTTGAAGGTCGCGCCCTGTACCTCGATGTGATCGGCCAGATGAAAAACCAGACGGAACGGGCCGTGGGCGATGCCCTGATGCAGGTACGTCACGCCGCCGTCGGTGTGCGCCTCACCCCCGCAAACAGTGAGCACGTTTCTTTCCAGGGTCAGGTCAAGGTCAGCGGCGGTGAGTCCTGCCGTGGCGATCACGATCCGGTAATGATCGGTGCCGTATCGTTCGACGTTATGAGGGGGGCCGCTGGCGTTTATCTCGCTGTGCAGGGCAGATTCAAAAAAATCGTTGAAGCGATCAAAGCCCACTGATTGCCGGAACAACGGGGCCAGTGAAGCGGTGGTGGCCATGCCTGAATCTCCTGGAGATTGCCACGGTGATCAAGACGCCGGTCGACGCCGGCTCTGCACTTGATTCTGTATTCAGAGTTAGGCTCAAGCGCCAGAAAATACAAGCACCTCCGTTAAATACTCCGCTAACACAATCACTCTATCGTCGCCCAAACATTTGCCTATTAGACGGCAGGTCAGAGTCGGCTAATCTTGTGCGGGTGCTAGCCTGGGCTGTCTCGTTGATGGCCGAATACGTAAAAAGTAAACAAGAAGGTGATTAGACCATGTCGACAGAATCGAAATGCCCGTTCAACCACGCAGCTGGAGGCGGGACGACAAACCGCGACTGGTGGCCGAACCAGCTGAATCTCAAGATTCTTCATCAGCACTCCTCGTTGTCTGACCCGATGAACGAGGGCTTCGATTACGCCAACGAATTCAAAAGCCTCGATTTTGCCGCCGTCAAACGCGACCTGCTTGAGGTCATGACACAATCCCAGGACTGGTGGCCTGCCGACTTCGGGCATTACGGTCCACTGTTCGTCCGCATGGCCTGGCACAGCGCCGGGACCTATCGCACCGGTGACGGCCGTGGCGGCGCAGGCGCCGGTCAGCAGCGTTTCGCGCCGCTCAACAGCTGGCCGGACAACGTCAACCTCGACAAGGCGCGCCGCCTGATCTGGCCGGTGAAGCAAAAATACGGCAGCAAGATTTCCTGGGCCGACCTGATCGTGCTCACCGGCAACGTGGCGCTGGAGTCCATGGGCTTCAAAACCTTTGGCTTCTCTGGTGGACGCGCCGATGTCTGGGAACCGGACGAGGACGTGTACTGGGGCGCCGAAACCACCTGGCTCGGCGGTGAAGACCGCTACGGCGCGCACAAAGACATGCAACAGCCGGGCGAGGGCACACTGGTTGCAGAGCCCGAGCACCACAGCGAAGAGGAGACCCGCACCGCCAACGGCGAGCGCAATCTCGAAAACCCGCTGGCCGCCGTGCAGATGGGCTTGATCTACGTAAACCCTGAAGGCCCGGAAGGCGTGCCTGATCCTGCGGCATCCGCTCGAGACATCCGCGAGACCTTCGGCCGTATGGCCATGAATGACGAAGAAACCGTGGCCCTCATCGCAGGCGGCCACGCCTTCGGCAAGACCCACGGTGCCGGGCCTGCTGACAACGTAGGCGCAGAGCCGGAAGCAGCGGGCCTTGAGGAGCAAGGTCTGGGCTGGCGTAACAGTTTCGGCTCCGGCAAGGCTGGCGACACCATCACCAGTGGTCTGGAGGTGACCTGGACGTCGACCCCGACCCGGTGGAGCAACGAATATCTGGAAAACCTGTTTGGCTTCGAGTGGGAGTTGACCAAGAGTCCTGCAGGCGCCCATCAGTGGAGGCCGAAAAATGGCGCGGGCGCGGGCAAGATTCCCCATGCCCATGATCCGGCCAAGCGCCAGGAACCGCGCATGCTGACGTCCGACCTGGCCCTGCGCGTGGACCCTGCCTACGAGCTGATCTCCCGTCGCTTCCTGGAAAACCCCGATCAGCTGGCCGATGCGTTCGCCCGCGCCTGGTTCAAGTTGACCCACCGTGACATGGGGCCGCTGGCTCGTTACCTCGGTCCGGAAATGCCTGCTGAAGAACTGCTCTGGCAGGACCCGATTCCCGAGGTCAACCACCCGCTGGTAGACGACAACGATGTGACTGCGCTTAAGGCAAAAGTCCTTGCCTCAGGGCTGTCGGTTTCGCAACTGGTCTCCACGGCCTGGGCAGCGGCGTCCACTTTCCGTGGCTCCGACAAGCGCGGCGGTGCCAACGGCGGCCGTCTGCGTCTGGCCCCGCAGAAAGACTGGGCGGTCAACCACCCGGCCAATCTGGCTAGCGTGCTGCAAACGCTGGAGCGTGTTCGCAGTGAATTCAACGGTGCCCAGTCTGGCGGCAAGCAGATCTCGCTGGCTGACTTGATCGTCCTCGGCGGCAGCGCGGGGATCGAACAGGCGGCGAAAGATGCCGGTCATCACGTCACAGTGCCGTTCACCCCGGGCCGCGCAGATGCTTCCCAAGAGCAGACCGACGTCGAGTCGTTCGGCTTTCTGGAGCCCATCGCCGATGGTTTCCGTAACTACCTCAAGGGTCGCTACCGCGTCTCGGCGGAGAAGCTGCTGGTCGATAAAGCCCAACTGCTGACCCTGACGGCGCCGCAGATGACCGTCCTGGTCGGCGGGCTGCGCGTGCTGGACATCAATGTCGGGCACAGTCAGCACGGCGTCCTGACCCAGAAGCCAGGTGTTCTCACCAATGACTTCTTCAAGAATCTGTTGGACATGGGCGTGGAGTGGAAGGGCGTGTCGGGCGGCAATGAGCTGTTTGAAGCCCGTGATCGCACTACCGGCGAAATCAAATGGACAGGGACCCGGGTCGACCTGGTGTTCAGCTCGCACGCTCAATTGCGTGCCGTCGCTGAGGTGTACGCCAGTGCGGATGGTCAGCAGAAGTTCGTCGAGGACTTCGTCGCCGCGTGGACCAAAGTGATGGAGCTGGACCGCTTTGATCTTGCATAAGGGGTCTGCTTCATAACCCTCAAGCTGCGATAGACAACGCCTCCGCAATGGAGGCGTTTTTTTTGCCGATTTCGGGGCCTGCCGAGATCCACTGTAGGAGCGCGCTTGCCCGCGAAGACGTCGGCAGACTCAACATCGTACTCGCCTGACACACCGCAATTCGCGGGCAAGCGCGCTCCTACACCCCTGCGGTTCGATACTGATTTTGAGCTCTGCCGAAATCCACTGTAGGAACCGGCTTGCTGGCGAACGCGGCGTGTCAGTCACGTTGAGGGTGGCGGCTAACGCTGGTTCGCCAACAAGCCGGCACCTACGGATGTGCGAGGTAACCGGTAACCGTTGTTCGGCAAGGCATCGCATCCGCAGATGCGGAGCTGTGAATGCTCACCAGCGCATCCTGTTTCGTTTTGTGACGTCGGATAGGCGTAGTCCAAACCCTCGCGAATACTGCGCGGCGCTGGATTGTCGTGACTTCATAAAAAGGATGGATGTGGCTGTGAATACGGATGATCGACGAATTTCAGAAGAGGCTGTGGCCTTTGCCAAAGCGAACAGGAAGGAGATAGCAAAGAGGCTGACGGATCCTCTGGTTTACCTCTCAGAGGATTCGCCCGTATCGGTGTTTATGGCGGGCTCACCTGGGGCCGGTAAAACTGAGGCATCTCTGGAGTTTCTCACTCGATTCGGCGGTAGTGTGCTGCGCATCGATACGGTTTCACTCAACATCCGGCGCTCGCTCAAGCGGGGTCGTTTTGTGTTGGTGCTCTACGTTTATCAAAATCCCGAGAGAGCCTGGGAGTTTGTTCAGGCGCGAGAAAAAGTGGAGGGCCGGAATATCCCGATGCACGGCTTCGTGGACCAATACTTTGCCGCTCGGGAAGTGGTGAATCGTTTGAAATACGAGTTCGGCCATGCAGTGACCGTCGATATTTTTATCAAGAATCATGACGGCTCTACCAAGGCTTACCGGCAGAACATCCAGCAAATTGACACTCACATACCCGAAATCTATGATCGGGCATCGCTTGAGCGCAGGCTAAATTCCAGGAGGTACGAATAATGACTGGTCCACAAAAACTCAAAACGGTGAAGTCGACGCCATTTTCCGATTTCGTCCGCAACGCCACCTTCGAGGAGAAGGAGCGGGTTTATCTGGAGGTCATGGAGAAAGCCTGGGCGCGGCAGGAAAAGATCATCGAGCAAGCCCGGAAAATGTAACGCCCCTCCATAGACGAAGCCGCCCTTGAGGCGGCTTTGTCGTCTTCGCTTGCAGCTTGCAGCTTGCAGCTTGCAGCTCAACGCTTCACCCCAACGCCAGCACCCGCCTGCATTCCAGCACCAGGCTCGCGCCGCCTGAAGGGCTGCTGCCGATGCGCAGTTTGAAGCCGTGCAGGTTGACGATCGCGGCGACGATGGACAATCCCAGGCCGAAGCCGCTTTGCTGATTGCCGTTTTCGCTGCGGTAGAAACGCTTGAACACGGCCTCGCGTTCGGCGTCGGGGATGCCGGGGCCGGTGTCCTGGACTTCGATGAAGGTGGTGTCACCTTCGGCGCGGGCGATGAGCAGGACCTGCCCGCCCGGCGGGGTGAATTTGATCGAGTTGCTTAGCAGGTTCGACAGCGCCTCGAACAGCAAGGCCCGATCACCCACCATCGGCGGCAGGCGCTCGGCGACTTTCAGTTGCAACGAAACGCGGCCTTCTTCGGCCAGCGGCAGGTAGAAATCGTGCAATTCCTGCAACAGCGGCTGCGGATCGAGCGGGCCGAACGCCGAGCGCCGCTGGTGATCTTCCAGTTCGGAGATCCGCAGCAATCCGCGAAAGCGCGCCATCAGCGTGTCGGCGTCGGCGATCACCTGAGCCATCTGCTCGCCCAGGGCAGAATCTTCCGGTGACTGTTGCTGGATTCGATAAAGCTGCGCGCGCAGGCGCGTAAGTGGCGTGCGCAGGTCGTGGGCGATGTTGTCGCAGACACCCTTGACCTCATTCATCAGGCGCTCGATGCGGTCGAGCATGGCGTTGACGATGTCGGCGAGCATGTCCAGTTCGTCGCGGCGGTCCGACACCGGCAGGCGGCGGGCCAGGTCTCCGGTGACGATCGCTTCGGCGCTGGCCTGGATCGCGCGGATGCGTCGCAGCGGGCGGCGTCCCAGCAAGTGCCAGCCGGCGATACCCGGAATGATGGTCAGCGAAATCCCCCACAGCAGCGCGCGCAGGATCAGCGTGGTCACGGCGAACAACGAACCGTTATCGCGCACCAGAATCAGCCAGCGATCATCCAGCGTATGGATCGCCACGGCGTCGCAGCCCGAGCTGGGCAGGTCCGGGTCGTCGGAATCGATGCAGGTGTCCAGTTCCTGGATTTCCCCGGTCAGCTTGAGGCCGTCGGGAATGCTCTGGATAGGGCCGCTGATGGGTTGCATGTTCTTGTCGAACAGGCCGTATGCGTCGACCGAGCGTATGTCGAATTTGTCGCTGCTGCGCAACGCGTCGTCCAGCTGCGCGCCTTCAAAGCGCGAGAACAACTGCTGGCGCTGCATCAACGAGTGACGGGCGAGGGTGTTGAGGTAACTGGTGACTTCCCAGTACAGCACCCCCATCAGGATGCTGCTCCAGGCCACAAACAGGAAACTGTACAGCGCCAGCAGCCGGCTGCTGGAGGAGCGCCAGCCCTTAGACGGGTTCGGCAATGACATAACCTGAGCCTCGAACGGTACGTATCAGCGGCGTCAGGGTAGGGGGATCGATTTTCTTGCGCAAGCGACCGATGTGGACGTCGATCAGGTTGGTGCCGGGATCGAAGTGATAACCCCAGACTTCCTCGAAAATCATCATGCGGGTGATGATCTGCCCGCTGTTGCGCATCAGGAATTCCAGCAGCTTGTATTCGGTCGGCAGCAGGTTCAGCGGCTGCCCGGCGCGGCTGGCTTCGCGGGTGATCAGATTGAGTTCGAGATCGGCGACCTTGAGCATGGTCTCGGCCTGGGTCCCCGGATTGCTGCGGCGCAGCAGGACTTCCACCCGCGCGGCCATTTCGTCGGAGGCGAAGGGTTTTGACAGGTAGTCGTCCCCGCCGGCACGCAGCCCCCGCACGCGTTCGTCGACGTCCGACAACGCGCTGATCATCAGGATCGGGGTGGCAATGCCCAGGGCGCGCATGGTGGTGACAATCGCCAGACCGTCGACTTCCGGCAGCATGCGGTCGAGGGTGATCAGGTCGTAATCGCCGCTGACCGCGCGGACGAGGCCCTCGCGACCGTTGTCCACCCAGTCCACTTGCAGGCCGTGGCTGCTCAGTTCGGCAACGATTTCCTTCGCGGTGACGGCATCGTCTTCGATTGTCAGAATTCGCGTCATGTGAGGTCAGGACCACGTAAGAGGACAGGAGACTGCATTTTGCCTTTAAACGTAGTCGGGATTTCTTAAAAATAATTTAAGAAGGGCAGAACGTCGTATTTGATGCTAGCCAGCGCGCCGAGGGGAGGGGGCACGCTGGAGAATTCTGATCGTGCTGTCGATTAGTGGGAGTGAGCTTGCTCGCGAATGCATTCTGTCAGGCGACCATGGTTTGTCTGGTCGGACGCTTCGCGAGCAAGGTGGAGCGCCACCCCGGTCACTCCTACAGTTGCCTTACGCGCCTTTGCGATCGGACTCGGCTTTGGGCTCACGCAGTTCTTGCTTCAGCTTTTCGTCCAGCGCTTTCTTCTTGCCTTTCTTTTCCGGCGTTTCGCCTTCGCTGCGGATCTGCGCATGGCTGATCAACGCGAAAATGAAGCTGCCGCCGATGATGTTACCGGCCAGCGTCGGGCCGGCGAAGATCATCCAGAAATCCTTCCACGGCAGTTCCCCGGCGAAAACCAGATACGAGACTTCCGCCGAGCCGACCACGATGTGGGTGAAATCACCCAGCGCCATCAGGTAGGTGATCATCACGATGATGGCGACCTTGGCGGATTCCATGGACGGAATCATCCACACCATGGTGGCGATCATCCAGCCGGAAATGATGCCTTTGGAGAACATTTGCCAGGTGTCGTTCTCCATCACCTTACGGCCGATTTCGAGAAAGGCCTGATCGGTCTTGGTGTCGAAGATCGGCAGGTGCAGCATGACGTAGGCTACCAGCAATGTGCCGCACAGGTTGCCCACCAGCACCACGGTCCACAGCCGCAACAGACGCACGACATTGTTCAGCGTCGGCTTGCTCATCACCGGCAATACGGCAGTCAGGGTGTTTTCGGTGAACAGCTGCTGACGGGCAAGAATCACCGCCAGAAAGCCTGCGCAGTAGCCAAGGCTGGCTATGACCTTGAAGCCCTCGGCGTCGGGCAGCCGCGAGTTCAACAACCCCATCGCCATCAATGACAGGCCCATGGTCAACCCGGCAGCGAGGGCCGACCAGAACAGTGCAGCGACGTTACGCTCCAGTTCCTGATCGCCCTGCATGCGGATCGTTTCATGGAGGACGGCGGCACGGGGCGGCTGGTTTTCGTCGATGTCGCGTTCTTCTTCCGGCGTCAGGCCGGGGGTCTTGCCGTCTGGTTCGTGTTCCATGGCGATCCTTTGGATGGGTCAATGCACGTCTAAGCGTGTTCTTTCGGAGAGTGCCCGGTAAAAGAGCGCTCGGTAGGCGGCGGTTCGCTTGTACATGCTTGCTGCACGGCGCTGCTGCTTGAGACACAATCCGTAACCCGTCGTTCGCCAACGGCGGCAGCCTTTTCACTGACCCGGGAGAACCTCTTTTGACCCTTCACATTCGCGACGCCACCCGTGCCGACGCCGCCGTCATTCTGGGCTTCATCACCGAGCTTGCGATCTACGAAAAAGCCGAGCACGAGGTCAAGGCCAGCGTCGCCGACATCGAGCGCAGTCTGTTCGACGAAGCCTCGCCGGCCAAGTCGCTGATCTGCCTGCTGGACGGCCAGCCCATTGGCTTCGCCGTGTACTTTTTGAGTTATTCCACCTGGCTGGGCCGCAAGGGCCTGTACCTGGAGGATTTGTACGTGTCTGCCGGGCAACGGGGTGTCGGCGCAGGCAAGAAACTGTTGCGTCATCTCGCTCGGATCGCCCACGACAGCGGCTGCGGCCGTCTGGAATGGAGCGTGCTGGACTGGAACCAGCCGGCGATTGATTTCTATAAGTCGATCGGCGCCGCGCCCCAGGATGAGTGGGTGCGTTACCGGATGGAGGGGGAAGGGCTGAAGCGCTTTGCGTTGGAAGAGGGTTGAGGCGTTTATGCAGGAGCACGCATCGAGCTTTGATCCCCGATATTGAACGGGACCAAGCGCGCTCCTACAGGGGCTTGCGTTCAGTCAGATAGATCTGCGCGGTCAATCCGTAGGGGTTTGTGCTCAGTCAGTGAGGTCTACGCTGTCGATCCGGTTGACCCCCGCCAAGGCCATGTCTTTCCATGCCTGGTCCAGCGAGCCGTTCAGGTCGATGGCCTTGCACGCGTCGGCGATCACCCAGGTATTGAACCCCGCCGCCCGGGCGTCCAGCGCGGTCCAGGCCACGCAGAAATCCAGGGCCAGGCCCACCACGAACACACTGTCGATGCCACGTTCGCTCAGATAGCCGGCCAGCCCGGTGCGCGTCGTGCGGTCGGCTTCGACGAATGCGGAATAGCTGTCGATGCCGGCGTTACAGCCCTTGCGCAGGATCAGCTGCGCATGAGTGATGTCCAGATCGGCGTGCAGCTCGGCACCGTGGCTGCCTTGCACGCAGTGATCGGGCCACAGCGTCTGCGCGCCGTAGGGCAGGGTGATGCTGTCGAACGGCGCGCGGCCTGCGTGGCTTGAGGCAAACGACACGTGCCCGCGCGGGTGCCAGTCCTGGGCCATGACCACGTTGCGAAACTGCGCGCCGAGGCGGTTGATCAGCGGCACCAGTGCATCGCCTTCGGCCACGGCCAGTGCGCCGCCGGGCATGAAGTCGTATTGCATGTCGATCACCAGCAATGCGGCACAGGGGGCGGAGGGCAATCGGGAAAGCGGTGTGGTCATCATCTGAGTCCTTGCTGCAGTGAGTCTTGAGGCAATGAGTTCGGAGCGCGCTCAGGCAAACACGCGGATCGGCGCGCCGGCGTGCCAGGCCTGAATGTCCTCGATCATCTGGCTGAAGAACATCCGGTAGTTGTTTTCGGTCACGTAGCCCACGTGGGGTGTGGCCAGGACGTTCGGCAGCGTGCGGAAAGGATGATCGGCGGGCAACGGCTCGACGCTGTAGACGTCCAGCGCGGCACCGGCGATTTTCTTCTGCCTGAGTACCTCGATCAGCGCGTCTTCGTCGACGATCGGCCCGCGCGCAGTGTTCACCAGATACGCCGTCGGCTTCATGCGGTTCAGCGACTCGGCATCGACCAGCCCGCGGCTGCGCTCGCTAAGCACCAGGTTCACCGAGACCACGTCCGATTGCTCGAACAGTGCCTGTTTGCTGACGTAGGTCACGCCATGCTCGGCGGCGCGTTCAGCCGTGAGGTTCTCGCTCCAGGCAATCACGTTCATGTCGAAGGCCTTGCCGTAGCGGGCGATCTTCTGGCCGATGCTGCCCAGGCCGACGATGCCCAGGGTCTTGCCATACAGGTCGCTGCCGATGCCGATCTGCCAGTCGCCCGCGCGCAGGGAGTTGGCTTCGTCGACCAGATTGCGGGTCACGCCCATGATTAGCGCCCAGGTCAGTTCCGGCGCCGCGTATTTGTAGCTGTCGGTGCCGACCACGGTGATGCCCAGGCGCGCGGCGGCCTTGAGGTCCAGCGCCGCGTTGCGCATGCCGCCGGTCACCAGCAGCTTCAGGTTTGGCAGTTGACTGAGCAGGGCGTCATCGAAAACCGTGCGCTCGCGCATCACGCAGAGGATCTGGAAGTCTTTGAGGCGGGCGACCATGGCGTCGGTATCCGCCGGGTAGTCATGCAGAAAACTGACCTCGCCGATCGGCTTCAACACAGTCCAGTCCACAACGTTTTCAGCAACCGATTGCCAGTCGTCGAGTACGGCAATCTTCAGCCCGGAATCCTGAGTCATTGAGCGAGGCCTCGTTCAGCAGCGATGTTGGATTTTGTGGCGCTCACAGTACGCCTGAGCGGTTCACTCTGGAACCCCGCCCCCACTCTGAAAACGCGTCTTTGCGAAGTCGACCGCTTCAACTCGATCCGTAGGAGCCGGCTTGCTGGCGAACGCGTCGGGTCAGAGATGAAGAAATCGGATGACACCATGGGTTCGCTGGCAAGCCGCCCCTGCAAGAGCGTCAGTTAAACAGCCCCGCCGCGATGTTGATCGAAAACCCCAGAATCGAGGTGTTGAACACGAAACCGATCAGCGACTGGGCCAGCACCACCTTGCGCAGGCCGCGTGTGGCGACGCCGACGTCGGAGGTCTGCACGGCGACGCTCAAGGTGAAGGAGAAGTACAGAAAGTCCCAGTAGTCCGGGTTTTCTTCGCCGTCGGCAAAGCGCAGCGCCGGCTTTTCGCCGCTCCAGGTGTAGAACACCCGGGCGTAATGCAGGCTGAAGACCACACCGATCAGCAGCCAGGAGCCGAGGATGGTGAAACCGGTGAAGGCGTAATGCAGCGCTTTGTCGGCGTTCTTCATGTCCTGGATACCGGCCAGTTCCAGGATGATCGCCGCGAGGCTGGCAATGGCCGCCACACACACGACGAACAGCACCACGCCAGCATTCTCGTCCTCGATTTCCGCCACCCGGCGCACGTCTTCCGCGGTGGATTTGAAGGTGCGGCGCATGATCATCGCCATGTACAGCCAGCCGGCGACGTTCCAGCCGATCAGGCATTTACTGATCACGGAAATGTCGGGAGCAACGAACGCGGAGGCGATACCGGCGGCGATGCCCAAAAGGGTGGCAATGGTCAGGCGAGGGTGGGTCTTGGCGAGGCGGGACATGGAGGACTTCACGGCAGTGAGATGCGCGAACAGTAGCACGCGGCCGCTACAGCAGAAGATGAAGAAAAACGGCGCGCAAGGGGTTACGCGCCGGTCGCCATTTGGCAGTTTAGGTGAATCTGTTTAGCCGGCCGTGCAGCCGTGTTTTCAACGACGGCCCGACCGGTTGAAATCAGGGGATCAGCGCACCAGACAAGGCTGCTTGTTGTTGAACGTCCAGTTTGGCAGCAGAAACTGCATCGCCACGCTGTCATCCCGTGCGCCAAGCCCCATGCCCTTGTACAGCTCGTGGGCCTTGGCGACCTGGTCCATGTCGATCTCGACACCCAGCCCGGGCTTCTTCGGCACTTGCACGTTGCCGCCGATGATCTGCAGCGGTGCCTTGGTCAGGCGCTGGCCGTCCTGCCAGATCCAGTGGGTGTCGATGGCGGTGATGTTGCCCGGCGCAGCGGCGGCGGCGTGGGTGAACATCGCCAGGGAAATATCGAAGTGGTTATTGGAGTGCGAACCCCATGTCAGGCCCCATTCGTTGCACATCTGCGCGACGCGCACTGAACCCTGCATGGTCCAGAAATGGGGGTCGGCCAGGGGGATGTCTACTGATTGAAGCTGGATGGCATGACCCATTTCGCGCCAGTCGGTGGCGATCATGTTGGTGGCTGTGCGCAGGCCGGTGGCGCGGCGGAATTCAGCCATCACCTCACGACCCGAATAACCGTTCTCGGCGCCACAGGGGTCTTCGGCATAGGCCAGCACTTTGTGCTGATCGCGGCACAGACGCACCGCCTCTTTCAGCGACCAGGCGCCGTTCGGGTCGAGGGTAATGCGCGCTTTCGGGAACCGTTCGGCCAGTGCCGTGACCGCTTCGATTTCCGCATCGCCGCTGAGCACGCCGCCCTTGAGCTTGAAGTCCTCGAAACCGTATTGCGCATAAGCCGCCTCGGCCAGACGCACCACTGCTTCGGGCGTCAGCGCTTCTTCGTGACGAACGCGAAACCACTCGTTGTCCGCGTCGGTTTCGGTGCGATAGGGCAGGTTGGTTTTCGTCTGGTCACCAACGTAGAACAGGTAACCGAGCATCTTCACTTCATCACGCTGCTGGCCTTCGCCGAGCAGTGCGGCGACCGGCACTTCCAGGTGCTGACCAAGCAGATCCAGCACGGCGGCTTCGATGCCGGTGACCGCGTGGATGGTGATGCGCAGGTCGAAGGTCTGCAGGCCGCGCCCGCCGGCATCACGCTCGGCGAAGGTGCGGCGCACGTCGTTGAGGATCTTCTGGTAGTTGCCGATGCTGCTGCCGACCACCAGGGAACGGGCGTCTTCGAGGGTCTGGCGGATTTTTTCGCCGCCGGGGATTTCACCCACGCCGGTATGCCCGGCGTTGTCTTTGAGGATGACAATGTTGCGGGTGAAATACGGGCCGTGGGCGCCGCTGAGGTTGAGCAGCATGTCGTCGTGGCCGGCCACCGGAATGATCTGCATGTCGGTGATGACGGGGGTGCTGCCGGAAGTCTGTGTGTTCATGGCTAAATCCTTGGTAATACCAGGCGCGGCGAGGGCGCTGTCTTTACGGGTTCAGAGCTTAGGGTTCAGATCGCCTGGCTCAGGTGTGGCTGGGCGTCACGTCGACCTTGGCCACTGGCACCGCGCCGGGCTTGGGCGTGGTGCGCACGGTGAACACCAGAATCGCGGCGATGATCGAGGTGACGGTCAGGCCATACAGGCCGCCCTGGATCGAACCGGTCTGCTGTTCAAGGATGCCGAAGGTGGTCGGCGCAACGAAGCCGCCGAGGTTGCCCACGGAGTTGATCAAGGCGATGACGCCGGCGGCGATCCGCGCATCCAGATAGCCCTGGGGGATCGGCCAGAACAGCGACGATGCCGACTTGAAGCCCATCGCCGCAAAGCAGATGGCAACGAAGGCGAACACCGGACCGCCCGTGGTCGACATGAACATCCCGGCTGCTGCGATCAACAGAGCCACCGCGACCCACGCCTGCTGGTGTTTCCACTTGGCCGAGAGCGAGGCGAAGCCGTACATGCAGACGATGGCGATGAACCACGGGATTGAGTTGAACATCCCCACCTGAAAGTCGGTGAGGTCGCCCATCTTCTTGATGATGCTCGGCAGCCAGAACGTCGCCGCGTAGATCGTCAGCTGGATGAAGAAGTACATCAGGCAGAACAGGATGATCTGCGGGTCTTTGAGCAGTTTGCCGATGGACAGCTTGACCGGGTTGGCCGCTTCGCGAGCTTTCTGTTCAGCGTCAATGGTGTTGACCAGCGCGTCCTTCTCGGCCTCGGTCAGCCATTTGGCGTCATGGGGTTTGGAGTCGAGCCAGAACCAGACGAAGAAGCACAGGCCGACGGAGAACATGCCTTCGATGAAGTACATCCACTGCCAGCCGTGGTAGCCCAAGGCGTCGATCTGCAGCAGCAGACCGGAGAGCGGGCCGGAGATCACCGACGCGAACGCCGAGCCGCTGAGGAAGATGGCGATGGCCTTGCCACGCTCGACGCCGGGCAACCAGCGGGTGAAGTAGTAGATCACGCCCGGGAAGAACCCGGCTTCGGCCACGCCGAGCAAAAAGCGCAGGATATAGAAGTGGGTTTCGGTCTGAATAAAGGCCATGCAGGCGGCGACGATGCCCCAGGTCAGCATGATGCGGGTCAGCCAGATGCGGGCGCCGACTTTCTGCAGGAGGATGTTGGAGGGGACTTCGAACATCGCATACGCGATGAAGAACAGGCCGGCACCAAAGCCGTAAGCGGCCGCGCCGATACCCAGGTCATGTTCCATGTGACTACGCACGAAGCCGATGTTGACCCGGTCGATGTAGTTGACGATGAACATGATGACGAACAGCGGCAGGATGTGTCGTTTGACTTTCGAGACCGCCGATTGCAGGACGGAATCGGTGGCGTCATCCGCCCGTGATGAGGATGTGTTCACTCTGGTAACTCCCACTGATTATTTTTATGCGGGTGGTTAAGCACGTTGTGTGTGACAAGGTATGTAGCCCTGTTGCCAGTCATCATACAAGTAATGATCGCCTTGGCAACCGGATTTGCGGGGGTTGCCTGAAGTATTTCGTCGGGCTAGGCTGGCCTGTCTGACAAGTTGGATAAGTGGCCGCGCATTGCTGAGTGGCTCTGTTTTCATGGGTGCTGGCGGCTTCGCGATGAGTTTCCGGCGGGTGGTTCGACCCATGTTTTGAGCGTGGGCTGTCAGGAAAATACAAGTGGACGGAAGGCCTTGGCGGCGCCGTTCTGTTCAGCACTTATAGGATGACCTCTTTTGAACAGCACTGGACCCTTGCCGGCCAAGCGACGCCAGCACAGCCTGGCGACGGACCTGGTCACCGACCTGAGTCAGCGGATTCTCATGGGCACCATTGCGCCCGGTGCGAAGTTGCCGTCCGAGAGTGAGATCGTCCGCGAGCATGGCGTGAGCCGTACGGTGGTGCGCGAGGCGATTTCCAAATTGCAGGCGTCCGGGCTGGTCGAAACCCATCAGGGCAAAGGCACCTACGTGCTGGCGCGCTCCGAGCAGAGTGGGCTGCACCTGAAAGTGGAAACGGCGTTCAGCGTGCGACACATCATCGAGCTGCGCATGGGCCTGGAAACCCAGGCCGTCGCCCTGGCCGCGCAACGCCGGAGTCACGCCCAACTGACGGCGATGCGCGCCGCGCTGGATGATTATCAGGACCTGCTGGCCAAGGAAGACAGCTGCGTTGAGGCAGACCGGCGCTTTCATCTGCTGATCGCGGAAGCCACCGGCAATCCTTATTTCGTGGAGATCCTGCAGAACCTCGGTATCGCCGTGATCCCTCGCAGCCGCATCGCCTCCAGTGAACGGGCGGGGGCGAGCCTTACGCACAGCGCGTATCTGGCCAACCTCGAACACGAAGCCATTCTCGTCGCCATCCGCCGCCAGGACCCCGACGCCGCCCGCGCCGCGATGTGGACTCACCTGAGCAACAGCCGCGAGCGACTGGCGCCGGTGGAGTGAAGGAAATTTATGTCTTACTGAATGAACGCGGTCGTCGTGGGACCGGCTTCAGCCGGGAAGGCGTCGGCCGTCACACTGCAAATCTGAGGGTGCCCAAGCTGGCCTCTTCCCGGCTAAAGCCGGTCCTACTATTTGAGCGCGGTCATCCTGTGGGACCTGCTTTAGCCGGGAATGCGTCGGGCGTCACACCGCAAGATTCGTGGCGCTCACACCGGCCTCTTCCCGGCTGAAGCCGGTCCCACTATTTGAACGCGGTCATCCTGTGGGACCTGCTTTAGCCGGGAATGCGTCGGGCGTCACACCGCAGAATTCGTGGTGTTCACACCGGCCTCTTCCCGGCTGAAGCCGGTCCTACTATTTGAGCGCGGTCATCCTGTGGGACCTGCTTTAGCCGGGAATGCGTCGGGCGTCACACCGCAAAATTCGTGGCGCTCACACCGGCCTCTTCCCGGCTGAAGCCGGTCCTACTATTTGAGCGCGGTCATCCTGTGGGACCGGCTTTAGCCGGGAATGCGTCGGGCGTCACACCGCAAAATTCGTGGCGCTCACACCGGCCTCTTCCCGGCTGAAGCCGGTCCCACTATCTGAACGCGGTTATCCTGTGGGACCGGCTTCAGCCGGGAAGGCGTCGGCCGTCACACTGCAAATCTGAGGGCGCCCAAACTGGCCTCTTCCCGGCTAAAGCCGGTCCCACTATTTAAGCGCGGTTACCCTGTGGGACCGGCTTCAGCCGGGAATGCGTCGGGCGTCACACCGCAAAATTCGTGGTGTTCACACCGGCCTCTTCCCGGCTGAAGCCGGTCCCACTGTTTGAACGCGGTCATCCTGTGGGACCTGCTTTAGCCGGGAGTGCGTCGGGCGTCACACCGCAAAATTCGTGGCGCTCACACCGGCCTCTTCCCGGCTGAAGCCGGTCCTACTATTTGAGCGCGGTCATCCTGTGGGACCGGCTTTAGCCGGGAATGCGTCGGGCGTCACACTGCAAATCTGAGGGTGCCCAAGCTGGCCTCTTCCCGGCTGAAGCCGGTCCTACGAAGCGTGCGCGGTCCCACTATGGGTACGCCAGAACCTCCATCATCACCCCCGACTGCCACTCGAAATAGGGATTGAACGTCAGCCGTGCGAACACCTTGCCCGGTTCCCGATGGCCCCAATCGGAATACCACACCGGCTCGCCTTTCAGGCATTTCTGCATGTCGGCGGATGACTGGCCGTTCCAGCAGATCCGCTGAGTGCCATTTACCCCATACAGCGGATTTGCCGGGGAGAACATCAGCCCCATGTGCGAGAACCGGGCGATGCGGTATTCGGGCAGGAAGTCGTTGCGCACCACTACCTTCGGGTTTTTCTGCCCCGATGCCGGTTCGTTGCCGTACCAGATCAGTCGGCTGAGCGGGTGGGTGAAGCGCGCGTTGAAGGTGTCCAGCACGTAACCGGTGTCCAGCACCGAATCGTGCTCGGTGATGGCGACAAACACCGGTTTGTCGTAGGCCCCTTTGTCGAGATGCTTCTGCGCCAGCAGCGCGCTGCGATAGAACTGGGCGAAACCATTGGTGGGCACGTTCAGGTAGCGGACCGGCGTCTGCATCGGGCGCACGCCATCATCCGGTTTTGCCAGCCAGGGCCGAAACCAGCCGATGTATTGGGTGACCCAGGCGTAGGTGTTCGCCGGTTTGAACGCCGGAGAGAACAGCACCAGACCAGCGATATTCGGGTGCTCGTACGCGTAATCCAGCACCAGGTTCGCGCCGGTCGAAAACCCGCCCAGATACACCGTCGGCACCTCCCGCTCAAGAAGCTGCGTCTGCTCGCGCACCACCTGCTGCCACTGTCTGAGCGTCACATCCAGCATGTCCGCCGGCTTGCTGCCATGCCCCGGCAGCAACACCGTACGCACCAGAAACCCCTGCGCGGCGAGCGCCTCGCCGACGTCATTGAACGACCAAGGGGAGTCGCCAAGGCCATGGACCAACAAAATCCCCCGTGTGGCTGGCGCTTTGGGTCGCCATTCCCGAGGTGCATTCCACTCTAGCTCGGCAGGGTGATCGGTCGTCTGAAAGGTGCGGTTCTCCTGCATCCAGTCAATGGTCTGCTGGCGATACTCGGCAAAACTCGCCTGCCCCAAAGGCACCTCGGTGGAGGCGCAGGCCTGAAGGGTCATGGCGCAGAGGAGGAGGGTGAGACGGTGCAGCTTTTTGATGGCAGTTCTCAACATAAATAGGCATTACTCGATAGGGCCATAAAGGTACGGTCGCACTCTGCCACGGCCTCTCGCTGTTGGATATCGATGCACTCAGGACTGGCGCGAGAAGTCTTGGAAAAATTCAGGCAGACTCCTACCACTCACAAAAACAAGACCTGATGTGTATGAACCCTCATTCCATTCGCTGTGCAGACATCCCTCATGTTCGCCCTTGACCACGCCCTCGCCCAGGACATCGTCGACCGGGCGATGGCGATTTTGCCGTGCAACGTCAATGTCATGGATTACCTGGGCATCATCATTGGCAGCGGCGAGGCGGAGCGGTTGTACACCCGGCATGAGGGCGCGCAGCTGGTCCTTGCCAACCGCCGCGTGGTGGAGATCGACTCGCACACCGCTCTGCAGCTCGACGGCGTGCGTCCGGGGGTCAATTTGCCGTTGCTGCTGGATCAGCAACTGATCGGCGTGCTCGGTATCACCGGCGAGCCCGATGAGGTGCGGGTCTACGCGGAGCTGGTGAAGATGACCGCCGAAATGCTCATGCAGCACCGGCGTCAGCAGGCTGATCAGCAGTGGCGGCATCAACGCAGTGAAGACTTGCTGTCGCGCCTGTTGCTCGGCGACAGCGCAGCCCATCTGGTCGCCGAAGCTGAGCAGTTGGGCTTGCAGCCGCAGTTGCCGCGCCAGGCCGTGTTGCTCGAACTGCCTGAAGGCGCGACCTATGCCGGTGCGATAAGTGCGTGGCTGTCGGGGCGTTACGCCAACAGTTGGTGCCTGCCGTGCGAGCCGGGGCTGGTTTACTGGTGCCGCGCGCTGGGCAGGGACCGCGACGACGCCTTGCTGCTGGAGCTGTTCGACGAGCAGGGCTGGCCCGTGCAGCGCATGGCGACCGTCGAACCTTCGTCGGACCTTGCCTCCCTGCGCGCCGCCTGCACCGCCGCCCGCGACCTGCTCGATTACGCACGTCACCTGCGGCCCGCCGTCAAACTGCTGCGTCTGGCCAGCCATCGCGTTGCGCTGCTGTTCTGGCGCAACCGCCACGACTGGCTGGCAGAAGGCATCGCCGAACCCATCAAGCGTTTGCACGAGAACACATTGCTACTCGACACCCTGCGCGCCTGGTTCGATTACAGCGGCGAAAGCCAGGCCTGCGCCGACGCGCTCGGCATCCATCGCAACAGCCTGCGTTACCGACTCGAGAAAATCACCGAACTCACCGGCTGTGATCCCTACCGGACCGAAGACCTGTTGCGCCTGTACCTCGGGGCGCAGATGGTGTCGAGGTAGCCCGGCGCCAGCCTTTGTTCGTATGACCAACGGGTGCCACTCCGCGTTGTGCAAACGTGAGGCGGCAATGAAGCGCAGGGGTGCGAATATCGGGGCGCAGATCGGCCTTCAGACAAGGATAATAAAATGAAAATCGTCATCGCCCCGGACTCGTTCAAAGACAGCCTCAGCGCCCAGAGCGTCGCTCATGCCATCGCCGGCGGGCTTAGTGAAGTCTGGCCGGACGCCCAACTGGTCGAGTGCCCGATGGCCGATGGCGGGGAGGGCACCATCGAAGCGGTATTGGCGGCCTGCGACGGTGAGTGGATGAGCAATCAGGTCAGCGGACCGCTTACTCAGCCAGTGCAGGCGCAATGGGGCTGGCTGGCGGCAACGCGCACGGCGATTATCGAAATGGCCATGGCCAGCGGCTTGCAACTGCTCACCCTGGATCAGCGCGACGCGACGGTCACCAGCACGTTCGGCACCGGCGAGCTGGTCAAGGCCGCGCTGGATGCTGGCGCCGAGCGAGTGATTCTGGCCATTGGCGGCAGCGCGACCAATGATGCCGGCACCGGCATGCTGTCGGCGCTGGGCGCGCGCTTCCTTGACCACGACGACCAGCCCCTCGCTCCCGGTGGCCTGGCCTTGGCACAACTGGCGCGCATCGACCTGACCGGGCTCGACCCGCGCCTGAGCAGCGTGCAGTTCGAGGTCGCCGCCGACGTCAACAATCCCCTCTGCGGCGTGCAAGGCGCGTCGCACATTTTCGGCCCGCAGAAGGGCGCCTCCCCTGAACAGGTGCTGGCGCTGGACGCGGCGCTGGGGCATTTCGCCGAGCATTCGGCCCAGGCGCTGGGCCGCGATGACAGCGAGTACCCCGGCAGCGGCGCGGCAGGCGGCATGGGCTTCGCGGCCAAGGCCTATCTGAATGCATCGTTCCGTCCGGGCGTGGAAGTGGTGGCCGACCTGACCGGGCTGGCCGAGGCACTGGAGGGCGCAGACCTGGTGATCACCGGCGAAGGCCGCTTCGATGCCCAGACCCTGCGCGGCAAAACCCCCTTCGGCGTCGCCCGGATGGCTCAACGCAAAAACGTGCCGGTCATCGTGCTGGCCGGGACACTGGGGGAGGGCTATGCCGACCTGTATGCCCACGGCATCAGCGCCGCCTTCGCCGTGACCAGCGGGCCGATGACGCTGGAATTCGCCTGCGCCAACGCCGCGACGTTGCTTCATGATCGCGCTCGGGATCTGGCCCGGGTGTGGGCACTTGCTGCCCGCTGAATCTGGCCTGATCAGTCCCGTCGATCAGGCGGTTTTCAGGTGCATCAGCGGAATCGGCCTGCGCATCAACGTGCCCACCAGCATCGCCGCGAACAGGGCTATAAAGCCTGCCACCCACAGCACGGAGCCAAAGCCCGAGACGAAGGCATCCCGGGCCAGTGGCTGAATCAGTCCCCGCGCGCTGGCATCGACGGTTTGCAGCGCAGCGTGCATGTCGCCGGCCACCACCCGGGAGGCGATGTGCTCGGCCTGATCGAGGAGGTGGGGCGCGACGGTCGCCAGTGTGTCTTTCAACGAACCGAGCGTATGGCTGGCGAGCAGCGCGCCGTAGACGCCGATCGCCAGCACGATCGCGCTGAAACGCATGGTTGTGCTCATCCCCGACGCCATGCCGGTGCGTTCGCGTGGCACGCAGGCCATGATGTTTTTCTGCGTGTCGCCGTTGAGCAAACCTGCGCCCGCGCCGGTTACCGCCATTGCCGCGGCGAACGCCGGGTAGCCGCCAATCCCGGTGGCCCAGGCGCACAGCAGGTTGCCGATGCCTACGAGGGTCAGGCCGAGGGCCATCATGGCGGCCGGCGAGAGATGGCGTGACAGCGTCGGCCCGAAGCGCGGCAACAGCAGCATGGTGATCGCGAACGGCAGCATCCCCAGCCCCGAATCGATGGCGCTGAAGCCCAGGCCGTTCTGCAGATAAAACGGCAGCAGCGTCATCATCACTTGGGCGCAGCCAGCGTAGGCGAACATGCCGAGCAGGGCGCCGATGAAACGCGGGTAGTTGAACAGCTGCAAATCCACCATCGGCCGCCGTTGCAGGCGCTCGGCGATGACGAACAGCACGAGGAGCACGGCCCCCGCTGCCAGGCGCATGGCCGTAAGCGGGTGGTCCCAGCCGATGCGGTTGGCTTCGATCAGTCCCCAGATCAGGCTCAGCAGGCTGGCACTGAAAAACAGGCTGCCCCATGGGTCGAGACGCGCCGACTGCTCGCTGCGCGACTCCTCAATGTTACGCAACACCATCAGCAGCAAGCCCAACCCCACCGGCAGGTTGAGGTAGAAAATCCAGCGCCAGCCGATCAGGTCGGCGATCAGTCCGCCCACCGTGGGCGCTGCGGTCATGGCCACGCCCATGCAGGCGCCCCAGAATGCCCAGGCCTTGGCACGTTCGGCTTCATCGTGGAAGACGTGGCCGATGGTTGCCAGCGCGGAGGTCAGGAGCAGTGCTGCGCCGACGCCCTTGATCGCCCGGGCAATGTCGAGGAACAGAATGCCGGGCGCCGCGCCACAACCCAGCGACGCCAGAATGAACAACACCAGCCCGGTGATCAGCATGCGCTTGCGCCCAAAACGATCGGCCAGGCTGCCCGCCGGCAGCAACAGCGCGGCGAAGGCCAGCATGTAGGCGCTGACCACCCACTCGATGTCGGCAAACCCGGCACCCAGGTCTCGCGCGATGCTCGGCAGGGTCACAGCGACAATGTTCGTGTCGAGCACAATCAACGCGCACACGCCGGAGGCAGTGAGCAGGGTCGCGCGGGGGCTGGGTCGAGACATGTGTGGGGGCTCCGGAGGCTGTTAGGTGCGGACTAACGCAGGTCGATATGAAAGGGGCTATCGCCGGAACAGAGTAAGCGGATATGCCCTATGCTCTGTTACCCGTCACTCGCGTTTTCATTACCTGTCAGGTAACGCTCCATGGAAATCCGCCACTTTCGCTACTTTCTGGCCGTCGCCCGTCATCGGCATTTCACCCGCGCGGCCGAGCAGTTGGGCATCGCACCACCTACGCTGACGCGGCAGATTCAGGACCTGGAAAATGCCTTGGGCACTCGACTGTTTCTCCGTGAACAACGGGAGGTGAGGCTGACGGATGCGGGGCGCGCGTTGCAGATCGAGGCCGAACTGGCGGTGCGGCAGTTCGAGACTGCGCAGTACAACGTCCAGCGCGCCGGCCGTGGTGAGGCCGGCAGGATCGAGTTGGGCTACGTCGCCTCCGCGGTGTTTTCCGGCGTGTTGCAGCAACACGTCAGTCAGTTTCGGCAGCGTTATGGGGAGGTCGAGTTCAGCATCAACGAGCACCTGATGCCGACGCTGCCGCGTCTTATTGAGGAGGGGCGGCTGGACGTGGGCTTTATCCGTTCTCCCATGCATTTGCCCGATGCCTTGAGCGCCGTGTCGTTGCTGACGGAGGGCTTTGCCCTGGCACTGTCGGACAGTTCGTGGCTTTGCAAACTGAAGGTGATCAACACGGTGAACCTGCAGAACGAGACGTTCATCCTCCCCGAGCAGATTTCCGGCACGCTGGAAGTCGCGGCCCACGGCGGTTTCGCGCCGACGCTGGGTCCGCAGCCGGGAGGGCTGGTGTCGGTGGTTGCGCTGGTGAGTCTGGGGCAGGGTGTGGCGGTGGTGCCCGAGTCGGTGGTTGATCACATTCGTTTGCCGAATGTGGTGTATCGCCGGATTGAGGATTGTCAGCCGACGTCGTCGTTGTCGCTGATCCACCGCCGCCACGAAAAGGCCCCGGCGGTGGTTAGGTTTGTTGAGTACGTCAAGGGCGCGGGGACGCTTTAAAAAAGATCAAGAGCGTCTGCCTAACGGCAGACATTTCGCCTTCGGCGAGTTACTTGGAAAAGCACCCCAAGTAACCAAGGGTGCCTGCTCCTGTTTTGGCCCCTCGTTCCTCGGGGTTCCTTCACTCCGGCCCCGCTCCGTGGGCCCGCGCCGAACGGACATCCATGTCCTGACGGCGCTCTCGCCGCATCCCTGCGGCTCGGCCCACTGCGCGCGACCTGCGTTCAGCCTGCACCCAAGTCGCGATAGGTGTCGTCTGGGCGTTATGTGTCTGAAGATCAAGATCAAAAGCAGATCAAAAGCAGATCAACGGCTTCCCGGCTAAAGCCGGTCCCACTAAAAGCAGCGTGTGCAGCAAGTTCACTGATCGTTCCGACGCTCCGCGTGGTAACGCCGCCCCGGACGCTCCGCGTCCCGCAGACGACGCGCATTCAGGCCGGGTGAGGTGACGCGGAGCGTCACGGGATGCATGCCCACGCGGAGCGTGGGTACGATCACAGCGTGTGCCCGGTGCTTTAGTGGGACCGGCTTTAGCCGGGAAGCTTTGTGATCTGCTCTTGATCTTCATTCGCAGAAAGCTCAAACACCACAAATCGCGACTTGGGTGCAGGCCGAACGCAGACGACGCGGAGTGGGCCGAGCGGCATGGATGCCGCGGGAGCGCCGTCAGGACATGGATGTCCGTTCGGCGCGGGCCCACGGAGCGTCGTCGGAGTGAGGGAACCCGACGAAGTCGGGCCAAACCGAGAGCAAGCACCTTTGGTTACTTGGGGTGCTTTTCCAAGTAACTCGCCGAAGGCGAAACAGTCTGCCCCCAGGCAGACGCCCTTGATCTTGATCTTGCTCTAGATCTCCACAAAAAACGGCCTAAGCTTTCGCAGCTTCCGGAACCCGCCCATACACATCGGTAAACCGCACGATATCGTCTTCCCCCAGATACTCGCCGCTTTGCACCTCGATCATCACCAGATCAATCACCCCCGGGTTGACCAGCCGATGGGTGTGCCCCGGTTTGATGAACGTCGACTCATTGGTATCGAGCATAAACTCGTCTTCGCCATTGGTAACGCGCGCCATGCCGCTGACCACGATCCAGTGCTCACTGCGGTGGTGATGCATCTGCAGCGACAAAGACGCCTGCGGCTTCACCACGATGCGCTTGATCTTGAAGCGCTTGCCTTCTTCCAGCACCGTGTAAGTGCCCCACGGACGGGTCACGGTGTTGTGCAACAAGTACGCCGGATGCCCCTGACGCTTGAGCTCCTGAGCGATGATCTTGACCTCCTGACTGCGATCGGCGTCGGCGATCAACAAAGCGTCGGGGGTGTCGATGATGATCAGGTTATCCAGACCCACCGCGCCCACCAGTCGCTTCTTCGAGTCGATGTAGCAGTTGGTCACGTCGTGCAACACCACCTCGCCGTTGCATCGGTTGCCATTTTCATCGCCCGGACTCAGCTCGCGAATGGCCTGCCACGAACCGATATCGCTCCAGCCCATCTCGCACGGCACCACCGCGACCTTCTGCGAACGTTCCATCAACGCGTAATCGATGGAGATGTCCGGCGCCAGGGCGAAGGTCGTGCTGTCCAGCTCGATCTGCAACTCGTTGCGGCCTTCCTTGCTGTTGCACTGCGCCAGACAATGGCGCACGGCGGCCAGCACGTCCGGCGCGTGAACTTCCAGTTCGCCCAGCAGCACATCGACGCGCATGCAGAACATCCCGGCATTCCACAAATGCAGACCGCCTGCGAGATAGTCTTGGGCGGTGACGGCATCGGGTTTTTCAACGAAGCGTGCGACCTGGTAGGCCTCACCACTGAGGGCCTGGCCTTTCTCGATGTAACCGAAGCCGGTCTCTGCGCGGGAGGGGATCAGCCCGAACGTCACCAGCCAGCCCTCGTCGGCCAGTTTACGTGCGCTTTGCACGGCCGCCTCGAACGCGGCAACGTCACTGATGAGTTGGTCCGCCGGCAGAATCAGCAGCTGTGCGGCATCACCGTAGCGCGCCTGCACGTGCAGCGCCGCAGCGGCGATGGCAGGGGCGGTGTTGCGGCCGAACGGTTCGAGCAGAAACTCGAGCGCCAGCTGCTGCTTGTTCAGCAGCCGATAGTCATCGACGGTGCGGAAATACACTTCCCGATTGGTGACGGTCAGTACGCTTTCCACACCGTCCAGCTGGCTGGCGCGGTTGAACGTCTTCTGCAGCAGGCTTTCGCCGTCCGGCAGGCGCATGAAGGGTTTGGGCATCGCCTCCCGTGAAACAGGCCACAACCGGGTGCCGGCGCCGCCAGCAATAATGCAGGGAATCAGTTGCATGGGGTTTCTCGCCTCTTCGATCCTTGAATGAATGAGTGGGCTGCATCCCGGGTCGCCACGGCAAAAGTCAATTTACTGACTATTAAGTGGTTATCGGTCAAATTAGCCAATTAATTGTCGATTAGGCGCTTTCCGCCGATGCATTTCAAGGGTCTGTAACGCAGAATTAACGCCTCTCGTCCCTTATTTGCGGGGGCATAGCCCAATACGATCTGGCACTGACGCAGGGTCGTAGCGAAGAAGGCACGCGTAAGTGCCCGCCGTTCAAGGCTTTTTGCCATCACAGTATGCGCGGAACTCCAGTCTCAGCCCGCCTCGCAGGCATTTGCAATGCGTTTGCTGTCGAGCACTCCGGTCTAAAAGATTTCACCCCTCCGGGCTTTTTTTGCAGCGCGTGCGGTCAACACATCACGCATCAATTCGTACAGGTAGAAGGAAGGGATATGACAGCGCGCAGGGCATTACTGATTCTTCACGGCAAGCAGGCGCTCAACGAGGATGTCCGCGAGGCGGTGGAGCGCAAGCGCAAACATGGCTGGGAACTGGACGTCCGCGTGACCTGGGAAGCGGGCGATGCCCAGCGCCTGGTACGTGAGGGGCTGGAGGCCGGTCATCGGCAGATCATCGCCGGTGGCGGCGATGGCACGTTGCGGGATGTGGCGGAGGCGCTGGCGCTGTCTGACGTCGACGCCAGTCTGGTGATCATGCCATTGGGCACCGCCAACGATTTTGCCCGTTCGGCGGGCGTGCCGCTGGAACCCGATCAGGCCCTGGACCTGTTGGACGTACCGGCGCGGGCAGTCGACATGGGGGAAGTGGGCGGACAGATGTTCCTCAACATGGCGACCGGCGGGTTTGGCAGCCAGGTCACCGCCAACACCTCCGAAGACTTGAAAAAGATCCTCGGCGGTGCGGCCTATCTGTTCACCGGCCTTACCCGTTTCAGCGAGCTGAAAGCCGCGTACGGCGAATTCACCGGCCCGGACTTTCACTGGAAGGGCGAGATGCTGGCGCTGGGGATCGGCAATGGTCGTCAGGCGGGTGGCGGTCATCCGTTGTGCCCGGAAGCCCTCGCCGATGACGGCCTGTTGGACATCAGCATTCTGCCTGCGCCCCAGGAGGTGGTGAGCACGCTCAAGAGCCTGCTCGAAGGCGGTCTGGGTCTCGACAACATGTTCGTCCGCGCGCGGCTGCCGTGGGTCGAGCTCAAGTCGGCGCAGGGGCTGAATATCAACCTCGACGGCGAACCGCTGAGCGGCGAAGCAACCCGTTTCGAAGCGCGGGCAGGCGCGTTGCGCGTGCATCTGCCGTCGCATTCGCCGTTGCTGGGTCAGACGCGACAGCTCGCCTGAGTATCGACAACCCTCAGATGAGCCGCGACCGCGCGCTCATCTGACGTCCAGCGACTCGGATGCGAGCACGCCCCACTGCCCGGCACTGACCGACCAGCCCTTTTTGACGGCGACGTCGTGCTCCCGCGTGCCGATCCCGCACTGGCAGGCGAATGCCTCGAGCAAAGCGCGCTGCTCGCTGTCGTCCAGCGCCAGCGATCCGGTATGGGGGTCGATGAGCTCAAGCTGCCAGGCCATCAGCTCAAAGCAGCGTTTGAGCGCGTGCAATGCCTTTGGCTGCCACTGGCCGGCCGCGTTGGCGAAGTCAAGGAGATAACGCAACTGCCGGGCGAAACCAGAGACCGTTTCGACCCCATGCGTGTCTGCCTTGCCGGCAAGTTGGTGCAATGTGCTGAGCAGACATTCCATCGCGTCACCATCATCACTGATCAATTCCAGATGGCTGAGGCATTCATCGGCGCGGCACATGAGTGTCTGGGTATCGCTGAGAAACTCTGCATGCAACTGCTGCCATTCATTGCCGTTCAGCATGTGCAATCTCCACTCTTCTCAAATGGCGACCTCAGGTCGCGTGGGGCGAGTGGCCCAAAGTTAATGTCGAAGACACGGGAAAGTCTGTAGGGCGTTTCCGATTGTTGCGAATGGTCGGCCCGCGCGTCCGAAAACCGCGCCGTTGGCCGGTCTGCCAGCGTTCAGGTGAGTCATGCGTCCAGGTGTGATGTTAATGTGATATCAAATTCTGGGTTTGCGCTCTATTCCGATTAAGGTCTGTCATGGGGCTGCCGATAAAGATTAGGCGGACTTACTTGAACCCTGCTCCAGGAGCAACAGATGGCTGGCATTCTCGACACAGTAGACCAACGTACACAGCTGGTAGGTGAGAACCGCCTGGAAATCCTCATGTTCCGCCTGGCTGGCCGGCAGTTGTTCGCGATCAACGTATTCAAGGTTCAGGAAGTCCTGCAACTGCCCAAGCTGACACTGATGCCCCAGCGTCATCCGTTCGTGTGCGGTGTGGTCAACCTGCGCGGCCAGACATTGCCGGTCATCGACCTGTCCCAGGCCATCGGCATGCGTCCGCTGGTGCCGGGGCCTTCGAGCACGATCATCGTCACCGAATACAACCGCTCGGTTCAGGCGTTTCTGGTGGGCGGCGTCGACCGCATCGTCAATATGAACTGGGAGGCAATCCTGCCGCCACCGACCAGCGCCGGGCGTCAGCACTACCTGACCGCCATCAGCAAGGTGGATGACCAGTTGGTGGAGATCATCGACGTGGAGAAAGTCCTCGCCGAGATCGTGCCGTACAGTGCCAAGGTCTCCCGCGACAAGCTGGACGATCCGGTCCTCTCACGCGCCATTGGCCGCGAAGTGCTGCTGGTGGACGATTCCAACGTGGCGCTCTCGCAGTTGCGCGACACCCTGGGGCAGCTCGGCGTGAAGATGCACGTCGCCCGTGACGGTTTGAAAGCGCTGAACATGCTCAAGGGCTGGGCGGACACCGGCGAGGTGATGACCGACAAGCTGTTGATGGTCTTCACCGACGCCGAGATGCCGGAAATGGACGGTTACCGACTGACCACGGAAATCCGTAACGACCCTCGTCTGCGTGGCCTCTATGTGGTGCTGCATACCTCGCTGTCCGGGAGCTTCAACGAGTCCATGGTCAAGAAGGTCGGCTGCGATAACTTCCTCTCCAAATTCCAGCCGGACAAGCTGGTCGATGTGGTCCGCGAGCGGCTCATGCTCGACAACTGATCCGGTTCTGTTTCAAGCCCCTTGCTGTATGGAGGGGCTTTTTTGCATCTGTACCGCTTGGTTTTACGGCGTCTCGTATAGAGTGGTGGCTTTCCGCTCTGGCATAAGGACGCGTACATGTTTCACCTCAGCGCACTCTATCGGTACCCCCTCAAATCCTGCATGGCGGAGTCATTGCAGCAGGCCAGTTTCGATGAATTGGGCATGAGTGGTGATCGCCGCTGGATGCTGGTGGATGAGGCCACCGGGCGGTTTTACAGCCAGCGCGTGCTGCCGCAGATGTCGCAGCTGTCGGTGCTGTGGCAGGGCGATGGCGTGACGTTGTCGGCCCCCGGTCTGGGCAGTCTGGATGTGCCGGTGCCGGCGGATGAGGAGGCCAATCTGCGCGGCATCACGATCTGGCGCGACAGTTTTCGTGTGCCGGATGCAGGGGAGGACGCGGCGCGCTGGGTGACTGCGTTGGTGGGCAAGCCGACACGGCTGGTGCATGTACCGAAAGAGCGCGCTCGCGGGTTGCCTTCCGGCTACGGCGCGATAGAAGACAAGGTCGGATTTGCTGACGGTTTCCCGCTGTTGTTGATCGGCCAGTCGTCGCTGGATGATTTGTCGCAGAAGGTGGGTCGCTCGCTGGAGATGCTGCGGTTTCGCCCGAATCTGGTCGTAACCGGCTCCGAGGCGTTTGCCGAGGATGGCTGGAAGCGCATTCGAATTGGCGGCGTTGAATTGCGGGTGTTGAAGCCCTGCTCGCGCTGCATCCTGACGACGATAGATCCGGCAACCGGCGAACGTAGCGCGGACCGTGAACCGATGACGACGCTGAAGACGTATCGGGAGCGGGAGGGTCAGATCTGGTTTGGGCAGAACCTGGTGAGTGACGGGCCAGGGCGGGTCGAGGTGGGGATGGAGGTTGAGGTGCTGGAGTAATCGAGCGCTTGCTCGTACGCCTTCCCGGCTAAAGCCGGTCCTACGGGGAATAGGCAATTTCACCGTAGGAGCCGGCTTGCTGGCGAACGCGGTTGAACATTCACTGCTGCAGCGCCTGACCCAACGCATTCGCCAGCAAGCCGGCTCTTACGGGTTCATCTGGCCCCGATGGCCAGTGCAATCGGGCTGGCAACCCCAGCCCGACTCCCGTCTTTTACAAATCATCAAAAAACCGTTCATGCCAGTCCACCAGCGGCTGCGGTGAGTTGAGCTTCTGGCCGTAGATCACCGCATATGACAGCACGTTCTGCACGTACTGACGGGTTTCGTCGAACGGAATGCTCTCGACCCAGACGTCGAAGGCCAGGTGATTGGCGCCCCTCAACCACTGACGTACACGACCAGGGCCCGCGTTATAAGCTGCCGAAGCCAGCACCCGGTTGCCGTTGAACTGCGCATGGACCTGGCTCAGGTAGGCGGCGCCGAGCTGGATGTTCTTGTCCGGATCAAGCACCTGCGCCGGCGAGGCCAGGGGAATACTGAATTTGCGAGCGGTCTCTTTGGCGGTGGCAGGCATCAGTTGCATCAAGCCTGCGGCACCGACGCCAGAGCGGGCATCGTCCATGAACGCACTTTCCTGTCGCGTGATCGCAAAGACCCAGCTTGAATGCAGCCCGCGAACCTGCGCTTCACGCACCAGGGTGTCGCGGTGGGCCATGGGGAAACGGATGTCGAGGTCGTCCCAGTACTGCGCCTGGCTGATGGTGCGGATGGCCGGGAAGTACCAGTGCATGTCGTACGCCAGCCTGGCCTGGGCAACCATTTCGTCCCGGCTGAAGCGACGGGTGACGTGGTACCACTCGCGACGGCCGTCGACGATCTGCCCGCGATCATAGAACTCCAGTGCCCGGCGCACGCCCGGGGTGTTTCGCACCTTGGTCATCAGCGCCTGGCTCAGCACCAAAGGCTTGTTGTTCAGCATGTACGGCGTCTGGGTGCGGTCGGCGGCAAGGAAACCGTAGAAATCACGCTCCTTGGCAACCGTCTTGTACAACCCTGGCAGCAGCGGGCTGTTGGGCTGAGCCAGCTCCAGGGAGCGTGCCTGCCAGTAACGCCAGCGGTTCGTGGTCGCCAGGTCCTGGGGCAGGCGACGGGTCAGCTCGTACGCATCGCTCCAGCGACCCAGTCGCAGCAACAGACGCAGGCGCCATTCAGTGACGGTGTTGTCGCGCAGGTCCGGGTCGTACTTGGTCATGACCTCAAGGGCACGGCCGTCATAGCTGCGGGCGAGGGTCAGGCCGATTTCCTTGGCGATCTGAACCTGTTCTTCGTGGGAGAAATGCAGCACCGGCGCGTAGCTGTCGAGCAGCTCCATCGCCCGCTGCGGGTCCTGCTTGGCCAGGCGACGCAGACCCAGCCCGACCACATCGGACATGGCCTCGTCGGCCGGCATGAACTGGCCCTGGTTGTTGACCATTTCCGGCTTCTGCGCCACGGCGATCAGCAAACGGCCCTGGGGCGCGAGGGTGGTCATGCTGTTGACCAGTTGATTGGCCAGTGCGTAGTTGCGCCCTTGGGCGGCGAGCTTGGCGCGCTGCCACCTTTTCTGCTCGGTGAGCTGTCCTTCGACCGCCCACTGGGTGAAGAACGTGTCGCAGGCCGCTGGCAGCGTCTTGCCTGTCATCCAGGTTTTCTCGGCGTTGGCATAGCCTTCAGCGCGCTGGTTGTGACCGAGCTGATAAGAACCATAAAGACAGTCGAGCTCGACGAAATTCAGCTTGGGGTCGTAATACTTGACGAAGGGCTGCCAGTCACCGCGTGAAGCCAGCAGTCGCAGCCAGCGCAGTTTCATATAGTTCGCTTGCGGCAGGTCGCCATGCTCGGCGAAGAACTTTTCGATTTCCTCGTTGCTCGCGCTGTTCAGGCGTGCGGTGAGTTCGTCGTACGCCAGATACGGCTCAAGAGGGTAATCCGCCAGCGCCGCGGCATACGTCCGATAAGGGCCGCCGTCGCCCTTGGCCAACGCACGTTTGGCTTCATCGTAATACTGGCGTTGGGTGGTGAGATCGACCGCTTGGACGGACTGGGCGGCGGTGGCCGACAGAAGCAGGCAGGACAAAAGGCTGAAGAAACGACTGCGCATGAGACTTCCGTGCAGATGCATCGTGAAAAGTGCGGCTAGCTTAGCCTGTTGCCCGCGCGGGTTGAAGCGCTGCCTCGCCCGTCGTGATAGATGGAAACAAACCGAGGCCTGCAATCGGCCGACCACCGGGTCCGGACGAGTTCCTGTCATCGATTAGCCGCCCCTCTGCCGGGTTATCTCAGGTAGAATGCGCGCCCGGTTTTTGGAGAAGCTCATGACCCTGCTCAAATTCAGCGATGTGTCCCTTGCGTTCGGCGCCATGCCGTTGTTGGACAAGGTGTCCTGGCAGATCGCCCGTGGTGAGCGGGTCTGCATCATTGGCCGCAACGGCACTGGCAAGTCCAGCATGTTGAAGCTCGTCAAAGGCATTCAGATGCCCGACGACGGCAATGTCTGGCGTGCGCCGGGCCTCAAGATCGGCGAGCTGCCCCAGGAGTTGCCGGTCGCTGACGGCCGTACCGTTTTTGATGTCGTTGCCGAAGGCCTGGATGGCGTGGGCGAGCTGCTCGCTCAATACCACCACCTGAGCCAGAACATCGTCACCGCCGAAGACCTCGACAAGCTGATGCACGTGCAGTCGGACCTCGAAGCCCGTGACGGCTGGCGCCTGCAGCAGTTGGTGGACAGCACCCTCAGCCGTCTGCAACTGCCGGCCGACAAGACCTTGGCCGAACTGTCCGGTGGCTGGCGTCGTCGCGTGTTGCTGGCCCAGGCGCTGGTTTCCGAGCCTGATCTGCTGATGCTCGACGAACCAACCAACCACCTCGACATCGGCGCGATTGCCTGGCTCGAAGAAGCATTGAAGGAATTCCAGGGCGCGGTGTTGTTCATCACCCACGACCGTTCCTTCCTGCAAAACCTTGCCACGCGCATTCTCGAACTCGACCGTGGCGGCCTGATCGACTGGGACGGCGACTACGCCAGCTTCCTGGTGCACAAGGAAGCCATGCTCGCGGCGGAAGAAACCGCCAACGCGTTGTTCGACAAGCGTCTGGCCCAGGAAGAAGTGTGGATTCGTCAGGGCATCAAGGCCCGTCGTACCCGTAACGAAGGCCGTGTGCGTGCCCTGAAGGCATTGCGCGTTGAGCGCAGCGACCGTCGCGAACGCACCGGCAAGGCCAACATCCAGCTCGACACGGCGGACAAATCCGGCAAACAGGTGATGGTGCTCGACAACGTCAGCTTCGCTCACCCGGGCGGCCCGATGCTGATCAAGGACTTCTCCATGGTCCTGCAGCGCGAAGACCGCATCGGTCTGCTCGGCGCCAACGGTACCGGCAAGACCACGCTGCTCAAGCTGATGCTCGATAACCTTCAGCCCACCAGCGGCAAAGTGGAAGTCGGCACCCGTCTGGACGTCGCCTATTTCGACCAGTTGCGTCACCAGCTCGATCTGGAAAAGACCGTGATCGACAACGTGGCCGAAGGGCGCGACTTCATCGACATCGACGGCCAGAGCCGTCACGTCCTCAGCTACCTCGGCGATTTCCTGTTCAGCCCGCAGCGGGCTCGCACGCCGGTCAAGGCGTTGTCGGGTGGTGAGCGCGCGCGTCTGCTGCTTGCCAAACTGTTCAGCAAGCCGGCCAACCTGCTGGTCCTCGACGAACCGACCAACGATCTGGACGTCGAGACCCTCGAACTCCTTGAAGAAGTGCTGTTGACCTTCAAGGGCACCGTGCTGATGGTGAGTCACGACCGGGCATTCCTCGACAACGTCGTCACCAGCACCCTGGTGTTCGAAGGCGAGGGCAAGGTCCGCGAATTCGTCGGTGGCTATCAGGACTGGATTCGTCAGGGCGGCTCGCCGCGTCTGCTGGGCGTCACCGACAGCAAATCCGGCAAGTCCGAACTGGCTACTGCTGTGGTTCAGGCAGCACCCGTCGCAGCGGCAGAAATGCCGGTCGCGAAAAAGAAGCTTAGCTATAAGCTGCAACGCGAGCTGGAAGCACTGCCTGCGCAAATCGACGGCGTGGAAGCGCAAATGGCCGCCCTCACTGCCGAAATGGCCGAGGCCGGTTTCTATCAGCGTCCTGCGGAGCAAGCCACGGCCGTAATGGCGCAGCTGGAAAGCCTGCAAGGCGAGCTGGACGCACTGCTCGAGCGTTGGGCCGAGCTGGACGAGTGATCGGTCACCTGCGGCAATAAAAAAGCCCGGTCCTTTTTCAAGGGCCGGGCTTTTGTTTTCAGGCCTGGATCAGTCCACGCGCTTGGCCAGTCGTACGGCCAGCACGTCGCACGGTGCGCCGTGCAGCACGTCGTTGGCGGTCGAGCCGAGCAGCAGCGAGAGGCCGTGGCGGCCATGGCTGCCGACAACGATCAGGTCGACGTGGTGTTCCTTCGCCAGGTTGTGAATTTCCTGACGCGGCTGTCCGTAGGTCAGATGACTGTCGCCGGTTTTTACGTCAGGGTATTTCAGTTTTAGCTTTTCCAGCTTTTCCTTGGCCTGATCGAACTGCTGTTGCTGCAGTTGCGACAGGTCCATCGGAACGTCGCCCCCGAAGGCCATTGCCATGGGTTCGACGATGTGGACCAGGGAAAGCTTCGAGCCGCCGGCCAGCGCCAGCGCCATGGCTCGTTTGATGACCGGATCGCACTCTTCAGTGAGGTCCACGGCTACCAGGATATGTTCATAGGACATGGGGTGTTCCTTCTGAGGTTTGCGATGGTTTTGATTATGTCTCTTTTCACGCGCCTCTGGCACGCCGATGTGGTTCACCCGCCGCTGGCCGCCGCGGGGGGCGTACAAATATGACGGTGTGGATCATCCTGTCAATCATTGCGGTGGTTTTAAGCCCGCTGGTCTGGCTGCGTCCCTCGCGATCGCAGAGCGGCAGAATGGCCATGCGCATGCAGGCGCGGCGCATGGGCCTGGCCATGCAGCTGATCCCCCAGGAGTGGCCGCATTGGTTGCCCACCGAGCCACCGAGTCCGTGCCCGCAGTATCACCGTCCACGTACCGCGCGGGCGCCCGATGTCTGGGTGTACTGGCAGATGGAGGCGGGCATGTGGGTCAATCAATGGCGCGAGCCGTGTGAGGACCCGCGCCTGCTCGAGCAGTTCAAGATGCTGCCGGCCGACGTCTACAAGGTCGAAGCGGGCAAGCAGCTGATTGCGGTTTACTGGGCAGAGCGTGGCGAGCCAGAAGTATTGCAGCACATTGCAGCAGTGCTGAAGGCTTTGGCGTAACCCGTCCCTGTGCCCGAATCGCGGGCATTAAAAAGCCCGATAACAACATCGGGCCGGGGTTGGCCAGGCAGGCCGTAATTCAGGTGCGGTGCGGTGCAATGCCGCTACCGGGTCAATCGCGCCAGTCTGACAGCGGTCTAACGACCCGTCTTGATGCGCAGTGCGCTGAATGTAGACCTTAATGGTGCATTTGTCTGCTGACGCGTTGCTTTTTATTCCCCTCATGCCAAGCCCCTCCAGGCGCCAGCCCTTGATCAGCGACGGCTTTCAGAAAGGCAATCATTGTCTTGAATGGCCCTGCATCAGGCGCGCCTTTTACCTGCGATTTGCCGGTTTTGCCCGCTGTCTGCTGAATTGACAATTGCTGGAATATGGCAGAAGGTAGCCGCACCCAAATCAAACGGGCGTATGAATTGAGCGTTTGCCACAGGAACGCTCTGACAGACGCTCGAATCGCGTCGACGGGGTGACTGGCGTTTGGTGTTTTCGCCTCGACGGCAACGTCGTGCATAGCGCCGGATCTCAGCGTCTGACGCGTATTGTTCAGCTTCCATATCGTGGAGATCAGTTGATGATTTACGAAGGTAAAGCCATCACGGTTAAGGCTCTTGAAAGTGGCATCGTCGAACTTCAGTTCGACCTCAAGGGTGAGTCCGTCAACAAGTTCAATCGTCTCACCCTCAACGACCTCAGTCAGGCCATCGAAGCCATCAAGGCCGACAGCTCGATCAAGGGCGTTATCGTCACCAGCGCCAAGGACGTGTTCATCGTCGGCGCCGACATCACCGAGTTCGTCGATAACTTCAAGCTGCCGGACGCTGAACTCGTCGCCGGCAACCTCGAAGCCAACAAAATCTTCAGCGCCTTCGAAGACCTCAACGTACCGACCCTCGCTGCCATCAACGGCATCGCGCTGGGCGGCGGTCTGGAAATGTGCCTGGCGGCTGACTTCCGCGTGATGTCCGCCACCGCCAAGGTTGGCCTGCCTGAAGTCAAACTCGGCATCTATCCTGGCTTCGGCGGCACGGTCCGCCTGCCGCGTCTGATCGGTGTCGATAACGCCGTCGAGTGGATCGCGTCCGGCAAAGACAACAGCGCCGAAGACGCACTGAAAGTGGGCGCCGTCGACGCAGTGGTTGCTCCGGGCAAACTGCAGGAAGCGGCACTGGACCTGATCAAACGCGCCATCTCCGGCGAGTTCGATTTCAAGGCCAGGCGCCAGCCCAAGTTGGACAAGCTCAAGCTCAACGCCATCGAGCAAATGATGGCTTTCGAAACCGCCAAGGGTTTCGTGGCAGGCCAGGCCGGCCCGAACTACCCGGCGCCGGTCGAAGCGATCAAGACCATCCAGAAAGCCGCCAATTTCGGTCGCGATAAAGCGCTGGAAGTGGAAGCGGCCGGTTTCGTGAAGATGGCCAAGACCTCGGCCGCTGCGAGCCTGATCGGTCTGTTCCTGAACGATCAGGAGCTGAAAAAGAAAGCCAAGGTCTACGACCAGGTCGCCAAGGACGTGAAGCAGGCTGCCGTATTGGGCGCCGGCATCATGGGCGGCGGCATCGCTTATCAGTCGGCGGTCAAAGGCACGCCGATCCTGATGAAGGACATCCGTGAAGAAGCCATCGCACTGGGCCTGGGCGAAGCATCGAAGCTGTTGGGCAAGCGCGTCGAAAAAGGCCGTTTGACCACCGCGAAGATGGCTGAAGCGCTCAATGCGATTCGTCCTACGCTGTCCTACGGCGATTTCGGCACTGTCGACCTGGTTGTCGAAGCCGTGGTCGAGAACCCGAAGGTCAAGCAGGCCGTGCTTGCCGAAGTGGAAGGGCAGGTGGGTGAAGACACTATCCTCGCTTCCAACACCTCGACGATCTCCATCAGCTTGCTGGCAAAGGCCCTCAAGCGCCCTGAAAACTTCGTCGGCATGCACTTCTTCAACCCGGTGCACATGATGCCGCTGGTCGAAGTCATTCGTGGCGAGAAGTCCAGCGAAGTCGCCGTGGCGACCACCGTGGCTTACGCCAAGAAGATGGGCAAGAACCCGATCGTGGTCAACGACTGCCCGGGCTTCCTGGTCAACCGCATCCTGTTCCCGTACTTCGGCGGTTTCGCCAAGCTGGTCAGCGCCGGTGTGGACTTCGTGCGCATCGACAAGGTCATGGAAAAATTCGGCTGGCCAATGGGCCCGGCGTACCTGATGGACGTGGTCGGCATCGACACCGGCCACCACGGTCGCGACGTCATGGCTGAAGGCTTCCCTGACCGCATGAAGGACGATCGCCGCACCGCCGTCGACGCCTTGTACGACGCCAATCGCCTTGGTCAGAAGAACGGCAAGGGCTTCTACGTCTACGAGACCGACAAGCAGGGCAAGCCGAAGAAAGTGGTCGACGCTTCCGTGCTGGAAGTGCTCAAGCCGGTGATCTACGAGCAGCGTGAAGTCAGCGACGAAGACATCATCAACTGGATGATGATTCCGCTGTGCCTTGAGACCGTGCGTTGCCTGGAAGACGGCATCGTCGACACGGCGGCCGAGGCCGACATGGGCCTGATCTACGGCATCGGCTTCCCTCCGTTCCGTGGTGGCGCGCTGCGCTACATCGACTCGATCGGTGTCGCTGAATTCGTTGCCCTGGCTGACCAATACGCTGATCTGGGCGCTCTGTACCACCCCACTGCGAAGCTGCGTGAAATGGCCAAGACCGGCCAACGCTTCTTTGGCTAAGTGCCCAACGAACAGGTGAAGATATGAGCTTGAATCCGAGAGACGTCGTGATTGTCGACTTCGGTCGCACACCGATGGGCCGCTCCAAGGGTGGCATGCACCGCAATACCCGCGCCGAAGACATGTCGGCGCACCTGATCAGCAAACTGCTGGAACGCAATAACAAGGTCGATCCGGCGGAAGTCGAGGACGTGATCTGGGGTTGCGTCAACCAGACCCTGGAGCAGGGCTGGAACATCGCGCGCATGGCGTCGCTGATGACGCAGATTCCGCACACCTCCGCTGCGCAGACGGTCAGCCGCCTGTGCGGTTCTTCCATGAGTGCGTTGCACACTGCGGCGCAGGCCATCATGAGCAACAACGGTGACGTCTTCGTCATCGGCGGTGTCGAGCACATGGGCCACGTCGGCATGATGCACGGTGTCGACCCGAACCCGCACATGTCGCTGTACGCCGCCAAAGCCTCCGGGATGATGGGCCTGACCGCCGAAATGCTGGGCAAAATGCACGGCATCACCCGTGAGGCTCAGGATGCGTTCGGTGTGCGCTCCCACAGGCTGGCGCAGAAAGCCACGCTGGAAGGGAAGTTCAAGGACGAAATCATCCCGATGCAGGGCTACGACGAGAACGGTTTCCTGAAGATGTTCGACTTCGACGAGACCATTCGTCCGGAGACGACGCTGGAAAGCCTGGCCGCCCTCAAGCCTGCGTTCAACCCCAAGGGCGGTACGGTCACGGCCGGCACCTCGTCACAAATCACCGACGGTGCTTCGTGCATGATTGTCATGTCCGGCCAGCGCGCCATGGACCTCGGCATCCAGCCGCTGGCGGTGATCCGCTCGATGGCAGTAGCCGGTGTCGACCCTGCAATCATGGGTTACGGGCCGGTTCCGGCGACCCAGAAAGCGCTCAAGCGTGCAGGGCTGAGCATCGCCGATATCGACTACTTCGAGCTCAACGAAGCTTTCGCTGCACAGGCCCTGCCGGTGCTGAAAGATTTGAAAGTACTCGACAAGATGGACGAGAAGGTTAACCTGCACGGCGGCGCCATCGCCTTGGGTCACCCGTTCGGTTGCTCCGGGGCGCGGATTTCCGGCACCTTGCTCAACGTGATGAAGCAGAATGGCGGCACCCTGGGTGTTGCCACCATGTGCATCGGTCTGGGTCAGGGCATCACCACCGTGTTCGAACGCGTTTAGTTTTAACGGTGTCAGTGTGCGAGCCGGGGCCTGGTGCCCCGGCTTTTGTTTTTTTCCGGAAATGTATTTTCGCCACTTTTTTTCCAGTCACACCCGAGGTTCCCCGCATGCCGCTACAGCCAGGTCTCTACCGTCACTACAAAGGCCCTGAATACCGTGTTATCGGTGTCGCGCGGCACTCGGAGACCGAAGAAGAAGTGGTGTGCTATCAAGCGCTGTACGGAGAATACGGCCTGTGGGTACGCCCTTTGAGCATGTTTCTGCAGTCAGTTGAGGTTGACGGCGAGCAAGTGCCGCGCTTTGCTTTGGTTCAGGCCGAACCGGATCTTTTTCCCCGGCCCTGAAGCAGGATCTGGCAGCAGCATTGCTTGACCTCACCTTTCAGCCACTATATATAGCGGGGCCTCGACGGCTCTGACGTCTTTTTTACTTGCATTAGGAATTTTCCGATCCATGGGCAAATCGCTGGTCATTGTGGAATCCCCGGCTAAGGCCAAGACCATCAACAAGTACCTGGGCAACCAGTACGTGGTGAAGTCGAGTATCGGCCATATCCGAGACCTGCCCACCAGCGGTTCGGCTAGCGCCTCCAAAGAGCCTGCTGCGAAGCGGGGCAAGGCCGTGGCCGAAGCGCCTGCGCTGTCGCCCAAGGAAAAGGCCAAGCGCCAGCTCGTGGCGCGCATGGGTGTCGATCCGGAGCACGGCTGGAAAGCCAAGTACGAAATCCTTCCCGGCAAAGAGAAGGTGATCGACGAATTGCGCCGCCTGGCCAAAGACGCCGACACCATCTATCTCGCGACGGACTTGGACCGCGAAGGGGAAGCCATTGCCTGGCACCTGCGCGAAGCCATTGGTGGGGACGATGCGCGCTACAAGCGCGTGGTCTTCAACGAGATCACCAAGAAAGCCATTCAGGAAGCCTTCTCCAAACCGGGCGAGCTCGACATCGACCGTGTGAATGCCCAGCAGGCGCGCCGTTTCCTCGACCGCGTCGTCGGCTACATGGTGTCGCCGCTGCTGTGGCAGAAGATCGCTCGTGGTCTGTCGGCCGGCCGTGTGCAGTCCGTGGCAGTGAAACTTGTTGTGGAGCGCGAGCGTGAAATCCGCGCGTTCAATCCGGAAGAGTACTGGGAGATCCACGCGGACCTCGGCACCGCCAAAGGCGCCAACGTTCGCTTCGAAGTCGCCCGTGAAAAAGGCGAAGCTTTCAAGCCGCTGAACGAAGCGACCGCCATGGCGGCGCTGGAGAAGCTCAAGGCCTCGGCCTACAGCATCAGCAAGCGTGAAGACAAACCCACCAGCAGCAAGCCGTCTGCGCCGTTCATCACGTCCACGCTGCAACAGGCCGCGAGCAACCGGCTGGGCTACGGCGTGAAGAAAACCATGATGATGGCCCAGCGTCTGTACGAAGCCGGCTACATCACCTACATGCGTACGGACTCGACCAACCTGTCGGCTGACGCCGTGGCCATGGCCCGCACCTACATCGAAACCGAGTTCGGCAAGAAGTACCTGCCGGAATCGCCGATCGTCTACAGCAGCAAGGAAGGCGCGCAAGAGGCTCACGAAGCGATTCGTCCCTCCGATGTCAACACGCACCCAAGCAAGCTGACCGGCATGGAGCGTGACGCCGAGCGTCTGTACGAGCTGATCTGGCGCCAGTTCGTGGCCTGCCAGATGCCGCCTGCACAATACCTGTCGACCACCGTCAGCGTCGCGGCCGGTGACTTCGAGCTGCGCGCCAAGGGCCGCATCCTGAAGTTCGACGGTTATACCCGCGTGCTGCCACAAATGAGCAAGCCGGGCGATGACGACGTACTGCCGGACATGGCTCAGGGCGATAAGCTGAAGCTGATCAAGCTCGATCCAAGCCAGCATTTCACCAAGCCGCCTGCGCGTTACTCGGAAGCGAGCCTGGTCAAGGAAATGGAAAAACGCGGCATCGGTCGTCCATCGACCTATGCGGCGATCATCTCGACGATTCAGGACCGCGGTTATGTGGCTCTGCACAACCGTCGTTTCTATTCCGAAAAGATGGGTGACATCGTCACCGAGCGTCTGTCCGAAAGCTTCTCGAACCTGATGGACTACGGCTTTACCGCCGGCATGGAAGAGAACCTCGACGACGTGGCCCACGGCCAACGCGACTGGAAGAACGTTCTTGACGAGTTCTACGGCGACTTCAAAAAGAAACTCGAAGTGGCCGAAGCACCTGACAGCGGCATGCGCGCCAACCAGCCGGTGATGACTGACATCCCGTGCAAGGTCTGCGGCCGCCCGATGCAGATTCGTACCGCGTCCACCGGCGTGTTCCTCGGTTGCTCGGGCTACAGCCTGCCGCCGAAAGAGCGCTGCAAGGCCACGGTCAACCTCACGCCGGGCGACGAAATTGCCGACGACGATGAAGGCGAGTCCGAATCCCGCGTACTGCGTGGCAAGCATCGCTGCCCGATTTGCAGCACCGCCATGGATGCGTACCTGCTGGATGAGAAGCACAAGCTGCACATCTGCGGCAACAACCCGGATTGCTCGGGTTACGAGATCGAAGAGGGCACGTATCGCATCAAGGGCTACGAAGGCCCGAGCGTCGAGTGCGACAAGTGCGGCGGCGAAATGCAGCTAAAGACCGGCCGTTTCGGCAAGTTCTTCGGCTGCACCAACTGCAAGAACACCCGCAAGCTGCTGAAAAGCGGTGAAGCGGCGCCGCCGAAGATGGACCCGGTGAAGATGCCGGAGCTCAAGTGCGACAAGGTCGACGACACCTACATCCTGCGCGATGGTGCTTCGGGGTTGTTCCTGGCGGCCAGCCAGTTCCCGAAAAACCGCGAGACCCGTGCACCGCTGGTGATGGAGATCGCGCCGCACAAGGACGAGATCGATCCGAAGTATCACTTCCTGTGCGACGCGCCGAAGAAAGACCCCGACGGCCGTCCCTCGGTGATCCGCTACAGCCGCAAGTCCAAGGAGCAGTACGTGCAGACCGAAGTGGAGGGCAAGCCTACAGGCTGGCGTGCGTTCTACGACGGCGGCAAGTGGAAGGTCGAGGACAAGCGTTGATCGTTTGATCTCGATCCGGCTGGTCAGCTCCGGCGCTTTGCGTTAAAAGAATCCCTCGGTGTGCTCGCGCGCCCCGAGGGATTTTTTTGTCTGTGATCGACTGGCTGTATTCACGCTTCGATCCACCCATCTCTACAGAGGCCGCTGTCATGGCTCACGAACTCTATACCCGCACCAATCAGAAGATTTTCTTTGCAGGCCTCGCGCTGGAGGCGATGGCGAAGGCCAGGGACAGCAGCGCGATGAACGCCCAGGGGCTTGAGCAGGCTGAACGTGAATCAGCGATCTTTCATCTCTACGGCGCCTTGCTGGGGTTGTGTCATGAAATCGCCGGCTACTATCGGCTGCCACAGGCCAGCACTCCGCGCGCCGAGGACCTGCTCTCGCCAAAAGTACTGGAAGCTATCGCCATTCCGGAAATGGGCGAATTGTTGGAACTCGCTCAGCACCGCGAAACCTGGTTGGCACAGCTGCTGGCGTCCTACCACGCGTTGTTCATGCCTCCGCGTGCGCCGCGCAAACCCAAGGGTGACGTCACTCAGCCACTGATCATCGCCGTGGGGGCGGAGGAAGAGCCTGAGCAGGCACTGACGCGCGAAGAGATGGAAAGCTGGCGTCAGCAGCTCAAAGGGCTGGCCATTCGGTTCAGAGAAGGTCTTAGCGAGTGCTGATACGGAATGATCGATGGGCTAGGGACTGAGTCATCTGGCTGTTACAATGCCGGCCTTTCGTGGAGAACTGTCCTGATGCCAACTTCGTTTCTGGAAATTGTTGAACTGCCTGACGGCCGCATCGAACTGCGCCGCGCTGAAGATGAAGGATCGCTCGTCACCCTGAATTTTTCGGAAGACGCCAAGGCCTTCTTGCAGGGTCAACACGTCGAAGTCGCCAAGGCGATGCTCAGTGTCGGTGTGCAGATGGCCGGCCGTCTGGCCGAAGGTGAGTTGACCAAGGATGAAGAAGGGCCGCGAGTGCTGCATTGATCTTCTCAATCTGCAACTCGCTCAAACGCTGTCCCGCTTCTCGATTCGCAAGAAGCGCCTACACGCTCTGAATACCCCGAACAGCTCTGCCGACGTGCTCAGCCCAGCCGAATGTTGAGGCTCTGTGCATCGCCGCTACGTGCAGCGCTTGCCAGTTGCTGGCGCGCACTGCCTGAGATTGGATTGATCCAGCTGACCACCGTATGGCTGCGGCCCAGGCGCAAGACTTCACGGGTCAGTTCCAGCGCGCTTTGTGTTCCGCGCGGGTGCATCAGAATAATACGTTCCCGGTTCAGACCGGCGTCACGCAGCCACGCCTGAGTCACACTGGCAGGCGGTGCTACCAGCGTCAGCCAGCGGTCGTTGGTGTCTTCACTCAACTCACGCAGGATCGGAGCCAGCAGGTTGAGGCAGTTCCCGGCAGCGCCGCGCAATGACAATTCACTAAAGGCTTCCGGTTCGTTGCTCCAGGGCGACTCGGCAATCTCTGCCAGGGTCGGGACCTGCAACAGCGGGACGTCGAGCATTGGCATGCCGGGCGCCATGAATGCTTCGAACAGTGGCAGTTGTGCATGTTGTTGCGGTGTCTGTGGGAGCTGCATCTATGTTCTCCTTATCGACGTATCACGCCGACGCTCAAGCCTTCAATGACGAGATCCTGATCTTTGAGATTCACTTCGATCGGTGCGAAGTCGGCGTTTTCGGCCAGCAGCCAGACCTTGTTGCCCTCCCGCTTGAAGCGTTTCACTGTGACCTCGTCACCGATCCGCGCCACAACGATCTGGCCGTTGCGTGCTTCGCGGGTGGTGTGGACGGCCAGCAGGTCGCCGTCGAGAATCCCGACGTCTTTCATGCTCATCCCGTGTACCCGCAGCAGATAATCTGCACTCGGGTGAAAGAAGGCGGGGTTGATGGCGAGGGATTCTTCGATGTGCTGCTGGGCAAGGATCGGCGCGCCCGCTGCGACGCGGCCAATGATCGGCAGGCCACTGTCATCGGGTTTGGCTTCGAAGCCGGGGATACGAATGCCGCGGGAGGCGCCCGGGGTCATTTCGATGGCGCCTTTACGGGCCAGCGCTTTCAGGTGTTCTTCGGCAGCATTGGGCGATTTGAAGCCCAGCTCCTGAGCGATCTCGGCGCGGGTCGGCGGATAGCCGTTATCTTCGAGGCAGCGCTTGATGAAGTCCAGAATCTCGGCTTGGCGTGACGTCAGTTTGATCATGTGCATCGCTCTGGCTTTTTATACAGTGACTGGGATTATATACAGTGCTTGGGTCTTGGCAATGGTCCTTTTCGCCGCGCCTGCACTCAGCCAATGCCATCAATGGCTACAGGCCCCGGTTTGTATGGTTAAATGCCCGTGACTGCATGGCCGCAAGCGGACGCTCAGGGTTGACAGTGCGGTGTATGAAACGTATGTTTCAAACACTTGTTCGTCAGGCGTTGAACCATGGCTCAGTCGGAAACAGTTGAACGAATTCTCGATGCAGCGGAGCAGCTGTTTGCCGAGAAAGGTTTTGCCGAAACCTCGTTGCGGCTGATAACCAGCAAGGCGTCGGTCAATCTGGCGGCGGTGAACTATCACTTCGGTTCAAAGAAGGCCCTGATCCAGGCGGTGTTCTCCCGATTCCTCGGGCCGTTCTGCATCAGTCTTGACCGCGAGCTTGAACGCCGCCAGGCCAAGCCTGAAAACAAACCCACCCTTGAAGAGCTGCTTGAGATCCTTGTCGAGCAGGCGATGGTCGTTCAGCCGCGCAGCGGTAATGACCTGTCCATTTTCATGCGCCTGCTGGGCCTTGCGTTCAGCCAGAGCCAAGGCCACCTGCGGCGCTATCTCGAGGACATGTACGGCAAGGTGTTCCGTCGTTACATGCTGCTGGTCAACGAGGCGGCGCCGCGCATTCCACCCATCGAGCTGTTCTGGCGGGTCCACTTCATGCTGGGCGCTGCGGCTTTCAGCATGTCCGGCATCAAGGCGTTGCGCGCTATCGCGGAGACCGATTTCGGTGTCAACACGTCCATTGAGCAGGTCATGCGCCTGATGGTGCCGTTTCTGGCGGCCGGTATGCGTGCGGAAACCGGAGTTACCGACAACGCCATGCTCACCGCGCAACTTCGGCCCCGGACCAAAAGTTCGGCGCCGGTGCCTGCCAAGGCCTGAGGCGCGCCACCGGCCGGCGGTGGCGGAATTTGCATCACATCCTGCGATCCCTCACCATGCCGGCCTGAGCATTGGTTGTTGAAGGATCTTCCTATGAGTTCTGGCCTGCAAGGCTCCCTGATGGTGGATGTCGCCGGTACCTGGCTGACCTCCGAAGACCGTCAGTTTCTGCGTCAGCCCGAAGTGGGCGGCCTGATCATTTTCGCCCGTAACATCGAGAGCCCACGGCAGGTTCGTGAGCTCTGCGCGTCCATTCGCGCCATTCGTCCCGAGCTGCTGCTCGCTGTCGATCAAGAGGGCGGCCGGGTACAGCGCCTGCGCCAGGGTTTTGTGCGGCTGCCGGCGATGCGCGCCATTGCCGGTCATCCGAATGCAGAAAGTCTCGCCGAGCATTGCGGCTGGCTGATGGCAACCGAAGTGCTGGCGGTAGGGCTGGACCTCAGCTTTGCGCCGGTGCTGGATCTGGACTATCAACGCAGTGCAGTCGTTGGCACCCGGTCGTTCGAAGGCGACCCCGAGCGGGCTGCGGTACTGGCGGGCGCTTTTATCCGGGGCATGAATGCGGCCGGCATGGCCGCCACGGGCAAGCACTTTCCCGGGCATGGCTGGGCCGAGGCTGACTCCCATGTGGCTATCCCCCATGACGAGCGCAGTCTGGAAACAATCCGCGCCAACGACCTGGTGCCTTTTCAGCGCTTGAGCAAACACCTGGCAGCGGTCATGCCTGCCCACGTCATCTATCCCCAGATCGACTCACAGCCGGCGGGCTTCTCCCGTCGCTGGCTGCAGGACATCCTGCGCGGCGAGCTGGGCTTCGATGGCGTGATCTTCAGCGATGACCTGTCGATGGCCGGCGCCCATGTGGTGGGTGATGCCGCCAGCCGCATCGAGGCGGCCCTCACCGCAGGTTGCGACATGGGGTTGGTCTGCAACGACCGCGCTGCGGCCGAGTTGGCATTGAGCGCGGCGCAGCGCTTGCAGGTTTCGCCTCCTGCGGCGCGACTTCACAGAATGCGTGGCCAGGGCATGGCGTCAACCGAATACCGGCAGCACCCCCGCTGGCTGGCGGCGCTGACCGCCTTGCGCGCTGCTCAATTGATCGAATAAGGATTCCCCATGACTGTTTACGCGATTATCGGCGGCACCGGCCTGACCCAACTGGAAGGCCTGACGATCCGTCAGTCCCTGGCCGTGAATACCCCTTTCGGCGCGCCGTCCGGCGATATTCAGCTCGGCGAATACGCCGGCCGCGAGGTGATGTTTCTGGCCCGTCACGGGCACCCGCACCGCTTTCCGCCGCATAAGGTCAACTACCGCGCCAACATCTGGGCTCTGAAGCAGGCCGGGGCCGAAGCGATTCTGGCGGTCAACGCCGTCGGCGGAATTCATCCCGACATGGGGACCGGCCATTTCTGCGTGCCCCATGATCTGGTGGATTACACCAGTGGCCGCGAGCACACCTACTTTGCCGATGATCTTGAGCACGTGACCCACATCGATTTCAGCTTTCCCTACAGCGCGCCATTGCGGGCTCGACTGATCGCTGCGCTGGCGGCTGAAGGGTGCGCCCACAGCGACTTTGGCGTGTACGCCTGCACCCAGGGCCCGCGCCTGGAATCCGTGGCCGAGATTGCACGGCTGGAGCGCGACGGTTGCGACATCGTCGGCATGACCGGCATGCCTGAAGCGGCCCTGGCACGTGAGCTTGAACTGGAATATGCCTGCCTGGCGCTGGTGGTGAATCCGGCCGCGGGCAAGTCTGCAGCGGTCATCACGATGGCGGAAATCGAGCAGGCTTTGCACGACGGAATCGGCAAGGTCAAGGCAACCCTGGCAAGGGTGCTCAGTGCTGCTTGAAGCAGGAAATCGTCGGGCTGGCCGGGGCTTTACTGGAGCGCTGGCTAGGCCGGGGAGGGCGATAAAGTCAACGTCATTTCGTTGAAAAAGTTGTCCACGGAAAGCGTGAATATCTCTGTGGATAAGTTTCTGTAAGCCTGTAGTTGCAAGGCTTTAGCTGCAATGGTCGTTTAATGATCAGGTTTGCCACTGGCGCCGACGCAGCAGGTTAATCGTCAGAATTCTATTCAGAACAGGCCAGGAATGCGCGGGGAGCAATCGAGGGAGGGATCAGGCTTTCAGATGCCAGTCAGCGCGTCGATCTCGACGCGCTGACAAGGCAAGTTTCCGAAGGTATAACTCATGCGGTTCAGCGAAGGGGTCCGTGGGTGAAAAGCCCTGATCGGATGATCAGGACTCTGCCCACTCAACGTCGGTCAGACCCAGTTGCTCGGCTTTCGGCTTGGTCACTTTCGGGACCCTGTCCGACCGGTATTTGGGAATCTGACCGAACCCGGCATCCACCGAAGCCCAGTGCCAGGCTGATGCGTTGTCCATGCCTTCTGCGCTGATGTAGAAGCTTTTGTAGCTGCCGTGCAGCAGATAATCGATTCTGAAATGCTTGTACTGTCCCACGCTTGCAAACCTCCCTATCAGTCACTCACTTTGTAACTGAGTCGTCACCGCCGGGAAAATTCACTCGAAATCTCCCTTCTAAGCCAAACGGTTAGCTTTAGTACAGAACGATTGGCAAACAGTGGTCCACCCTTACAAATGAATGGCATAGCCCCGGTTTCAATGGGGTTTAGTGGTGGCTTGGCTGCATGCAGCATTGTCCGATGCGGCAGCGACGACGTTTTTGTCATCCTGCCGCACCGTTTTTTACACTCAAATGGTTACTTGTTCAGGAATTTGAACACAGTGGTCTGGGTGTAGGCCTTGCCCGGGTCCAGGCGGGTGGAAGGAAAGGCAGGTTGGTTCGGCGAGTCCGGGTAGTGCTGGGTTTCCAGTGTGAATGCGCCCCAGTGCGGGTAGATCTTGCCGCCCTTGCCTTTGACGGTGCCGTCGAGGAAATTGCCCGTGTACAGCTGGACCCCAGGCTCGGTGGTGAACAGCTGCAGGCGGCGCCCGGACTTCGGATCGACTACGTCGGCTGCCAGATTCGACAGTTTGCCCTTGGTGTCGAGCACCCAGTTGTGGTCGTAGCCGCCTTGGGTCGCTTCAGCAAACTTGAGCTGCTGGTTGTCTTCACGAATGCGCTTGCCGAAGGCGACAGGCTTGAGGAAGTCAAACGGTGTGCCGGCCACTGACGGGAGCTCGCCGGTCGGGATCAGCGTCTCGTTGACCGGCGTGTAATGCCCAGCATGCACCACCGCCACCTGATCAAGGATGTCGCCGTTACCCGCGCCGGCCAGGTTGAAGTAGCTGTGGTTGGTGAGGTTGAGCACGGTCGGTTTGTCTGTCGTCGCGTGGTACTGAATGCGCAACTCGTTCTTGTCGTTCAGGCTGTAGGTGACTTCGGTTTTCAGCGTCCCGGGGAAACCCATCTCGCCATCCACCGAAACGTACGTCAGCTTGACCCCGACCGAGCCTTTGTCCTTGACCTCTTGAGCCTTCCAGATCTGCTTGTCGAAGCCTTTCGGGCCGCCATGCAGTGAGTTGGTCTTGTCGTTCAGCGGAACTTGATAGCTCTTGCCATCCAGAGTGAACTTGCCGCCGGCCAGGCGATTGCCGAAGCGGCCGATGGTAGCGCCGAAAAACGCGGTGCCATTGACATAGCCATCCACATCATCGAAGCCCAGGACCACGTCCTCGGCCTTGCCGTGCTTATCCGGTACCAGCAGTGACTGGAGCGTGCCGCCGTAAGTGATCACGGTAGCCTGCATGCCCTGGCTGTTGCGCAGGGTGTATTTCTCGACCGGGGTGCCATCGGCAAGTTTGCCAAAAGCGCCGTGTTCGGTGGACAGTCCGGCGGCGTGCACTTGCAGGGCGGCGGCCATCAGCGACAAGCCTATGGCAGGTATAAGCGTCTTTCTCATTGCGTCGATCCTTTTGTTTTTATGGGCATGTTTTACCAGCGTGTTGCTATCGGCGTTGTCACGGGCGTTGCCCGAGGGCAGCACCCTTGTTGCTCTGATCGCTGCGTCTGTCGCGACGGCTCGGCGGCGCAGTATCCGGTGATTGGTCATACTATTTGAGCCGTCTGGCGCTGATATTTCGAGTTATAGATCAAAAGCACTCGCTTTAAAAATAAATTGTAATACTATTTGGCGAAAGGCGGTGTCCGTACTGACCCGGGAAGGTCTAGCCCAGGATTGCTCGCCTGTACAGGCGTTTGACTCCTAATCGTATGATCATTAGCCTCGATTTGCGGAACACACCGCAAACAGGGGCGGATCAATGAGCAGCAGTTTTCACGCGTCTACGGTAGACCGCCTGGGGGCCTGGATTGCTCAAGGCCATGTGATGCCGGGGCAGTCGCTAAAGGTTGAGGCGGCGTTGGGTGAAGAATTCGGTGTCAGTCGTACCGTGATTCGCGAGGCCATCAAAACACTGGTGGCTAAAGGATTGCTGGAAGTCGGACCCAAGGTGGGCACGCGGGTATTGCCGGTGCGCAGCTGGAATCTGTTTGACCCGCAAGTGGTGGGGTGGCTGGCGGCGAAGGGGCTGCCGGAAAGTTTTGTGCTGGACCTGCTGGATTTGAGGCGCGCCATAGAACCGATGGCCGTGCGTTGGGCATGTGAAAGGGCGACACCGGAGCAGATTGCCGGGATTCAGGCAGCTTATATGCGGCTTGCGGCCAGTGTGGCGGACTCGAGTGATTACAACGCTGCGGATCAACACTTCCATGAAGCGGTGTTAGCGGCGAGCCATAACCAGTTCATCGAGCAGATGTTGCCGGCACTGGGCGCTTTGCTGGCGATCTCGTTCGAAGTGTCATCGGCGGTGCCTGGAGAACTGGGCAGAACCTTGCCGTTGCACAAGAATCTGGCAGATGCCATCGCCAACCGGGATTCGGCGAGGGGTGTGTGGGCCTGCATGAGCCTGATTGAAAACGCCGGTGAAGTGATTGCGCGTTGTCGGGAACAACCCCTGTCGCGCAGCTCATGACCGGCCGAGTGAGACGTTTTACAGGTGAGCTTTTTGAGTGGCTCACGGACCTATAATAATAAGCAGGAAATTTTCCATGAAATGGCTGCCGGTCTGCGACCAGCGTTTCAAACTGGCCGAAGGGCCATTCTGGGACCCTACCCACCAGGCGCTGTACTGGGTCGATATCGCCGGCTTCCGCGCGTTGCGCTTGCGCGAAGGCCAGCTGTCCCACTGGCAGTTCAGCGAACCTGTTTCTGCCTTCATACCCACCACCCAGGGCGACGCACTGGTCACCCTCGCCAGTGGCGTCCATCGTCTCGACCTCGATTCCCCGACCAATCAACCTGTCCTTTCTCTGCTGATTGCCGCCGACCCCGTGCCGGGCAACCGTGCCAATGAAGCCCGTTGCGACCGGCAGGGTCGGCTGTGGCTGGGGACGATGCAGAACAATCTGGACGAGCAGGGCGGCGACTTGCCGATCGAGCGCCGGTCGGGCGGACTTTTCCTCGTTGACAGCGATGCCTCAGTTGCGCCCTTGCTGGGTGGGCAGGGCATCGTCAACACCCTGGTCTGGCCGGCAAACGGTTCTGCTGTGCTGACCGCCGACACCCTGGACGGTGTGATCTATCGTTACCCGATCAACGATGATGACTCCCTGGGCGATCGCGAAGTCTGGGCCCATGAGCATGCCCGCGGCGCACCTGATGGCTCGGCGATGGACGAAGACGGTTTCGTCTGGAACGCCCGCTGGGGAGGCGGTTGCCTGATCCGCTTTGCCCCTGATGGCAGCGTTGATCGGGTCGTCGAATTGCCGGTCAGTCACCCCACCAGTTGTGTGTTTGGCGGGCCTGAGATGACCACTTTATTTGTGACCAGCGCGCGGCCTGCAGAGGATGCGCTGGAGCTGGACGGGTCTGTGATTCAGATGGAAATCGGCATCAAGGGAATGGCCTCGCACCGCTTTGCGGGGTGACCCAAACCCTGCGCCGGTGAGGTGTGACACTCGGTTACATAGGCTTCATTGATAATATGATATGACTGTTTTCAGTCGAGCGGCCTGCGCTGTTTTCACCTGCATACCGCCCCGACACTCACTGCTGAACGCTGTAGCTAGTCAATAAAAATAAGGAGTTAGCTATGTTGAGTCGCCACGGGATTCGTTCCCTGTGCTGTGCTGCTGTTGCCACCGCCATTCTGGGCATGAGCGCCGGTGTATCCGCCGCCGACGCCGAGAAGGTCAAGATCGGCTTTCTGGTCAAGCAGGCTGAAGAGCCCTGGTTCCAGACCGAGTGGCAGTTTGCCGAGAAAGCCGGTAAAGACCACGGTTTCGAAGTGATCAAAATCGCCGTTCCCGACGGTGAAAAAACCCTCTCCGCCATCGACAGCCTTGCCGCCAACGGCGCCAGAGGGTTTGTCATCTGCCCGCCTGATGTATCGCTCGGCCCGTCCATCGTCGCCAAAGCCAAAGCGAATGGTTTGAAAGTCATGGCTGTCGATGACCGCTTTGTCGACGCCAAAGGCAAGTTCATGGAGGACGTACCGTATCTGGGCATGGCGGCGTTCGAAGTCGGCCAGAAACAGGGCGCGGCCATGGCCGACGAAGCGAAGAATCGCAAGTGGGACTGGAAAGAAACCTACGCGATCATCAACACCTACAACGAGCTGGACACCGGCAAGAAGCGCACCGACGGTTCGGTGGATGCGTTGAAGAAAGCCGGTATGCCTGAAGACCATATCCTCTTCGCTCCGCAGAAAACCCTCGACGTGCCTGGCAGCATGGACTCCACCGGTGCGGCCCTGCCCAAACTGCCAAGCGGCGCCAAGAACCTCATCATCGGCGGCATGAACGACAACACGGTGCTGGGCGGCGTACGTGCGACGGCTGGCGCCGGCTTCACAGCGGCCAACGTGATCGGCATCGGCATCAATGGTACTGACGCCATCGACGAGCTGAAGAAGAAGGAAAGCGGCTTCTTCGGGTCGATGCTGCCCAGCCCTGACAAAGAGGGCTACAACACCGCCCTGCAGATGTACGAGTGGGTCACCACCGGCAAAGAGCCTGCGAAATACACCGCGATGGACGACGTGACGCTGATCACCCGTGCCAACTTCAAGGAAGTGCTGACCAAGATCGGTCTGTACAAGTAAGCGCGGCAGTCGAGTCGGGACGCCTGGCTCTCAGGCGGATATCTGCAAGGCCCCGTTCCATCCGCAAAGGGTGGGGCGGGGTGGAGGTGGTTCATGCAACAGGCATCGGTTCAACAACAGGTTCAGCCTGGCGGCAGCCTGCGCTTCAACGGGATCGGCAAGACTTTCCCCGGGGTGAAGGCGCTGTCGGACATCAATTTTGAAGCTCGGCCAGGCAGCGTTCACGCGCTGATGGGCGAGAACGGCGCGGGTAAATCGACGCTGCTGAAGATTCTCGGCGGTTCGTACCAGCCCAACAGCGGCGATCTGCAGATCGGCGACCAGCATCTGGCGTTCAAATCCACCGCCGACAGCATCGCGGCCGGCGTGGCCGTGATTCACCAGGAACTGCACCTGGTCCCGGAAATGTCGGTGGCGGAAAACCTGCTGCTCGGTCACATGCCCAATCGCTGGGGCATGATCAACCGCCGGGCCATGGTCCGGCGCGCGCGGGAGCTGCTCAAAGGCCTGGCCGACGAGATCGACCCGAATACGCGTCTGGGTGATCTTTCCCTGGGGCAGCGGCAGCTGGTGGAAATTGCCAAGGCCATGTCGCGCAATGCCCACGTCATCGCGTTCGACGAACCCACCAGCAGTCTGTCGGCGCGCGAGATCGATCGTTTGATGGCAATCATCACCAGGCTGCGTGACGAGGGCCGGGTCATTCTCTACGTTTCCCACCGCATGGAAGAAATCTTCCGCGTGTGTGACGCCGTGACCGTGTTCAAGGACGGACGCTTCGTGCGCACCTTCGAGGACATGGCCGATCTGGACCATGATCGCCTGGTGACCTGCATGGTCGGGCGCGACATCCAGGACATTTATAACTATCGGCCGCGTCAGCACCAGGGGCCAAGCCTGCGCGTGACCGGGCTGATGGGCCCCGGTTTGCAGGAGCCCGCGACGTTTGCGGTGGAGAAGGGCGAGATCCTCGGCTTCTTCGGCCTGGTCGGCGCCGGCCGGACCGAGATGTTTCGCATGCTCTCGGGGCTGACGCGCAGTCAGGCCGGTACTTTGCAACTGGAGGGCAAGCCGCTGAACCTGCGTTCACCGCGCGACGCCATCGACGCCGGCATTCTCCTGTGCCCGGAGGACCGCAAGAAAGAAGGCATCGTGCCGCTGTCCAGCGTCGCCGAGAACATCAACATCGGCGCGCGGCCTCGGCACGTCAGCCTGGGTTGCCTGATTCAGGGACGCTGGGAGCGTGACAACGCCAGGCACCAGATCAAATCGATGAACGTCAAGACGCCTTCGCCCGAGCAGCAGATGCTGTTCCTGTCGGGCGGCAATCAGCAGAAGGCCATTCTCGGCCGCTGGCTGTCGATGCCGATGAAAGTACTGCTGCTGGACGAGCCCACCCGTGGCATCGACATCGGCGCGAAATCCGAGATCTATCAGATCATCCATAACCTCGCCGCTGACGGCATCGCGGTCATCGTAGTGTCCAGCGACCTGATGGAGGTCATGGGCATTTCCGATCGCATTCTGGTCATGAGTGAAGGCGCTATCACCGGCGAGCTGTCCCGGGAAGAAGCCAATGAGCAGCGGTTATTGCAACTGGCATTGCCGCGTACCCGTGGCTGAACCCGACCAAGAACCTGGTTATGAAAACGGCTATGAAAAATAAGAACGAGGTGCGTATGTCTACCGAATCCAGCCTGACGGCTCCCCGCCAAGGCATGAACCTGCGTCGATTCGTCGACGACTGGGCGATGCTCATGGCTGCACTGGGCATTTTTGTGCTCTGTGCGCTGCTGATCGACAACTTCATGTCGCCGCTGAACATGCGTGGCCTGGGCCTGGCCATTTCCACGGTCGGCATTGCCGCCTGCACCATGCTCTACTGCCTGGCATCCGGGCATTTCGACCTGTCGGTCGGTTCGGTGCTGGCGTGTTCAGGCGTCATTGCCGGGATCGTGATTCGCGACACCGACAGCGTGTTTCTGGGCGTATCGGCGGCGCTGGCCATGGGCTTGCTGGTCGGGCTGATCAACGGCATCGTCATCGCCAAGCTGCGCATCAACGCGCTGATCACCACCCTGGCGACCATGCAGATTGTCCGGGGGCTGGCTTACATATTCTCCAACGGTAAAGCCGTGGGCGTCGGCGACGAGGCCTTCTTCGTGTTCGGTAACGGTCAGCTGTTTGGCGTGCCGGTGCCGATTCTGATCACCATCGTCTGCTTTATATTCTTCGGCTGGCTGCTGAACTACACCACTTATGGGCGCAACACGCTGGCCATCGGCGGCAACCAGGAAGCGGCGTTGCTGGCAGGTGTCCACGTCGACCGTACCAAGATCATCATCTTCGCCGTGCACGGCCTGATTGGCGCGCTGGCCGGTGTGGTGCTGGCCTCGCGCATGACCTCGGGTCAGCCAATGATCGGCCAGGGTTTCGAGCTGACGGTGATTTCTGCATGCGTGCTGGGCGGCGTTTCCCTGAGCGGCGGCATCGGCATGATTCGCCATGTCATCGCCGGGGTGTTGATTCTGGCGATCATCGAAAATGCCATGAACCTGAAGAACATCGACACGTTCTACCAATATGTGATTCGCGGCACGATCCTGCTGCTGGCGGTGATCATCGACCGGTTGAAGCGTCGCTGATCAAGCGTCGATGAACGTCCGCTGCGTGGGGCTGGTACTTCCCCACGCAGCGCTGCGTTAGGGTGACCCCCCTCGTCAGTCCCCGCTCATTTGTCCGAGCACGTTCAACCCCACAGATCCCAATCCCTGGACACCCTTCGCTCTGGCACCCTTCGCTCTGGCAACAACCCGCATTAAACGAGTTTCGAGGTCTCGAAGATCAGCCGCATCGTCGCCTGAGCCAGCGACTGAGCTTCAATCCGTATCGTCTCCAGCTGCACTGTGGCCTCGGTGAACCGGGGGTCGTGGTTACGGACTTCAATAAGCTGCGTCAACTGCAGCGAAGCGTCGATGAGGCCGTAAAGATTGCGGTGCAGCTGATGGGTGACCTTAGTCAGGTGGGGGTATACGTCCGGGTTGTCTTGAGGATCAATCACCGGTGCCGTCTTCACCGCGTCGGCAGAGGACCTGTTGCCGCTCATGACATAGTTCAGGTCAACGCCGGCTTCCGCGATGCGAAGCAGATAATCGGCTTTCGGTGACCGGGTGCCGTTTTCGTAATTGCCCTGTGCGTTGGTTTCGACGCCGCCAATTGCGCCCAATGCACTCTGCGACAGCTTCAACCTGTTGCGTTCCTGCCTGAGTCGCAGGCCAATGCCTTTCATATATTCAACTCCATTTGACCATCCCTGACGTTAGCAGCTGATTGCGTACCCATGGATCGACTCGGCTTCGCGAATGAGCAGATCAACGCAAACGGATGCAGTTTCTGAGGCTTCAACTATTCAGAACCGGCGAAACAATAACGTTATCTGTTTCGATTGTGGATCCGAACTTAGCGTGCTGTAGGAGTTTTCTCAAACAGTTGTATGACAACTATTCGTATGATGGGTTTTTAAAGGGTGGTGCAGCGCTTTGAATGGCGGGGGCGAAGCAGTTGGGCAACCGGGCACGTGAGGTGCCCGGTGTCGATGCGATCAGGAAGGGCAGCGGGCATCAGGTTGACGCGCCCATTGCGTGGCGGTGCGGGCGATTGTATCGGCCAGCGTCGAAACGGCTTTCTGGTGCGCGACCACCAGATTTTCCATACCAATACCGGCCGGTTGGCGAATGACGCTGCTGCAGGTGAGGGTCTGCCGTTTGCTGCCGGGCCCGGCACCGCCACCACGCAGGCTCAAATTCCAGACCACGTCGATCAGCGCGTATTGATCCAGCACCGATTCAAAGCGACGGACGTCTGCGCGCACCGAGAGCGCCGGCTGGTCACTTTGTTTGGGCAAGCCCGCGAGATCCCGGGAGCCAAAGCGCCGCTCCAGCTGCCCGGTCAGTGCGTCGTGGAACTCATCGCCCAATGGCGCGCCCCAGCGCTCGTTCTCCAGGATCGCCAGGCTGCCGTTGCCCTGGCGGATGACCAGCGGCGGCTGATCGACCTGCACCGGCATGAGCACCGCCTGCATTTCAAACTGGAACGGCGCCTGGCTCACACTGGCCGGCGCCGGAGTGGCCGGCGCGATCAATGTGTAATAGTGGGTCGGCGTAGAGGCGCAGGCCGTTACACCGAGCGCACAGGCCAACGCGAGGAAAGAGTTTCGGAAAGTAGAGCTACGTAAGGTCATTGAGCAGGCTCCGGAGCGATTTCGCGGGAAGAGGACGATCCTTTGTAAGAGCCTGGCGCAGCATCACCCGACCGGCCACGAATCAGCGACTCAGGATGACGACTGAGGAAGTCGGTCAATACCCGCACCGAGCGTGCCGTGCGCTGCACTTCTTCCATGGCCTGACCCAATTGCTGACGCGCCGGGGAGTCATCCGACAACGTTTCGTTGGCCGTGCCCAGGGTTTTCTGCGCTTGTTGCAACGCGCCGCGCATCTGAGGCAACACGTCGCTGTTGACCTGCTTCATGGTTTTCTGAAGTTCGATCAGGCTGCCGTTGAGGTTCTTCGCCAGGTCGTCGAGGGGGATTTTGCCGAGCTTGTCGACGAACGCCTGCAACTGCTCTTGCAGTTTGTCGAAGCTGCCGGGCACCGTCGGAATCTCCAGCGGCCGGGCTTTGGCGTTGTATGAGACTTTTGGCGCCTTGGGGTCGAAATCCATGGCAACGTAAAGTTGCCCTGTCAGCAGGTTGCCGGTACGCACTTGAGCACGCAGGCCACGTTCAATGAATTGCCCGAGAACCCTCGATGTTTTTTCTTCATCGTCGCCTGCGCCTGCCTGCTGCTGCAGCTTGTCATTGGCCGCACCCAGTCGCTGGGGATAAATGACTGCACCGACGATGCCGGGGAACGTGCCCGTGGCGGCGTCGTAGTCGAGATCCACCGAGACCACTCGGCCTATATTCACGCCGAGGAAGTCCACCGGGGCATTGACCACCAGGCCCCGCAGCGACTGGTTGAAGCGCATGCGGATGTATTTGGGCTCGCCATCGGGCGGCGCCAGTGCCGTGGCCTGGTCTTCGAACAGTTTGAATTCAGCATTGCCGTCGGCGATCTTGGCGTCCGGGCTGTATTTGGGTTCGCGGAAGGCGATACCGCCGGACAGGATCGACGCCATGGACTGGGTCGACACTTTCAGGCCCGAGGCGCCAAGGGTCACGTCCACGCCGCTGGCGTTCCAGAAGCGCGAGTCAGTAAGCACATATTGATCATTGGGCGCGCCAACGAAAATCTCGACATCGACGCCCTTGCCGTCCTTGGCCAGTTCGTAGGCCACGACCTGACCCACCTGAATACGGCGGAAGTACACCGGCGAGCCGATGTCCAGCGAGCCGAGGTCGTCGGTGTGCAGAATGAAACGCTTGCCTTTCTCCCCGAAGGTGACGGCTGGCGGGGTTTCCAGACCGGTGAAGTCTTTTTTGGTTTCTTCAGAGCTGCCGGCATCGGCGCCAATGAAGGCACCCGACAAGAGGGTGTCGACGCCGGTGACGCCGTGGGCGCCGATGCGCGGACGCACCACCCAGTACTGCGTGTCCGCACGGGTGAAGGGCACGGCCGACTGGTTCAGGTCGATGCTCGCCAGCACGTGGGTGCGGTCATCGCTCAATTCGATGTCGGTGACGATGCCGATGACCACGTTCTTGTACTTGACCTGGGTTTTCTTGGCCTCCAGACCTTCGGCCGTCAGGAAGCTCACCACCACCTTGGGGCCGACGTTGAGGAAGTCATGAACCACCATCGACAGGCCGATCAGGGCCGCGACGATCGGCACCAGCCAGACCAGTGAAACGCGCACCTTGCGGGCCTTGACCTGGGGGCGGGTCGGCGGGGAGGGGGGTAGGGTGTTATCGGACATCTTCAACCTCTGCGTCCCAGATTAGCCGGGGATCGAACGTCATGGCGGCAAGCATGGTCATCACCACCACCAAACCAAAAAACAGAATGCCAAGGCGCGGCTCGATGGTGCTGAGCCCGCGAAACTGCACCAGCGCTGCGACCAGCGCGACCACCAGCACATCGAGCATGGACCAGTAGCCGATCAATTCGATGAAGCGATACAGCCGCGAACGTTCGCGCATCGCCCAGGTGCTGCGGCGCTGGCATGTCACCAGCATCAGGCCCAGCACCAGAAACTTTATGCAGGGCACAACCACGCTGGCGATGAAAATCAGAATGGCGATGTCCCACGAGCCGCCTTCGGCAAACTCGATCACCCCGCTCATGATGGTGTTCTCGCTGCTGCTGCCGAGCATCGTCGTGTACATCACCGGCAACAGGTTGGCTGGAATGTAGAAGATCAGCCCGGCGATCAGAAAGGCCCAGGTGCGCGTCAGACTGTTGGGCTTGCGCCGATGCACGGGCGAATCGCAGCGCGGGCATTCATGGGCGTCTTCCGGGCAGACGTAACTGCAGACGTGGCACAGGGTGACTTTGTACTCGCGGGCGTACGGAATGCCGTTCATTCGGGTCTGACTCCCAGTTCGTCCCACAGGCGGCGGATGTCTTTGCCGGCGATCAACAGGATCAGCACCATCAGCATTGCCATGGCCCACAGGCCTGCGCCCGGGTGTACGTCCAGCATGCCTGCCAGCTTGACGATCGCCACCAGAATGCCCAGCAGGCACACCTCCAGCATGCTCCAGGGGCGTAGGTGTTCGAGGGTGCGCATGCACATTTTGAAACCGGGGGCGATCTGGCCGCGATGGGCGTGGGCCAGCACCCAGAACAGCAGGGCAATCTGGAGCGCCGGCGCAAGAATGATGGCCAGCCCTGCGACCAGGGCGATCAGCGTGATCTGACCCTGGGCCAGCGCTTGAACCGACCCCCACAGCGTCACCTCGTTGTGCAGGCCCTGCATGCTGATGCTGATGACCGGGAACACGTTGGCGAAAATGAACAAGATGCAAGCCGCGATACTCAGGGCGAGCAACTGTTCGACGGTGAGCCGATGGCTGCGACGGAGGATCGCGGCGCAGCGCAGGCAGTAGGCAGCTTCGCCTTTATTCAGAGGGATGGACTCATAGACCGAGTCGCAATGCTCGCAGATGATCCATTGATCAGCGCGGCTCTGCGTTTCGGCGACCGCTGGCGGCTGCTCGCTTGCATGAGCCTGGCGGTGAGGAATGTCAGTCATCGGCGTGGGCGTCGCGGAATTCATGGGCGTGGTCGGGATTGATCGGGTGTGTTCGACTGCGCGCCCGTGTGGCGGGCGGGTAGCGATACCCTGTCAGTGAAGCGCAGGGCGGCATTGGCTGAAGTGAACGTCATGACGGTGCGCCTGCGAAAAGACTTGAGAGATTGACCACAGTGCCATCATCGCGTTCGGTTATTTTTCAGGCCCGGCAGCAATCTTCGAGGGGCTCTGTCACTGGCGAGGGGTGAAAACGCGTTCATGGCTGTCGCCGAGCAGTGTACCGGCTGGACGCTCAACTCGCACTCGCCTGCGGTGGTAGACTCCCGCCACTTCAAACGAGGAGCGACAGACGTGCGCAAGATGGCAATGATGGTGGCGGTGTTGATGCTGGCGGGTTGTGATGGCGGCAAGCCCGCAACGCCCGCCCAGGTTCCGAGCACTGATTCGACCGCAGAAGCGCCGACGCCCGCTTCGCAGAAATGGACCATTCGTGTCCATTTGAAAGAAGCGCTGAGCGACATGACCTATTGGCTGGTCGAGCACCATTACCCGTCTTACGTGGTGAAGGTCGATGGCAGGGAAGTGGTGATGATCGGGCCGTTCGAATCCCGAGCAGACGCCGAGAAGGCCAAAACGGAGATCGACGCCGCGATGGTCAAGGGGCATCGCTTGTCGCAGTTGGAAGTGATCGCGCCGCGGTCACAATAATTTCCAAGGTGCTCCGCGCTGAAGGCGGTTCCACCGTTCAAGTAGGACCGGCTTCAGCCGGGAAGAGGCCAGCGCAACCACTCACAATGTCAGGGTCTAACGCGCGAAATCTCCCGGCCAAATCCAATCTTGCTACGGCGTCAAACGTTTAATCAACGACGGCCCAGCAACAAACCTACCACTAGACCGAAGCCCGCAGAGACCGCTACGGTCTGCCATGGGTGGCCGCCGATGTAGTTTTCGGTGGCATCAACGGCTGGCTTGGCGCGTTCGCGCACGCTGCCTACGGATTCCAGCGCCTGCTTGAGCTTCTGGCTCAGTTGAGCACGCATGGTGTCGGCTTCTTCGCCTACCAGTGAGGCGCTGTCCTTGAGCAGCTTGTCGGACTCTTCGATGAGGGCGGCCAGTTCGCTGAACGCTTGATCCTTGATCTGTTCTACAGCGGCGTTTTGGGCAGCAGTTTTACGAGCCATGGCTAATTTCCTTTCAGTGGTTATGGCAGTGTGCAATGGAGTTTTGAGCGCCTGAAAAGTTGCAGCCCAATTGCGCCGGCGGCCAAAAAGTACAACGAATGGGGTCGGGATTCATCGTCGGCAGGTGTAAGATGCTGACGCTTTTCGAGCCAGTCACCGGCTCCGTTTATGCGTTTCGTTTTGCACATTGAGGTACATATCATGAGCTACAACCTGGCCAATAAAACCCTTCCGGAACGCGCTGCCATCGAGGACGAAAAGTCTCGCCTGTTCGATCTGTGGCAGAGCAATCTGGGTAAGGCCAAGGCTGACGCCGCCCGGCTGATGGGCGAACGGGCCAAGCGCAAGGGCAAATGGTCGGAGTGGGTGCGCGGCGAACTCGACGCCATGTCGCCGCCGGAGTACGCCAACATGGTTCGCGCCGAAGTCAATCGTCTGGTGGCGGCTGCGCGGGGCTGAGGGATTCAATACGGCGCTTTTGATGCCTTCCCGGCTAGACCGGTCCCACCGCGCACGTTTTAGTGGGACCGGCTTCAGCCGGGAAGAGGCCAGCCCTTGCGACATCATTTGTGCGGATTTTTGTGGTGTGGCGGCAGCCGCCTTCCCGGCTAAAGCCGGTCCCGCCAAAAACGTAAAGCCAGCCCCACAGGTCCAGCTCCGGCCAGCCCCACTAAAAGCTTCCTACAACGGCTTGGCCACTGCGCTGATGTCGATGCGTTTGGGCAGCAAATGGTTTTCAAAAAACAGATCGGCCGTCTGCTGCTGCGCCGCAATGATCTGCGGGGTGATCGGCAGAATCGGCGAGGCAGGGCGGTTGTCCATGTAGCGGGCAATCACCACCTGGGGCAGGCCCATTGAACGGGTTAGCACGTCCAGGCTCAGCTGCCGCTGGCTGCGGGTCAGCGCTTCGGCTTGTGTCAGCTGTTCGAGCAATGCGTTGAGCAAGGCCCCGTGCCCAGCGGCGTACGAACGTCTGGCGGTGTAGATCGGCCCGGACAGTCCCAGGCCTGAGCCATCCGCCAGCAACCGAGCTCCACCGCTGCTCAGTGCCAGCGACGAGAACGGTTCCCAGATCGCCCAGGCATCGACGCTGCCTTGCTCGAACGCCGCGCGGGCATCGGCCGGGCTGAGGTAAACCGGCTGGATGTCGGTGTACTGCAGCCCGGCATGGTTCAGGGCGCGGAGGATCAGGTTGTGGGAGCTGGAGCCTTTCTGGAACGCCACCTTCTTGCCCTTCAAGTCCGCCACTTGCTGCAGCGGGCTGTCGGCCGCGACCAGCAGGGTTTCCGCCTGCGGCTTGGCGGGCTCGGCGCCGATGTAGAGCAGGTCGGCACCGGCGGCCTGTGCGAACAGCGGCGGAATGTCGCCGGTGGAGCCCACATCCAGCGCGCCGATGTTCAAGGCCTCCAGCATCTGCGGCCCCGCCGGGAATTCAATCCACTGCACATGGGTGCCGGGAAAGCGCTTCTCCAGCAGGCCCTGTTCCTTGGCCAACACCAACGCAATCGAGCCCTTCTGATAACCGATGCGCAGCTCGGCCGGATCGGATGAATCGGCCGCGGCGGCGACGTTCCCGCAGGCCAGGTTGATCCCGATCACCGCCAGCAATGCGCTGCCCAATGTGCGCACTATTTTCATACGTTCAAACCCTCTTCGTTTCTGTGTGCAGGGCGATGCCCTGGTGTGGCGCTGAACCGGTTGGCCGGACGCGGCAAACCCAAGTGCTCGCGCAAGGTGCTGCCGGCGTATTCCCGGCGGAACAAACCGCGCCGCTGCAGCTCGGGAATCACCTTGTGCGCCACGTCTTCCAGCCCGCCCGGCAAGTGCGGCACGAGCACATTGAAACCGTCCGCGGCGCCTTGCTCGAACCAGGCCTGCCAGTGATCGGCAATCTCGCTGGCGGTGCCGATCACGCTGAAATGGCCTCGGCCGCCAGCGATTCGTCGTCCGAGCTGCGCCAGGGTCAGGTGTTCGTCCTGCGCCAGCTGCGAGAGCAGGACCTGGCGGCTTTGCTGGCCGCTCCGGGTCAATGGCAGCGCGGGCAAGGGTTCATCCAGCGGGTAACCCGACAGGTCGAAGTTGCCCAGCATTCTCCCCAGTAACGCGACGCCGACGCGGGGCTCCACCAACGCCTGGAACGCTTCGAACTTGTCCCGGGCCTGAGCCTCGCTGTCGCCGACCACCACGAACATGCCGGGCATGATCTTGAGCGTGTCGGGGTCTCGGCCGAAGCCGACGGCCCGAGACTTCAGGTCCTGATAGAACGCCTGGGCAGCGGCCAGCGAAGGCTGAGCGGTGAATACAACTTCGGCAGTCTGCGCCGCCAGCGTGCGACCGGCCTCCGACGAGCCGGCCTGCACCACCACCGGCTGACCCTGGGGCGAGCGGGCCACATTGAGCGGGCCTTTGACTCTGAAGTGCTCACCCTGGTGATCCAGCACGTGCAGGCCGTCCGGGCGGTAATACGCGCCACTGGCCTTGTCCCGCACGAAAGCGTCGTCGTCCCAGCTGTCCCACAATCCGGTCACGACCTGATGAAACTCCCGGGCGCGGCTGTAGCGCTCGGCATGGTCGATGTGCTCGTCGCGGCCGAAATTCAGGGCTTCGGCGGCGGCATCCGATGTCACCAGGTTCCAGCCCGCACGGCCTCCGGACAGGTGATCCAGGGAGGCGAATTTACGGGCGATGTGGAAGGGCTCGTTGTAACTGGTGGTGGCGGTGACAATCAGGCCGATGCGCTCGGTCACCGCGCTCAGCGCCGAGACCAGCGTCAGGGGTTCGAAGTGGTCCGAGCGGGCCATGTGGCGGGCAGCGTCCCCGGTCGCGGCGGCCACGCTGTCAGCGATGAACAGCGTGTCGAACTTCGCCGCCTCGGCCACCTGCGCCAGGTGTTTGTAATGCGTGAAGTCCAGGCCCGCGTCGGCTGGCACGTCCGGGTGGCGCCACGCCGCGACGTGGTGCCCGGTGGCCATCAGGAACGCGCCGAGTTTCATCTGCCGGGGCTCAGTGCGTGTTTGCCGCGAGTCAGCGCTTGTCTGCGGGGGTTCAGTGCTCATTGCCGCTGCCTTTCATGAAGTGTCCTTGTGAAGGTTCGCCCATGCTCAGAAATCCTTGCGCACTTGCACGCCGAAGTAGCGCTCGTCGTCCCGTGGCACGGCGCGGTAGATGTAGCCCGAGCCGCTGGCAAGCAGGGGGGAGTAGGATGTGTCGGCGAGGTTTTTCGCCAGCACCGCGACGCGCCAGCCATTGCTGTAATCGGCCACGGCTGCGCTGGCGTTCCACAGGCCGTAGGCGCCCTGTCGGGTGTCCGGGTTCTGGCTGATGTCGTACTGCACTTCGCTCTGCCAGCTGTAGTCAGTGCCCAGTTCGATGTCCAGACCGTTGTCCAGCGGGATGGTGTAGTCGGCGCGCACGTAGCTTTTCCAGTCTGGCGCGTAGGGCAGCGTCTTGCCGTTCACGTCACAGGACGCCGCCGCGCCCGCCGGGCAGCTGAACTGGTCGATGCGCGCTTTGGTGTAGGCAATGGCGCCGGAGAATTTCAGATTGCGTGTGGCCTGCAAGGCGTAATCGGCCTCGACCCCTTCGGTGCTGACGCTGCCGGCGTTAATCAGCCGGGTCACCACCTGGCCGGCGACGCTGTCGAAGAAGTTCGCCTGATAGTTGCTGTACTCGCTATGGAATACCGCGACGTTGGTGGTCAGGCGGTGGTTCCAGCTCGTGGCCTTGATGCCCAGCTCCCAGTTGTTCGAGGTCTCGGGCTTGAGGGCGCCGGTGTCCCGGGGCTGCACGTTGAAAAACACGTTGTAGGCCGGGCCTTTGTAGCCGCGCGAGTAGGTCAGATAGGCCATGACTGAATCGCTCAGGTCATATTGCACGCCCAGCCGTCCGGACCAGCCGTCTTCGTCCACTGACCCGGAGCTGCTGGTGCCGGGTTGAATGCCACTGACCGTGGTGGCGGACGTCGAGACGCGGCGGTGATCGTATTCGATGTCGTCGTGGGTCCAGCGCAGACCGGCGATGCCTCGAAACGCCGATGTGAAATTCAGCGTGCTTTCGCCGAACACCGCGTAGCTGTCACTGGTGGTGCTGTAGTCGGCGACGCCGGTGTTGGTCGCGGTGGGCGTGATCAGCGCACGGCGGTAGGTTTCGTCAGCCTTGCCGTGCATGTAATACAGACCGCCGACGTACTCGAGAAACTGCCCTTTGGGTGAGGCCAGTCGCAGCTCCTGGGAGTATTGATTGAAATCCAGATCGCCCTTGTCTGCGGTGGCGGGGAAGGCGGCGCTGACGTTGGCCAGTCGGTCACCATCCTGCCACTGCGTATTGTTCCAGCCGCGCCACGCGGTGATCGAGGTCAGCGTGTAATCGCCCAGGTTCCAGTCCAGTTGCGCCGACAGACCTTTGTTGATGTCATCGACATGGCTGCGGTCATCGCTGACCAGATCGCGGTTGTCGTGGCTGGCGCGCACCGGCGACAGTGCGTTGGCAAAGGCCGGTGTCAGCGACTGGCTGATGACGCCGTTGGGGGTGTCGTCGTGAGACTGCATGTAGTCGCCGATGACGGTCAGTTTGACGTCCTCGTTGGGGGTGAATTCCAGCTTGCCGCGCGCGCCTTTGTGGTTGTAGCCGTTGACCTCCTGGCCGTTGGCCTTGTTGTGCACGTTGCCGTCGTAGGTGCCGAACAACGTCGTGACCGAGGCCTTCAGGGTGTCGGGCATCAGGCTGCCGCCAATGCCGAAACGGGTGCGGCTTTCGTTGCCGCTGTAGTAGGACTGATCGATGTAACCGTGGGTCTCGGCGGTGGGCGCCTTGCTGACGATGTTCAGCACACCGGCCGAGGCGTTCTTGCCGAACAGCGTGCCTTGGGGGCCACGCAGGACTTCGATGCGTTCCAGGTCCAGCATGTCCAGGGTCGCTTGGCCGGGCCGCGCGTAGACCACCCCGTCCACCACCGTCGCAACCGTGGGCTCGACGCCCGGGGATGTGGAAATGGTGCCAACGCCGCGCATGAACAATGAGGTGTCCTTGTTCGAGGCACCGGTGCGGAAATTCAGCGCAGGCACCTGTTGCGCGATGCTGGCGACGCCGTTGCGGTTGTCGCGCTCCAGCTGTTCGCCATCCAGCACCGTGACGGCGACCGGCACCTGCTGCAGCGGTTCTTCCCGGCGGGTGGCGGTGACTGTGACGGCCTGCAGGGTGGCGGTTTCCGGTGACTGCTCCGCGCCTGAGGGCGGGGTCGACAGGTCCGCCGCGAAGGCCGGCAGTGCGCACAGCGTCAGTGCTGCTGCAATGGCGTGACTGAGGTAACTCGGTGAAGGGAACGCCCCTGTGTGTCGCATGATCGTTGCTCGCTGATGAATGCCTGTCGGAAGGTGGCTCTGCGGCCACTGGGTGTGCTGCGCGGCAGAGAGGTGGGCATTCGCTCAAGCGAGTAGCTGATACTGTCGGTTAGCGCTAACATCGCCAGTATCGGTAATCGTCGAATAGACCGTCCAATACTGAAAAATCAGCTTTAAATAATCTCAGGTTATAACCAGTCTTTCGGCGGGAGCGAGCGCTTTGACCGACACAGCAGATCCCCCACGCAAGCGACGCGGGGCCGGGCGCGTGACCCAGGACACCGTGGCCCGCCATGTCGGCGTGTCGACGATGACCGTGTCGCGTTACTTTAATCAGCCCGATCAGGTGTCCGACGAGCATCGTCAGCGCATCGCAGCGGCCGTTGCCGAACTGGGTTACGTGCCCAATCTGGTGGCCGGAGGGCTGGCGTCGGCGAAGGGCAGGATTGTGGCGATGGTGGTGCCGAACATCTCCGGGCCGATCTTCGCCGACACTATTCAGGGCTTCAGCGACACCCTGGCGCAGCACGGTTATCAGCTGCTGCTGGCGTCGAGCTATTTCTCCACCGAGCAGGAAGAGCGGGCGATCCGCGCGTTTCTCGGTTGGTCACCCGCTGCGCTGGTGGTCACCAGCCACTTTCACAGCGAGGCCACGGAGAAGATGCTCGCGGCGGCGCACATCCCGCTGATCGAAACCTGGGACTACCAGCCCGATCGCGCGCCGATCCAGATCGGCTTTTCCCACCATGAAGTGGGCGTTACCGGTGCGCGTTATCTGCTGGAGCGCGGTTATCGGCGCGTGGCGTTCGTGCTCAACAGCGCGGCGGGGGACTTCAGCGCTCAAGAACGCTGCGCCGGGTATGTGCAGGCGCTGGAAGCGGCCGGGGTCAGCCCGCAGATTTTCACGCCGGCGGGCGATCTTGCGCCGTTCGAAGCCGGCAAGCAGGCGTTCACTGAGCTGATGCAGCACGCCACGCCTCCCGATGCGATCTTCTTCGCCAACGACAACCTGGCCGCCGGCGGGTTGCTCGCGGCGCAGCGTGCAGGGGTGAGCATTTCGGGTGATTGCGCAATGCTGGGTTTCGGCGATTACCCCTTCGCCGAAATGCTCATGCCCAGCCTCAGCACAATCAAGCCGCCCGCGTTGCAGATTGGCGTGCTTGCTGCCGAGCGGGTGCTACAACGCCTGGGCGTGATCGATGCCAACGAAGTATTTCAGCGTCTCAATTTGCTGGAGTGCCGGTTGATCGGCCGGGAAAGCACCTAGCGACGTTGTGCTGAGCCGCCATCACCAAGTGCCGTTAGCCGGTTTCGGCAGGCTCAGTGTGCCGCTGTCCTCAAAGCGCATGGTGCCAAACAGTCCGCCGGCCAGCTTGCCGTGCAGCTCATAGGGCAGGTTGTCCAGCCGCTGCTGATCAGCGAGGCCCACCGCCTGGCGCAGGGCGGCAAAGGCAGAAACGGTGACCGGCACCGTCAGTACGCCCTCGGAGAAACGGCCGATCGTGCCTTTTTGATCGCTCACGCCGGACGCCAGCAAGCGGCCGTTGACGTCCAGATTCAGGGCCACGCCGTCGTACTGGATGTCAGTGTCGTTGGGATTCTGCAAGCGCAGCTTCACGGCAAAGCGGATTTCCAGATCCTGACCGGGCAGAGGATCGATGCCGACCACGTTGATGTTCAGCGGATCGCGGTTGGGAAACAGCGTGCAGGCACTCAGTGCGAGCACCATGGTCAGGCCGGCGAGGAGGGTGCGGATCGGGCGTAGCGGCATCGGTGACTCCCGTGGCAGGCAGTTGGGGCACAACATGCCCCTTCAAACGTCCTGACGATTCAAGTGTGCGACCTCGCGCGCCCGAAGAGGTTCTGCTTCAGGGCTGGAGGGGCGGGTCTTGCAGCACCTTCAACGTCGCGGCTTCCGGGTCGAATTCGGTGAGCTCGGGCTCCTGATATTCCTCCGGCAGGAAGATATTGAGGATGATCGCGCAGAACGCGCCGACGGTGATGGGCGATTCGAAAATGTTGTGCAGCGCCTTGGGCAGCTCGCGCAGGACCTCCGGCACGGCCGCGACGCCCAGGCCCATGCCCAGGGAAATCGCCACGATCAGCATGTTGCGGCGATGCAGGCCGGCCTCCGAGAGGATCTTGATGCCGGCCACCGCGACGGTGCCGAACATGATCAGCGTCGCGCCGCCCAGCACTGGCTTGGGCATCAGTTGCAGCACGGCGCCGATGATCGGGAACAGGCCCAGCAGGACCAGAATCCCGGCGATGAAAAACGCCACGTAGCGGCTGGCCACACCGGTCAGCTGAATGACCCCGTTGTTCTGCGCGAACGTCACCATGGGCAGGCTGTTGAACGTCGCGGCCAGTGCCGAGTTCAGCCCATCGGCCAGCAGCCCCGACTTGATCCGGCGGATGTACACCGGCCCGCTTACCGGCTGCTGGGAGATCATCGAGTTGGCGGTAAGGTCCCCGGCGGCCTCCAGCGGCGACACGAGAAAGATCACCGCGATCGGGATGAATGCCAGCAGATCGAAGGAAAAGCCGTATTTGAAGGGCACCGGCAGGCTCATCATTGGCACTTGGGGCATCTGCGCGAAATCCACCCGCCCCATGAACCAGGCGACGGCGAAGCCCAGGGCCAAGGCGATGATGATCGCACTCAGGCGCAGTAACGGGATGTTGAACCGGTTGAGTACCACAATGGTGATCAGCACTAGCCCTGCCAGGCCCATGTTCGCAGCCGAACCCAGGTCGCTGGCGCCGAAGCCGCCGGCCATGTCGGTCATCGCCACTTTCAACAGCGACAGGCCCATCAGGGTAATGATCGTGCCGGTAACCACCGGGGTGATCAGCTTGCGCAATCTGCCGATGAACTGGCTGAGGACGACCTCGACGAACGCCGCGCAGAAGCACACGCCGAAGATCGTCGAGAGAATTTCATCGGTGCCGCCGCCGCGATTCTTGACCAGAAAGCCGGCGCTCAGAATCACGCTGAGAAACGAGAAACTGGTGCCCTGCAGGCACAGCAGCCCTGAGCCGATCGGCCCGAAGCGCTTGGCCTGAACAAAGGTGCCCAGCCCGGACACGAACAGCGCCATGCTGATCAGGTACGGCACTTCGCTGTCGAGCCCGAGCACGCTGCCGACGATAAGGGTAGGGGTGATGATGCCGACGAAACTGGCCAGCACGTGCTGCAACGCCGCGAAGATCGCGGCGGTGAAATGGGGCCGGTCATCGAGCCCGTAAATGAGGTCAGTGGGTGCTGGCATGGCAGTCGGTCTTGGGAAAAAGTGCGCGCAGGATGCCAGAAAACACTACTCAGGTCAGCGGGCAGCCTCGGGTGGTTCGCAGGCAAATTCTGCCGGCGCTGAACCATCCTCTGCGAAGAGCCTCCATAGTGATGGCCGCCACACGCAGTGACCGCCATTAGCCTGTCGAGTTGGTTCTGCAGTATCTCTGGACAAGGAGGTTTTTACTGAGGCTTCACGATGATCATGAGCACGGCACAGCAGTTTCCGTTGAGTGAGTCACAAATCGCATTGATAGCCCGGGCGCTGGCGGACAGCCGCCGCTTCCGGATTCTGGTTCAGATCGGCGAAAGCGAAAGGGCGCTGCCCTGCGCCGAGGTGCTGAAGGTCCATCCGGTCAGCGCCGCCACCGTTTCCCACCACACCAAAGAGCTCGAACGCGCTGGCCTGATTGCCACCCTGCGCGAAGGCAAATACGCCAGCTTCATGATCCAGCGCGAGGTGCTGCACGCCTACGCCCGGCAGTTGATGCAGATCTAGCGCGCTCCGCGTGGTCTGAAGGACGCGGAGCGTCCGGGGCGCTGTTACCACGCGGAGCGTGGGAACAATCAGCATCTATGGTGAGCAAACCGGCCCCTTCCCGGCTAAAGCCGGTCCCATTAAAAGCACCGCATGCATCCGGTGGAATTGGGGTCGACTGTAGGACCGGCTTCAGCCGGGAAGCTTTTGCTTCGCTTCGCGTCTGATCTGCTTTTGATCTTCGTGCGCAGAAAGCTCAGTCACCGCCAATCGCGACTTTGGTGCAGGCTGAACGCAGGTCTCGTGGAGTGGGCCGAGCCGCATGGATGCGGCGAGAGCGCCGTCAGGACATGGATGTCCGTTCGGCGCGGGCCCACGGAGCGAGACCGGAGTGAAGGAACCCTGACGAAGGAAGGGCCCAACCGAGAGCAGGCACTTTTGCTTACTTTTAGTGCTTTTTAAAAGTAAGTCGCCGAAGGCGAAACAATCTGCCGTTAGGCAGAGCTGTGGCGTTCTGCCACATCGCAGTAGACGCGCCTTATTGATCTGGATCAAACCCGTAGGAAGCGGCTGTAGGAAAAATACCCCGCACCCCGACGAGTCCTCAACATGCCCGGTCCCTTCGACTTCCTCAAACACCCCCTGGCCAAAGACATCAGTCTGATCCTCCTGATCAAACTCGTCCTGCTCATGGGCATCCGCAGCGTCTGGTTCGACGCCCCGGTCGAAGTCAAGGACGACGGCGTGCAAGCCGGCCTGCATGTACTGGGCGCCCCACCCGCTTCCTCTGAGAAAAACCCAAAATGATATCGGAATCAGTCGTCGACCTCTCCCGGCTGCAGTTCGCGATGACCGCGCTGTACCACTTCCTGTTCGTCCCGCTGACCCTTGGCATGGCCTTCCTGCTCGCCATCATGGAATCGGTCTACGTCATGACCGGCAAGCCAATCTACAAAGACATGACCCGGTTCTGGGGCAAGCTGTTCGGCATCAACTTCGCCCTCGGCGTCACCACCGGCCTGACCATGGAGTTCCAGTTCGGCACCAACTGGGCCTACTACAGCCACTACGTGGGCGACATCTTCGGCGCACCACTGGCCATCGAAGGCATGATGGCGTTCTTCCTCGAGTCGACCTTCATCGGTCTGTTCTTCTTCGGCTGGGACCGCCTGACTCGCGTCCAGCATTTGACCGTCACCTGGCTGGTGGCCCTCGGCTCAAACCTGTCGGCGCTGTGGATCCTCATCGCCAACGGCTGGATGCAGAACCCGGTCGGCGCCGAGTTCAACTTCACCACCATGCGCATGGAACTCACCAGCTTCAGCGACCTGCTGTTCAATCCCGTCGCTCAGGTCAAGTTCGTCCACACCGTGGCATCCGGCTACGTCACCGGCGCGATCTTCGTCCTGGCGATCTCCAGCTGGTATTTGCTCAAAGGCCGCGACATCGCTTTCGCACGGCGTTCGTTCGCCATTGCCTCGGCATTCGGCATGGCCTCGATCCTGTCGGTGATCGTGCTGGGTGACGAGTCCGGCTACGAGATCGGCGACGTACAGAAGACCAAGCTGGCCGCCATCGAAGCCGAGTGGGAAACCGAACCGGCACCGGCGGCGTTCACCTTGTTCGGTTTGCCCAATCAGGCCGAGCAGCGCACCGATTACGCGGTAAAGATTCCCTATGTGATGGGCATCATCGCCACCCGCTCGGTGGATAAGCAGGTCACAGGGATCAAAGACCTCGTCCGCGAACACGAAGGCCGCATCCGCAACGGCATGACCGCCTACGACTTGCTCGGTCAGCTGCGCGGCGGCGACAAGAGCGAGCAGACCCTCAACGCCTTTAATGCGGTGAAGAAGGACCTCGGTTACGGCCTGTTGCTGAAGAAGTACACCGACAAAGTCGTCGACGCCAACGAGCAGCAGATCAAACAGGCTGCGCTGGATTCGATCCCGCAGGTGGCGTCGATCTTCTGGACCTTCCGCGTGATGGTGCTCAGCGGGGTGCTCATGCTGCTGTTGTTCGCCTGTGCCTTTTGGGCGTCGGCGCGCAAGAACGAAACCCGCAAGCGCTGGCTGCTCAAGTGGGCGGTGTTCAGCCTGCCGCTGCCGTGGATTGCCACCCAGACCGGCTGGTGGGTCGCCGAGCACGGTCGTCAGCCCTGGTCCATCGGCGAAGTGCTGCCCGTGCACCTGTCGGCCTCGACCCTGTCGGCGGGGGATGTGATCGGTTCGATTGTGGCGCTGGTCGGCTTCTACACCGTCCTGCTGATCATTGAGATGTACCTGATGATCAAGTTCGCAAGGCTTGGCCCGAGCAGCCTGCACACCGGCCGCTATCACTTCGAGCAAGGCGCCCACGGCAACGCTGCTGACGCCAGACAACCGGCCCTGGCCTGAGGAATTCACGATGTTCGATTACGAGACACTGAAAATGATCTGGTGGGTGCTGGTCGGCGTATTGCTGATCGGCTTCGCCCTCACCGATGGCTTCGACCTGGGCGCAGCGATGCTGATGCCCTACGTCGGGCGCAGCGACACCGAACGCCGCGTGGTCATCAACACCATTGCTCCGCACTGGGACGGCAATCAGGTCTGGCTGATCACTGCCGGCGGCGCCCTGTTCGCGGCGTGGCCGCTGGTGTATGCCGCTGCGTTTTCCGGTTTGTACTGGGCGCTGCTGCTGGTGCTGTTTGCGCTGTTCGTACGCCCGGTGGGTTTCGACTACCGCAGCAAGCTGGAAAACACCCGCTGGCGGCAGAGCTGGGACTGGGGCCTTTTCGTCGGTGGCGTGGTGCCGTCGCTGGTCTTCGGCGTGGCATTCGGCAACCTGTTGCTGGGCGTGCCGTTCCAGTTCGACGACACCCTGCGCTCCAGTTATCACGGCAACTTCTGGCAGCTGTTGAGCCCGTTTGGTCTGCTGGCCGGCGTGGTCAGCCTGAGCATGCTCGGCCTGCACGGCGGCAGCTGGCTGATGATGCGCACCGAGGGCGCGATTGCCCGACGCTCACGCCGTGCCGCCCAGTGGCTGTCGCTCGTGTTTTTGCTGTCGTTCATCGGCGCCGGCGTGTGGCTGTTGCTCGGCGGCATTCAGGGCCTGGCGATCACCTCAACCTTTGATGCGGGTGCTGCGCTGAACCCGCTGGGGAAAACCGTGACGGCCAGCAACCCTGGCTGGCTGGGGAATTATCAGCAGTACCCGCTGACCGTTATCGCGCCGCTGCTGGGGATTTTCGGTGGCCTGCTGGCCTTGCTCGGCGCCAGTGCGGGGAAGGGCGGGACGGCGTTCCTCGGCAGCAGCCTGGCGATCGTCGGCGCGTTGTGCACGGCAGGTTTTGCGCTGTTCCCGTTCGTCATGCCGTCGAGCCTGGACCCGGCGTCGAGCCTGACCGTGTGGGACGCCGTGTCCAGCCATAAAACCCTGATGATCATGCTGATCGCAGCGTCCATCTTCGTGCCGTTGATCCTCTGCTACACGCTTTGGTGCTACGCCAAGATGTGGGGCAAGGTCACCACCGCCCACATCGACCACAACCCCCACGGCCTGTACTGACCCGCGTTTTAGAGGAGAGACAATCATGTGGTATTTCGCCTGGATTCTCGGCGTGTTGCTGGCCTGCAGCTTCGGCATCATCAACGCGCTGTGGCTGGAGTCGTCCGACGCCGCCGCACTGGAGAGCGGCCGTGACCGCTGAAGCGCTGAACGCACCTTTCAGGCACGCCGTCGGCCGGGCATTGTCCCTGCTAATGGCCGTGCCGCTGAGCCTGGTGCTGCTGATTCACCCCGCATCAATGCTCGACGCCAACGGCCATTATTCCCACAATCTGCTGATGCTGATCATGTGGGGCGTGGCCGGGGGCTTCGTCCACGGCGTCGGTTTCGAGCCGCGGGCGATGGCCTGGCGGGTGATGTTTCACCCGGTGCTGGCCTGGGCGCTGATGGCCGTGGGTTATGGAATGTGGCTGACGGCGCGTCAGTGGCTTTGAGCCCTTTGTGAGGTAGAAGCAAACCTCGGCCGTCTCCCCCGGCCTGCTGTGCCCGATCAACGCAGCAATCGCGCGCAGCAGGCCGGGGGATATTTCTGAAGGGTGCCTATAGCTGGTTCTCAGCGCCGCGCGCCGGCAATGCAACACGATTTCGCCCTCAGCATTTCATCCTGTGAAACAGTGGATTGCCGATTCTGGTCATTCCCCAATCCGGCGGTCAGGCCCACTATCGGTTTCACCAGCGCGCCCCTCCATTGCGGCACCGCCGCTCCGCGCTGAGTCGATCCACTAGCAGGAGCCACCCCCATGACCGCCATCACGCTCTATCACTTCCCGCTGTCCGGCCACTCCCACCGCGCCGAGCTGATGTTGTCGCTGCTGGGACTTGCGCCGGCCATTCAATTCGTTGACTTGGCCAAGGACGAGCAGACGAAGCCGGAATTCCTCGCCATCAACGCCTTCGGCCAAGTGCCGGTGATCGACGACAACGGGGTCATCGTCGCTGATTCAACCGCGATCCTGGTGTACCTGGCGAAGAAGTACGACCCGTCGGGCCGTTGGTTGCCAAATGATCCCGAGGGCGCCGCGCAAGTCCAGCGCTGGTTGTCTGCCGCCTCCGGCGCCATTTATCTGGGCCCGGCGCGGGCACGTCTGATCACCGTGTTCGGTGCCGGTTTCGATCCCCAGGATACGATCCAGCGTGCCCACGAAACGCTGCGGGTCATCGATCAGCACCTCAGCGGTCGTGAATTTCTTGCCGCCGATCACGCCACCATCGCCGACGTCGCCGCCTACAGCTACATCGCCCACGCACCTGAAGGCAACGTCTCGCTGGATGAATACGGCAACGTGCAGGCATGGCTGGCGCGTATCGAGAACCTGCCGGGCTTCACACCAATGCCACGCACGGCAGCAGGCCTGGTCAAGTAATTCTCAGTAAGTTCGCAGAGATTCCAGGGAGTTCGCGCCATGAACGAGATTCGCGCTGAAATACCATCGCCATGGCATTCCGGCGAGCGCGCGCTGCAGGCCAACGTCGGCGTTGCAGAGCGCATGGAAACCTTGGGCAAGCGCGTGATTCGTGACTACATGCCCGATCAGCACCGCGAGTTCTACGAGCACCTGCCGTACCTGATTCTCGGTGCCGTCGACAGTGAAGGCTGGCCGTGGGCGACCCTGCTGGATGCCCAACCGGGGTTTATCCAGTCCCCCGACGCCAGGCGTCTGGACATCAACCGACGCCCCGATGCTGAAGACCCGGTCGGCGCCGGGTTTGCGCCGGGCGCCGCGGTGGGCATGCTTGGCATCGACCTGCACACCCGCCGTCGCAATCGCCTCAACGGCCACATCAGCGAACTGTGGGAGAACGGCTTTTCCGTGAGCGTCGAACACGCGTTCGGCAATTGCCCGCAGTACATTCAGCTGCGGGCGTTGAAACCGCTGCCGTCGCCGACGCAACGGCCGGCCGCGCAACGCTTGTCTGCACTGGATGACGCCGCGATCGCCACCATCCGTGGCGCCGACACGTTCTTCGTCGCCAGCTATGTCGACCTTGAGGGCGCGCAGCCCCACCGTTCGGTGGACGTGTCCCACCGTGGCGGCCAGCCCGGGTTCGTGCGGGTGGAGGGCGATGTGCTGACCATTCCGGATTTCGCCGGCAATCTCTTTTTCAATACGCTGGGCAATTTCCAGCTCAATCCCAGAGCGGGTCTGTTGTTCGTTGATTTCCAGACCGGCGAGCTGTTGCAGGTGGCGGGCACGGTCACGCTGATCCTCGACGGGCCGGAAATCGCGGCGTTTCAGGGCGCCGAGCGGCTCTGGCAGGTGCGTGTGGAACAGGTGGTGCGTCGGCCGGCGGCGTTGCGCTCGCGCTGGGAATTCCAGGGGTGGTCGCCGAACAGCCTGATGACCGGCGACTGGCAGCAGACCGCCGCCCGTTTGCAGGCCGATGCCCTGCTCGATCAATGGCGGCCCATGCGGGTGACGCGGATCGAGGACGAAAGCGCCGGCATTCGTTCGTTCTATTTCGAGCCTGCCGACGGTGCCGGGTTGCCCGCGTTCAAGGCCGGTCAGCACCTGCCGCTGCGCGTGTCGATCCCCCTGTCGCAGCAAAGTCATATGCCGCCGCTGATTCGTACCTACAGCCTGTCCAGCGCGCCGTCCGACGGATTCTTCCGCATCAGCGTCAAGCGCGACGGACAGGCCTCGGTGTACCTGCATGACCAGGTCAAGGTCGGCGATCTGCTCCAGGCGCGTTCTCCCCAAGGCAGTTTCGTGGTGGACCCGCAAGAGCGCCGGCCGTTGGTGCTGCTGGGTGCGGGCATCGGCGTCACGCCCATGCTGTCGATGCTGCGAGAAGTCATCTACGAAGGCAAACGGGTGCGGGGAGGGCGGGCGACCTGGTTCATCCAGAGTGCACGTCGTCTGGCCGACCTGGCGTTTCGCGAAGAAGTGGACACACTCATTGCAAAGGCTGGCGATCAGTTGACCGCGATCCGCGTGCTGAGCCAGCCGGAAACGTCGGCGCGTGTGGGTGAGGATTTCCACCTGACCGGCCGCATCGACCTTGATCTGCTCAAGGCACTGCTGCCATTCAACGATTTTGATTTCTATGTGTGCGGGCCGGCCGCGTTTACCCAGGAAATCTACGACGGCCTGCGCGCCTTGCAGATTCGCGACGAGCGCATCCATGCCGAGACCTTCGGCCCGTCCAGTCTCAAGCGCAGCGGCGATTCCCAGGCGATCGCGGTTGAGCAACCGCCTGCCGCCACCGAAGCGGTGCCGGTGGTGTTCGAACGCTCCGCCAAGGAAGCGCGCTGGCAGCCCACCGGTGGCAGTCTGCTGGAACTGGCCGAGAGCCGCGGGCTGAACCCGGAATTCAGCTGTCGCGGTGGATCCTGTGGCACCTGCAAGACCCGGCTCATCAGTGGCCAGGTGCATTACCCGGTCCCGCCCGCTGAAAGGCCGGCATCGGACCACGTGCTGATCTGCTGCGCAGTCCCGGCTTCAGGGCCGTTGGTGCTCGATCTGTAACCATCCATGTGTGTGCGGGAGAGACGGCGATGAACCCATGGCCAGCGTTCGAGAACGATGAAACCCCGGTGCCGTATCAGGCCACCGAGCAGGAGATTTCCTGGCTGTTGCCGCAGTCACTGGCATCTCTGGCCGGCGAACTGGCGGCGAACCACGAGCCCATCGACAACCCGGCGACCCTGCGGCTGTTCATGTGGGTGCGGTCGGTGTCGGGATTTGACCGGCCGCGATAATGGCAAAGGTGGGGCAAACAGGGCGTTTGCGCCGACAGCGGTTGAAATGAGGCTGCGTCTGGTCGGATGATGGGCGCCGGTTTGCTCACCCTTCGCAGCGGCTCAGCGGCAGCTCATCCCATCGGGATAAGCGCCATGATCCCTGCGGCGCTCGTTGCCCTTCACAAGGACGTCCATCTTGATCACCCGCAGAAGTCTCATTGGCGCGTCGTTGCTGGCCGTGCCTGCGTTGTTCAGTCTTTCCTCACTGGCTGCCGAACGGCGTCCCGAGCCGTCTCCCGACCGTTTTTCCGACCGAGCCATCCAGCAGCAACTGGCCGACCTCGAATCTCGTCACGGCGGCCGGCTGGGTGTCGCCATTCTGGACACGGCCAGCCAGCGCCTGATCAGCCATCGCGGCGATGAACGCTTTGCCCTTTGCAGCACCTTCAAATGCCTGGCCGCCGCCCATGTGCTGGCGCGGGTTGATCGACAGCAGGAAGACCTGTCGCGGCGTATCGTCTATTCCGCCGAGCAACTGGTGGCGTATTCGCCGACCACCGAGCTGCATGTGGGCGGGCAGGGGCTGAGCGTCGGTTCCCTGTGCGAGGCGGCGATGACGCTGAGCGATAACACCGCAGCCAACCTGCTGCTCGACAGCATGGGCGGTCCCGAGGGGTTGACCGCCTGGTTGCGCTCGATCGGTGACACGCGAACCCGCCTGGACCGGCGTGAGCCCGATCTGAATGAAAACCGTCCGCAGGATCTGCGCGACACCACCACGCCCGTCGCCATGTTGCACACGTTGAACACCCTGGTGCTGGGTGACGAACTGACGCTGCCCTCGCGGGATCAGCTGACGGCGTGGCTGGTGAACAATCAGACCGGCGACAAGAAGCTGCGCGCCGGCGTCTCCGGCGGCTGGCGTGTAGGAGACAAGACCGGTTCGGGTTCCAACAACGCCAGCAACGATGTCGCCGTAATCTGGCCCGGCGACAGGCCACCGATTTTGGTGACGGCCTATTACACCGGCTCAAAAGCCAGCGCTGATCAGATCAACGCAGTGATGGCCGACATCGGGCGGCTTGCCGAAGCGGTGTGAGGGCTGGCCTTCCAGGGGAGTGGGGCTGGCCGCAAAATCTCGATACACATTGCCGAGATGAATCGGCCGTGCGGCACGGCCGGTGAGTTCTGCCTGCCCCTGGCGACGGCCCTGCGGCGCCCAACACCGGGCGCAATTGCCACAAAATGCATGCCTACAGGGTGATATGTGGCGCATTGATATTAAATTCCCTTCCGCTAGACAACTTCAGCCTTAGCCAGCAAAACCGGGCACTTCAGTTTTACAAGCTGTAGGAAATGGCTGACAGAAGCCTCCGTTTTTCCGCGCGGTCTCAAGACTGTCATCAAACAGAAATGTTTCCGGTTTTAAATCTGCCTCGGGTCTTCAACTGTGACCACACACACAAAATTCTCTTGTTGAGGTATTGCCGTGATTCTGCTGACTAAAAAACGCCTGTCGCTTCTGATGGCTTCGATGTGCCTGTCGGGTATGGCACACGCCGTTGATGTGACTGGCGCTGGTTCGAGTTTCGTATTCCCGGTTATCTCGCAGTGGTCGCAGGACTACAGCAAAACTGCTGACAATCGCGTCAACTACCAGTCGATCGGCTCGGGCGGCGGTATTGCCCAGATCAAGGCTGCCACCGTTGATTTCGGCGCGTCCGACGCTCCGATGTCCGCTGAAGACCTGAAGGCGGGCGGTCTGGGTCAGTTCCCAAGCGTGATCGGCGGCATCGTACCGGTCGTCAACCTCGAAGGCGTGAAGGCCAACGACGTGAAATTGAGCGGGCAGGTACTGGCCGACATTTTCCAGGGCAAAATCACCAAGTGGAACGATCCCGCGATCGTCAAACTGAACGAAGGCCTGAAACTGCCTGAGACCAACATCACCGTCGTTCACCGTTCGGACGGCTCGGGCACTTCCTTCAACTTCACCAGCTACCTGACCAAAGTCAGCGACGCATGGAAATCCGGTCCAGGCACCGGCTCCGCTGTTCAATGGCCAGTGGGCGTGGGCGGCAAGGGTAACGAAGGTGTGGCGGCTTACGTAAAACAGATCAAGGGCTCGATCGGTTACGTTGAATACTCCTACGCCACCAAGAGCGATATCGCTTTCACCCAACTGCAAAACTCGGCTGGCGAGTTCATCAAGCCTGACGCCAAAGCCTTCGCCGCAGCGGCCGACACTGCCGACTGGGCCAACGCCAAAGACTTCAACCTGATCATGACCAACGCGCCGGGCAAGACGGCATGGCCGATCACCGCGACCACCTGGATCATCATGTACAAGCAACCGAAAAACGCCGAGAAAAGCGCTGCTGCTTTCGACTTCTTCAAATGGTCCCTGGAAAAAGGTCAGAGCGCCGCTGAAAAACTGGAATACGTACCTCTGCCTGCATCGCTGGTCAGCAAGATCGAAGACTACTGGAAAACCGAGTTCACCAAGTAACTCGACGTAATCCGGCTTACCCCTGCCACCGAGCGCTCGATGGCAGGGTTTCCTTGCGAGTGGACCTACCATGACTGATAACACCCAATACATGTCCGCTGTGATTCCGGATGCAATATCCGAGAGCGAAAAACGCGCGGCCCGCGATCACCGACACGACGCCTGGTTTCGGCGCACGATGCTGGGAGCGGCTCTGTTGGTGCTGCTGTTGCTGGCGAGTATCGCCGGCTCGACACTCTGGGGCGGTGCCCTGGCATTCAAAACGTTTGGCTTCGAATTTCTTACCAGTACCGAATGGGACGTGGTCAACGGCAAGTTCGGCGCGTTGGTGCCGATCTACGGCACGTTGGTGACCTCCTTTCTCGCACTGCTGATCGCCGTTCCGGTGAGCTTCGGCATCGCGGTTTTTCTGACTGAAGTCGCACCGCCCTGGCTGCGCATGCCCATCGCTTCGGCTGTGGAGCTGCTGGCGGGTATTCCTTCGATCATCTACGGCATGTGGGGCCTGTTCGTGTTCGGCCCGTTCATGGCCCAGTACATGGCCCCGTGGATCAACGACAACCTCGGCGCGCTGCCGCTGATCGGCCCGGTGTTTCAGGGCCCGCCCTTGGGCATCGGCATGCTCACCGCCGGCATCGTGCTGGCGATCATGATTATCCCGTTCATCACCTCGGTCATGACCGAAGTGTTCCGCAGCGTGCCCATCGCCCTTAAAGAATCGGCCTACGCCCTGGGCGGCACGACCTGGGAAGTGGTCTGGGACATCGTCCTGCCTTACACCCGCTCTGCGGTGGTCGGCGGTGTGTTCCTGGGTCTGGGCCGTGCCCTCGGTGAAACCATGGCGGTGACCTTCGTGTTGGGCAACGCCCACCAGTTCTCGGCATCGCTGATGATGCCGAGCAGCTCGATTGCTTCGGTGATTGCCAACGAGTTCAGCGAGGCCTACACCGACCTGCACCGTTCTGCGCTGATCGCCCTGGGCTTCCTGCTGTTCGTGGTCACCTTCATCGTGCTGGCGATCGCCCGTCTGATGCTCTCTCGTCTGTCGCGCAAGGAGGGTCTATGAGTAAGGCCGATAACGAAAACCTGTACCGCTCCCGGGCGATCAAGAACAAGATCGCGATGGTCCTCAGTTGCGCCGCGACGGCCTTCGGCCTGTTGTGGCTGGTGTGGATTCTGCTGACCACGATCGTCAACGGGTTCGCAGCGCTGAACCTGCGCCTGTTTACCGACATGACCCCGCCACCGGGCTCGTCGGGCGGTCTGGCGAACGCCTTTTACGGCAGCATTCTGATGTCCGGCATCGGCCTGCTGATCGGCACGCCGATTGGTTTGATGGCGGGTATCTGGCTGGCGGAGTTTGCCCGTAATACCAAGCTGGGCAACGCGGTGCGCTTCATCAACGACATTCTGCTGTCGGCGCCGTCGATCGTGCTCGGTCTGTTCGTGTACACCGCGGTGATCCTGCCCCTCAGCGCCGTGACCAACCATCAGGTCGGTTTCTCGGCCATCGCCGGCGCCTTGGCCCTGGCCCTGCTGGTGATTCCTGTAGTGGTGCGAACCACCGACGAAATGCTCCAGCTGCAACCGTCGACCATGCGCGAAGCCGCATTGGCGCTCGGTGTGCCGCAATGGAAGCTGACGCTGCAGATTGTCCTGCGTGCGGCCAAGGCCGGCGTGGTGACCGGCATCCTGCTGGCGCTGGCGCGCATCACCGGCGAAACCGCGCCGTTGCTGTTCACCGCCTTCGGCAACCAGTTCTGGAGCAGTGACCTGCTCAAACCGATCGCAAGCGTGCCTGTGGTGATTTTCCAGTACGCGATGAGTCCGTTCGACGACTGGCATTCCCTGGCCTGGGCCGGCGCTTTGATTATGACCATGTTTGTACTGGTACTGAGCCTCAGTTCCCGTCTTCTCCTTTTGCGCAATAGGGCGTCCTGATGAACAACCTTTCCCTCGCCGACGAAAAAACCAAAATCCAGGTACGCGGTCTCGATTTCTACTACGGCACTCAGCGCTCGCTGAAGTCGGTCGACATGATCATCCCCGAGAAGCGCATCACCGCGATCATCGGCCCGTCCGGCTGCGGCAAGTCCACGCTGCTGCGGGTGTTCAACCGCATTTACTCGATGTACCCGAAACAGGAAGCCAAAGGCGAAGTGATGCTCAACGGGGAGAACATTCTGGCCCCGGGTTACTCGATGAACCGCCTGCGCAGCAACGTCGGCATGGTGTTCCAGAAGCCGGTGCCGTTCCCGATGTCGATCTACGACAACATCGCTTACGCGGTGCGTCACCACGAAAAACTCTCCCGTCGCGAGATGGAAGAGCGCGTCGAGCAGGCCCTGCGTGGCGCGGCGTTGTGGGATGAAGTCAAAGACAAGCTCAAGCAGAGCGCCCAGAGCTTGTCCGGTGGTCAACAACAGCGTCTGTGCATCGCCCGCACCATCGCGTTGCGCCCGCAAGTGCTGCTCCTGGATGAGCCGACTTCGGCCCTCGACCCGATCTCCACCGGTCGCATCGAACAGCTGATCACCGAGCTCAAGGAGCAGTTCACGGTGATCATCGTCACCCACAACATGCAACAGGCCGCGCGCTGCTCGGACTACACCGCGTTCATGTTCATGGGCGAACTGATCGAGCACGGCGACACCGATACCATCTTCACCAAGCCGTCCAAGACCCAGACCGAGGATTACATCACCGGTCGTTTTGGCTGATTGAGGGTATTGCTGGCGCTGCAAAAGGTTTTAGTGGGACCGGCTTTAGCCGGGAAGAGAATGGTGTGAACGCCATCATTTTGTGCTGTCACCGCTGACGCTTTCCCGGCTGAAGCCGGTCCCACTAAGTCACGCGCGCGTCGTAGGACTGGCTTTAGCCGGGAAGGCGTCGGCCGCTACACCGCAGATTTGTGGGTGTTCAAACCGGCCTCTTCCCGGCTAAAGCCGGTCCTACATTCGATCGCTTGTTTGTAGGACCGGCTTCAGCCGGGAACTCGTCGGGCCTCAAGGCGCGGGACTGGAAGCGCCGGCATCCCCCATGAACGCCTCCAGCCGCTTGCGCAACCAACGTTCGGCGGGGTCGGTGTCCATGACGCTGAGCCAGACCATCGACAGCTCAAGATTCGGCGTCACGAACGGCAGCGGCTCGCCACGCAGACCGGTTCGGGCCATGGCCCGGGTCAGGTGGTCCGGCAGGTTGCACAGCAGATCCGTTCCCTCCATCAAGGCCGGCAGCGTGCTGTATTGCGGCACCGACAGTACGGCGGTGCGCTTGCGCCCGATCGCGGCCAGCCACTCATCCGCAAAGCTTGAAATGTTCGCCACGTGGGACACCACGACGTGGGGCCGCGTGCAGTATTCGTCCAGGGTGATTGGCTCAGGCGAAGCGTCGGCGCGCACCACCATCGGCCGCATGATGCGCAGCATTTTTCGCTTGGCGTTGGCCGGCAGTTCACGGGTCAGGCAGACGCCGACGGTGATGTCGCCGGACATGAGCAGCTCCGAGACATTCCAGAAATTGACCTGCTTGATCACCAGCACAATGCCGGGCGCTTCCTCACGGATCGCGCGCAGCATCGGCGGCAGCAGGCTGTACTCGACGTCGTCGGACAGCCCGATGCGGAAGGTCATGTCGCTGCTGGCCGGGTCGAATTCCCGCGTGAGGCTCAGGGCCACGGACATCGCGTCCAGCGCCGGCGACAGGTGACTGATGATCTCGCTGGCCCGCGCCGTGGGTTCCATGCGGTGACCGACGCGAATGAACAAGGGATCGTTGAACAGCGCACGCAGGCGGTTGAGGGCGGCACTGATGGTGGGTTGGCCGAGGAACAGCTTCTCGGCGGCGCGGGTCACGTTACGCTCTTGCATCAAGGTCTCGAACACCACCATCAGGTTGATGTCGGCCTTGCGCAGCTCATTGCGATTCATACATCGTCCCCGTTACCCGACATTAGTCACCCTGCTGTGGAAGGCCTGCGACATAATGGGCAACAGTTTATTGAGCACTGTCGTTCGGCGTCCAGCCTTCCCGGCTAAAGCCAGTCCTGCCGGACTGAAGCGCGCTTAGTGGGACCGGCTTCAGCCGGGAAGAGGCCAGTCCGGGCACCCTCCATTTTGCGGCATGACCACCGACGCCTTCCCGGCTAAAGCCGGGCCTGCTGGGTACGCGCATGCTGTTAGTGGGACCGGCTTCAGCCGGGAAGAGGCCAGTCCGGGCGCCCTCGATTTTGCGGAGTGACCACCGACGCCTTCCCGGCTAAAGCCAGTCCCACTGGGTATGCGCATGCTGTTAGTGGGACCGGCTTCAGCCGGGAAGAGGCCAGTCCGGGCACCCTCCATTTTGCGGAGTGACCACCGACGCCTTCCCGGCTAAAGCCGGTCCCACTGGGTATGCGCATGCTGTTAGTGGGACCGGCTTCAGCCGGGAAGAGGCCAGTCCGGGCGCCCTCGATTTTGCGGAGTGACCACCGACGCCTTCCCGGCTGAAGCCGGGCCCGCTGGGTATGCGCATGCTGTTAGTGGGACCGGCTTCAGCCGGGAAGAGGCCAGTCTGTGCACCCTAGATTTGCAGCGAACCGCCAAGGCCCTCCCTGCCAATGCCAACCAGGGGCCTTTTCGCCATGGGCGTACTCATCCCGATGAACTTCAGCAGAACCCCATGAGTCAGCATTAAAACGCTCACCATGAGGCTCCACATTCCATGCAGATTTCCTTGAAAGGCCAGGTCGCCCTCGTCACTGGCGCCAGTTCCGGACTGGGTGCCGGCGCAGCGAAAGGGCTGGCGGCGTCAGGCGCGGCGGTGGTGGTCAACTACCACTCGCAACCCGAACCGGCGCAGAAGCTTGCGCAAGAAATCATTGATGCCGGGGGCCAGGCCATCGCCATTGGCGCGGACGTGTCCAACGAGCAGGACGTGGAAAAGCTGTTCGCCGAGACCCTCAAGGCGTTTGGCCGGCTGGACATCCTCGTCGCCAATTCCGGGCTGCAGAAAGACGCGGCCATCGCTGACATGACCCTCGAAGACTGGAACACCGTGATCAACGTCAACCTGACGGGTCAGTTCCTCTGCGCGCGCGCCGCGCTGCGACAGTTCGCCAAACAGGACATCCGCTCCGAGGTGTCCCGCGCCCGGGGCAAGATCATCCACATGAGCTCGGTGCATCAAGTCATTCCCTGGGCTGGCCACGTCAACTACGCGGCCTCGAAGGGCGGCGTCGATTTGCTGATGCGCAGCATTGCCCAGGAGGTCGGCGAGCAGCGCATCCGCGTCAACAGCGTCGCGCCCGGCGCCATTCGCACCGCCATCAACACCAAAGCCACCAGCGGCGATGCCGAGAAGAAACTGCTGGAGCTGATCCCCTACGGCCGGGTGGGCGAGGCTGAAGATGTCGCCAATGCCGTCGTCTGGCTGGCGTCGGATGCGTCGGACTATGTGCACGGCACGACGCTGTTCATCGACGGCGGCATGAGCCTCTACCCGGAGTTCCGCAACAATGGCTGAACACACCCCGAACCCCGATGAGCAGGAACCGCAGAACCCGATCGAAAACCACGGCATCATCGGCGACATGCGCAGCGCCGCGCTGGTAGCCGACACCGGCAGCATCGACTTTTGCTGCTGGCCCGATTTCGACAGCCCGAGCATCTTCACCGCGTTGCTGGACACCCCCGACGCGGGCATTTTCCAGCTGGCGCCGATTCTCCCGGACGCCCGCCGGCAGCAACTGTATCTGCCGGAGACCAACGTGCTGATGACGCGCTGGATCGCCAAAGACGCGGTGGTTGAAGTCACCGACGTCATGCCCATTGCGTCGGAAGTCGACAACCTGCCGCGCCTGATCCGCCGTATTCATGTTCGTCACGGCCAGGCCGACGTCCGGATGCTCTGCCGGGTGCGCCACGACTACAGCCGCGCCGACACCACCGCGCAGATGGACGGTGAGGACATTCGTTTTGAGGCCGAAGGCCAGCCTGCCATGCGTCTGGCGGCAACAACGAAATTGACGCTCGAAGCCCAGGCCGCGGTGGCAGAATTCGACATGAAGCAGGGTGATGTCGTGGAATTCATGCTCGGCGCTGCCGACGATCCGCTGGTGAAGGCCACGAACTGCGACTGCGATCTGAAAAACACCGTCAACTACTGGCAGCACTGGAGCCGGCATTCCAACTACCGCGGGCGCTGGCGTGAAGTGGTCAATCGCTCGGCCCTGGCCCTCAAGCTGCTGACCTCGCGCAAGCATGGCGGTATCGTCGCTGCGGCGACCTTCGGTCTGCCGGAAGAACAGGGCGGCGAGCGCAATTGGGACTACCGTTACACCTGGATCCGCGATGCGTCCTTCACCGTCTACGCCTTCATGCGCCTGGGTTATACCGAGGAAGCCAATGCCTTCATGCACTGGGTGCGTGAACGCATGGGCGACTGCTGCGAAGACGCCAACAAGCTCGGTATTCTCTATGCGCTGAACGGCCGCGAAGAACTGCCTGAAGAAGAGCTGGATCACCTCAGCGGCTACGGCGGCGCGTCGCCTGTGCGCATCGGCAACGAGGCCTACAAGCAGACGCAGCTGGACATCTACGGCGAGCTGCTCGACGCGGTGTACCTGGCCAACAAATACGGTGAGGCCATCTCCCACGAGGGCTGGAAGCACGTCACCCGGCTGGTCAACGAGCTGTGCGACACCTGGAGCAGCAAGGACGTCGGGATCTGGGAAATGCGCGGCGCCGATCAGCATTTCCTGCATTCGCGGCTGATGTGCTGGGTCGCCCTGGACCGGGCGCTGCGCCTGTCATTGAAGCGTTCGCTGCCGGCGCCTTTCGAACGCTGGGACAAGGCGCGTCAGGCCATCCATGACGACATCTGGGACAACTTCTGGGATGCCGACCTGGGCCATTTCGTCCAGTACAAGGGCAGCAAAAACCTGGACGCGTCCATGCTGTTGATGCCGCTGGTGCGTTTCGTCGGCGCCAGCGATCCCAAGTGGCTCAAGACCCTGGACGCCATCGAACGCACGCTGGTGCGCGACGGCATGGTGTTCCGCTATCGCAATGACGATGACCACCACGATGGGCTTGAGGGGGAGGAAGGTGCGTTTGTCGCTTGCTCGTTCTGGTACGTCGAGTGCCTGGCCCGCGCCGGGCGGGTGGAGCAGGCGCATCTGGAATTCGAACAGTTGCTGCGTTACGCAAACCCGCTGGGCCTGTATGCCGAGGAGTTCGACGAACACGGCCACCATCTGGGCAACACGCCGCAAGCGCTCAGCCATCTGGCGCTGATCAGTGCGGCGAGTTTTCTGGATCGCAAGCTTGAAGGCAGCCAGACCCTCTGGCAGCCCTGAGTTCTTTAATTTTTTGGGGGAAAAATCGATGGCTCATGCATTTAAGGTGGGCGACCACGTGCGCTGGAATTCCGAAGCCGGGCACATTGTCGGCAAGGTGACCAAGGTGCATACCAGGGAGGTGGAGTTCATGGGCCGTCATCGCCATGCTTCGCCCGACGCGCCGCAGTATGAGGTCAAGAGCGACAAGACCGGGCACTTGGCGATGCATAAAGAGGACGCGCTGGAAAAGGCTTGAGCCTCGTTTCCTCAAGTCCCAAGGCCTCCGGATGCGAAAACGCAGCGATGACCATGATCATCGCTGCGTTTTTTTGTGTGCGTGATCCGCGCCGTTATGGAATCAGGCGCTGTGCCCGCAATGTGTCGAACACATCAAAGAACGCCTGGTCGCTGGCCTGAAAGGCGTTGAAGCCCAGGGCTCGGCTTTTCGACATGTCCGTGACCACCTCAATCGGGCGGCCCAAGTCGGCGTCGGTGTGCCACGGCGAGATCAGGCGAGTGATGTCCGCTTCTTTCAGACCGTGTGCGCGAACCAGTTCGTCCCACGCCGACTGATCGTTGGCCATCTGCTGCTCCAGCGGAGAAACCTGCTCCGGGAACGGGGCAGCGTCCACACCGAAGTACTCGGCGATCTGGCCCCACATCCACTGCCAGCGGAACACGTCGCCGTTGGTGATGTTGAAGGCCTGGTCCGCCGCGGCTGGCGTCGTGGCCGCCCACAGTTGCTGTTTGGCCAGTTGGCGCGCGTCGGTCATGTCGGTGAGGCTGTCCCACTGCACGCGGGAGCCGGGGAACACAAACGGGCGGCCGGTCGCTTTGCAGATCGACGCATACACCGCGAGGGTGGTCGCCATGTTCATCGCATTGCCCACCGCGACGCCGGTCACGGTGTGCGGACGGTGCACGCTCCAGGTGAAGCCGTCGCGTTTGGCGGCGGCAAAGACCTCATCTTCCTGGGCGTAGTAGAAGTTTTCGATGTCGAGCCGACCCTGGGACTCGCGGAACGGTGTCTGCGGCAGGGTGCCTTTGCCGTAGGCTTCGAACGGGCCGAGGTAATGCTTTAGTCCGGTCACCAGCGCGACATGTTTGACGCTCTTTGCCGGGCTCAACGCGTCCAGCACGTTACGCACCATGGCGGCGTTGACGCGGATGTTTTCAGCTTCCGTCGCTTGACGCGACCAGGTGGTGAGGAAGACGTGGGTTGGCTTGAGGTCCGCAAGGGCCTGCTTGACCGATGCCGAATCTTGCAGGTCCGCTGCCACGGGGATCACGCCCGGCGTTTGCGAGGGACTGCGGGAAAGGGCGGCCACCTGCCAACCGTTATCGAGTAACAGTTGGGTGGTTGCGCTGCCGACGATGCCGCTGGCGCCGACGACCAAGGCCGTTTGAGTCATGGGGGTCTCCTGATTGATCGAGTGGAACGGGCTTCATAACCATGCAGCCCTCAGGTTTCAGAACGGCAGCGGCGCAGATAGGTTCACCGCGATTGGCCGGGTGCGACCCCACACCGCGCCTTAATCACCCCACCAGCAGCGCCGCGCCATACATGCCGATGGCAAACACCACGTGCCCGACGACGTTCTGCAACCGTGCCACGTTCGGCTGCGGTGCCTTGTTGCAGGCGACCCCGACACCCATGCCGGGCTGCAGGATGAACCAGCCGGCGCCGACGGTGACCAGCCCGACGATCAGCGCAGGAAGAAAGGTCGGCGCATGGGCCCACTGCACGCCCCAGATGAAAAGCAGCGCAGCGGCGAACAGCACGCCGACGGTGTAATGCATGAACCAGCCAATCGCCAGTTCATTGGAAACGGGAGGGGAATCGCCGATGCCGTTACGGTGCACGAACTGCCCCTTGGGCATCCCGGCAAACCAGCGGCCGACAAGGTGCCAGGGCGGGGTCGGCAAACCCAGCACCGCCTTGAGCAACAACGCCCAGAGATCCAGCAGCGCCGTGCCGCCCATGCCGATGAGAATTGCCAGGTAAATGAATTCGAACATGTCCGTCCCTGCGTGCAGTCAGTGGTCGATGGGCCAGTGATGGCCGGACACGTTAGCAGTTTTGTCAGAGAAAGCGCGTGGGTTGAATGCATGCGGCGCATGAGTGGGACCGGCTTCAGCCGGGAAGAGCCCTGCATGAACACCGCTGGATTGGCGGTGTGACATCCGACGCCTTCCCGGCTAAAGCCGGTCCCACATTAAAATTCGCAGCCAGTCCCACTCGATGTGCGCGATGTATTAGTGGGACGGGCTTTAGCCGGGAAGAGGCCTGCATGAACACCGCTGGATTTGCGGTGTGATACCCGACGCCTTCCCGGCTAAAGCCGGTCCCACATTAAGGTTCGCAGCCAGTCCCACTCAATGTGCGCGATGCATTAGTGGGACCGGCTTCAGCCGGGAAGGGGCCCGCATGGACACCGCTGGATTTGCGGTGTGACACCCGACGCCTTCCCGGCTAAAGGCGGTCCCACTGGGTATGCTCATGCTGTTAGTGGGACCGGCTTCAGCCGGGAAGAGGCCTGCATGAACACCGCTGGATTTGCGGTGTGACACCCGACGCCTTCCCGGCTAAAGCCGGTCCCACATTGAGGTTCGCAGCCAGTCCCACTCAATGTGCGCGATGGATTAGTGGGACCGGCTTCAGCCGGGAAGAGACCCGCATGAACGCCGCTGGATTTGCGGTGTGACACCCGACGCCTTCCCGGCTAAAGCCGGTCCCACATTGAGGTTCGCAGCCAGTCCCACTGACTGCACGCAATGCTTAGTGCTTACCAGCGGTCATTGCCACGACCGTGGTCAAAACCTCTGCGGTAGCCGCCGTCGTAGTAGCCGTGGGGCGGCGGTGGTGCGAAGCGACGATATTCGACCCTCTCACGCACCGGCACATAGACAACCTGCTGGTACTGAGGCTGATAACGCGGCGCATAACGCGGCGCATAACGCGGCTCATAGCGCGGTTGCGGGCGGTAATCCTGATAGCGATCGTGACGGTCGTTGTTCGACTGACTGATTACCGCGGCCAGTACGGCACCCACGGCGGCTCCGGCGATGACAGGCACAATCACGTTGCGTTCGCTGGCGGACGCCGCACCGGCGCTGGCGAGCAGACCGGACAGGATCAGGGCTTGGGTCATCTTGGAAATCATGGTGTCTCCTTTGGCGAAAGAGTGGGTTCGCCATGGACGTATGAAACACCGGATCCGTGTAAGCCCACGTCTAGGATTGGTAAAGGTTGCGTAAACCCGGATCGATCCCCAAATGGCTCATGGCCCAGATTTTGGATTTGGTTTTTACCTCGCTGCGCAGACGTTGATTGCGCCAAGCCACCGAAAACAACGACCGCCGATCAGGTGGCCGCTTCACGCAGGAAACCTCCTGCGCCGCGTGTAATCAACTTGTTACGTAGGTGAGGGTGAGGGGAAATAATGATGGTGACCGACGATCTTGTCCGGTGGAACAGCCACTGGCGGTTAACCGACCACACGGTGTTGTGCAGGGCCTGCAAAGCCGGGCAAAGCGAAGCGGAGAGAGAAGCGACCTTCGTGCATTTGCCCACCTGCGGCTATGCCCGCGAGGCCGCGCATCCCTGGGATGAACTGGACGCCAGTTGCGGAATGCAGACCGCTCACTAAATGGCGCCGTCCGTCACCCTGCAGCCATGGCCTTGAACATCAGGCTTGGCGCCTGACCGGGTACGTCATCGAGCTCCCCGCAGCGTTGCATGCCGATTTTTTCCAACACGCGGATTGATGCAGCGTGGCTCGGCCGCACGTAACCCAGCACCTCCTCCAACTTCAGCGTCGAGAATCCGTAGCTCAAGGCGGCCAGGCCCATCTCCGTGGCAAACCCTTGACCCCACGCCTCAACCGCAAACCGATAGCCCAGATTGACCCGCTGTTCGCCCATAAAATCATGAAGCCCGATGCCGCCGAAGCCGATGATGTGTTCGGGCGACTCCTTGCGCGCGATTGCCCACCAGCCATAATCGTAGGTCTGCCAGTGCTCGATCCAGCGCTCAAGCATGGCTGCTGCCTGTGCGTCGTCGGTCATCGGCCCGGAAGGGTTGAACAGCTGGGTCTGCGGATCGCTGTAGATGGCGAACAGGCGGGCAAGATCATCATGGTTCGGTGCGCGGTAGATCAGATGAGCGCTGCTCATGGGCATGGCGGGTTATCCTTGGAGGTGAGCGCAGCGGATCGCTGCTGTTGACGCTTTGATCTACCAGTCGATTGCGGTTTCGTCCACCCCGTTCAGCGCACGCATTGCGCACCAGGCCCGAACTCGCAGCGCTTCGCCGTTCCGCTAGAATGGCGAGCATCCCGGTGCAGTCCCGGTGGACAATCGCAGCACCCAGGCAAGACGCAAAAGCGAGGCGGCAGTGATCGAGCGGCGAGAATTCAGCGGAGGCATGAAGGTCAAGAACCTTCGCTACGTGGATGAGAACAGGCGAACGCCGTCGGCCCAGACCCGAACCGGTTTCGTGCTGCTCGAGCATTTCTCGTTGCCGGCCTTCACCCAGGCCCTGGACACATTCGTCACCGCCAACCTGCTTCGCCCCGAGCTGTTTACGTCGCGCACATTCGGCTTGCACGAGGGCGAAGTAATCAGTGATCTGGGTCTTGTGATCCGGCCCGATGCGCGGCTCGACCTGTCCGCTCTGAAGAGTCTGGACCTGCTGGTCGTCTGTGGCGGTTTTCGCACCGGGCTCAAAGCCGATGAACAACTGACCCATTTGCTAAGCACCGCCGCCGAGCAGGGTATTACCCTTGCGGGACTGTGGAATGGCGCCTGGTTCCTGGGCGCAGCCGGTCTGCTCGACGGCTACCGGTGTGCAATTCACCCCGAGCACCGCGCCGCCCTGGCGGAGATCTGCAAAGTCAGCGAGGTGACCAGCGAAGCCTTCGTCATCGACCGCGATCGCCTTACTGCCGCAAGCCCCGCCGGTGCCTTCCACATGGCACTGGAATGGATCAAGACGCTGCACGACAAGGCCCTGATCGAAGGCATCGAAGACATTCTGTCTTTCGAGGAATCGCGCTATCGGCGGATCAAGCCGAGCCGGCACATGACGGTCAGCGCGCCACTCAAGGAAGTGGTCAAGTTGATGGACGCCAACCTGGAGGAGCCCCTTGAGCTTGAGCAACTGGCGGAGTACGCCGGGCGCTCGCGGCGGCAGATCGAGCGGCTGTTCCAGGAACAACTCGGCACGACCCCGCAGCGCTATTACCTGGAATTGCGCATCACTGAGGCGCGGCGACTGCTGCAGCACTCCGAGCTGTCCCAGGTGGAGGTGCTGGTGGCCTGCGGGTTCGTCTCGCCGAGTCATTTCAGCAAATGCTACAGCGCGTACTTCGGTTATCGGCCTTCCAAAGAAAAGCGCCTGGTCAAATGAGCGCTGGCTTGATTTGCCCCTCGGCCATCCCAACCCTGTAGGCTTCCCCCAACAGAACAAACGAACCCAAACCGGGGCAGAGACAGCGTGAATGAGTGAAATCAGTACCAAAATCATCACCGTCGAGGGCCATGCCGCCCTGAAGAAGGAGCTCGATTACCTCTGGCGCGAGCACCGCCCTGACATCACGCAAAAAGTGGCGTGGGCCGCTTCCCTGGGGGATCGCAGCGAGAACGCCGATTATCAGTACAACAAGAAGCTGCTGCGCGAGATCGACCGGCGCGTGCGCTATCTGCGCAAGCGTCTCGAAGACATGCGCGTGGTCGCCTATTCGCCGGAGCAGGAAGGCCGGGTGTTCTTCGGCGCGTGGGTCGAAGTCGAGGACGAAGAGGGTGAGAGCAAGCGGTTCCGCATCGTCGGATATGACGAGATCTACGGTCGCATGGACTACATCTCCATCGATTCGCCGATGGCCCGGGCGCTGCTGAAGAAACAAGTCGACGACGAAGTCTCGGTACCGGTTCCGTCTGGCAGCAAGCAGTGGTGGATCACTAAAATCGAGTACTTGAACTAGCCGCGGCTTTGCGATTGCCGGTCTGGCTATCTGGGTAGACGGTGGGCGGCGCATTGCCGCCCACCGTCAAACCCCACCGCTAACCCTCGCGCAGCACTTGCAGCGGACTGGCGTTCAGCGCGCGCCGCGTGCCGAACACGCCCGCGCCGCCGACCAGCAGAGCGCCGATCAGTGGCAGCACCAGCAGCCAGGCGTGGGGGTGCCACTGCAGGTTGAAGGCGTAACGGTACAGGGCAAAGCTCACCAGTTCACAGCCAACCGCCGCCAGCACACCACTCACCGCCCCGAGCAGACCGAACTCGATGCGCCGGGCCTTGATCAACAACGCCCGGCTGGCACCCAGCGCCCGAAGCAGCGCGCCCTGTCGAATCCGCTCATCGAGGGTCGCCTGCAAGCCGGAGAACAACACCGCCATCCCCGCCGCCAGCACGAACAGCAACACGTACTGCACCGCCATCGTCACCTGATCGAGAATGCTGCGCAGTTGCTCCAGCAACGCTTCCACCTGCAGGATCGTCACGGCCGGGAAGGCCCGGGACAACTCGACGATCTGCTGATCATTGCCCGGCGCCAGGTAGAAACTGGTCAGGTACGTGGCCGGCACATCCTTGAGGGTGCCGGGCTGGAAGATCATGAAGAAATTAGGCTGAAAGGTGTCCCAGTTGATGTCGCGCAGGCTGGTGACCTTGACCTCGCGGGTGAGCCCGCCAATCACGAAACCGAGTGTGTCGCCCAGCTTCATGTTCAGGCTGTTGGCCAGTTTGGTTTCCACCGAGACGCCGGGAACCACGCCCTCCGCAGGCGGCTGATCGCTTGCCCACCATTGCCCGCCGGTGATGCTGTTGCCTTCCGGCAGCGTTGCTGCCCACGTCAGGTTGAGGTCGCGCTGGGTGGCGTTTTCGCCACGGGAGTCCTTGGTGACGAACTTGCTCACCGGCTCGCCATTAATGGTCATCAGACGCCCCGGAATCATCGGGTACAGCGGCGCGCTGTGGGTCGACAGGCGGCCCATGCGTTCAGCGAAGTTGTCTTTGTCGTTGGGCAGGATATTCAGCGCGAAGTAATTCGGCGCATCCTTGGGCAGCTGGTTCTGCCAAGTGTCGAGCAACTCGCCACGCAGCAGCGCAATCAGCCCCATGGACAGCAGAATCAGACCGAACGCCAGCGACTGGCCGGCGGCGGCCATGGGATGGCGCAGCAGCTGACCCAGGCCCAGACGCCACGGCAGCGAGGCCCCGGCGAGCAAGCGGCGCAGGCTTTTCAGGGCCAGCAGCAACACGCCGCCGAGTATCAGCGCCGCAATAAGACCGCCGCCGAGCAGGGCGAAGGTCAGCACCAGGTCGAGACTTAAACGCCACATGATCAGGCCCAGCGCGAACAGCGCTGCGCCATAGACCAGCCAGGTGCTGGCCGGGATCGGCAGCATGTCCCGACGCAACACCCTTAGCGGCGGCACGCGACCCAGCGCTGCCAGCGGCGGCAGTGCAAAGCCGGCCAGGGCAACGAGCCCTGTGCCGATACCGGCGACTGCCGGCAGCCAGCCACCCGGCGGCACGGCGGCGGGCAGCAGGCTTTCCAGCAAATGAAACAGGCCCAGTTGGGCAAACCAGCCGAGCAGGGCGCCCGCTGTGCTGGCCGCAACGCCCAGCATGGCGAGCTGCAGACCGAACAGCGCCAGCGCTTCATTGCGCGACAGGCCCAGGCAACGCAACAGCGCACTGGCATCGAGCCGGCGAGCCGCGAAACGCGCCGCCGACAAGGCCACCGCCACGCCGGCCAGCAGCACCGCGACCAGACTGGCCATGTTCAGATAACGCTCGGCCTTGCCCAGGGCGCCGCCGATCTGTTGATTGCCATCCCGGGCGTCGTCGATTTTCTGGTTTGGCGCCAGCCCGGGTTCAACGGCCTTGCGGTAGGCGGCGAGGTCTTGCGGCGTGCCGCGCCACAGATCCCGATAACTGACGCGGCTGCCGGGCTGCACGACCTTGGTGGCTTCAAGGTCCGCGATGTTGATCATCACCCGAGGCGTCAGGCTGTAGAAGTTGCCGGCGCGGTCGGGCTCGTAGGTCAGCACGCGGGTCAGCTTCAAGGTCTTGGAGCCGACGTCGATGCTGTCGCCGACTTTCAAGTTGAGCGCCACCAGGATCCGCGCTTCCGCCCAGGCTTCACCGGGTTGCGGCTCACCGCCAACGGTTTCGGTTTCGTAGGGGGCAGGGGCGCTTTTCAGCTCACCGCGCAACGGGTACGCCTCATCTACGGCCTTGACGCTGGCCAGCTGGATGCCGTTGTCGGTGGCCACCACGCTGGAGAAAATCACGATCTGCGAGTGATCCAGCTTCAGCGCCTTGCCGGCGTCGATCTGCGCAGGGGTTGCCGGCGCGGAGCCGCCGAGGATCAGGTCGGCACCGAGAAACTCCGTCGCTCTCAGCAGCATGGCGCTGTTGAGGCGTGCGCCGAAATAGCCGATGGCGGTGCTGGCGGCAACCGCCACCACCAGTGCGAAGAACAGCACGCGCAGCTCGCCGGCGCGGGCATCGCGCATGAGCTGGCGCGCCGCGAGGCTGAGCAGGCGTGAAAAAGGCAGGCGTGCCATCAAGGCTCCATTGGGGCGACCAGTCGGCCACCCTCGAGACGGATCAGGCGCCGGCAACGGTGGGCCAGACGCTCATCGTGGGTGACCAGCACCAGGGTGGTGTTGCGTTCCTGGTTCAGTTCGAACAACAGATCACTGATGCGCTCGCCGGTGTGGCTGTCCAGATTGCCGGTGGGCTCATCGGCGAACAGCACGTCCGGGTCGGCGGCAAACGCGCGGGCGATGGCGACCCGTTGCTGCTCGCCGCCCGACAGCTGCCGTGGCGTGTGGGTCAGGCGCTGACCCAGGCCGACGCGCTCCAGCAGATGCCGGGCCTGATCGCGGGCGTCTTTGCGGCCTTCCAGCTCCATCGGCAGCATGACGTTTTCCAGCGCGTTCAGGCTGTCGAGCAACTGGAAGGACTGAAACACAAAGCCCACGTGCTCGGCGCGCACCCGGGCGCGTTGATCTTCGTCCAGCTCGCTGAGGTTACGCCCCGACAGGACGACGGAACCGGCGCTGGGCAGGTCGAGGCCGGCCAGCAGACCGAGGAGGGTGGATTTGCCCGAGCCCGACGCGCCGACGATGGCCAGCGTGTCGCCCTTGTTTAGTTCCAGGGAGAGTTCGTGCAGGATGGTCAAGTCACCTTCGGTGCTTGGGACCACTTTGCTGAGGTTCCGAGCACTGAGAATACTTTCGCTCATGGAGAATCCGATGCGTGCGTGGTTTTTAAGTGCTGGCCTGGGTTTGCTGCTGGTATCACAAGGCGCGATGGCAGGCACGGTGCTGATCGTTGGCGATAGTATCAGCGCGGCTTTCGGCCTGGATACCCGGTTGGGTTGGGTCAGTCTGCTGGAACAGCGTCTGGCGAAGGAAGGCTTCAAGGAAAAAGTGGTCAATGCGTCGGTCAGCGGCGACACCAGTGCAGGGGGCCAGGCGCGGCTGCCGTCGCTGCTTGCCGAGCACAAACCGGATCTGGTGATCCTTGAACTGGGGGGTAATGACGGCCTGCGCGGGCAACCGCCGGCGCAATTGCAACAAAACCTTACCGACATGGTTGAGCAGTCCAAAGCGGCAGGGGCGAAGGTGTTGCTACTGGGCATGAAAATCCCGCCCAACTACGGTGAACGCTACACCACGGCCTTCGCGGCGGTTTACCCGAAAGTCGCCGAAGCCACCGATGTCGCGCTGGTGCCGTTCATGCTGGAGGGTGTGGGTGGCAGACCCGACATGACGCAACAAGACGGCATCCACCCCAATGTGCCGGCTCAGCCGTACTTGCTGGATAACGTCTGGCCCGTGCTTAAGCCACTTCTTTAAATGCAATCGCTGAGGCGTTCAGGATGGACTTCCCTCCTGGTGCCTCATCGGCTCGTGATGCGGTTTTTTTTTACAGCTTTGTCCCACCGTTGTTACAACCAATGCTCTCATCAGCAACGGTGACGCCCAATGTGATGAGCAAGTCATGATCACGCCGGGAACCGCGGGACCGCTTTAGACCACCCAGATGCTTCCAGGCACCAGGAGGCCCACATGAATCCCATTCGCCCCTATCAAGGTCAGCAACCTGCTTTCCACATTCCTGAAAGCGCGCAGCTGCACAGTTCCAATGCCCCAACCTCAACGCGGTCGTCGAACCAAGCCTATCCAGCCGACTTGGCGCCTTCCAGAAACCGTTCCGTAGCGATGCCTTCAAAGGTGAAAGTAGGCGGAGATTCCTTTCTGATAGGAACGCTCAGAAGCCGGCTTGATGCTCAGTCCAGAGCCTATTTGCGTACGGCGCTGAATCCAGACGAAAACACACCTACCACGCAACGTCAGGACGGAATCGTTTCCTATTTGGTGCAGCACGAGACGGACGATAACCAGACGCCCGGACCCGATGTTTTAGCCGTGTCCGTTGACGTGGATCAAAATAAGTACCTTAAATCACTCGTGGCAGCCCGAGTCTCTGATAAAGAAACAGTTCTGGATCTTCGATTTGATAGCAAGCTCGGCCACTTTGCAGAAAAACTGATCTCAGGATTGAGGTCGAAAACCGCGGATAACGTCCAGGCATCAATGCTGAAAAACGGTCCGAAATGGTACTGGGAACTGGAATCCGGGGAAGACCTGACGCTCAAGAAGCTTTCAGCTGAAAACATCGGCACCCTGAGAGGCGAGGTCAATGCTGCAAACCTCAAAGGTTATGAAAAGGCCTTCATCAAAAGCCTGATTGATGAGCCGCTTTATATCACCCACGCAGCGCCATCTGATGCCGACATAAAACGTCCGGACGGTACGGTTTCGTTATTTTCCAGAAGAAAGCTGGAGGAAAGGCAAATAGCATTCAACACTGAAAACACGACGGACCACGATATCGACATGCTTGCCAACGATGATCACGTGTTTTTTTCACTTGAGGCGGGTGATCAACCTCAGAAAGACAGCAGCCGGTTTGGCGACAAATTGATGAGATTCAAGTTTGATCAGCCCAAGATCCTCAGCCATGCGACCCTGCATCTTGTCGACCCATTGACCGCCATACCGCCCTCTGTGGGCTTACGCTTTGACGCCATTGAAGAGCATATGGACGAAGAAGAGGCAGCGGACGCTATCGATAAACTTGAATCGCGCGCCTTTACCCCTGGCGAAGCCACATTTCATGGCCCGCATATGAAAATAGGGCTCGCCTTGTCCATTATTCAAACCTGCAGAAACAGCATGCCGGACGACATGAGTCGCGAGCTACTCGAAGGCGAATCTGTTAACCGCGTAATAAATGGATTGTTCAGGCCTACCGTGATGGTCCCACGGCACTTTTTCGACAAACCGGTCGATGAGTCGGACATTTTAATAAATTAAACGGGACTGTCTGGAGGCAGACCTGGACCATAGGCGTCTTTCTCTGCCGGGCGTCAGACCGCCACTGGTCTTGTGGCGTGGCCCGTGTTCGGCGTGACGTCTGCACCAGCCGTCCATTGTCAGCGGCCCGGTTTGCGCCTATGGTGGGCGAAACCTATACAGGACGCTGACGATGTACAAGAAAGAGCAGTGGCCACTCACGCTTTATTTCGACGGTGACTGCCCGCTTTGCGCGCGGGAGATCAAGCTCTTGCGTGCCCACGCAGAAGCGCCCGCTACGGCTGACGCAACGGCACCTCGACTGCGGTTTGTCGACATGAGCGAAGAGGGCTTTGATGCACAGGCTCTCGGATTCACCCATGAGCAGATGCAGTCTGTGTTGCATGCCCGATTCGACGACGGCACCTGGGTCACCGGACTGGACGCTACCCTCTGGAGCTGGCGCGCCGCCGGGCTTGGGGCTTGGGCTGCACCGCTGTCATGGCGGCCCCTGCGGCCTTTGCTCAACGTCGGTTATCGGCTGTTCTGCCGCTTTCGTCCCCAGTTGGCGTGGTTACCTCATCCGGATGGCAGCCGCCGATGCCGCGACGGCAGCTGTACGGTTTCCAGACCCTCAGACCAAAACCGCTGATTTAAAGGCCTGCAGGCCTTTTCGGGACGGGGGCTTTCGGCTAATGTGGCGCCCCCGCTCTGGAGCCCCCAATGCCGCGCCGTCCTGCCTGGTCCCTTTATGCCTATCAATTGATCGAGCCTGACGAACAGCTCGACCTGTTCGCGTGCCAGGAAATCCTCGTGCATCTGGTCGCTCGCCAGCTCGAACTGGCAGGTTCTGCCGACCGCACCTTGTGTGGCACTTTGTTGCCCGCCCAGCCGCGCTGGTCGGAAGTGCAGCAGACGGTTTATCAGGACGAGCGGCTGTGCCCCCTGTGCCGGGCGATCATCGACGCCCAACGGCGCGGCTGGCACCCGATCTGGCCGGAACTGGAAGCCGGCGTATAAGGGCGCGCGAGCACTCCCCGAACGCGAAGGCGTGCGTGTACAATCGCGCACAATCAAGCCTTCCGTTTACCAAGGATTCTCCGGATGTTGTCGCGCATTCCAGCTTTCGCCCGCTGTCTGTCGCTCGCTGCGCTGTGCGCGGCCGGCCCCGTCTCCGCCCTGGAGTTTCCGTTGCCGCCGCCCGGTGAGGACATCATCGGCCAGGTGCAAACCGTTACCGCCAAGTACGAAGACACCTTCGCCGACCTAGCCACCCGTTACGACCTGGGCTACCTGGAGATGATCGCCGCCAACCCGGGCGTCGATGCCTGGCTGCCGGGCGCAGGCACACAAGTGGTATTGCCAACGCGTTTCATCCTGCCGCCGGGTCCGCGCGAAGGCATCGTCATCAATCTGGCCGAGTACCGTTTGTACTACTACCCGAAAGGCCGGAACGTGGTGTACACCTTCCCGCTGGGTATCGGTCGCGAGGGCTGGGGTTCGCCGGTTTCCACCACCAAGGTCACCGCCAAAACCCCTAACCCGACCTGGACGCCGCCGGCCTCGGTGAAGGCTGAGCACGCCGCCGACGGCGACATCCTGCCCAATGTTGTACCGGCCGGGCCGGACAATCCGCTGGGACCGTTCAAATTCGGCCTCGGCCTGCCGGGCTACCTGATCCACGGTTCGAACAAGAAGTTCGGCATCGGCATGCGCACCAGCCACGGCTGCTTCCGCATGTACAACAACAACGTGCTGGAAATGGCGGACATGGTCCCGGTGGGCACCACCGTGCGCATCATGAGCGAGCCCTACAAGTTCGGCGTCAGCGGCGGCAAGGTCTACCTGGAAGCGCACACGCCGCTGGACGAAAGCGGCAAGCCTTCGGTGGTCGACAAGCACACCGCCGTGATCAATGCACTGCTCAAGCGTGAAGACCTGGCCAACAGCCTGCGGATCAACTGGGATGAAGTGCGCGACGTGGTCGCTGCCGAAGACGGCATGCCGGTCGAGATCGCCGTGCCGACAACGCCGGCGCCCGTTGTGGGCGGCGCGCCGATGACGCTGCAATAACACTCGCGCTGCAAACCAGAGCGGTGCTGATGCCCGTCCGTCCTGCGCCGAATGCGCAGGGGGCGGGTTTTTTATTGGCCACCAAATGCCTCGTCAAGAGACGCCAGCGGCAAATGCCGGGCAATAAAAAAAGCCGACCCGGTAACGGGTCGGCTTTTTAATAATCCCGAGGGATTATTACTTACGGCTAGCCTTGTCCAACATACGCAGAGCGCGTTCGTTGGCTTCGTCAGCAGTTTGCTGAGCTTTTTGAGCTGCAGCCATAGCTTCGTCAGCCTTGCGATAGGCTTCATCGGCACGGGCTTGCGAACGAGCGGCTGCGTCTTCAGTTGCAGTCAGACGAGCTTCGGTTTCTTTGGATGCGCTGCTGCAACCGGTAGCCAGAACTGCGGCCAGGGCCAGAGCAGAGAATTTCAGAACGTTGTTCATCGTGTTCCCCTTAAAGGACTTCTATCAAATTAGTCATCTCTCGAGAGTGAGAAAACGACCGGCGTACATCTTACTCATTGTTTGTAGTAAGTAAACGGACCGCGCGCAAGATGTGCATAAAATTCTTGGGCTTGAACGGGTTCCGTGCCACTCCTCACGCCTTTTCTTCGTAGACAAAAACCTCCACCCGAAAGCGTCTGTCAGGCGACCCCCGGTCCACGCAATTTCGCAGTGCCGGCAATCTCTTTAGCCGAGTGGATTATCGTGACAGGCGCACCATTTCAGGGAGGTCTGGACGACCTTCAAGTGACTTGAATCCGGGCGTTCCGTCTCAATGGACATTCGCCGGCGATAACAGGTTCCATGGTCACGCAGTCAGATGTGCGGCAGCGCAATTAACAGTTGATTCACTTGAGCGCGCTTGCTCAGGGCGCCTACTATTTGCCTGTGCTCAAATTGTTTGAGAACAGCGATGCTCTTCGCGGTGTCCAAACCGCACAGGGTGGCGCAGTCCGCTCTATTGCAGAGGGCGCTATTGCGCAAGCCAATAGTAGTCATACTGCCTGTAGAGGTTCCTTCGCCGGGAAAATGTCGATAAGGTAAGGGTCCAATTCCAAGACCCGCGAGGAGTAGTGATGAGCGAGGCGTTGTCCATCCACCATGACGAGACCGGTCACCAGTTCGAAGTCAATATCGACGGCTACCGTGCCTATCTGACGTACATGGACCTGGGTAAAGAGACCCTGGATATCTACCGTACGTTCGTGCCCAACGAACTGCGCGGGCGGGGGATAGCGGCGGCCTTGACCAAGGTGGCCCTCGACTACGCCGACCGGATCGGCTACACCGTGATTCCGTCGTGTTCCTACGTGGAGCGCTACATGGAGCGCAACCAGCGGCAGGCTGCCAAGATCTGACCGAAGCGCTTCACACAGTAAAACGCCGAGCATGTGCTCGGCGTTGTCGTTTCTGCGGGCCGGTCAGTCGCGTGTGCGCTTGGGCAGTACGTCCTTGAGCTTGGCGTGCATGCTGCGCAGGGTTTTTTCGGTGCTATCCCAATCGATGCAGGCATCGGTAATCGACACGCCGTATTGCAGGTCGGCGAGGTCTTTGGGAATCGCCTGGCAGCCCCAGTTCAGATGGCTCTCGACCATCAGGCCGATGATCGACTGGTTGCCTTCGAGAATCTGGTTTGCAACGTTCTCCATCACCAAAGGCTGCAGCGCCGGGTCCTTGTTGGAGTTGGCGTGGCTGCAATCAACCATGATATTCGGTTTGATCTTCGCCTTGTTCAGCGCCTGTTCGCACAGGGCGACGCTGACCGAATCGTAGTTGGGCTTGCCGTTGCCGCCGCGCAATACCACGTGACCGTAGGCGTTGCCTTTGGTGGTGACGATGGACACGCCGCCTTCCTGATTGATACCAAGGAAGCGATGGGGGCTGGACACCGATTGCAGGGCGTTGATGGCCACAGTCAAACCGCCGTCGGTGCCATTCTTGAAGCCGACTGCCGAGGACAGACCCGAGGCCATTTCCCGGTGAGTCTGGGATTCAGTGGTGCGCGCGCCGATGGCCGACCAGCTGATCAGGTCCTGCAGGTACTGGGGCGAGATCGGGTCGAGCGCTTCGGTTGCGGTCGGCAGGCCTTTTTCGGCCAGGTCGCGCAGCAATTGACGGCCGATGTGCAAGCCATCCTGGATCTTGAAGGAGTCGTCCAGGTACGGATCGTTGATCAGGCCTTTCCAGCCGACGGTGGTGCGTGGCTTCTCGAAATAGACGCGCATGACCAGGTACAAGGTGTCGGACACCTCGGCGGCCAGTGCTTTCAGGCGATCGGCGTATTCGTGGGCGGCCTTGAGGTCGTGGATCGAGCAGGGCCCGATCACGATGAACAGGCGGTGATCCTTGCCATCGAGGATATTGCGGATGACTTCGCGGCCCTGGCTGACAGTGGCCTGTGCGGCGGCAGTCAGCGGGATTTCGCGTTTCAGCTGATCCGGGGTGATCAGTGTCTCGTTGGAGGCAACGTTGAGGTCGTCAATCGGTAAATCAGCCATCGTGTTACTCATCAGGTCACGGATGCTGGCCGCCAGCGTCCCCGTGCGGCGGAGCCGAGCATGATTGAGCGCAACGGGGGAGCCGAACCTTAGCGCGTTAGCCGGTGGTTCGACAATGGGTAAACGTGGCTTTCGTCCAACGGTTGCGGCATTGTCTGACCTGTTTCAGGCTGCGGAACCGCACGATGGATCATCCCGGCTAACGCCGGTCCCACTGATAGACCGCGATTCCCGGCTGAAGCCGGTCCTACGAAAGCAGGCGCCGGATATTCAATCAACCGAACATCATTCAGAGGAGAAGCGCGTGGATCAATTGCAACTGACGGACTTCGACCTCGACCAGCAACTTCTCAACCTGCCCGGCGTCTCACTGCTGATTTTCACCAGCCTGGGCTGCTCCAGTTGCCGCTGGGCCCGGCACCATTTACCCGAGCAATCCTTGCCCCTGGATCGCCTGTGCTGGATTGATGCCGAAGAGAACGGCGGCGCGGTGGAGCGCTATGGCGTGTTTCATCTGCCGACGATGTTTGTGGTGCGTGACGGTGCCTTCTTCGGGCCCCTTCGGACGCAGATGTCCGCCGAAGCCATTGTCACGGGCCTGGCCCAGGCGCTGGCAACGCCACCAGACGAATTACCCTGAAGCGGAGTTTCCATGAGCGAAGACGCAGCGAGCAAAAGCGCGATCAAACCCCGGATCGGCATCATCGGCACCGGTGCGATCGGCGGTTTCTACGGCGTGATGCTGGCCCGGGGCGGTTTTGATGTGCACTTTCTGCTGCGCAGCGAATTCGATGCCGTCGCCCGCAATGGCCTGCACGTCGACAGTCAGGTGCATGGCCCGTTGGTGCTGGAAAACGTCCAGGCCTACGCCTCAGCTTCCGACATGCCGCCCTGCGACTGGTTGCTGATCGGCGCCAAGACCACCGGTAATGGCGGGGTGGCCTCCGCCATCGTTCAGGCCGCGGCGCCGGACGCCAAGGTTTTGCTGCTGCAAAACGGCTTGGGTGTCGAGCAAGAGCTGCGCGCAGCCTTGCCTGATTCCCTGCATCTATTGGGCGGCCTGTGTTTCGTCTGCGTTCATCGCACAGGGGCGGGGCAGATCACCCATCAGGCCTTCGGTGCCGTGAATATCGGCTACCACAGCGGGCCGGCCGATACGGCAACGCGCGGGCACTGGGTCGAGCAGGGCGCTTCGCTGTTTCACCAGGCGGGCATCGACTCTGTGGCCATGGACAACCTCGACAAGGCGCGCTGGCAAAAGCTGGTGTGGAACGTGCCCTATAACGGGCTTTCCGTCCTGCTCAACGCCAGCACCACGCCGCTGATGGCCGACGGCGACAGCCGCGCGCTGATCCAGGGGCTGATGGCGGAAGTGGTGCAGGGCGCCGAAGCGTGCGGGCACGTGCTGCCGGAGGGCTACGCCGAGCAATTGCTCAAGGTCACCGGCCAGATGCCGGATTACCGGCCGAGCATGTACCACGACTTCACCGAAAAACGCCCGCTGGAACTCGACGCCATCTACGCCCGGCCCCTCGCGGCTGCGCTTGCCGCCGGCTGCGACATGCCCAAGGTGCGCGCCCTGTATCACGCGCTGGCGTTTATTGATCGCGGCAATCGTTGATGGACATTGCCGTACGCCTGCCCACCTCCCGCTTCAAGGAAAACTGATGAGCACTCAGCTGAACGTTAAAACCCCGGGGAGCAAGCTGGTGCTGGCGATTTCCTCGCGGGCGCTGTTTGATTTGCGCGAAAGTCATGACGTGTATATGGCCAGCGGGGTCGCTGCGTACCGTCAGTACCAGATCGACCACGAGGATGAAATTCTCGAGCCTGGTGATGCGTTCCGTCTGGTGGAAAAACTGCTCAGCCTGAACGCCAGCCTCAACCAGTCCCGGGTGGAAGTGGTGCTGGTCTCGCGCAACAGCGCCGACACCGGCTTGCGCGTGTTCAATTCGATTCAGCATTACGGCCTCGACATTTCCCGCGCGGCGTTCGTCGGCGGGCGCAGTCCGTTTCCGTATCTGGCCGCTTTCGGCAGTCATCTGTTCCTGTCCACCCACGCCGAAGACGTGCGCAGCGCGCTGGACGCCGGCTTCGCCGCCGCGACCATTCTCTCCGGTGGCGCCCGTCGCGCGGCCAGTGCCGAGCTGCGCATCGCGTTCGACGGCGACGCTGTGCTGTTCTCCGATGAGTCCGAGCGCGTGTATCAATCTGGTGGCCTTGAGGCGTTTCAGGCCAACGAGCGCGAGGCGGCGCGACGGCCCTTGCCCGGCGGGCCTTTCAAACCCTTTCTCGCGGCATTGAACGCCTTGCAGCGCGAATTCCCTGAAGAGTCCTGCCCGATTCGCACGGCCCTGGTGACTGCGCGCTCGGCTCCGGCTCACGAACGGGTGATTCGTACGCTGCGCGAGTGGGACATCCGTCTGGATGAGTCGCTGTTCCTCGGCGGCCTGGACAAATCGGCGTTTCTGGAGGCATTCGCTGCCGACGTGTTCTTCGACGATCAGCCCGGCCATTGTGAGCGCGCGCGGGAAGTCGTGGCGACCGGCCATGTGCCCCATGGCATCAGCAACGAGCTAAAACACTGAGGCGTTAGAACGAAAAGTACCCGTTGCCCGTCGGAGTGCGCGGCGCGCTGCTACGCTGATCAAGTCTTCACTTCAAAGGCTGACCGGGGGTCCCATGATCCGCTCGATGCTCTACGCCACGGACCTTGGTGCTTATGCGCCGTATACGCTGCAGCACGCGCTGGTACTCGCGCGGACCTTCGATGCCGAATTGCACGTCGTGCATGTGGTCGAGCCGATGGGCCTGTTCGCCGAGTCCGTGCTGCAGAGTTACCTGGCCGCCGACGTGCTCAAAGAGCTGCACAGCGAGGGCGTCAACACGGTGATCGACGGTATTGAGGCGCGGGTAATGGCCAGTTTTCGTGAAGAACTGGGGGAGGGGCATGAGGACCTTGACCTGATCCGCAGCGTTCGCGTGGTCCAGGGCGATCCATCCAATGTGATACTCGATCAGGCGCGCCTGCTCAGCGTCGACCTGCTGGTGGTGGGCAGTCGCAGCCACGGCGGGGAGGGCGATACGCCGATCGGCCGGACGGCGGCGCGAGTTCTGCAACTGTCCGACGTGCCGGTGTACATGGTGCCAATGCTGCACAGGCGTACACAAACGTGATTGCGTTCCGGGAATGTGCCAAGGGCGCTAAAAGCTGCGTGCCATTGCCGGGTAAAAGTGATAAAAAGTTCTAGCTTTGCCTTCCTGACCAATAATCCAGTTATATACCGTCGCTGATGCCCGTGGCGTCTTCCGGCTTTGAGGGATACATATGAAGCTTCAACAACTGCGCTACATCTGGGAAGTGGCGCACCACGACCTCAACGTTTCAGCGACGGCACAAAGCCTCTACACCTCCCAGCCAGGCATCAGCAAGCAGATCCGCCTGTTGGAAGACGAGTTGGGGGTCGAGGTCTTCGCCCGCAGCGGCAAGCACCTGACCCGCGTCACTCCGGCGGGCGAACGCATCATCACCACCGCCGGCGAGATCCTGCGCAAAGTCGAAAGCATCAAACAGATCGCCCAGGAGTTCTCCAACGAGAAAAAGGGCACGCTGTCCATCGCCACCACCCACACCCAGGCGCGTTACGCGCTGCCGCCGGTGATCAGCAATTTCATCAAGCAGTACCCGGACGTCGCGCTGCACATGCATCAGGGCTCGCCGATGCAGATCGCCGAAATGGCCGCCGACGGCACAGTCGATTTTGCCATCGCCACGGAAGCGCTGGAGCTGTTCGGCGATCTGGTGATGATGCCGTGCTACACCTGGAACCGCTGCGTGGTCGTGCCCCAGGGCCACCCGCTGACCAAGGTGCCGAAGCTGACCCTGGAGATTCTTGCCGAATACCCCATCGTGACGTACGTATTCGGTTTCACCGGCCGTTCCAAGCTCGATGAAGCGTTCAGCCACCGAGGCCTGACGCCGAAAGTGGTGTTCACCGCCGCCGACGCTGACGTCATCAAGACCTACGTGAGATTGGGGTTAGGCGTAGGCATCGTTGCGAAAATGGCCGTCGATCAGAAGCTGGACAGCGATCTGGTGGTGCTCGACGCCAGCGAATTGTTCGAAGCCAGCGTGACCAAGATCGGCTTCCGCCGCGGCACCTTCCTGCGCGGCTTCATGTGCGATTTCATCGAGAAATTCGCCCCGCACCTGACCCGCGACGTCATGGCCAAAGCCATTCAGTGCCACAACAAGCAGGAACTGGAAGAGCTGTTTGCCGGGGTTGAACTGCCGGAGCATTGATAGACGGCGCACGCAAAACCTGTAGGAGTGAGCTTGCTCGCGATGCGTCGGTTCATACGCTGAATGGCGCCTGCCAGACCGTCATCGCGAGCAAGCTCACTCCTACAAGGTTGCGATCTGCTCTCAGGATTTCGCGATCATATTCCCGGCATGCAGCCCGCATTCCTTCTGCGTCGCTTCTTCCCACCACCAGCGGCCTTCGCGTTCGTGCTGATTCGGCAGGACAGGGCGTGTGCAGGGCTCGCAGCCGATGCTGATGAAGCCGCGCTGGTGCAGGGCGTTAAACGGCAGTTCGAGCATGCGGATGTAGTTCCACACATCGGCGCTGCTCATCTGGGCCAGCGGGTTGAATTTGTACAGCGTGCGTTCCGGAGTCGAGAACGCGCCGTCGATTTCAACCACGGCCACGTTATTGCGCGTGCTCGGGCTCTGATCACGACGCTGGCCGGTGGCCCAAGAGGTAACGCCGGACAGCTTGCGGCGCAACGGCTCGATCTTGCGGATCCCGCAGCACTCGCCGTGGCCGTCGCGGTAGAAGCTGAACAAGCCCTTTTCCTTGACCATTGGCTCGAGCTTTTCGCGGTCCGGGCTGACGATGTCGATGTCGATTTTGTACTGCTCGCGGACCTGATCAATGAAGCGATAGGTCTCCGGGTGCAGCCGGCCGGTGTCCAGGCTGAACACCTTGACGTTCTTGTTGATTTTCCAGGCCATGTCCACCAGCACAACGTCTTCCGCGCCGCTGAAGGAAATCCACAGGTCGTCGCCAAAGTGCTGGAAGGCGAATTTGAGGATGTCGGACGGGGATTTGTTGGCGAAAGTGGCGGCGATGTCGTCGACGTCGAAAGGGTGGTTCATCTGGGCGGCTTCCTGATCAGGGCTGGCGCTTAGGCGCTCGTAATGGCGCAGATGGTAACAAAAAACGTCGGGCCGTTTGCCTGAAAGCAGCTGCACGGAGACGGACACGTGGCCACGGCCATCGTCTGTAGGAGCCGGCTTGCTGGCGAATGCGTCAGGTCATGCGGTGAGCTATTCAATGACCGACTCCTTTCGCCAGCAAGCCGGCTCCTAGGGATCTACGTGTGCTCACGCCCCAACGGCCACCCCAGACCCATAGATTCGCGTAGGCGCGCGATCCAGCACCAATCCCCAATCGGTTGATCACAACCCCTCAAGCGTCTGCATCAACACCCGAACTTTGGTGAAGGTCTCCTGATATTCCGCTTCCCACTGCGAATCAGCGACGATGCCGCCGCCGCCCCAGCACGCCATCTGGCCGTCTTTTGCCAGTAGGCTGCGGATGGCGATTGAACTGTCCATGCTGCCGCGCACGTCCAGGTACATCAACGAGCCGCAATACAGCGCCCTCCGAGTGGGCTCCAGTTCGTCAATGATCTGCATCGCGCGGATCTTCGGCGCGCCGGTGATCGACCCACCGGGAAAACTGCCGCCAATCAGGTCCAGCGCGTCCTTGCCGTCGGCCAGTTCGCCCGTCACCGCGCTGACCAAATGATGCACGTTGGGATAGCTCTCGAGGCTGAACAACTCCGGCACGCTCACCGAACCGATCCGGCAGGTGCGCCCCAGATCGTTGCGCAGCAGGTCAACGATCATCAGGTTCTCGGCGCGGTCTTTCGGGCTCGAAAGCAGCTCCTGAGCAAACGCGGCGTCCTCATCGGCATCCCGTCCCCGCGGCCGCGTGCCTTTGATCGGCCGTGTCTCGACCTGACGCTGACTGACTTTGACGAACCGCTCCGGCGACAGGCTCAACACCGCATCGCCCGCTGGCAGCGCAAGATACCCGGCGAACGGCGTGGGGCAGGCCACCCGCAGTGCTTGATACGCTGCCCACGGATCACCGAGGTACTGCGCACGAAAGCGCTGGGCGAAATTGACCTGATAACAGTCACCGGCCTGGATGTAGGCGTGAATCCCCTCGATGGCCTGCCGGTACTGCTCGGCATCGATGTCCGGCGCGAAGGGCGCTGTCAGCTTGAACGAGGCGTCCGCTTGCGCCCCCGGTTGCTCGAACAGCGCGATCAGCCGCTGGCGTTCGGCGTGATCAAGGGCGGGGTGAAACACCAGCTGGCTGGTGTGCTCGTGGTGATCGCTGATCAGCGCCCAGGCGTAGAGCCCCAGCCGCGCGGAGGGCAGGTGCAAGTCATCGATGGCCTGATCGGGCAGGGGTTCGAACAGGCGGCCGAAGTCGTACGCCAGATAACCGATCAATCCGCCAGCGAACGGCAGCGCGCAGTGCTCGGGCAGGTCGGCTTCACCGAGGCGGGCCAGTGATTCACGCAGGCGCTGAAGAAAGGCCGGACCGGATTCGTCCGCAACGGGCAGCAGGGCTTCCATCGGCCAGGCGCTGAGCAGATCGAAGCGGCCACGGTCCGCCGTCGGGCGACCGCTGTCCAGCAGCACGGCGCCCGGGGCAACGCGCACGCGGGCGAAGTAACCGCTGGGGTCAGCGTGATAGGGCAGTGGGTGTACGGAACAAGTTGGCATGCGAGGCGTGGATCAGTCAGTGCACGAGGACGGCGATTGTAGTCTTCCCCAAGGTCGAGTCCTAGGGGGCAGTCGCTGGCGGCTCGCCGTGCAAAATTCTCTGGGCATCTTCGGGCGTCAGCGGGTAATCGAAAAAGCGCCGGTAGAAGTCCACCGTCTGTGCCGCCATGTCCACGTCCGTAAACAACGCGGGATGCAACTGCTGCGCCGCCCACGGGACCTGAAGCGCCACTTCGGTGCCGTACCGATCCCACGGGAAAACCCCGGCCGGATTGCGCAGGACGCGTCCGTTGCGCACGGCCTCAAGCTGGTTCAGCAGTTGCGCTTGTGCCGCTTGGTCCAGCCGGCCCGCGTTCGCTGCGAGGATGAGGACATCCGGCTGCCAGGCCAGCAACTGCTCGGCCGACACAATCTGCAGATTGCCCTTTAGCCCCGTCGCGGCATTGCGGCCTCCGGCGAGCTTGATCCAGTCGTTGATCAGCGTGTCGGCGCCATCCACTTTCAGCGGATTGACCGACGCGATGTGCAGCACTTTCGGCCGCTGCTCCGCCGGGATGCCGGCCACTGCGTCATTGACCGATGCCAGTTGCTGATCCAGAAACCCGTTGTAGGCGAGTGCCCGCGTGCGTGGCTCGGCACCACCAAGGGCCTCGGCCGTGTTGAGCATCGAGCGTTTCAGCCCGGCGAGGTCGGTGTAGCCCATTTGCATGACCGGCAGGCCGAGCTGTCGGTAGGCGATGGCCTGACGATCGCCGAGGGCAGTGAACACCAGCTCGACGTGAGCGGCGAGCAAGGTCTCGGCATTGAACGTCGTGCCCTGGATGGCCGTGGCCTGGTTCAGGGCGGGAAGGACCTTGAACATCCATGGTTGGCTTTCAGGATGGTTGACCGTCGCAACGATGCGCGAACCGGCCCCCAGCGTCATCAGCAGCACATGGTGGGCATACCAGGCGTCAGCGATGCGGGCGGGTGCTGCCGGGACGTTGACCTGTTGTCCGCCATCGTCCTGCACCTGCCTCGATTTCAGCGGGCTGGCCTGAATGGTCTGGCCCTCGTCGCCCGGATCAGCGAAGGCGCTGGCACTCAGGCTGACCAGCAGCAAACCGCTCAGCAAACGGCCCATGCCGCCCCGCCGCCTGTTCACAGGTCCACCTGAATCGACGCCTGCACCATGCGCGGCGCTGCCGGGGTGGCGCTGGCTTGCCCGGCACCGGTATAGCCGTTCAGCCCGCCGGGGACGATGTTGGTCCAGTAGCGTTCGTTGGCCAGGTTGGTGACTTCGAGGCGGTAGACCGTGTCGCGCTTCATCAACCGGGTGCTGTAGCTGGCGCCGGCGTCGAAGGTCTTGTAGCTGCCCACCCAGTGATCGTTGTTGTCGTCCGTGGGGCGGGCGCTGGCGTAACGGGCGTTGAGGTTGACGGCGAGGCCCGGCACCTGATCGATGCGGTATTCGGTCAGCAGACTTGCCGTCACCCGCGACAGCCCGACGATCCGGGTGTCTTCCGTGCTGTCGTTGCCGGTGGACAGCAGCTTCGGGTCCAGCCAAGTGATGCCGCCGAACATCTTGAGGTTTTGGCTCAGGTCGCCGTCGGCGAGGAACTCCACCCCGCGATTGCGCTGATCACCCGCCACGGCATAGACGTTATCGGGCTGGGTGTAGGCGAAGGGGCGCTTGATCTGAAATGCCGCCAGCGACAGGTTGACCCCGCGCGCGACCCATTTGCCGCCCAGCTCCCACATGCGGCTGCGGTACGGTGACAGGATCGCCCCGGCGTTGCTGCTGCCAGCCGCGGCGCTGTCGCCCTGTTGCAGGCTGTCGGCGTAGGTCAGGTACAGCGTCAGGTCGTCCACCGGCTTGTACATCAGGCTACTCGCCGTGCTGATGCCCGAGTCCTGCGATGAGGTGTGGACGCCGGCTTGAGAATAGTTGTCGGCGGTCAGGCGACTCTGGCTACCGCTGAGCATCAGGCTCCATTTCGGCGTGAACGTCAGGGTGTCGCCCAGCACGAACGAGCGCTGGCGGGCGTTGGCCGAGTGGTAGCGGTCGGTGAAATCGGGGAAGTCCGGCCCGTCGAAGGCGATCGGGTTGTTCAATGACGCGGTGCCGAGGGTTTTCGTGCCGCCGGCCACGGGGTTGTAGTTGTCCCAGTCAAAACCGGTGACGCCGACGGTCAAATCATGGCGAATGCCGGCGGTGTAGACGCTGCCATTGAGGTTGGCCAGATAGCTGTTGATGGTGAAGCGGCTGGCGGTGGCGCTGGCCACCGAACTGCGGTACGTGCCTGCGTTGTTGATCAGGGTGTTGGTCACTGCGGTGGATTCGCGGTCGGCGATCTGCCGCAGTGCGCCAATGTCGAGTTTCCAGTTGCCGTCGAAGTCGTGCTTGAAATGCGCGCTGGCGGTGTCCGTAGTGTTGTTGTCGCCGGAATAATTTTGCCCGAGATTGCTGCGGGTCGGGTCCGGCGCGTGGGGCAGCGTCACGCCCGAGGCAACGGCGAACTTGCCGGGCAGGCCCTTGGACAGGTAGTTGTAGTGGCTGAAGTTGGTTTCGATGACGCTGTCATCACTGATCTGGAAATCGGTGGCAAGGCTCACCAGCTGCCTGCGCAACGTGCTGCCCGGGGCATAACTGTGGCCTTGTTCGTCGGCCACGTTCAGGCGGTATTTGATCTTGCCGTCCGGGTCGAACGGGCCGCTCAGGTCGGCTGCCTTGAGCCAGGTCAGCCCCGTGCCCACGCCGACGGTCACCCGATTGCGGGTGAAATCGGTCGGGCGTTTCGACAGCAGGTTGAAGGTGCCGGCCGGATTCGCCGGGCCATACAGCGACCCCGACAGCCCGCTCAGCACTTCGACGCCGCCCAGTTGCTCGGCCGGGTAATCGGTGGTCGACACCACGTTGAGGCCGTCGAGCCGGCTGTTCTGCACCACGCTGCCCTGCAGGCCCCGGGTTTGTGGCCGGGCGCCGTCGGCCTGCACGGAGGGCATGTAGCGAATGATGTCCTTGAAGCTTTTCAGCTGCTGGCTGTCGATCAGGTCGGAGGACAGCACGCTGATGGAATAGGGCGTGTCCAGCAGCCTGCGCTCACCCATGGGGCCGAGGGTCGCCGACTTCTCACGCGCCTGATCGGCAATCGACTGGACGGCGCTGATGTCCAGCGGCGCGAGGGTCATTTCTTGCGCCAGGCTGACCTGAGCGAAGCCGCCAAACAACAGCGGCGCGAAGGCCAGGCGCGATGGGAAGGATCGGGTCATGTGAACACTCAGCAAGGAATAAAAAAGCGGTGGCCGTCGGTGTCGATCTGCTCGACGGCGACCTGGTAAAGGCGCGCCATGAGGGCGCTGTCGATGACGTCATGGGGAGCGCCGTCGGCGATGAGTCTGCCTTCGTGCAGGACCAGCACGCGATTGGCCGAAGCGAGAGCGTGTTCAGGGCGATGGGTGCTGGACAGGAGGCTTATGCCTTGGGCGGCGAGGCGCTTGAGCAAGGCCAGCAGGCGCAGCTGGTGGCCGTAGTCGAGACCGGTGACCGGCTCGTCGAGAATGATGATATTGGCGCGCTGGACCATGGCCCGGGCGATCAGCACCAACTGGCGCTCGCCGCCGGATAGCTCGGTGTACGGCCGTTCACTCAAGTGAAGAATGCCCAGGTCGGTCAGGGCCTGCTGGACATAGGTTTGGTCGTCGCGGCTCGGTGCATGGCTCAGGCCCACGTTGGGCAGTCGACCCTGGCCGACGATGTGAGCGACGCTGAACGGAAAGCTCGGCACGTGGCTCTGGGGCACGTAGGCGATCTGCCGGGCGACGGCGCGGCGCTTCATCGAGCCCATCGGCTGGCCGTCGATCAGCACCTCGCCGGCGTGGGGCGTCAGCAGACCCAGCAGCAGCTTCATCAACGTGCTTTTGCCAGCGCCGTTGGCCCCCAGCAGGGCGATGTTGTCGCCGGCTTTTATGTCCAGGCAGACATTGTCGAGGATCAAACGGTCGCCGATCCGATAGCTCAGTTGGCGGGCCTGCAAGCGCTTCATAGCCAGCCCTTGCGCACGCGATGCAGCACCAGCACAAAGGCGATCGCGCCGAACAGTTCGGTGATGATGCCGAGGGGGATTTCTCCCGCCGACACACTGCGAGCGACGCCGTCGGCCGCCAGCAGGAAGATCCCGCCCAGGCAGGCGCTGAGGGGCAGCAAGCGCGTATTGCCGGGGCCGACCAGCAACCGCGCCAGGTGCGGAATCAACAGGCCGATCCAGCCGACCATGCCCGCCAGACTCACGGTGAGCGCGCAGATCAGCGTGGTCAGCACGATCAGGCCGCCACGAATCTGCTCGACCGGCACGCCCAGGCTCAGGGCCTCATCATCACTCAGGGAAAGCGCATCGATGGCGCGGCCGGTCAGGCACAGCAACACGATGGCCACGCCCAGAATAGGGCCGATGATCCATAACGCTTGCACGTCGACGGCGCTGAGGCTGCCGAGCAGCCAATAGACGATGCTCGGCAACTGATCCACCGGATCGGCCATGTATTGGGCAATGGACAGCAAGGAGGTGAAGAGGGCGTTCGCGACAATGCCGCCGAGCACCAGCAGCAGAATCGAGGGGGACTCAAACATATGGGCAATGCCCAGACCGACCGCCACGGCGATCAGTCCGGTCATGCACGCGACCAGCGCAATCGCCAGGGGCGGCAGGTGCCAGATGATCCCCAACGCAGCGCCGAACGCGCAGCCGCTCAGCACCCCCAGCAAACCCGGCGACACCAGCGGATTGCGGAACACGCCCTGATACGCCGCGCCTGAGACGGAAAGCCCGGCGCCCACCAGCACCGCCGCGACGACCCGGGGCAGTCGCGCCTCAATGATCAGGCTGTGCAGCAGGTCGTAGCGCTGCGCCGGCATGTCGCTGAGGCCCAGCAGGGTTGCGATGAACGTGCTGAGTTCGTGGATTGAAATCTCATAGCGGCCCAATAACAGCGCGCAGAGGGCCGTCACGATCAACGCCAACAGGCTGAGCAACAGAGGGGTATACAGCTTGGAAGGGAACATCTGTTGCTCATTGTTTCGGTGTGTAAAAAACTATACAGCGATGGGCGAGGGTTCTCTAGGGACGGGATGCCGCATGGGGTGAATCTTCATCTAGCAGGGAGTAATGGGTGACGAGTTCGGCTCGGGTTTTGCGGAGTGACGCCTGACGCTTTCCCGGCTAAAGCCGGTCCCACAGTCGAGGTCCAGGCAGTCCCACAGTCGGCGTTCCACCCGGTCCCACTGACTGCACGCGGTGTTTAGTGGGACCGGCTTCAGCCGGGAAGAGGCCGGTATGATCGACATCAGATTTGCGGTGTGACGCCTGACGCTTTCCCGGCTAAAGCCGGTCCCACAGTCGAGGTCCAGGCAGTCCCTCAGTCGGCATTTCAGCCAATTCCATTGACTGCACGCGGCATCTAGTAGGACCGGCTTCAGCCGGGAAGAGGCCGGTGTGAACGCCATCAGATTTGCGGTGTAGCGCGTGACGTCTTCCCGGCTAAAACCTGTCCCACAGTCGAGGTCCAGGCAGTCCCTCAGTCGGCGTACCACCCGATTTCACTGCCTGCGCGCGGAATCTAGTGGGACCGGCTTCAGCCGGGAAGGGGCCGGTGTGATCGCCATCAGATTTGCGGTGTGACGCCTGACGTCTTCCCGGCTAAAGCCGGTCCCACAGTTGAGGTCCAGGCAGTCCCTCAGTCGGCGCTCCACCCGGTCCCACTGACTGCACGCGGTGTTTAGTGGGACCGGCTTCAGCCGGGAAGGGGCCGGTGTGATCGCCATCAGATTTGCGGTGAAACGCCTGACGCTTTCCCGGCTAAAGCCGATCCCACAGTCGAGGTCCAGGCAGTCCCACAGTCGGCGTTCCAACCGGTTTCACTGACTGCGCGCGGTATCTAGTGGGACCGGCTTCAGCCGGGAAGGGGCCGGTATGAGCGACATCAGTTTATCGGCGAACACTGATCAACCGACAAACCTCAAACGTGCCCGAACAAGCCCTGGGCAAACTTGACGCGCTCTTCGGGACTCTCCTGAACACCTTCCGCTGCCAGCTCTTCGAGCCGCTTCTCCACCGCCACAGTCCGGTGAGTCAGCCCGCAGTCATTGGCGATCTGAATGTTCAGCCCCGGCCGGGCATTCAGCTCCAGGATCAACGGCCCGCGGTCCTGATCCAGCACCATGTCGACGCCGATATAACCCAGGCCGCACAGCTCGTAGCACTCTGCCGCGAGCTTCATGAAACCGTCCCAATTCGGCAGTTGCACGCCATCCACCGCATTGGTGGTGTCGGGGTGCTTGCTGATGATGTTGTTCAGCCAGGTGCCGCGCAGGGTCAGGCCGGTCGCCAGATCGACGCCAACTCCGATGGCGCCCTGGTGCAGGTTGGCCTTGCCGCCGGACTGCCGGGTGGGCAGGCGCAGCATGGCCATCACCGGGTACCCCATCAGCACGATCACGCGAATGTCCGGAACGCCCTCGTAACTGATGCTCTTGAAGATCTGATCCGGTGTGACCCGGTATTCGATCAGCGCGCGATCACGATGGCCGCCCAGGGAATACAGCCCGGTGAGAATGCTGGAAATCTGATGCTCGATTTCGTCGTGGCTGATGATGCGGCCGGAAATCGTACGGAAGCGCTCTTCGAAACGGTCGGCGATGACCAGAATGCCGTCGCCGCCCGCGCCCTTGGCGGGCTTGACGACGAAGTCGCTGCGACCGCCGATGATCGTCTCGAGCTTGTCGATTTCCTTTTCGGTGGAAATGATCCCGTACAGCTCGGGCACATGAATGCCGGCCGCGATCGCCCGCTCCTTGGTGATGATCTTGTCATCGACGATGGGGTAGAGGCTGCGCTTGTTGTACTTGAGCACGTAGTCGGCGTTACGCCGGTTGATGCCCATGATCCCCTTGGCTTCCAGCGCCTTCCAGGTTTTCCACCAGCCGATCATTTGTGGTTTTCCCGCTCGGCGTCTTCTTTAAGGAAGGCCTTGAAGCGGACCAGTTCGGTCAGCCGATAACCGCGATAACGCCCCATCGCCAGCATGAAGCCCACCAGGATCAACAGGATCGCCGGGAAGGTGAACACGAAGTAGATGAACTCCGGGATGCTCATGATGATGTGCGCCAGAGACGCCGCGAACAGCGTGCCGATGGCGACTTTCATCGCATGGCCGCCGCCGCGTTCTTCCCAGGTGATCGACAGGCGTTCGATGGTCATGGTCAGAATCACCATCGGGAACAGCGCCACCGAAAGCCCGCGCTCAAGGCCCAGCTTGTGGCTGAACAGGCTGATGGCGGCGATCAGTACCACCACGAACGTCAGCACCACCGACAGCCTCGGCAGCATTTGCAGCTTGAGGTGTTCCAGGTACGAGCGCAGGGACAGGCCCAGCGCGGTGATGATGGTAAACAGCACGATGCCGAAGCCCAGCTGGGTCTCGCGGAACGCCAGCGCGATCAGCACCGGGGTGAAGGTCCCGAGCGTCTGCAGGCCCACCAGATTGCGCAGGATCAGGATCACCAGGACGCCGATCGGGATCATTACCATGATCATGAAGGTCTGCTGGGTTTGCAGCGGCAAGCTGTACAGCGAGTATTCGAGGAAATCGGCGTCGGTGCTTTCATCGGTCAGCTTGGCCAGACGAATCGCGTTCATCTCGCTGTTGTTCAGGCTGAAACTCACCGTGGCCTTCTTGCCGCCCTCGACGGAGATCAGATTGTCGTTGCCGATCCACCACAGCAGGCGGTCCTGGGGCAGACCCGCTTCGCCGGTTTCCGGATTGAAATACAGCCATTCCTTGCCATTGAAGCTGCGCAGCCACAGTTCGGGTGACTGCGGCTGGTCGGCCACAAGGCGAATGGTGTGGGCTTTCTCCACCGGCACGTGGGCGATGGACAGCAAGGTTTCGGTGATCCGTGCCTTGTTCTGCACTGACGTATCGCCAGCCAGCAGCAGCTTGACGTTGTCGTCGCTCAGATTGTTGACACGCTTGATGGCTTCGCTGACGAAGGTTTCAACGTCGGCAGAATGCTGCCGGATCGGCGCAAGCAGGGCGTCGGCGGCGATTTTTTCCGGGCCTTCGACGACGATACTGTCGCGGAAGATCGGCCCTTTGATCTTGGCTTTCTCGCCGCTGTAGCGCTTGGTCAACACCAGCCGGTAGTACAGCGTCTGGTTGCCGTTGGCCCGGCGCGCGGACCAGGTGACCTTGCGGTTACCGTCGGCGCGGTTGACGTTCACGCCATAGTTGTTGGAGATAAAGCTTTCATTGAGGCTGATGTAATCGCGCGAAAGGGGCGGCACGTACATCTGCACCTTGACCGTGTCTTTCGGGTTGGCGACGAACTCGACCTTGGCGTCGATGTTCCACAGGTCGTCGGTTTCGTCTTCGGTCACCGGGATGCCGAGCACCAATATCTGATAAGCCGTAATCGCGATGCCCAGCGTGACGAGGGTCGCGATCAGGATCTTCAGATGGAGGGTAAGAGAGCGCATGTCGTTACTCTGCGGTTGGAGCATTGACGCAGGCAGGCTTGCCCGCTGCGTATTTCAGGCTTGGATCGACCAGCGCGTCGAAGTGCTTGAGGGCTTCGGAGCCAATCAAAAGCGGGTATTGGAATGCGCTGCGGTCGGTCAAGTTCACTTCTATGGTGCGCAGCGCCGCGCCCATGCAGACATCCAGGCTGATGACCGGGCGGGCGGTGTATTTCTTGTCGTCATCGGCATCAATGTCGCCCGCGCGGCGCTTGATCTTGCTGACCCGCGCCAGGGGGCGTTCGATGGGGTGTTCGTGGGCGTCGTCGATGGCCAGGTAAAAACGTACCCAGGAGTCGCCATTGCGCTTGAAGCGTTTGATGTCGCGAGCGCTGAGGGAGGCGGTTTTGGCGCCGGTGTCCAGTTTGGCGGCGACCTGCAGGTCGATGTCGGCCAGCTCGGCGTATTCGTTCAGGCCATACACGGTCTTTTCAGCGGCCAGGGCCAGTCCGGGCAGAAAAAGCCCGGAAAGAAAAAGTCCGGGCAGAAAGAAGCCTGGCACGTACAGGGATAAAAGGAAGAGAAGAGGGTGGCGGCTCATAAGTCCAGGCGCGATAAAAAGTGAAAGAGCTGCTTTGACGTCGAAATGGGGATTTGGTTTGACCCAGGGTGCCGCTCCTGCAGAAGCCGCCTGCGCGCGTGGGCGGTCTGAGGCGGCCGGCATTCTAGCATGAAGCTTTTATGGCGCGAGCGAAGGGCGGCGGGGATACGTGCTGTCAGACACTTCGTCAAAATGGGTCGCTATTAGACGATTGTCGACAATCACCCATTTAGCTTTGACGGATCCGGCTTGTTTAGCTAAATTTGCTGGCATTCAGTCAACAGGTGTCAACAATGTTGGATGCCGCAGAAACCCTGCCTGCCCCGTCGGTCGATGCAGAGACGCTATCCGAGAACGTCTTTCGCCGTATACAGGCGGCCATCGTCAAAGGCGACATCGCCCCCGGCAGCAAGATCTCCGAGCCCGAGCTGGCGCGCACCTACGGCATCAGCCGCGGGCCGTTGCGCGAGGCCATTCACCGGCTCGAAGGCCAGCGCCTGTTGGTGCGCGTTCCCCACGTTGGCGCTCGCGTGGTTTCCCTGAGCCATGCCGAGCTGGTTGAGCTGTACGAAATTCGCGAATCCCTGGAAGGGATGGCCTGTCGCCTGGCCGCCGAGCGCATGACCGTCGAAGAAGTCGATGACCTGCGCCGCGTGCTGGAAACTCACGAACGCGACAGCGCCTTTCAGGCCGGCGTCGGCTATTACCAGCAGGAAGGCGACTTCGACTTTCATTACCGGATTATCCAGGGCGCGCGCAACAGCACGCTGACCCAGATGCTCTGCGATGACCTGTATCAACTGGTGCGCATGTACCGCATCCAGTTCTCGACGACGCCCAATCGTCCGCGCCAGGCGTTTGCCGAGCATCACCGGATTCTCGATGCCATCGCCGAGCGTGACGGTGAGCTGGCCGAGCTGTTGATGCGCCGACACATCGCCGCGTCCAAACGCAACATTGAGCAGCGCTTTCAAGCTGCAACTGCCCGAGGTGAACAATGACCACAAGAACCACTCCCGGCCAACGCTTCCGTGACGCTGTCGCCAGCGAACATCCGCTGCAGGTGGTCGGCACGATTAACGCCAACCACGCGCTGCTGGCGCAACGTGCCGGCTTCAAGGCCATTTACCTCTCCGGCGGCGGTGTAGCGGCAGGTTCGCTCGGCGTGCCGGACCTCGGCATTACCGGCCTGGATGACGTGCTCACCGACGTACGCCGCATCACCGACGTCTGCGACCTGCCGCTCCTGGTAGACGTCGACACCGGCTTCGGTGCCTCGGCGTTCAACGTGGCGCGCACCGTTAAGTCGATGATCAAGTTCGGCGCTGCGGCGATGCACATCGAAGACCAGGTTGGCGCCAAGCGTTGCGGTCACCGGCCCGGCAAGGAAATTGTCTCGCAGCAGGAGATGGTCGATCGCATCAAGGCCGCGGTCGATGCGCGAACCGACGACAGTTTCGTGATCATGGCGCGTACCGATGCGCTGGCGGTGGAAGGCCTGGAATCAGCTCTGGATCGCGCCGCCGCGTGCATCGAGGCGGGTGCGGACATGGTCTTCCCGGAAGCAATCACCGAGCTTGAGATGTACAAGCTGTTTGCCTCGCGGGTGAAGGCGCCAATCCTGGCGAACATCACCGAATTCGGCTCGACGCCGCTGTTCACCACCGACGAGCTGAAGTCCGCCGAAGTGGCGCTGGTGCTCTATCCGCTGTCGGCGTTCCGGGCGATGAACAAGGCCGCGGAAAACGTCTACACCGCGATTCGTCGCGACGGCACCCAGAAGAACGTCGTCGACACCATGCAAACCCGGATGGAGTTGTACGAGCGCATCGACTACCACGCGTTCGAGCAGAAGCTCGATGCGCTGTTTGCCCAGAAGAAAGGCTGATCACGGCCCATTGCAGGAGCGCGCTTGCCCGCGAATGCATTCTTCCAGCTGACCTTACAGGTGCTGACACGACGCTTTCGCGGGCAAGCGCGCTCCTACAGATAAAGCATCTCGCGTACTGGAAAGAATTGCCGATTCCCACACAACTACAAGACTGGAGACAGCAATGGCTGAAGCAAAAGTATTGAGCGGCGCAGGCCTGCGAGGCCAGGTGGCCGGGCAGACCGCGTTGTCCACCGTGGGCCAGGCCGGCGCCGGGCTGACCTACCGCGGTTATGACGTGCGTGAACTCGCCGCTGACGCCCGATTCGAAGAAGTCGCGTACCTGCTGTTATACGGTGAACTGCCGACCCAGGCGCAACTCGACGGCTACCTGAAGAAACTCCAGGGCCTGCGTGAGCTGCCCCAGGCGCTGAAAGAAGTGCTCGAGCGCATTCCCGCCGACACCCACCCCATGGACGTCATGCGCACCGGCTGCTCGATGCTCGGCAATCTCGAGCCCGAAGCCAGCTTCGCTCAGCAGCTCGATTCCACCGACCGGCTGCTTGCCGCGTTCCCGGCGATCATGTGCTACTGGTACCGCTTCAGCCACGAAGGCAAGCGCATCGACTGCGTCACCGACGAGGTGTCCATTGCCGGGCATTTCCTGAAACTGCTGCTGGACAAGGCGCCCAGCGAACTGCACCGCAAGGTCATGGACGTGTCGCTGATTCTCTACGCCGAGCACGAATTCAACGCCTCGACCTTCACCGCCAGGGTTTGCGCATCGACCCTGTCCGACCTGTTTTCCTGCATCACGGCGGCCATCGGCACCCTGCGCGGGCCTTTGCACGGCGGCGCCAACGAAGCGGCGATGGAGATGATCCAGAAATTCGCCTCCGCTGAAGAAGCGACGAAGGGCACCCTGGCGATGCTGGAGCGCAAGGACAAGATCATGGGCTTCGGTCACGCGATCTATAAGGACAACGACCCGCGCAACGAGGTGATCAAGGGCTGGTCGAAAAAGCTCGCGGAGGAGGTAGGCGACACGGTGCTGTTCCCGGTCTCCGAAGCCATCGACAAGACCATGTGGGAGCAGAAGAAGCTGTTCCCCAACGCCGACTTCTACCACGCTTCGGCGTACCACTTCATGGGCATCCCGACCAAGCTGTTCACCCCGATCTTCGTCTGCTCGCGCCTGACCGGCTGGGCCTCCCACGTGTTCGAACAGCGCGCCAACAACCGCATCATCCGACCGAGCGCCGAATACATCGGCGTCGAACAGCGCAAATTCGTGCCCATCGAACAGCGCTGATGGGGAAAGGAGAGTTCCACGGGGCTCTCCACCCGTAACTTTTCCGTGATCGAGTCCTGACGATGAACACTGAATACCGCAAATCGCTGCCCGGCACTGCGCTGGATTACTTCGACGCCCAGGCGGCAGTCGATGGGATCAAGCCCGGCGCCTATGCCACGCTGCCGTACACCTCCCGCGTGCTCGCCGAAAACCTGGTGCGCCGTTGCCATCCGACGACGCTGACGGCCTCACTCACGCAGTTGATCGAACGCAAGCGTGATCTCGATTTCCCGTGGTTTCCGGCGCGCGTGGTCTGCCACGACATCCTTGGCCAGACCGCGCTGGTTGACCTCGCCGGCTTGCGCGACGCGATCGCCGACATGGGCGGCGACCCCGCCCAGGTCAATCCGGTGGTGCCGGTGCAGTTGATTGTCGACCACTCGCTGGCCGTTGAATGCGGCGGCTACGACCCGGATGCCTTCAGCAAGAACCGGGCGATTGAAGACCGTCGCAACGAGGATCGCTTCCACTTCATCAACTGGACCAAGCAGGCGTTCAAAAACGTCGAAGTGATCCCGCCGGGCAACGGCATCATGCACCAGATCAATCTGGAGCGAATGTCGCCGGTGATCCAGACGCTGAACGGCGTCGCCTTCCCCGATACCCTGGTTGGCACCGACAGCCACACCCCACACGTGGATGCTCTGGGCGTCATCGCCATCGGCGTCGGCGGCCTGGAAGCCGAGAACGTCATGCTCGGCCGTGCCTCGTGGATGCGCCTGCCGGACATCATCGGCGTCGAACTGTCGGGCCGTCCGCAGCCGGGCATTACCGCCACCGATGTGGTGCTGGCACTCACCGAATACCTGCGTCAGCAAAAGGTCGTCGGCGCGTACCTTGAGTTCTATGGCGAGGGCGCCCGCGCGCTGACCCTCGGCGACCGCGCGACCATTTCAAACATGGCCCCCGAATACGGGGCGACTGCGGCCATGTTCAGCATCGATCAACAGACCATTGACTACCTCAGGCTGACCGGTCGCGAAGACCAGCAAGTGCAGCTGGTTGAAACCTTCGCTCGCCACACCGGGCTCTGGGCCGACAGCCTGGTCACCGCCGAATACGAGCGCGTGCTGCATTTCGACCTGTCCAGCGTGGTGCGCAACATGGCCGGGCCGTCCAACCCCCATGCGCGGGTGGCGACCGCTGATCTCGCGGCCAAAGGCATCGCGGCGGCCTGGGAAGAGACTCCGGGCGAAATGCCGGACGGCGCGGTGATCATCGCTGCCATCACCAGTTGCACCAACACAAGCAACCCGCGCAACGTCATTGCCGCAGGTTTGCTGGCGCGCAACGCCAATCGTCTGGGCCTGACGCGCAAACCCTGGGTCAAGTCTTCCCTGGCGCCGGGCTCGAAAACCGTCGCGCTGTACCTCGACGAAGCGGGTCTGACCACTGAGCTCGAGCAACTGGGTTTCGGCATCGTCGCGTTCGCCTGCACCACCTGCAACGGCATGTCCGGTGCCCTGGACCCCGTCATCCAGCAGGAAATCATCGACCGCGACCTTTACGCCACGGCGGTATTGTCGGGCAACCGCAACTTCGACGGACGCATTCATCCTTACGCCAAGCAGGCCTTTCTCGCCTCGCCACCGCTGGTGGTGGCCTACGCCATCGCCGGAACGATCCGCTTCGATATAGAGAAAGACGTGCTGGGCCTCGGCCCCAATGGCGAAGAGATCCGCTTGAAAGACCTCTGGCCAAGCGACGCCGAGATCGATCAGGTGGTGAAAGCTTCGGTCAAACCGGAGCAGTTCCGCCAGGTGTACATCCCGATGTTCGCCATCCACGAAGACACCGGCCCGAAAGTCGCGCCGCTGTACGACTGGCGCCCGATGAGCACCTACATTCGCCGCCCGCCGTACTGGGAAGGTGCCCTGGCCGGCGAGCGAACCCTGCGCGGCATGCGTCCGCTGGCGGTGCTGCCGGACAACATCACCACCGATCACTTGTCGCCGTCGAACGCGATCATGCTCGACAGCGCGGCCGGCGAATACCTGGAAAAAATGGGCCTGCCGGAAGAGGACTTCAACTCCTACGCCACCCATCGCGGCGATCACCTGACGGCCCAGCGCGCCACGTTCGCCAACCCCAAACTGTTCAATGAAATGGTGGTGGAGAACGGCAAGGTCAAGCAGGGTTCCTACGCCCGCATCGAGCCGGAAGGCCAGGTCACGCGGATGTGGGAGGCCATCGAAACCTACATGGCGCGCAAGCAGCCGCTGATCATCATTGCCGGCGCCGATTACGGCCAGGGTTCGTCCCGGGACTGGGCCGCCAAGGGCGTGCGTCTGGCGGGTGTCGAAGTCATCGTTGCCGAAGGCTTCGAACGCATCCACCGCACCAATCTGGTGGGCATGGGGGTGCTGCCGCTGGAGTTCAAACCGGGCACCAATCGCCTGACCCTGGGTATCGACGGCAGTGAAACCTACGACGTGATCGGCCCGCGCACCCCGGGCGCCACGCTGACGCTGATCATCAAGCGCAAGAATGGCGAACGTGTGGAGGTGCCGGTGACCTGCCGCCTCGACACGGGTGAAGAGGTGCTGATCTACGAGGCCGGCGGCGTATTGCAACGCTTCGCCCAGGACTTCCTCGAATCCTCGGCCGGCGCCTGAGCCGCCGCGCGCGCTATATGACGTGCGCTCTATATAAAAAGGAACAGTTCCATGGCTTCCACGGCACAGATCAAGATTCCCGCGACGTACATGCGTGGCGGCACCAGCAAGGGCGTATTTTTCCTCCGGGACGACTTGCCCGAAGCCGCGCAAACCCCCGGCGCGGCCCGTGACGCCTTGCTGCTGCGGGTGATCGGCAGCCCTGACCCGTACGCCAAGCAGATCGATGGCATGGGCGGCGCGACGTCGAGCACCAGCAAAACAGTGATTTTGTCGAAAAGCGAGAAAGCCGATCACGACGTCGATTACCTGTTCGGCCAGGTGGCCATCGACAAGCCCTTCGTCGACTGGAGCGGCAATTGCGGCAACCTGTCAGCGGCGGTCGGCCCGTTCGCAATCAGCAACGGTCTGGTTGACCCGGGGCGCATTCCGCAGAACGGCGTGGCGGTGGTGCGTATCTGGCAGGCCAACATCGGCAAAACCATCATCGCTCACGTGCCGATGACTGACGGCGCGGTGCAGGAAACCGGCGATTTCGAGCTCGACGGCGTGACCTTTCCGGCGGCCGAAGTGCAGCTGGAGTTCATGGACCCGGCGGCGGACGAGGAGGGCGCAGGCGGCTCGATGTTCCCCACCGGCAATCTGGTGGACGAGCTTGAGGTGCCGGGCGTCGGGACGTTCAAGGCGACGATGATCAATGCCGGCATCCCGACGATCTTCGTCAACGCCCAGGACATCGGCTACACCGGCAGCGAACTGCAGGACGCAATCAACAGCGATCCGAAGGCCTTGAGCATGTTCGAAACGATCCGGGCCCATGGCGCCGTGCGCATGGGGCTGATCGGCACGGTCGAGGAGGCCGCAACGCGTCAGCACACGCCCAAGGTGGCCTTCGTGGCCGCACCCGCCGAGTACCTGTCTTCCAGCGGCAAGCGCGTCACGACGGAGGACACCGATCTGCTGGTGCGCGCCATGTCCATGGGCAAGTTGCACCACGCGATGATGGGCACGGCGGCAGTGGCCATCGGCACAGCGGCGGCGATTCCGGGCACGCTGGTCAACCTGGCAGCGGGCGGCGGCGAACGCAGTGCAGTGCGCTTCGGCCACCCCTCCGGGACCTTACGCGTCGGCGCTGAAGCGGTATTGGTCGACGGCGAATGGCAAGTCAAAAAAGCCATCATGAGCCGCAGCGCGCGGGTCTTGATGGAGGGCTGGGTGCGCGTGCCGGGTGACAGCTTCTGAACGGAGCGCATGGCCTGCTCCGGCCAACTTGCAGCTTGCAGCTTGCAGCTTCAAACTTGCCGCTGCGCAGCTACTTAAACCGCCGCTCGACGCCTTTCTCCACCAGCACCTTCGCCGAGATTTCCTCGACCGAGAAATGCGTGGAGTTGATGTGCGGGATGTTTTCGCGGCGGAACAAGCCCTCGACTTCGCGCACCTCGAACTCGCATTGGGCGTAACTGGCATAGCGGCTGTTGGGTTTGCGCTCGTGGCGGATCGCGGTCAGGCGGTCAGGGTCGATGGTCAGGCCGAACAGCTTGTCCCGATGCAGTTTCAGCGCGGCGGGCAACTGCAGACGCTCCATGTCGTCTTCGGTCAGCGGGTAATTGGCCGCACGGATGCCGAACTGCATGGCCATGTACAGGCAGGTCGGGGTTTTGCCGCAGCGCGACACGCCGACCAGGATGATGTCGGCCTTGTCGTAATAATGGGTCCTGGCGCCGTCGTCGTTGTCCAGAGCAAAGTTCACTGCCTCGATCCGCTCCATGTAGTTGGAGTTGTGCCCGATGGAGTGGGATTTCCCCACCGAGTAGGACGAGTGTGAACTAAGCTCCAGCTCCAGCGGGGCGAGGAAGGTCGAGAAGATATCGATCATGAAGCCGTCGGAGGTCGCGAGAATCTCGCGGATGTCCTGATTGACGATGGTGTCGAAAATGATCGGACGGGCTTCGTCCTTCTCGGCGGCCTTGTTGATTTGCTGCACCATCGCCCGGGCCTTCTCGACACTGTCGATATAGGGCCGCGTGAACTTGTTGAATGTAATATTTTCAAATTGCGCTAGCAGACTCTGGCCAAGGGTTTCGGCGGTGATGCCGGTGCCATCGGAGATGAAAAAAGCGGATCGTTTCATTTGCGCCCCGGGGCCTTAAGCTGAAGACAATTTGTGGATATGATAGGCCGGCTTGCGGGCCATGACTGGCCGCATTCTACCTGTTTTCAATCGCCGCGATTCCCGCACCAAAAGCGTTCCCAACAATAACCGGTTAGTGGAGAGATCACCTTGGTAGAGTACGTAGTTTCCCTCGATAAGCTCGGCAAACATGATGTTGAGCACGTGGGGGGCAAGAACGCATCCCTCGGCGAGATGATCAGCAACCTGGCGGGCGCAGGCGTGTCCGTTCCCGGTGGTTTTGCCACTACCGCTCAGGCCTACCGTGATTTTCTTGAGCAGAGTGGCCTGAACGATCAGATCCATCAGGCCCTCGACGCTCTGGATGTCGACGACGTCAACGAGCTGGCCAGAACCGGCGCGAAGATTCGTCAGTGGATCATGGAGGCTGAATTCCCCGAGAAGCTCAACGCCGAAATCCGTACCGCCTTTGCCGAGCTCTCGGCGGGCAATCCGGACATCGCCGTTGCCGTGCGCTCTTCCGCCACCGCAGAAGACTTGCCCGACGCCTCCTTTGCCGGCCAACAGGAAACCTTCCTGAACATCCGTGGCGTCGAAAACGTGATCCGCGCGGCCAAAGAAGTCTTCGCGTCGCTGTTCAACGACCGCGCCATTTCCTACCGCGTGCATCAGGGTTTCGACCACAAGCTGGTGGCGCTTTCCGCTGGCGTGCAGCGCATGGTGCGTTCTGAAACCGGCACCGCCGGCGTCATGTTCACCCTGGACACCGAATCCGGTTTCCGCGACGTGGTGTTCATCACCGGCGCCTACGGCCTGGGCGAGACCGTCGTGCAGGGCGCGGTCAACCCGGACGAATTCTACGTTCACAAAAACACCCTTGAAGCCGGTCGCCCGGCGATCCTGCGCCGCAACCTCGGCAGCAAGGCGATCAAGATGATCTACGGCGAAGAAGCCAAGGCCGGCAAATCGGTCAAGACCATTGACGTCGACCTGGCTGACCGCGCGCGTTTCTGCCTCAGCGACGAGGAAGTCAGCAACCTGGCACGCCAGGCGATGATCATTGAAAAGCACTACCAGTGCCCGATGGACATCGAGTGGGCCAAAGACGGCGATGACGGCAAGCTGTACATCGTGCAGGCGCGTCCGGAAACCGTAAAAAGCCGCACCTCGTCCAACGTCATGGAACGCTACCTGCTGAAAGAGAAGGGCACCGTTCTGGTGGAAGGCCGCGCCATCGGCCAGCGCATCGGCGCCGGCAAGGTGCGGATCATCAAGGACGTGTCCGAGATGGACAAGGTCCAGCCCGGCGACGTGCTGGTCTCCGACATGACCGACCCGGACTGGGAACCGGTCATGAAACGCGCCAGCGCCATCGTCACCAACCGCGGCGGTCGCACCTGCCACGCCGCGATCATCGCTCGCGAGCTGGGCATTCCGGCGGTAGTGGGTTGCGGCAACGCCACCGAGCTGTTGCAGGAAGGTCAGGGCGTCACCGTGTCCTGCGCCGAGGGCGACACCGGTTACATCTTCGAGGGCGAACTGGGCTTCGACATCAAGCAGAACTCTGTCGATGCCATGCCTGACCTGCCGTTCAAAATCATGATGAACGTCGGCAACCCTGATCGCGCCTTTGATTTTGCTCAGCTGCCCAACGCCGGCATCGGCCTGGCGCGTCTGGAGTTCATCATCAACCGTATGATCGGCGTGCACCCCAAAGCGCTGCTGAACTACGCCAACCTGCCTCAGGACATCAAGGAAAGCGTCGACAAGCGCATCGCCGGCTACGACGATCCGGTCGGTTTCTACGTCGAGAAGCTGGTTGAAGGCATCAGCACCCTGGCGGCGGCGTTCTCGCCCAAGAAAGTCATCGTGCGGCTGTCGGACTTCAAGTCCAACGAATACGCCAACCTGATCGGCGGCAAGCTTTATGAGCCTGAAGAAGAGAACCCGATGCTGGGTTTCCGTGGCGCGTCCCGTTACATCAGCGAAAACTTCCGCGACTGTTTCGAGCTGGAGTGCCGCGCCCTCAAGCGTGTACGCAACGAGATGGGCCTGACCAACGTCGAGATCATGGTGCCCTTTGTCCGCACCCTGGGCGAGGCGAGTCAGGTCATCGACCTGCTCGCCGAAAACGGTCTGGCCCGTGGCGAGAACGGTTTGCGCGTGATCATGATGTGCGAATTGCCGTCCAACGCCCTGATGGCCGATGAATTCCTCGAATTCTTCGACGGATTCTCCATCGGTTCCAACGACCTGACCCAGCTGACTTTGGGCCTGGACCGTGACTCCGGGATCATCGCCCACCTGTTCGACGAGCGTAATCCTGCGGTAAAGAAGCTGCTGTCCTACGCCATTCAGGCCTGTAACAAGGCCGGCAAGTACATCGGCATCTGCGGTCAGGGCCCGTCCGATCACCCGGATCTGGCACGCTGGTTGATGGAGCAGGGCATCGAAAGCGTTTCCCTCAATCCTGATTCGGTACTGGAGACCTGGTTCTTCCTGTCCGAAGAGGACGCTCCAACCTGATGCAGATCGAGTAAGATGCCGGCCCGTTTCCATGGGCCGGTTTCCCGAGAGGGCGGTTTTTAACGAATCCGCCCTTTTTTGTGGGTGATTTTCAGCGCGCTGGCAGCGTCAATCTGCTGTTCCGGCGATATGCCAGCCCCTAATCTTTCAAGAGCGTCCAGCAAAAGCACCATGCAAAGCAGCAGTCATCTCTTCCCCGTGGCCCTGATCAGTGCCGAGCGTCGTGGCGACCTGACCGAGGACGTCTACCGTTTGAAACCCGGCAACAGCCCGGATTTCACTGTCGAAATCGCCGTCACCCGGCTGGGTCGTGTGTCGGCCCCGGATGCCCGAGGCGTGCCGGTGGTCCTGCTGCACGGCAGCTTTTCCAATCGACGGTTCTGGTATTCCCCCAAAGGCATCGGCCTGGGCGCCTATCTGGCCCGTGCCGGGTTCGATGTGTGGATCCCGGAAATGCGCGGGCACGGTTTGTCGGCGCGCAACAGTGAGTACAAGACCAACTGCGTGGCCGATTACGCGCGCTTTGATTTGCCGGCCATCGCTGCGTTCGTGCGCGAGCAGACCGGCGAGGCGCCCCACTGGATCGGCCACTCCCTGGGCGGCACAACCCTCGCCGCGGCATTGGGCGGGCAGTATCTGACGGCGGACGACGCCGCGTCGGTGGCGCTGTTCGGCAGTCAGGTCACCCGCAGCCACTGGCCGCTGAAACTGCCGCCGCTGCAATGGACCGCACGGCTGCTGCTCAAGCGCTTCGAGCACGTTTCGGGCCCGCGTTTCAAGCGCGGCCCGGAAGACGAACCCATGGGCGTCGTTCTGGAAAGCATGCGCTGGCATGGCCTGTTCGGCGGTTTCGGGCACAAGAAGGATGACTGGTGGGCCGGGCTGCAACAGGTCACGGTTCCGCTGCTGTGCGTGGCCGGCGCTGGCGATCATCAGGACCCGGAATGGGCCTGCCGCGAGCTCTTCGAGCGGTTCGGCAGCGACCACAAGGCGTTTCTCGTCCTGGGCCGTGAACACGGCTTCAGCGAAGACTTCGGCCACGTGCCGATGCTGGTCAGCAAAGCTGCGCAAACCCAGGTGTGGCCGCGCGTGGCGGACTGGCTGAACCGCCATGTTCCCGTGGTAAAGGCTGAATCAACGCTGAACATGATGGCAACTCCGTGATTGTCACCGGCGCAGCCATTCCTTGGGCGCCAACTTGGCGATAAGCTGCGCCCATTCCCGACACCGGAGCCGAACGGCAGGTGGCGACTCGTTGGTCAGATTTTTCTCTACGGCATGAGGTGCTATATAAGGATGCAATGCGCGGGAAGCGTCGGTCGTTCAAACAGACCGTCTATTCTCGTAGCCGTCTATCCTAGTGGCTGTCTACCCTCATCACAGAGCTTTCCTGACAGGAGTTACCCATGCATTACATCACCCCGGACTTGTGCGACGCCTACCCTGAGCTGGTTCAGGTCGTAGAACCGATGTTCAGTAACTTTGGTGGCCGTGATTCATTCGGCGGCGAGATCGTCACGCTCAAGTGCTTTGAAGACAATTCACTGGTGCGCGAGCAGGCCGACCAGCCCGGGCAAGGCAAAGTATTGGTGGTGGATGGCGGAGGCTCACTGCGCTGCGCGTTGCTCGGCGACATGATTGCGGAAAAGGCCTCGAAAAATGGTTGGGAGGGCATGGTGATTTTTGGCTGCGTGCGCGACGTCGATGTTCTGGCACAGACCGATCTCGGTGTGCAGGCTTTGGCCAGTCACCCGCTCAAGACCGAGAAGCGCGGGCTGGGAGAACTGAACAAGGTGGTGACCTTCGGTGGTGTGACGTTCAAGCCGGGCGAATTCATCTATGCCGACAACAACGGCATCATCGTATCGCCCAGCGCACTGAAGATGCCGGACTGACCAGCCTTATTATTCTTCACACGGCTACCGATTCACTCAGTAAGGACATGAATGTTCGACGAAACAAACGCGCAGTGGGGGCTGGTTCATGCCCTCGTTCTGGACGGAAAGGGCGGGGCGCGTTCAATCCCCCGAACTGCACTGGAGTGTCTGAAGCTGGAGCCCCACGAAAGTGTGTGGCTCCATTGGGACCGTAGCCATCCGCAGACCCAGACGTGGTTACGCAAGACCAGCGGGCTCAGTGAGTTCGTCTGTGACCTGATGCTGGAAGAGAACACCCGGCCGCGGCTGCTGGCCTTGCCGGACGACGAATTGCTGTTGTTTCTGCGCGGGATCAACCTGAACCCTGGCGCAGAGCCTGAGGACATGGTGTCGGTGCGGATTTTTGCTGCCGCCCAGCGGGTTATCTCCTTGCGCCTTCGTTCCCTGCGGGCAACCGACGAACTGATCGCGTCATTGAATGAAGGCAAGGGCCCGAAAACAGCCTCGGAATTGCTGCTGTATCTGGCTCAGTTTCTCACCGACAAGGTTCAGGCGGTGGTCAGCGAGCTGACGGAACTGGTCGATGACATGGAAGAACGCATAGATGCCGACGAACGGTATCTGCCCGAGCACGGCAACATGGTTCACATCCGCAGGCGTGCGGCGGGGCTGCGCCGATTTCTGGCGCCTCAGCGCGAAATCTACGCCCAGCTGACGCGCAGCAAGATGCCGTGGTTCGTGGAGGACGATGCCGATTACTGGAACGAATTGAACAACAGCCTGACCCGTTATCTCGAAGAGCTGGAATTGACCAAAGAGCGCGTGGGGCTTGCGCTTGAGGCCGAAGACAGGCGTCGCAACGAGCGCATGAACAGGACCATCTATCGGTTTGGGGTCATCACTGGCATCTTCCTGCCGATGAGCTTCCTGACAGGTTTGTTGGGCATTAACGTGGGCGGTATCCCGGGATCGGAAAATCCCTACGGATTTGTGTACGCCTGCCTGTTGATACTGGTCGTCGCGGTGGGGCAAATGTGGTTGTTCAAGCGATTGCGCTGGGTGTGAGTGTAAAAAAACGGAAGGCGCACACGAGTGTCGTGTGACTCCAGCAGAATTGGCTGCGTCTTTCAGTGACATTGCGTGAGGTGCCTATGCACGACCCGTTTGAAGAATCACTGCGCGACATGCTCAACGCTTCGTCCAGCAGCCGGGACGATGATGCCGTTCTGGGCCGAGTGTTGAAGACCGCCAACCGTCAGGTGGGCGCCGGTGATCTGTTCAGTCTTCTGGGTCGTTGCACACAGGCGTTGATGATTGCCGTGAATAATGGCTCCGCTCACGTTTCACCTGTTTCCCGCCGCAAGGCGACCGGTTCCGGTACTACGTTTGCCGGGACTGCTGCACAAGACAAGGCTGACTGAATATGGAATTGGATCTCTGGACGCAGAGCCTGGTTACTGCAATGACTGCGTTGTGGACCAAAGTCGCGAATTTCATTCCGAATCTGTTCGGCGCGCTGGTGGTAGTGCTTCTGGGTTTCGTGGTGGCGAAGCTGCTCGACACCCTGCTTTCCAAGCTGTTGGCCAAACTCGGTCTGGACCGCTTGATGGGCGGCACCGGTTTGACCAAGCTGATCAGCCGCGCGGGCATTCAGGTCCCGATTTCGACGCTGATCGGCAAGATCGTCTACTGGTTTGTGCTGTTGATTTTTCTGGTGTCGGCGGCAGAATCGCTGGGGCTGGAGCGGGTTTCCGCGACGCTGGACATGCTGGCGCTGTACCTGCCGAAGGTTTTCGGCGCCGCGCTGGTGTTGCTGGTCGGGGTCTTGCTGGCGCAGTTGGTCAACGGTATCGTTCGCGGCGCTGCCGAAGGGGTAGGGCTGGATTACTCGGCCGGCCTGGGGCGAATCGCCCAGTGGCTGGTGATCATCATCAGTATTTCGGTGGCGATCAGTCAGCTGGAGGTCAAAACCGACCTGCTGAACCATGTAATTGTTATCGGATTGATTACCGTTGGTCTGGCAGTCGCGCTGGCAATGGGCCTGGGAAGCCGCGAAATCGCGAGCCAGATCCTGGCAGGAATTTATGTACGTGAGTTGTATCAGGTAGGGCAACAAGTGTGTGTGGGTGAGGTCGAAGGGCAGATCGAAGAAATTGGCACGGTGAAGACCACCCTGCTGACCGAGGAAGGCGAGTTGGTATCTTTGTCCAACCGGATCCTCCTCGAGCAGCGAGTGAGCAGCCGTTGAGCCGGCGAATCTGCTAATGTATGCCGCCGCAAAACCCGGGCGATTCCCGGGCGCGGCGGACATCTACCCGACTGTCGGCACGACTTGTTTTGAATAACGTTCAATCGCCCTCTCTGCGCTACGACCCACGCGAGCTCTCCGACGAGGAGCTGGTTGAGCGTTCGCACGCCGAGCTGTTTCACGTAACGCGGGCGTACGAAGAATTGATGCGTCGTTACCAGCGGACACTTTTTAACGTCTGCGCACGGTATCTGGGGAACGATCGCGATGCTGATGATGTCTGTCAGGAAGTGATGCTTAAGGTGTTGTATGGCTTGAAGAACTTCGAGGGTAAATCGAAGTTCAAGACCTGGCTCTACAGCATCACGTACAACGAATGCATCACGCAGTACAGGAAGGAGCGGCGAAAGCGTCGGTTGCTGGACGCTTTGAGTCTTGACCCCCTCGAGGAAGCGTCGGAAGAAAAGACGCCAAAACCAGAAGAAAAGGGCGGGCTTGATCGTTGGCTTGTGCATGTAAACCCGATCGACAGGGAGATTCTGGTGCTACGATTTGTCGCAGAGCTGGAGTTTCAGGAGATCGCAGACATCATGCACATGGGCCTGAGTGCCACGAAAATGCGTTACAAACGGGCACTTGATAAATTACGTGAGAAATTTGCAGGCGTTACCGAAACTTAACTCGGTGCAAATATCTCTAACGAGCAGGCAAGTTCTGATAGACTTGCCGACGAGTTGTCTCTCGCTGAGGGGGACTGCTTTACAATCACCAGATGGGGATTTAACGGATGAAACTGAAAAACACCTTGGGCTTGGCCATTGGTACTATTGTTGCCGCAACTTCGTTCGGCGCTCTGGCACAAGGCCAAGGCGCAGTCGAAATCGAAGGCTTCGCCAAGAAAGAACAGTTCGACAGCGCTCGTAACTTCAAAAACGACGGCAACCTGTTCGGCGGTTCTGTTGGCTACTTCCTGACCGACGACGTTGAATTGCGTCTGGGCTATGACGAAGTGCACAACGTCCGTAGCGACGACGGCAAGAACATCAAGGGCGCGAACACCGCTCTGGACGCTCTGTACCACTTCAACAACCCGGGCGACATGCTGCGTCCGTACGTCTCGGCGGGTTTCTCCGATCAGAGCATCGGTCAGAACGGCAGCGGCGGTCGTAACCGCTCCACCTTCGCCAACATCGGCGGCGGTGCCAAGCTGTACTTCACCGACAACTTCTATGCCCGTGCTGGCGTTGAAGCTCAGTACAACATCGACCAGGGCGACACCGAGTGGGCGCCAAGCGTCGGTATCGGTGTGAACTTCGGCGGCGGTTCGAAGAAAGTTGAAGCTGCACCGGCTCCAGTAGCTGAAGTGTGCTCCGACAGCGACAACGACGGCGTTTGCGACAACGTTGACAAGTGCCCTGACACCCCTGCAAACGTGACTGTCGACGCTAACGGCTGCCCAGCTGTTGCTGAAGTTGTTCGTGTTGAGCTGGACGTTAAATTCGACTTCAACAAGTCGGTTGTGAAGCCAAACAGCTACGGCGACATCAAGAACCTGGCTGACTTCATGAAGCAGTACCCACAGACCACCACCACTGTTGAAGGTCACACTGACTCCGTCGGTCCTGACGCTTACAACCAGAAGCTGTCCGAGCGTCGTGCAAACGCCGTTAAGCAAGTTCTGGTTAACCAGTACGGTGTTGGCGCTAACCGCGTAAACTCGGTTGGCTACGGTGAATCCCGCCCAGTTGCTGATAACGCAACTGACGCTGGCCGCGCTGTAAACCGTCGCGTAGAAGCACAAGTAGAAGCCCAAGCTAAGTAATTAGCCTCGCGTCACGAAAAACCCGGCTTAGGCCGGGTTTTTCTTTGCCTGCGATTTGACCCTCTGCAATCCTCGGTGAGTCGCTGTCTGGCGGACTAAGCCAAGCGACCGGGATGAACGTGGATCCATCCAGCCAAGTGCCCTTGAGCGACTAAGTCCACACTAGTTTTTAAGCAGCAATACCCACAAAACCAGATTGATCAGCAGCGACACCAAGGCAACTGTGCGCCAGACCTTCAGCGGTTCGCGCTCCAGCAGTGGCGTCGTACGGGTGTTCAGCGGGGAAAGTTCGCCCTGTTGAAAGTGCACGAGCCAGTGTTCTGCGGTCTCGAAGCGCTTCAGCGGATCAGCCTGCAAGGCGCGTTGCAGATGCTGTTCCAGCCACTCCGGCACATCGGGTCGGTAACGACTGACCGGCAGCGGCTGGCCGAAACGGCGGCGCTGGAAGGGTTCGATCTCGCCATAGGGATAGTGGCCGGTCAGCAGGAAGTACAGCGTGATGCTGGCCGCATATAGATCAAAGTCAGGGCTGGGTTCTGCGCCTTCGAAGGCTTCAGGGGCCATGAAGCTGGGCGTGCCGGGCACGTCGCCGCTTTGATCCGCTGACAGGCCCGGGCTGTAGGCGAGCCCGAAATCCAGAATGCGCAAACCTCCCGCCTTCTCGATCAACAGATTGTCCGGCTTGATGTCTCGATGAATGATATTGCGCCGGTGCAGCAGACCAACGCCAGCGATCAGTTCCCGGGCCAGACTCAGCCACGGCGACAGCGCCATTGGCCCCTCCTGATCGAAGATTTCAGCCAGGGTCTGGCCTGAATACTCGCGCATCACGTAGTACAGATGCTGGCGCTGGCCGAGGGGGTGCACCTCTGGAACGAAGCGACCCGCGACGCGACGCAGAAACCATTCTTCCAGCAGCAACGCCTCCGCCGCGCCGGCCTCGTCAAGGCGTGAGGGCGGCAGCGTCTTCAATAGCCATGGTTGCTGTTGGCCGTCGCGTACGCGATACATCAGGGACTGCCGCGAGTCGCTCAAACGTGTCTCGACCTGCCAGCCTTCAAACGTCTGGCCTGCCTTGAGAAAGGGTGGGACGGGCCATTGCTGAAGTTGCAGCAGCGTTTCGCCAAGGCTGTCCGAGCCCAACTGATCGACCTGTATGAGCAAGGCGCTTGCGTTATCGGCGCTGCCTGACAGATGCGCAGCGTTGACCAGCGTTCGGACAGCAGTGTCCAGATCTGCCTGTTCGTTGAGAATCGAGGCGATTCGTTGATCGCCCAACGTTGCCCACACACCGTCGCTGACCAGCAGCAAGCGCTCGTCCTGGCGCAGTTCGCCGTCCAGATAATCCATGACCACGTATTGATCCAGACCCAGTGCGCGTTTCAGCACGTGCTGCATGTCCGGCTGTTCCCACACGTGGTCCTGGCTGATTCGCTGGAGCAGGCCTGAGTGCGATCGGTACACGCGGCAGTCGCCGACATGGGCCAGGGTGAAACGACGCCCGCGCAGGACCAGCGCACTGAGTGTGGTCAACAAGCCGTTGGCGAGCAGCCAGCGATTCTGTGCCAGCAGCAGGCGGTCGAGGGCCTGGGCGACGCTCCAGGTTTCCGGCGTCGCGTAGTAGTCCATCGCCAGCGCCTGAAGCGTGGCCCTGGACGCCAGTCCGCCATCGGCACATTGACTGACGCCGTCGGCGAGGGCGAACAGGTGACCCTTGCTGGCGGCCAGCGCCGGAGCTGGGGTGACCACGCGAAGGGCGTCCTGATTCTCGACCCGCGGCCCGGTCGCGCTGAACTCCGCCACGCGCAGTTGCAGGCCGGTAGCAGTGCGCGCGACCGGCGTCAGCGGCTGATTGACGCTCACGGCCTAGACACGGGCGGCGGTGACGGCGGCCGAGCCCCAAGTGGTTCTCCAGCGACGCTTGACGTTCATCAGGCCGAACCAGGCCAGCACGCCAAGAAACGCAAATAGCCACAGGCCCAGTTGGTACTCGCCGGTGTTCTGTTTGATGGCGCCGAGCCCGGCGGCGAGCAGGAATCCACCGATGCCGCCGGCCATGCCGATGAGGCCGGTCATGACGCCGATTTCTTTGCGAAAGCGTTGCGGTACCAGCTGGAACACCGCGCCGTTACCAGCGCCGAGGCCGAGCATCGCCGCGACGAACAGCGCCAGCGCGGCCCAGGAGCTGGGCAGGTTAAAACCGACGGCGGCGATGCAGATCGCCGCGACGGCGTACATGCCGGACAGCGTGCGGATGCCGCCGAAGCGATCGGCGAGGGCGCCGCCCAGTGGTCGCATCATGCTGCCGCCAAAGACGCAGGCGGCGGTGTAGTAACCCGCGGTCACCGGGCTCAGGCCGTATTGGTCGTTGAAATAGCCGGGCAGGGCGCTGGCCAGGCCGATGAAGCCGCCGAAGGTCACGCTGTAGAAGAACATGAACCACCAGCTGTCGCGGTCGCCCAGGGCTTTGAAATAGTCAGCCATGGATTTGGCTTTGGGGCGTTCCGGAGCGTTTTTTGCCATCAGCGAGAACGCGATGAGGGTCAGCAGCAGCGGCGCCACGGCAAAGCCGAACACGTTGTTCCAGCCGAAGCTGGCGGCGAGCACAGGTGCGATCAGTGCCGCGAACACAGTGCCGGAGTTGCCGGCGCCGGCGATGCCCATGGCTTTGCCCTGATGCTGCGGCGGATACCACTGCGAAGCCAGCGGCAGCGCCACGGCGAACGACGCGCCGGCCATGCCGAGAAACACCCCTAGCAGCAGCGCTTGTTCATAACTGTGAATGCCCAACTGCCAGGCGACGAGCAGCGCGGCGATGACGATAACCTGGCCGATGATCCCGGCAGTCTTGGGCGACAACTGGTCGGCGAGCATGCCCATGATGAAGCGCAGCACTGCACCCGCGAGAATCGGCGTCGCCACCATCAGGCCGCGTTGTTGAGTGGTCAGGTGCAGGTCGGCGGCAATCTGCACGGCCATCGGGCCGAGCAGGTACCAGACCATGAAGCTCAGGTCGAAATACAGGAACGCTGCGAACAGTGTCGGTTTATGCCCGGCTTTCCAGAAACTCGTGTTCATCTAACACCTCATCTGCAGGGATTCGTGATCGGTGGAGGTGTTACTCGCACCGCTACGGGTCAGGTCATGCAGGCGAAGCACCAGACCGGCGCTCCACCCGCCTCGACGTGTTCAAGGCAAAAACGAAAAAACGCCGCAGCCCTGTGCGCTTGCGCGAAGGGGTGCGACGTCTTTGTCGTGAGTGGGCAACCGCCGTTGGCTACCTGTGAGGTGTATCTAGCAATACATGGGCCAAACGCGCGCCAGACTCCCGGTTGACTGAATCGGGCAGGCCCTGCGCATTTTTTCGAGCCGGCTTGCTGGCGAATGCAGTGGGTCAGCGGCGCAGTCGTCAGCTGACCCAATATGTTCGTCCGATCCCGGCCCGCAGCAAGCCGGCTCATGCAGTAGGCATGCGTCAAACGAGCAAATGGCGTCGGCCACTCAACCTGTAGGAGCGCGCTTGCCCGCGAAGGCAGAGTGTCAGGCGATGGGTTCGTCACAGGCACACCGCGTTCGCGGGCAAGCGCGCTCATACAGTGGATCTCGGCAAGGCACCCTACCTTCGGGATGACCAAAGCCGGCAGATGCTGGCTTGCTGGCGAAGGCAGTGGGTCAGCGGCGCAGTCGTCAGCTGACCCAATATGTTCGTCCGATCGCGGCCCGCAGCAAGCCGGCTCCTGCAGTGGACTGGCTTCAAACGAGCAAATGGCGTTGGCCACTCAACCTGTAGGAGCGCGCTTGCCCGCGAAGGCAGAGTGTCAGGCGATGGGTTCGTCACAGGCACACCGCGTTCGCGGGCAAGCGCGCTCCTACAGTGGATCTCGGCAAGGCACCCTACCTTCGCGATGACCAAAGCCGGCAGATGCTGGCTTGCAGGCGAAGGCAGTGGGGCAGTCGACATGTTAAGGGCTGACCGACCGTGTTCGTCCAATCGCGGCCCGCAGCAAGCCGGTTCCTACAATGGGCTAGCGTCAAACGAGCAAATGGCGTCGGCCACTCAACCTGTAGGAGCGCGCTTGCCCGCGAAGGCAGAGTGTCAGGCGATGGGTTCGTCACAGGCACACCGCGTTCGCGGGCAAGCGCGCTCCTACAGTGGACCTTGGTAAGGCATCCAACTTTCGGCCTACCCAAAGCCGGTCTCTACAGAGAGAGTGGGTGTAGCCATTCACGCCGACGTCGTCCGGGCCTCGATGCGCTCAACCCAACAGCTCACTCATCGCAATGATCTGCTCGGCCACCTGAATCAGTTTCTGCTGCCGGCTCATGGCCTGGCGGCGCATCAGTGTGTAGGCCTCCTCCTCGTTGCACTGCTTCATCTTCATCAACAGGCCTTTCGCCGTCTCGATGCGCTTGCGTTCGGCCAGTTGCTGATCGCGGGCGTGGAGTTGCGCGCGCAGATCCTGATCGCTTTCGAAGCGGGCCATGGCGACGTCCAGAATAGGCTGCAGGCGTTGCGCGTGAATGCCTTCGACGATGTAGGCGCTGACCCCTGACTTGATCGCCTGGCGCATCACCCCGGGGTCGTGCTCATCGGTGAACATCACGATCGGCCGTGGCAGATCGCGAGTCACCAGCACCACTTGCTCCAGCACATCCCGCCCCGGTGATTCGGTGTCGATGAGGATCACGTCCGGGCGCACGGCCTGGACCCTTGCGGGCAGGTCGATGATCAGCCCGGATTCGTCGATGACCTCGAAACCGGCTTCAGTCAGCGCCGCTTTCAGGCGACCGACCTTTTTGGGTGTGTCGTTGATTAGCAGGATTCGCAACATGTTGGCGTCTCCTCAGCGATCAGCATGAACGAGGGTTGCATCCGACAGCGCGTGCAGCTTGAAGCTGCGGGCGTAACGCGCCGGGTCGCTGCCGTCCCAGATCTTGCCGTCGATCAACTGGCTGCTGCGCATCGGCGAGGGCGGCACGGCGATGCCCAGTGCCTCGGCGGCCTCGCGGTACAGGCCCAGTTGCTGGACGCTGCGGGCCACGCCGAGGTAATCCGGGTCTTCGCGCAGCAAGCCCCAGCGGCGGAACTGGGTCATGAACCACATCCCGTCGGACAGCCAGGGCATGTTCACCTGGCCGTCACCGTGGAAGCGGATGGCGTGGTGGTCGTGCCAACGGTTGCCGAGCCCGTCGTCGTATTCGCCCAGTAGCCGCGATTCGATAGCGCCGACGGGGGCATTGACGTATTCGGCGGCGCTGAGCAACTGCGCGGTACTTCGGCGGTTGTCAGCGCTTTCTTCGATGAAGCGACTGGCTTCAAGCACGGCCATCACCAGCGCGCGCGCCGTGTTCGGGTACTGCTCGGCGAATTCCGCGCTGCAAGCCAACACCTTTTCCGGGTGATCCGGCCAGATCGCCTGGGACGTCGCCAGGGTGAAGCCCAGATTCTGCTGAACCGCACTGGCACCCCACGGTTCGCCGACGCAAAAGCCGTCGATGCGTCCGGCCTGCAAGTGCTCGACCATCTGCGGCGGCGGCACCACAACGCTGTCGACGTCGCGCAACGGGTGGATGCCCTGGCTCGCGAGCCAGTAATAAAGCCACAGCGCGTGGTTGCCGGTGGGAAAGGTCTGGGCGAAGGTCAGTTTTGAGTCGCTTTGGTGCGTGCGCCGATCAAGTGCATCAGGAGTGGTCACGCCGGCATACTGCAGCGCCCTCGACAGGTTGATGCTCTGGCCGTTCTGGTTCAGCCCCATCAGCACTGCCATGTGCTTCGCCGGCCCGGCCAGCCCCAGTTGCACGGCGTAGACCAGCCCGTAAAGGCTGTGAGCGGCATGCAGTTCGCCGCTGACCAGTTTGTCGCGCAGGTTCGCCCACGACGACTGCCGGTGCAGATTGATGTGCAGGCCATAAGGCTGGGCGAAGCCCTGGGTCGCGGCAACGATGAGCGAGGCGCTGTCGGTGAGCGCCATGAAACCAAGGTCGACGCTGGCCAGTTCCGGTGCATCGCTGCCGTTGACCCAGGCCAGCGAGGGAGTGAGCGAGTCATTCATGATTGCCATTCCGCGTGGAGGCCGATGCGTCTTTCAACGCTGCCGGTCGTCCAAAAAAAACGCCACCCCGCCCAGGGTGAACCGGGGCGACAGCGACGTCATTGTCCTGTGTCTCGCTCCGCCGTTGGATCGAGTCGATACAGGATTTAAAGCAAGCGATATGCCAGCGGCTAGCAGGGCAGTCAGCAAAGTTCGCGACATGCCTCGCGCTTCACCCGTGGCGGCGTTTATAATCCGCCGCTGATCCCAGCCGCAATCGAGCCGCGCCCGCCCATGTATAACCTGGCCCGCCAGTTACTGTTCAAACTCTCCCCGGAAGCTTCCCACGATCTGTCCATCGACCTGATCGGAGCGGGCGGGCGTCTGGGGCTCAACGGCCTGTTCAACAAGGCGCCGATGCAGCTGCCGGTGACTGTCATGGGCCTGCGCTTTCCTAACCCGGTCGGGCTGGCGGCGGGGCTGGACAAAAACGGTGCGGCCATCGACGGCTTCTCGCAGCTCGGCTTCGGTTTCGTGGAGATCGGCACCGTCACGCCGCGCCCGCAACCAGGCAATCCGAAACCGCGCATTTTCCGTCTGCCCCACGCCGAAGCCATCATCAACCGTATGGGCTTCAACAACCTGGGTGTCGACAATCTGGTCAGCCGGGTGCAGGCCGCGCAGTACAAAGGCGTACTGGGCATCAACATCGGCAAGAACGCCGATACGCCGGTGGAGCGCGCCGTTGATGACTACCTCATCTGCCTGGACAAGGTGTACGCCCACGCCAGTTACATCACTGTCAACGTCAGCTCGCCGAACACGCCGGGCCTGCGCAGCCTGCAATTCGGCGACTCGCTCAAGCAATTGCTTGAAGCCCTGCGCTTGCGCCAGGAAGCCTTGACCCTGATTCACGGCAAGCGCGTACCGCTGGCGATCAAGATTGCCCCGGACATGAGCGACGAAGAGACCGTACTGGTTGCTGGCGCGTTGCTGGAATCGGGCATGGACGCGGTGATCGCGACCAACACCACCCTGAGCCGTCAGGGCGTTGAAGGGTTGCCCCACGGCGACGAAGCAGGCGGCCTGTCGGGTGCGCCGGTCCGCGAGCAGAGCACGCACATTGTCAAAGTGCTGGCCGGTGAATTGGGCGGGCGCTTGCCGATCATTGCGGCCGGCGGCATTACCGAAGGCCGGCACGCAGCGGACAAGATCGCGGCAGGGGCGAGTCTGGTACAGATTTATTCGGGCTTCATCTACAAAGGGCCGGCGTTGATTCGCCAGTCGGTGGACGCGATCGCTTCGATGTCCCGCTGATCCATCCCGCTTCATCCGGACGAAAAGAGGGGTTCCGACTGGAACCCCTCTTGGGCTTGAGCCCGCCGCCCGGGTGGGGCGTGCGTGGTAATGGTGAAGCGGTCAAGAATGTCGAAGAAGCTTTAGGTCAGGCTGTAACGTGAGGGTTGCGTCAGCCGACCGCGTGAAGTTCGTTGAGTCTGTGAATGCCCGCAGTGCCGGTCATACCGTCCCAGTTGTCGCCGCGTCCTTCTCGCCAGCCGTTGATCCAGGCTTGACGCACTGACGGTAGAGTAAATGGGCAAAGCTCACGGGATTTACCGGATACGCCGTACTGGTATCCGCGCGAAAATGCTCTTTCCATCGGATCACGCTTAAGTCTTCTCATAGGGTGTTGCCCTCGTTTGTTGACTGTAATGTCCCTGGAGACCTCAGGTTGAGGTCCGGCAGAAAATCTTCTGCCGTTAGCGGCCCGCTGCCGGCGTCACGGGCTTGATGCCACCGCCGTTGCGGCGATGACCTTGGGTGATTTCTAACCAATGAAAGATGCGCTGTGAATGATCGTTTTGTCATAAGAACGTAACCATTCAGGCATTACGACCATAAGCAGCCACTCGTTTGACAAGAGTTTTTTGAGGGAACCCCTTTTAACCGGGGCTTTCCGGTGGCAGTGCAAGTGTTTCGCAGTTGAAAGTGCTGGCTGTTTGCAGTCAGCGGAAAAACGACGAAGGGTCAGCGATGTGACTTTTTATTGCAGCCGCCGTCGTGCTGAATAGTATTTTTTTAACACCAAAACGTCGGCACCCATGTGCTGGCGGACCGTCGCACTCGAAATGTATCGGTGCGAAGGACAGGCACAAACTGTGTGCCGCGCAGGCGTCCTCCTTGAAAGGCGTTTGTTGGAATCGGGCCGGACAATGCGTTGTCCGGCCGCTATAGCCTTAGGCTCTGGAATACTCATGTCGGACCGTTACGAACTTTTCCTCACCTGCCCGAAAGGCCTCGAAGGCCTGCTGGCTGAGGAAGCCACCGCCCTCGGTCTCGAGGAAACCCGCGAACACACCTCCGCCATCCGCGGCACCGCCGACATGGAAACCGCCTACCGGCTGTGTCTGTGGTCGCGGCTTGCCAACCGGGTGCTGCTGGTGCTCAAGCGTTTCCCAATGAAAGACGCCGAGGACCTCTACCACGGCGTGCACGACATCGAGTGGGCTGACCATCTGGAAGCGGAAGGTACGCTGGCCGTGGAGTTCAGCGGTCATGGTTCCGGCATCGACAACACCCATTTCGGCGCCTTGAAGGTCAAGGACGGCATTGTTGACCGCCTGCGCACCGCGGACGGCGTCCGCCCTTCGGTGGACAAGCTCAACCCGGATCTGCGCGTGCACCTGCGTCTGGACCGCGGCGAAGCGATTCTGTCCCTGGACCTGTCCGGCCACAGCCTGCACCAGCGCGGCTACCGTCTGCAGCAAGGCGCCGCGCCGCTCAAGGAAAACCTCGCCGCCGCCATTCTGATCCGCTCCGGCTGGCCACGCATTGCCGCTGAAGGCGGCGCGCTGGCCGACCCGATGTGCGGCGTCGGCACCTTCCTGGTCGAAGCGGCGATGATTGCTGCGGACATCGCGCCCAACCTCAAGCGCGAGCGCTGGGGTTTCTCGGCGTGGCTGGGTCACGTGCCGGCGATCTGGCGCAAGCTGCATGACGAAGCGCTGGAACGCGCCCAAGCGGGTCTGGCCAAGCCACCGCTGTGGATTCGCGGTTATGAGGCCGATCCGCGCCTGATTCAGCCAGGCCGCAACAACGTCGAACGCGCCGGCCTGAGCGAGTGGATCAAGATCTACCAGGGTGAAGTGGCGACCTTCGAGCCGCGTCCCGACCAGAACCAGACCGGTCTGGTGATCTGCAACCCGCCGTACGGCGAGCGTCTTGGCGACGAAGCCAGCCTGTTGTACCTCTATCAGAACCTTGGCGAGCGTCTGCGTCAGGCCTGTCTGAACTGGGAAGCGGCGGTGTTCACCGGTGCGCCGGATCTGGGCAAGCGCATGGGCATTCGCAGCCACAAGCAGTACGCGTTCTGGAACGGTGCACTGCCGTGCAAGCTGTTGTTGATCAAAGTGCTGCCCGACCAATTCGTCACCGGCGAGCGTCGCACCCCGGAGCAACGTCAGGCCGAGCGTGAGCAAGCCGCGTACGATCAGGCACCGGACGAGCCGCAAGAGCGTCAGTACAACAAGAATGGCAACCCGATCAAGCCAACGCCGGCCCCTGCGCCAGTCATTGAGCAACCGCGCCTGAGCGAAGGCGGACAGATGTTCGCCAATCGCCTGCAGAAAAACGTCAAGGCGCTGGGCAAGTGGGTCAAGCGTGAGGGCATCGATTGCTACCGCGTTTACGATGCGGACATGCCCGAGTACGCCATGGCCATCGACCTGTACCATGACTGGGTCCACGTTCAGGAGTACGTGGCGCCGAAGTCCATCGATCCGGAAAAGGCCTCGATCCGTATGTTCGATGCGCTGGCGGCCATTCCCCAGGCGCTCGGCATCGACAAGAGCCGCGTGGTGGTCAAGCGTCGCGAGCGGCAGAGCGGCACCAAGCAGTACGAGCGTCAGAGCGCCCAGGGCAAGTTCAACGAGGTCAACGAAGGCGGCGTGAAGCTGCTGGTTAACCTCACGGATTACCTGGACACCGGCCTGTTTCTCGATCACCGGCCGATGCGCATGCGCATCCAGCGCGAGGCGGCGGGCAAGCGGTTCCTGAACCTTTACTGCTACACCGCGACCGCCAGCGTGCACGCCGCCAAGGGCGGGGCGCGCAGCACCACCAGCGTCGACCTGTCGAAAACCTATCTGGACTGGGCGCGTCGCAACCTGTCGCTGAACGGCTTCTCGGACAAGAACCGTCTGGAGCAGAGCGACGTGATGGTGTGGCTGGAGGCCAGTCGCGAAGAGTACGACCTGATCTTCATCGACCCGCCGACCTTCTCCAACTCCAAGCGCATGGAAGGCGTGTTCGACGTGCAGCGCGATCAGGTGCAACTGATTGATCTGGCGATGGCGCGCCTGGCGCCGGGCGGCGTGCTCTATTTCTCCAACAACTTCCGCAAGTTCCAGCTCGAAGAGACGCTGGTGGAGCGTTATGCGGTAGAGGAAATCACCCAGCACACCGTAGACCCGGACTTTGCACGCAACGGCAAGATCCACCGGGCGTGGAAAATCACCGCGCGTTGAGGCGAATGGCCAGGCTGACGTGTCGGAATACCCGGCGGGTCAGCCTGCGTTGTCCGAGTCCTTTCGCTTTGCGTGTCCCGCGCAAGGCACTTCCTTCATGATCAGCGCTGCACCGCGACGCATTTGATTTCACCAGCAGGCCAGGCTTTGCAAGATCGCTGACGCCCAGACATGTCCACGCACAGGTGTCACGAGGGAAGACGCTGTCCTTCACCGCCCTGAACACGGGCATATGGCGGTGCAGATCGATGTGGTAGGTGGTCAGGTCGACGACATCCTCGAAGGTGCATCCTCCAGCGGCCAGCACGAGCCGCAGGTTCTCCCACGCCGCCATGAACTGCTGCTCCGGTTCTTCGATGACGGTCAGATCGTGGTTGCGACCGACTTGCCCGGCGCAGTAGAGGGTTTTGCCGACCTTCACGGCGGGCGCGTAGCCCGCGCGCTCGGCGAGTAAACGCATTTCATCGGGGACGATGAGTTGACGGTCGGTCATGGGTTGGACGCCTTGGGTCGTGTAGGGAGGGCACGCTATCTCAGGTGCCGGACTTCCGTCCAGTGAGTGGCTTTTGGGTTTTCGGGCGGCGACGGGATGTACAGAGTGTTTGGGTAGGTGAAAACCTTGCGCGCCTCCTTGCTCGGTAGTCCAGGATAAATCACACTCTGAACGAGAGGTAACGAGCATCATTAAAGGATGAGTCCACTTTTCGAGGCAAGGGAATGCGTAAATCCAGAGTCATCTTAATAGCCACCCTGTCAGGGCTGATAGGGGTTGTTTTGCCTATGATAGCGATGGCTTACATTTCTTGGGAAAGGGCCCTGGCCAAAGAAAGAACTCATTTGGCGACCTATTCCGAGCGCGCACTCAAAAACATTAGCCTGTCATTGCAACAAGGACTCAGTGTTATATCAGACATGGAGGGCTGGTCTGGAGTGCCGTGTTCTCCTGAGCATGTTTCGTTAATGCGTAAAGCGACTGTTAATACCCGTGCGGTGGAGGAAATCGACTATCTCGAACAAGGGTCTGTTGCCTGTACATCATGGGGAAGCACGTCGATACTGTCCGGGCCGACGACGTCGACTTTTACCGATGCGAGAGGCTATAAAATCAATGTTCGCCTCATCCCCAGAGACCAGCGGATCCAGCCGATTACGATCATTCATCGTGGCGCCTACACCGTCCTTATAAATGCAGGAAGGCTCAGCGACATTATTCTGGATGAGCGAATGCAGCTCGGTGTTTTTTACCAGGGCCAATTGGTGAATATGTCTCAGGGCGCGGATGAAAAGACCATCTCCCGACTCGTATCAAGTCCAGATCCCAAGAGTAAAGACTATCTCTACGCTGTTTCCACTCAAGACGACTGGTCCGCCCTTGTGGCAGAACCCATAAAAAGCGTCGACACCAGTTTCTATAGCGAGCTGGCCTGGATGCTGCCCATAGGCCTGGGGATCGGCTTCATTGTTGTGTTGTCAGTCATCCGAGTCATGCAAAACCGACTCTCGCCGACTGCGGAGCTGCAGATCGCGATCAATCAACGTGAGTTCACTGTTCACTACCAACCGATCATTGATCTTGAAACGCAGGAATGTTTAGGGGCCGAGGCGTTGGTCCGGTGGGTGAGACCAGACGGAACGGTTGTGGCCCCTGATCAGTTCATTCCGCTGGCTGAAGAAACAGGGCTTATTCTGCCCATAACTGACCAAGTCATCTATGGCGTCGTCAGAGACATGGCACAACTTCTGCGAGATAACCGCAACCTTCATGTGGCGATTAACATCTGTGCGGAGGATCTTAAATCCGGTCGTTTTCTTGACACGCTTGATCAGGCGTTGAAAGGCTCGATGATTGACAACAGTCAAATATGGATAGAGGCCACTGAGCGAGGCTTCATCGATGTTGAGTCGGCCGTCACGACACTTGAAAAAGCTCGGGCGCTTGGGTTCAAGATTGCAATCGATGACTTTGGTACGGGGTATTCCAGTTTGCAATATCTTGAGCGGCTTCCTGTCAATGTGCTCAAGATAGATAAGTCTTTCGTGGACGCCATCGATAAGTCCTCAGCGTCCAGCTCGGTGGTGACGCATATTATTGCAATGGCTAAAACCCTGGGTCTGGAAATTGTGGCCGAGGGAATCGAGAGCCCCCATCAGGCCGATTACCTGCGAATGTATAACGTGGATTACGCTCAAGGCTGGTTATATTCGAAGGCTTTGCCCTCTCATGATTTTCTAAACTTCGTCACTTCGAAAAACCACAGCTAGGGAATCTCGGCGATGCAACACAGGTCGAGGCGCTGGAAATTACAAAAAGCGGGGCACCTTGGCGGTGCCCGCTACGTTGAGTTTCTACTCAACAGGGATCAATGCACCGCCCATGAACGGGGTGCCGGGGTGTGGCTGAATTTGGAGATGCCTTTGACCCAGAACCGTCGATGGGCCGTCTGGTCCGGCGGCAGCAACGGCTGGCTCGACCACTGATGATGACGTTTGGCTTCATCGCGGTACGCTTTCCACTCCATCGCCTCGGCGGTGTCCTGCGCGGCGCGTTCGTCATCGAACCAGCCCAAAACAGAAACTTCACCTTGATCGCGGCCATGCTCTACCAGCAGAAAAATGTTTGTGTACATACTTTTGCCTTTCACTGATCCGGTCCGACCCGATATCCGGGCTCTACGAATAGCGTATCGACAGCGGCAGCGGAAAATTTAGGCTTGGGTTTCTGTGCCGGCTTTTGCGGTGTGACGCCTGATGCCTTCCCGGCTAAAGCCGGTCCCACTGAGTGCGTGCGATCCCATAGTAGGACCGGCTTCAGCCGGGAAGAGGCCAGTGTGATCACCCTCAACGTCACTTCGGCAGCGGCGTGAGGATGTCGGCCTTGTGGTCCAGCAGGATGAACACCAGCAGTTTCGCAGGCTTTGTCGCGCTGGCGTTTCGCGATTCATAGTGCTTTGACCCGGCCGGCTCGTACCACGTCTGGCCCGCTGTATAGGTGATCGCCTTGCCGTCGTTGACTCTCGAAATTACCTCGCCTTCCAGCACATAAGCGATCGCACTGCCGCTGTGACTGTGGGCAATGGAGGCTTGGCCCGGTGCGTAATCAACGGTCAGTACCATGGCTTTTTTTCCTGGTGCATTGAGCATCGGGTGCTCTTCCAGAACGGTGACCTTTTCCTGCTCGGCCTCGTGTGACTGGGCGCTGCCGACGAACATCACGCCGGCGAAGGCCAGCCAGCAGAGCGGGGCGGTGATGCGTTTAAGCAGTTTCATGGGCGGATCATCCGGCAGCGACTGATGACCACTACGCTAAGCCCGCGGATATCTGGCGCACACCTCCAATTGCCGAGAAGATCAGGGGGCCAATCGCTTTGCCTCGGAAACCAGACCACAAACGAAAAAAGGGCCGAATCATATTCGGCCCTTCATCGTATTCAGTGCTGCCTCGGCGCTAATCTCGCTCAAAGGCACACGGTCATCACAGCTATTTACTTGCTGCCGCTGGAACCGCTCGCGCCACCACCGGTGCCGCCGCCGCTGCCACCCATGCCGCTGCCATTGGTCATGCCGCTGCCATTGGTCATGCCACCGCCGTCAGCGTCGGTACGGTTGGTGCCGTTGGTGCTGCCCATGCCTTTGGTGCCGGGGGTCGACGTGCCTGGGGAGCTGCCGTCGTTGTTCTGACCGCTGGTGGAGGTACTTGGCTTCGGACCGTTCTTATCGATCGGATCGGTCGGGCCCGTGGAGCCGGCGAACGCAGAGCCGGTAGCAACAGCCATCAGGCCAGCGAGTGTCAGGGCAGTCAATTTAGTCTTGATCATGATGTGAATCCCTTTGTTGTCATGGATACCTATTGGTCAACCGGCCCATGCAAGAGGTGCATTCCACCCGACGGACGGTCATCCACGATCAAAAGGTGTCAAGGCCATTGCATTCACGATCGTGCCCAGCCCTCCCTGGACACGCACCCCGTCACCCTCGGCATCATTCCAGTCCAGGGCTTCTTTTTCGCTTGTCTGCCTATTTCGCGTGCAACTCGTATCCCACCGCCAACGTCTGCAGATCAAAGCGGTCCGAGATGTTGGAGCAATAACTGGTCCGCGGCAGGAAAGCCCCGGGGCCGTTCAGATAGGATTCAATGTCTTGCGCTCCTTCGCACAGAGCAAGGGTTCGCCCCTTGAGCAGGCCGCTGGCCTGCGCCGAACGCAATGCGCCGTTGGGCGTCCAGTCAGCGACGATCAGCGCGCCTATCGGGGCCGATTGTTCGTAACTGTGCGCGAATGCCTCCGCCGAACGATCCCGCAAGTACGGCGCCATGAAGTAATGGATATCGTCACGGAAAGGCAGCGCTTCCTTGTGGGTCGGCAGCGCAACGGCGCCGTTGGCGTAAATCGCGTACACCGCCAGAATCGCCACCGGGCCGGTGAAGGGCAGGGCGTAAGCGACAACGGCGGCGTTGTGTCGCGCCAGCCACGCCTGCACCTGGATCACGCCGATAATGCTCAACAGCACCGCGCCCGGCAGGAAAAACGTAAAGCGATCGGTGACGTTGTACGACACCGCGAAGATGAAGTTCAGCACCGCCGCGCACCACAACAGTCGCAGGCGCCGGCTTTTGGGGAACAGCACCAGCGCTACCAGTTGCGGGCCGAGCAGCGACAGCATCAGCAGCCCGACCGAGTTCTTTTCGTGCCACATGTCGTCGAAGCGAAACAGCGAACCCTGCCAGCTCTGCTCGGTGGTTTTGTCGGGGATGCCGATCAGGTAACGATGACCGATATCGATCAGGCTCAGACCGTCCTGCAGCTCCTGCAAAATGCCGGGAATTGCCACCGCAAAGCCCAGCACAAAACCCGGAATCGTCAACAGGACCCGCGCCCTGTGCTGCCAGACCAACTGCACGTACAGCGGGAACAGCACGATGAACGTCAGTTGGTGAATGGCGGCGGCGAGGCCGGTGAGGATGCCGATGACGAACAGCGCGGTGAGCAGGCCCAGGCGCGATTTATCGCGAAAATGCACCATATACGCCAGGGTCACCAACAGCGTGTGCAGCAGGTAAACCTCGGCCTTGGTCGAGACCCAGAACACGCAATGGCACAAGACCGCCGCGGCTATCGCCAGCAAGGCCTGCTGCGACGTCGCGCCAACACCCTTGGCGAGACGGAAGATCGCCCAGCCCAGCGGGATCAGCAGCATCGAGTTCATGAAACTCAGCACCAGCGGCCCGACGTGAGCGAACAGCGCCGTGGTGACGAACAGGTACAACGGGTGATCCAGGGGGCCGAGGGTTTCACTGAAATAGCGGCCCTGGGAGGCGTCGGCGATGAAGATGCCGTTGTCCATCCATTGAATCGGTCCGCTGGAGGCCAGAAAGCTCCAGACAACAGCGGCGACCGCCAGTAGCAGGGGAATGCCAAACAACGCTCGATACCGTACTGCTGCCACCATGAATTGCACTCCTGTCCTTTTATTCCGTAGAAAAAGCGTTATTGAATCGGTTGAACACGAGGCATCGTGGCCTCGCTTTTAAGTTTGATCAGCATCACCGCGCCAATGGCTACGGCGAACCACAGGGTGGCGAGACGAATCAGCACAGTGGCGGCCACGGCGTCGGCGCTGTTCATGCCTTTCCAGACCAGCAATCCGACCATCACCGCCTCCGCGCCACCGAGCCCGCCGGGCATGAAGCTCACCGCTCCGGCCAGCATCGCCAGGGCGTAGACGAATACCGCGAAGGTCAGCGGGATGTCCGCGCCCATCCATTTCAGAATCCAGTCGAATGCCAGGGCTTCGGCGCTCCAGGCGACCACGCTCAGCGCGGTCAGCCCGAGCATCAGGCGCAAGCGATGGCAGTGCTGCGCATGCACCAGCACCTGCAGCAGATGGCGCAGCAGCCCGAGCACCTGGCCGCTGCCGGTCGGCACCCTTTCGGTGATCCGCTCAAGCAGGCGACGTTGCGACAGCACCACCAGCCCGACCACCACCAGCGCCACGCCGACCACGATCATCGGCCACGCCTGGGGGTACAGCGACAGGCCGAACAGGGTCAGCAACACCACCGCAAACAGGTCCGACAGCCGCTCACTGAAGAACGCCGCGAAGCTTTGCGGGTAGGGCACGCCCCAGCGTTTGAGCAGCACCCCGCGCAACGCCTCACCGGCCTTGCCCGGCGTAGTGGTGAGGGCAAAGCCGGCCAGATAAATATTCAGGCTCGGTCGCCACGGCATGGGATGGCCGAGCACGTTCAGATAGGTCTGCCAGCGCAGGAAACGCAGGCCGTAATTGACCGACGACATGAGCAGCGCGATGACAATGCCGAGCAATCCCACCTCGCTCACCGCAGCGCCCACCGCCTGCCAGCCGCCCCACAGCGAAAAGCCCAGATAGCCCAACGCTGAGCCGACCACCGACAGCACCACCGCGCGGTATCGCCAGCCGGACAGGTGGGGAGGCTCGTGCACAGCTTCGCTCACAGGTTCAGCCTCTTGAACACCGGCTGCGGGATCGAACGAATGAACAGCATGATCAGCGCCCAGAAACCCGGTGCGTAAAGCGTCGGCACCTTGTTGGCGATGCCTTTGACGATGCGCTGGGCGACCTGAGCCGGCTGTGCCAGCAGGGCGGCCGGCAACGACAAGCCCTGGGTCATCGGCGTGTCGACAAAGCCCGGTTTGATGGTGGTGACGTGCACGCCGACTTTGAACAGCCGCGCCTGCAAGCCTTCGCAGTACGTCGACACCGCCGCCTTGGCGCTGCCGTAAAGGTAGTTGGAGGGGCGACCACGGTCAGCGGCCACCGAAGAAATGATCGCCAGGCTGCCGCAGCGCTGGGTCTCGAACTGCATCGCCAGCACAGTGAGCAGGGCGATCACCGAGGTGCAGTTGTTGGCGAATTCCTTGAGCGCCATGTGCACGTCGCGTTCGCAGGCCTTCTGGTCGGGCAGCGTGCCGTGGGCGATCAGGGCGATGTCGATCTGACCCAGCGCAGTCAGGCAGCGGCCCATCATCAGCGGGTGCGCCTCAATGTCGTTGGCGTCCATCTCGTGCAGCGTGACGTGGCTCGCCCCGCGCGCCTTGAGGTCGGCGGCGGTCTGCTGCAGCTTCTCGACGTTGCGCGCCACCAGGAAAAAATCGCTGCCTTGCGTGGCCCACAACCGAGCGCAAGCGCTGGCGATAGCGGACGTGGCACCGATGATCAGAACTTTCTTCACTGCAGTTTTCATAAGATCACACGGCTCCAGAAGCGGGACATCAAAGAGGGATCGCGCAGCGCTTCCAGCTGCTCCCACGCGGGGTAGGCCCGCCGGAAATCGGCGCCGCTCATGTGCGCGTCCTTGGCTGGATACAGCCGGCCGCCTGCTGCTCGGACGATGGCGTCCAGACGCGGGAACAGTACGTTCTCCAACGCCTCGCTCTGGGCAAAATCCAGCGCCAGGGAGGTGCCTTCCAGCGGAAACGACAGCAGACCCGGCGAGGCGAGGGCGCCACAGCGCTTGAGCACGGCGAGGAAGGAACCCTGGCCGGCGTCGGCGATGGTGCGCAGCAGTTCGCCCATGGCCGCTTCGGCATTCGCCGCAGGCACCACGCACTGGTATTGCTGAAACCCGCGACGGCCATACATCCGGTTCCAGTGCAGGATCCGGTCGAGGGGATAGAAAAACGGTTCGTAAGCGCTGCGGCCTTGCCTGCGCTGGCTGGGGTGCAGGCGCCAGTACAGGTTGTTGAAGGCGCTGAGGGAGAGTTTGTTGATCAGTGAAACCGGCGGCGTCAGCGGCACGCTGAGCTTCTTGCGCTGACCCGCTTCGAGGGAGCCGTACTGCGCGTGATCACCGACGATGAACACACCGCGTCCGGTCTCCGCGCCCTTCGCCAGGCAGTCCACCCAGGCGACGCTGTATTCGTGACGTGCGTCGAGCTCGGCCGAGAGCGCAAAGAACTCGGCCAGATTGGCGAAGCGCACCGTGGTGGTGTCGATCTGGCTGGCGCGGATCGGCATCAATTGAATCTGCGCCCAGTGGATGACCCCGGTCAGGCCGAGGCCGCCGATGCTGGCGGCGAACAACTCGGGCTGGGTTGCGAGTGTGCAGATCCTCTCCGGCTCGCCGTGGCGCAACAGGCCGAAGCTCAGCACATGACGGCCAAAGGTGCCGCGCACGTGATGGTTTTTGCCGTGAACGTCGTTGGCGATGGCACCGCCCAGCGTGGCGTATTGAGTCCCGGGCGTGACCGGCAAAAACCAGCCTCGGGGAATGGCCACGGCCAGCACTTCCGCCAATGTGATACCAGCCTCGGCCTTGATCACCCCGGTGGTCCAGTCGGCCTCGATCAGCCGATCCAGCGAGCGCATGTGCAGAACCTCATCGCTGGCGGCCAGGCAACTGTCGCCGTAACTGCGACCATTGCCGTAGGGCAGGCTGCTGCGGTGGGCGCCGATCACCCGGTCCATCTGTGCAGGCAGTTCGTCCAGCCACACGCAGCCGTGACCGCGTTGGGGACGGCGGGGGAAACGTCCCCAGGAATACAACGGCGTGCTCATGCGGCGATCCAGAACATCATCAGAAACGCGGCGCCGATCAGCTGGCTGGTGCGGTCGCGGATGGCGAACACCACCGGGTCTTCGTTCATCTGCCCGCGATGGGTCAGCATCCACACCCGCGTCACCCAGAACAGCAAGAGCGGGCAGGCCAGCCAGATGATGTGCGGCGTGACGTACAGCTCGGTGGTTTTTGCGTCCTGGATGTACAGCGCCAGCACCATCACCGCGAGATAACCCGACGACGCCCCCAGCGACGCAATCATGTCCAGATCACCGGGATGGTAACCGCGGCCGCGAGCGAAGGTGTTCACCTCCCGGGCGCGGGCATCACGCAGCTCTGCGTAGCGCTTGACCATCGCCAGGCTGAGGAAAATGAACATCGAAAACGCGAGGATCCAGAACGTCAGGGGCAGGCTGAACGCTGCGACACCGGCGATGATGCGTGCGGTGTAGAGCATCGCCAGGGCGATCACGTCCCAGGCCATCATGCGTTTGAGTCTCAGCGAATAAGTCAGAGTCAGGCCGTAGTAGGCGGCCATCACCGCTGAAAATTGCCATGGCAGGAGCAACAGCGCAGCGCCGAACGCCATGGCCAGCAGCGTCGGCACCATCACCAGCCCGACCTTGATCGACAGACGCCCGCTGGCGAACGGCCGGTTGCATTTGCTCTTGTGATGGCGGTCGTCGCACAGGTCCAGCAGGTCGTTGAGGATGTAGACGCTGGAGGCGCACAGGCCGAAGCATAGGAAGGCGATGACGCCGTCGCGCATCAGATCGAACTGTGCCAGGCGATGGGACGCCAGCAGCGGCACGAAGATCAACGCGTTTTTCAGCCACTGGTGCAAGCGCAGGGCCTTGCGCCAGTCCCGCCAGCCGGGGGTGTTGCTGTGGATGGTCGGCTCGACGCGGACTTGCGCTTTTACCTGTGCTTCGATGCCGCGATCGGGATTAACCACATAGGCCAAGCGAGACACATCCCATATCGGCAAGTCATCTTTCGAGTTGCCAAGGTAATCGAATCCGCCCTCGCCGAAGTGTCCAACTAACAGGTCGCGCTTGTTGTTACCGGACAAGTTGCGATTGCTGTTGGACGCCAGCACCAGATCGAATAACTGCAGATGATCGGCGATGCGCTCGGCGAGGCTTACATGACTCGCCGTCGCCAGTACCACCATGCGCCCGGTGTCTCGTTCGCGCTGGATCATCTCGATGATTTGCGGATCGTAAGGCAGGACGGAGACGTCTATTTCCGAGTTGAGCGCCAGGCCTTCTTTCAGCGCGGCCTTGCCCTTGAACAGCCACCCCAGGATTTTCAGGATTTTCAGCGGCTGGCTGCGAATGAACGCCATGGCCGTTTCCATCAGCAGATCCGAGCGCAATAACGTGCCGTCGAGATCAACTACCAACGGAGGACAAGTTTCGAGAACTCGTCCCTGAATTCTGGCCATAGTGGGTGCTCCTGTAGGGTCACAGAACTATAAACAAAATAGAATTTTCACAACTTCAATTAAATTAAAGGGCCTCGCCCGTCACGTCGACGCGGTGGCGTCAGAATTCAATGGCGAGTTCTTGAGGGCGGTTTGCAGGGCTATTTCTCATTAATGAGACAAGCACCGCCGGGGAATTGGCGACCAACTGATGACTTCTGCGAAGTGACGGTTTAGTGCCATGCCTGATTCGGCGAGTGTCAGCTCTGTGTGGCGAAACCGTTCCCTTGAGGACGGCCAGGGTCGGGTCGGCGACGGCGCTGTCGTTTCGACTTGCCTCGCAGTCATAATGACTTGCCCTCTGCATCCCCTTCCCATGTCGTTACCGGGAGTTTTCATGACCCATCCATTGTTGCTTGCGCTGATTCCACTGGTCGCCGACCTGTCCCGGGACCTGCCGGACGATGAACGCTATCGCCGTCTGCTGCGGTCGCTGCGCCAGCTATTCCCGTGCGATGCCGTGGCGTTGCTCAAGCTGGAGGATGAGGTGCTGGTGCCGTTGTCGGTCGAGGGACTGAGCCCGGACACACTGGGTCGGCGGTTCCGGTTGGGCGAGCACCCGCGGCTGGACATCATTCTGCAAAGCCGCGAGCCGACGCGATTCTCTACCGACTGCGACCTGCCCGATCCTTACGACGGGCTGGTCGAAGGCGTGCACGGCGATCTGGAAGTACACGATTGTCTTGGCTGCCCGCTGTATGTGCAGAACACGCTGTGGGGGGTGATTACCCTGGACTCCCTTGACCCGGCGCGCTTCGGCAGCGTCGAACTGGGCAACCTGCAGGCGTTCGCCAGCCTGGCGGCGGCGACCGTGATGGCCAGCGAGCGGATCAGCCAGTTGGCCCGGGGCTTTGAGGATCAACGCCAACTGGCCGAGGTTTACAAACGCGCGGCAGGCGGACGCGGGCCTCGGGAACTGATCGGACAAAGCCCGGCGCACAAGCGCTTGCAACAGGAAATCCAGCTGGTGGGCAACAGCCCGCTGACGGTGTTGATCACCGGCGAAACCGGCGTGGGCAAGGAGCTGGTCGCCGAGGCCATTCACCTGCAGTCGCACCGGGCGCAGAAGCCGCTGATCAGCCTCAACTGCGCCGCGCTGCCCGAACTGTTGGTGGAAAGCGAGCTGTTCGGTCACGTCAAAGGCGCGTTCTCCGGGGCGGTCAGCGGGCGCAGTGGCAAGTTCGAGCTGGCCCACGGCGGTTCGTTGTTCCTCGACGAGGTGGGCGAACTGCCGCTGCCGGTGCAGTCGAAACTGCTGCGTGTGTTGCAGAGCGGGCAGTTGCAGCGTGTCGGCTCCGATCAGGAGCATCGCGTGGACGTGCGCATCATTGCCGCGACTAACCGTGATCTGGCAGAGGAAGTGCGCGCCGGACGCTTCCGCGCGGATCTTTATCACCGTTTGAGCGTTTATCCCCTGGTAGTGCCGCCATTGCGCGAGCGCGGTCGCGACGTGTTGTTGCTGGCGGGGTATTTCCTCGAGGAGAATCGGGCGCGGATGGGGCTGCGCAGTTTGCGCATGAGTCCGCAGGCGCAGGCGGTGCTGTTGGCGTATGCATGGCCGGGGAACGTGCGGGAGCTGGAGCATCTGATCAGCCGCGCGGTGCTCAAGGCGCTGCCGGTGTATGGCGAGCGGCCGCGGATTGTGACGATCGAGGCGGGAGTGCTGGGCTTTGAGGCGTCCGAGGTGCCTGTTGTGTTGCATTCGAGTGGCGCCCTGCCGGTGATTCCGCCGGTCGAGGGGTTGAAGGGGGCGGTGGACGGGTTTCAGAAGCAGTTGATCGGTGAGGCGCTGGAGCGGCATGACGGGAGATGGGCGGATGTGGCGCGGGAGCTGAAGGTGGATCGGGCGAATTTGAGTCGGCTGGCCAGGCGATTGGGGATTCGGTAGGTTTTTTCAGATCAAGATCAAGATCAAGATCAAGATCCTTAAGATCAAGAGCGTCTGCCTAAGGGCAGACTGTTTCGCCTTCGGCGAGTTACTTGGAAAAGCACCCCAAGTAACCAAGGGTGCTTGCTCCTGGTTTGGTTCCTCCTTCGTCGGAATACCCTCACTCCGGTCTTGCTCCGTGGGCCCGCGCCGAACGGACATCCATGTCCTGACGGCGCTCTCGCCGCATCCATGCGGCTCGGCCCACTCCGCAAGACCTGCGTTCAGCCTGCACCCAAGTCGCGATTGGCGGTGACTGAACTTCTTGTGTTTGAAGATCAAGATCAAAGGCAGATGCAGACGCAGACGCAGACGCAGATCAAAAGCTTCCCGGCTGAAGCCGGTCCCACTGACTGCACCCGGCTCCTACCGAAAAAATGCGTTCTGTCAGGTACGACGACCGATCGTTCCCACGCTCCGCGTGGTAACGCCGCCCCGGACGCTCCGCGTCCCGCACACGCCGCGCATTCAGGCCTTGGAGGATGACGCGGAGCGTCACGGGATGCATTCCCACGCGGAGCGGGGGAACGATCAACTGAATGCACGCGTTGCCCTGTAGGACCGGCTTCAGCCGGGAAGCCTTTGATCTGCTTTTGATCTGCTTGTGATCTGCTTTTGATCTTCATACGCAAAAAAGTCCAGACACCACCAATCGCGACTTGGGTGCAGGCCGAACGCAGACGACGCGGAGCGGGCCGAGCGGCATGGATGCCGCGAGAGCGCCGTCAGGACATGGATGTCCGTTCGGCGCGGGCCCACGGAGCGTCGTCGGAGTGAGGGAACCCGACGAAGTCGGGCCAAACCGGGAGCAGGCACTTTTGGTTGCTTTTAGTGCTTTTTAAAAGTAACTCGCCGAAGGCGAAACGGTCTGCCCCTAGGCAGACGCTCTTGATCCTGGCGCAGTGGGCCGCACCGCAAACCACCCTGCTAGTGAGCAATATCTTCGAGCGCCAAATTGCGGGTCTTCGGCCCAAGCCCCCCAATCGTGATGATCACAATCAACATACTCATCACAATAAACGTCAGCACCCCCGGCGTGCCGAAGTGATCCAGAAACAACCCGATCAACAAACTGCTGAACACCGTCGACAGACGGCTGAACGAATAACAGAAACCCACCGCCCGGGCGCGGATATTGGTCGGGAACAACTCACTCTGGTACGAGTGATAACTGAAACTCAGCCACGCATTGCAGAACGTAATCATCACCCCGCAAAAGATCAGCCCGGCGGCCGTCGTCTGCTGCGCGAACAGCGTGCCGAAAATCATCGAGCCCAACGCCGAGCCGACAATCTGCCACTTATTCTCGAACCGGTTGGCAAACTTCACGAACAACAACGGCCCGAGAGGATAGGCGAGGGTGATGACGAAGGCATACGCCAGACTGTGGGTCACGCTCACGCCCTGACCCGACAGCAACGCCGGCAGCCAGTTGCCGAACCCGAAAAAGCCGATCGCCTGGAACACATGAAACACAATCAGCATCAGCGCGCGACGGCGATACGGGGGTTGCCAGATGTCGGCGAAGCGGCCTTTGCCTTCGACCGCTACATTGTGGGTTTCCGGTTCGTCCAGCGCCTGCCCGTGATCCTTCACGCAGCGGGCTTCGAGGTCATCCATGATCTTTTCGGCTTCGCTGAAGCGGCCGTGTTGCGCCAGCCAGCGCGGTGATTCCGGCAGGCGCGAGCGCAGCCACCAGATGAACAGCGCGAACACTGCGCTGGCCAACACCACCCAGCGCCAGCCGGCGATGCCGAACGGGTCCTGGGGCACCAGCCACCAGGACATCAATGCCACCGATGGCACCGACAGGAACTGCACGAAAAACGCGAAGGCGAACGCCGAGCTGCGCATGCGCTTGGGCACCAGTTCCGACAGGTACGCGTCGATGGTCACCAGTTCGATGCCCAGGCCGATGCCCACCAGAAAGCGCATGCAGATGATGCCCAGCGCGGACGTCTGAATGCCCATCAGCACCGTGGCGACGGTGTACCAGATCAACGCGAAGGTGAAGATCGCGCGGCGGCCGTAGCGGTCGGCGATCGGGCTCAGCAGGCTGGCACCGAGGAACAGTCCCAGAAAGGTGGCCGAGGCAAACGCCGCCTGATCGGAAAAGCCGAACACGCCCTGCGCCCCGGTGGCGAACAGCCCGTCGCGAATCAGACCGGGGCTGATGTAGGCGGTCTGAAACAGGTCGTAGAGCTCGAAGAAGCCGCCAATGGACAGCAGCGCCACGAGCTTCCAGATCGTGGCGACGGCGGGCAGGCGGTCGATGCGCGCGGAAATTCGCGCCGCGCGTATCGGGTCGATGCCGTCCTGCATCGGACGGGCGTGATCAGGGCTATCAGTGGCGGCATGCATTATTGTTTTTCCGGATCGGTGAGACGCAGCATGTTAGTGCCCCAGAGATTCAAGACAAAACATTTCTGCGCGTTTAAGCTCCGGGGCTGACTGCCACCACGTTTCGGATTCCCGTGAAGTACAAACTCCCGACCACGGCCACCGCGCCATTTTGCCCGTCGGCGACCACCGACAGTGTCGCCATTCCCGCCAATGCGTCGTTCCTGCGCAAGCTGATGCTGTTCGTCGGCCCCGGCCTGTTGATCTCCATCGGCTACATGGACCCCGGCAACTGGGCTACTGCCATTGAGGCCGGCTCGCGCTTCGGTTATTCGCTGTTGTTTGTGGTGGTGCTGGCCAGTCTGTCGGGCATGGTGCTGCAGAATTTGTGTTCGCGCCTGGGCATCGCCACCGGCCGCGATCTGGCGCAGCTGTCCTCCGAGCACTACAGCCGCCGGGTCGGCATGGGCCAGTGGATTCTTGCCGAACTGTCGATCCTGGCGACCGATCTGGCCGAGGTGCTGGGTGCGGCGCTGGCGTTTCATTTGCTGCTGGGGGTATCGATTACCACCGGTGTGGCATTGACGGCGTTCGATACGGTGATCGTGCTGGCATTGCAGGGCGCCAATTTCCGGCGTCTCGAAGCCATCGTGCTGGGGCTGATCGCGACCATCGCGACGTGCTTCTTTATCGAACTGGTGCTGATCAAACCGTTCTGGCCGGACGTCGTCGCGGGGCTCAAGCCGTCCTGGGAGATGCTGAGCAATCAGGAACCGCTGTACATCGCCATCGGCATTCTCGGTGCGACGGTGATGCCCCATAACCTGTACCTGCATTCATCGGTAGTACAGACCCGGGTCAACGGCACGTCGGTCGAAAGCAAGGCCAGCGCCATTCGTTACGCCCGGGTCGACACCATCGCCTCCCTGAGCCTGGCGCTGGTGATCAACGCGGCCATTCTGATTCTGGCTGCCGCCGCGTTCCACGGCACCGGCCACACCGACATTGTGGAAATCCAGGACGCCTACCACTTGCTTGATCCGCTGGTGGGCGGCGCCGTGGCCAGTGTGCTGTTCGGCGTCGCGCTGTTGGCGGCAGGGCAGAGCTCGACGTTCACCGGCACCATCGCCGGTCAAGTGGTGCTGGAGGGGTTTCTCAAAGCGAAGATCCCGTGCTGGCAACGCCGTCTGGCCACCCGTGGCCTGGCGCTGATTCCTGCATTTATCGGGGTGATCTGGTTTGGCGATGGCGCAGTGGGCAAGATGCTGGTGCTCAGTCAGGTGGTCCTGAGCCTGCAGTTGCCGTTCGCGCTGTGGCCGCTGATTCGCTTTACCAGCGACCCGCAATTGATGGGGCCGTTCGCCAACAGCCGCCTGACCAAAACCCTGGCCTGGGGGCTGTTCGGATTGATCTCCGGCGCGAACCTGACCTTGATGTATTTCTGGGTGAGTTGACGCGCATCTGCGTAGAAGCGTGGCGGGTACTGCGATCTGACGCCAACCTGTAGGAGCGTGGCTTGTCCCGCGATCTGGCGCACAGCGGCAGTAAAATCAGACGGCCCCGGTCCTGTCTGACACAGCGCATTCAATCGGTTTGCTGCCGCTTTGCGCCAGATCGCGGGACAAGCCACGCTCCTACACCATCGCGGGGCAAGCGCTCCTGCCGGTTTTGCGCCGCGTTGAGGTTCAACTCAACAATATCCCCCGCGCCATGCCCGTGGCGGCGATGACGATGATGACCATCAGTAACGCCTCCATGTGGCTGATCCGTGCGAAACGGCGCGACAGGGTTGTATCAATGGGCAGGTTCTTCTTGAATGCGATGCGCCATTTGATGAGCGCGAACATCGGCACCACTTCCAGTGCGAGAATGGCCACGAACGCCGCCATTTTCAGGTGAAACAGTGGCTGATGCAGGTAGTAATACGAGCCTTTTTCCAGCCCGCCGAACGCCCGAAACGCCCCGGTGATCAGCAGAATCCCGGCGGAGACGCCCCAGATATTGTCGACCACGAACACATCCCTGAACGATCGCGGATCATCCGTGCGCAACCGCCGCAATGCCCGTCCCCTCGCCAGCACCGCCGCTATCGCAAAACCGAACGCCAGCAGGTGCAACGCAGCCAGTACCCATTTGATGAGCATGTTTCAACTCCCCCGAGCGATGTGCAAACCAAGCGTCACCAGACAAGCGTAGCGTGTCACTGGCGTTACGCCTTGATCGATCAAGCGCCGGGAGAAAAATAATGCCCGGGGCGTCGCTCATCATTTCTGCGAGTGCTTGCCCTCGCGGTGCGGATGAACAAAATCAAAGTAGAACGCCGACACGCCAAACAGCGCTATCACCGAAAGAATTATCAAACCGATCACCGAGTTATCCATCACGCTCATCCAGCAAGTCGCCCGAAGGCCGAGCGCCTATTCATTCCTTTTGCCTGTTCAACTGCAATCAATACGACGGGATCTTTACGCGAACAGTGCTCCACCTGACGCCATTTATATAAGCGCCTGTGCCTGCGGATCTTCTTGTGGATAAAGAACAACCGCCGCGCGAAGTTTGTCACCGCCAAAACAACTCATGCCGGCGAACTCTTTATGACTGACCGGCATGTATTGGCAGTCCATGGCCTGCCGCTGTTGGCTGTGATCGATATCGGGATCGTGCAAGTAAACGAAATCGTCATCGCACCCCGTGACCAGCACCCAGTGCGGTGCCTTGGAGCGGGTCAGCCGATAACTGCTGATCAGCACCAGCGCCAGACCGTTGTCCTGTTGCAGTTGCCAGAGATTGAGCGGCGCACTGCCCAGTTGACGGACCGCGCTGCCAGCCAGTTCGCGGCTGAACTCTTCGTGCACCAGACGCATGACTTCACGCTTTTCTTCGCTGCGCACACCGGCAAGAAACAACGGTCCGCGCACCGACACCTGCAGGCCGACCTCGAACCCACGTCGCAACGCTGCCAGCGCCAGGCCCTGGGGGCTGCAACCGCCATGGCCCGAGGTCATGAACACCGTGGTCGCCTCGCGCCAGATCTGCAGTTCCTCGTGGCGCTGCATGGCGCGCGGCGGTTGCAAGGCTTTCATGGCCATCAGCAGGCACGCCGGACCGCAGCTGAAGTCCAGGGTTTGCGGGTAGTACGGCACGTGGCGGGCGACGCCGGTGGCGTGTTCGCGGATGCGTTTTTCGTAGCGCAATGCCGGGGCGTGGTCTTTGTAGTAGTCGTCGATGCGGTCGAACAGCCGATAGCCGTTGCGCTCGTACAGGCGAATCGCCGGGGCGTTGTCCGGCCGGACTTCAAGGCGCAGATAGGCGCACTCACGATCAAGGGCATGCTGTTCGGCCTGGGCCAAAAGTTGCTGCCCGAGGCCCTGACCCCGGGCATCGTCGCTGATCGCCAGCGAGTAAAGCCGGCCCAGCGACGTGCCGTGATGAAACAGCACCAGCGCGTATCCGGCCAGGCGTTGTTCAGGCTGATCAGTCAGCGCCACGATCAATCGCGCGTTGGCCCGCGTGACCATCCAGAGAAAGCTGCGGGCATTCAGGCGGTCAGATTCGAAGCATTGGTTTTCCAGCACCAACAGTTCATCCACATCGGCAGGCTGGGCGAGGCGATATATAAAGTTCATGTCCGACACCGTAAAGAGTGAGTAACGAAACGGGACATTTCTACAAAGCCATGTTTTATAGAAAGGACTGTTTCCCGAAGGATCAACTCATGAATGCGGTGCCGGTGAAGACCGACGAAGTATCAGCACAACCTCAGCGTTCGGCAACTTTTAATGTCAATCCGCTGAAACCTGTTTCAACCCGAAGCCAACTGTTGATTGTCGTGGAGCGGCTGGAAGACTGGTCGTCTTACTTGCCCAGCGAACACTTGATCAGCGCCCAGGACTATCTGGAGAACCCGCCCCAGAACACTGCCGGTCAGCGGGTGCAAGTGATCAACCTGTGCCGCAGTTACCGCTATCTCGGCCACGGTTATTACTGCTCGCTGTTGGCCGAAGCCCGGGGGCACCATGTGATTCCGTCGGTGAAGACCATCAGCGAACTGACCCGTAAATCACTTTACGGCCTGGCCCTGGATGACCTCGACAAGCGCCTTGAGCATGCGCTGCGGGACCATCCGTATGACGAAACCGAGGGCTTCACCCTGAGCCTGTATTTCGGTCAGACTGATCTCGCGCCGTTGCAGGATCTGGCCCGTCAGCTGTTTGAGGCGTTTCCAGCGCCGATCCTGCTGGTGGAGTTTCGCAAGCGCGACAACTGGCACATCGTCGGCATCAAAACCGGCGCCTTGACCCGCCTGCGTGATCATCAGCAGGACCAGTTCGCTCAGTCCCTGGACAGCTTCAGCCGCAAGATCTGGCGCCAGCCCCGTTCCCCTCGCACCTATCGCTACGACCTGGCGATTCTGCATGACCCGCAGGAAGCGTTGCCGCCGTCGAACCGCACGGCGCTGGACAACTTCATCCGCGTCGGCCAGCAACTGGGCGTGGACGTTGAGCTGATCGAGAAGAAGGATTACTCGCGGCTGGCCGAATACGACGCGCTGCTGATCCGCGAAACCACCAGTGTCGACAACCACACCTACCGCTTCGCCAAGAAGGCCGAGAGCGAAGGACTGGTGGTGATGGATGATCCGGCGTCGATCCTGCGCTGCACCAACAAGGTCTACCTGACCGACCTGCTCAAGAGCCACAAGCTGGGCATGCCGGCCACGGAGATCCTTTACAAGGAGCGACCGGATGATTTGGAGCATGTTGCGGCGCGACTGGGCTTCCCGCTGGTGCTGAAAATCCCCGACGGCTGCTTCTCCAAAGGCGTGATCAAAGTGCAGGACGCGCAGCAATTGCAGGAAGCGGCGCGGGAGTTGTTCGAGCACTCGGTGCTGTTGCTGGCCCAGGAATACCTTTACACCGAATACGACTGGCGCATCGGCGTGCTCAACCGAAAGCCGGTGTTTGCCTGCCAGTACTTCATGTCCAAGGGGCATTGGCAGATTTACAACCATAAGGCCATCGACGCGGAGATCAACGGCGAGTGCCGCACCCTCGCGGTTCACGATGCGCCGCGGGCGGTGGTGGATCTGGCGGTGAAGACCGCGAACCTGATCGGCGACGGGTTGTATGGCGTTGACTTGAAGCAGTCCGGGGATCGCGTGGTGGTAATCGAAGTCAACGACAACCCCAACCTCGACGCGGGTATTGAAGACGCCTGGCTGCAGGACGATCTGTACGCGCTGGTGCTGGAAGAGTTCATTCGCCGCCTCGACATCAAACGTCGCGGTCTGGCGGGTTAGGCCGGTGATCAAAGGCCACCGCCTGGAGGCGGGGAGGTTACGGGAATGCCCTGAAGCCGAAGCGAGCGTGCTGTGGTTCAGCGACCCGGACGCAGCGGAAAAGACGCTGCTGCTGGAGCGCTTCAACCTCGATGACCACGCCCTGGCCTCGGCGCTGGATCCGGACGAGGTGTCGCGCATCGAGTTTCATCCGGACGCGCTGTTCATGATCTGGAAGCGCCCGGAAAACTACTCGGGCAAGGACACCTTTTCCTTTGACGTGTCGTCGTTCGGGGTCCTGCTCAGCCCCCGCCACATGGTGCTGATCTGCGCCGACAGCAAGCAGATCAGCGATCTGGGACAGCACCGGCCGATGCACACCCTGATGGACGTGTTGCTGGAGGTGCTGTTCCACAACATCCATCATTATCTCGGTCACCTCAAAGTGATCAAGATGATTGCCCGGGAACTGCAGCAGCAATTCAATGCCTCGATGGACAGCCGCCATCTGGTGCAGATGTTCAACCTGAGCGAAAGCCTGGTCTATTACATCAACGCCATCGACAGCAACGGCTCGGTCCTGACCCGCCTGCGCAATCACGCCCACAAGCATCAGTTTTCCGGCGACAGCCTGGCGCTGATCGAAGACATGATCATCGAGAACGAGCAGTGCCATAAACAGGCGAACATCTATTCCACCGTGTTCGCCAGTCTGATGGACGCGCGGGGCAATCTGGTGAACAACAACACCAATACCCTGCTGCGCAAGCTGACGTTGATCAACGTGGTGTTCTTGCCGCTGAACCTGCTGGCGGGGATTGGCGGGATGTCGGAATACAGCATGATGACCACGCCCATCCCGTGGTGGATCAGCTACCCGGCGTTGCTGGTCGGCATGGCCGGGTTGGGCGTGGGGATGGTGGTGATCCTCAAGCGTATGGCGCGGGCGAGTCAGTGATCGGTGGGAGCCCGGCGGGTTCCCACTGAACGTGGCGGGAGGTGTTATTCCGACGCCTGCAAACCCTTCTGCCTCATCACCTGATTCTTTTCTTTCTTGTACTGCAGGGCGACTTCCGGCGCGGGGCCGCTCTTGCCCGTTTCCATCCACAAGCGCATGCGGCTGGCATCGGCGAAGTGGGTGTATTTGCCGAAGGCGTCGAGAATGACCACGGACACCGGACGATTGGCCATGCTGGTCAACAGCACCAGACAGTGGCCGGCCTGGTTGGTGAAGCCGGTCTTGGTCAGCTTGATGTCCCAGTTGGATTTACGCACCAGATGGTCGGTGTTGCTAAAGCCGAGGATGTAGTTCGGCTTGCGGAAGGTCACGGTTTTCTCTGGGGTGGTGCTCAGCTCGCGCAGCATCGGGTAGTTGCGTGCGGCGAGGGCCAGCTTGGTCAGGTCACGCGCAGTGGAAACGTTGTAGACCGACAGTCCGGTGGGCTCCATGTACACGGTGTGGTTCATGCCCAGGGCCTTGGCCTTGGCGTTCATCGCCTTGATGAACGCCGGGTAACCGCCCGGGTAACTGTGGGCCAGACTCGCCGCTGCGCGGTTTTCCGATGACATCAGGGTGATCAGCATCATGTCGTGGCGGTTCAGCTCACTGCCCAGCTTGACCCGGGAGAACACGCCTTTCATTTCGGCGGTCTGGGAGATATCGACCTTGATCATCTCGTCCATGGGCAGCTTGGCGTCGAGGGTGACCATCGCGGTCATCAGTTTGGTGACCGAGGCGATCGGCACGACGATGTCGGGGTTACTGGCGTACAGCACTTGACCGGTTTGCAGGTCGGTAATCATGGCGCTGCCGGAAGCCAGATGCAGATTGGACGGATCACGATTGAACCCGGCCGATTCTTTGGCCAGTGCGAGGGTGGAAAGTGCGCAGCCTGTAAGTGCAAATAATAGGCCGATGACGGTTGGGCGAATTTTCAAGAGCAACGCTCACTTAATGATGGAAATAGCGTGGAACGTCGGACTTTCTTCAAGGACGACAACAAGTTCGGCGCATTTTAGGAGCAAGTTTCTGAAGTTGTCGATGGGGTGGCACGGGGTTTCGCCAATAAACCGCTGTTGTATGGCTCAGGTTCAGGTAGCGGATCCAAAAACCCTGTATTTAAAAGGGTCGAATTGCTGTTTGTGGGCCGCCTGACGAACAGGGCCGCGCATCGAAACCGGATTCGTATGCAAAAAAAAAGCCCGCGTCATTAATGAGGCGGGCTAAAGGGGTGTGCGGAGCAACGCACAATTCACGAGGAAAGAGCGAACAGGGTTTCAGCTGTTGAGCGTGCGGCATTCAAGTTGCTGCGATAGCGCTTGGGCGGCCGGCAGTGAAGGCAAAGGACCGCTGACGGGTTCGCCGTCGTGCATCAAGTACCAGCACGCCAACAGACCGCGCTCGCGAAGCTGGGCGGGTACTGCGCTGCCGACAACCGACATGATTTGAACCTTGGTCATAAGTGCCTCCATCAATCCATGGCGCCACTTTACGGCCCGATCAGTGGATGCAGAAATCAACGCGCTCGATAGTCGTCATTGATGCGCGGGTAGGGACGGTGGTGGGCTGCGTGGCTGAACCGCGCCTGAGTCCGGTATAAGGCCCGGAAACAAAAACCCCGCCGGGGAAGGCGGGGTCATTATTGGGTGAGGGCTGACGCGCATGATCGGCAGCCCTGCCTGAGCAAACCGCTGTTACCAGCGACCGCCACCGTGGTAGTAGCCCGGTGGTGGGCCGTAATAACGCGGTGGACCGTAATAGCGTGGCGGGCCGTAATAGCGCTGCTCATACACGACCGGACGTTCAACGACATACGCCGGCTGGTAATAAACCGGCGGTGGCGGCGGTGGCGCGTAATAAACAGGTGCCGGGGCCGCGTATACGGGAGCCGGCGATACATACGTCGGACCGGACGCCACGGCCGCGCCGACCACACCGCCAACGACCGCACCGATCACGGCTGCTCCACCCCAGCCCGGGCCGCCGCCATGGGCTTCAGCCTGGCCTGCGAGGGCGAGGGCGCCTAACAACAGGGCAACTTTGGGGATCTGACGAATCATGACTGTTCCTCGGTGTTCAGTCCCGTTGTCGCGAGCCTGCGTTACGCTCAGGCACTGCCACGGGATAACTTCTCAGACAACGGTTTCGGAAATATCTGCGAGGCCGCTGCGTAAATTTTGTGTAAGGTATTCGACAACTTTAATGACAACGGCTGTGCCGGTTCTGGGCGAGCGAGGGGATTCTACGCCTTTCCCCAGGCGTCTTCTAATACCACTCGGGAGATTTCATGTTGGTCACTGCCAGTAAGGAAACACTGTTGTGCATGTCACTGGCCGGACGTCCGGGCAACTTCGGCGTGCGCTTCCATAACCACCTCTATCAACAGTTGGGCCTGAACTTCTATTACAAGACTTTCTCGCCGAACGACCTGCCCGCGGCCATCGCCAGCATGCGTTCATTGGGCATTCGCGGGTGCGGCGTGTCCATGCCTTTTAAAGAAGCCTCTATTGAGCTGGTCGATGAGCTGGATGCGTCCGCCGCCGCCATTCAATCCATCAACACCATCGTCAATACCGATAGCCACTTGAAAGCGTACAACACCGATTACATCGCCATCGCCCAACTGGTCGACACCCATCAGGTCCCGCGCACCCGCTTCGCCCTGCGCGGCAGCGGTGGTATGGCCAAGGCGGTCGCCTGTGCCCTGCGCGACGCCGGTTTTACAGATGGGCTGATCGTGGCGCGCAATGAACAGGCGGGCAGGGCGCTTGCCCGGACGTGCGGCTTTGCGTGGCAGGCCGAACTGGGCAGTGAACGCCCGCCGCTGCTGGTGAACGTCACCCCGTTGGGGATGGCAGGCGATCAGGCCGGGGCGCTGGCCTTTGACGTGTCCGCCATCGAGCAGGCCGACACCGCGTTTGACGTCGTCGCCACGCCTGCACGCACGCCGTTCATTGTCGAGGCCGAGCGCCTCGGCAAGCGCCTGATCACCGGTGACCAGGTCGCGGCGATACAGGCGCTGGAGCAGTTCATCCTTTACACCGGCGTGACCCCAAGCGAGGAGCAATATCAGGCAGCGGCGGCGTTTGCGCGCGGCTGATGCGTCTGCCGCTTACCCAATGGCAAGCCGTCTTCGCGGGCAAGCGCGCTCCTACAATGGATCTCGGCAGCGATCCTGGTCTTCGGCGGACGCAAAACCTGTAGGAGTGACCGGGGTGGCATTCCACCTCGCCCGCGAATGCGGTCGTCAATTACGTGCATCTTTGCCTGGCAAAACGCGATCGCGGGCAAGCGCGCTCCTACAATGGATCTCGGCAGCGGTCATGGTCTTTGGCGGACGCAAAAACCTGTAGGAGTGACCGGGGTGGCGTTCCACCTTGCCCGCGAAGAAGGTCGTCCATTACACGCATCTGTGCGTGGCAAAATGCGATCGCGAGCAAGCTCACTCCTACGATGGATCTCGGCAGCGATCATGGTCTTTGGCGGACGCAAAACCTGTAGGAGCGCGCTTGCCCGCGAACGCGTTGTGTCAGTCGACACTTTCAATTCTGACACGCCGTCTTCGCGGGCAAGCGCGCTCCTACAATGGATCTCGGCAGCGATCATGGTCTTTGGCGGAAGCAAAACCTGTAGGAGTGACCGGGGTGGCGTTCCAACTTGCTCGCGAAGGGGTTGTGTCAGTCGACATCTCCACGTCTGACATGCCGTCTTCGCGGGCAAGCGCGCTCCTACAATGGATCTCGGCAGCGATCATGGTCTTGGGCGAACGCAAAACCTGTAGGAGCGCTTGCCCGAGAACGCGTTGTGTCAGTGCCAGCTTTTCAGGCCGCCTTCAACCCTCTAGATTCGCCAGCCGTTCTTCGAGGATGGCGATGCGTGCTTCGAGGGCCTCGACCCGTTCGGCCAGCGCTGAATGGCCCGCGCTGCCTGAACTGCTGCGCTCACCTGGATGCGCGCGCGCGGCGAGAAGTGTCTCCATGTCAGCCGGATCACCCAGCGCATGCATATACCGATCTTCTCGCTGGCCCGCCTGTTTCGGGATCAACACCGCCAGCCCGCGCCCGATCAGCCGGTCAAGCTGATGCACCACCGCGTCGGCGTCTTCGAAGTCGTGCATGCGGTTGCTGCGGGTCAGCAGCTCGTTGATGGTCTGCGGTCCGCGCAGCAACAGCAGGCCGGTCAGGATGAGTTGCGCCGGCACCAGCTCCAGTGTCTTGTCGACGCGGTGTTCCCAGCGGTCCGCCCGGCTGCCCATGACCAGACGCGTCAGTTGCAGGCTTTCCAGCGCGCGCAGGCTCTGACCGACCTGGCCCGGCGTCAGGTTCATCACCGGTTCGCGACTGGTCTTCTGGTTACACGCCAGCACCAGCGCGTTGAGGGTCAGTGGGTAGGTTTCGGGATGGGTCGCCTGCTTCTCTATCAGGCAGCCCAGAATGCGCACTTCGGTGCTGCTCAGCTGCAGCGTATCCGCGGCTTCAACGGTGTTTTCGGAATCCAGCTCGTCAGACATGACCCATTCCCCAAGCGTTGAAAAGGCTATGAGGGTAGGGGCTGGATGAGGTAAAAGACAAGCCGCGTTCGCGTTCGTCTCCTTGCGACTCATTCCCCCAGGAACTGCCATGACCCTTTCTCTGTACGCCGCTTCGATCCCTGTCTTCAAGCAAATGCTCACCGCCCTCAGCGCCGTTCTGGCCAAAGGCGAAGCCCACGCCACCGCCAAAAACATTCAGCCCGATGCGCTGCTGCAGGCGCGTCTGTTCCCCGACATGTTCCCGCTGGTGCGTCAGGTGCAGATCGCCGTTGATTTCGCCAAAGGTGCTGGCGCACGACTGGCAGGCCTTGAGCCGCCGAAGTACGAAGACACTGAAACCACCTTCGCCGACCTGCAAGCGCTGCTGACCAAGGTGCTGGCGTTCCTCGACACAATCAAGGCTGAGCAGGTCGATGGCAACGAAGCGCGCGAGATCGTGCTGCGCCCTGGCACCGAAAAGGAAAAGCGTCTGAACACCCAGACCTACCTGCTGCATTACTCGCTGCCGCAGTTTTTCTTCCACGTCACCACGGCGTATGACCTGCTGCGCCACAACGGCGTGGAAGTGGGCAAGCGCGACTACATGGGCGCTTACTGACAGACCTCGCTGCCCGTCTCAGTGCGGGCAGCGACATGTGTTTCGTCCGGCGCCTGGCTCCCAAGCGCCCGGCGCTGTTACCCTCCGCATCCTGATTCACGCCACATCTGATCGGCCGCTCCGCAAGGACTGGTCGTCTTGTCGTTCTGGAGATTTCATGTTTTTCCCCATCTACCTGCTGTCAGCTGCGGGCTTTACCGTGCTGACCACAGAGTTCGTCATCGTCGGCCTGTTGCCCGCCATCGCCCGCGACCTGGCTGTCACCATCCCTCAGGCCGGCTTGCTGGTCACGCTGTTCGCCTTCACCGTGGCCTGCTTCGGCCCGTTCCTGACGGCGTATTTTTCGCGCTTCGAGCGCAAGCGCCTGTTCATTTCGGTGCTGATCATGTTTGGCGTCTCCAACGTCGTTGCAGCGCTGGCGCCCAACATCTGGGTGATGGCCGCCGCGCGGCTGATCCCGGCGCTCGGGCTGCCGGTGTTCTGGGCCCTGGCCAGCGAAACCGCCGTGGACATCGTCGGCCCGGACCATGCTGGCCGCGCGATCGCCAAGATCGGCTTCGGCATCGTCTGCGCCACAGTGTTCGGCATCCCCGTTGGCACACTGATCTCGGACGCCATCGGCTGGCGGAGTGCCTTTGCCTTCCTCGCGGTGATGGCGTTCGCCAAGGCGTTGCTGCTGTTCATTTACCTGCCCCGCAGCGTGCACAAGGACCAAGCCTCGTTCCGCAGCCAGTTTCGGATTCTGCGCAGCCCGTTGATGCAGGGCCACGTGCTGCTGTCGGTGCTGGTCTTCAGCGGCATGTTCACCGCGTACACCTACCTGGCCGACATGCTGGAGCGGCTGGCCGGATTCAACGGCACGGTGGTCGGCTGGTGCCTGATGGGCTTTGGTGCGGTGGGCCTGCTGGGTAACTCTCTTGGCGGGCGGCTGGTGGACCGCCATCCGTTGATCGCCAGCCTGACCTTCTGCACCTTCATGATCGGCGGCATGGTCATGGTGGTGCCGAGCATGCACTCGCTGCCTGCGCTGGCCCTGGCGCTGGCCGTGTGGGGCGCGACCCAGGCGGCGCTGTTTCTGGTCAGCCATGTCCGGCTGATGAAAGCCGCGCCACAGGCCCCGGCCTTTGCCGCCTCGCTGAACATCGCCGGTGCCAATCTGGGCATCGGCATTGGCGCGATCATCGGCGGACGGGTGATCGACCATCTTGGCCTTGGCAGCCTGGGCTTCGCGGCGGCCGGCATCATCCTGCTGTCGATCCTGCTGGCCTTGTTGCTGATGACCGTCCGCCCAAACCCTGCAACCTGTGACGCCTAGTCCGGGAACAACTGGTGGCGTGCGCCTTCGGTGATCGCAACGATGCCGGGGTGCCTGACCTTGCGCTCGACCGAGATCGCGTAGAACGACTCGGTCACGGCGTCGGTGTGGCCGATCAATTCGACGTCGTATTGCTCGATCACTTCATCGGCGATGACGCTCGGCGCAATGAAAATTCCGCTGCCTGATTTGCCAAAGGCCTTCATCAGGGCGCTGTCGTCGAATTCGCCGACGATCTTCGGCTGGATGTTCTGCTCGGCGAACCAGCGCATCAGACGGCTGCGCACCACCGTCTGCTGGCCGGGAACCAGCAGCGGCGCGCCATGCATGCCGTGGGGGAAGTTCTCGCCATACAGGTCGGCGAGGGCGCGGGTGGCAAAAAAGCTCACGCCGCATTCGCCGAGCTTCTGGCTGTAGCCTTTAATGTCCAGATGAGAGGGCATCGGGCTGTCGGAAATCACCAGGTCCAGGCGCTGAATCGCAAGGTCCGCCAGCAGGCGTTCAAGCTGGTCTTCGCGGCAACTGATTCGCACCAGCTCGTTGAGCGCCATGCTTGGCGCGATGAGCCGATAGACAATGGATTTGGGCACGACATCGGCGACGCCGACGCGAAAAAGGATTTGCTGCTCGTCCGGCTGCGCCCGCAGAACCGCTTCGAGCTCGCCACCCAGCTGAAACATCTGTTCGGCGTAGGGCAAGGCGACGCGTCCGGTTTCGGTCAGCTCCAGTTGACGGCCCACGCGCTTGAACAACTCGACGCCGTAGGTCTGCTCCAGCAGGCTGATCTGCCCACTGATGGTCTGGGGCGTCAGGTTCAGCTGCTCGCAGGCGCGGACGATACTGCCGGTTTTGGCCACGACCCAGAAATAATGCAGCTGTCGGTAATTGAGCATGGTCGTCGTAACTTCGGGAAAACCGAAGTATACGCCTGAAAAATACGAATTTTACTGAAGTGTTTCCGTCCCTAGAATGCCGCCCTATCCCCTGAACTGATACTGGACACTCGCTTATATGGAATACCTTCTGGAACTGGCTGCAAGCCCAACGGCGTGGATCGCCCTTGCGACTCTGGTCGTCATGGAAATCGTGCTCGGCATCGACAACCTTATCTTCATCTCGATTCTTACCAACAAGCTGCCGGTTCATCAGCGCACCAAGGCGCGCCGGATCGGTATCAGCATGGCGTTGATCCTGCGTCTGGGCCTGCTGACCACCGTGGCTTGGATTGTTCAGCTGACTGCGCCGGTGGTCGAAGTGTTCGGCCAGGCGTTCTCCTGGAAGGACATGATCCTGATCGCCGGTGGCTTGTTCCTGGTCTGGAAGGCCACCACCGAGATCCACCACAGTGTCGACATTAAGAGCGAAGCGGAGAAAGCCGCTTCCAGCACCGTCACCCTGGGCATGGCCGCAGCGATCGGTCAGATTCTGATGCTCGACCTGGTGTTCTCCATCGACAGTATCGTCACCGCCGTTGGCATGACCGAGCACTTGCCGATCATGGTCATCGCCGTAGTGGCCGCCGTGGTCGTGATGCTGGTCGCATCGGAGCCCCTCGCCAAGTTCATCAACGACAACCCGACCGTGGTCATGCTGGCGCTGGGCTTCCTGATCATGATCGGCATGACGCTGATCGCTGAAGGCTTCGGCGCCCACGTACCGAAAGGCTATGTGTACACCGCCATGGCGTTCTCGGCGCTGATTGAAGTGCTGAACATGCTGGTTCGCCGGTCCCGCCAGCGCCGTCTGGAAGCCGATGCGCAGGGCCAGAAGGTCTGACGCAGAGATGAGCTCCGCCTGACTATCGAGGGCGGAGCAGGAAGGACGAAGCGGTAAATAGCGAGGCAATAAAAAACGGTCGGGAATGGAAAGCCATTACCGACCGTTTTCGTTTGTACTGTGATCCATCAGCACACGGCAGTATCAGTGCGCCGTGACATGACGGATTTTGCGTTGTGCACGCTCTACGGATTTCGCGGCTTCGGTTTCCCGATAATGCGGATGATGGCGACGCGAGATGCGCATCACCCCCCACAACATGGCAGCCGCAACGGCCAGCCAGGCACCGATCAACATCACAATGGTCATTCCGAGGCTCATGGCTTCCTCCGGCTCTTCTCTTCGTCTCTTGGTAATCGACAGTCTAGCTTCCCTGTTGTTGCTAAAAATTGACCGATGGTAGGAATTGCATGACCGATTCGTTCTATCCGCTCGCGTTGACAGCGCTTCGGGCTATACCGCAACCGGTGGCGGCTCTATCATCCGCGCTTCGGCCGGATCTCGGCATCCGTCTCCATCAGTCAAAAGAGTGAAGAATGTGCGGGCATTGACGCGATTGGATAGCGTTGCGGGTCGACGCAAATGGCTGGCCCTTGCTGCCGTGCTGGTCTTGGCAGGCTGCTCGAATGCCCACAACTGGAAGCCCGGCTACCCGCCGATGTACAAGACGCTGCCCGACCGGGTGGAAATCAACGCGGTGCCGTCGTTCCGGGGCAAGGATTACCAGAGCGCGCCCTTCGCGCTGGCCAGCATGCTGACCGTGCATGGCGTACAGACCACGCCGGGGTTGCTGGAAAAACCGCTGAAACTGCCGGGCGCCGAAGACCGGCTCGACCGCAGCATGCTGGACCTGGCTCGGGAATACGGCTTTGTGGTGTACCCCGTCGACCATGGTCTGCCTGATCTGCTGGCCCAGGTGTCGGCGGGGTATCCGGTCCTGGTACGGTTTTCGGACGGCTCCCTGATGTGGAAAGAGCAGCGCTACGGCGTGCTGGTCGGCTTTGATCAGAACAAGCGCACGGTGCTGATCTATACCGGGCCGGGGCGAGTGACGACGAGCTTCGATTCGTTTACCTCGGACTGGAACGACGCCGGCAACTGGGCCGTGCTGATTCAGAGCCCGCGCCAGGTGCCGGTGCCGGTGGACCGTGAGCGCTGGCTGAAGGCCGCCAATGATCTGGCCCAGGCCGGGCAGGAACAGGCGGCGGGCGAGGCGGTCAAGGCGCTGAACAATCCGGCTTCCCGCTCAGAAAAATGAGTGGTGATTCCGGGCTGGTTGCAAAACCTGTAGGAGCCGGCTTGCTGGCGAACGCGGTGGGTCAGTCGCCCCTTTAGCGCCTGATCGATGGCATTCGCGTGCAAGCGCGCTCCTACAATGGGACGGACATCCGAGCCCGGGAGACTTACCGGCGTGGTCCGTCAGAACCCCAGCTTGTCCCGCAGGCTGTAATACCAGGCGCCCAATGCCGTCAGCGGCGTGCGCAAGAGTTGTCCGCCGGGGAACGGGTAGTGGGGCAGGCCGGCGAAGGCGTCGAATCGTTCTGCCTGTCCGCGCAAGGCTTCGGCCAGCACTTTGCCGGCCAGATGGGTGTAGGTCACCCCGTGGCCGCTGCATCCCTGGGAGTAGTAGATGTTATCGCCCAGCCGGCCGACTTGCGGCAACCGCGACAAGGTCAGCAGGAAGTTGCCGGTCCAGGCGTAATCGATCTTCACGTCTTTCAGTTGCGGAAACGCCTTGAGCATCTTAGGCCGGATGATGGCTTCGATATTTGCCGGGTCGCGCGCGCCGTACACCACGCCGCCGCCGAAGATCAGACGCTTGTCGCCGGAAAGCCGGTAGTAATCCAGCAGGTAGTTGCAATCCTCGACGCAGTAATCCTGGGGCAGCAGTGTGCTCGCCAGTTCCTCGCTCAGCGGCTCGGTGGTAATGACCTGAGTGCCGCAGGGCATCGACTTGGCCGCCAGTTCCGGGACCAGATTGCCCAGATAGGCGTTGCCCGCGACGATGACGAACTTCGCCCGAACCTTGCCCTCGGCGGTGTGCACCACCGGGCTGTCGCCGCGATCGATGCGCGTTGCCGCCGACTGCTCGTAAATGACTCCACCCAGCGACTCGACCGCAGCCGCTTCGCCCAGCGCCAGGTTCAGCGGGTGGATATGACCGCCGCTCATGTCGAGCAGGCCGCCAATGTATTGGTCGCATGCCACCACTTCACGGATGCGGCGCTGGTCCATCAGCTCCAGCTGCGTGTGCCCGTAGCGTTCCCAGAGACGTTTTTGCGATTCCAGATGGCCCATCTGCTTGGGCGTGATCGCGGCGAAAACGCCGCCATCTTTCAGGTCGCACTGGATCTGGTATTTGGCGACGCGGTCCCGGATGATCTGCGCGCCCTCGAAAGCCATGTGCCCGAGCAGTTGCGCCTCCTTCGGTCCGACCGTCTTTTCGATGGTGTCGATGTCGCGGCTGTAACTGTTGACGATCTGCCCGCCGTTACGGCCCGACGCGCCGAAACCTACCTTTGCGGCTTCCAGCACGGTGACCTTGAAGCCGTGTTCCAGGAGAAACAGCGCGCTGGAGAGTCCGGTATAACCTGCGCCGATGATGACCACGTCGGTCTCGACGTCCCCTTGCAGCCGAGGCCGAACCGGAACGGGGTTGGCGGAAGCGGCGTAGTAGGAATGTGGGTATGGCGTGTTCGTCATCCTGTAACCCCTGTTTTATATTTTTTACGAATGGGCGGATCCTACCTGAGATGAAATTTGGCGGCCAGCCGCTGTGGGATGTTTGCCGCCTGGTAAAGGCGTTTGCTGCCGAGGCACAGGCACATTGACTCAACCCGGTTCATGAGCGCCGGCGCAAATAGCTCGCACATTCATAGGCTTAGGGATGAATCGAAGTTGACAGCGTTTCGAATCTCGGTAGAATGCCGCCCCACAGCAGGCACGTAGCTCAGTTGGTTAGAGCACCACCTTGACATGGTGGGGGTCGTTGGTTCGAGTCCAATCGCGCCTACCAAACAAATCCGCTCTGCTGGGCGGTAAAGAAAAAGGGTGGCCCGGAAGGGCCACCCTTTTTTTGTGCTCGAACCTGAATCATCCGGGCCGTGTGGTCATTCCGCGGTTCTGTCACTCGCCCTTGGCGCGAGTAATGCGGCCCGCCCTGATCTCGTCCACATAGGCGCGCAGCCGATCAGCGTCCTTGTACTGCTGATTCATCAAGTGCAACACCGCGACCACATCCACATCGTTGACACGTTCGGCCAAGCGGCTGATTTCGCCGGCAGTGCTTTCCAGATTGGCCGCAATGCTGCTCAGGTCACGCTTGAGTTCCAGCGCTGATTTTTTCATGCCCACGGTGCCGCTCTCCACTGTTGATGACGCCCGGGCCCGCGACTCTGTTTCGAGCGCGGCGGCGACGCACTATATCAAAGCATGCCGGTCATCCACGACAACCAGGCACGAAAAGGGCGCTGTTCAAGCGCCCTCTGCTGTCTCAAGTGCGTGGGTGGCTATCAGCCGCCTGCGCCCCCGGCACTCGACGAACCCGAGCCTTTGCTGCCGCCGCCGTTGGTGGTATCGCCACCGGGCAAGTCAGCATCGTTCTTGTTGCCCGTGCCATTGCTCATCGACGTGCCGCCGCCAATGCTGATGCCTTTCTTGGTTTGCGTGTCCACCTCGGACCCTTGGCGGGCCGGGTCGCTGCCCTGTACGCGTGGGTCGATACCGGTTTGTGAGGGTGGCGGGCCCATGTCAGGCGACGTGGCGCCAGCCAGCGCGGCAAGGGAGGTGCAAGACAGCGCGCAGCCCAGCGTTATTGCAGCAAGTGATCTGTTCATCAGGTGATCTCCGTGTCGTAATTCCTTGTGGTCGTTGGGCATCGGATGTTTGTCCGAAGTGCCATCACGGCGACAGGCGGCATATCGGACGGGCAAGGCTGACAGGCTGTCGCTGATTCGAGCGAGTAGGGGCTGACTATCCGCACGCAGGTCACGGTGTTAAGCGCCCGAATCTGGCGGAGCAACTGTCGCCCCCGGGGTCAATCCGCCCGTGTCGATGTGCCGGGGAAATAATTTGCATATTCATAGGCTTACTGGGCGAAAAAGACGTTGACAGCTATTTGAATATCCGTAGAATGCCGACCCACAGCAGGCACGTAGCTCAGTTGGTTAGAGCACCACCTTGACATGGTGGGGGTCGTTGGTTCGAGTCCAATCGCGCCTACCAAACAAAATCCGCGCTGCTGGGCGGTGACAAAAAAGGGCGAATCGAAAGATTCGCCCTTTTTTATTGCCTGAATGTTCACCTCAGGCCAGCCTTCCTCAGGTCAGCCATAGCCCCTATGGCCGGACGTCTCAACCCGATTTCAGCCCCGTGAGCCATCGCAGACCGCGAAATAAATCCGGTTTTTTTCCCGATACCGTCTGGACCTTTTCCCATGATGCGCGATCATCAGTGCATGGAAATCCAGAGGAGGTGTGTATGTTTAGCCGGTCGTTGACCCTTGCCGTTTTGTTCGCCGTATCGGGCCCGTTGCTGGCTGCCGACGGTGATGGCCCACTGTCCCAGGAGCGCGGCAAGACTCGTCCACTGATCGTCATCGCGTCGAGTTCGGTGGACGCGACGCTGGTGGGCCTGAAGAAAAACCTGGACGAGCCTGCCAACAAGGAGGGATTCGCCAAGCGCGACATGGTCCTCTACACCATCATCAATACGGTCGGGCAGCGTAACGGCAAAGACCTCGACGCCCAGACCACCATGGCACTGGTCCGGGAGCTCAAGCTTGGCGCCCAGGCGGGTGGGCAGGCTCAGGTGATCCTGGTGGGCAAAGACGGTGAGAAGAAAATGACCCACAACGGTCCCATCGATCCGAAGGACATTTTCAGCACCATCGACCAGATGCCGATGGCCGAGAAGGAAGCGGCCGCCGCTGCGCCACCGGCTCCGGTCGCTGAACCGAAGAACACGACGCCGTCGGGTAAACCGGGCAAGCCCGGCAAGGCTGCCCCCGCCGCACCGCCTGCCGGGCTGGACGATTAACCGCCCTGACGGCTTACCCATGGGGCTCGCTTGATGTTGCTGGTAACATCGCTCTTTTTTCAACGGAAAGGGTTTTTGATGAATGGGACTGGGGTGAAACATTGGGCGGGCGCTGTGGCACTGATCATGCTGGCGGGTGGGTTAACGGGCTGCATGAGCTTGAACCAGACACGCTCGGCCGGGCCGGCGCAGGTTTATACCAGTCAGAAACCTGCGGTCGCCGTTGCCGAGTGCATCAAGGTGACGTGGGCCAACGTCCAGCTGTTCGGTGATGTAGCGGACGTGTTCATGGCGAAAGGCGATCCTGGCGCGTTCACGGTCTACACCACCGAAGGCGAGTACTTCGCCGATGTAGCGGGCAAGGCGGGCATGACCAAGGTCAATTTCTACGCCAAGCCCGGCGCCAAGGTGGTTGAGCAGCGTGGCGCGGTGCTCGCGACCTGCCTCTGATTCAATCCTGCATTCACTGACCTGCGCTGCCCACCCAAGCTCCGCGCAGGTTTTAAACGCTGCAAGGTCTTCACCTCGGCCGGTCCACCGCGGCTGTTTTACATCGGCGGTGTCACGCCATTTTCCCCGGCAGAAATCGACAGCGCGGTCAGTGTGTTGTCCGAGCCCTTCTGCGCTTGCAGCACCACCTTCACGCCGGGCTTGAGCAAGCTGCGATCGCCTGGCACCAGGTTGACGATTGGCACGTCATCAGGAATGACGATCTTCTTCTGCCCGCCCTTGTAATTCACGGTGATGGTGCGGCCATTGCTGGCAACCAGATCGCCGACCGATCCGTTGGTCATCGTGCTGTCCGGCGTCAGGTCAAAGGCGCGATGGCCATCCCCTGTGCCCGCCATTGCCGGCGGGAACACATGCACCTCCAGCGCCTTCAACGAACCGTCCGGCAGCGGCACCGCTGCGGAGCCGATGTAGCTGCCCGGTTTGATTTCCGACACCTGCGCCAGGGTGACGCCCCGAATCTGGGTGTCAGGGGTCAGCACAACCTTCAGGTCCTCTCCGCGGTTGCTGTGAATGTTCAGCGCATCGCCTTCGACGGCAGTAATGGCACCGCGAACGCGGGTGGGTTTGCCGTCTTCGGCGTGGGCTGGCAGCGCTGCCGACAGCAGCGCGCTGAGCAATCCGGAGATGAGAAGGGAGCGGCGGAGGGTTTGGGTTCTGGACGTCTTCATTGGCAGCGCGAATCCTGTGATGGGATGAGCACCGATCATAGCGGCAGTGTTCGAGCAGGTGCATGACATTGCCGTCAGCAAGCGCGGTTTGATGCTGGAGGCGTACACCTGGCGAGCAGATTCTCGGTCGCCCGGTGTGGCGAGGGTGGCGGGCAGAGCGGGTAAGCAGGGGGAAGCCGGGCTGTGCGCACGTTGTCTAACGACGTCGCGCAGACCGGCGAAGGAGCTTACTGCTGAAGCGAAATGGACGTGCTCGCCAACTTCGGCTGGTTGTACAGGCTGACCAGTACTTCATCCAGCACCGAAGACGCACCCCACGGACGCGGGTCGTTGAGGATCGCGACCACTACCCAGGTGTTGCCGTTGCTGTCGCGGCTGAATCCGGAGATCGCCCGAACGGTGTTCAATGTGCCGGTCTTGATGTGCGCTTCACCGCGCAGGGCGGTACGTTTCAGGCGTTTGCGCATGGTGCCGTCCATCCCTGCCAGCGGCAGCGAACTCATGAATTCGGCTTGAAACGGACTGTTCCAGGCGGCCTGGAGCATCTGTGCCATTTCGCGAGCACTGACGCGTTCGGCGCGGGACAGGCCTGAACCGTTCTCCATTACCAGGTGCGTCGCGATGATGCCTTTCTTGGCCAGCCATTGGCGCACGACACGCTGTGCGGCCTTCGCGTCGTCACCGTCGGCTTCGTTACGGAATTCAGCACCCAGACTCAGGAACAGTTGCTGGGCCATGGTGTTGTTACTGAATTTATTGATGTCGCGGATGATTTCCGCCAGGTCCGGCGAAAAGGCCTTGGCCAGCAGTTTGGCGCTGCCCGGCGTCACGTCCAGACGGTCTTTGCCGAGAATGGTCCCGCCCAGTTCCTGCCAGATGGCGCGCACGGCACCGGCGGTGTAGGTCGGGTGGTCGAGCAGCGACAGATACGTCTGGGAATTACAGCCGTCGCCCAACTGACCGGACACCGTAACGGTGATGCCGCCATCGGCTGCCGGCACCGGGTTGTACAGCACGTCGCCGGTGCACTTGCTGGACGACAGGGCCTTGACCTGATTGTTGATGTGGATGGCAGCGATGGGCGGCTCCACTGAAACCAGAATCCGCCCGCCGTCGTTGCGAGTGACGAAACGCAGGGCCTTGAGGTTGACCATCAAAGAGTCGGGACGCACCAGAAACGGCTTGTTCTTGTCGTTGCCGTCGTCATCGAACACCGGCAGTTGCGGCTGCACGAAATGGCTGCGATCGAGCACCAGATCACCGGTCACCTGCTGCACGCCGTTGGCCCGCAGATCGCGCATCAGCAGCCACAGGCGTTCTATGTTCAGCTTCGGATCGCCGCCGCCCTTGAGGTACAGGTTGCCGCGCAGAACGCCATTGCTGAGGGTGCCGTCGGTGTAGAACTCGGTTTTCCACTGGTGGGTCGGGCCGAGCATTTCCAGGGCGGCGTAGGTGGTCACCAGCTTCATGGTCGAGGCTGGATTGACCGACACATCGGCGTTGAAAACAGTCGGGGTGCCGGGCCCGCTGACCGGCAGCATCACCAGCGACAGCGCATCGTTTTGCAGCTTGCTGGCTTTGAGTGCTTCCTGAACCTTGGGGGGCAGGGCGGTATTGATGGGAGCGGCGGCGATGGCGAACGAGACAGGCAAAAGCAGGGTGGCGATAAACAGCGGACGCAAAGACTTGATCATTCAATAAACCCTACTGCAGCAAACAACGGAGATGAAGAGGGGGTGAATTCCCTCGCACTGTGAACGAACCGCCAGAAAATGCCCGATGGCAGGGCGTGACACTGGCGTTTCGGTAAAGCGGCATTATGCCCCAAGCTTTCGTGACTTGCGCCGGGGTACTGCCGTCAAACGGCGCTATTTTTTGCGCTTGTCCATTCAAAGTCACGTTAAACCGTGAATTTCTCTGCAGTGCCGGGACTGGGGCTGACGCTCGGGCGTGTGATGGGAGATATCCGTTTGCGGTCTTCTGGCAAGCGAAAACAGGAATTCGAGGCACAAAAAAGCCATCCCGAGGGATGGCTTTTTCGTTATCAACTCACGGGAAGGCCCGCCAGATGATCAGACAGCCGCGTTGATCGGCTTTTCCGGATACCAGGCGTCCTGCAGAGGGCTGACTTCAACTTCAGTCAGCTCGCTGCGGCCTTTGAGCCATGCTTCGACGGCAGCGCGCTGTTCTTCGCTGACCGAACCACGGTTTGCCAGGCAGACCAGGCCGAAGTCGTCGCCGCCGACGTAGTCCAGACCGTTAGCGTCCATGGCCTCGATCAGAAAAGCGTCGAGGAAAGCATCAATGGCCTCGTCATCCAGGTCCTCTTTGAAGCCCAGCTTCAGTTCGAAGCCCAATTCCTGGAACTCGTCGACACAGAGTTTTTTGCGCAGACGACGGGAGCGGTTAGTGGCCATGAAGCGTTCCTCTTAAGTAATTTCGGGGCGCAGTCTATCAGTTTCGTTGGCTACTTGGGATAAAGGGGGCGAATCGCCTGCTTTAACTCGCAGTGTTGCCCCCACCAACAGCGCGGCGAAAAGAAAGTCGCGAAGTCGAAATGCCCGATTCCTCAGCGCTTACGCATCATCAACAGCGCAACCACAATCGCCAGGGCAGCGATCGCGGTAGCGATCCAGCCGAGCGACCCCAGTCCGAAGTGGCCGATGCCCAAGCCGCCAAAAATCGCACCCAGACCAATGCCAGCGTTAGCCGCCGAGATATTCATGGTCGCCGCCAACGCCTGGGCCTTGGCACCGGCCTGCATCACACGCACCTGACAGACCGGGAACAGTGCGGTGTACGCAACGCCCCACAGCACCAGTGCGGCGATCAGCCAGATGTGGTCAGTCGCCAATGGAATGGCGGCGGCCATGCCGATACTCAGAATCACCAGGAACAGCACCATCGCGCCCAGCGGGCTGCGATCGACCAACTTTCCGCCCCATTGGTTGCCGATCATGCCGACCGCGCCGAAGCCCATCAGCCACCAGCCGACTTGATCGGTCGGAACGCCCGCCAGAGTCTGGAGGATATCGGCCAGGTAGGTGTAGGCCGTGAACATCGCGGTGAACGCGAGCACCGACAGCAATACGTGGGCGAGGAATCGTGGCTGCTTGAGGATATCGGTCTGCTTCTCGCCGTGTTTGGCAGGCGAGGAGGGCAAAGTCGGCATGCACAATTGTATCAGGATGGCGATGACCAGCGAGATGACGGCCAGCACCCAGAAGCTGCCGCGCCAGCCGAGGGTATCGGCGGCGACGGTGCCCAGCGGCACGCCGAATACCAGGGCGGCGGAAATGCCCAGGTAAACCCGCGACACGGCCTGACCCGATTTGCCGGGCGCTGCCAGTTGCCCGGCGGTTTCGCTGGCGGTGCCCCAGAACACGGGCAGGCCCAGCGCCGGAATGAAGCGCGCGAGGGCCATGACCCAGATGTTGGTGGACAGCGCCGCCAGCACGTTGGAGGCGGCAAACACCAGCAGGATGATGGTGAACAGCTTTTTGCGTTCCACGCCGGCGAGTTTTGCCGTCAGGAAAGGCCCGAACAGCATCACGGTAAAGGCGAACAGCGTCACCACCTGGCCAGCCACGGCGATGGATACACCCAGGTCCTTGGCCATGGCCGGAAGCAGTCCGACGATCAGGAATTCAGTGGTGACGATGATGAATGCAGCGATCGCCATGATCAGGATCTGTATCCCTGATCGAGAGGTGGCATCCGGCGCGGAGGCCGTTGCGGAATGTGAGGGTTGCATACAAGAAGCTCCAAAAGTCGATGCCATAGCCTATTGGAGATCTGTGTTCTCATCCGCGACATAAATGACTTACTATCGCGAATTCAGTTCAGCAATGGTGTTCCCCCGTGTTCTCATCCGAGCGTCTCAAGGGCATTGACGTATTCGTGGCAGTGGCCGATTTCGGCAGCTTCGCCAATGCGGCATTGAAGCTGAACCTCACAGCGTCGGCGGTCAGTAAAAGCATCGCCCGCCTGGAGCAGCGATTGGGCCAGCGCCTGTTCAATCGCACGACTCGCCGGTTGTCCCTTACCGAAGCCGGTGTGAAGTTCTACGCCACCTGCAGCGGCGTGCTGGCTGATCTCGAAGAAGCCGAGCTGGCGCTTGCGTCAGAGCGCCATGAGCCCCATGGCCGAGTGCGGATTGATCTGCCCGCGTCCTATGGGCGTCTTCATGTGTTGCCGCTGATTCTCAATTTCGTCAGGGAATACCCGCTGCTGCAGCCGCATATTTCGTTCTCCGACCGGTTCATCGATCCGGTGCATGAAGGCATCGATATCGTGGTCAGGATCGGTGGTCGCGACGCGTGGGCGGCGGGGCTGGGGCATCGTTTCATCGGCGCTCAGCGCCTGGTGTTCTGTGCCGCGCCAAGTTATATCGCCGAGCACGGTCGGCCGGAGACGGACGCGGATCTTGAACATCATCATTGCATCGCTTACGGCCAGTCCGACGGGCAGGTCGGGCCCTGGTATTTTCGCGGGCGTGTGCCGGGTGATCAGGAGCGGCGGGTCATTCATCCGCGCATTGCCGTCGGCGACGGCGAGGGCGAAGTATCGGCCACGCTGGCCGGGCATGGCATCGCCCAGTTGCCGACCTGGCTGGTGCAAACCCACCTCAACGAAGGTCGGCTGGTGGAAGTGCTGCCGGAGCTTGCGACCGATGGACTGCCGATGAATCTGGTCTGGCTGAAAACCCGAGAGGCGCTGCCGAAGGTGAGCATTCTGCTCAAGTACCTGAGCGAGCATCTGGCGCCGTACGGCAGCGTCGATTCTGCTGCCGGGCCGGCCTGATCCGAGAGCGCCCATCGGTGGGCTATAGGTCCTTGCCCATGGTCATTTCGCCGACAGCCATCCCCGACGTTTCGTAGAGCTTTCGCGCCTCATGGTTGTCAGCAAACACGTTCAGTTCCAGACGCCGAATGCCGCGATCGAGGGCCCACGCTTCGACGGCATTCAGTGCCTGCCTGCCCAGGCCCTGACGTCTGAAGGGCAGATGAATCTCCAGGTCGTAGACGAACAACTTGGCCGGCAACGGCGGGTCCTCCACGACGCCTAGCCACAGGCTGCCCACCTCAACGCCCTCGCCTGTACACAAGCAGTAGAACCAATGCCCCTCGGTTTCCAGACCGTCCTCCAACAGTTCATCGAAGTCAGCGCTGGCGCTTTTCAAGGCCAGCGGTTCAGGCAGTCCGTAGGTGCGAGCAATGTCCCGGGCATACCCTGCCACCGAACGGGCAGCAAAGGCCTGAAAATCAGCAGCGCCCATGGCAATCAGCTTCATGGCAGCGGCCCTGCCTGTGACACGGGCGTTTTCCCGCGATGAACCACCAACGCCCGCTCCAGTGCTTCCATCGCCACATCCAGTGCCGCCTGCCGCTCGCTGACAATGGCCTCCAGCGCTTCGGCCTCGCAGGCCGCCTCCAGGGCTTCGCAGCCTTGGATGACCGCGCTCGCAGCAATGATGTTCGCGGCGCCGCGCACCTTGTGGCCGATGTCTTTCAGCTGGTCCGGGAGCCGGGTCGCGTTGAGCTCGGCGCGGTCGTGACGAATGCTGGCGATGAGTTGATCGAGCAGGCGCTCGTTCATGTCGGCCCTGCCACCGGTCAGCGCTTCGATGGTTTGCGGGTCGAACACGACCTGCGGCGGCTGAACGTGCACGGCGGGGAGCACCGGCAGCGGCAGGACCTTGCTCAAGCGGTCGTTCAGCGCCGTCAGGCTGATGGGTTTGAACAGGCAGTCGTCCATGCCGGCATCACGGCAGCGTTGCTTTTCCTCAGGCTGTGCATTGGCGGTGTAGCCCAGAACGGTGCAGCGCGGACGTGACTCGCTTTGCTCCAGATGACGGATGGCCCGCGTAAGGTCATATCCGTTCATCACCGGCATGTTGCAATCTGCGATCACCAGATCGAAACCCTCGGCACGCCAGCGCTCCAGGGCTTCTGCGCCCTGCATCGCCATGTCGCAGCGATGCCCGAGAAAACACAGTTGCTCGAACAGCAGCAGGCGGTTCGCCGGGTGGTCATCGACGATCAGGATGTGCAGCTGACCTGCGGCGTGGGGGGCCGCTTCACGGGCGATGTGTTTCGCATCCAGCGGCTCAAGGGTGGTGAACTCGAAGGTCATCTCGATCCGCGTACCATCCCCGGGGCGGCTGCTCAACGTCAGGTTTCCGCCCATCATTTCGCACAGGCTGCGACAGATCACCAGACCAAGGCCCGCGCCGGTTCGCGCCAGTTGCCCTGACTGGTCCACCTGGGCGAAGGGCGCAAACAGCCGCTGCTGGTCCTGTTCGGTGATGCCGATGCCACTGTCGTGAATCACCACTTGCACGCGCATCTGCTGGGGGCTGCGGCCGGCTTCGGTCTGCAGGCTGATCTTCACCTGGCCCATTTCGGTGAATTTGATGGCGTTGCTGATGAGATTGGAAAGGATCTGCTTGAAGCGCAGCGGGTCGATCAGCACGTCCGTGTTGGTCCGCGGGTCCAGATCCAGCGCCAGGGTGAGACTTTTTTGCCGGGCCAGGCCGTCGAACACCCGCACCACGGACTCGACCAGCTGCCGCAGATTGGCGCGCTCGGGGCTCAGGCTCAGACGGCCCGACTCGATGCGCGCGATGTCGAGGATATCGCCGATCAGCTCCAGCAAATCCTTCGCCGAACTGTAGGCCACTTCGATGGCCGGACGGTCCAGATGTCCATGGTCGGCACGTTTCAGAGCCAGCTCGAGCATGCCGATCACTGCGTTCATCGGCGTCCGTATCTCGTGGCTCATGGTTGCCAGAAAGGTACTTTTCGCGCGATTGGCATCGTCTGCCAGCTCCTTCGCCGTCTGCAGCTGCTCGATCAATTGCCGCCGTTCGCTGATGTCGATCCAGCCGCCGATGATGCCCTGCACTTTGCCGAGGGAGTCGCGGAACGGCAGGATCCAGTGGTAAATCGTCAGCTCGCGGCCGCCGATGTGCAGCGAGCGGTCGAGAATCAGCGGCTCGTCCTCGGCCATGACACGCTTGTAGTCCTCGACGTAGCCAAGAGCCTCTTCGGTATTACTTAAAATGCCGTCAAGAATACTTTTGCCGATCACGTCCTCGCGCCGCGCGACGAAGGCGGCGAGGTAGCTTTCGTTGCACATTTTCAGCAGGCCATCGCGGTCGCGGACATAGATGGGATGAGGGGTGCCGTTGACCAGCGCGCTCATGAATTCGAACTGGTCGTTGAGCGCCCGCTCGGCTCGTTCGCGCTGTTTGATCTGCCGGCGCATCCAGGCATTCCAGGCCAGTGAGCCCAGCAGCAGCAGGCTTGCACCGCCGATGATCTGATAGATCAACAGCTCGTAATCGTGCCACGCGCCGCTGGTCGGCGGCGTATAGGTGCGCCAGCGATTGTTGATCGCGGCGAGGTCTTCCGGGGCGATGCTCGACAGCGCCTTGTCCAGAATCGAGGTCAGCTCGGTGGCGTTGCGGGACGTGGCCATGGCAATGCGCGCCGGCTCCTGCCCGACGGTCACGCGCATCTGCAAGGTGTCGTTCAACGCCCGCGAGGACAGGAAATAACTGGCGCTGAACAGCGAAGTGATGGCGCCCTCCGCCCGGCCGTGGGCGAGCATGTCCAACGCTTGCGCCGGGTTGTCGACCTCCACCGGATAGATGCCCGGGTGCTGGTCGCTCAGGAAGGGCAGGATCGGGCTGCTGAGGGCCAGCGCCACCCGCTTGCCGTCCAGTTGATCGAGATTGGAGGGCGCCGAGGTTTCCTTGCGCGTGACCAGCACGAACACGTTATCCATGTAGGGCCGGCTGAAATTGAAGCGGTTCTGGCGCTCTTCGCTGGGAATCATCGCGCCGATCAGGTCGGCCTGGCCCTGGCTTAGCTGGTTGGTCATGTCGTTCATGCTGGCGGCATGGCTGACCTTGAAGGTGAGCCCGGTGCGCAGGCGGATGAGTTCGAGCAAGTCGGCGGTGACGCCGCTGAAATTGCCGGCGGCATCGAAGAACGTGAGCGGCGCATAGGCCTCGTTGAACACTACGCGAACGGTCGGGTGCTGGGCGATCCAGCGTTCTTCTCGCTGATTGAGTTGCAGCTTCTGATCGGTGAGCATCAGGTCGCTGCCGGCGCCCCAGCGCTTGGAAATGGCAATGCGCTCTTCCACCGGAATACCCTTGAGCACCCGGTTGACGATGTCCAGCATCATCGGGTTGGACGCCTCCACGGCGAAGCTGAAACCGTTTGCCTCGTGCTTGCCGAAATTGGCCATCTGCACGTTGTTCAGATAGCCCTTGTTGATCACGTAGTGGGTGGAAATCGTATCGCCCAGGAACACGTCGGCCTGATTGAAGGCCACGGCGTTGATCGCACTCTGGAAGGACGGGAAGGTCTGCAAGCGCGCCTTGGGATAAAGGGCGGCGATTACGTCGGGCGGCAGGTAGTGATAAGCCATGCTCAGGCGCAAACCGTTGAGGTCGCCTTTCAAGGGGCGGGCCTCCCCGGCGCGGGTCACCAGGACGGGCTGATCCACGGCGTAGGGCGTGGACAGCACGATCCCGGGCGACGCCGCCTCATAACCGTTGGCGCTGCCCAGCAGGTCGATTTCGCCATTGCTCAGCGCCTGAACCGCCTCGTCGCGGCTGGCGAAGCGCAGTACCTTGACCGGCAGGTCGAGCACGCGTCCGAGAATGCCGATGTAATCGGCGGTGAAGCCTTCGTAGTCGTGCCCGGTCAGGGTCATGTCGAAAGGCGGATAGTCCGGCGCGGAGGTGCCGACCACCAGTTCGCGCTTGTTGCGCACCCATTGCCACTGGGCGCGCTCCAGCGTCACATCCATGTGCGCAGGGTTGGAGCGGCTCAGCAAGGTGTAGCGTTCCGGCGCCTGGGGATCTGCCTGGGTATCGAAGCCAAGGCAGACCATCACGGCCGCTATCCAATAGTCCTTTAACCCCTTTGGCATCCTGTCTCTCACACTAACGAATTGCGTTTTGCCATCTCGATAAGTTCTACCAGAGTCTTGGCCTTGAGTTTTTGCATCAATCGGGTTTTGTAAGTGCTGACCGTTTTGTTGCTCAGGAACATGCCTTTGGCGATTTCCTTGTTTGTTCGCCCTTGGGCAAACAGTTGTAACACCATCAGTTCACGGTCATTGACGAGTTTGAAGCGCTCAAGCTCGTTCGGGTCACCCTCTTTTTTGATCGATGCGGCAAGGGCCTGACTGGGAAAGTAATTGTAGCCGGATAATACCGCTTTGACCGAGCTGACAAGTTCGCTGAGGTCTTCCTGCTTGCACACATAACCCGAGGCGCCCGACTGCATGCATCGAATGGCGAACAGGCTCGGCGCCTGAGCAGTCAGTACGAGAATCTTCGAGGGCAGGTTCATGGCGTTGAAGCGGGCGAGGACTTCGAGCCCGTCCAGCTTGGGGATGCTGATGTCGAGGATGATGAGGTCGGGCATGCACTCACGGACCATCTGCATGGCGTCGACGCCGTTATCGGTCTCTCCGACCACCTCGTAATTTTCGTTTTCCAGAAGCATACGTATGGCCATTCGTATGACCGGGTGGTCGTCGATAATAAAAATAGAATTCATGATCAATCCATAACGGGTGGCAAGAAAGCGCGCACCTTATCCCAGATGTTCAAGGTGCACATAAAGAGATCATGCCCGAATCGCTATATAGGAATGTTCCTACAGAAATAAGCGTATAGGCGTACATGGATGCACGCGGCGGTCATGAATGTTTAATACGTAACAGCGTTTAGCGTTGATTAAAGTGAATTTCAAAACGCGCGTTTATTTCGAATCGGAATAACCCTACGTATTCGCAAAACTGTAGCTGCCTGTTTAAAGGCATCTGTTCAACGGTATCAACGGCACATCGGAAATACGGACTCGGTAGCAGCCTGAGTCGGTGCGGGTTCATACCCGGGACAGACCGGCATTCAGGCTAAATTATGCGGGCGCCGACAGCAGGCTGATCAGCTCCAGGGTGTTGAGCGGTTTGCTCAGGCAACCCAGCAGTGGCAGGCCCATCGCCCTGGCTTCGGACTCAAGGGTCGCCAGCGGATCCGCGTCCAGGCCGCTGAGCAGTACGGCGCGCTGGATCAACCCGCGCTGGTTCGCCGCCTTTATCAGCTCCAGGCCGCACATGCCCGGCAGACGCTGGTCACACAGCAGCAGGTCATAGGGCTCGGTGCTGCGTTCCATGGCGCCGAGTGCTTCGCTGGCATTGAGCGCTGGCGTGACGCGGTACAGGCCATGGTTGTTCAGCAGGATCTGCAAGGCGATCAGCTGAAACGGATGATCCTCTACCAGCAGGATTCTGAAATCTTTAGTGAACATCGGCGGTTCCAGACGTAGGGGGAGTGAGCGCGACCGCTTGACGGCGGGCGGGCGGCGTACTCGCAGGCGGGCGGTGTCTTCGGAAGGTAATGGGTCCGGTTGTCCCAAGGCTCGGGATGGCGCGGATTATTCGGCAGGGATGTACGACCAGCGATAAGGGCATTCCGACGGTTGCGTAGGAAATATCCGAAGTTGCTGTTGGATTTCCTGAAGCCCTAATGAGAAAAGCCCGAATACCGGTTCGTATTCGGGCTTTCGCAAGCGTCCGCGACAGGCGCCACGGCTAAAGGGGCCGCTAGACGGGGCTGGAGTGCCCCGTCATCTCACGGGCCATTTCGCTGGCGTAGCTGTCGGTCATGCCGGCGATGAAATCGATGACCCTGAGAAAGGAGGTGTGCAGCGGCCAGCTCGGGTCAGGCGCGTTATTGCCCAGCAAATCGAGAATGCGCCGGCTTTTGAACGACGGCTCATGTCCGCCGAACTGCTCCAGCGCCGCGCCGCAGAAGGCATTCAGCAGGATTTCCAGCGTGGTGTAGGCGCCGATTTCGTGCAGAGTCTTGCGCTTGTCCTGAAAGATCTTCTTGCGCGCCATGTCCTTGGCATTGAGTACGCAGCGCTTGGCCGGCCCGTGCATGTGTTCGACCAGGTCGCCGTGCAGCGTGCCGGCCAGCAACGCGTCCTGCTGTTCGACGAAAGCGCGGGCGGCGGCGTTGGTCAGGTGCTCGATGGCCTTGCCCCGCAGAATCGCCAGCTTGCGACGCCGCGAGTCATTGGGGCCCAACTGGCGATAGGTTTCCGGCAGATCATCGCCCACCAGACCCAGCAGCAGGGACTCCACTTCGTCGTAGGTGAGCAACTCCATTTCCAGGCCGTCTTCGAGATCGATCAGCGCGTAGCAGATGTCGTCGGCCGCCTCCATCAGGTACACCAGCGGATGCCGGGCCCAGCGTTGGTCCTCGATCTGCGGCAGGCCGAGCTTGCCGGCGATTTGCTCAAGGATCGGCAGCTCGCTCTGGTAGCAGCCGAACTTGTGTTTCTTGTAGCCCAGCGAGTCGGCATGACGCGCCGTCCACGGGTATTTCAGGTAGGTGCCGAGGGTCGCATAGGTCAGCCGCGTGCCGCCCTCGAACTGGTGATATTCCAGCTGAGTCAGGACGCGAAAGCCTTGGGCGTTGCCTTCGAAATTGAGAAAGTCATTGCGCTCGACTTCGCTCATCGCGTCGAGCCAGCCGCGGCCGGCCGCCTGTTTGAACCAGTTGCGAATGGCATCCTCGCCAGAGTGGCCGAATGGCGGGTTGCCGATGTCGTGGGCCAGGCAGGCTGATTGCACGACCATGCCCAGATCGCTGGGATCGCACCAGTCGGGCAGGGCGCTGCGCAGGGTTTCGCCGACGCGCATGCCCAGCGAGCGGCCGACGCAGCTAACCTCCAGCGAATGGGTCAGGCGCGTGTGAATATGGTCGTTGCTGGTGACCGGGTGAACCTGGGTCTTGCGGCCGAGACGGCGAAAGGCGCCGGAGAAAATGATTCGGTCGTGGTCCTTGTGGAACGGACTGCGCCCCAGTTCCTCAGGGCTGTGCAGGGTCTTGCCAAGGCGCTCGCGGGTGAGCAGGGTTTGCCAATCCAAGGCCGGTACTCCGTCGGGTGATTACCGCGCTAGCTTCCCGGTTCGACCCGCACGCTGCAAGCACAAGATCGCTGACACGGGGCTGGAGACGTCATCAAAACCCGGCCGCGTCGACATCGATCAGCAACAGGCGCTCGCCGTTGTCGAAAAACTGCCCGGCTGTCAGGCAATACTGATTGCTGGTCGCGTCGCGGTAGGTGCTCGACAGCGTCAGGCGCCGCTCGTGCCAGCCCTCGGCGAGCAGGTGATAGAAGTAGGGCCGCCAAGACCAGTTATGGCCCAGATACCGGGCGTCCGCGGTCCATGCGCCGTTGCGCCATTCCAGATTGGGCGTGAGTTGCGTGCCGTGGCGGTCGCACTGGTAAAAACGCAGCAACCAGGGGAATTCCGTGACCTGGGGCAAATCCCCCTGCGACGCGTTGCCCTCGGCCCAGCGCTGCAACCGTGCCATCAATTGAGTGAGTTGCTTGCGCAGGGTCATCAGCCGTTCGCGATCGGCGACTTTCTTCATCACGTAGCGATCACGCAGGGCAGCGAAGCGGTCGACGAACGCATCGGCCTCGAAGAAATCCAGCTGCCCCGGAGCGAACAGATAGCCCTGAACGTAGCGCGAGCCGCATTCGAGGGCGAAGTCCAGTTCGGCTTCGGTTTCGACGCCTTCGGCGATGATCCAGCAGCCGGTTTTCTCCGCCATCTGCGCCAGGGCCTTGACCACATCACTGCTCGGGCCGCCCCGCGCGGCGGCCTGAAACAGCCGCATGTCGAGCTTGAGGATGTCGGGTTGCAACGCCAGCACCCGATCCAGCTGCGAATAACCGGCGCCGAAATCATCGATGGCGATCCGCGCGCCGGCGTCGCGGTAGCGGGCCACCACCTCGTTCAGGCGCTGGCCGTCGCCGCTTAATTCAGTGATCTCGAAGACGATCCGGTCTGCGGGAATGCCGTACGTCTGCAGCTGTTTGAGGCTGGGCGGCGATTCGTCGGGGCGCAGGCGACTGATCCAGCGCGGGGAGATGTTCAGGCTGAGGAACCAGTCACTCGGCGCCTCGTGAAAACGGCTCAGGGCATTATCCCGAACCTGACGATCCAGGCGACGCAGTTGCACTGCGGGGCGGCGTGGGTCCGTAAACAGCGGACCCACCGATTGCAGGCTGCCGTCCGCCTGACGAAGGCGGCCCAGCGCCTCAATGCCGGCGATGCGCCCGGTCGCGGTGTCGATGAACGGCTGAAAACAAGCGAGCGGTTGCCCATCGAACACGGGGCCTCCTTAGTGGCGATTGATTGGAGCGGCGTTTGCTGACGGATTGGCTGAGTGTCCTCGTCTGACAAGCACCTTCGCCTCACCCGATACGCGTATCGGGCAAGGCGGGGTTGCTTAGCAAGAATGCAGCCAGATGGCTTTTAGCGACGGCGGGACGAGTTCTGCAGGGCCATTTTGATCAATGGCAAAACCGTTGCACTGAACTTGATCAGGCGGGTGACGCTGCCGGTCTTTTTACTGCGTGTACCTTTGCCGGTAAGAAAGCCTAGCAGGGTGACGGCCCCGACGCCCCACAGCGGCCCATGCTTGATACCGAGGGAGCCGGGGAGGTCGGAGGCCATGCCGCGCATGCGTTGCAGGGGATGCATCAATCGCGAGGATTCCTGACGGATCTCCTGACGGTGCATCTCCATGCGCAGGCGAATCAACGCTTTGCGCAGCTCGCGACGGTTGTGTGTCTGGGGCAATTGAGGTGCGCTCATGGCATCAGTCGCTCGCGGTCGTTGGCCAGTTCTTCCAGCGTCGAATGGAAGGGTGAAGACTCATCGAAAACGGCCGCCTTCAGCCGCATTGCGCAGAACAACGCCGCCAGGGTGTAGAACCCGCACAGGCCGACGATCCCGTAGAGGCGATAGGTGTCCCACACGAGCACCAGCAGCAGCGCGGACAGGCCGATGAGCAGCAACAGCGCGAAAACCAGCGCCAGACCTGCGAACAACAGCAAGCTGACCGTACGGGCTTTCTGTTCCTGAAGCTCGATGCCGAACAGCTCGACATGAGTGTGCAACAGGCCCAGAAAAGCCGCACCCAGCCGCCGCGGCGAAGAGGATTGATCGGTCCCGTTTGGACCTGTCGGCTGCGTCATGGCCGTTAGCGCCGGGTGGCCAGCAGACCCAGCAGGAAGCCGACGCCAGCCGCGATCCCTACCGATTGCCATGGATTGTTCTGAACATAGTCCTCGGTGACGATGACCGCTTCCTTGCCGCGTGCGCGCAGGGTTTCTTCGGTCAATTTCAGGGTTTCGCGTGCACGGAGCAGGCTTTCGCGAATCTGCTCACGCAGTTCATCAGCCTGTTCACCTGCCAGAGAGGCCGTGTGCGCCAGCAGTTTTTCCGTATCGGCAACCAGCGTCTGGAAGTCAGACATCAATATGTCCTGGGCTTTTTCTGCTGTAGGTCGAGCCATGGTTTTCTCCTTAGGGGATGACGATATGGGGTTTCGAGTATGGCGCATTCCTGAAGGTTCATTCCAATCGCGTGAACAGGCAGTCGTTTCGCCTGAAGCGGTTTCTGCCTGGTTCTGCGCCTTATCGGTGCACACGCTGACCCCGCGCTCCACACTGGGCAGTTCAGGGCCAGCGGGAACGATGGCATGGGCACTCGACGCTCTGTCAGGCCCGACCTAAACTTGCACATCCAACCCTCGGAATCGCCGCCACAGAGGGGCCGAGCCATGCCATCGGAATGTCAGCTGTTTGGAACCTTGGGGTGTCACTTGTGCGAGGTGGCCGAAGCCGAACTGATGCCGCTGGTGGAGCACGGCTTGATGGTGGAGCTGGTCGATATTGCCGAAAGCGAGGCGCACCACGAAACCTATGGCCTGCGGATTCCCGTGCTGAGGCGGGCGGACACCGGTGCCGAATTGGACTGGCCGTTCGACACCGATCAGGTCGTGCTGTTTCTGAGCGACTGACGCGTGGGCGGTGAGGGCTCGAGCCCGCGCGTCGGCGTTGGCCTCAGAGATATTGCGTGTCGACCACCATGGCTTGAGCGACGGCGGCTTTCTGCGCGTCAGTCATGTCGTCCCAGACGTGCACTTTGGCGTAGTAGCCCAGGCCCGCTACGATGTACAGGCTCAGGGTCAGCACGATGAACACCGACATGAACGTCCAGCGGCCCACGTCGTGGTCTTCGTTGGAAAAGGACTGTGAGTAGTTTTCATCGTTCTGCGATGAAGTCCCGGTGGAGAGGCGTTTGATCCATTGGAAGAATTGAACCAGCATGGGCGTAACCTCAAAAGTTGCGAAAAGAAATCTGTGGGTTCGGCAGCACGTTTCGCAGTGGCGCTCAACGTGGAATACAAACGCTGAAAACGAAAAAAGCCCGTCGATGACGGGCTTTCTTTTTATGAGTTTCAGGTCTGGCAGGCGTTTTCGATTTCAGTCACGACGGTTTTCGTGTCTGCTCGGATTCGCGCCTGCGTGCCGATTTCGAAACATTTTAGGACAAATCATTTTGCGCATCCAGCGCCGCTCCGTGGTTGTCAGACAACTGGCGCCGGTTTTCCGTGCGGCATAACGTCGCGCACATCTGAAGCGCCCGGGCTAGAGCCTTCCGGCGAAACCGTCATTTGCCATGTCGCGCAAAGATTCGTCGGCGTTGATAATGCCCCCATTGCCGCCTTCGTCATTTCAGTCTGAGCCGTTTATGTCCGCACCTGTGTTTACCGCCGCTCACCGTCAAGCCAGCACGCTGTATCTGCCGCCAGGGCCTTGGCAGACAGTGCTCGATTGCCTGTGCGAGCGCTTCAGTGCCATCAGCCGCGAGCAGTGGCTGGACCGGATCGCGCGGGGCAAGGTCCTCGACGCCGACGGCCACCCGATCGCAGCGGACCTTGCGTACCGCGAAGGCCTGCGTATCCATTACTTTCGCGAAGTGCCCAACGAGACGCCGATCCCGGTGCAGGAGTCGATCCTGTATGCCGACGAGCATCTGGTGGTCGCCGACAAGCCGCATTTTCTGCCCGTTACCCCTGCGGGAGAGTACGTCGAGCAGACCCTGCTGCGGCGACTGATTCGCACCCTCGACAATCCCGATCTGGTGCCCTTGCATCGCATTGACCGGCACACGGCGGGACTGGTGCTGTTCTCGGCCAACAAGCAGACCCGGTCGGCCTATCAGGCGCTGTTTCCAACCCGGCAGATTGAAAAGCGCTATGAGGCGATTGCGCCTGCGCTCCCGGACGTGGCGTTTCCACGCGTGCACAAAAGCCGTCTGGTGGATGGCGAACCGTTCTTTCGCATGCAGGAGGGCGAGGGACCGGGCAACACGGAAACCCGCGTGGAAGTCAGCGAGAAGAATGGCGGGCTATGGCGTTACGCGCTGTATCCGGTGACCGGCAAAAAACATCAGCTGCGCGTTCACATGGCCGCTTTGGGCGCCGGCATCTGCAACGACCCGTTCTACCCCGACGTGCTCAAGGACGCCGTGGACGACTACGCCCATCCGCTCAAATTGCTGGCCCAGGGGTTGCGCTTTATTGACCCGGTGACCGGACAGGAGCGGGTGTTCGAAAGCCGGATCACGCTGGGCTGGTAACGCGCGGACTTTCGCTGTCCGACCCGGTAACTCCAGACAAAAAAAGACCCGCTCGATTGGCGGGTCTTTTTGCTTTCGGCGGCGGGCTTTTCAAACCCTCGCGATCAAGCCGGTATCACAGTTCTTTAACGGTACGAACCTGATCTTTGTTGATGCGGGTTTCTTTACCGTCCAGCTGTTTGAACTCGTAGAAGCCCGACTCTTCGTCGTATTTCGGCTCGTCGGTTGCCTGGATTTCACGGCCGTCGTTCAGCGTGATCACCGTTGGCGAAGAGCAACCGGCCAGCGAGGCGAGGCTCAATGCAAGCAGGAAGGCGGCAGGAAGAGTCCGTTGTTTCATTGCTGTGTCTCCGGGATTTTGTTTAGTGATGTGTCTGACGCAGAGTGTACCGGCAAAGTTCCATGAAACCTGCCCGCTGCACTCAGGGCATGATCTCGGTCAATAAGTCAGGGGTGTTGAGGTTGGCCAGACGCGGGTCGTCGGCTTCGCACTGCAGGCCGACGGCGCGCAATTCTGCCAGAGTTCGGCGCGGGCTGCGCTGGCCCTGCTGCCAGTGCTGCTCGAAGACACTCGCGTGACGAGTGGGAATACAACATAACAGCGGCTCCCACTGTTCACCCTGACGAACCATCACCGGCGCGCCGGGGTTTTCAGCAGCGGTCTGGCGCAGGCCATCGAGCAGCGCGCGATCCAGCAGCGGCATGTCACAGGGGATGACCAGCAGGTAGCCATGTTTTGCCACGGCAAGGCCTGCGCGAATGCCCGCGTAGGGGCCTGGAAAATCCTGTTGTTCATCCTCGACCAGTTTGTCGGCGTAGCGCGCGTATTGCTCGCGGTTGCGGTTGCACGAAACGATCAGATCATCGGTGAGCGGGCGCACCAACCCATGCAAATGCTCGATAAAAGGCTTGTCGCGCCAGGCAATCAGCCCTTTGTCTCGTCCGCCCATGCGCCGACCCTGGCCGCCGGCGAGCAGCAGGATAGAGCAGGGCGGGAGGGCATCGGAAGGGGTCATGATCAGCTCGGTTGGCGGGGAAAAAAACAGGTGCTGTGATATAACACCGCCCTGTTTCCTCTTCAACCGGACCTCATCATGAAAGCCAAGGCTGACTCGCCTTTCGTACCCCTGAACATCGCTGTTCTGACGGTCAGTGACACCCGTACTTTTGAAACCGACACCTCCGGCCAGATGTTCGTCGACCGCCTGACCACGGCCGGTCACGGCCTGATCGAGCGCGTGCTGCTCAAGGATGACCTGTACAAGATCCGCGCCCAGGTCGCGACCTGGATCGCCGATGATGAAGTGCAAGTCGTGCTCATTACCGGCGGTACCGGTTTCACCGGCCGCGACAGCACCCCGGAGGCCGTAGCCTGCCTGCTGGACAAACAGGTGGACGGTTTCGGCGAGCTGTTTCGCCAGATTTCCCTGCCCGACATCGGTACTTCGACCATTCAGTCCCGCGCCCTTGCCGGGCTGGCCAACGGCACGCTGGTCTGCTGCCTGCCGGGCTCGACCAACGCGGTGCGCACGGGCTGGGACGGCATCCTCGCCGACCAGTTGAACAACAGCTTCCGTCCGTGCAATTTCGTGCCGCACCTGAAAAAGGCCGAACCCTGCGCGACCCGCGGGTGAGCCTTTATGAGCGCACCTGAAAAGAGTCGCCTGATGCCGGTCGAAGAGGCCATGCAGCGATTGATGGACCTCGCCGCCTCCGCGCCGATCACCGAGCGTGAAACCGTGGCGCTGGCCGATGCCCTGGGTCGCGTGCTGGCGCAAGATCTGGTCTCGACGCTGGACTTGCCGCCGTGGCCCAACAGCGCCATGGACGGCTACGCCATGCGCGTAGCGGACTGGACCGGCGAGCCGTTGCCGGTGAGCCAGCGGATCTTCGCCGGGCACGCGCCCGCGCCACTGCAGCCCGGCACCTGCGCGCGGATATTCACCGGCGCGCCAGTACCGGAAGGGGCTGACTGCGTCGAGATGCAGGAGAACGCCGAAGTCCAGGCCGACGCGACAGTGCGCTTTCTCGAACCGTTGAGCGCCGGCCAGAACATTCGCCCGAAAGGGCAGGAGACCACGGTCGGAGACAAGGTGCTGGACGCTGGCACGGTCATGAACCCGATTGAACTGGGTCTGGCGGCGAGCATGGGTTTGGGCCACGTGCAGGTCATGCGTCGCGCCCGGGTTGCCGTACTCTCCACGGGCGATGAGTTGATCGAGCCGGGGCAGCCGCTGGGCCCGGGGCAGATCTACAACAGCAATCGCGTGTTGCTGTGCAGCTGGCTGACGCGGCTGGGCTGCGAAGTGGTCGATGCCGGCATCCTTCCCGACAACCTTGAGAAAACCCGCGCGGCGCTGGGCAGCCTGAACGACGTCGACCTGATCCTCTCCACGGGCGGCGTGTCCGTCGGCGAGGCGGATTTTCTCGGTCACGCGCTGAAGGAAGAGGGCGAGATTGCGCTGTGGAAACTGGCGATCAAACCCGGCAAGCCACTGACCTTCGGCCATTTCCGTGGCGTGCCGGTGATCGGCCTTCCGGGCAATCCGGCTTCGACGCTGGTGACCTTCGCGTTGCTTGCCCGTCCTTATCTGCTCAGACGCATGGGCGTGCAGGCCGTCAAGCCGCTGCAGTTCAAGGTGCCGGCCGCATTTACCTGGACCAAACCGGGGACCCGGCGCGAGTACCTGCGCGGACGCATTGAACAAGGCGGGCTGGTTGCCTACCGCAATCAGAGTTCAGGTGTGCTGCGCAGCGCCGCCTGGGCCGACGGACTGATCGAGATCGTGGAAGGCACAACGGTGGCGGAGGGCGATTTGCTCAATTTCATTCCGCTGAGCGAAGTCATGGGCTGAGGAGGCTGGTCCTCGGTTCGACGGAAGACCAGCGTCATATGAAGAATTGTGTAGGAGCGCGCTTGCCCGCGAAAGCATTCATCCTGTCGCCGAATATGCCACCTGACACACCGCCTTCGCGGGCAAGCGCGCTCCTACAGGTGGTCTCGGTTTAACCGAAGGACCTACTGTCTAGCCTTGGCTGCAGGCTGGGCGTCACTCGCTTCTTCATCCATCCGGTCGGACTCAAACAGCTCGGACAGTTCAGCCCGGGCCTCCAGCGCGCTTTGCATGACCTTCGCGGCGTCGTCGTAGATCAAGTGCTGGCGGTTGAGCACTTGTTCGTCATGCCGCTTGAATCGATCGATGCGCGCGGCCGCCTGGGCTTCACTCAGGCCCAGCCCGATCAGCGTGCGGCGCGTCATCTCCAGGCTTGAATAGAAGGTTTCCCGCACCGCTTCGGCGTCCAGATCCAGCAGGCGGTGAACGTGCTGACGGTTACGGGCCCGGGCAATGATCTTCATGTGCGGATACAGCCTGCGCACCAGCTCGGCGGTTTTGATGTTGGTGTCCGGGTCGTCGGTGGCGATGACGAAATATTCGGCCTGATCCACCTTGGCCGCGCGAAGAATTTCCGGGCGCAGGGGGTCGCCGTAGAACACCGGGACATTGCCGAAGCTGCGGGTGAATTCGATGGTTTCCACCGACGTGTCCAGCGCGATGAACGGGATGTTTTGGGCGCGCAGGATACGCGCAACGATCTGCCCCATCCGGCCTACACCCGCGATGACCACCCGCGGGTTGTCGGATTCGATTTCCTTGTACTCGGCCGGCACTTCCTTGAACACCGGCTTGGGCTTGAGCCAGCGCGACATGACCAGCAGCAACAGCGGCGTCAGCGCCATCGACAGGGTAATCGTCAGCACCAGGGTGTCGTACAGCGCGGCATCGAACAGGCCCTGATCGCGGCCGATCTTGAACACCACGAAAGCGAACTCACCACCCGCTGCCAGGACCAGCCCGAGACGCAACGCACTTTGTTTGCCCAGCCCGCCTGCCAGCCGTCCGACGAAGAACAGCAGCGGCAGTTTCAAACCGATCAGCAGCAGCGTCAGGCCCAGCACTGTCAGCGGCGAATGGATCAGCAGGCCAATGTTGGCACCCATGCCGACGCTGATGAAGAACAACCCCAGCAGCAGGCCCTTGAACGGCTCGATCTGCGCTTCCAGCTCATGACGGTATTCGGAATCGGCCAGCAGCAGCCCGGCCAGAAACGCCCCCAGCGCCATGGACACGCCCACCAGATCCATCAGCCACGCCGTGCCGATCACCACCAGCAACGCGGTCGCGGTGGAAACTTCCTGAAGCTTGGTTTTGGCGACGATGCGGAACACCGGGCGCAGCAGGTAACGACCGCCGACCACGACAATGGCGATACCACCCAGCACTTGCAGGCCATGACGCAGGGAATCGCCGGAACCCGCCTCTTGGGAACCGCCCGCCAGCATCGGCACCAGCGCGATCAGTGGAATGGCCGCGATGTCCTGGAACAGCAAAATGGCGAAGGCCAGACGTCCATGGGGCGCATTGAGCTCCTTGCGTTCAGCCAGGCTTTGCAAGCCGAAAGCGGTCGACGACAGCGCCAGCCCGAGGCCGAGCACCACGGCGCTGTTCAGCGGCTGATTGAAGCCCAGCAACGCGACCGCGCCAATGACGACCCCCGTGAACAGTACCTGCGCCATGCCGACACCGAACACCGATTTACGCATGGTCCAGAGGCGTCGCGGCGACAACTCAAGGCCAATGATGAACAGCAGCAGCACCACGCCCAGCTCGGAGATGTGCGCGACGCTTTGCGGGTCGCCGATCAGGCCAAGGCAAGAAGGGCCGATGATCACGCCCGCGATCAGGTAGCCAATCACGGCGCCCAGTTGCAGGCGTTTGGCCAGAGGAACCGTGAGAACGGCGGCGAGCAGGAACACGACTGCGGCCTGCAAGAGGCTGCCTTCATGGGGCATTGGGGACTCCTTGTTGAAAGAGGGCATAGGCAGCGTTCTGCTGTGTGGGCAGATACGTCCTACAGACCTGAAACGCTTGAGCGACTGAAAAGTGCGCGTATTAAACCACGTGAAAGTGACGCACATCAGCGGCCGAGACGCTTCGTCGCAGCCCTGGCCCAGCGACGACGCAGGCGTTGGCGTGTCAGCATCGACGTGAGCAGGTACCATGTCGGCACAGGTGTACTGCGCCCCACGTCTCGACCGGTTTTCAGGAATCCCGCAATGACCAATAAACAGCGTCTGATTTATTCGATCATCATCGCCTTGAGTGTTCTGGCGATCATGCTTGGCCTTTCCCATCTGCAGAACACCGGCGTGCTCAGCGAAAAGACCTTTCAATACATCGCGATCTTCGTCGCCGTCGTCGTGGTGGTGTTGAACGGCATACTGCGCCGCAAGGTCAAGCGCTGATCTGCGTGAGCCCAGCATTCAGCCGGTGTCAACGGTGGTATTCATTCGGCAGCATCAAGCGGTTACAAACCCCGGATGAACTATTTTTTCGGTGAGTAACTCCAAAAAACCGCATTCAAAAGCCCGCAAAGGGAAATGGAGTTCAATCATGATCAAGAAACTTACCGCTGCCGTTCTCGCCACCGCTGCCCTGACCACCGCACAGTTCGCCCTGGCGGACAAGCCGGGCGCTGGCTGGATCACCATCGAAAAAGCGATCGAAAAAGCCAAGTCGGCAGGTTACACAGAGATCTACAGCATCGAAGCCGACGACAAAGGCTACTGGGAAGGCGAAGGCCGCAAGGCTGACAGCCTGACGTACGAATTCCGCATCGATGGCACCTCCGGCAACGTCCTGCGCGATCAGAAAGACTGATCGACCCAGCGCTTGAGCGCGTGTGGAAGCCCCCGGGCTTCCACGTCCATTCACACTCACCCCGTCGCTACTTTTTTGCTTTAACTCCTCGCAGCTTTACTCCCTCCTGTATATCCGACAACCTTGCGTTCCCCATTTCCGTCAGCAGGAAGCGACGCATGAGTGTCCGGATCGAATTCAAATCCAACCCCTCCGAAGAAGAACGTCTGCAGATCCTCGAGCCACTGAGGGACTACAACGCAGCCATGGCCGGCGACGGCAAGCACGAAAAGTTTGCCTTGTTCGTCCGTGACGAGCAGACCAATGTTGTCCTCGGCGGCCTGCATGGCCGAATCCTCTACAGCTGGCTGTTCATTGAACTGCTCGTGGTGCCTGAACAGGCCCGGGGAAAGCGCACGGGCAGCCAGTTGATGACGATGGCCGAGGACCTCGCCCGCGAACGGGGCTGCGTTGGCGTGTGGCTCGACACCTTCGATTTCCAGGCGCCCGAGTTCTATCGCAAGCATGGCTATGAGCAGTTCGGTCAACTCGATGACTACCCGCCCGGGCACCAGCGGCTGTTCTTTCAGAAGCGCTTGCTCTAACACCGGGCTGCGTGTCATGGGCAACGGCGGGCCTGCCTGAACCGGGCGGGGCTGTTCCGCTTCCACCTCCAATAACCACAGCGGAGCTTCAGATGCCTTCAACCCACGACAGCCAGAACACCCGGACGATTTCCTTTGCCGATCTGACAGAGCTGCTGCGGCAGATTTTCGTGCGCCACGGCACCTCGCCCGACGTTGCGCAAGTGCTGGCCGCCAACTGCGCGGCCGCCGAGCGCGATGGCTCCCACAGCCACGGCATCTTCCGCCTCAAGGGTTATCTGTCGTCGCTGGCTGCCGGTTGGGTCGACGGCCAGGCCGAACCGAAGGTCGAGGACGTGGGCGCAGGGTTTGTGCGTGTCGATGCCATGGGTGGTTTTGCCCAGCCGGCGATGCAGGCGGCCAAGGCCCTTGTCATAGAGAAGGCGCGGGCCGCAGGGATCGCCATTCTGGCCATCCGCAACTCCCACCACTTCGCCGCGCTGTGGCCGGACGTCGAGCCGTTCGCCCAGGAAGGGTTGGTGGCGTTGAGCGTCGTCAACAGCATGACCTGCGTCGTGCCCCACGATGCGCAAAAGCCCTTGTTCGGCACCAACCCCATCGCTTTCGCCGCGCCGCGCGCCGGTGGCCAGCCCATCGTCTTCGACATGGCCACCAGCGCCATCGCCCATGGCGACGTGCAGATTGCCGCCAGAGAGGGGCGCATGCTCCCGCCGGGGATGGGCGTCGACCGTAACGGTGAGCAGACCGAAGACCCGAAGGCCATTCTCGACGGCGGTGCATTGCTGCCATTCGGCGGCTACAAGGGATCGGCGCTGTCGATGATGGTGGAGTTGCTGTCCGCCGCGCTCACCGGTGGCCATTTCTCCTTCGAGTTTGATATGTCGAAGTCTCCCGGGGCGCAAACCCCCTGGACCGGTCAGGTGATCATCGTCATCGATCCGGACAAGGGCAGCGGTCAGGCATTTGCCGAACGCTGCGAAGAGCTGGTCAGGCAGATGCACGGGGTTGGCCAGCAGCGCATGCCGGGTGATCGCCGTTATCGTCAGCGTGAGCGTTCGTTGAACGACGGGATTGTGTTGTCCGCTGCTGATCTTGATCGACTGGAAGCGCTGGCCCGGGTTTAAGCGGTCGGCTGCGGATTCAGCCCGGGTAAGGGCAAGAAGGTGCGTGTTGATGGGCACAACACCGGGTCTTTTCCGCACGACCATTCGTCGCGACAGGACTTGCGTTCGAGGGGCGTTGAAAATACTGTATGTTTAAACAGTATCGAGAAGAAGAGAGCGAACATGCAAACCACTCAAGTCGACACCCGTCAGGAATTCACGGCGCAGAAAAACGAATCCTCTTTCAGCAGCGTATGGGGCAACGAGATGCAGCGTGAGGATTTTCTTGCCCTGGCATCGGGACTTCGTCAGTTCAGCGCCAGTCAGGCCGACCTGGCTTTTGTGCCATCCAGCGCAGGCTATGCAACGGGTTATGCCAAGGGCAGCGCAAGCGGCTACGTGACTGAGCAGGGTCAGCTCGCGGGGGAGTGAGGTCGGAGGGGGGCTCCCGGCAAGACAGCCGGGACAGATTCAGGGCTTGAATCGCACCAGGACAGGGACGGGCGTTTGACCAGTTATGGTGTCATCTGCGTCTGGCTGACGCGTTTTACCGGTGCGAATCAACGCCAGGGCAATCAGTGTGCCCACGGCCGACAGCGCCAACCACACCAGTAAGAAAGAAATCATTGTCTGGTTCTCCGAACTACAGAAATCGGGCTGCCATTCAAAAGAATAGCGGTACATCAGAACCTATCGGCCACGAAGGGAATTCCTTGAGCCGTCAATTCGGAAGATTGACCAAATGAGCCCAAGGGCGCAACTCCCTCGGACCAATGGGGTCTTGCTCTTTGAACATAGTCAACTTGAGGACCCTCGTTTATGAAAGATCTCGGCTCACGTCTGAAAGAAGAACGCAAACGGCTCGGGCTGTCGCAACAGGATTTTGGTTCCATCGGTGGGGTAGAGGCCAATGCCCAGGGCAAATACGAGAGCGGTGAGCGCATCCCGCGTTCTGATTACCTGGCGGCGCTAGGCAAAAAAGGCATCGACGTCATGTACGTGCTGTCGGGCGAGCGAACGCCGATCGCCACCGACACACTGAACGAAGCGGAGCGGGCGGTCATTACCCATTACCGGGCGCTCAGCGAAGACGACCGAGAGGCGATTTCGCAGTTGGCCACGTCGCTTTCCGAGTGTGCGACCGAGTTTTCCCAGTCGCGCTCCGAGTAGCAGAGCTACGAAGACCGGTTGCGAGAAAATATATGGAACGTATATGATCCGTATATTATTCGAGAGGTCGGTATGGGACTGGTAAAAATTTCCGAACAGATGCACGCGAACATTCGTTGCGCCAGCGCGGCCTTGAGTCGCTCGATCAACGCGCAGGCCGAGCACTGGATGCGGGTGGGCATGCTCGCCGAGCTGCACCCCGGTCTGAATTACAGCGAGATCTGCCAGCTGCTGATCCGCGCCGAAACATCAGGCGGCGCCGTGTTGAGCCTTCAGCCCTGCGATCTCGTACCGGATCTGGCCCCCGCCAGGGCGGTGTCCCAATGAGCATCAGTATCAAGACCGAAGCCGACCTCGTCGGGCTGCGTGTGGCGGGGCGTCTGGCGGCAGACGTGTTGGCGATGATCGCAGAGCACGTCAAGCCGGGCATCAGCACCGAAGCGCTGGATGACATCTGCAACGCATACATCGTCAACGAACTGAAAGTAATCCCTGCCAACGTCGGCTACCACGGGTTCACCAAAACCACCTGCATCTCGCCCAACACGGTCGTCTGCCACGGTATTCCTTCGGCGGAAGATGTGCTCAAAGACGGCGACATCGTCAACATCGATGTCGCGGTTATCAAGGACGGCTGGTACGGCGATACCAGCCGAATGTACTACGTCGGGGAAGTGAGTCCGCTCGCGCGCCGTCTGGTCGAAACCACGTACGAGGCGACCCTCGCCGGGATACATGCAGTGAAGCCTGGTGCGACCTTGGGCGACATCGGCAATGCCATCCAGAACGTGGCGTACCGCGAAGGCTTCACCGTGGTGCGCGAATACTGCGGGCATGGTATCGGTCGTAAGTACCACGAAGAACCTCAAGTGCTGCATTACGGCGCGGCGGGCAAGGGGCTCAAACTCAAGACCGGCATGGTCTTCACCATTGAGCCGATGATCAATGCCGGCAAACCGGGCACCTACGTCCTGGACGATGGCTGGACCGTGCTCACCCGCGACCAGTCATTGTCGGCCCAGTGGGAGCACATGGTGGCGGTGACCGAAACAGGTTTCGAGCTGCTGACCCCGTGGCCGGACGGCACCGGCGACTACCCTGAAGTCTGAGCGCAGGCGCCGGGCAAGCGGCTGGACGAGGGGGCTGGACGCATAAAGTCACAATAGCGGGCGTGACGGAAATGCGACTTAGCTTGTAGGCTCTTTCTCGTTCCCCTGTGGTGCTGCTTCCTGACAGACTTAGGATGATCGGTGCAGGTAGCGCCAGGGGAGAACACCACTTTATTGATCACCTGAAAAAACCGGCCTTGGCCGGTTTTTTTATTGCACGCGTGAATCTCTAGTGCCTGGACTGCTCGGTCTCCAGCTGCTTGGCTGCCTCGACACCGGAAGAACTGAGTTTGATGGGGTACTTCAAAGACCGATCCCCGGCACTGGAATGGTGGACGCAACCGTCGTGAATCAAGCCCGCCGTCTGCAACTGCTCAAGGGTGTCGGCGACTGCGTTCTCCCCTCGGTAGTTGTCCAGAACTTCTTTGCCCAGGCCTGCCGGGTGGGCATGCAGCAACCGGGTCAGGACTTCCTGTTTCAATGCGTTGTCGATGGTCATGTTTACCTCGCTTTGCTGGTGTAATGAGCGCTGCTTGTAAATTCCGACCACGTGAATCCAGCTTCGTTTGCAGTTTTCCTCGATCAGGTGCGTTTCCATTGCACCTGCGTGACGCCCAGCCCTTCAGCGTACAAAAGCGCCCGTTTCACGGGACCGGCGCAAATGTGGCCCTCGACCCCGCCGACCCCTGCGTGCAAGGTCGCAAAATGGAGCGCGTCACTCTCGCATAGATGGTTGCCCTGATGATTGAAGTGCCGCGGTTCACCTTGAAACCGGTAATGAATTTCAAAATCCTTATAGTCATTCATTGTCTTGGCCTGTATGGGCGTACGGTGACGCCGGGTGAATGAGGGCTTCCTTGATGTGCCAGACAGCCTGCATGTCGACTGCATCGACAGTGCTGTCACTTCATTTCGAGATCGATACAGGCTGATCAACTCTCAATGGGCCTCGGATCGTAATGCATCTCCACCTGAGACTGGCCATCCGCAATCGGCTTGCGAGGCGACCGACCGACGAAGAATTGCACACCTTCATGAGCGTTTAATATCCCTCGCCGATAGGCGGCCATGTGCCATATCGATATGGATATTCACTGTGCATCCAGACGCATTGAATGCAACACGATGAGGTTTTCGAGGGGGAGCTGCGGATCGAACCAGCCCAAGAAGGGGACCGTTGAAGGGGGCGGAAATGTTTTGTGCGAAAAAGGCAAATTGATGGCCCGCGGCGGCTGCCTTTTCTGGAAAAATCCTTTTTTATCAATTGATTCCGGGATGAACGTGTATGCGCAGTGTGGGCTTGGCCGTGGTGGCCGCTTTTCTGGCAGCGGTGTCCGTTACCGCGCACGCCAAGGACCTCAGCAAGAACGACCTGCAGGTCTGCAAATGGGGAGCAGGGGTCGCGGGGGCGGCGCAGCAATCCAAGCTCTCTGGCACCACCCTTTACAGCGCGCGCAAAAAACTGCAGAGCCGTAAGTTCGCTAAACCGTGGATGAGCAAGATGGCGCTGGGAATCACCGAGCAGACCTACAAGAGCCCTTCCAAGCTGAAACCCGCCGCTGTGAAGCAGACCTACTACGAGGGCTGCATCCAGCACGATCTGGCGCGTAAGTGACCCCGGAGGTTATTCGGCTCTAACCAGCCCCTCCGCACCTGCCACTGTGTGGCAGGCGCGTTGAGTGGGGATCAGCGTGCGCCGCAGCGGATCAGCGGCAATTGCCCGCCAAGTGGTAATGCTGCGCTTCGGCCGCCGCCGGGCTGTTGAACTCAACGCGGTTTTTCTCGGCGATCGCGTTATAAGAAGGGCAGTCCGGACGATGGTAAATCATGGTCTTTTTGTTCCCGCGTATGGCGAGCGCCAGGTTGGCCGGTGTGCCGCCGACACTTGCCGCGGGCTTCATCGGATTGCGCGCGGTGGGCCGGGCTTGGGCCGTTACCGCGGACGCGCTGGCCGCGCCATTGCCACCGCTTAAATTGGCACTGAGGAAAATCGGCGCGTGGTCGGACACGCTGTCACGGCCTTTGGCATGTGTCAGCCCCAGGAATTTCGGGTAATCGAACACTTCGACCTTGTTGACCCGGATCGCCGATTGCTTGCTGATGAAGATGTTGTCATAGAGGTTGGCGAATTTGCCGTCCTTGGTTGACAGCGTGCTGGCGCCGTCAAGCACCAGCGGCCTGGCGCTGGTGTCGAGTTTGTCCCACGCGGGCGAGTTGGGCGGAGTATTGAAGTCGCCCATCAACATGATCTGGTTGTTGCCGGCGTAGGTTTCCTGCAGCCATGTCCAGTAATTGGACAGCGCGACGATTTCCGAAGCCCGGTCTGCCTGGTTCTTGCCGTACAGGATGTGCACGGTGGCCACGACGAAAGTCTTACCGTCCTTGAGCGAGCGGAACTGTGCGGAGTAGGGCTCGCGCTCAAAGGTGTCGCTGCGGTCCAGGTAGCTCACGGCCCCGTCTTCGTAGGCGACAGCATCATCCCGCCAGACGAACCCATACATTTCCTTGTAGGAAGAGCGGCCCACGGCATGGGATGCCATGGAACTCCAGTGCTTGCCGGTCTGCCGGGTCAGCTCTTTGGCCAGCGCCTCAAGCGCGTCTTCGTTCATCAATTCCTGAACCGCGAGAAAATCGACCTTCTGGGCGACCTTGGCGATGCCCTGAAAGTCTTTGTTCGGACGCACGCTCAGGTGCTCCAGGTTCCAGGTGCCAATGTTGACGTCAGCGGACGCGTTTTGCAGGAAAGTAAAAGCCAAAAGCAGGGCGACACAAAATCTGAGCATGTTATCCAACTGGGTAGTTCATCGAGGTGGGTTCGGGTTGCAGGTCAATCTTCCTTGGGCACCGTCCAGAAAATCTGCACGCCGCCGTCGTCTCGCCAGGCGAGGGTCACGTTGTCGTTTTCGTCGATCTCTTCCAGCAACTGTTTCCAGTCGTCCTCGAGTTCGTCCGCCAGCCGGAAAATCAGCGCCGCGCGGGCTTTCTGCGCACTCTGTGAGTTGATGATCTTCTGGACCCGCACGGCCATGCGCTCGTAATGCCCGGGCGATGCTGCGGTTGATACGTTGGTGTCAGACACGACGTGACCCTCCTGTTCGCTGTATGCGCATACAGTATTTGAGTGTCGGACGTTTCGCAACAGCGGATCGGACAAAAACCTCCTCTGAGCCAACTCGCTGATTTTTCTGATGAATATTCGGATTGCGAACCAAACTCGATCACGCTGATCTGATCTGCTAGATGACGATTGAGCGTTCAGGCCCACGACGCCTGGGCCACACAAACCAGGAGGCTTTATGAAGATTCAATCATTGCTGATGCCGCTCGCGTTCGCCTGCTGTGCAGCGCTGGCGGGCTGCTCCACGTCGACCGTGGTCACCCTGCAGAACGGGACCCAGTACGTGACCAAGGATGCGCCGAAAACCAAAGCAAAAGATGGCTTCTATGAGTTCGAAGACATCTCCGGGAAAACCATTCGCGTACGCGCTGACGAGGTGGCGACCGTCAAAGAAGAGGATTGAGCCACGGCAGGGCCCGGTTGAAGCAGTCACCGGGCCCGTCTGTATTGCAAACTCGTCCCGACCTGATTGGAACGTCTTCGCATTACCGTCGCTCTAAGCGAGGCAATCTGCTCACGATACTTCCTGTCAGGCCCTAATTATGGATACCCCACCCAACACCGGGTTCAGCGCAGCACCCCTGCGTTTCCTTGCCAACGGCGGTGCGGTCGGTGATCTGCTTCAGTCCCCATTGATCGATGGGTCGCCCCTCGGCGCGCCCTCCGAGTGGCCGGACACTCTGAAAACCCTGATGGGCACAATTCTTCCCGTGCAGGCCCAGATCGTGCTCTTCTGGGGTGCCGAATTTGTGGCGCTGTACAACGACGCCTATGCGCCGAGCATCGGCGAGAAACATCCCCGCGCCCTAGGCCGGCCTGCGATCGAGAACTGGCGCGAGTTGTGGGACGACCTTGAGCCGCTGCTACGAGGAGTGCGCGAAAGCGGGCAAACCTTTGCTGCCAAGGACCGTGCCTTTTACATCGAACGCCACGGCTACGGCGAAACCGTCTACTTTGACGTTTCCTATTCGGCGGTTTACCAGGCCGATGGGGCTGTCGGCGGCGTGCTCTGCGTTGTCACTGAAACCACCGAGCGTGTGCATTTCGAGCGTTGTCAGGCGCTGCTGCTTGAGCTGGGCCAGGCCTTTCCCTCCAATCGCGACCCCGAGCAGATCGAAGCGGGCGTCATCCGGCGTGTCGGTCGCGAGCTGGGCGCCGCCCGTGTCCATCTTGCGGAAGCTGACGACGAGAAGGGCGATTTTTTCATTCGCCGTGAATACCGCCAGGGTGACGTGGTGGCCCGATCAGGGCTGATCTGCGTCAGCGATGACACCTGCGCTGCTTTGCGCCAGGGCGTCACTGCGCAAGCGGCGGCAAAAGCCGATTCCGTTCCTGTTGACCTTCACGCCGTTGCACCTCAGTCGGACGGCTCAGTGAGTCTGTCTGTGCATGTCCCACTGATGCGCCATGACGCACTGGCCGGCGTGTTCACCGTTGAGTTCGAAGGGCAGAGGGTCTGTAGCCCCCACGACATCCACATCATTGAAGAAGCCGCCAAGCTGGGCTGGCAATGGATCAATCACACCCGGGCTGAATCGGCGCTGCATGCCAGTTCTGCGCAATTGGCCGGGATGTTCGACCAGGCAGGCGCCGGGATTGCGCTGTGCGATCACCGAGGCGTGTTTCAGCAGGTTAATGATCGCTACTGCGACATCATGGGGCTGCAGCGCCGAGCGATCGCCGGTCGTTCGATTCTCCAATTGCAAAACGACCTGGCTGCCGACGCGCAGCCTATGTTTTACGAGAACTTCCTGACCGCCGAGGCGCCCTTCGAACTGACCCAGCACCATGTACGCGCAAACGGTTCGGTCGTCTGGGTGCAGACCCACGTCACGCCTCTGCTCGATGCGCAGCAGCAACTGAGCGGGTTGCTGTTTGTGTGCGTGGACATCTCCGCCCGAGTCGGCGCTGAACATCAGTTGATCGAGCTCAACGAAAGCCTCGAACAGCGCGTCGCCACCATGGTGGCCGAGCGCGAGGCGGCCATTTCGCTGCTGCACGAGTCGCGCAAGATCGAGATGGTCGGCCAGTTGGGCGGCGGCATCGCCCATGACTTCAACAACCTGCTGACGCCGATCATGACGTCGCTGGAATTGCTGCGGCGCCAGCCGGTCAGCAACGACCGCTCCCATCGGCTTATCGACGCCGCGCTGCAGGCGGCGGATCGCGCGAGAATTCTGGTAGGCCGTTTGCTGACCTTTGCCCGCCGGCAGACGCTCAAGCCTCAGGTCGTGGCGCTCGACAGTCTGGTCAACGACATGCGTGACCTTATTCAGCGTTCGCTGGGCCCGACCATCGAAGTGATTGTCGAGATTCCTGCAGACCTGCCAAACATACTCATTGATCCCCACCAGCTGGAGCTGGGCGTGCTCAATCTCGCGGTAAACGCCCGTGACGCGATTGCCGAGCGTGGTTACCTGAAAATCAGCGCCTGCCCTGAGGTGGTTGCCGACAGCCCGGGGCTGGGCCCGGCGCCGGCGCAGGGTAGCTACGTCAGGCTGACGGTGTCGGATAACGGCAGCGGTATGAGCGATGAGGTGCTGCAACGCTGTGTTGAGCCGTTTTACTCAACCAAGGGCGTCGGCAAGGGCACCGGTCTTGGACTGTCGATGATGCAGGGCTTGGCCCTGCAATCGGGCGGCGGTTTTGATATTCAGTCGACGCCGGGTATCGGCACGCGCGTTGACATCTGGCTACCGGTGTCCAGCGCCGATGTGTTGAAAGTGGCAGAAGGCGAGGGCGACTCGGCGCTCGGCGCGGATCACCCATTTCACGTACTGGTGGTCGACGACGAGGAACTGGTCCGCTACACCGTTGCGCTGCAATTGCGTGACTTGGGCTACCGGGTGACCGAGGCGGCGTCGCCGTCCGCTGCCGAGCAAATGGTCGGCGCCGGGTTGCGGCCGGACGTGCTTATCACCGATCAGCTAATGGCAGAAAAGAGCGGCACGCAGCTCGCCCTGAGTCTGCGCGAAGTGCTGCCTGCGCTGCCGGTCCTGGTCGTGACAGGCTATACCAGCGAGTCGTCGACGCAGATTGCCGGCTTCGAGGTGCTGGCCAAGCCCTTCAGCCGCGCTGATATTGCATCCAAAGTGGCGCAGGTGATCAGCGGCCCGGCAGTGCCGGCATTGATCAGCGAGCAGGCCGGTCACGCCTCTTGACCGGCCAAGCCCCTCACGCCCGGTCTTGCCTGGTGTGAAGGGGGCTCTGATCACCGTAGCAGCTTCGCTTAAAAGGTTCGACCGATGGCCTGCTCGTAGCACGACAGGAAGTACTGCCACTGCGACTCGTCCCAGAACGAGTGCCTTCTGAGCTGAGGAATGTCGTGACGCGCAGCGCCCATGGTGGTAATCCGCCCGTGGGATTTTTCCAGATCCAGCAGCGCCAGCTCGAAATCAAACCGCGTGTCGGTGACCGTCGCCTTTATGAAGATGTGCTTGGAGCGCATGCAACCATGCTGCCACTTGCCCAGGTGCATCTTCGCCAGCGTTTCAGCGAGACGCTTGAAAAGACGCTGATGCTGCTCGACGCTCAAGGTGCTGGCGCCGCCTTGGGCGTACCAGGTATCGAGGTCGATGAAACCGCCCAGATCCTTCGTCACCAGAACGCCTTGCCATACACCCGCGACCTTGCGTGCGCCGTAAAACACAGGTCGTGGCGCGTTGACGCCCAGCTCCTCAAGTTTTGTCAGCGCGATGCCCTCACGCAGCGCAGTCGGGCGGCCAGTGGGATAACGCAAGCTGCGGAACAGATGGCCGGTCTGGCGTTTGACGTAAAGCGTCTTGCCATCGTGCACCACGCGTTGCACACCGCTGGTGCCGTTGCGGCGCACATTCGGCGGCTCGACCCAAGGCCCCGAAGTGCCCCACCAGAACTCAAACTCGTTGTTCGCCCGACCCATCATGTGCTCCAAATACGGTAGAAATCTTGCTTGTGCAGCGACTGCCATTCTGCAGCGCGAGCCCCTCAGGCCGTGGCGTGCGTGATTAGTTCACTGCCTCTAAAGGATATTGGCGAATGGCCATTTTCGAGGCGCCCAGCTTACTGACTTGTCGGACCGATGACTTCGTCAAACCCGCGCCATTTACGCCATCCAGCAGGTCGTATGTGCAGCGCCGGCCTGATTGATGCCTAACCTTCAGTCTCTCTGAATCATCCATGGGCTCAGACTTCTTGATCTGGATCATGTCCGTTCGTCCCATTCTTGAGAAACTCTTGGAATTGCTGCTCCCGTGGGATATCCACCGTGCATAACCAAATAAGGAAATTTGCCATGATGTCCACACTTGAACTCTGCCATATCGTCGAATCAGGTTTTCTCCCCGCCAAGTGCAAATGCACCATCGATGCCAAGGATCAAATAATGGTGCAGATATTTGATCGCGAAAGGGGCCACGCCGATTTGCTCGCTGCGGGCATTCCGGTCAGTTCTCTCAATTCCAGTCGCGCCATTGCCAATTTGATTGCCAAGTTGAAAGACGAGCTCAAGCTGCACGCTGCCGGCCGCCGCTCAACCGCTTATCAGGAACGCGCGTAATTCATCAGCAGCCTTCATAGCAGCAGCTGCAGGATTCATCTTTCCTTTCTATCCTCCGATTCAGGGTGCAGGCCATCAGCGCTGCAAGGGCGATCGGAGGAGCAGGGCGACCCCACGCCCGTACCCTCATTGCTTGATTTGCCCAGTTGACAAAAGTCGAAACGATTCCCATAGTTTCGCTCACGCAAACGTTTGCGATTCCGTCGATTCCGCCCCTGACGCGTAAACGCTGCCGATAACAACAATCATAATATCGGAGTGATTCCATGAAGCTGCCATTCGCTGCACGCCTTCTTGCTGTTGCCATGCTCACCGCTTCCGCTGTAACCCTGCCTCTCTCATCCGCCTTTGCCGACGACGCGAAAAAGCCGACCGTCGCGCTGGTGATGAAATCCCTGGCCAATGAATTCTTCCTGACCATGGAAGACGGCGCCAAGGACTATCAAAAACTGCATTCCGCTGACTTCGACCTGATCTCCAACGGCATCAAGAACGAGTCCGACACGGCCGCGCAGATCGACATCGTCAATCAGATGATCGTCAAGAAAGTCGACGCGCTGGTCATTGCCCCTGCGGACTCCAAAGCGCTGGCGTCGGTCCTGAAGAAGGCCATGGACGCGGGCATCAAAGTCGTCAACATCGACAACCAGCTCGACGCCGACGTGCTGAAAAGCAAAGGCATGGAAGTACCTTTCGTTGGCCCGAACAACCGCAAGGGCGCCAAGCTGGTGGGCGACTACCTGGCCAAGCAACTGACTGCGGGTGATGAAGTCGGCATCATCGAAGGCGTACCGACCACCACCAACGCGCAGCAACGCACCGCTGGCTTCAAGGACGCGATGGACGCTGCGCAGATGAAGATCGTTTCCACGCAGTCGGGTAACTGGGAAATCGACAAGGGCAACGCGGTCGCGTCCGCCATGCTCAACGAGTACCCGAACCTGAAAGCGCTGCTGGCCGGTAACGACAGCATGGCGCTGGGCGCTGTTTCGGCCGTGCGTGCGGCAGGCAAGGCGGGCAAGGTCCAGGTCGTCGGCTACGACAACATCAACGCCATCAAGCCGATGCTGAAGGACGGCCGCATTCTGGCCACCGCTGACCAGTTCGCCGCGCGTCAGGCTGTGTTCGGTATCGACACCGCTCTGAAAATGGTCAAGGGCGACAAGCTCGATATCACCAACGGTGTGATCGAAACCCCGGTCGAGCTGGTGACCAAGCCGCAATAAGCCGGCCTGGAATTTCACTCAGCACCTTCCAAACCCGCAGTTTTCCAAATATGTACCGCCTGCCCGTGAGGGCAGGCGCGTGGAGATCGTTATGTCAGCGTCTGCTCAGGCCGCTGTTCTATCTGTCAGTGGTATTGGCAAAACCTACGCCCAACCCGTACTCGGTGACATCGACCTGACGCTGATGCGCGGGGAAGTGCTGGCCCTGACCGGGGAAAACGGCGCCGGCAAAAGCACCCTGTCGAAAATCATCGGCGGCCTGGTCACACCGACCACCGGCCAGATGCAGTTCCAGGGGCAACCCTACCAGCCTGCCAGTCGCACCCAGGCCGAAAAGCTCGGCGTGCGCATGGTCATGCAAGAACTCAATCTGCTGCCGACGCTGTCGGTGGCGGAAAACCTGTTTCTCGATAATCTGCCCAGCCGCGCCGGTTTCATCAATCGCCGCAAGCTGCGCGAAGATGCGATCAAGGCCATGGCTCAGGTCGGCCTCGAGGCCATCGACCCCGACACGCTGGTCAGCGAACTGGGCATCGGCCATCAGCAGATGGTCGAAATCGCCCGCAACCTGATCGGCGACTGCCACGTGCTGATTCTTGATGAGCCCACGGCGATGTTGACGGCGCGCGAGGTGGAAATGCTCTTCGAGCAGATCACTCGCCTGCAGGACCGTGGCGTTTCCATCATTTACATCTCCCACCGCCTGGAAGAGCTGGCCCGCGTTGCTCAGCGCATCGCGGTGCTGCGAGACGGCAAGCTGGTCTGCGTCGACTTCATGGCCAATTACAACAGCGAGCAACTGGTCACGCTGATGGTCGGCCGCGAACTGGGCGAGCAGATCGATCTGGGCGAGCGCAAGATCGGCGCGGTGGCGTTGTCGGTCAAAGGCTTGAATCGCTCCGACAAGGTCCGCGACGTTTCCTTTGATGTCCGGGCCGGCGAAATCTTCGGGATTTCCGGTCTGATCGGCGCCGGGCGTACCGAGTTGCTGCGGCTGATTTACGGCGCGGACGTGGCCGACAGCGGCAGCATCGAAGTGGGCAGTCCGCTGCGCAGCGTGCAAATCAAATCGCCGGTGGACGCCGTGGGGCATGGCATCGCCTTGATCACCGAAGACCGCAAGGGCGAAGGCCTGCTGCTGTCGCAATCGATCAGCGCCAACATCGCGCTGGGCAACATGGAAGCCATTTCCAGTGCCGGCGTGGTCAACGGCAATTCGGAGATCGCTTTGGCCCAGCGCCAGGTAGGCGCCATGCGCATTCGCAGTTCCAGCCCGACTCAATTGGTGTCGGAATTGTCAGGCGGCAATCAGCAAAAGGTGGTGATCGGCCGCTGGCTGGAGCGCGATTGCCAAGTGATGTTATTCGACGAGCCCACGCGCGGCATCGATGTCGGCGCCAAGTTCGACATCTACGCGCTGCTGGGTGAACTGACCCGTCAGGGCAGGGCGCTGGTGGTGGTTTCCAGTGACCTGCGCGAGTTGATGCTGATCTGCGACCGCATCGGCGTGCTGTCTGCCGGGCGCTTGATCGACACCTTCGAGCGCGACACCTGGACCCAGGACGAACTGCTTGCCGCTGCCTTCGCGGGCTATCAAAAACGTGACGCGCTGCTGTCTGAAGCCGCGCCCAGGATCGACTGATGAAAACTTCTACTACTCCTGCCTCGCTGCCGTCTCCGGGCAAGCGCAGCGGCAACTACTTTGGCCTGGGCACTTACCTGGGGCTGGCAGGCGCCTTGCTGGCGATGATCGTGCTGTTCTCGTTGCTCAGCGATCATTTCCTCTCGTACGAAACCTTCAGCACCCTGGCCAACCAGATTCCCGACCTGATGGTGCTGGCGGTCGGCATGACGTTCATCCTGATCATCGGCGGCATCGACCTGTCGGTCGGTTCGGTGCTGGCGCTGGCGGCGTCGGCGGTCAGTGTGGCCATGCTCGGCTGGGGCTGGGGCGTGTTTCCGTCGGCGTTGCTGGGCATCGCCTGCGCAACGGCGGCCGGCACGCTGACCGGCTCGATCACCGTGGCGTGGCGCATTCCCTCGTTCATCGTCTCCCTTGGCGTGCTGGAAATGGCGCGCGGCGTGGCGTACCAGATGACTGACTCGCGCACCGCGTACATCGGCGACTCCTTCGCGTGGCTGTCCAATCCCTTTGCGTTCGGTATCTCACCGTCGTTCGTCATTGCGCTGATCGTCATCTTCGCCGCCCAGGCCGTGCTGACGCGCACCGTGTTCGGTCGCTACCTCATCGGCATCGGCACCAACGAGGAAGCCGTGCGCCTGGCGGGCATCAACCCCAAGCCTTACAAGATCCTCGTGTTCTCGCTGATGGGCCTGCTGGCGGGCGTTGCTGCGCTGTTCCAGATTTCACGTCTGGAAGCCGCTGACCCCAACGCCGGTTCCGGCCTGGAGCTGCAAGTCATTGCGGCGGTGGTCATCGGCGGCACCAGCCTGATGGGTGGACGCGGTTCGGTGATCAGCACCTTCTTCGGCGTACTGATCATTTCCGTACTGGCGGCAGGGCTGGCGCAGATTGGCGCGACCGAGCCAACCAAACGCATCATTACCGGCGCCGTGATCGTCGTCGCCGTGGTGCTCGATACCTACCGCAGCAATCGCGCGCGGCGGCGCGGCTGACATGGCAACCATCAAGGATGTAGCGGCGATTGCCGGGATTTCCTACACCACGGTGTCACACGTCCTTAACCGCACCCGACCGGTCAGCGAAGCAGTACGCAAGAAGGTCGAGGCCGCCATCGTGCAGCTGGACTACGTGCCCAGCGCCGTTGCACGGTCGCTGAAGGCCAAGGCCACAGCGACGATCGGCCTGTTGATTCCCAATGGCATCAACCCGTACTTCGCCGAACTGGCTCGGGGCATCGAGGATTACTGCGAGCGTAACGGCTTCTGCGTGATCCTCTGCAATTCCGATGACAATCCCGAAAAGCAGCGCAGCTACCTGCGCGTGCTCCTGGAAAAACGCGTTGACGGCCTGATCGTGTCGTCGGTGGGCGGCGGTGACAGCCTCGTCGAAGGCTTGTCCGCAGTGCGCACGCCGATGGTCATCGTCGACCGCGACCTGGACGGCGTGACGGCTGATCTGGTGCGCATCGACCATGAGCTGGGTGGGTATCTGGCGACCTCGCATCTCTTGTCCCTTGGGCACCGGCACATCGCCTGTATTTGCGGCCCGGCGCAGACCAGCGTGGCGAAGATGCGTCTGGCGGGGTATCACCGCGCCATGCAGGAAGCCTCGATCGACGTGCCGGAAGACTGGGTGGTGGAAAGCGATTTCACCGGCCCCAGTGGCTATCTCGCAGCGGTAAAGCTGCTGGAGCAGGGTCCGCCAACGGCGATTTTCGCGGCCAACGACATGGTCGGCATCGGCGTGTTGCGCGCCGCTGCCGAACGTAACGTGCGGGTGCCAGCCGATCTTTCGGTGATTGGCTTCGACGACATCCAGATGAGCCAATATGTCTACCCGGCCCTGACCACCGTCGGCCAATCCATTCTGCAACTGGGCGAGCGCGCTGCCGAAGCGCTGCTGCGGCGGATCTCTTCGCGGGGCGAAACCCCTGTCGAACACCTGATCGTTGCACCGAGCATTGTGCTGCGCGAATCCACCGCGCCTCCACCCCGGGCATTCACCCAGCTTCGTTGAGCCGGGCGCTTTGCCCGGTCTAAAACAGTGTTCTGAAAGCGTTCTGAAGAGTAGACGTCATGCAAGCAAAAGTAGTGATAGTGGGCAGCCTGAACATGGACCTGGTAACGCGTGCGCCGCGTTTGCCGCGAGCCGGAGAAACCCTGGCGGGGCAGTCGTTCGTCACTGTACCGGGCGGCAAGGGCGCCAATCAGGCCGTGGCGGCGGCGCGACTGGGCGCCAGTGTCGCCATGGTCGGCTGCGTCGGCGATGACGCCTATGGCGAGCAGCTTCGCTCCGCGCTGCTGGCCGAAGGCATCGATTGTCAGGCAGTGACCCGCATTGGCGGAGAGTCCACCGGCGTCGCCTTGATCGTCGTCGATGACAGCAGCCAGAATGCAATTGTCATCGTGGCCGGCGGCAATGGCCACGTCACCGCCTCCGTGGTGGACAGCTTCGACGCCTTGCTGTCCCAGGCAGAAGTCATCATCTGCCAGCTCGAGGTGCCGCTCGACACTGTTGGCCATGTGCTCAAGCGCGGCCATGAACTGGGCAAGACCGTGATCCTCAACCCGGCGCCGGCCAGTGGCCCGCTGCCAGCCGAATGGTTCGCCTGGATTGATTACCTGATTCCCAATGAAAGCGAGGCAACCGCCTTGACCGGTATTCCGGTAGACAGCACCGCCAGCGCAGACGCTGCCGCCTCGGCATTGCTCGCGGCTGGTGTGAGTAAAGTCATCGTCACGCTGGGCGAGCAGGGCGCCTTGTTTGCCAGCAAAACGCGTTCCGAGCACTTCCCGGCGCCGAAGGTCCAGCCCGTTGACACCACGGCAGCGGGCGATACCTTCGTCGGCGGTTTTGCAGCGGCGCTGGCCGATGGCAAGTCCGAATCTGAAGCCATTCGCTTCGGCCAGGTCGCAGCGGCACTGTCCGTGACCCGCTCCGGCGCGCAGCCTTCCATTCCTACGTTCGCCGAGGTTCAGGCCTCTGCTGCACCCGCACAGGGCCATCAATCATGAAAAAAACACCCTTGCTCAACATCGCCTTGTCCCGCGCCATCGCATCTCTGGGCCATGGCGACATTCTGATGATCGTCGATGCGGGCATGCCCGTGCCGGCCGGCGTCGAACTGATCGACCTGGCACTCACACACGGAGTGCCCGACTTCCTCAGCGTGCTGAACGTGGTGCTGACCGAGATGCAGGTCGAGAGTCATGTCCTGGCCGAAGAGATGCTGTCGAAACAGCCTCCAGCCCTGGCTGCAGTCACGGCCTTGCATGCGTCGGGCGGGCTGGGCGAGCAGCGCCTGGTGAGTCATGACGCGCTGAAACACCTCAGCCGTGGCGCTCGGGCTATCATTCGCACCGGCGAATGCCAGCCATACACCAACATCGCGTTGGTGGCGGGCGTGGTTTTTTAACGTCGGTTTTTTATTTTCAGCAGTCAGGAACAAGGAGTTCCCATGAATACAACCCGTCATTTTTTCACCGGACTGATCAGGAGTGCCGCGCTGTTGGCCATTTTATCCGCCACGTCGGTGCATGCCGCCGAGAAGCGCGACGTGATCATCGATACCGACCCGGGCGCCGACGACGTTGTCGCGTTGCTGCTGGCGCTGGCGTCACCGCAAGAACTGAATGTCATGGCAATTACCACCGTGGCGGGCAACGTGCGCATCGACAAGACCTCGCGTAACGCACGGTTGGCACGGGAGTGGGCTGGTCGCGAAGAGGTGCCGGTTTACGCCGGTGCAGGCCGCCCGCTGGTGCGCACGCCGATCTACGCCGAGAACATCCATGGCAAGGAAGGCCTTCCCGGCGTAGAAGTGCACGAGCCGAAAAAGCCATTGGCTGAAGGCAATGCCGTGCAATACCTGGTCGACACCTTACGGAAGGCGGCGCCCCACAGCATCACCATCGCCATGCTCGGCCCGCAGACCAATCTGGCGCTCGCGCTGATTCAAGCGCCGGACATCACCCAGGGGATCAAGGAGGTGGTGGTCATGGGCGGCGCCCACTTCAACGGCGGCAACATCACCCCCGTGGCCGAGTTCAATATCTACGCCGATCCGGATGCGGCGAAGGTCGTGCTGGCCAGCGGTGTGAAGCTGACCTACGTGCCGCTGGACGTCACCCACAAGATCCTCACCAGCGAAGCGCGGCTCAAGCAGATCGATGGCCTGAACAATAAGGCCGGCAAGCTGGTCAGCGACATTCTCAACGAGTACGTCAAGGCTGACATGGTCCATTACGGCCTGCCCGGCGGGCCGGTACACGATGCGAGCGTGATCGCTTGGCTGATCAAGCCGGAGCTGTTCAGCGGCCGGCAAGTCAATCTGGTGATCGACAACCGTGAAGGCGTCACCCACGGCCAGACCATTGCCGACTGGTACGACACCCTCGCTCAGAACAAAAATGTGTTCTGGGTCGAAAACGGCGATGCTCAGGGTTTTTTTGACCTGCTGACCCAGCGCCTGGGTCTTTTGAAGTAAATCAGAAAGCTGCGCTGCGCGGCATCCCGTCGCGCGGTGCAGAGTAACGAGAGCGCAAACCGTGTCTATCGATCTTAATAATCCCGATTCCTTTACCCACGACGCGGTCCGGCAAATGATCGCGGCTGCACGGGATGGCGTGCACAACCAGCTGCGCGTCGGTCGCGACGGCCGCGCGTGGATCTCCAGCGACGTGGTAGGTGGCGTGGACATCGGCGGGCTGCTGTTTCGCCTGGAAACCTGGGCTGCGGGGTCAGGGTGCGTCGGGCCGGTTGCGGCCAGCGATGCGGTCTGGGTGACGCAGATCTACAACGCCCTTCGCGATAACTGGGCCAACCCCGCCACGGACTACGTCGACGTCTATTGAGTTGCGCTCGTCCTGTGCGGCGCGTCCTGCGGGCACGGCTTTAACGTTTTGTCACGATTGATTGCGCCCGGCAGACGATGCCTGGGGCAGACTCCTGCGCTGCCTGCGACGGGGCGCGCTTGCGTGGCCTGGCCCGGACGCGGCGAAACGAAGCCGCTCGACCGCTGTCGCAGAGGTTCAGCTTTGAATAAATGTTAGGAGGTTGTATGCCCTGGAAATATGCATCATCGGGTCTGGTGCTCGCCGCAGCGCTGCTGGCCGGTTGCAGCAGCATGTCGCAGTCTTCGAGTCAGCCTGAGGACGGCGTCGCCAGTTCCCCGGCCAGCTCCGTCGACGGCTACGCCCGCTGTGATGCAGCAGCGGTGCAGTTCGCCGTTGGCAAGCCGGCGTCAGCCGCATTGCTGGATCAGGCCAAGGTCAAGGCCGGCGCGCAGACGGCCAGGGTGCTCGGTCCCCATGACATGGTCACGCTGGAATACCGCTCGGATCGTCTGAACCTGAACACCGATGATTCAGGGAAGGTAAACCGCGTCGATTGCGGGTAACGTCACCGCAAGATGAAATCGCAGGCATAAAAAAACCCCGTCAGTGACGGGGTTTTTTCAGATCGCTGGGATTACTCCGCGCGAACCTGAGCAGCTTGCATGCCCTTTTGGCCTTTCTCAGCCACGAAGGAAACAGTCTGGCCTTCTTTCAAGCTTTTGAAACCGTCGGATTCAATGGCTTTGAAATGTACAAAAAGGTCGTCGCCGCCACCCTGTGGGGTGATGAAGCCGAAGCCTTTTTCATCGTTGAACCATTTTACGGTGCCGGATTGGCGATTAGACATGGTGTATCTCCAGGAACATAATTTTCAGTAGTGCTGTGTTGCTCAGGCCAACTGGGCACACGAGCGCTATCATAGTCGAATTGTGTGAATGCTGGACTTTTTCAATCAGAACTTTGCGTCAGCATCTTCGATATAACGCTCCAAATGGGCCTTTCAGGCCTGTTCAGCCCCGTTGGCGCGTTTGGCAGCGAACCTTCTCATCAGCCCTGAAACCCGCTGAATTCGCGGGCTTCAGGGTCGTGGCCGCTACCTGTTTCTTTACGCCCCGGTCGGGCGCATCAAGGAAATGTAAATTTTTTATTTTTTGCCGTTCAGGCAGTTTTTGCTGACTGCAGCCTGCAGGCGAGAGGTCATATCGGTACTGGGAGGCGTCGTTTTGTCATTCAGCGACGCGATCTCTTTATCCGAGAAATTCTGATTGATCTGCTGAGCGCCGCACTCGCAATGCGCTTTGACGGCGCCCGCGTCCATCGATGGATTGCTCTGGGCGGCTGCAGTGGTGCATTCGTTCATGTAGCTGGTCTTGGTCTTCGCATCCATCGCGGCATGAGCGCTGAGGGGCAGGGTCAGGGCCAGCGGGGCGAGGAGGGCGGCAACGCGTAGAAGCTTCATGGTGGATTCCTTTAAGTCGGTTTTGTCGTTGGGCCGTCGAGGTTTCCGGCCTTGAACATGTACTACCGATAATCTGAGGCCTTCGACGCGCACCAGTTCCGTGGACCTCGCAAGGTGCGGATCGGTCGCTGGCAGGCACAAGCCGCCCTCTACCGTTTAGCTGACCCCGCCGTAACCCTGTGATAGCATGCGCGCCTGCAGATTAGCTCGCATCTGGCGGGGCACCGTTGCCCTGCTGCAAGTTCTGTCGATTTCGTAAGTTCCAGTCACTCTGGTTCGGTCTTCAGGTTGGCCTTCGGGCTCCTGCCACTGTGAGGCAGGCATACCACCGAATCGCGTACTGGCTCTATCCCACCCACGTGACCTTTGGTAGGGGTCACCACTAGGAGAGGAGGCGCCATGCCAACTATTACTCTTCCCGACGGCAGTCAACGTTCTTTCGATCACCCGGTATCCGTTGCCGAGGTCGCAGCTTCCATTGGTGCAGGCCTGGCCAAAGCCACCGTGGCCGGCAAGGTCAACGGTCAACTGGTTGATGCCAGCGACATCATCGATACCGATGCGAGCCTGCAAATCATCACCCCCAAGGATCAGGAAGGCCTGGAGATCATTCGTCACTCCTGCGCGCACCTGGTCGGCCATGCCGTCAAGCAGCTGTATCCGACTGCAAAGATGGTGATCGGCCCGGTCATCGATGATGGCTTTTATTACGACATCGCCTACGAGCGTCCTTTTACGCCGGACGACATGGCGGCGATCGAGCAGCGCATGCAGCAGCTCATCGAGAAGGATTACGACGTCATCAAGAAGGTCACGCCGCGCGCGGAAGTGATCGAGGTGTTCACGTCCCGTGGCGAAGACTACAAGCTGCGTCTTGTCGAAGACATGCCGAACGAGCAGGCCATGGGCCTGTATTACCATGAAGAATACGTCGACATGTGCCGCGGTCCGCACGTGCCGAACACGCGTTTTCTGAAGTCATTCAAGCTGACCAAGTTGTCTGGCGCCTACTGGCGCGGCGATGCCAAGAACGAGCAACTGCAGCGCGTTTACGGCACCGCGTGGGCCGACAAGAAGCAGCTGGCGGCTTACATCCAGCGCATCGAAGAAGCCGAGAAACGCGATCACCGCAAGATCGGCAAGCGTCTGGGCCTGTTCCATACCCAGGAAGAAGCGCCGGGGATGGTCTTCTGGCACCCGAACGGCTGGACGCTCTACCAGGTTCTCGAGCAGTACATGCGTAAGACTCAGCGCGAGAACGGCTACCTGGAGATCAAGACGCCTCAGGTCGTCGACCGCTCCCTGTGGGAGAAGTCCGGCCACTGGGCCAACTACGCCGAGAACATGTTCACCACCGAGTCGGAAAACCGCGACTACGCCATCAAGCCGATGAACTGCCCGTGCCACGTACAGGTGTTCAATCAGGGTCTGAAAAGCTACCGCGAGTTGCCGCTGCGTCTGGCCGAATTCGGCGCCTGCCACCGTAACGAACCTTCGGGCGCGCTGCACGGCATCATGCGCGTGCGGGCGTTCACCCAGGACGACGCGCACATCTTCTGCACCGAAGAGCAAATGCAGGCTGAATCCGCCGCGTTCATCAAGCTGACCATGGCTGTCTACGCCGATTTCGGTTTCAAAGACATCGAAATGAAGCTGTCGACCCGTCCGGAGAAGCGCGTCGGTTCCGATGAATTATGGGATCGCGCCGAGTCCGCACTGGCTGCAGCCCTTGACAGCGCTGGTCTGCCGTACGATCTGCAACCGGGCGAGGGCGCGTTCTACGGTCCGAAGATCGAATTTTCTCTCAAGGATTGCTTGGGTCGCGTCTGGCAATGCGGTACTCTGCAGCTCGATTTCAACCTGCCGATCCGTCTGGGCGCCGAATTCGTGTCGGAAGACAACGGTCGCAAGCACCCGGTCATGTTGCACCGCGCAATCCTTGGCTCCTTCGAGCGCTTCATCGGAATCCTGATCGAGCACTACGAAGGCGCCTTCCCGGCGTGGCTTGCTCCAACTCAAGCAGTGATCATGAATATCACTGATAAACAGGCTGATTTTGCCCTTGAGGTGGAAAAAACATTGGCGCAAAGCGGATTCCGTGCCAAGTCCGACTTGAGAAATGAAAAGATCGGCTTTAAAATCCGCGAGCATACGTTGCTCAAAATTCCGTATCTCCTGGTGATTGGGGATCGGGAGGTTGAAACACAAACTGTCGCTGTGCGTACACGTGAAGGCGCAGACCTTGGCTCGATGCCGGTCGCCCAGTTCTCGGAGTTCCTTGCACAAGCGGTTTCCCGGCGTGGTCGCCAAGATTCGGAGTAATTATTATTAAGCGTGAAATGAGACAAGATAAACGAGCTGCACCGAAAGCCCCGATCAACGAGAATATCTCGGCACGTGAGGTTCGTTTAATTGGGGCTGAGGGTGAGCAGCTTGGGATTGTGTCAATTGAAGACGCGCTTCTTAAGGCTGAAGAGGCCAAGCTGGATCTGGTGGAAATTTCCGCCGATGCAGTACCCCCTGTTTGCAAACTGATGGACTACGGCAAATCGATCTTCGAGAAGAAGAAACAGGTTGCTGCCGCCAAGAAGAATCAGAAGCAGATCCAGGTTAAAGAAATCAAGTTTCGTCCAGGGACGGAGGAAGGGGATTACCAGGTAAAACTACGCAACCTGGTACGTTTCCTGAGTGACGGGGACAGGGCCAAGATTTCCTTGAGATTTCGCGGTCGTGAGATGGCCCACCAGGAGTTGGGGATGGAGCTGTTGAAGCGGGTTGAAGCTGACCTGCTCGAATACGGCTCGGTCGAACAGCATCCTAAGATGGAAGGACGCCAGCTGATCATGGTCATCGCCCCGAAAAAGAAGAAATAACCACCAGGGCACGGCAGGCCTTGCGGTTATGTTTATCAACTGAATGCGGAGTATCCGAACATGCCAAAGATGAAGACTAAAAGTGGTGCAGCTAAGCGGTTTTTGAAAACCGCGAATGGCATCAAGCACAAGCACGCTTTCAAGAGCCACATCCTGACCAAAATGTCGACAAAGCGTAAGCGTCAATTGCGTGGAAGCAGCTTGCTGCATCCGTCCGACGTGGCAAAAGTCAAGCGCATGCTGCGCCTTTGCTAATTTTGATCAAGAACAGAGGAATTAACTCATGGCTCGTGTAAAGCGTGGCGTCATTGCCCGTAAGCGTCACAAAAAAATTCTGAAACTTGCTAAAGGCTACTACGGCGCGCGTTCACGCGTATTCCGTGTTGCCAAGCAAGCGGTAATCAAGGCTGGCCAATACGCCTACCGTGACCGTCGTCAGAAAAAACGTCAGTTCCGCGCTCTGTGGATCGCTCGTATCAACGCTGGTGCGCGTATCAACGGTCTGTCCTACAGCCGTTTCATCGCTGGCCTGAAAAAAGCGTCGATCGAGATCGACCGCAAGGTTCTGGCTGATCTGGCAGTGAACGAAAAAGCGGCGTTTGCTGCGATTGTCGAGAAAGCTAAAGCCACTTTGGCCTAAGTCCCCGGCAATCACCGGACCCCGCTCGGGGTTCGGTGTTAAACGTCATAAATAGGGGAAGAGCCTTGTAAGCTCTTCCCCTATTTTGTATCTGGAGTCTGTACATGGAAAACCTGGACGCGCTGGTCTCTCAAGCACTTGAGACCGTGCAAAGCGCCGAAGATATCAATGCCCTGGAGCAAATCCGGGTTCTGTACCTTGGCAAGAAGGGCGAATTGACTCAGGTGATGAAGACCCTGGGGAATCTGCCGGCCGATGAGCGTCCAAAAGTCGGCGCGCTGATCAACGAAGCCAAGGAGCGTGTCACAGAGGTTCTCAATGCGCGCAAGGCGTCGTTCGAGGAGGCTGATCTCGCGGCCAAGCTCGCGGCCGAATCCATTGATGTGACCCTGCCGGGCCGTGGCCAGACCACTGGCGGTCTGCATCCGGTTACCCGCACTCTGGAACGAATAGAACAGTTCTTCACCCACATCGGCTACGGCATTGCCGAAGGCCCTGAGGTCGAAGACGATTATCACAACTTCGAAGCGCTCAACATCCCAGGCCATCACCCGGCCCGGTCGATGCACGACACCTTCTATTTCAATGCGAACATGCTGCTGCGCACCCATACCTCGCCGGTTCAGGTCCGCACCATGGAATCGCAGAAGCCTCCGATCCGCATCGTCTGCCCCGGCCGCGTGTATCGCAGTGACTCCGATATCACCCATTCCCCGATGTTCCATCAGGTCGAAGGTCTGCTGGTCGACCGCGATATCAACTTCGCCGACCTGAAAGGCACCATCGAGGAGTTCCTGCGCGTGTTCTTTGAAAAAGAGCTGGCAGTGCGTTTCCGTCCCTCGTATTTCCCGTTCACCGAACCTTCGGCTGAAGTCGACATGGAATGCGTGATGTGCAGCGGCAAAGGTTGCCGTGTCTGTAAGCAGACCGGCTGGCTAGAAGTCATGGGCTGCGGCATGGTTCACCCGAACGTGCTGCGCATGTCAGGCATCGATCCGGAAGAATTCCAGGGCTTCGCCTTCGGCATGGGCGTAGAGCGTCTGGCGATGCTGCGCTATGGCGTCAACGACTTGCGCCTGTTCTTCGACAACGACTTGCGGTTCCTCGCGCAATTTCGCTAGGTCGCCCGTAACGAATTCTTTAGGAGAGCAGGATGAAATTCAGTGAACAATGGCTGCGCGGCTGGGTTAGCCCGCAGGTGTCCCGCGACGAGCTGGTTGCCCGTCTGTCGATGGCCGGCCTTGAAGTAGACAGCGTCACTCCGGCAGCGGGCGTTTTCAGCGGTGTTGTGGTGGGCGAGGTGCTGAGCACCGAGCAGCACCCGGACGCTGACAAGCTGCGCGTTTGCCAGGTCAGCAACGGTGCCGAGACTTTTCAGGTTGTGTGTGGCGCGCCAAACGTGCGCCCCGGTCTGAAGATCCCGTTTGCCATGATCGGCGCCGCATTGCCGGGCGATTTCAAGATCAAGAAAGCCAAGCTGCGTGGCGTCGAGTCCAACGGCATGCTGTGCTCCCAGGCCGAGCTGCAGGTGGGCGAGGGCAACGACGGCTTGATGGAGCTGCCGGCCGACGCGCCGGTTGGCCAAGATGTACGCGTCTATCTGGAACTGGACGACGCGAGCATCGAAGTCGACCTGACGCCCAACCGTGGCGACTGCCTGTCGGTCGCGGGTCTGGCCCGTGAAGTGGGTGCGCTCTATGACGCAGTCGTCACGCGTCCACAGGTTGCAGTGGTTCCGGCCGTGCACGATGAAGTGCGTCCCGTTGACGTGATCGCGTCTGCGGCATGCCCACGTTATCTGGGTCGCGTCATCCGCAATGTCGACCTGTCGCGCCCTACGCCGTTGTGGATGGTAGAGCGCCTGCGTCGCTCGGACGTCCGCAGCATCGACGCCGCAGTCGACATCACCAACTACGTGATGCTTGAGCTGGGTCAGCCGCTGCATGCGTTCGACCTTGCCGAAATCAATGGCGGTATCCGCGTGCGCATGGCGGAAGAGGGCGAGAAGCTTGTGCTTCTGGATGGGCAGGAAGTCAGCCTGCGCGCTGATACCCTGGTCATCGCCGACCATCAGCGTGCTTTGGCCATCGCCGGTGTCATGGGTGGCGAGCACAGCGGCGTGTCTGCAACGACCCGCGATATCTTCCTTGAGAGCGCCTTTTTCGATCAGATTGCCGTTGCCGGCAAGGCACGTTCGTATGGTCTGCACACCGACGCGTCCCATCGCTATGAGCGCGGCGTTGACTGGCAGCTGGCCCGCGAAGCCATGGAGCGTGCCACTGGCCTGCTTCTGGAGATCACGGGCGGTGAAGCCGGTCCGGTCATCGAGACCGTCAGCGATCAGCACCTGCCTTCGGTTGAGCCGATCATTCTGCGTGCCGAGCGTATCGAGCAAATGCTGGGCATGAAGATGGACGCCGCGGAAATCGAGCGCCTGCTGACCGCGCTTGGTCTGACCGTCGCGCCTCACGCCAGCGAGCAATGGCGCGTCGAAGTGCCAAGTCATCGCTTTGATATCACCCTCGAAGTCGATCTGATCGAGGAACTGGCCCGCCTTCACGGTTACAACCGTCTGCCGGTTCGTTACCCGCAGGCGCGTCTGGCCCCGCAACCGCGTGCCGAAGCCCAGAGTGATCTGCCGGCCTTGCGTCGTCTGCTGGTGGCCCGCGGTTATCAGGAAGCAATTACTTACAGCTTCATCGATCAGAAATGGTTCGAGCTGTTCAGCCCGGGTGTTGAGCCGCTGCTGCTGGCCAATCCGATCTCGGCTGATATGTCGGCGATGCGTTCGTCCCTATGGCCGGGTCTGGTGAAGTCACTGCAACACAACCTCAATCGCCAGCAGGACCGCGTGCGGCTGTTCGAGAGTGGCCTGCGTTTCGTCGGTCAACTCGAAGGCTTGAAGCAAGAGCCAATGCTGGCCGGTGTGATCTGTGGCAGCCGTCTGCCGGAAGGCTGGGCGCAGGGCCGCGATGTCGTCGACTTCTTCGACGTCAAGGCTGACGTAGAGGCAGTACTGGGCTTCGCCGGTGCGCAGGATGATTTCCGTTTCGTACCCGGAAGCCATCCCGCATTGCACCCGGGCCAGACCGCGCGTATCGAGCGCGACGGCCGTGAAGTCGGCTACATCGGCGCGCTGCACCCGGAACTGTCGAAGACCCTGGGGCTTGATCGTCCGGTATTCGTTTTTGAACTGGTTCTGGCTGAAGTTGCGACAGGCCGCCTGCCGAAATTCCATGAGCTTTCACGCTTCCCGGAAGTGCGTCGCGACCTGGCGCTGCTGGCCGATCGTGATGTTTGCGCGACCGCCGTGCTGGACGTAATTCGTGAGAATGCAGGGGAATGGCTCACAGACCTCAGGCTGTTTGATGTTTACCAGGGTAAAGGCATTGATCCGCTTAGAAAAAGCCTTGCAGTCGGCTTGACCTGGCAACATCCATCGCGCACTCTTACCGACGATGAGGTAAACGCTTCGACGCAGCAAATTCTCACCTCGCTAGAGGCAAGGTTAAACGCCACGTTAAGGATGTAGCGTATGGGGGCTCTGACGAAAGCTGAGATGGCCGAACGTCTGTACGAAGAGCTAGGCCTGAACAAACGAGAAGCCAAGGAACTGGTCGAGCTGTTCTTTGAGGAAATCAGGCACGCTCTGGAAGATAACGAGCAGGTCAAATTGTCCGGATTCGGCAATTTTGATCTGCGCGATAAACGCCAGCGGCCGGGCCGAAATCCCAAGACAGGGGAAGAAATCCCGATTACCGCTCGCCGTGTGGTCACCTTTCGCCCAGGGCAGAAACTGAAGGCCCGAGTTGAGGCTTATGCTGGAACCAAGTCATAACGACGAGCTACCGCCTATCCCCGGCAAACGCTACTTCACCATTGGTGAAGTCAGCGAGCTCTGCGCGGTCAAACCGCACGTTCTGCGTTATTGGGAGCAGGAGTTTCCTCAACTCAACCCGGTCAAGCGCCGCGGAAACCGCCGGTATTATCAGCGACAGGACGTGCTGATGATCCGCCAGATCCGCGCGCTGCTTTACGATCAGGGCTTCACCATTGGCGGCGCGCGTCTGCGCATGTCCAGCGATGAGGTCAAGGATGATTCGCTGCAGTACAAGCAGCTGATCAAGCAGATGATCGTCGAGCTGGAAGATGTTCTGGTCGTGCTGCGCAAGTGACATAGCGCGGTTTGCCGAAATACTTCCATCATTCAAAAGCTTAGGGTATATTCCTCGACGCTTTCGCAAGAACCCGCAACACCTTAACGCCTAGTCGGGGCGTAGCGCAGTCCGGTAGCGCACTAGCATGGGGTGCTAGGGGTCGAGTGTTCGAATCACTCCGTCCCGACCATATTTTGTAAAGGGAATCAGCCACTTACCGGCGTGATTCCCTTTTTCATTTCCGGCTTGCGCAAAACCCGCGCAAAACTGGCGCAAAACTATCCAGCGATGTCGCTGATATCGAGGTCCGGAACGGCCTCTGACCAGATCACCTCGGCATGCTCCTTCTGGTAGTTTTTAGTCATCCCCTCGCTGGCGTGGCCGGCGATCTTCTGCCCATCTTTCCCGGCTTTCTTGTACAGGTGCAGCGACAGTGCCCTGACTTCGTGGAAGCCTGGCATCTCTTCTTCCTTCCATCCCTTGTAGCAATCCGCTGCCTCCCTGGCGTCCTTGAATGCGCGCGTCAAGTAACGCTCCTCAACCTTGGTCCAGTGCTCTTTGGCCTCAGCCTGCTTTTGTCTCTTCCGATCAGGTCTGCGGTGCACCAAGAAAGGGGAAACAACGTTGTCACGGCAATGGCTGATAACTCGCTGCAGCTCGGGTGTCACCCTGAACCTGATCCACGCTGCGTCACTGGCTTTTGAAGTCTTCTGCTGAACCACGTAGAGATAGCCGTCCTTCACGTCTTCGAACTTCATCGCGAGGATATCGGTGCGCCGCTGAGCAGTGATCAGCGCCAAATCGATCGCGTTTTGCAGCCAGGCGGGTGCCTTCTCCCGGATCGCCTTGAGTCCGTCGACCGTATGACGTTTGCGGGTTTTCTTCTCGATGCGGTTGATGGTGCTCGCTGCTGGATTATCGGGGCACAGCCCCTTGGCCGCCGCGTGGTTGAATATATCGATCAGCAGGGCGCGGCATTGGTTGGCAGTGCGCGGCGTCAGCAGGTCGAGCATCTGAGCGATCATGCGAATCGATATCTGATCGACAGCCTTGCCCTCGAATTCGCGCCGGAATCTGCGGAAGTGCACGGCATAAAGCCCGAGAGTGCCCTTGGACAGCTCCCGCGGCGGTAGCACGTTCTTCTCGTAGTCGTCCAGGAAGGCGGTGAAAAGCTCGGCTGATTCGCCGAGTACCACGCCGACCAGGTCAGCGCCCTGCATGAATGCCAAGTTCAGTTGCTTGGCCGCATCCACAGCCTTGACCCGGTCGGTGCCGAACTGAAACCACTTCCCGTCAGTCGGGCGCCGGTACCGGTATGTGCCGCGCCGGTCATCCAGGTAGAGGTTCTGCGGCAAGCCTTTGTTCGACTTGTTGCGCGGCCGTGGGACCATCATGCAGCTCCTTTCAATACCATCGCGACGAGATCGTTGCCGGCGGCTTTGTTGAATGCCGCCCAGTCGATATACCAGAGTTTGCCGATCTGCTCGCCTGGAAGCTTGCCGTCTCGGATGTAGTTGCGGATTGCCTGGGGGCAGGGCGGTGTCCCGTTTTCGCCCCAGCGCCGCCGCTGAAATTCGCTGATCTTGATCAGTTCACGCTTCATGGGATACCTCTTCCCCGTCCGGGGTCTACGCGGGGTTAAGTGGCGGGTACTTCGCCAGAACTTCGTCAGCAACCTTCATCGCGGCCTGGGCGTAGTTCACATAGGCAGGATCGAAGCCGCCGGCGTAATGGATGGTTGCCTGGCAGGCGCGGAGGTTTTCGCGAGTCAGCTTGAGCGCCGCGGTCAACGCTTCGCGCATCTCACCCTCGGCCCGGCCCATGTCCCAGAAGCGCTTCGCCCAATGGCCTTCGGGCGGGTGGTTGGTGTTTTGGTATCCGATCGCCATGGCGCCGGCGATGCTGTCGCACAGATCGCGCTTGTAGGCGTTTTTGCCGTCGATGCTCAGGCCGCGCCGGCGTATTGCGCTGACGACCTCGTCCCGATCAAGACCTTGGTCCTCAATGACGATGTCGCGCTCCGGCTTACCCGGGGTGTAGATCACAAGCGCCAACTTCGCACCGGGAAGGCAGTGCTCGCTGAGTTTGACGAGCGCGTCGTTGGCGGCTTCGCGGAAGCGTTGAACTGCAGACATAGGAATTCCTCGCCCGCCGTACACCGGCAGGCTTTTTAAAATATTTGGTGGCTGCTGGGTTGATGTGTTGGTGCTACGATTAAACCGATGGTCAAGTCTTTGCGGGGCTACAGATGCGGGAAGTGATTGAGGTTGAGTTTGGCGGGAAGAAACACCGCATCAGTTATGCGGTGAGCAAGGGCCTGATAACGGTGTCGTCTGCCTTCGGCTCCAAATCCACGCAATTGGGTAATTCGCCGCCCGAGGTTCTTGCGATGCTTATGGGCAAGGAATTGCTCCAGGAGGCCACGCGGAAGGGCCTATTAAGTTGATGATGGCATCACCCGCTTGAACTCCACGACCCAGACCCATGGGTTCGTTTCCCACGCTCCGGCGCCGTTGATTGATTCCCACAGCTCCCGCCACGCGGCGGGATACCAGTCGCGATAATTGGGCGATACGTCGTCACTTGCCAATTCCGGAGGGCATTCCAAGCCCTCCGCCCGGATGTCTCTGCGGGAAATGGCCTGCAGCCGCTCGACGCGCACGGCAATGATCTCCAGCAGGATGCGGCTAGCGATGCGCGGCATGTGAATGCTTGGCTTCCAGCAGGAGCGATCATCCCCGCCACCGTCGTCGTCACTGGCCCATGCTGCCTCGCCGTCGGCGCGATAGATCACATGCCCGGAGTAGTAGCCTTGGCCGAAGCGCATCTCGCGAATTGCTGATGCCGGTCGATCAGGCTTCCAATCGACGATATTCCCATGCTCGTCGAAGTCGTGACTGATAACGCCCCATGTCTCGCGCACCCACAGGCGTTCGCCGGGCTGCCCATACGGACAAAGGTCAGCATTGCCCGGCATCGCCAGAAAGGCAGGCTCGAAACCGGCGGCCAGGCAATCCAGTGCAGCCTGTTTCTTCACCTCGCGGCGCGTGACCGTCTTCCGACCTTCCAGGATGGCGCGCACCATCGGCGCCGAGAACAGGATCGGGCGTTCTTTGATCATGATGTGAGCTCCAACGGTTCCAAGGCTTTTGCGCCAACCTCCGCGACTGCCAGCGCGTAGACATCCGGGTGCTGTTTATCGAAGGCAGGCATGTGCTCTGTCTCAATCCACTGTCCTCGTGACGTCCCGCGAGCGAGCCACCCCGGCTTGCTGCCAGGCGCTTGGGTCCACGCCGTAACACCGATGCCATAGGAGGCGATCTGTTTGGCAGTGATGAAACCCTGCTGGCGCATTTGCGCGATCACCCGTAGCGCTGACTCTTTCCAGGGTGTGAGCCTGATCGGAGACGGCACGCCGGCCGGGAGAGTGGTGACCACAGAAGGCACCCGGCAGCGCTCGGTGGGCCACCAGTCGAACATCCGGTTGGAATAGCCCCAGCGTGGGAGCGTCTTCTCAGGCCAAAACAGCTCGGAATCGATGCCGAAGCCATGCGAGCAGCCTTTCACTCTTGAATACTTGCTCGCTACCAGAACACGAACCCCGAGGTGCTCGAGCATCTTCCTGATGCCTTCGCTTGCGTCCGATATCTTGCTGACGATAACCAGGCGGTGATCCGGACCGGGTCTACCGTAAAATTCATCACCCAGTGATGGGAGGATTTGATCGGCAACCTTCGCATTCAAAGCGAGCTTGGCTTCCACACCGATCTGGCGGCCGTCCTCATGCACGACCAATACGTCGAACCCTGCTGCCTCAGGGTGGCAGGTCCAGCCAGGCAAGCTGTTGAACTCCAGCATGAATACCGCGCACAGCTGGGTCTCCGTGGTTATGGCTTCAAGTTCCATTGGCAAAGCTCCGCCTCGCCGCATACGCAGCAGGCAATAGGTTTAGGATGGTTGCTGATTTCTATCTGACTGGATGAATCAATACGTCAGTGCCAGACCATATGGATAAGAAATCGATTTCCGATTACTTCACGCTTGAGGACCTTCACATGCAGTCCGCTCAGAATTTCACAGACACAGCGCAGCAGCTGATCTTGGTCCTAGAGGACGCAACCGCTGTCATGGCGGGGTTGATCTCGGCATCATCAATAGGTACTCAAGAATGGAGATCGGCGGTAAGCGCTCAGCAGGAAGCGTTTGTTGAGCTGCACCTTCATCTCAGTCGGGCCGCCGCTTAATCGCAGCAGGCAATAGGGATAGGGTGGGGCCGAACGGGTGGCGGGTTTTTGCGCGGGGTTTCGTCGCGGAGCTCTTCGCTCTCCCGCCCCGGGTCAATCGATCCATCGGCGAAGCGACGCTGCAGCTCGGCCGCCACGTCAGGGTCAAACTGGGCGTAGTGCAAAAGCTCATCGTCTTTCAAAGCGTTCACAGGGATGCTCATGGCTATCTCCTAACCGGCGCGATTTATGGGGAATGGCCTACGCTTACCTCTCCCCAAAAAGGAATGCGGCCATGAGCGAAGACAGCGAGAAGGTTTTGCGGATGGCACTTAAAGGAGTGCTAGGTGCAGCTCGGGATCTGCATCTGGACCTGGACGAGCTGACCGAGGCGGCTATTCGGCTCATGGTCAGGGAGAAGCGGTATGACTCGAATGACGTAACTGAGGCCGCCGTTGCTATTGAGATGGCGGTTGATACGCTGCCACCCTGGTGAGCCAGGTGTCGATCAGCGCGATAATCGCCTACGCTTGCCGCTCCACAGTAAGGGATACGGTCATGAGCGAAGACAAGGAAAGGGTTTTGCGGATGGCGCTGAAGGCGGTGCTGGTCGCTGCGCAGGAATGCTGCGTTGATATTGACGAGCTCACGGAGCTGGCGATTCAGTCGATGTACGGCGAGCAGCTCTACAGCCCAGCGGATGTGGCCGAGGCCTCCACCGCGATCGAGGTGGCGGCTGATGCGCTGCCGGTGATCCACTGAGTCATGCTGGGGTGACATTCACCGTCGGATGTTATGGCGTGCATTACCGGGCCGACGACGCTCCACGCAAGGGTACGGTATGAGCGAAGACAGAGTGGAAGCACTGGAACTGGCGCTGAAATACTTGTTGATCGTGATGCACGAGCGCGGCGTCGACCTGAATCAGGTCAATGGCGCCGTGGCAGAAAGGCTTCTGCAATCCGCCGAGCGAAAGCACTTGGCCGCTCAGGCTGTCATTGCGATCGATGTGGCGGCCGACGCGTTGCAGGTCTGATCAGTTGGTCGAACGAAGCGTTATGCCCGGGTGACAGGACAGATGCTTCGGGCGATGCCGGGGGTCTTCTTCACCGCGCCCTTCTTGACGAGCGCCGCGACCCGTTCGCCTATCGCGTTGACGTTAACCTTCTCAGCCTTGGCAATCTCTGCGATGGTCGGCGAGTAACCATGCTTGGCGATGTAGCTGCGGATGAAGGCCAGAGTTTTCGCCTGCACCTGTGTCAGTTCACCTTTCGGCACTTTGTTCTCCCTCCCGCTGGGCTCATGGGCTGCACAAGCAGGGTCGTAGTTATGTTTGCGTGACATCGACCGTGCGATGCCACGCTTGCGTTACATGTCAGGCCGAAAAGCTGCCAAGGGCGAGTTTCGCAGCCGCGCCGATCTTGTCCTCTAACACTGACTTGAATTCCTGTGCGATCGCTTCGCGCTGCACTTCCTCGCCTACCCAGCGCAGTTTCAAGACCGGCACCGGCCCGCTGGTGATGACGGAAATGCGGAGCGTGATGAGCTGCTCGGTCAGGCATTCGAATGGCACGACGTGGAAATGCAGCGCCGCCGGCAGGGTTTCTTTGCTGCGCGCCTCGATCTGGTCCATCGCACTGCGGCTGGCGCTGGTGTCGCCGACCGTTGTTTCCGATTCGCTGGTGGCCTTGATGGTGATCGTGCGGACCGCCGCGATGGCCTTGGCGATTGGAATGGCAGCGCCTGCGTCGTCGACCGGGGTCAGGTACTGGTGCCAGTCTTCGATCCAGTCGCTCAGCTCTTTCTGGGCAAGGCGCTGACTCGAGATTTGCTGCGCCGCGGTGTAGACGGCGGTTGCCTTGAGCTTTAACACCGCACGATCGTCGGCATGACCAGGCTCGGAAGCCGTGCCGAGGTTGAACAGCAGAACGCAGCTCATTTCCTCTTGGTTGATGAAACCGCGCGCGCCAGCCGCGGCACGGTCGGCGACGTAGGTGCTGAAATCGGCCAGGGCGTGGGTGGTGTAGGTCCCGCGGAAGCGGCTACGGCCGGCCTGGTACTTTTCCAGATCCAGAACCTTGGTGCCTTCCGGCAGCAGTGCGGTGGGAGTGTCAGTCGGCAACGCTTTGCCGGTGGCTTCCAGCGCGGTGTCGGTGATGAGTTGAATCGCTTCTTTGCTCAGGGACATTTTTCAGGTCTCTATGGGAAATGGTTAGGAGGATGGGTCAGGTTCGAGGCTTGATCGGTGTTTCGTTGCGCTCGAACAACTGGCCTGGGTGCGGTGCTTCAGCGAACAGCGTCACCTGGCCGCCGCTGCCGACATTCATTGGCGTGTCCAGCGCGGTGTTCTCGCTGCGCGTGCCGCGCTTGGTCGGCACTTTGTAGTCGAGCTTGTGTTTGATTTTCACCATGTGGGAATCGCCGATCTGGCTCATGTCCAGCGTGATTACCAGCTTCCCGGCCTTGCCATGCTCTACAACTCCGCTAGCTACTTCGGAAATCGCATAGCCGATCTGGCTGGCGAAAGCGCCGCCGTTCAGCTCATTTAGGAACTCGGTTGTATCGGTAGGGGTGGACATGCGTGTTTCTCCGGTGGGGCCGGGAGCCCGCTTGGTGGGAGTTTGTGTTGGGATGCTCGTTTGTTACGCTGCGGCGTCTTGATGATTCGCCTCACGCCGCCTTCACCTGATTCCAGGCGCCGGCCTTGGTGAAGAGCATCGCGGCTTGGGATTCGTCCAGCGAGACCGCGGTGGGGACGGCGATCCATCCGGAAGCGAGGATGTGCTGCTGGTTGCAGCTGGCGCGCAGTTCAAGATAGTGATGCTCGATGGCGTCTGTGAGCTGGTCGACCTTGTACATACCCTGCGGGGCGATCTCGACCGATTTGACGTACTCGCCGCTGCGTTGGTCGATGCACATCACGCTGATGTAAATCGTCCAGATGTGAGCTACGTCGAAGATCGCATTAGCGACCCGGTGGCTGATGATCTTTTTGCAGTTTTTCCAGTTCATCATCATCTGCAGGCCGCTTGGATCGATGTTCACGACCGCGACGTGGTTGGAACTGAGCAGCGCGCGACACGAGCGTTCAATCCGCGCATGCAGGTTATGCGGCTTGCGCTTGCTCATAGTGCCTCCGCAAGTTCCCGAAACAGTCGGCGCTCGTTTGCGGTGGGCTTGTTGCGTCGGCGTTTCAGAACCGTCGATGGATCAACTATCTGCGAGCGGGCGGTTGGTTTGGGCTTGCCGTAAAAACCAGGTGCATAGTGGAACTGGCCGCCGCGGGCCTCAAAGGCTGCAATTGCTGCGGCAATTCGGGCGGAGGTCTCTTGGTTCTCCTTCACAGCGTTCAGATTGAGGCTGATCATTTAACCAGCCTCAGCACAGGCCGCGCCTCAAGCTGCCGGGCAAAGTTCATGGCCTCTTTCCAGTTGCTGAGGGTCCCATGTACAGCGCCGGACTCCAGCTCAACGACTTCGTAAGATGCAAGAGCCTTGCTCTGCACCTGAAAACGGACGCTGCTTTCAGGTACCACCCGGTCGGTACGCTTCCTGAACTCGCCGCGCGCGGCCCTTGAACGGCGAAGGAGCTGCTCCAGCTCGACGATGCAATCTTGAAATGCCTGGTGCATGGCGATTCCTCTTTTGGTTGTGCGTGTAGTCGTCAGCACTCTGGCCGCCTGACATAGGCCGAGTGGGCGCAGGGGAGAGTGCTGACGGGTAAACGCTGGGTGAAAAAAAGCCCCATCGACGTGGGGCTTTCGATATCGCTGGTTCACAAGGCCTCCCTACGTGAACCTTGCTTGTCGGCGCCGCCTTGTGCGGTAGGCCGGGTCAATGTCGTTTACATGTCTGCAAATCCTCGGCGAGTTGATAGGCACAATGCAGGTGGGCGGTTATCGGCCGCAGCTTCGTCCGCATCGGGGTGTGATCTGCCGTCCGGGGTAGCCTGTCCGAATTGCCGGTCGAAACCTGCTAAATCACCTGCCCCTAATCGAGAGGCATATGTTTTAAGGTGCAGGCAGATCACACCCCGATGCGGCCTGGTCAGCGTTGAAGCGTTCCAAGCATCGGGCAGTTTTTGTCAGGCTGACCTTTGCACTTGTTGTTTAATCATCGAAGCCGTAGGAAAAGTCGCCTTCTTCACAGTCGATCAACAGAACGGCGTTGCCGAAATACAGCGAAGCAAGCATCCGCTCCCACTTGCTGCGGACGCTCCTTTTCAGGGAGACTTTTTTGTCGTCGAGCTGGGCGCTGTACACCTGGCCGAAGGCGACCTTAGGCTGCCAGCGGTCGCCGGTATCTCGCTGGCCCTCGATCATCACGTGCAGGTTGTGTTTCAGCGAGTAATCACTGCGGCGTGCTGAGTTGTAGGTGTTTTGACCCTCGGGCGCGGGGTCGAAGTAGATGTGGACGAATTTTCGGCTTTGAGAGTCGTCCTCCGTAATCCGGATTTCTGGAGCGCTCCAATGATCTTGGGCAGCTTCTTCTTTGTGGGCGTCTACGAATTCTTCCAGCAGCGCCTTCAAAGAGACTTCCCCAGTGAGTAGCCCTTCCCCGGTCAGTACCTCTGAAATTGAAGCGTCTGCTTGAGCGAGAATTGCCGACTCCATGCCTGAGGCTTCCCAGCGTTCGCGCAGGGCCGTGGCGATCATTGCGTTGTAGCGCTGCAACTCGAAAACGTCCGTGACGTTGGCCGGGAACGCTTTCTTGACCGCGTCCTTTATCGACTCGCCGATGGAGCCGTAGGAGCGAAATGCGTCTTCGACGACGCTCTTGAACATCTTGTCGATACCGTCATCGATCAGCTCCCGAGGGCGATCAGACAGGGCATACGCACTGACGCGTTCGGCCAGTAATTGCTGGAGGGTTTGTTCCATGGGTTGCTCCTTGCGGGTAGGTTGGATTGAAGCTGCATTGGAATGTCGGTCCTGACCAAGATGCTCAACTACGTCCGCCCGTTCGCATACAAACAGTTGGCCTGGATCAGCTTTTTTCATGGGGCGCCGACATTCCGATGCAGCCTGTTTCGAGGCGATAGGGCAGTTAACGTCAGGCTGACGCTGGCGCTGGTTGTCTATCTGCCGACTGCTTCCAGTTCGGCGTGGCTGGCCTGTAGGCGCTCGATCAGATCCAATCTCTCTTGCCCGGTCAGGTGCCGTGCTGCGAGGAACAATCCTTCAGCCAGGTTGCCGTCGAACTTCATTGAGCCCGCCGGGTGTTCCAGCTCGAGCGTGATGCGTTTTTCTGCATCCAAGGTCGACATGCTTTGTCAGTCGTAGCTGCTGCTGGACGAGCCGCTGTCGCTTGAGTAGCTGCACGAGCTATCGCTTGATGAGCTGCTCGAACCGTAATCGCTGCTGGTGTGGCAAGTTCTTGAGCAGTGATCCGACGACGTTTGAGGCGAGTTGTCGAACGTCGTATTGAGCGGGCTGAATGGGCTCAGCGGGTTAAGCGGATTGGTCAGATCTAAGCTGTTGTCAGTGCTGGATCTAGCCGCGGTGCGAGATCGTGAAGTGGCTGAGCCCGGGGCTGACTTCAATGCCGCTTCCCCATCATGCGTGAGACGGATAATTCCAACGCTGTCGATGTAGGCGAGACCCTGCGTGTTCAGCTCACCCCAGATTGCAGGCCCAACCGGCTCATGATCTTCATGGAAGTTGGCCAGTGTCGCGTTGCCGGCGGTGTTTTGAATGTACTGCAGAGCCTTGAGGTGGAAACTATTCATGGGGGGCTGCTCCGGTTGATTTCCCGTCTGGCCCTATTGCCAAGGCCAATCGGTGAAATCAGGTGCCGGTCTCTTCCCGGCTGTCATCCAGTCATCGGCACTGGCGCCGCTCATTACCCGCTGCTGATTGCAGGCTCTGAGTCATCGTCGGTTTGGGCGTTGCGCTTCCTCCTCGTCACCTCAATCAGCATCTGTGGGTGGCGGATCAAAGGTCCTTACAACATGCACGCTGCAGCGCGATGTGCCCGACTGAGTGGGGCAGGGTGCATGAGGTCCGGCGTTCCCAGCCGAGGCTATCGGGACCGCTAATTCAGTTCGTTGTCTCTCCCTTCTGCCGCTGGGATTCGCGGTTTGCTTTGCTTGCCCGGGTCATTCACGCGGTTCTGACGTTTCGTCATCGATCAGCCGTCCAGGGTTCTCCCTGTCGTTGGCAGGCTTTCCTCGTTCACCTGTCTGATCGCCGGTCGCCGGTAGAGGCAATGCGGTCTGTTGATTTGTTGCGGCGAGTTTTTAAAGAGCGTCTGCGCTTGCGGGCAGCTCACAGCCGCAAATAGCTGTGATGGGACAAATATGAACTACTGGTTCATATTACGTCAAGTACCAAAAGTACAAATTATCGAAGTGACCGTTTTCGGGGTGGGTGCCGCTAAGGGATTTGGGATTTACGCCGAACCGAAGGTTCGTTATGCTCCCCGCATTTACTGGATGGATATACAGCTTTCCTAAGGAGGAACTTATGGCACAGCAGGGCGGGAAAAAGGAAACAGTAACGAAACCGATGAGCGCAATGGAGCGGCTCTCGCTACGGGTATCGTCGATGATCAACCACCCGATCGCCCAAGAGCGGCGGGAGGTCAGAATTCATCGGCTGGACACTGATGGGGAGCGGGAGTGGAACGAGATTGTGAGCGCGCTCTCAGAGGCGGACGGAATTGAGCTGACGCACAATCACGAAGACGCTTCGATCACGTTGAGGTGGGAGCCGTCGGCGGATGACGAGCGTCCTGCTCAGGCCGCCGACCCATTTGAGCCTGAAGAGCCGGCACCTTTCTGACAGGCACAAAAAAGCCCGCTCAGGTGGCGGGCTTTGATCATGCAGCTTTGGTTGCCCTTGGTATCTTAAAGTCGGGCACGACAATCCCTTCTTTGAAGAACATAACCTCGTCACCGACGTAGCGGGCTTGCGCGGTGTAGTGAAGACCATAGTTGAGCACTTCATTTTCCCTGTACATCTCGCAAATCTCCGGCGCACTGTCATAGGATACGACCCAAGCACGCTGGAACTCTGGCGATTGAAGAAGCCCCGCAATCTGAAGGTGGTCTTCATGCTTGTAAAAATTTCGGTACAGGCCGCGCCCTTTCACATAGTAGGGCGGATCCAGATATATCAATGAAAGTTCAGGTAGAAGAACAGAGGCACGACTAAGGAGCTGAAAAGCATCTTCGCAGTGAACGCTGATCGATTTAGCGTTAAGGGCGATGCGCTCCAGTCGAGCCGAGATCATATCTTTGCTGAACCTGGCGTCCAGTTTGTAGGTTCCAGCCTGAGCTTTGCCACCAATAACGCCCCCCTTCAAAATGCCAGAGCGGTTGGTGCGATTCACGAATAAAGTCGCAAACCCGCGCTCCGCAATGGATAGATCTGGGTCTTGGACGAGCATGACGGAGCGCCAGTGATGCCACTGATCCATCGTGATCGGAGTGTCGTGCAACAGCTTGGCCAAGCCATCCGGGTCGCACGTTGCGGCCAGCCAGAACGCATAGACAGCCGGGTCCAGATCGTTGATATGGATGTGGGATGCGTGTCCTTCAAAGAGAAGCTCCAGCGCGACCCCAGCACCACCGGCAAACGGTTCGAGATAGTGCCCTCCGCTCAGCCCGTTGGCACGCATTACCTCGGATATAAAAGGTGCGAATCTAGCCTTCCCTCCAGGGTAACGCAAAGGACTGTAAAGCTTATTAGAGTACATTCGAACTCATCCCTGAAGATGGATTGGCGGCAATCCGATTCTAGCATTAATAAGGTTCAATGTGTCCATCAATGAAGAGGCGAATTCATCTTTATCTAAATGATGGGCTACATAATAAGTAACGTATTTATTGAATTCACCCTTGCATGATTTAGCCCAAGTTTTACACGCCGATATATTAGTTGTGACTTCATTGAGGATATCAGTTTCAGAAAGGGAAATGCCCATGCTCGAGAAATCTCCGAGAAACGCATCTCGTTCTTTTTTGAATTTTTCAAAGAACAAGTCATCGTTTGGCCTTGTCATGATGTAGTAGATCATGCGTCTTTCCAGTGCGAGCCCATCTTCGTCAGGTAGGCGGAGGCAGAAGTCCTGGATTTTCAGATTATTCATGAATTTGTCAGAAACGTCTGCATCCAATACTACGAGACTGTGTTCAAAAAGAACGGGGAATCTCGAGCACGCATCTGCTAGTGGCTTTACCTCGGTATAAGCAATGCCAGGCTTAGCACTATTAATATCCAGCGATTGGTGAAACTCCAAAGTATCAATGATCTCCCGCTTCCTGATGATTCTTTTCAGAAAGTGTATGGCAGTCTCATCTTCGCAGAATATTTTAAGTTTTCTTATCTTGGCCAATTCTATAGGACTGGTGAAAGTAAGCTCTTTGTAAGCGAGATCGTAAGGCGGGTTATGCAATATGGGGTAATTAGACCCTACAGCTTTCGACTTGCTAACGAAATTGACAGCAATTTGCCCTCTGTCTAGCAATCCTGCATGCTTCAGATAAATGTCTGATATGAGGCCCAGCGAGTGGGTAGTCAGTATAACCTGGGTTTTAAAGTCTCCGGCCCACCTTAACAGGTAGTCAAATAATCGCAGCTGTGCCACTGGGTGTAACGTGGCTTCAAATTCATCGATACATAATATTCCACCACCGGTCTTCTGGCCTATTTTAAAGTCACGTTGAAACCCAATTAATCGATTGAATATGGATCCTAAATTATCTTCACCAGAAGAAATCGACTCCCAATCATAGCCTAGGTCTCCACCGCTCGGAGCCCATGTTGACTTAATCTTAGGTCGGTAGACACCTACAAAAGAACCATAGCTTGAGCTCGGAAATATTTGTTCGTAGAATTTCTTTAATTGAATTTTTTCGCTTGCCGATAGTGACGGGGTAGTGGTCGGCTTGCGCTGAGCTGCAAGATCAACAATTGGATATAAGCGCTTTAAATTGAGGAATGAAGTATTGTATGAAAGATTGCCATCACCTTGCTCCGAACCAGATACCACAATCCTGTGGCGATTAGTTTTGTCTGCCGTAAAATAAATTTGCACGGGAGATCTAATGCATCGGCCATCAGACATTTCGGAGATTATTGCATATTCATAGTCGTCCGTATCATATGTCTTCGAAAGGTTGAAAACCTCGGAAAGAGTTGTCTTTAATCTCTTTCCTAAACCATCTTCAGCGCTGCTTGAGAACGGGTGCGCTATTAACGCCATCAACGATGTTTTCATAGTTCCGTTACGGCCTGACAGGACCGTGATCTTTGAGCCTAAAACTATCTTCTGATCCTCTAGAGACCGGAAACGTTGAATGTCAATTCCTCTAACTCTAGCAATTGGGATTGTCTTATTATCGGTTATCCCTAGTTCCGCTTTTGTTTCCCCTTGAGGGAGAATTCCTGCTTTGGATGTACTCACTGTAATACCGGTAATAAGTTGAAGGGATTCTTGATCTGCATGGAAAACGTTTTTTGCGCAGAATCTGCAACGGTTGTTATTAGACCAGGTTTCCGTTCCAGACGAATAACACTCGCGCCTGAATGTAGGTCTCGTCGATAGTAATGTCCTCGGCCTTGTGCTTGCGGTTGTCCGAGATCATCTTGAATTTATCCTTACCCTTCATTTGCAGCCGCTTGATGTACTGGAATCCGCCGTACGAGAAGTAGTAGATCCCGTCTCCAATGAATTCCTTGACGCTGATGTCGACCAGGCAAGGGTCCCCATGCTTGATAGTTGGCGTCATCGACTGACCCCAGCCTGTGATCACCTTCAGGTGGTAGTGTTCTCTGAACTCAACGCCCATCGAGCGAAGATGGGAAGGACTGATGCGGATGTCCTGAAGCAGTTCAGGGTAGTCGTGAGCTACCTCACCATCACCCAGCGCGCCGCGCACGTCATAGTGAGCAATCCAAACCTCATCGCCGACTTTGCCGGGCCTATAGGCATCGTTCACCAGGACGCTGACACTTCCCTCCGGCTCGTTCCCCTCCGCAACGGCCAGCAGCTTCTGGATGCGATCTTCACCCAAGCTTTTCCCGGCAAGCATCTGGCGAATCTTGTCCGCAGCGGAGGGGAGGGCGAACCCGAGCGCTTCCGAGTCATGAGGCGGTGCGAATGCCTCGGGGCCATCCCCCGATGCATGTTGCAGCCATTCGATCTTTACCCCCAGAAAAGTAGCAATGGCATGCATCTTAGCGGGACCTGGGATTGACTCGCCATTCAGCCATTTGCTGGCAGCTTTGGGGGTCACCTTGGCTACTTCTGCCAGGCGAGCGCCCGCTCCCCACTGATCAATGCCCTTCGCGGCAAGTGACTTTTTAAGGCGAGAAGCGAAAGCAGTGCGGATTTCTTCTATTTGAACCATAGGTTCAATATCGCACGGCCTTGCATGTACTTTCAGTTCCGACATAATATGTACTGCAAGTTCATATTAGCTACGGAGGCCGCATGGGCCCGCTTAAGAAATCGATTGACGCCGCCGGCGGCGTTCCAGTGGTGGCCCTGGCCTGCGGCAAGTCGCCCCGCGCGGTTTACAAGTGGCTCTCCGCCGAATGCCTGCCACGCACCGAGTACACCGGTGAAACGCGGTATGCAGAGCGTATTGCAGCCCTCGCCTCGGCAAATGGCAAACCCTTCGAACCGTCCTGGCTGCTCGCTGAAGCCCATCCGGGCAAATCCGTCGCTTGAAGACATTGGGGCGGGCATTGACTCGTCCTTGATTATTAGTAGCGAAATGGCATGACCACAGATTAAGACGGAGAAAGCCTCATGGAAACGTCGAACTTGCGACACGAAACACGCGATGCGGTGCTGGTTGCAACTGCCCGCGACATGATCGCCCGAACCAGCATGAGCCAAGACGGTTTTGCTGAGCAGCTCAATCACCAGCTGTTCAACCGAGCCCCGGCCCGCTGCAAGGAGAAAGGCTTTCCTGATCTGCAGGGCCTGACCAAGACCGCAGACATGCAGGCATACGGCCGTGCTTATAAAGCGTGGAGTAAGCGTGTCGAGCGTTGGCTTGATGACAGCGGCGACCGTATCGAAATCCCGTCGTGGATTGAGGAGTCATGGGTCGCCGCCCTAGATCAGCCATGGCGTGACCGCGCTCTGACCGAGCTGGCGGGTCGTTATGGCTTATTGGCCGTCAAGCAAATTGGTTCTGGTGTGGATGACGCGCTGCAAGTGTTCGCTGGCATCGCCACAAACTTCGGCCTTGTCGCGGGCCTGGGCGGGAAGGTGTTCGCGGATGGCGTGTTCGATGAGAAGGACCACATCTATGCCGAGTCCTTTGAATCCTTCTGCCGGTCGCTCGCCGCTCATGCAGTCGCAATGGCGGATCAGGCATCGCTCATCGCTTCGAAGATTCATTAAATCCCAGGCACAAAAAAGCCGACGGTCGAGGTCGGCTCTTTCTACAGCGTTTGCGAGGTCGATTATGCACACCCCGAACACCCAGAGCAATAGCGCCACTGATTCGTCAGTCTTCCCAATGCGGCAAAAAATGACGCGTCAGTCTATGTCGTCGCGTGAGATATCGGACCTCCTGAATTCGCGCCATGACAAGGTCAAGCAATCCGTCGACCGCCTCGTCCAGCGCCGCACGATCGTCCAACCCCCAGTGGGGGACGAACAAATCAAAGACTCGCTGGGCCGCCCTCGCACCGAGTCCGTATACCACCTGTGCAAGCGCGACAGTTTCGTCGTTGTCGCCCAGCTCAGCCCTGAATTCACCGCTCGGCTGGTTGACCGCTGGCAGGAGCTGGAAGACCAAGCGGCTGGCGTCCATCGGATACCGGCGGATTATGCAGAGGCCTTGCAGCTGGCGGCGGATCAAGCTCGTGAGAACAGCCGTCTCTTGGGCGTGATTCAGCTTCAGGCGCCGAAAGTCGCGGCTATTCAACGTCTTGCAGCCGCAGAGGGCGCGGTCTGCATTACTGACGCCGCGAAGCAACTCGGGCTCACGCCCTCCAAGCTTTTCGACTGGCTCCAGGCGAACCGATGGATCTATCGACGCGGTGGTTCCACGCGTTGGATTGCGATGCAGCCCCGAATCCGGTCTGGTTTCCTCAAGCACAAAGTGACAGCCCTCAAGCCCGATTCTGAGACTGGGATCGAGCGTGCTGCCTTCCAGCCATTGGTAACCCCCAAAGGCCTGACTCGCCTGGCTGAAATCTTCCAGAGCGAGAAGTTCTGACATGCAGTTCACAGTGACCGTAAACCAGGTGAAGGCTTTGGAATGGGGGCTTAACTCCCAGCAAGCCCTTCTGTTTGCATTCGTCTATGGCTGCCCGAGCTGGGCCAAGCCAGTGAAGACTGATGCCGGTATTTTCTTTGCCCTCAGCAAGGCCAAAATCGTCGAAGAGCTGCCGTTGCTCACCGACAAACCAGACACCGCTTACAGGATGCTGAAGGCCCTGGACGAGGCAGGACTCATTGAGCTCTCCAGCACTTCCAACATCACGTTGTTCCGCCTGACCGAAAAAGGCACCGAGTGGAACAGGAAGCTTGATGGGTCGGAAAAATATCCGACCCCAGAGCGAGCAAAGGGTCGGAAAAATATCCGAGCTACCTCGGACAAATCTCCGAGCAAGGTCGGAAAGAAATCCGAACAAGGGTCGGAAAAATCTCCGACAAATCAGGATACCAATAATCAGGATACCAATCAGGGTACCAGTCAGGGTTTGCAACTCGCCCCGGCTGCGCCGTCGCAAGCCGCCACTTTGACTCTGATTTCCAACGAGGCACCTCGCTGCATAATTCCCGATGACATGCCAGGCCCGAAAGATCAGGCGTGCAAAACTTTCAAGGCTTGGGCTAATTACGCCATGGCCTACCGCAAGCGCCATAACGCATGGCCGGTATGGAACGCCAAAGTTGCCAAGCAGGTGTCGCTGCTGGTCGACCGTCTGGGCATCGATGTTGCTCACCACGTCTCTGCGTTCTTCCTGACCATCAACGATGCCCGCGTCGTGGGGAACATGCACAGCATCGGCGACCTACTGGCCAAGGCCGAGTCCTACCACACGCAGTGGACGACCAATCGCCAGATGAATGCGACCACGGCGCGCCAGATCGAGCAGACCCAAGCGAACATCAACGCCGCGCAACAGGCTGCCGAGAACATCCGTCAAGGAGGTCGCCGTAATGCTTTCCTATGACGAAATCGCCGAACTGTCAGGGGCAATCTGCGCCACTGCTGAGGCGATGGGCCAGACGATCAGCGCCGCCGGTGCCCAAGTCATTGCCGAGGATCTGGCCGGTTATGAGGCTGTCGTGATTATCGCCGCGCTTCGGGCCTGCCGACGCGAGCCGAGTGGGAAGCTGTGCCTCGGGATGGTGCTGAAGAACATACACGCCGCCGACCGTCGTCCGGGCAAAGATGAGGCCTGGTCGATTGCCCTTTCGGCAAGTGATGAGTACGAGACCGTCGTACTTACCGCTGAAATCCGCCAAGCCATGTCTGCCTCAACACCGATTCTGCAAGCTGGAGACAAGGTGGGCGCGCGCATGGCTTTCATGAGCGCTTATGAGCGCCTCGTCGCATTTGCCCGCGCCGAAGATCGCCCAGCGAAATGGGAAGTGTCGCTGGGCTACGACTCGGCCCGTCGCCTGGTCGCCATTGAGTCCGCCGTACGCTCCCAGCTCATCACCCACGAGACTGGCAGCAAATACCTTGCTGACTTGCGCATCGCGCCCATCACCGAGGAAGGCCAAGCCATTGCAGGTTTGCTCACCGGCACTCAGCCGACTCATGTTGCCCCACATGTCCGGGCCAAGCTCGACGAAGTCCGTCAGATTCTCAAAGAGAGCAAACGGGTAAAAGAGCGCGATCGCCTGAAGCAAGCGCAGCGTCGCCGAGTAGATAGCTACCTCCGCAAGCGCCATGCCCGGGCCGCCCTGGATGAACTCAAGATTGCGGCCGGCCAGGAGCGTTTCTGATGGCTTTTACCGATTCCCGTATCCAACAGCTCCTTGCCGGACAGTCCTCCACCGCTCGGACAATCTTCGAGCATGTGCCCATCCAGCAGCCGTGGAGCGCTCACGACATTCATTGCGCCGCGCTGGCAGCGAACGCCACGTCTGTTGCCGTGCACGCGGTCCGCCGCGCACTTGGCGAGTTAAAGGACGCCGGAATAATCCGCGAGCCAGTAGGCAGCAAGTTTCAGCGCGACGCCGTAACCACAAAATTGAGGATTGAAAAGCCCATGCCGAAGCCTGCTAACGAAACCGTCGTTGCACTCAGGAAGCCAGATGTCCAGGCGCTGGATGCGCTGGTAGGTCTCTCCGCTGAGGTCATCAATCTGGCTGACGATATCGGTGCACGCCTGAAAGGACTGGCGTCACGCATCGAGGAAGTTGCCCTGTCGGTGGAAGTTGAGCGCGATACCAACGCCGAGGCGCTGGGCAAGCTCAAGCAGCTCCAAACGTTGCTGAAGGGGATCGCACAGTGAGCGCGCTCAATACCCAAGTTTCCGGCGACCACTACAAGTCGTTGAAGATTCAGCCCATCGAATTCATCCACGCCAACGGCATTCCCTTCGCCGAGGGTAGCGTCATCAAGTACGTGACGCGCTGGCGCGCCAAGGGCGGTATCGCCGACTTGGAAAAGGCCAAGCACTTCATCGAGCTGCTGATCGAACTTGAGAAAAAAGCGCAGGGGCTCGCCGAATGAAGACTTTCCACGCGCTGATCCGCGTTTTGTGCTGCGCCGTTTTTCTCATGGAGTTCGGCTACTCGCACCAGGTGAGTCCGGTCGAGTTCCAGTTCGGAGGTAGCCAGTGAAGCAGACCAAGTTCACCAAGGCCGCGCGGGGCCGCGACTGCCAGATCCGAATCCCGGGCGTGTGCAACGGCAATCCGGAAACCACCGTGCTGGCGCATCTCCGCATGGCCGGTACTCGCTGCGGAACCGGCCTGAAGCCGCACGACTTGCAGGCCGCCTGGGCGTGCTCGGCCTGTCACGACGCCGTCGACGCGCGCCGCAACACCGGATTCAGCCGTGAAGAACTCCGCACGATGCACATGGAAGGCATGGTGCGGACCATCGACATTCTTGTCAGCGAAGGGAAGGTGGCAGCTTGAACAGCCCAGCAATGATGTTCGGCGGGATCCCGGTGGTCATCTCCGAGCACCTACCGGCTACGAAAACGATCAAGTGGCGTACCGAGCGCAAGTGGTGCCACTGGAAGAGCCGCCCTGAGCTTCGGTACCGCATCCACGCCAAACAGGTGCCGTGCGAAACGGTGCTGATGTTCAACGGCGGCGCGGTCATGTCATCCGCCAGTTGGGCAAAGATCCAACTGGAATTGGCTTCACGGGGTCCGGTATGAGCCCTTCCCGTATCTGGATCTGCATAGCAGCCATTACCTTGGTAACTGCGGTCGGCACTGGTTATAGGGTTGAAACGGCTGTGAAACCGGTGAACTTGCAGGAGGTGTTTCGATGACCTGGTCCCAGCTCAAAGCCTTGCTGAACACTGCGAAGGTGCTGCATGACGGTCGTGGCGGGTTTGCCTTCTCGTCGGTGCGCGTGTCCGCGAAACAGGCGGGCAAATGAGGCTGTTCAAGGCTTCGTCCACCCGCGCCAAGCCGGTCGACCGCGAAGGCCTGGAGCAGGCCGCTCTGATCAAGGAACTCGAACTGCGCCTTCCGGCCGTGGCCGCGCTGATCTACCACGTGCCCAATGGTGGGCATCGCCACAAGCTGGTGGCCATCAAGCTGAAAGGGCAGGGCGTCAAAGCGGGCGTGCCCGATCTGGTGCTGCCGATGGCGCGCGGCGGCTACTTCGGCCTTTACCTCGAATTCAAGGCTACGCCGCCGGGCGCGGCTCCGGTCTCGGCCAGCCAGCACGCGTGGATACGACGGCTTAATGAGCAGGGCTACCTGGCGATCGTGTGCCGTGGCCACTTCGACGCTATGGAGCAGATCCGCGCTTACCTGCGTCTCGCTCCGACAGTGGTGGCCGCATGAGCACGGGTGAGTCGATTGTATATCTGGTGATCGTCACTACATGGGTGTGTGGCATCGCGGTCGCCAAGGGCTTCTGGCTGACGCTCGGCTGCGTGACGTTCCCTCCTGTGGCCTGGGTCGTGCTGGCGCAACATCTGATGGGGCTGGCTGCATGAGTAAAACTCGCGCTGTGAAGCTCAGCGATGCAGAGATCCGCCGGCAGGCGGCCGACGTCGCCGTGCACGACCTTCGTGACCCTCGTCACCCAGGCCTGTACCTGCGCTTCGGCAAAGATCGGCAGCGCGGCTCCTGGTATCTGGTCAAGGGCAAGGCGTGGAAGCACCTGGCGCGCTGGCCCGAATTGAGTGCGGCCGCCATCGTTGCGGAGTTGCCTGCCCTGCGTCAGCGCCTGCTTCACGATCCAGAAGCCGCCGTCGCCGTGGGGCAGCTCGCTACGTGCGGACAGCTGATCGAATGGTACGGCGAGCGAATGAGCCTCGATCGTTCGCTGTCGGCAAAGCGTAAGGCCGGTGCCAAGTCAGCCATCAAGTGCCACCTGAAGCCCAGGCTCGAGCACATCCCTTTGCGGGATCTGACCGCAGCCGTGTTGGACCGAGAATTGATGTGGCCGTGTCAGCAGGAGCTGTCGCTGTCGTACGTTCACCAATTGTTCGTGCTGCTGGTGGTCGCGTTCCTGCAGGCGTCCAAGCTGGGCCTGATCGATAAGAACCCAATGGCCGAAATGAAGTTCGTGGACTTCACGAAGGCTCGCATCATGCCCAAGGCTGCCCGGTTGCGGGGCGGGCACTTGGCGGATGTGGTGCTCATGCTGGCCGGCCTGTTCGAGAGCCAGCCCGGTGAGTCCATGTTGGCGCTGATGATGCTGTGCCACGGCACTCGAGTCGGTGAAACCCGAATGGCGCGCTGGTCGGACATCTCCATCCCGGACGGCGAGTGGTTCATCCCGGCCGAGAACACCAAGACCCGGACCGAGCACCGCGTTCCATTGACCGCTCAGGCCAAGGCGCTGCTGACCCGGTACAGGGCCCTCCAACTGGCTCGTGGTTACGAGGGCATCTACCTGTTCCCGTCACGGCGCGGGCGTGTGCTGAGCGAGGGACAGGCAAGCGCGGTGTTCTCCCGCATCGGCCAGGGTGAGTGGACTAGTCACGACCTGCGCAAGGTGGCCCGCACAGCGTGGACTGACCTCGGCATCGACGGGCACATCGGCGAGATGCTGCTCAACCATTCGCTGGGCAAGATCGCGTCCACCTACATCCACACGCAGGCTCGGGCACAGCGTCTGGCGGCGTTGGAGAAGTGGCACAACTGGTTAGATGAACGCGGCTTCAAGGCGATTCACAACCTGACAGACACCCAATATGAAGATTCGCAAAACCCCGCGCACGCCGCGAACGGCGAGGTCTGCGAGCCTGTTTCCAACATTGTGAATGGCGAGGTTTAAAAAGCATGAATAACAGCGATCTGATCGATAAAGCTCACGCCATCAGTGCATGCATGTCCTATGACGATGACACTCCCAACGGCAACGCGAAGACGATGATGCGTGAACTCTGCCACCGTCTTGGGCAGCGGACAGTGCGCATCCACAAGAAGAAAGACGGCTATTTGATGACCACTCTGTTCGGTGAAGCCCGCTTTCTCACCTGGAAAGAGGCAGTGATGTGGCGTCTGTTCGGCTGGCCGCCGGTGGGCACGGAATTATTGCGAGTTGCCTGAGATATGAGAAAGAGCCATGGCCCCGCTTTCCGCAAACAGTTGAGGCCGCTGATCGAGTGTGCGGCCTGCCGCGGTAAAGGCGTTACCCAAGGTATTAGCTACGAACTGGACTGCCTCGCATGCAACGCATCGGGCTGGGTCTGTGCCGATACCGGCGCCGCGCTGCCGCTGGAAGACCTGGTGCTGCAACTCAACATGAAGCTGCGCAATGTCACCGCCGAGCTGAGCCGCGCACGACACAGCCAGGGCGGCGCGCACGAGCAATACGAACAGAACAACCGCCGCGGCGCCGGCGGATCGAACTTCACAGGGGATTGAATATGAATACTCGCAAACCGTTGCACCGTCCTCTGGGCGATACCGAGAACATGCTGGAACAGTGGGGATTCTGGCGGATGGATGGAATGGGAGTTCCTGGCTACACATCGCCGTCACTGGCCATCATGCGTGACGTGATGCCCTCGACAAGCAAGTCCTACGTGATAACTGACGAGCTGGCCGGGGTTGTTGATGCAGCGGTAGCCAGGCTCTGCCGTCGTGAGGCGCAGATGGGCGACATGATCTGGCTTTACTACGGCGCGAAGTGGCCGGCCACGCGAGTGGGTCGCCACTACGGCGTCAGCGAGATGAAAGCTCGGGAGCTGATCAAGGCCGGTGTCGCATGGATTGATTGCGCGCTTGAGGACATGAGACAGGCCGCATAAAAATCAGTTGTCCATATGGAATAGCTCTGTTTTCATGTCACGGTGTTCAGCTGTTTCAGCGCGACACCCAGACAAAAGCCCGGCCATTGCGCCGGGTTTTTTGTTGACTGAATCTGTCTGTTATTTTGAGTCTTTGTCGGTTTGAACTGGACCGCCGTTCAGTAACTGAGCGAACCGGGCGAGTTGTTCGGCAACATTTGCCTGAATCCTCGCCTCGAGCAGGTCCTCTTCCATTTTCGCGCGCTTCTCCTCAAAGGCTGCAACTTCAGTTTTGCGCTTTGCCTTGGAACTCTTTCTCAGCTCAAAAACGAAAGCAGCCATATAGGTAGCTGCGTTGACCAGATGCATCCCAAACAACACTACTTCCGGCCTCGTTATGGGGGCGTCCGACGAAGCAAACTCTATGCAGTGATAGCTCGACCAGCTAAAGGCAGCGGCTAGCCAGAGGAGAAGGACTATCTGAGTGACCCAAATTTTGACTCGCTGCGCCTCCTCGGGTGTTGCCTTGGCAGCTGTGAAGATGAGCGCACCAGCCCCAAAGAAAGCTGTCAGCGCTATGGGCAAGGTTTTGTAGATGTCTTCCATCCTTAGGCTGCCTCTACCGACAAAGAGATTCTTTTCCCGAGCGCTGCCAGCGCCGCTTCGACCTGCTCCATTTTCGATGTGTGTAGGAAATCGACAAGACGGTCGCCCTGCACCTGGTGAACACCCAGTAGACGTCGCAGGTCCGCTTTCCGCATATCCCGTTCCATCATGCTGTTCCAGAGAACGATCTTCGCGACCGTAACTGCGGGCAGGTGGACTACATGCTCGCCATCCATTGGCGGTGTGGCTTCGGGGATCGCCTCGCGACGATCAACGTAAATCGAGAGGGTCGTCTCGATGGCATCGACAGCTTGGCTGATGCAGTGGTCCCGATCTTCGCCCCAGCCGTGAAGCTCTGGAAGGTCTCTGCAGTTGATCGCCAACCCAGGCTCATTGTATTGCTCGAAACGAATTGCAAAGTTGTACATGGTCACTCCTCGCGGGTGATGGTCCAGCATTCAGAATGTGGAGTGGGGCTCTCAGAGCCCCAGTTGTTTAATGATCGCTTTCCGAGTGGGTTCTGGCATTTCCTTGCTGCCATGATCCGGGAAAGTTGTCTTGTTGCCGTTGGGGGATGTGACTTTGAAGTGGCTTCCTTTGCCAGCTTCGAAGGTCACCCCCTGGGCCTTTAACCATCGTCTGAACTCGCTGAACTTCATCACCTCGCCTCGTTTATGGGATGAGCCATTCTACAACATTTTTGTTTTAGTACAACACTTTTGTTTTATTGGTTTGTTGCCGGAAGCCATAGCCAGGGTGGTTCCTTCGGAAGTGCCCTGGACGTCGATAGCCGGAAGTGCGGCGTACGGAAATAACACCGGCAGTCATTGAGCCCCATACCTCGAGTGTGCAGGGGGTGGCTTTGGCGGACTGATGGAAAGACATCGCCCATTTCGAGCCTCAGCATCTGCTGGGGCTTTTTCGTTTTCAGCCCCGCCACACCCATCGCTCCGAGCTGGGAGTGCTGCGGGGCTGATTCATTTTCAGATCCCGAAAGGGTGGATGTCGGACTACGACGAACATGCCTGAAAAATCACCTGACTTCTGGGCGCAGGTCTGGCTCGTCCTGTCGAATCCGCTCTGGCAAGGAGCGATCATGGCCGCAACCATTTCACTGCTGCGCGTGCTGTACGAAGGAAAAGAGGCCAACAAATGGCGCGTTGTGCTCGAGGCGCTGATCTGCGGCGCGCTGAGCCTGTCTGCCAGCAGCGTCATCGAATGGATGGCCTGGCCGTCGAGCCTGTCTGTCGCCGCCGGCGGCACCATCGGCTTCATCGGTGTCACCGCGATCCGCGAATTGATCATCCGATTCCTCGGCCGCAAGGCGGACTCACTATGAGCCTCGAACCCGTTGTCGCAGTAGCCAAGGTCGGCTCCACACTGCGAGCCATTGCGGCGGCCATCGTCATCGTCATCGTGATGAGCCTGCTGATCGCTATCCAGCAGATCCGCGTCGTCACGCTTCAGGGCGCTGTGACCGTCGAGGCTAAAGCCAAGCAGGAAGCGGTGGATGCGAACAACGCCAGCCAGGCGACGATCACCACGCTGAAGGCTGAGGCTGAACGCAATGCTGCTTACACCGCCGACCTGAACAAGCGGATCAAAGCCAGCGAAGAAAAGGCCAAGAAGGCGAGGAAGGATTTCGATGATCTCAAGCGCAACAGCAAACCTGTTCGTGATTGGGCTGCTCAGCCTTTGCCTGACGGCCTGCGCGGCAAAGCCGCAAGTGGTAACAAAGACAACAGCCATAAGGCTGGAAGCCCCTGAGCTGATCCCATGCGAGCGCGTCAATGCAGACGACACCGATCTGCGTGACAACGGCGACGTTTGGGAGCTGAAGGACCAGGCCATCAAGCTGCTCGACACGTGCGCTGACCAGGTCGATGCGCAGATCGTGCGTAGCAAGAGTAAGTAGCTTTTCAATTTGATGCGCCACACACGGTGCGAGGACTTCACATGAACGATCAAGCGATTGAGCAGGAGATTCAAGATAAGGGCCTGACTGCTCCACGCATCACGCCAGGCGACGTCGAGCGCAACATCCGAAGCGAGTTCTACTTCACAGCTGGTGAGGGTGTGTTGGGTCAAAGCGCTATGGGTACCAAGCCAGCCGGTAACGCCGACAGCTTGAACCGCCTCACCTTCTGCGTGTTGGTATTGGCGAATGGCTTCACCGTGACTGGTGAAAGCGCCTGCGTTACCAAGGCGAACTTCGACGCTGAGATCGGCAAGAAGGTCGCCCGCCAAAACGCCATTACTAAGATCTGGCCGTTGATGGGCTATGAGCTGACCGAGCGCCTGCACTCCGCGCAATGAAGAAGTCCTGGTACGTCACAGTGCCGGGTTACCCATCATTCCCCATGATCATGCCGGAAGACCATGGCCACGCTGGTGCCCTGGCATTCGCGCGCTGCAAGTGGCCGGCCCTTCACAGTGGAGTAAGACATGACAGACGGCAACCAACTGAAAGTGGTAACGATCAGCCCGGGTCCTGCCTCAGCTGGCGGAATGGCGCACCACACTAAAGGCACCAAGGTAATCCTGTCTGATGGCAGCGAGCTCAGCGGTGTCACTCGCATCACTTTGCACGCCGAGCCCAAAGACGTATGGAAGGCAGTCATTGAGGTCTATCCGGAAACCGTGCAGGTCGTTGCGGCCGAAGCCACCACATGTGTGGTTGAAGTTACGGCGCTGGCTGATGAGCAGCGCCGTTATGCGATGGGCCAGAACACCGAGGGCTGCTCCGAGATGCCAAGTGAAGGCATTGTCCTTCTTGAATTGGGTGAGCAGGTAGACCCTCTTGGCCTGTAGTGGATGCGCCGCGCGGCGCGCGTGGATCAACAAGTGGTCGAAGGTGGCATATGAACGAGCAGCTGATCTCCTTGCTGGAAAGAACAGCGGCAGCACAGGAAGCCCAGGCGAGGTCGATGCAGATGATCGCGGATCGCCTCGACCTGCTGATCCAGGCGATGGCCGAGGGCGAGCCTGAAGACCCTGATGCCCAGCCCCTCAGATACATGGACGGCACACCATGCCGTTGAGATCGAAGAAGCCGTGCAATGCACAAGGCTGCAACGTGCTGACCCGCAACCCTCGATACTGTGATGCGCACAAGGACGTCGGCAAGCGGTTCGAGGTCAAGCAGCGTGAGAAGCAGCGCGAGACCAGCAGCCAGCGAGGTTACAGCTACAAGTGGCAGCAGGCCCGCAGGTCCTACTTGGCTAAGCACCCGCTGTGCGCTGAGTGCGAGCGCCAGGGATTGGTGGTGGAAGCTACCGATCTCGACCACATCGTGCCGCACGGCGGAGACAAAGAGGCGTTCTGGGTTCGCTCTAACTGGCAAGGCCTGTGTCACTCATGCCACAGCCGCAAGACGGCGGCAGAGGACGGCGGCTGGGGCAACGCAAGGGCGTATCGCACCGAGGCCACTTGAATGAGATCGATTCTCGTGAAATTTCATCGAAATTAGCAGAAATGAGAAATATTCCCATTTCTGGGGGTGGGGAGGGCAAAAAGTCTGGGTGCTTCGGCTTCTAGACCGCGCCCTCAGTCGTTTTTTTACACCCGCGAAATTAAAAATTCAGGAGTTGCGCGATGGGAGGCACCGCCACGGTCGCCGGCCGTGGTCGCAAACCCAAGCCAACGGCCAAGAAAGCACTGGCCGGAAACCCGGGCAAGCGTGCGCTGAACACCGCCGAGCCCCAGTTTTCCAAGATCACCCAGATCGACCCGCCGGAGTGGTTCAGTCCCCGGGCTGCCACCATGTGGAACATGATTGTTCCTGAGCTGCTGCGCGAGAACGTCGTCGCGATAACCGACCTTCATAACGTCGAAGCCTTCTGCAGCGCCTATGACAATTGGCGCATGGCTCAGGAGTCGATCAAAGAGTTCGGCATTGTGGTGACCGGGGCCACCGGTGGGCCGATGAAGAATCCCGCGCTGACCGCGGCCAACGAAACGATGCGCCAGATGGTGACTTTCGGATCAATGCTTGGCCTGGACCCGGCGAGCCGCACGCGCTTGATCGGCGGCAACAAAGAAAAGGAAACCAACGAGTTCGCCAAATTACTGAGTAGCTGATGGCCAAATCCGCCCACCCTAACGTCGACAAGGCGATGGCGTGGGGTCGGTCATTGCTTCGCGGGAAGGTACCGGCCTGCCGTTACATTCATCAGGCGGTGCAGCGCCACTTCGACGACGTGGCTGCCAGCCGCAAGCGCGGATTCCGCTTCAAGTTTGATCCCGCCAAGGCTGAAAAAAAGCTGAAGCTGATGCAGCTCCTGCCGCACACGAAGGGGGAGTGGGCATTCAAGCGTCAGTTGATCACTCTGGAGCCCTGGCAACTGTTCGGCCTGGCGGTCACATTTGGCTGGGTCAAGAAGAAAGGCGGCCACCGCCGGTTCCGTGAAAGCTATTGGGAAGTGCCCCGAAAGAACGGGAAGTCCGTCGTTGCCGGCGGCGTTGGTATCAGCATGTTTGTGGCCGACGGCGAGTTCGGCGCCGAGGTGTATGCCGGTGCGACCACCGAGAAGCAGGCGTGGGAGGTTTTCCGGCCCGCGAAGCTGATGGTCAGCAAGTCGCCCATGCTGATTCAGGCTGCCGGCATCGAGGTCAATGCCTCGAACATGAACATTCCGTCCGACTTCAGCCGCTTCGAGCCGCTGATCGGTGATCCCGGGGACGGCGCTTCACCGAGCTGCGCGATCGTTGACGAATACCACGAGCACCGGACCTCGGCCCAGTACGACACCATGCTGACTGGTATGGGCGCACGGCGTCAGCCGCTGATGTTCATCATCACCACCGCCGGCGCCGATATCGAAGGGCCTTGCTATGACAAGCGCCGTCAGGTCGTAGAGATGCTAGCCGGGACCGTGCCCGACGAGGAGCTATTCGGCTGGATATGGACTCTCGACGAGGGGGATGACTGGACCGATCCGAAAATGCTGGCCAAGGCCAACCCGAATCACGGCGTTTCGGTGTTCCAGGAGTACTTGGAAAGCCAGCAAGCGAGGGCCATTCGGTCCGCGCGGTTCGCCAACACGTTCAAAACCAAGCATCTGAACCTGTGGGTTAGTGCGAAATCCGGCTTTTTCAACATGCAAAGCTGGAAGGCCTGCGAAGACACCACGCTGACGCTCGAACAATTCGAGGGCCAGGAGTGGGTGGCCGGTTTCGACCTGGCGCGCAAGCTGGACATGAACTCAAGGGCGCGCCTGTTTTGGCGGGTTCTCGACGGCAAGACCCACTATTACTGCATCGCTCCGAAATTCTGGGTGCCTTACGACACTGCCTACAACACCGACAACAAGCGCATGTCGGAGCGCTTCCAAGCTTGGATCAACTCGGGGCATTTGGAAGTCACCGACGGGGCGGAGATCGATTACCGCGAGATCCTCGAGGACACCAAAGAGGCCAACCACCAGGCGCCGCTCAGGGAATCGCCCATTGACCCGCACGGTGCAACCGGTCTGAGCCACGACCTGGACGATGAAGGGTTCAACCCCATCACGATCACGCAGAACTACACCAACATGTCCGACCCGATGAAGGAGCTTGAGGCCGCGATCGAGTCTGGCCGCTTCCATCACGACGGCAACCCGATCATGACCTGGTGTATCGCCAACGTTATTGGCAAGAACATGCCCGGTAACGACGACGTGGTGCGTCCGATCAAGCAGGGCGACGACAACAAGATTGACGGGGCGGTGGCGCTGATCATGACGATCGGCCGCGTGCTTGTAGATGTCGCGCAGAACACCACCGAATCATTCATGGACTCAATCCGGAATCCAATAATCGCATGAGCCTGCCATTGATGTTTTTCATCCTGACCGCGTTGGTGGGTTTCGGCCTGCTTGTCGTTGGGGTTTTTATCCTGTTCGGCAGCGGGTGGGCGCTCATCGCAGCGGCTGCCTCGATGTTTCTGATTTCCGGCTTCATTCAAAAAGGTCTAGCAGGTGAATAAATCTCTCTCGCTGGTCCTCGGCAGGTCTGCGGCCAAGCCGATCAGGTCGCTCGGCGACTGGACGGGAAAAGCCATTCGCCTGAGCGACGGTGGGTTCTGGGGCGCCTTCCTGGGCAACCAGTCCAGCTCCGGTAAATCGGTGAATGCCGACAACGTCATGCGGCTCTCCACGGTTTGGGCCTGCGTGCGGATCATTTCTACCTCTGTCGCTGGCTTGCCACTGGGCGTATTCCGGCGCAAGGCCGACGGCGATCGCGAGGACGCGCGGGATTTCTCGCTGTACGACGTCATCCACAGCAGCCCCAACGAGGACATGACAGCATTCCAGTTCTGGCAGGCGGTGGTGTCTTCGATGCTGCTCTGGGGTAACGCGTACTGCGAGATTCACCGATCAGGCGGCCGGGTTATTGCTTTGGACTTCCTCCTGCCTTCCCGGATGGACTTGGATGTCGATGATGACGGGCGGCTGGAGTATTGGTACAGGCCTCGCAAAGGGCCTCGCCGTCAAATTGAACGGGTCGACATGCTGCATATCCCTGCTTTCAGCATTGATGGGCGGGTGGGAATGTCCGCGATCCGATTCGGTTCCGAGGTCTTCGGTGCGGCGATGTCTGCCGACGACGCGGCAAACGGCACATTCAAAAATGGTCTGCTTCCGACCGTAGCTTTCAGCGTTGACCGGGTGCTCAACCCTGCCCAGCGAGCAGAGTTTAGGGAGTATGTGAAGACCGTCTCCGGTGCAATGAATGCCGGGAAATCGCCGGTACTAGAGCAGGGTGTGAAGGCTGAAACCATCGGCATCAATCCGGTGGATGCACAGCTGCTTGAGTCGCGCGGACACAGCATCGAGGAGATCTGCCGCTGGTTCGGCGTTCCGCCGTGGATGGTGGGTAAAACGGACGCCGGCAGCAACTGGGGGACTGGTCTTGAACAGCAGATGATCGCCTTCCTGACCTTCTGCATCAGCTCGATCACAAGCCAGATACAGCAGTGCGTCAATAAGCGCCTGCTCACGCCGATCGACCGGCGAACCTACTACACCGAGTTTTCGCTGGAGGCATTTTTGAAAGCCGACAGCGCGGGCCGTGCGGAGTGGTATAGCAAGATGACCCAGAACGGGATCATGACCCGTGACGAATGCCGCGTTAAGGAAAACCTCCCACGCCATGGCGGCAACGCTTCGGTGCTCACTGTTCAGACCAACCTTGCGCCAATCGACAAGCTCGGGCAGTCCACCGACGGTCAAGCCGCTCAAAACGCTTTGAAAAACTGGCTCGGCCAGGCCCAGGAGTAACCATGTCATTGAATGTAAATGCTCGCAGTTTCAACTGCGAGCTGAGCCCGCGCGCGCTTGATTTGTGGAACCCGGATCTACGCGCCGCGCTGGAAGCCGGCACCGATACGATCACCATGTACGGGATCATCGGCGAAGACTGGTTCGGGGAGGGCGTCACGCTCAAGCGCGTCGACGCTGCACTGCGCTCCATCGGCGACAAGCCGGTCACCGTCTACATCAACTCGCCTGGCGGTGACATGTTCGAGGGGATCGCGATCTACAACCGTCTGCTCGAGCACTCCCAAGAGGTGACGGTCAAGGTCCTGGGCTTGGCCGCTTCGGCCGCCTCGGTCATCGCGATGGCTGGCGCCAAACGCGAAGTCGCCAAGACGGCGTTCCTCATGATTCATAACTGCTGGACCTACTTCGCCGGGAACCGCCACGCCATCCGCGAGCTTGCGGACACCATGGAAGAGTTCGACCGCGCGATGATCAGCCTTTACGCAGACACCAGCGGCCAGGATGAGGCTGCGGTGGAGAAGATGCTCGACGCGGAGACCTACATGAACGGCTCGAACGCCGTTGAGAAGGGTTTCGCTACCGGCCTGATCTCAGCATCCGAAGTGGAGCAAGCCCCCAGCGACGAAGGTAATCAGGCCCACTCGGCCCGCAAGCTCGACGCTGCGCTCGCCAAATCAGGCATGCCGCGCAGCGAGCGCCGCAAGCTCATTTCAGAAATCAAGACCAGCACGTCTAGCGCTGCTGGCGGCGACACGCTTCGCGCTGTCGTGCCGGGCAAGCCTAGCGCTGCCCTTGATGTATCCGCGTTTGAAGAAACCGCAAATCAGGCGTCAGCACTTCGGGGGCTCATCCCCGCCTGCTGATCGACTGGCGCTGCAACCCATTTGATAACCGCCCTAGAGGCGGTTTTTTCATTTCTGAAAGGACAAAATCATGGCTGTAGATCTTTCTGCAATTGAAGCTTCCCAGAAGCAAACCCAAGCCGACCTGAAAGCAGTCGGCGACCAGATCAAGACTTACGCCGAGCGCACTGAGAAGGAAATCAGAGCCTCCGGTGAAATGCAGGCTGAGACCCGTGGCAAGGTGGATGAGCTGCTGCTGAAACAGGGCGAGCTTCAGGCGCGTATGCAGGATGCTGAGCAAAAGCTGGTGAATGCCAACAAGCGTCATGACCCAGAAGTTCAGCAGTCTGCCGGCCAGCTCGTCGCTGCGAAAATGGCAGAAGAAGGCGTCAACAGCTCTTTCCGCGGCGCCCGCCGTGTGACCGTGCCGCGAGCCGCAATCACTTCCGTGCCGACCTCCAGCGGCGCGCTGGTGCAAACCGAGCGTGTCGGCATCGTTCTGGCGCCTCAGCGTCGCTTGACCATCCGCGATCTGGTGGCACCTGGCACCACCGACAGCAACGCTATCGAGTACGTGCGTGAAACCGGCTTCACGAATAACGCCGCAATCGTCGGCGAGGGCCTGGCCAAGCCCTACAGCGACCTGAAATTCGAACTGCAGAACGCCAACGTGCGAACCATCGCACACCTGTTCAAAGGCAGCCGCCAGATCCTGGACGATGCTTCGGCGTTGCAGAGCTACATCGACGCGCGGGCTCGCTACGGCCTGTTGATGGCCGAGGAAGCGCAGCTGCTGTACGGCAACGGCACGGGCAACAACGTGAAAGGGATCATCCCCCAGGCGCAGATTTACGCAGCGCCTGCTGGTATCCAAGTGCAGGCGATTCAGCGTATTGACCGCATTCGTCTGGCGCTGCTGCAGGCGCAGTTGGCCGAGTTCCCGTCCACCGGCATCGTGCTGAACCCGATCGACTGGGCGGCTATCGAGTTGCTGAAGGATGGCGAGGGTCGTTACATCATTGGCAAGCCACAGGAAGGTACTGCGGCGCGCTTGTGGAACCTCCCCGTCGTTGAAACCCAGGCCATCGTCCAGGACCAGTTTCTGGTGGGCGCATTCAGCCTGGCGGCGCAGATCTTTGACCGGATGGGTATCGAAGTGCTGGTCTCGACTGAGAACGCCGACGACTTCGAGAAAAACATGGTGACCATCCGCGCTGAAGAGCGCTTGGCCTTCTCGGTGTACCGCCCGGAAGCCTTCGTGACCGGCCCTCTGACCCCAGCGGCTTAACCCTTCCCACAGAGCGCCGCCCGCGGGCGGCCTCACTGATTCAGGAGAGACGAACATGGCACGTGCAAGCGCAAGCGATGCAACCAAGGGGGCTGCTACAGCCGCAAATACGGCTTCTGCCCCGTCTGGTCAACAGACTTCAGCAGAAAGCACCACCGCCACGGCCATTGCCCCCGGCGTACAAGGTGGAACCGCGGTAGCAGATAGCGCTTCCGTGGCTGGCGCAGGGGATGGTCCGCTCCAGCCCACTGATCCGGCCAATGGAATTGGCAACACCGTGCAGGCTGGCCAGCAGCCCTCCGGTGCCGCAGCTGCTGGCTCGACGATTACCCTCGACGCTGCTGCAGCGACCGGTGACCTGTTCCAGGCGGATGGCGCTGCTGAGGACGGCAACGAGGTCATGATTTACCCGTTGCGCAGCTATTTGGACGGAAAAGAGATTCGCCGCGCTGGTGGCGAAGGCTACAAGTCGCCGAAGCATGACGCTGTGTCGCTGGTCGCCGCCGGCCTGGCCACCGACAAAAAGCCGAAGGCCTGACATGAACGCCATCCCGACCGATCAAGCGATGCAACATTTGCGGGCGGACGAGGATGACCGCGAGTACGTCGAGCTGCTGCTGACCGCCGCCGAGGACAGTGCCGCCCAGTTCATGAACCGGCGGTTTTATGCTGATTTGGATTTGCTGGGGGCCGCCGTGCTCGACGGTTCGGCTGGCCCGGATCCGGTGCTCCTGAATGCATCGATCCGCGCGGCCTGCTTGCTGATCCTGGGTTCGCTCTATGCCAACCGGGAGGATTCAGCCAGCGGTGCTGCATTCAGTGAGTTGCCGATGGGCTCGCGGTCGTTGCTGACGCCTTACCGAATCGGCTGGGGTATCTGATGCGTGCAGGCAAGCTTCGACACCATGTAATGCTCCAGCGCCCTGAGTATTCGCAAGATCCAGTGAGCGGGGAGGTCATCACATCATGGGTTGACGTCAACAAGGTATGGGCCGCAGTCGAGCCGCTGTCGGCACGAGAGTTCATCGCCGCAGCAGCGGGTCAGTCTGCAGTGACGTCGCGTCTGGTGATTCGTTACCGCCCGGGCATCACCTCAGCGATGCGGATCATCCACAGCGGCAAGGTCTACAACATTCAGGGCGTGCTTGCCGACATGGAGAGCGGCCGCGATTACCTGACGCTTCCATGCAGTGAGGGCGTCAACGATGGTTGATACGGTGCAGTTCAGTCTGATCGGTATCGACTCGCTGGTGGCGAAGCTTGAGGCCGTCTCTTACGACGTCAAGCGCAAGGGTGGTCGTTCAGCTCTGCGTAAGGCCGCGCAGGTAGTCGCGGAAAAGGCCAAAGAGGGCGCGCGGAAACTCGACGACGCGGCGACAGGTCGCTCGATCGCAAACAACATCGCGCTGCGCTGGAATGGGCGGCTTTTCAAAGCATCCGGGGATCTGGGTTTCCGCGTTGGTGTTCTTCACGGCGCCAAAATCGCCAAAAAGGGCAACCCCGACGAAGGGGAATCGGGGCCTACACCACACTGGCGTTTCTTTGAGTTCGGTACCGCCAAGATGGAGGCCAATCCATTCATGCGCAAGGCGCTGGCTGAAAACATCAGCCTGGCCACAAGCACATTCATCACCGAGTACGAAAAGGCCATTGACCGGGCGATCCGACGCGCAGCTAAGGCGGGCAAATGAAATACCCACCCATTTTCCAAGTGGCTGCGGCCGACCCTGCAGTAATTGCCCTGATCGGTGCAAACCCGGTCAGGCTTTACCTGTTCGGTATGGCTCCAGATAAACCGGCTGGGACCTATTGCGTGTGGCAGGTCATCAACGGAAGCCCGGAAAACTATCTGGCGGGGCGCCCCGACGTCGAGGCCTACGGCCTGCAGGTTGATGTCTACGCCTCCACTGCCGCGGCTGCTCGAGCTGCAGGTCAGGCAATCGAGTACGCAATCGAATTGGTCGCGCGGGTGACCAGCTACAACGGTGAAACGCGCGACACCGAGACCATGCTCTACCGCTACAGCTTCGACGTCGACTGGATCGTCCAGCGATAACCGAATACCCCAAACCGGCCCGCTACAAGCGGGTTTTTTTGTGCCCGACATTTGGAGATCACCATGTCGATTCTGTCCCAAGGAACCCAGATTTACGCCCTGGTGCCGAGTGCCGCCAACCCAGCGGCTTTCGAAATTCTCGAAATCGAATGCGCTACGGCATTCAGCCCAGGCGGTAACCCTGCCGATCAGATCGAGGTTACCTGTCTCAGTGACAAGGTTCGACGCTACATGCGCGGCCTGCGTACCCCTGGTCAAGCCTCGCTGACTCTCAATGCGGACCCCCGCAACCCATCGCACGTGAGGCTGCATCAGCTCTCTGAGGACGACTCGATCGAGAGCATCCACTGGGCCGTGGGCTGGTCAGACGGCCTGGACATTGCGCCGACAGTCGGCGCGGCAGGAGCGCTGGCGGCGCTAAGTCTTGCCAACGGCGGCAATGGTTACACCTCGGCCCCAGCAGTTGCCTTCACCGGGGGCGGCGGCAGTGGTGCGGCGGCAACCGCGCAGATCGCGGGCGGGAAGGTCACTGGCTTCACTATCACCAACGCTGGCACGGGTTACACATCCGCTCCAAGCGTGACCCTCACCGGTGGCGCGGGCGCCGGTGCTGTCGCGGCTGCTGTGGTCGGCGAAGATGATGATTTCGTGCTGCCGAGTACTCGCACCTGGTTCATCTTTGACGGCTACGTCTCAGATTTCCCGTTCGACTTCGCCGGCAACGCGGTGGTGACCACTGCGGCAACCATCCAGCGCTCCGGTGGTTCTGCCTGGATCCGTAAGGTGGCTGCGTAATGGATCTGAGCATCGAGAGTCTCAAGAAATCCAAAGCTTTCACGTCCCGCCCGGTCGAGAAAACCATTGAATGGGAAAACGCGGGAAAGAAGCACAAGTTCATCACTTACGTTCGGCCGTTGTCTTACCAGACCGCGGTTGGCGACATCAGCGCGCGGAATGGGGTAGATCCTCTCGCTGCGCGCATCGCCTCCAGTATTTGCGATAAGGATGGCGCCCCGGTATTCACCGTTGCGGACCTGACCGGGCAGAACGATCCGGAGCGCGGCGCACTGGATCCTTTACTCACCCAGTTGCTGCTCATTGCGATCAGTGAAGTGCAGAACCTGGGAAAGACACCGGCCTCGACGAAGTAGACGAAATTTGGTGCGAGCTCGTTATGAACGGAATCGGTGGCCGCACCATTGCCGAGGCGCAGGCCAATATGAGCTTTCCCGAGTTTATGGTGTGGTGCAAGTTTCGCGGCAAACGGGGCTCGCTGAACCAAGGGATGCGGATTGAATCGGCGGTGGCTCGATTGGCCTCGTTCTACGGCAACAGCCGAGCAGGGAAGAAGGTCTTCAGCATTGAAGACTTTGCGCCGCATATGGATGAACCACCACTAAGTCTTGATCAGGCAATGGCGACTTGGGCTTGACGCTGCTACATTTTGGCTTTCGTGAAGGAGCTCCAAATGCACAAGGCTTGCGGTGTTTTACTCGTCGCTGTTGTTTTATCAGGATGCGCTGCGCAGCCATCTAAGCCACCACTACCCGTTTCTCAGATACATCCAACTCCCGTTTGCGTTGGCGATGACCAATGTTCCGAGATGTGGGGCCGGGCTCTACGAGCGCTCCCAGCTATCTCCAGGGTTCGCTTAATGACTGCGACTGACAGCTACCTTCAGACCTTTCCCATTGATAAGGTGGGCTATCTAAACGGTACGGTGTTCAAGCAGAAGGTCGGGGAAGGTAAGTACTCGATCACCGCGAGCTTTGATTGTCGCGGAAAATCCTGGTGTTCGGATCTGTCTAATCGAGCCCTCGATCTCTTCAACGTAGAGGTCGCAGGGTTTTCCAAGTAACCTAAAATGCATAACCCGCTTCGGCGGGTTTTTTGTGCCCGGAGAAAAAGCATGGCAGGTTCGCTGGGTACTTTGACCCTTGATCTTGTAGCCAAAATCGGGGGTTATACCGGCCCGCTCGATAAGGCAAGCCAGGAGACCAAAAGACGTAACGCCGAAATTGCGAAGTCTTTCGACAATCTTGCGAAAGGCGTAGGCGCATCGATTGGCGCTATACCTGCGATTCTGACAGCCTTGGTCGTATCCTCCGCCAATTCCGCGAAAGAAATTGCCAATCTGTCCGCGCTGGCTGGACTTGGTACCACTGAGTTCCAGAAGCTGGCCGCTGGCGCTCGTAGCGTGGGGGTCGATCAGGACAAACTGGGCGACATCTTCAAAGATACAAACGACAAGCTTGGCGACTTCATCAACACCGGCGGGGGGGCGCTAAAGGATTTCTTTACCAACATCGCTCCCATGGTCGGTGTGACGGCCGATCAGTTCAAAAAGCTGAACAGCAAGGATGCACTTGCGCTGTACGTGACCAGCTTAGAGAAGGCGAATGTCAGCCAGGCCGAAATGACCTTCTACATGGAGGCCATCGCCAGCGACTCCACCGCCTTGGTTCCACTGCTACGGAACAACGCCAAGGGGTTCGACGACCTTGGCGAAGCTGCAGCCGCTACAGGTGTAATACTCAGTACAAGCACCATTGCTTCCGCGAAGCAGTTCGGCATTGAGATTCAGGGCATTGAGCAATATCTGTCTTCGGCTAAAACGCAGTTAGCTGCAGAGTTTTTGCCATTACTGGCGCAATTCAGCAAGGACATTAACCAGGCCACGAAGGACGCAGGCGGATTGGGTCCTGCCGTTAAGAAGAGCGCAACCACTGTTCTGGAGTCGGTCGCTTTCATTATCAACGCCGGAGATGGGGTTGGCCGTGTTTTCAAGATTATATCGGCAGAGTTTGATGGCCTAGTTTCCAGCGCTGCAGGCAGCATCACCGCGGGTGTATTCCAGACCCTGACGCTACTAGACAAATTGCCTGGGGTAGATCTTAGTTCACAGCTTGGTGCCCTTGAGAAAAACTATAACGACCAAGTGGCCGCAGCTGCTGACGCGGCGTCCAGAATGCGCGCTGCGCTTGAAACACCGTTGGCCGGTTCAGCGTTCATCGATTACTACAAAAAAGCTAATGATGCTGCTGAACAGCTATACCGGACGCAGCAGCGCAACCAGCGTCAGGGTGTCGGCGAAGGCGCAGGCAGCGGTGTTGATCCCGCAGCCATTGCCGCCAAGGCCGCCGCAGAGAAGAAAGCGGCCAGCGATGCGGCCGCAGCAGCAAAGAAGATCCAGGACACATTCAACTCGACCGAGACGGACTACGAACGCCAGATCGAGCTGATCAACACAAGCGCGGATGCCCAGAAGGATGCCACGGAGGCAGACAAGCTTCATTTTGAAATCGCATCCGGCAAACTTGTAGGTATCAACGTCGAGCAACAGAAGCGACTTGAAGGTCTCGCAGGTGAACTGGATCGGCTAGATAAGCTGAAAAAGAGCAACGAAGATCTCGCCGCGGTTGAGGCTTACCGACGCAATGCCAACCAGCAAAATCAGCAAGTCAAAGATTCATTCGATCTGGACCTTGCTGGTGCTGGCGAGAGCGACAAAGCAAAAGACCGTCGTAGGCAGCTTTTGCAGATCGACCAAGACTACTTCAGCGAAGTTGACAAGCTGTGGCAGCAGTTCAACTCAAAGGACATAACCAAAGAGCGATATCAGCAGGAAACCGCTATCGCAGAAGAGGCTTATGCCCAACGGATAGTCATCCAGGAGGACTATTACAACCAGCTCGACGAAGCTCAATCAAATTGGATGGACGGCGTAACGTCTGCATGGGAGAACTATGCTGACGCCGCTCAAGACTATAGCCAGATGGCTGCAGACCTGACATCCAGCACGCTTAACAACGCAAGCAGCGGCCTGAGCACTTTCCTTTCCGACGTTACCACTGGATCGGAGGATGCCGGTGACGCGCTCGCCGACATGGTCAGCGGCTTCGCGAAGTCCACGATCAAGGCCTTGGCTGACCTGGCCTCGCAGTGGCTCGTTTACCAGGCGGTGCAATTGGTGGTCGGTAAAACCGGCCAATCGTCCGCCGCGATAGGGATGATTGCTAATGCACAGGCGGCATCGTTTGCTGCTCAGGTGAATGCGTACGCTTCCACCGCGGCGATCCCTATCTTCGGTCCTGCACTGGCTCCGGCCGCGGCGTTGACTGCTGCTGCTGCGACCGCTCCGATGGTCGCAGGCGTTGCTTCGGCCGCACTGTCAGGTATGGCGCACGACGGTATCGACTCGGTACCGGAAACGGGCACCTGGCTGCTTCAAAAAGGCGAGCGCGTCACTACCGCCGAGACCAGCGCGAAACTGGACCAGACCCTGAACAATATTCAGGGCGGAAACTCTGGTGGAAACATCGAGTTCCACGCGCCAGTCACTGTTCAGGCCCAGTCGGGCATGAGTGATCAGGAGGCTCGCAACCAGGGCAACGCAATCAGCGACGCGATCGAGCAGCGCATGGGCCAGTTCCTTGACCGCGAAATGCGGCAGGGCGGGCGACTCTGGAGGCGAAATGGCTGAGACATTCAGTTTCGATGTTCGAGTAGGCGCATCCGGCGATGTCAGCCAGAAGACCTGGGAGAACGATTTCGGCGACGGCTACGTGCAGGCCGGTGGCATCGGTATCAATACCAAGGCTCAGTCTTGGGATGTCAGTGTCACCGGGAAGCTCGGACCGGGCCAGGTCGTGCAACAGGTCAGGGATTTCCTTGATCGGCAAGAAGGCTACAAGTCTTTCCTTTGGACGCCTCCAGGCGGAGCGCAAGGCCGGTATCGCGCGAATGGGTACCAGATGGCCACGCTTGGTGGCGGAGGAATGACGATATCAGCGACCTTTAAACAGGTCTTCAATCCCTGACCCCGCCGAGTGCGGGGTTTTTATTGGGCGACCCATGCAGATCACATCAGATTTCCAGAAGCTTGAGCCAGGCAATCAGATACGGCTCTACGAGCTCGACGCGAATCGCCTGGGCGCAACCATCTGGCGCTTTCACGGCCACGCGCATGAGGGCGAGATCATCTGGCAGGGCCAGCTGTATTCGCCGATCCAGATCGAAGCGAAAGGCTTTGACGTGCGCGGGGATGGCCGACCGGCCACACCGACGCTTCAGGTCGCCAACGAGCTGCAAGGGATCCGCGGCGCGATATCGGCTATCTGCTTGCAGTTCCGCGACTTGGCCGGCGCCCGGGTGAAGGTGATCGAGACTTTCAAGCACTTCCTGGACTCGGCCAATTTCGCCGAGGGCAATCCCACCGCTGCCGATCAAAGCCGGACATCGATCTGGTACATCGAGCAGAAGACCGACGAGAACCTCGCCGCTCTGACCTTTGAGCTGTCCAGCCCGATCGACATGGAGGGGCAGAAACTGCCCGCTCAGCAGATCACCAAGCTGTGTCGGTGGGCCTGCCGTGGGCAGTACCGCGGCGAGGCCTGCGCTTACACCGGGTCGGCTATGTTCACCAAGAAAAACGAGCCGACGGATAACCCGGCGCTGGATCGCTGCGGCGGCTGGTGGAGCAGCTGCAAGCTCCGCGGGAACACGCGAAGGTTTGGCGGCTCCATGGGCGCGAGCCTGATCACAAGTTCGAGGTAAACGATGCGAATCAATCAGCAACTGGTGGCGGCCATCCAGGCGCATGCCGAATCGGCTTACCCGGCCGAGGCCTGCGGCGTCCTCATCAAAACGGCGGAAGGCCGTGAGTACGTCCCCTGCACCAACGTGGCCAGCGACCCCATGCAGCACTTCCTCATCGACAAGCACGATCAGGCTGACGCCGAGGATCGCGGCGAGTTGCTGGCCATCGTCCATAGCCACCCTGGGCGCAGCCCGGCGCCGAGCATGACCGATCTGGTCAGCTGCGAGCTGCATGAGCTGCCTTGGGGAATTGTTTCGTGGCCCGGCGGCGAAATGGGCTGGTTCAAGCCGACGGGATTCGTTGCGCCACTACTTGGCAGGGAGTTCGCGCACGGGCTTCTTGACTGCTGGTCTGCCTGTCGTGACTGGTATGCGCGCGAGGCACTGCTGCAGTTGCCGAACTTCGAGCGCAAGGAGCTGTGGTGGGAAAACGAAGGCGGGTCGAGTCTATACGAAGAAAACTATGAATCTGCCGGTTTTGAGCGTGTCAGCGAGATGCGTCGCGGCGACATGCTGATTTTTCAGGTGCCTACGGTAGGCCGACCCTGCCACTTCCCCAACCATGCCGCGATCTACCTCGGCAGTGACCCGTCGATCCACAGCGAGCCGGCACCAACCCTCGGTGGCTCAGGACCGTTCATTTACCACCATATGCATGGCCGCTCATCAGCACGAGAAGCACTGGGTTGGTCGATGACCAAACGCCTGAAGCTGATTCTGCGGCACAAGGACTACCCTCAATGACCATGCGAACGATCAAGTTGTACGGCGTGCTGCGCCGGCACTTCGGCCGTGAGTACACCATTGACGTGCACAGCGTTCGTGATGCGGTTAACGCGCTTTGCGCTCAGATCGCGGGGTTCGAAAAATTCCTGCGCAGCGGCGAAGAGCGCGGCCTGGTCTTCAGCGTGTTCTGCGGAAAGCGTAACGCCGCCGAGGGCGAGTTTGATCTGCAAGGCGCGGACGCCAGTGATATCCGCATTGTTCCGCTGATTCAGGGGAGCAAGCAGGCCGGCCTGTTCCAGGTGGTGCTGGGCGTGGCTTTGATTGTTGCTGGCGCATTCAGCGGCGGCACGACGGCGCCGATGGGCGTTGCGCTCATCGCAGGCGGCGCCGCGGTGGGTTTGGGGGGCGTGGTGCAGATGCTCTCGCCCACGACTAAAAACGCCACCGGCGGGAACAATGACGACGGCAACAACCCTTCGTATGGGTTCGGAGGCGCGGTCACCACCATCGCCCAAGGCAACCCCTATCCGCTGCTGTACGGTGAACGGGAGATCGGCGGGGCGGTTGAGTCCGGTGGCATTTACACGCAAGACCAGATGTAACCAGCAGCAACACCAGACCCGCTTCGGCGGGTTTTCTTTTTTGTGGGGGCAGCATGAGCGAAGCGGTTTTGGTAAGGCCTGTTCAGGGTGGCAAAGGCGGGGAGAGCAAGCCCAAGCAGCCCTCCATTGCGTCCAACAGCACGCCATCCATTGCCACCGCACGCATCGTCTATCTCTGGAGTTGGGGGCCTATCGTAGGTCCGGTCAATGGCCTGCGATCGGTGAAGCTGGACGGCACCCCGCTGGTCGCCGAGGACGGCACTGTCAATTACCCGGGCGTGAAGTGGCAGTTCCGCAACGGGGAGCTCAATCAGGAACGCCTGGACGGTATCGCCGAGTCGAGTAATGAGATTGACGTCAATCAGACGCTGCTGTCGACGACTCCATGGCTGCACAGCATCACCAATGCGGTGATTGATGCGGTTCGCATCCGTTTCGCCTGGCCGCAACTTCAGTCGCAGGACCAGGCCGGGAACATCAACGGCGTGCGCATCGATTACGCGATCGACGTTCAGACCGATAGTGGTCCATTCGTGCAGATGCTGACCTCGTTCGTCGACCGCAAGAACGTAACCAAGTACGAGCGCTCCCACCGCATCGACCTGCCGGCCGGAAGCCGCTGGACGATTCGCGCGCGCCGACTGACTCCTGACGCGAACAGTTCGCTGGTGCAGGACAGCATGGTCATAGAGGCCATTGCTCAGGTGGTCGATAGCGATCAGGAATATCCGCTGACGGCCGTCGGATGCGTTGAGTATGACGCCCAGCAATTCGGCGGCGACATCGCGAAGATAGCGGTGCTAATGCGCGGGCGGATCGTGCGGATTCCCTCGAACTACAATCCGGAAACCCGCACCTACGCCACCGGCGGCCCTGGGACATCCAACGGCATTTGGGACGGCACGTTTAAAGAGGCCTATACCAACAACCCTGCCTGGATCTTCTACGACCTGGTGCTCGACCCTTATTACGGCCTGGGCGAGCGCGTCGATGCCACCATGATCGACCGCTGGAATCTCTATCGCATCGGACAATACTGCGATCAGCTGGTGCCTGATGGCGCGGGCGGGATGGAACCGCGGTTCACCTGCAACCTGTATCTGCAAAAGCAGGCCGATGCCTACGCTGCATTGCAGGATCTGGCCGCCGTATTCCACGGGATGTCGACGTGGGACGGCTCGCAGATCACCGTCAACGCGGACATGCCCGGCGACCCGGTCTACACCTACAACCCTTCGCAGATCCTGAACAACGGCGAGATCAAATACGCGGGCACCCGCGCTCGCGATCGCCACAACCTTGCGATGGTCACCTGGGACAACCCGGCCCAGGGCTTCGATACTGACAAAGAGCCTGTCTTTGACGACGAAGGGCTCGCAGAACTTGGCTCAGTCAACGAGATGTCCGTCGAAGCGTACGGCTGCACCTCGCACGGTCAGGCGCAGCGCGCGGGTCAGTGGGCCTTGCTCACAGAGCAGACCCAGATTCGAGGAGCCTCATTTCGGGTTGGGCTCGATGGACAGATTCCGAAGCCCGGCCAAATCATTGCCGTCGCCGACCCCATGCTCGCGGGTCGAGCAAACGGTGGGCGGATCAACAGTGCAACAGGCCGCGTGGTCACCGTAGACCGTGATATCGATCTGCCCGCCGGCGGCAAGCTGCGCGTGAACTTGCCCAGCGGTAAGAGCGAGGCCCGGGTCATCACTTCGGTATCTGGGCGCAAGGTAACCGTGGCGGCGGCCTACAGCGAAACGCCGGAAGCCGAATCCGGATGGATTCTCGAGTTCGACGACCTGAAGACCATGCAGTTTCTGGTCAGGAACATTACCCGTCCTGAGTGGCACCAGTTTCAGCTCGACTGCATTCAGCATGAGCCGAGCAAGTTCGATGCGATCGACTTCGGTGCCGTCATTGACGATCGGCCAATCAGCGGCATACCGGTTGGAACGCAAGATCCTCCGGCGCAGGTGCTTCTCAGCCAGCACGTGGTGATCGAGCAAGGCATCGCCGTTACGTTTATGACCATCGCTTGGTCTGCCGCGCCAGGTGCGGTCGCGTATGACGTCGAATGGCGCTGGGGCTCCCGCAGCTGGATTAAAGTGCCGCGTACAGGCGAGATGTCTGTCGACGTACGCGGAATCTATTCAGGTCAGTACCTGGCGAGGGTGCGCGCCGTAAGCGCGCTGAATGTCGCATCGCTGCCGACGACCTCCGTGCTGACCGACCTGCAAGGCAAAACCGGTTTGCCGCCAGCCGTGACTTCGCTGACAGCGTCGGCGCTGATCTTCGGCATCCACCTCAAGTGGACTTTCCCACCTGGTGCGACAGACACGCAGCGCACCGAGATCTGGTACGCCCCGACCACGGACCTTGCTGCAGCGACAAAGCTCAGCGATCTGGCGTACCCGCAGTCCGAGTACAACATGCAGGGCCTGCGTGCGGGCATGACGTTCTTCTTCTGGGCGCGACTGGTCGACCGTTCCGGCAATATCGGCCCGTGGTACCCGGCCGGGGCTGGTGTGATGGGACAGACCAGTTCAGAGGCTGACGCCATCCTGGACATGATCGCCGGCCAGATCGGCGAGACGGAGCTTGCACAGCACCTGCTTTCAGAAATTGAGCTAATCAGTGGCGACGGCCCTGACTCAGTGAACGAGCGCATTAAAGAGCTCAAGGCGGAGATCGGCGAAATCACGGATGCGCTGGTATACGTGCCGACGGATGCTTACGTTCGCGATAACACGGTGAGAGTTGGCGACAACCTGTGGACCGCGATCGCCGACGTCCCCGCTAAGGCCGACGGGTCGAACGGACCGCCGAACCCGACCTACTGGGTGAATAGCGGCCAGTCGATCCGCACCGCCAACGGCCTGGCCGCGCAGGTCACGAAGAACACGACTGACATCACATCCATCGACGGCAAGACCACATCGACGGCGTCGCAACTCCAAGCAATCCAGGCCTCAACGCGCGATGACCCCATTGAGGGGCTGATGGCCGACGCGCTGAAAGGGTGGGATGCCACGGCCAGCTATGCGCAAGAGGTAAAGGTCCGCTCGGAGCAAGACTTCGCCCAGGCGCAGCGCACCACTCTTCTGGATGCCAGGGTGGCAGGCAGCGACGCGAAAATCAGCATCGTTGAGACGGCGCAGACCACGGATAGAGAGGCAAATGCTCAGCAGATAACCAACCTGACGGCGACGGTTACCACAAACCAGACGACAGTTCAGGCGGCTATCCAATCTGAGGCCAATGCCAGATCAAACGCTGACGGAGCAATTTCCACGAAGCTGGATCAGGTCCAGGCCACTGCAAACAACGCCACATCAGCAGTGCAGACAGTCAGCAAGGCTCAGGCATCAACAGACGGCAAGCTGTCGACGATGTGGTCGGTCAAGATGCAGGTCACAGCGGGAGGGCAATATGTTGCCGCCGGTATCGGGCTGGGCATTGAAAACACTGGGGCAGGGCTGCAAAGCCAGTTCATCGTCTCGGCTGACCGGTTTGCCATCGTCAACACAATCGCTGGCGGTGCGATATCGGTTCCGTTCGCGGTCCAGGGCGGCCAGGTGTTCATGAACTCTGCCTTCATCCAGGACGGCACGATAACTAACGCCAAAATCGGCGGGTCACTTCAGTCGACAGACTATGTGCCAGCAACTTCTGGCTGGGTACTTCCGAGAACCGGGCCGTGGGAGCTGAACGGAAGCATGGCCGACGGCCGTCGATCAACCATCACCAACTCCGCTGTGAGGATGTACCACGCAAATGGCGTCCTCGGCATTGACCTGAGCCTCTGAAATGACAGGGATAACCATCAAAGCCAACGACGGAAGGGTGCTGGTCGATATGACGATGAAAATCAGCCAGACATTGGGGAGTGTCGATACCGGCAGCGCCAACGGATCGGCAACGATTCCTGCCGCGCCTGCTGGCAAGACGCTCTACTTCATCATCGTGCCGCTGGTTGACTTGCAGCGCGAAAAGGGCAAGAAGCCGGCGGTCACACTGTCCGGCACATCTCTATCGTGGGCCTACTCCTACAACCCCAACGGCTGGGGATATTTCTCGGCTAACTGCCGAATCTATTACGGGTATTACTGATGCCTTCACTGGTTGTTAAGAAAGACACCGGCGAGCTGCTCTTTGACACCTCAAAGATCTGCTACGGGCTCGTTAGAAGCGGATATCTGGTAGCGGGGGATATCTGGCAGCGGAAGGTTTTAAGATCAGTCACTAATGACCCTGACCAGGCAAGCAGCTACATCGACAGCACCCGCACCGGAGATCAGATGTTCACGATCACAGTGCCGAATGCCCGGTCGCCCATCATATTCCTGGTGGGCAAGGGGTGCTTGCAGGGCACATCACTGAGCGGTTCGACGATGACCTTTCACTACAGTGCCGCCAGCACCGCAACCAAGGCCTACGTTTTCGACCTAATGGCGGACAACATCGCAGGCTCACCTTATTTGAAGACGTTCACCGATCAGGGGGTCTGCACTTTCAATTCCCTGCAACCACCGGTGAATGTGGTGGCAGCAGTTCAGGCGCCTGCGCCAGGCGCGCTAGATGGCTATGGTCGAAGACCCCAACCGTACGCGGGTGGAAGCTGGCAGCCTGCCAGGGCGCAAACAGCCTCGGTTGATTTCCAGTGCCACTTCAACATCGACATCGCTCTCAGTGCGGGTATCGAGTATGCGGCCTTCCTTCCATGGTCTCGCGCGGGAAACGGGTTCGTTTCTGGGGATCTCACGGGGGTGAACGGCAAGATGATTGGATTTTCCGAGGGCGCTTATGGGCGAACTGGGGGCATCAGCTTTATGTTCGGGCCGGCTGGCGCAACGAACAGTCTTGATTGGACAGGGAACCAGTACACAGTGCCCGGCTCGATGGCGAACTTGCTTGTCGATCGGTTTCCGCAAGCACTTGTGGTCGCCACTGCGAATCTTCCTTTCCCCTACAACTGATCGTCTTAGTTTCTGCGCAACTCGCGCTAACCAAAATATCAATGGAGATATCTGATGCCTTGGCTCAGAGGTGGGACTGTGTCCGTGACAAACGGATCGACTGCTGTAACCGGCGTGAATGCGGCGTTCGATGCCAATGCGCGGGTCGGTGACGCGTTCGTCGGCCCAGACGGCCTGAACTACGAGATCGCCAACGTGGCCAGCGCGACGGTAATCTCGATCTTGCCTGCGTATAAAGGCGCGAGCGTGAGTGGCTCGGCTTACGCGATCATGCCGGTTCAGGGCTACCCAAAGCTGCTGGTCGATGCGTTCAACCAACTGCGGTTGCAGTTCGGGGACAAGATGGCCGCCTTGGGCACGACGGGCAACTACGACACTTTGCCCATCGCCAAAGGCGGCACAGGCCGGACCGACGGGCGATTGCTCGTCTCGGAAGTAGGCGTGCAGCAGGCCGCAGCGATCTACAACGTGCAGGGCTTGTACATGGGCTGGAACTCGGCCAACCAAGGCGAGGGGCATTTCATTGTCAACCGTGGCGGGGGAGTTGGCGGGTATAGCTGGCGCTCCGTGAATGCGGCAAACACTGCCACCGGCCCGTCAATGACCTACTCCTATGACGGCCTGCTCACTGTTCCGACTTTGAGCGTATCCGGTGCGCCCATCGCTATAGCCTCAGGCGGCACCGGCGGCAACACCCAGGCGACGGCGCGGACAGCTTTGGGCCTCGGAGTTGCGCAGGCTCCCACGCTGGCCTCGCTCGAGTTGGTTGCATCCACGCCTTACATCGACTTTCACTACAACAATACAACCGCTGATTACGACGTTCGTCTGGCTAATGACACTGGCGGAACTCTAACGCTGACTGGGCGCTTCGGCTCCACCGGAACCTGGTGCAAGGCGGGTGTCAGCGGAGCACGAGGCGGCACCGTCTATAACTTCAACTGGACCGGCTCGAACATCGATTGTTACATCGACGCGACCTATGTCGGAACGATGACGCTGTTCAGCTCCGACTACCGAATCAAAAAGTTCATCAAGGATGTCGCTGGCGTTTCTTTCCTCGATCGGATCGACGCTTACCGCATTGTGACGTTCCAGAAAAAGGTATTCGGCGACGTGTTCCGCGGCGACGGCACGACTTATCAGGGCCTGATCGCCCACGAAGCGAAGGCGGTCAACCCTCTGGCAGCGAGCGGCGAAAAAGACGGGGTTACAGAGGATGGCCAGCCGCTGATTCAGCAACTGGACCCGATGGCTCTCATCACCGATCTGATGGGCGCTCTCAAAGAATTACGCGCCGAAGTCAACGCGCTGAAACTCGCCGCGCAGCCGCCCGTCGCCGCGTAAAGCAACACCGCAACACCGCAACCCGCCATCGCGCGGGATTTTTTATGCCTGGAGAAAAGTGATGACCGTGACTGAAAAAGATCGCGATGTGCTGGCGCGCACGCTGTGGGGCGAGGCACGCGGGGAGGGGCTGGCCGGAATGGTTGCCGTGGCCTGGACGATCCGCAATCGAGTGGACGACGGCAAGGATAAATCGTGGTGGGGCGAGGGTTACGCCGGCGTCTGCCAGAAGCCGTACCAGTTCAGCTGCTGGAACCGCAACGACCCGAACTATCAGTTCCTGAGTGGCGCACGCGCTATCCCGTTCCGCGAGCTGGCGCAGTGCCGTATTGCTGCTGACCAGGTGATCGACTGCAAGGTGCAGGACCCCACCGGCGGCGGGACCCACTATTACGCGACCACCATGCCCAAGGCGCCGGACTGGGCGGCCAAGGCGAAGCTGACGCTGAAGCTGGGCAACCACGTTTTCTTCCGCGACGTGCCTTGATCCCGCCGCTCAACAGAGTGCTCTCAGCGCTGATTTAGTTTAGGAGATGAAGATGCAATCTCAGCAATACATTGCGCCGGCGAGCCTGGCGCCGATAACGCTTGCCGTTAAAGCAAACGGCGGAAGCGTCAAGGTCGAAAAGCAGGTGGGCACCGACTGGGTAGTATCTGATGTGTTCGCGCAAGATGGTGCCTGGCGTCTCGATCTCGGGTATTCGCAAACGCGCTTTACGCCAGTTGGCGGCGCGGTATTCGAGATTTCGTCATGAGCCTGCTTATCAGCACTGCCGTGCCTCGCCGCCGCATCCGTCGCGGTCTCGGATTATTGGGCGACAGCTTCAGCGCGAACAGTCACACCGTTGCTGCCACGGCGTTTGGTACTGAGGCGTATGGCCCCGCCGGCGCGATCGCGGCAAAGACTGGCCTCTTCCCCAGCTACCTGGACAACCAAGGCAAGGTTGGCGACCACTCCGGCCAGTTCATGCCAAGGCTTCCTTCCTGTCTGACGTCACTTACGGCGGATCTGTGGCTGCTGCTGTCGCGCACCAACGACAGCACCACGCCAGGCATGACCCTCGCAGACAGCAAGGCGAACGTGATGAAGGCTGTCACCGCGTTCCAGAACACGCCTGGCAAATACCTGATCGTCGGAACGGGCACACCGCGGTTCGGCACTAAGGCGCTGACCGGCCAGGCCTTGGCGGACGCGATTGCTTACAAGGACTGGGTGCTGAACTACGTCCGGCAGTTCGTACCGGTGGTCAATATTTGGGACGGGTTCACGCAGGATATGACCGTCGATGATCTGCATCCGAACCTGATCGGCGCCGACTTCATCCAGTCCCGCTGCGTGCCTATAATCAACGCTAATTTCGAATTCTTCGGCGTGCCGCTGCCCACGGATGCCGCCGACCTGTACTCGGCGATTCGCCCGTTCGGCTGTTTGAACGCCAACCCGCTGATGACTGGCTCAACCGGCGTTATCAACGCATCGGTCAACCCAATCGCCGGATCGGTGCTGGCGGACAACTACAAAGCCTCCGGCTCGGGCCTGACTGGCATCACCACTCGCTGGTACAAAGAGCCTGCGGCATTCGGCGAGGCGCAGTGCATCGAGTTGGCCGGGACCATGGCGACGGCCGGCGGGTACATCTATCTGCAGCCGGCCGCGAACGTGACGCTTTCGAATCTTCTGGCAGGGGACGCCATCGAGATGGTTTCGGCTCCGGAGATCGTCGGCAACAGCCGGGGCATCCTCGGCTGGGAGGCTGAGCTGATCATCACCAAACCGGTGGCGAGCACGTCCACCACGATCTATTACCGCTCGATGGACAAGTATCAGGAGCCATTCACTCTGCCAGCGAACTGGAAAGGGGCGCTGGAAACCCAGCGCTACCAGTGTGATGTCACTGAGACGGTCGTTACCGCAAGGATGGGGCTTTACCTGGCCGCGGGCATCAACCAGGACTCGAAAGTAAAAGTGGCTCAGTTCGGTATCCGTAAGGTCTGAGCCGAGCTTTGGTGCGAGTCTTTCTGCTGGAAAGACTGGCCGAAAATAAATGCTTCGCGACACAAAAGGAGCGGCCAGCAGGATGCGTCAACATCCAGGCTGGCCACCGAACCGCAGACTATCCCTGCAAGTCCAGCCAAGGCTCCCGCTCTGTGCACAAAGCGCGGCGAGCCTAGCACCTGTTTATCCATACAGTAAAGGCTTGCATAATGACCAACCCGATTGTTCCGTGGATGGGCGGCAAACGCCGCCTTGCAAAACCGCTGCTCGCGCTGTTTCCAGCGCATGATTGCTACGTTGAAGTGTTCGCCGGCGGCGCAGCGCTTTATTTCAAAAGGCCCGAACCCGCGAAGGTTGAGGTCCTGAATGATCTCAATGGTGAGTTGGTCAGCCTTTACCGGGTTGTGCAGAACCACCTTGAGGAGTTCGTCCGCCAATTTAAGTGGGCTTTGAGTTCACGGCAGATTTTCGAGTGGCAGAAGATGACCCGGCCGGAAACATTGACCGATATCCAGCGTGCCGCGCGGTTCTTCTACCTTCAGCACCATGCCTTCGGCGCAAAAGCGACCGGGCAGACATTTGGCACCGCTACAACTGGGCGCCCGATCAACCTGCTGCGTATTGAGGAAACTCTCTCGGATGCGTGGCAGCGCCTGGCGGGCACCTACGTGGAAAATTTGCCCTGGCTGAAATGCGCTGAGAAATACGATCGGCCGCATACGTTCCATTACATGGATCCGCCGTATTGGCAGACCCAGGGATACGGGACAGAGTTCGGGCTCGGCGAGTATCAGGCGATGGCCGATTTCATGCGTCGGTGCCAGGGGAAGGTGATGGTCAGCATCAATGACCTCCCCGACATCCGCGAGGTGTTCGCGGGTTTCCGGATGCAGGAGCTGAGTATCAGGTACAGCACTGCAAACCCCAGAACCGGAAAAGCCGCGGTGACAGGTGAGCTGGTGATCATGAACTGGGAGTAGGCTTCGACGGCTTTATCAGGTGCTCGCCTTGATTCCGGACGTTTCCAACATCCCTGCTCACCTCAAACCAGGTGAATCCCTCAGTCGGCCTGCAGCACTCCTTTGCGATCTCGGCGGCGCGCTCCAGCGTCGTTTCGGGATCCACCCATTCCCGAGCGTGCTCTGGGCTCAGCACCACCGGCCGGCGATCGTGAATGTCGACCATTCCTTGATCGCTTTCGGCGGTGATGATCCACGAAGCCGTCTTGCGGGTCGGGTTCAAGCCCCTGATGCACTTCCGCCAGTGCGGCGAAGAACATCGAACCTTCTTCCTTCAGCCTGATGAAGTAGGGCTGCTTCTTCTTCGAGTCGCTCGGATCTTTCACCCATTCAAACCAGCCGTTCGCCGGAGCCAGCGCCCGGCCGTTCGGCCATAGCTGCTTGAAATACTTCCCTGTCATCACCGTTTCGACCCTGGCATTGATCGGGGCCGGACGCTTCCCTTCACCTTTCGCCCAGAACGGCGACCATCCCCAACGCGCCTTGTCCACACTCAAGCCGTCCTCGGTCGGTCTGATGATCTCGACGCGAGTCGTCGGCGCGACGTTGTAGCGCTCGATCGGCCAAAGGTCGTAACCGTTGATGACCAACTGCTCTAGAGCAAGCGTCTTGAGGTAATGGTCCATCGGCTCGTAGATCGAGTAGCGTCCGCACATGAGGTCACCTGTCGCAAATTGGCTTATACAGTGTTGACCGCAATCGTCCAGCTTAGTTAACTGTACGCATATACAGTATCAGCAAGCGAAGCCTTCCCATCTACGTCCTCATCACTCCGCGCCGCCAGATGGGCGTCGCCGTACCGAAAGACCAGCTCAGCAAGATCTCGCCGTTCAAAGGTGACGTGCAGATCGTTGAGTCTCAGTGCTCCGCCCTCGGCCGCATTACCCGGGAAGCCTTCATCTTGAACAGCGTCGGCCACGCGCGGGATGCTTTGCCAAGGCTTCTTGATGCCAGCGTGACGAGCATGGGGACCCAAGGCCTCATTATTTCCGGCATCGAGCAGATCGAAGAGGCGTTTTACTTCCAGTCCTGGTGGTGCCGCTTTGAATGACGCCCCGGCGCCTGACCACCTGGACATTTCACTGGATGAGCTCCTGAACATCCGCGCGCCGGGCACTTACCTGGTGAAGGTTGAGGGCGACAGCATGGAGGGGGCGGGTATCTTCTGCGGTGATCTGCTGATCGTGGATAAGGGGATCGACGCCAAGGCCGGGCAGGTCATCATCGGCGTCGTCAACCAGCAGCCTCTGGTCAAGTACCTGGCCTTTGTTGGCTGCCACGCGGTGTTGCGCTCGGCGAACCGAAAATATCCTGACCGCTTCATCATGGAAGGGGACGACTTTGATATCTGGGGCGTGGTCACGCACAGCATCCGTGATCACGCGAGGAACTGAGCGAGGATGTCAAAGCGCGTAAAGTGAAAAATATGGAATGACTTGCTCAAACATGAGGTGTCGTAAGCTTTCGACCACTGCCAGCTTAGCGGACCAGCCCCATGGACCGAGGATTTCTTCTCATTAAGACGGATCCGAGCTGTTGCGATTGAGAGAGTAGGGATAAGCGTAGGCGGAGATACGATGGGCAGAGTAAAACTCCTCACCGCCAGCGAGAGATTAAGCAGCATTATCAAAGTGTTGCAAATCATGCGCAGTCGAGCGTTAGTGAATCTCTAAATTTTTGACACCGCTGAAAGCTACTTGACCAGCGCGTTTTCGGCAAAAAAGATCGTGACATTGGAAAGACTAGGACTATTATGCCGAGAATTACACCTGTCCCTTTCTCGTGCCGCGGGAGGGCAGGGTTTGGTGGCAAAGTCTCTGCTACGGCCGTCGGCATTTAAGGGAAGTCATGACCAAAGAAACATCACGGAAACCGATAAGCCGCACACTGCAGCTCAAACCTATCAAATTTTCAGAACTAAAAGCGGGTAATACTAATACATTACCTGCACTTATGGAAAATTACGCCGATGTTTTTAAAACGGTCGGAGCTCGTACTGATACTACCGGGCTTAAGCTGGCTGATGGAACCATAGTTCCACAGCTCTGCACTTTTTTTAACAACTACAAAAAACTGGACGATGACACTTGTATCTTTGAAATTTGGTCGTACGAGCCGGGTATGATTCCTCAAACATTGACGCCGGATCCTTCGCTTCCTGATGCGGTTGTTGATGTCGCCCTAGGAGGTGAGGACGGGAGCGATAATAAAGAGTTTATCCACATCGCGCACGTATTGGCATTCGGGCAGAGCGCGATCGTTGAAAGTACTCGAAGTACTGGCGGCGTACACAATATTCAACGGTATTTGAACAAGCTTGGGCGCATGGCCATGCTTGGTCGGAAAGCTAGTTTCTTTTTCACAGATGCTATAACCACTGAATTATCGAAGGAAATAGACCGGGCCGGAGGGGCCACCGGCTTCACAGTGGGAGTGACCTCAGTGGATCCTAATAACAAAAGCGCGTTGCTCGGCGCCCTTTCTAGCGTACGTAGTTATATGCCTTCCTCGGGGATATTGACTGTTGACTGGCGGTCGAGGGATAAGCTTCCCACCAGCAAGGTAATAGAGGCTTACGACGAAGCGCAGCAGCAGAGTGAAGTGGAGAGTGTTATCATACATCTGCAAGACGGTTCCTCAATCAGGGGGCTGTCAAAGTTTAAAATCAAGAAAACAGTGCAGGTTGAGGATGTAGGAGGTAAGAATCCGAACTTGGAGGAACTCCGTAGAAAAATGGTCCTCTACCTTGAAGAGTTATGTACGCCCGGAGTAGATGGGAAAAGGATTTTAGACGAATCTGGAGCGCTGGCGGATAATGAGATATTTATACCTGATTCCCGAAGAAGTAAGAAACGCGAAGCTGATAAGGGATGAGCTTGCTGAGGTTTCTGCGGCAGCTTCCAGCAACTGGGCATACCTTTGCTGGAATTTTCTAGTGCTGATTTTGGGCGCGGGGATAGGTCTGCTATGCGCTAAGTTCGTTGATAATGATGTTTTGAATGCAGTAATAGCCTTCGATGGTGTGATTATTGGCTTTGTTATAACCGCAATGCTATTTTCGGGGCGCAGTCAGTTTTTAACTAAGTTGTCTTATGAGCAGGTTCTTCTATATGCTCAGAAAACGCGTTATATGCTGTTGTCGCAAATGAATACATTGTTCTCATTTCTGGCATGTTTAATCTTTAGTGTCTTGTCAATGATCTCGCTTAAAAGTGGTTATGTCGATAAGCAGACGGTTGTTGTTCTTGCGGCGTCATTTTTTATCTTGGGCTGCTATAGGATAATTCTGTTGCCTTTTCAGATTTATGACATTCATTCATTTGCGTTAGATAACTTGATTGCTGATTCGGCGGACAGCGTTGCTGGAAATGTGAAGTCAAAAACTGAAGAACGATTGCGACTTCTGGGATGATGTGTTTGGCTCGCATCTTTTCTCATTCAGCACCGAAAGAGTAGTGGATATTTCGACACGGTACAAAGTGTAAATATCCTGATTAAATGCCCTGGCGATAGCCTTCAAAATCCCAGTATTTTCACGCCCCTGCGGTGCACCGCAGGGGCTGCATCAATTTACTTCCCAAGCTTTTTACGAGCGTCTACCACCATCGGGCCGACAGCTTTTACTGCGGTTTTGAGCTCTTCTTCGGTCACACCAAACTCTTTAGTCCAGTGCTTCAGCTCCCAGGCCTCAGAGGTGTTCACTCGAGCTCGGTCCTTCGGTCCGCGATCTTCTAAATTATCAGCCATTATCTATGTCCCTTTTGATTAGCCTGGTTATTCCAAGCCAACGAAGCATAGCCCATCCTGGAAGGCTGAAACGCGCGCAGGTCATCCGCCAGAGTGGCGCCAGCGAGTAGCGGAAATTAGTTACGAAACTCAAAGCCCGCCCCGCGTGGAATGCGGTCTGTAGCCCAGTGGTTTTAGAAAAGTCTGGGAACGCCAATTGCCCCCAAAGGGGCTCCCCGCTGGTTTTTCCATAACGGTCTTGAAATCCGGTGCATTGATCGTGAGGTTGGTTTTATAGGTCGGCAGAACGCCGGAGACGTGCGCAAAACCTCCTCTGGAGGCCGCGTGTTTTCGTTTGCGAAATCACAAAAAGGGCCGTAATTTGCGGCGCTGATTAGGTGCATTTCTCATTACATTTCAATGGCTTGAGGTCCTACAGCCCCCAGCATGGGTTGCTAGGGGTCGAGTGTTCGAATCACTCCGTCCCGACCATATTTTTCAATGACTTAGCCCAATCTTCTCAGGTTGGGCTTTTTCATGTCTGGAGATTTTCGGGGCTCATCCTGACTTCATTGTTGCAGACACGTCATCTCTGAGCTCACGGAACTGGCAATTCAGTCGATGCTCGGCGAGCAGTTCTTACAGCCCCGCCCATGATTTTCTGGTGCTCAGGTTTCAGGCTCACCAGGCAGTATCTTCGCGGCGGCTTCGACGATTTGCTTCCGAAGGGCCGGTGGCGATAGGGGCTGAAGTAAGGTATTAAAGCGGCCTGCTTACTGAAAGGATTCGAGCTATGCGCTACTGGATTGGTTTTATGCTGCTCGCGGCCTCTGCCGCTGCATGGGCTGATGAAGCACAGATGAAACAATGGGCAAAAATGGATCGCTGCTCAAACGCAGCGTCCGTCGTTGTTTCGATAATCGAAGAAACCTCCGATACGTTCAAGCAAGCGCTCGCCCTTCAAGGCGCGATAAACGGACTTAGAACCAATTCGAAGTTGGGTGAGGCGACCCCTACACCCACTGAGGTGTCGGGCTCCTACAATATGGCGCTTCGGATATCTGCGGGAATGCCGCGACCATTCGGGAAACGGGATCACGACTGGTTGATCGCACAATCTGCATCAGCGTGCTCATTGTGGATACCGGACGCCAAGCCTGAGTAGTTAGCCTGATGATTGTTTCCGACGGTGGCGGATAGCTTGGTCTGACGGGTTTTGGTGCGCGATAAGGTGCGAGTCGCTTTGGCTGCCAGCGTGCGGGCCGAAGTTTCTATCAATAGGGAGTTTTTTGAATGTTGTCGATCAGAATGTCTGCTCTGCCGCTTTGTCTGGCTCTGTTGGGCTATGCCGGCAACTCTTTCGCGAGCCCGGAAGATGAAAAGCAGCAAGGCCTTGTAGTGCTGGTTGCAATAGAGCAGGTCTGCAATAACGCGAATCCTGGCATGAAGAGCGATGTTGAGAACGCCATGGCATCGGATTCCACCATTGATGAGGCAACAAAGGCGGAAGTGAGAAAAATCAAATCTGACCCTGCCTATAAATTCAAGGTTAGCAGCATGGCCGACAACTTGATGCACTCCCCAATGGGGGCGTATGTCGCCAAAGACATGTGCAAGAATTACGGCTCGAAATAGTCAGTTCCACCGCAGCGCACCCGAAAATCACCGAAATCGTTGCTCAGTATTCGAGGCTGACGCTCAGTATTTCGTATGAAGGTGCTGTGCGTCATCTCGCTTCATGGCGCTGATGCGACCGAGCGTCCAGAAGGAAATCCCGAAGAAGAGCAGCGAAATCAGTACGCCGCCGCTCATGATGTAAAACCCCGGCCGAAAGCTATGGACGTTGGCTGCGATGGCGCTGTACTCCGGAAACCAGCGCGAATAGATCAGGGTGACGTCTTCGTCTACTCCACAGTTTTCCCTCTCGCCGCATCCAGTGTCCAAGTATTGCCCTTCGTGAGGCCGGTTATCTTGGTCCACGTAACGGTAGTGGACGATCTTAGCAAGTCGGTTTCTCGGGATTTCTTCCAGCTGCGTCACCGTGCCGGTCACTTGGTCCCCATTCCACTGAAGAGCTGCGTAGGTGAAACCTTCGTTTCTAGCCATCGCGGCAAATGCTAATAAAACACAGCATGCGATAGTTAGCAGGACGACCCGGTTGTACAGATGGTCTAGTTCTGCCTCACGTGGATTAAACATCCAATGCTCCATGGCTTACGGGGGAATGTGTTGCTATCGGCGAGGTACACAAGAACTTTATCGTCATGGCCAGCCAGGGCCAGGCCGCTTCGCTTCTGCTTCATGACCGGCGCAGTGCACCTGAACCGCCAGCAAGTTGGAAACTGGGGCCCGCTGTCCCGACTGCTTGCAATGGTTCAGAAGGCGATGTACCCCATACAGAGAGTTGGCACTGAACGGACGCCCCCCTTTTCGATGCGCGGACGGGCAGGGGGGGATCTCACCTTATATGAGCAGTAAGAGAAATGTAGCATTAGGCCATCTATGGACGATTTAAGTGTGTACAATGCGCGGCGCTCAGTTCCAGCTCTGGCTGAGCATTATTTATATAGGGAATTCAGATGTACGCTCTTCGCAACGTGTCAGCAGCCGTTTTGTTAGTTTTGACTACTGGCTGCGCTTCCGGTTTGGATCGCACACAAGAAGCTGAACTGGCTGGCTATCGTGCCAACCATCTTGACGTTCAAGAAAAAAGTCCAGGCCTGGCCGCAGGACTGGGCCTCCTGCCTGGCGGTGGATCGTTCTACGGGCGCGCTTACGGCTACGGTGTTGTCAACCTGTTGCTGTGGCCATTGTCCATTATCTGGGATCCTGTCAGTGGCTACGACGCGGCTGAGTCCATCAACTATCAGGCATCAAAGGCTCATGTAGCCAGCTTGAAGCGCCGGGACATGGATCGTCTTGACGCCAGGCTTTCAGCTAACGAGATTGATCTGAAAACCTACACGCTGGAAAAGCGAAAAGTTGACAATCTGTACTAACAATTCCTAAACATGGATGGAGCCCGCTGTAATGAGCTGAGCGTCATGCGCAGTACTTACGGTGGCCCAGCCTAATCCTTTCCCACCGGCAGGGAATTGACTCTGCCGAGCTGGGTATAGCCTCCCGTTGAAAGAACGGGGTCTGGTCGAAACGATACTGAGTCAGCCCCTCGACAAGCGCGTCGATAGAGCGCTGCATGACCCGGTGGCAGGCAGCGAACTGGCGCCTCTCAGTACCGATATACATCAGGGATGTGTGCCTTCAATAACACCCTGGCTGATTCGCAGGTTGGCCATTGCAGGGGATGGTCCACTTCGAACCCAGTGGATTGCTCGGCCGGCACGCCCACATTTTCATCATCTCGACGCGAGTCGTCGGCGCGACATCGCAGCGCTCCACATGGATAACCAGCTGCTCTGGCACAAGCCCCTCAGAGCAATGGTCCGCAGGCTCGTCGATCGAGTAGCGTCCGCACCCACGGTCACCCGTCGAAATTCCCTACACAGAACATTGACCGGAGGCAGGCTAGAACGTTAACTGTATATACGTACAGTTATTCACGGCAAGGCTTGCATCATGAGCGTCACCATTCTTGGCCCATCGTTGGCCGGCGGCGAAAAGCTGCGTCTTTACTCCCTTCACGTACCGGCCGAGCGGGTGATCTTGGCCGTGGTGAAATACAGCGTCCGCGATCATGACAAAGCCTGAGCCCGTCTTTGCGCTGATCGACTGCAACAGCTTTTATGCCAGTTGCGAGCGTGTCTTTCGCCCTGACCTCGCCAAAACGCCCATCGTGGTGCTGTCCAATAACGACGGCTGCGTGATTGCCCGAAGCTACGACGCCAAGCCGTTCGTGAAAATGGGTGCGCCTTACTTTCAGATCAAGGACCAGTTACGACGCGACGGTGTGATCGCTTTTAGCAGTAATTACGCACTGTATGGCGACATGAGCGAACGGGTCATGAGCATCATCGAATCGATGGTCCCCGCGCTGGAGGTCTACAGCATCGACGAGGCCTTTGCTGACCTGTCTGGCATACCCGGCGACCTGACGGCGTTCTGCAGGCAGATTAGGGCGACGATCTATAAGCGCACCGGCATCCCGGTGGGCGTGGGGATAGCCCGCACCAAAACACTGGCAAAGCTCGCCAATCACACGGCAAAACGCTTGCTGGCGAAGACCGGCGGGGTGGTCGATATCTGCGATCCGTTCAACCGTGACTGGACGTTGCGTAACACGGACGTCGGCGAGGTCTGGGGCGTGGGCAAGCGTATGAAGGCCCACCTCGAAGCCATGGGGATCAAGACCGCGATGGATCTGGCGAAAGCCGATCCCTGGACGCTGCGGCAGAAATTCAGCGTTGTGATCGAGAAGACGGCGCGCGAGTTGTCGGGAACTCCATGCCTGGAATTGGGGGAGGTCGATCCGCCCAAGCAAGAGATCTGCTGCAGCCGAATGTTTGGAAGCCGTTTGACGACTATTGAGCCCATTAAGGAAGCCGTCGCCACCTACACCCAGCGCGCTGCGGAAAAGCTCCGGGCACAGAACTCGCTGTGCAAGAGGATCCGGGTCAGTATCCGAACGGGGATGTTCAATCCCGAGGAGGCCAAATATGCCAACGGCGCCATGGTCGAATTGCCGTATCCCACCAACGACGTGCGCTTGATGACGAAAGCGGCGACGGAGGCGGTCAACCGGTTATTCCGGGAAGGCTTCAAATACAGCAAGGCCGAAGTCCTTCTAATGGATCTGCGGCAGCCCGGTGAATTTACCGACGACCTGTTTGCCCATTCGCAACCCGTGGAAGCCGAGAAGGTGATGAACGTGCTGGATGAGATCAATGCCAAGTGGGGGCGTGGAACGTTGCGTGCTGCAAGTGTGCCAGCTGCCCCTGAGTGGGCCATGCGGCGGGATCTGATGAGTCAGAGCTTCACCACGAAGATCGGCCAGCTGTGGATCGTGAGGTGTAACTAGGATCCACGCAGGCGAAATCATGTCGCAAGCGCAGACTTGCGTTAAATATATGGATATCCGTATATTCGTATGCTTGTAAACCACCGTGTCCACCATGATCACTCCACCCGAATTATTTAAAAGCCTGGCCGATGAGACACGCGCCCGCGCCACCCTCCTGATCGCCAGCCAGGGCGAACTCTGTGTGTGCGAACTGATGTTTGCTCTCCAGGACAGCCAGCCAAAGATCAGCCGTCACCTAGCCCAACTGCGCAGCGGCGGGGTGTTGCTGGATCGCCGCCAGGGGCAGTGGGTTTATTACCGCCTGAATCCGCACCTTCCCGCGTGGGTGACAGAGATGTTGCAGTTAACGCTGAACGCCAACACCGAATGGCTGCACCAGAGCGCGCACCGCCTGCTGAGCATGGAAGGGCGGCCCATCCGGGATGTTTCCTGTTGCTGACGTTTCGCCGTTCACCCTCGGTGCCTGGGCATTACGCCGGCATCGGTTTATCGCTAACGCCGGAGGAAAAAATCCATGCGAGTGCTCTTCATGTGCACGGCCAATAGCTGCCGTAGCATTCTGTCGGAAGCCATGTTCAATCACCTTGCGCCGCCAGGGCTTGAGGCAGTGAGTTCCGGAAGCTTTCCGAAAGGACAGGTGTTGCCGCGCAGCCTCACCACGCTTCAGCAAGCCGGTATTGCCACAGACGGCTTGAGCAGCAAGGGCAACGAAGCCTTCGCGGACAACCTGCCAGATATCGTCATTACCGTCTGTGATAAAGCGGCGAACGAGAGCTGCCCGGTGTATTTTGGCCCGGCGCTCAAATCCCACTGGGGGCTGGAAGATCCATCCGACGTGAAGGGTGATGAAGCGACGGTTGACGCGGCTTTCCGCGCAACGCTGGCCCGGATCGAGGCGCGCTGCAGAGCGTTTATCGCGCTCCCTTTCAGCATCCTCAGTCGCGATGAGCTCAAGCGCGAGCTTGATCGAATCGGCGGTCTTTGACAGGAGGACATATGCAAGAGGAACTCCCTAATCTCGATCTTTCACTTTTCGACGGCATGCAGGCCTCGCCCAGCCTGAGCGATCACAAACCACGCATCCTCCTGCTCTACGGGTCGACCCGGGAACGCTCGTTCAGCCGTCTGTTGACTGAGGAAGCTGCTCGTCTGCTGGCGTATTTCGGTGCAGAGACGCGCCTGTTCAATCCCTCTGGATTGCCTTTGCCGGATGACGCTCCGGTGGATCATCCCAAGGTCCAGGAACTGCGCGAGCTGGTGCTGTGGTCAGAGGGCCAGGTCTGGTGTTCACCAGAACGGCACGGTGCGATGTCCGCTGTGTTCAAGGCGCAGATCGACTGGATTCCACTCGAACTCGGCGCCGTTCGCCCCACGCAAGGTAAAACCCTTGCGGTCATGCAGGTGTGTGGCGGCTCGCAGTCCTTCAATGTGGTTAATCAGCTGCGCGTGCTGGGGCGCTGGATGCGGATGTTCACCATCCCCAATCAGTCTTCGGTGCCGAAGGCCTACATGGAGTTCGACGAGGCCGGCCGGATGAAGCCTTCCGCGTATTACGACCGGTTGGTTGACGTGATGGAGGAGTTGGTCAAGTTCACCGTGCTGTTGCGCGGCCGCCAGGCTTATCTGGTGGATCGCTATTCTGAACGCAAGGAAACGGCGGAACAGCTCACCGCGCGCGGCATGGGAGCGGCGCCTTGAGCGATCCATCCTTCGCTTGAAACGATAGATAATTTCGAACCGAATCATCAGTTTTACCGATGATCCTTTTGGTTAACTTTTTAACTAATGAGTCGATAACGGAGCATTACGAAAAAATCAAAGGTTTGAGGCGATGAAATCCAACTGGTTGGATAATTTGAAAGTCGGCAAGAAGCTGGGCATAGGCTTCGGTGCCATTCTGCTTGGCGTCCTGACCGTTACCGGGATTGGCTACAACAGCGCGGACCTGCTGATCAAACGACTGGAAAAAACAGCCAGGGTCGCTGAAGTGAAAGCCGATATGCTCGACGTCAAAGTGGCGTCGCAAACGTACGCCGCCAGCCCCAGTGCCAGCGCTGCGGAGGCATATAGCGCTGCTCTTGTGTCATTGAACGGCACCATCGATAGAGGTCTGCAGATTCTGACCGTCCCCAAAAACGTGGACATGCTCAAGGCAATCGATAACAAGGCAGCAGAACTTAAGAAAACCTTCGATCAACTGGTCAGCAACAACCAGAAAATCGATGGGGCGATGAAGCCGTTGATCAAGGTCTCCGATGAGGTCAGCGCTACCTTCGAGAACCTGCTGCAGAAGACGCTGGAGGATGCTTCACGCTCGCCAGACCAGTCCGGTATCGACCATGTGAAAATTGCAGGCGACCTGCGCAATGGTATGACCAACTTCCGCCTGGTATTCCGTCGTTACTTGAGCATTCCTAACGCAGACAATCGCCAGGCAACGTTCGCGACTGCCGACGCACTGCTTGCCCAGGTGGCCGCAGCCCGCAGCCAGCTACCCGTACAGTCAAGTGCAGCCGTCGACACCTCGCTTGTCGCGCTTCGGCAGTACAGAGAGAACATGGCGATCATCTCGCAGATGCTGCAGCAAAATGACCAGATGCGCGACGCGTTACAGCAGCTCACGACCGACACCGTTAAAAGTGCCGAGGACTTGATGGCCTCACAGGTTGTTGCGGCAAATAATGAAAAGAGCAACGCGATCATCCAATTGTTCAGCGTAGCGTTAGTTGTGCTGTTACTGGGCGTCCTCGCGGCGGCATTGATCACCCGTCAGATCACTCGTCCACTTAACGACAGTGTTATTGCGGCCCGGCGCATCGCCGATGGCGACCTGACCCACGACATTGGCACAGACCGGCAAGACGAGTTGGGCCTGCTGCAAAACACCATGCAGCATATGACGTCTTCCCTGCGCGAACTGATTGGCAGCATTGGTCAGGGCGTTACCCAGATCGCAACCGCCGCCGAAGAGTTGTCGGCCGCGACCGAGCAGACCAGCGCCGGCGTCACCCAGCAGAAACTGGAAGTTGACCAGGTTGCAACGGCCATGAATGAAATGGCGTCGACCGTGCAGGAGGTCGCGCAAAACACCGAAGACGCTTCGCGCGCCGCCAGGCAAGCCACCGAGCGCGCTGCCCATGGCAGTGCGGTCGTCCAGCATGCAACCAAGGAAATCAGTCAGTTGTCTGGAGAAGTCGGGCAGTTGGGCGTGGCGATGCAGCGTTTGACCCACGACAGCGATAAGATCGGCAGCGTCATCGACGTGATCAAGGCTGTTGCGGAGCAAACCAACCTGCTCGCCCTCAACGCAGCCATCGAAGCTGCTCGCGCCGGCGAACAGGGTCGCGGTTTTGCGGTAGTGGCCGACGAGGTCCGTTCACTGGCTCAGCGGACACAAAGCTCGACCACTGAAATCGAAGCGCTGATCCAGGCCCTCCAGCACGGCACCGTGGAAGCGTCGAGCTTGATGGACGCCAGCATGCGCCGGACAGAAGGCACCGTAGAGCTGGCGCGGCAGGCCGAGCAAGCACTCGTAGAGATTACCCATTCCATCGGCACGATAGAGCAGATGAGCCAGCAAATTTCGGCCGCAGCTGAAGAGCAAAGCGCGGTGACCGACGAAATCAATCGCAGCGTCATCAGTGTGCGTGACGTCGCCGACCAGTCCGCCACTGCGACGGAGCAGAGCGCGGCCTCGACATTGGAACTGGCACGCCTGGGCAACACCTTGCAGAACATGGTGGCTCGCTTCAAGGTGTGACACCGACGGGGTTGGGCTGTACAAAAGAAACCGCTTCGGCGGTTTTTTTGTTCCCGGCATTCAGTGCGTCGCTCGGTGTTCACGCGCCATTCATCTTCCTCCGGGCACTAATCCGTCCTGATGCACCTCTGTCCTGTAAGCGCAGATTTCCTGCGTCTCGTATTGGAGATCATCATGGGTATCGAAGACAACGGGCCGGATAACGCGTACCAGGGTCCTGCCGAGCCGGGCAGCAAAGAAGAGGTTTATCCCGACACCCACGCTGACACCGAGTCCACCCATCAGGGTGAAGGCGCGGCAACTGAAGCCCGAAACAAGGGGCTGGACGAGATGGAGATTCCTGATAATCCCCCTGTCGATGAAGACGAAGAGTCCTCCCCGGGCAACCGCTGAAAGACCCACTGACATCAGGCCCCACCTTCGTGTGGGGTTTTTCTTACAACACCACCGTTGTGTTAAACAAAACAGCCACTCGTCGGAACGCGCGCACTATCAAGGGGTTGGGCACTCCATTCATTAATCAAAAAATAAGGTGCCCCGGATGAGACCTCAGATCTACGACATTCCCAACGCACTCGACCTGATCAGCGAGTTGGATCAGGCGACCGAGCAGATGATGTCGATCCCCGTCGAGCATATCGGCGGCGTGCAGTGGGAAGTGGCCTTCGTCCGGCAGCAAAGCGCTTTCAGAAAATGGCGCGACTATTTGTATTGCAAAGCCGATGAACGCCCAGCCGTTCGGCTCTTGAACATCGCCTGATCTGCAGTCATTGGTGCCTGCACCAAAATGCGCATGGGCACGCATCCCGACAGCATGCGCTAACGGCGCCCCGAAATGCGTTCCACCGCTGCCAGCACCCTGGGCCGTTGCGCCTGCCATTCACTGTTGGTGATGCCCAGCAAAACCACGCCGATACGCTTGCCATCGCGCACGATGTGTTCCCGCCGCACCCCCTCAATCACGAAGCCGAATTTCTGGTGCATTTTGATCACCGCCGGATTGATCTCCAGCACTTCGCAGTTGAGTTTCTCCAGACCTGCGGCGCCGAACGCGTGGTCGAGCATCCAGAACTCCACCTGACTGCCGAGGCCTTTGCCCTGCAGCGTGGTGTCGAGGTAGAAGGCCCAGTCCGCCGTACCGTGGGTGGTGTTGATCGCGCTCAGCGAAACAACGCCCACAGGCGATGCGTCGATCACGATGACGAAGACCTGCTGCCGGGCGCTGGAGCGGAGCGCCTCTAGCCAGCTCAAATGCTCGGCTTCGCTGATTTCATGGTCGGTGTACATGAACTTGCGCACGTCTGGCTGGTTGCGCAGGTGCCGGACGCGGGCTTGCTGGTCGGCGGGCAGCTCGAGTATCGGCACGACTTTCATGGATTCCCTCTTGAACACGGCATACGGCTATTGAGTCCCCATTCAGTTTGCGCGGCGAGCGGTGGTTGATCGCTTGCAGCGCGGCATAAAGGGGTTTTTTCAAAGTCACTGGAACGAATCGATTGGCGCTTCAGTCAACCTTTCTCACACCCCAGGAGGCAGAATTATTATGGCAAGCGATATCACAGAAAAACTGCGTGACGATCTTTATCAGAAAACCCGTTCCGAGCTGAACACTTTTCTCGATGAGACCAATGCCTTGCTGGCGGCAGGGGATGCCTTGAACGAAGATCGCACCACTCAGGCCCGTGAGCGGCTGAAAGATTTTCTCGCCCGTGGCACCAGCCCGGTGACTGAGATCGAAATGGCTGCGCAGCCTGCGCTGACCCGCGCGGTGGGCAATGCGAAATCCTACGTGACCACACATCCGTGGGCGGCCGTGGGTGTTGCAGCGGGCGTGGGCCTGGTGGCCAGCCTGCTGCTCAAACGCAACAGGGATTGAGGCGGCCATCGTGGTTCGCCGTCGATTTCCGGTGGATCCGTTAAGTCCGGTCAGCGGCCGGCTTGCGTTCACCGGTCATTGCACGCCCGTCATTTACCCTCGTTATCGGCTGGTACTGTTCATGGCGGGTACCGTAGCGGACGATGGATTCGGCACCGCTCTGGCGCCGGCCAATGTCTTGCGCAAGCATAAATGGGGGATACGCATGAATGTCGACGAAGACACTGTTCGTCAGTTGGCCCAGTTGATCTGGGAAACCGAAGGCAAGCCAGAAGGGCAGGAGTCCCGTCACTGGGAAATGGCCACACGCCTGGCGGAGTCCGCTGCCATGGCGCCGGTCCGCACTTCAAGCAAGCACAAGGTTGATACGTTGTTTCCGTCGCCCGATGAGGCAGACCCCGACGTCTGAAAGGTCCAGGCTCGCCCGGACACGGTGTCAGGGCGACGCACGGATCAACGTCGCACGTAAACAGCTCGCGGCTTCAGGCTGACCCTGAAGCCTGCCGGGCAAAGCGGCGATCAGCCTGCCGCGCATCCATCAGCGCCCAATACCACATACCCAGACCGCCCAGCGTTAACGCTGCTGCCGCATAGCCGGTGGCCGGCAAACCGTAGCCCGCAGCGATCACCACCCCACCCACGAGCGGGCCGATGGCGTTGGCGACATTGAACGCACTCTGCACCAGTGCGCCCGCGAGAGACTGCGCATGGGGCGCAACGTCCATCAGGCGGGTTTGCAGGATGGCCGCCAGGCCCACGCCGCAACCAATGAAGAACACCAGCGGAATGAGCACCCAGAGGTTGCCGGTGGCCGAGGGGTAGAGCGCCAGCACCAGTGCGGTGAAGCCCAGCGAGGCACCGGCGGCGAGCATCGTGGCGCGGTCGGCGGCCCAGCCGCAGATCAGGTTGCCCACCGTGGTACCCAGGCCAAACACGGCCATGACCACCGGAATCATGAAATCGGACGCGTGGGTGACCTCGATCAGCGTGGCGGCCAGATAGGTGTACACGCAAAAGATCCCGCCAAAGCCGATGCCGGCGATACCCAGGGTCAGCCAGACCTGCCGCGAGCGCAGGGCGTTGAGTTCGCGCAAGGGGCTGGCGTCGGCCTCGGCAGGTGTCGCGGGTGCCAGGAAACGGATCAGCAGCGCAGTGATGACGGCGAGCCCGGCAACGATGGCCATGCCCCAGCGCCAGCCGATGGTCTGGCCGATCCAGGTGGCGAACGGCACGCCGACAATGGTGGCGATGGTCAGGCCCATGAACACGCGGGATACCGCTTGGGCGCGGCGGTTCTTAGGCACCAGCGAAGCAGCCAGCAGCATTGCCACGCCAAAATACGCGCCATGGGGAAACCCGCTGAGGAAGCGGAAGAACACCAGCCATGGCAGCGAAGGTGCGACGGCGCTCAGCGCGTTGGCAATTCCGATGAAGGCGGCCAGTGCCACCAACAAGGCCCGGCGCGGCAGACGCACGCCTAAGACCATGATCACCGGCGAGCCGATGACCACGCCCAGGGCATAAGCGCTGATGGCATGCCCGGCCAGCGGCTGGGTGACATGGAAGTCGCTGGCAATGAACGGCAGCAAGGTCATCGACGCGAATTCGGTGGTACCGATGGCAAACGCGCCCATGGCGAGGGCGAACAGCAGCCAGGCCATGTTGAAGTCATGCGGGGTTTTGGAGGTATTCATGGCAGATCAGGAAGGGTTTCCGGGAAGAAGCATGCTGTGATACTTGAAACCGATTTCAGTTCAACCGGGGAATGACTCACGGCGCGGGAGTGAGTCAACCCTGAAGTGACGCCGGCTGACGCGTGGGGCGCATCAGTCGGCGTTTCAACTTGATCAGTCCTTGGGCTTGGCATCGGGCAGCGCGGCGCCCTTGGGCCACAGCATCCAGATCTGACCTTGTTGCTTCATATTCCCGGCCAGTTCGCCCGCCGCGTCACCGGTACCCCAGAACATGTCGGCGCGAACTTCGCCGGCAATGGCGCCGCCGGTGTCCTGCGCCGCCACCGGGCGTACCAGCGGCGTGCCGTCGGGGCGCGTCGACGACAGCCACAACAGGCTGCCGAGGGGGATCACCTTGCGGTCAATCGCCACGCTGTAACCGGCGGTCAGCGGCACATTCAGCGAACCGCGCGGGCCTTCGGTGCTGTCCGGACGCAGGGTGAAGAACACGTAGCTCGGGTTGCTGCCGAGCAGTTCATTCACGCGGTCGGGGTGCGCAATCGCCCAATCACGGATGCGGCCCATGGACACTTCGTCCTTGGTCAATTGGCCTTGCTCCACCAGCCAGCGGCCAATCGGCTTGTACGGGTAGCCGTTCTGATCGGCGTAGGCAATGCGCAGCTGACGGCCGTTCTCCAACTGAACCCGACCCGATCCCTGGATCTGCAGGAACTGCAGATCGATGGGGTTTTCCAGCCAGGCCAGTACGGGGGCATTGGCGCCTTTGCTGCCGATGGTGGCAGCGTCGTCGTAGGGACGCAGCACCCGGCCATCAAGGCGCCCGCGCAGGCGCTTGCCCTTGAGCTCGGGATAGATGCTGTCGAGGTTGACGATGATCAGGTCATCGGGCACGCCATACACCGCCACCGGATGCTCATCGTTGCGCTGCTCGCTGCCTTTATAGATGGGCTCGTAATAACCGGTGATCAGCCCGTTGGCGCCGTGCTCGGACGAACGCAGGCTGTAGACCTGCAGCTGATTCTTGAGAAAGTCGCGCACCGCCGCAGGGTTTTGCGGGACCTGGGCGGCGAGGGCGCACGTACCGCCCCAGACCGGGTCCTTGGCCAGGCGTTTACACGCCGAGAACCAGCTGTTGTAACCCGCCATCAGGTCGGTGTCGTTCACCGCCGGGAGTTTGTCCCACTCAACGCCCACGTAGGTCGTAGCTTCGGAGGGCTTGGTCTTCGGCGCGCCGCCGTCGCAGGCAGCGAGCAGGGCGATCAGTGGAGCGAGGCAAAATACGAAACGGCGCCAGTGCAGGCTTGTAGTGATCACGCGGGGTGTTTCCTGAAAATCATGCGAAGGCGGCTAGCTTGGTGAAAGCCGAGGGCTGCGTCAAATGGATGAGGGAATCATTTGCGTGAAAGCCGACATGACGGCCGCCTTACAGTCGACGCGCCGTAAAGCGCCGCGGATTTGCCGCCCAAAGGGCACTTTTTCGCCGTGAGCCGTTCTGACCTTCCCCGGGACGCGGCGATTGACGCGGCGTCCAGTTCGTTCAAGCTTGGGATTGATGCTCGCCGTGTTCTCTGTTTTATCCGTTGGCCGACGCCTGCGTCCGCTGTTTGCCCTGTGCATGCTCGGGCTCGGCGCTGCGGGTTGTACGCGCCAGGACGGCCGGGATGTCGCCACGCAGTTCAGCGAGACGCGCCCCCAGGAGTTCTTCCAGACCAGCGTGGACCGCATGGCGACGCTGTCCATGGCCGACAACCTCGACAGCCTTTACCTGCTGATGAACAAACTCTACCTGCGCAATCCCGGCGAGTGGCGCAAGTCCGGCTTCGTCGACGCTGCGGCTGCCGAACGCAACGTGCGACAGGCCATCGAGCAACAGAAGCCGTTGCCGCAGTTGGGCACGCGACGTGACCTGGCGGCGCTGAGCTACGCCCTGAGCCCGGAATTCCTGGGTGACCGCGTCGGCGCGTTCATTTATGCCATTGGCAGCATGCTGGTCACGGCCCACGGTGGGCGCCTCGAATTCTTCATGACCGACCAGATCAACCCGACGTTCGTCAACAATGCCGCGCGCAATATCGAGAAGGCTACCTGGCTGCTGAGCCAGCGGCAGAACGCCAATGGCGAGCTGCTGTTGTTCTCCAACGAGATTTCGGAGGAGGGCAGCAACCTCAGTTTCGCCACCGAGTTCGGCAAGATCGTGGCGCGCCTGGATCTGCTCACCCAGATGCTCGACGAGCGATATAGACGCATCGGTTTGAATTACGCTCAAAGTCTGCTGTTCCTGAACTTCCTGCCGGTGCAATGACGCCCCGCTGCGCCGGTGAAAACCTTTTTTCGACGCCCTCATCCTTGTCGCCTTTCGGTCGATAACTCATCAGGAATACTGAAAACAATTACAAGATATTTGAGATGGGGTCGACGATGTTTAAAACAGTGCAGGCGCGCTATACGGTCATATTTGTGGCCTTGATGGTGGTGATCGCAGTGATCACCGAGCAGGGCATCGTTCACTTGGTCACGCCCAAGGTCCGCGCGACCCAGGAGCAGGTGGTGCTGGGCCAGGTTGATCAGATCGGCACGCGTATCCTGTCGGACCTGGCGCGTGTAGAGGCGCAGTCCCGGGCGATCACCCAGGCAGTGCCGCTGCTGGACAGCGATGGCATCGACAAAGTGCTCCCAGGCCTGGTCGATCAATACGGCGATCAGAAAGTCTTCGGCGGCGGCGTGTGGCCGATGCCGGACAAGCGCACCCCGGGGCGCAACAAACACAGTTCGTTTTTCCACCGTGACGGCAGTGGTCAGTTGGTGGTGAGCACGTTCTGGAACTCCGACCCTGCGCCCAATTACTGGGAACAGCCATGGCACCGCGCCGGGCAGAACGCACCCAAGGGCAAATGCGCCTGGGCGGCCGCCTATCAGGATGAAGCCAGCCCGCAGCCGCGCACCAACTGCGCCATGGGCATCTACAAGGATGGCGCGCTGTACGGCGTTTCGACCATCGACGTCACCCTTGGCTTCTTCAACGGCCTGATCCAGGAAAAGGAAAAAGACATTCAGGGTCAGGTGATGATCGTCGAGCGCGACGGCAAGATCCTCACTAACCAGAGCCGCATTCCCGGCGAAATCATCCTCAAGAACATCGCAGGCTTCAGTGGCGAGTCGATGTTCGCCAAGGCCATTCAGGACGGTCTGGGCAAGGTCTCTGGCGACGCTGTGTATTCCCGTGAATACATCGACCCGCAACTGGGTGACCTGACCTTCTTCCTGCGTCCGGTGGTGGGCACGCCGTGGATGATCGCCACCTCGCTGCCGACCGCCATGCTCACCGCCAGCAGCACCGAGGTGCTGAAAACCTTGGGCTGGCTGCAGATTCCACTGGTCATGCTGTTGCTGGTGGTGCTGGGTTTTGCCTTCCATCGCCTGCTGGCACGCTTGACGGTTTTGCGCACCAACATCGACGCGCTGTCCTCGGGCGAAGCCGACCTGACCCGCCGCATTCCGATCAAAGGCCAGGACGAACTCGACGCTGTCGGCCACTCGGTCAACAAGTTCAATGCCTTCCAGCAAGCCATGATTGTCGAAGTGCGCAGCGGCACCGAGCAGATCTCGGCCGGGCTGCTGCAGTTGCAGGATCAGTCGCGCAACATCAACCAGATCCTCAACCGCCACGCCTCGGAAACCGATCAGGCGGTGACCGCGATCAACGAGATGAGCGCCACCGCCGACAGCGTCGCCGAGAGCGCTACGCAGACGGCGAGCTTTACTCAATCGGCAAACGATGCCGCCCAGCGCTCCCGCGAAGTCGTCGACGAAGCGTCGGTCAGCGTGCGGGCCTTGGTGGCGGAAGTTGAAGACGCGACCAAATACGTGCAGGAAATGCAGGTCGACGCCAAGCGCATCACCGATGTGCTCGGGGTCATCGGCGGCATTGCCCAGCAAACCAACCTGTTGGCGCTCAACGCGGCCATCGAAGCGGCGCGGGCGGGTGAGCAGGGCCGGGGCTTTGCCGTGGTGGCCGACGAGGTGCGGGCGCTGGCTGGTCGCACGCAACAGAGCACGTCGGAGATCAACGAGATGCTTGCGCGACTGGAGCAGGGCGTGAGCACCGCGGTGGGCGCGATGGAAAAAACCAAGGTCAGTTGCCAGTCGACGGCCGACCGTACCTCGCGGGTCAACGAGGGCCTGGACGGGATGGCCGGTTCAGTGCTGCGCATTCATGACCTGAGCGCGCACATTGCAACGGCGGCAGAAGAGCAGAGTGCGGTGACCGAGGAGATCAATCAGAACATGATCGCCATTCGCCACATGGTCGGCGAACTGGTGGGCTGTGGTCAGCAGACCGACACCAGCGTGGACGCGCTGATGGCGTCCAACGAGCGACTGGTGGCGATGATCGATCGCTTCAAGGTCCGCTAACCGGCAATCCATTCACACGCGCAAAGCAAAGCCGGAGCCCATGAAGCTCCGGCTTTTGTTTTGTGGGCTCAGTAGCTTTCGCCGCGAATGTATTCCTGCATTTTTTCGATCAGCCTGGCCTGTTCGGCAATAGCTGCCTTGACCAGGTCGCCGATGGACAGCAGACCGATCAGTTGGCCTTCGTCCACCACCGGTAAATGGCGCAATCGGCGGTCGGTCATGATGTTCATGCAGTGCTCGACCGTGTGCTGGGACCCCACGGTCTGTACGTCGTGGGTCATGATGTCGCTGATCGGGGTGCCGGCCGAGGCGCGGCCCTTGAGCTCCATCTTGCGGGCGTAATCCCGCTCGCTGACGATGCCGACTACCTTGCCATCGCGCACCACCGGCACGGCACCAATGTTTTTCTCGGCCATCAACTTGATCGCCTCGATGACCATCTGCCCGGGCCCGACGGTGTGGACGTCAGCGTGATGCGGGTCTTTCAACTTCAGTAGTTCGGCTACGGTCGTCATGCTGGCCTCTCCGGCGCGTTTCTTGTGAGCACGGCCAATCCGGCCGTGCATAGAGAATCGTCGAGAGATGGCATTCCGGCAAGTTTGAAAGCGCCATGCAGAGCCCCAAAAGCGTCATGCCGGCGGGCAGTTGCCGATTCTCTGAAAAGATCAGGCCGATCCGTCAGAGGGCTTGCGTCGGGGGCGAGAGATCACCGATTCGATGTTCTTGCGTCCTATCAGTAACGGGCTTTTGGCTTTGCGCGAGGCCGGCATGTCGGCCAGCCATTTGTACATCACCAGACAATCCACCAGCCCGAGCCGGGCATGGCGATAAGCGCGAGGCAGACGGCCGACGATCTCAAAACCGAGTTTCTGCCAGAGCGCGACGGCGACGTCGTTGGTGGCCACCACGGAGTTGAACTGCATGGCCGAGAAGCCGCTGTCCAGCGCCAGTTGCTGGGACTGTTCGCACATCAGGCGCGCGACACCGCGACCGCGCGCGGCCGGGGTGACCATGTAGCCGCAGTTGCTGACATGGCTGCCAGGGCCGGCAGCATTGGCCTTGAGGTAATAGCTCCCGAGCAGCACGCCGTCTTCTTCGGCGATCAGCGTGTGCAGCGGGTATTCCAGCCACAGGTGCCGGGCTTGCTCGAAGGTCAGGTCGGGGGCGTAGGCGTAGGTTTCCTGCGCCAGCACCACGGCCTGGAAGGTGGGCCAGAAGACCGTAAAGTCGTCGGCGGTCATGGGGCGGATGTGGATCATGGGGCGATTCCGGAATTCGGGGGAGATGCAGGTCTTACGAACAATGTGGTTCATGTGGGAGTGACCGGGGTGGCGCTCCACCTTGCTCACGAAGGCCGTTTCACTACCGCCAGATATGCGTTGGCCGTTCGGGCCTCTTCGCGAGCAAGCTTACTCCCACAGGGTGGTGCGGTGTGGCGCCTGAAGTATGACCACAGGCGGATACAGTGTTATGAAACCACTCGATAACATGGCACATACGCCGCGCCGCCCGGCAGCTTCATCCGGTGCTGTTCGACGAAGGCCTGCAACAGCTTGTCCAGCGGCTGCATTACTTCAGCGTCACCGTGGATTTCATACGGGCCGTGTTCCTCGATCAGGCGAATGCCCTTGTCCTTGACGTTGCCGGCCACGATCCCGGAAAACGCCCGGCGCAGGTTGGCGGCCAGTTCGTGGGGCGGCAGGTCGCGGCGCAGTTGCAGGCTGGCCATGTTGGCGTGGGTCGGGTCGAACGGACGCTGGAAGCTCTCTTCGATCTTCAGCAGCCAGTTGAAGTGGAAGGCGTCGGCGCGGTCGCGGCGGAACTGGCGCACCGACGCAAGGCCAAGGGTCATCTGCCGCGCCACTTCCGACGGGTTGTCGATGATGATCTGGTAATGCTTGTGCGCTTCTTCGCCCAAGGTCGCGCTGACAAACGCGTGCAGTTGCTCCAGATACGGCGCGGTGCTTTTCGGTCCGGTCAGGATGACCGGGAACGGCAGGTCCTGGTTATCCGGGTGCATGAGGATGCCGAGCAGGTAGAGGAACTCCTCCGCCGTGCCTGCGCCACCCGGGAAAATGATGATGCCGTGGCCGACCCGAACGAAGGCTTCCAGGCGCTTTTCGATGTCCGGCAGGATCACCAGCTCGTTGACGATCGGGTTCGGCGCTTCGGCGGCGATGATGCCCGGCTCGGTCAGGCCCAGGTAGCGACCGCCGGTGATGCGCTGCTTGGCGTGGGCAATGGTTGCGCCCTTCATCGGGCCTTTCATCACGCCAGGGCCACAGCCCGTGCAGATGTCCAGTTTGCGCAGGCCCAGCTCATGGCCGACTTTCTTGGTGTATTTGTATTCTTCGGTGTTGATGGAGTGGCCGCCCCAGCACACCACCATCTTCGGTTCGACGCCGGGGCGCAGGGTACGGGCGTTGCGCAGCAAGTGGAAAACGTAATCGGTGATGCCCTGGGAGCTGCTCACGTCGATGCGCTGGCTGTCGAGCTCGCTCTCGGTGTAGACGATGTCGCGAAGGGCGCTGAAGAGCATTTCCCGGGTGCTGGCGATCATCTCGCCGTCGACGAACGCGTCGGCCGGAGCGTTCAGCAGTTCGAGGCGCACGCCCCGGTCTTGCTGGTGGATGCGCACTTCGAAGTCCTGATAGGCCTCGAGGATGGTCTTGGCGTTATCGACATGGGCGCCGGTATTGAGGATGGCCAGGGCGCACTGGCGGAACAGGGTGTAAATGCTGCCGGAGCCTGCGGCACTGAGCTGCTGGACTTCACGTTGCGACAGGGTTTCCAGGCTGCCCTTGGGGCTGACCGAAGCGTTGATGACGTGTCTTGGAGCCATTCTTGATTCCTTGAAAGCGGTGCCGGCGGCCGCGAGGGGGCAGGGCACGAATACAGTGAACGTTCGAGACGCTCACCCATGGGGCCATTTTTTACATCGGTTGGTCAGGAAAGCAAACGTTGTGAGCGTGAATCTGGAAATTTCCCGTGACCCCGGTATGCTGCTCCTCGACGCCCAGACCCATCGGCCTTCCCGACGCTATGATCTTCAACTTCATCATTTTTCTCCTGACCCTTGTCGCCATGGAAGGGGTCGGCTTCCTCGCCCACAAGTACGTCATGCACGGCTGGGGCTGGTGCCTGCACAAGTCCCACCACGAAGAACAGCTCGGCGCCTTCGAAACCAACGACCTCTATCTGCTGGCCCTGGCCCTGGTGGCGATCGCGCTGATCGTTGCCGGCAACAGCGGCCATGACCCGCTGCAATGGGTGGGCGCCGGCGTTGCGGCGTTCGGCTTGATTTACGTGCTGGTTCACGACGGCATGGTCCATCGCCACTGGCCTGCGCGACCGCGTCCGCGCAGTCGCTACCTCAAACGCCTTTATCACGCGCACTTGATGCACCACGCGGTCAAAGGCCGGCGCAACAGTGTGTCCTTCGGCTTCCTTTATGCGCCCTCGGCGGCCACCCTGAAAAAGCAGCTGCGCGATCATCGTTCGGCCCCACGTGACGAGCGTTGCCGGGATCTCAGTGGCGCTGCCATGGGCACGGATCTGCAGAACGGCTGAACGGATGCCACGCCGAACCTGTCATTAATTTCATGTGCGTCGCGCTGTTCAGCGCTGCATTGCTGTCGTAGAACTGACGATCAGTCGGCTCACGCTGTTAACCCAATCGAATTTCTTCTCCGGAGAACCCCATGACGCAAGCATCGACACAGGCAACGGGCAAGACCATCACGTTCAAACGCCCGGACGGCAAAGAACTGAGTGGCTATCTGGCCAGCCCGGCCAAGACCGAAGGCGCACCGGCGGTGGTGGTGATTCAGGAATGGTGGGGCCTGAACGACCAGATCCGTGGCGTGGCCGATCGGCTGGCGGCGTGCGGTTATCTGGCGCTGGTGCCCGATCTTTACCGTGGTGAAATGACGGTCGAGGAAGAAGAAGCCCATCACCTGATGGACAAACTCGACTTCGCCGACGCCGCCACCCAAGACATTCGCGGCGCCGTGCAGTACCTCAAGGGCCACAGCCAGAAAGTCGGTGTCACCGGCTTTTGCATGGGCGGCGCGCTGACCCTGCTGGCACTGAACTTCATCCCCGAGCTGTCCGCTGGCGTGGTGTTCTACGGCATGCCGCCGCTGGAATTCCTCGACCCTGCCGCGATTAAGGTGCCGGTGCTGGCGCACTGGGGCACCCAGGATGAGTTCTTCCCGGCGGATGGCGTCGATCAGCTCGAAGCCAAACTCAGCGAAGGCGGTGTCGACCTGGAATTCCACCGCTACCTGGCACACCACGCCTTCGCCAACGAAGAAGCCGTCGGGCCTGGCCGGATTCCGGGCACGCAATACGACCCGGTCTGGGCACAACTGGCCATGGACCGTACGCTGACCTTCTTCGGCCGGACGCTGTGGAGCTAAGCGAATCCTTGGCCGCGCGCGTCAGCCAGCGCTGAAACCGCCGTCCACGGTCAGGGTCACGCCGTTGATCATGCCGGCGTCGTCGCTAAGCAGGAACGCGATGGTCGCGGCGATTTCCCCGGGCTGTACGAAGCGGCCCAGGGGAATGCGCGACAGCATCGCGCCGGCCTTCACCGGGTCGCTCCAGGCCTTGTCCGCCATCGGCGTCAGCGTCACCACCGGATTCACGCTGTTGACACGGATGCCGTAGGCGCCCAGCTCGACGGCCATCACCCGGGTCATGGCATCCAGCGCGGCTTTCGACGCGCAGTAGGCCAGATGATCCCGGGTGCCGACCGCCGCGGCCAGGCTTGAGACGTTGACGATGGCGCCCGGCACACCGCGAGCGATCAGGTCGCGGGCGACAATTTGCGCCACGACCATGGGCGCCCGGGTGTTCACCGCCATCAAGTGATCGAAGGTCTCGACCGAGGTGTCGAGAAACGATTCCAGCTCGACCACTCCCGCGCAGTTGACCAACAAGTCGATGGGTAACACCGAGGCCACGGCCGCGCGGGTCGCGTCGACGTCGGCCAGGTCCGCGACCGACGTGAGCGCGCAATACGCCAGATCATCCGGGTTGCGCCCCATGGCGATCACTTGCGCACCGCAGCGCTCCAGCCACTGCACCATTTCCCGGCCAATGCCCTTGCCCGCGCCGGTGACCAGAATCCGCTTGCCGCTAAAGTCATGATGGGCCATCGCGATCGCTCCATAGGGGAAGGTAGGACTGGCTTCAGCCGGGAAGGCGGCAGTCGTCATAATGGGTTGTCATCGAGCAGTTGCCGGGCCGCGCTTTCATCGATGACCAGTTCATGGACGACATTGCGCAACAGCACCGCGCGAATGATGTCGGCCTTGTACGGACCGCCGGAGACCAGCACCACCTTTTTGATCCGGCGCAGGTCTTCCAGGTCCAGCGACACGGCGCGGCGGTTCAGCGGGTGATTGACTTCGTTGCCGTCGCGGTCCAGCCAGCGGCCCAGCAAGTCACCCACGGCACCGGCGGCACGCAGCAAGCTCGCGTCCTCATCGTTGACCAGGCCCAGTTCCAGCATGAGTGAGCGCTCGCTCAAATCACCGACGGTGAGCAACGCCAGGTCGGCCTGCCGCGCCTTGCCGAGCACGGCTTGCACCGAGGCTTCTTCGAGGTACATATCGCGGTATTGCTCTGAAGGCGCGAACACCGGCGCGGCGAGGTAGTACCAGGAGCCGCCGAACAGCCCGGCAAAACTCGAGGCGATTTCCACCGTGTTGTTGGCCGAGCCGTAATGCAGGCCGCCGAGCAGCGACAGCACGGTCAGGTTCGGCAGCGCCCGCGCCGAGAGTTCGCGCACCGCCTGGCGCAGCGTACGGCCCCAGCCCACGGCGACGATGCTGCCGTCGACGAGGTATTCCTCGATGCTCGGCGCAATGCCGACGCCGAGCACGCGAAAGATGCTTGCCGGGTCATCCGGCGAGGGCACCACGGTGACGCGACGCAGGCCGAAACACGCCTGCAGGCGGTCTTCCAGTTCGATGCAGGCGGCCAGCGGCGAAGTAATGCGAATCTGCACCACGCCGGTTTCGCGGCAGGTGGCCAGCGCCTTGTTGACCCGCACGCGGGTGATGCCCAGCCGGTCGGCAATCTGCTGCTGGGTCATGTTGTTGACGTAATAGGACCAGGCGATGCGAATGTTGAACTGGTCCTCGGTGTTCACCGGTTCGGCGTGGGCGGTGGTGTCCGGATAAAGGTTTTGCACGGCGGTGTCCTTACTGTGGCCGGTAAAGCGGGGCGTCTATTTCACGGCGCCCATGGTCAGCCCTTGTACCAGATGCCTGGATACCATCAACGCGAAAATAATCACCGGGAACACGATCAGTGTGCCGGTGGCCATGATCTCGCCCCAGGGCAAGTCGTAGCCGCTCATGAAACTGGTGGCGGTCACCGGCGCGGTGCGGGCGGTATTGCGCGTCAGCACCAGCGCATAGAGCAACTCGTTCCAGGAAAAGATGAACGAGAAGATCGCCGACACCGCCACCCCCGGCATCGCCAGGGGCAGGGCGATGCGCCAGAAGATGGTGAAGCGTGACGCGCCCGACAGCCGCGCGGCTTCGTCCAGATCCTTCGGCACGCCGCGAAACTGGTCGGTGCAGATCCACACCACGATGGGCAGGTTGAAGGTCAGGTAGATCAGGATCAGCACCAGATGGGTGTCGATCAGGCCCATGTTGCGTGCCATCAGAAAGATCGGCAGCGCCACGACAATCGGACTGAGCATGCGGTTGGTGATGAACCAGAACCACAGGTCCTCCTTGCCCTTGAATTCAAACCGCGCCAGCGCGTAGGCCGCCGGCGTGCCGAGGCCAACGGCGAGCACCGTGGTGCAGACCGCGACGATCAGCGAGTTGCCCAGGCTGTGCAACACGTCGCGCTCGAACAGCACTTTCACGTAGTTATCCAGGTGCGGCGTGAACGCCCAGATCGGCGGCGAGGCAAGGGCCTCTGCCTGGGTCTTGAGGCTGGTGGCGACCATCCAGTAGAACGGAAACACCGCGAACAGGAAGATCGCCAGCAGGCCGACCAGGTGCCAGCCATTGACGCTGGCCCGTGGGCGAACGAAGGCTGGGGTGGCCGGGGTTTTCGCAGTCGCAACGGTGGCCATGTCAGATCTCCCGATAAACGAATTTGATGTACAGCCGGGCCAGCACGATGGTCAGGATCAGCATGAGGATCGCCTGCGCCGACGCGACGCCCTGATCGAACACCCGAAAGCCGATGCGCTGGATGTACACGCTGACCAGTTCGGTTGCCGCCCCAGGCCCGCCGCGGGTCATGGTGAACACGGTGTCGAACATCTTGAGGATGTCAGCGGTGCGCAGAATCAGAATCACCGTCGCGCTGGGCAATAGAAACGGCAGCTGCACGTAACGCACGATCTGCCAGCGGCTGCGGGTTTCCAGGCGCGCGGCCTCTTCAATCTCATTGGGGACCATGGTCAGCCCCGCCAGCAGCACCAGCGCGCAGAAGGGCGTCCATTGCCAGATGTCCATCAGCGCCACGGCGATGAACGCGTTGGTGGTGTCGCCCAGCCATTCGACCGGCCCGGCGTTGACCAGTGAGAGGAGGGCGTTGGCCACCCCGAAATCGCGGTTGAAGATCAGTCGGCCAATCAGCCCGGCCACGGCGGGCGCGGTGGCCAGCGGGATGACCAGGCTCATGCGTGCGAGCAGTTTGAAACCGGAAAGGCCAGGCTTGTGCAGCATCAGCGCGATGATCAGCCCCAGCGCCAACTGGATCGGCACCACGGTGATGAGAAACAGCCCGGTTCGCCCCAGCGCGGCCCAGAACGACGCGTCGTTGAGCACATTGAGGTAGTTGTCGAAGCCGATGAAAGGCGTCGCGTCTTTTGGCCGGGCCAGGTTGTACTGGCGGAACGAGTTCACCAGCGCGAACACCGTCGGAAAGATGCCGATCAGCGCCAGGGCAACGGTGGCCGGCGCGAGAAAGGCAAAGGCCGCGCGGGTGTTATTCCACAGGGTCGGGAAGGGTGGTTTTTTCTTGTTGGTCATGGGGGTGAGTCTCGAGTCGATCAGGGACAGACGGCCGAGCCCCTGTAGGAGCGCGCTTGCCCGCGATTGCGGTATGTCAGACCTGGACATGTCGCAGACACATTGCAATCGCGGGCAAGCGCGCTCCTACAGGTGGGGTATTACTTCAATAGCTTCGCTTTGCCGTCGTAATACCCGGCCTTCTTCAGTATCTCCTCCATCCTGCTGCCAATCGCCTTGGCCCCGGCCTCCACGCTGGTTTTGCCGAGCATGATCGCCGTGCCGTTTTCGCCGACCACTTCGGAAATCTCCGGCCATTGCGGGAAGCGAGGGCGGTAGTCAGGCACGCCGCCTTCCCACGAGGTCACCATCGGCTGCACGAACGGGTATTTCTTCTGCACGTCGGCGTCCTTGTACACCGACATCCGCCCGCTCACGCCACCGGCGTCCAGGTACGGCCGGGCCATGGCCTCGGACGTGACCCATTGAATGAACAGCCACGCGGCGGCCTTCTGCTTGTCGTCGGACTTGGCGTTCACGCCCAGAGAGAAACCACCCAGTGCCGGCTTCAGACCGGCCGGGCCTTTGGGCTCGGTGGCCACGGCCAGGCAATCGGTGATCTTGGATTTTGTCGGGTCGGCGAGGGTGCCGTAGAACGCCGACCATTCGGTGATCATCGCCACTTTGCCCTGGGCGAGGGCGTTGACCGCTTCGTTGTGGTCGTAGTCGACGATGCCCGGCGGCATGTACTTCATCAGGTCCTGACGAAATTGCAGGCCTTGCTGGGACGCCTTGGAATTGAGGTTGGATTTGAACTGATCGTCCAGCAGCGAGCCGCCGAACGGCCAGAGGAAGCGCATGAAGCTGTCCGCCGATTGGGTTTCACCGCGTCGCGATTGCAGGGCGTAGGCGTAGCGGTCCTTGGTCTTGTCGGTGAGCTTGGGCGCGTAGTCTTTGAGCAGCTCGTCCCACGTGGCCGGTGGGTTGTCGAAACCGGCGTCCTTGAGCATGCACTTGTTGTAGAACAGCAGGCCGGAGTAGTTATCGAACGGCAGGCCGTAGGTCTGCTTGTCCCAACTGCCGAACGACTCCAGCAGGATCGGGAAGAAGCCTTCCAGCTTGAGGTCCGGGTCGGCCAGCTTGGCGTCCTGGGTGAAGGTGGTGATCGGTTCAAGCCAGCCGTTGCCGGCAAATTCGCCGATCCACACCACGTCCGTGAGCACGACGTCGAGCTGCTCACCGGAGGTGAAGCTCAACACCTCGCGCTCGCGGCTATTCTCGTAGGGGACGGTTTCGTAGCTGACTTTGATGCCGGTTTTCTTTTCGAACTCCGGCAGCAGTTTGATGGCGGCGGCGTAACCGGGACGGTCTAGGAAAATCGCTTTGATCTCGGTGCCCTTGTACGGCGCGGCGGCCTCTTCCAGTGTCCAGGCCTGTGCGGCGCCGGAACCCAGCGCAATCGACAGGGTGAGGGCATTCCAAACCAGCTTCTTCATTTACGTGACCTCGTTATTGTTGTGGGTGAGGGTTACGCGGGACATGTGCTTCGCGGTGCATGCAGGTGGGGCTGCGGGGCAGGGAAACCGCTTCGGGTGAGCTCCTTGACATTTGTAATTTACGAATTACAAATGATCGTAGGACAAAATGCATTGCTGTCAAATCAGCACGGCGTTGCCAGTGAAAATGCCCAAACAACAATAATTCAGGGGATACGATGTTGACTGAGCTCAGTTTGAGTGGCGTCGAGAAAGCCTACGGCGAGATCAAGGTCTTGCATGACATCCACCTGAGTATCGAAAGCCGCGAGTTCGTGGTCTTCGTCGGGCCTTCGGGCTGTGGTAAGTCCACCTTGCTGCGCTGCATCGCGGGCCTGGAGAGCATCACCCAGGGCCAGATTCGTATCGGCGCCCGTGACGTCACCTACCTTGAACCGGCTGATCGCGGCGTGGCCATGGTGTTTCAGTCCTACGCGCTGTACCCGCACATGTCGGTCTACGACAACATCGCCTTCGGGCTGAAAATGCAAAAGATCCCCAAAGACCAGATCGAAGCCAAGGTGCGCAATGCCGCGCGCATCCTTCAGCTCGAACCGCTGCTCGACCGCAAGCCCAAAGCCCTGTCCGGCGGGCAGCGTCAGCGCGTCGCCATTGGCCGCGCCATCGTCCATGAGCCGGAAGTGTTTCTGTTCGACGAACCGCTTTCCAACCTCGACGCCTCCCTGCGCGTGCAGATGCGCATCGAGATCGCCAAGCTGCACGCCGACCTGCAGGCGACCATGGTCTATGTCACCCATGACCAGGTCGAAGCCATGACCCTGGCTGACAAGATTGTGGTGCTCAACAAGGGCGGCATCGAGCAGGTGGGATCGCCGCTGGAGCTCTATCACCATCCGTGCAACCGCTTCGTCGCGGGCTTTATCGGCTCGCCGCAGATGAGTTTTCTGCCGGTGACGGCGGTCGCTAGCAGTGCCGAAGGCGTCCAGGTCAGCCTGCCGGGTGGCGAGCTATTGTGGGTTCCGGTGAAGGGCGAGCAGGTGAAAGCGGGCGAGTCATTGACGCTGGGCCTGCGCCCCGAGCATCTGTCGGACCGAGGCGAGGGCGATGCACAGATCCCGGTGAAAACCCTGGTGGTCGAGCATTTGGGCGGCGAGACGTTCACCCACGCGCAGACCGACGAGGGACACGATCTGATGGTCAAGGGCGAGGGGATGTCGGCGGTCAAGGCCGGGCAATTGCTCCGCGTCGGTGTGCGGGGCCATCGTTGCCATCTGTTCGATGCACAGGGCCAGGCGCTGGCCCACCGCAGGCATTACACCGAAGCGGGCGCCGAGGGGCAGCAGGCGCTCGGGTCGGCTCGCGTTTAGATCAGGGCGCTGGCGATCAGCATTACTGCACCCCGAACATCGCCGTCCAGTAAATGCCGGCATCGCTTTTTGGGTCGGTGGCGTAGGCAGCGCCCAGGTCATGGAACTGCGGGTTCATGAGGTTGGCGCAATGGCCGGGGCTGGCGAGCCAGCCTTCGACCACCTTGCGCGCATTGTCCTGCCCGGCGGCAATGTTCTCGCCGATCTGCTGGCCGATGTACCCGGCCAGCTCCGCGCGGTCTCCCGGCGTTCCGCCGTTGCGACCCTTGTGATCAAAATAATTATTGTTGGCCATGGAGCGCGAGTGGCTTTCGGCTGCGCTCATCAGGGTGTCGTTCCACACCAGCGGCGCGGCGGCGGAAAACGACTGGGCGCCACATTGCTGCGGTTGTTTGCGCGCTTCATTGATCAGGCCAAGCAGTTTCTGCCCCTCGGCCTGCGCATTCCCCAACCCGCCCGCGAGCAGTGGACGCGCCAGCACGATGCGCCAGTCGCGGTCGTTGCGGCTGACGCCGATGTCGACGAACTGCGGATTGAGCACCACCTGACAAAAACTTTCCTGAATCGCCGCCATGGCCGCTTGCGCATCGCGCGGGCCCGAGAGGGTGATCGCCTGGACGCTGACCATCGGATACGACGCCCGGGCCAGCATGGGCTGCAGATCGACCGTGCCACTGGCCGGCAGGTTCAGGCGCGGGTCGCTGTTGAGCGGCGGCAGCTCGGTCGATGCCACATTGGCGCAAGGCTGAGCCTGGCTGCGGTAGGTATTGATCGACTGGATCAGCTGCGTTTCTTCGCCGGCCACGGCTGTCCCTGCCATCAGCAGCGCCAGGGGCACAACAGCGAGACACTGGATGAATGATCTGAAACGCATGGAAATCTCCCTCGAACTGACGCGCCCACGGTGCGCGATTTTACCTGTCGCGAATAGTCTGAGCCGCACAAACCGTGGAGGTTGCAGCGATGAGCAGGGTTTTTGCAATAGCCGAGGTGAAAACCAGCTGTTTCGCCACATAATCAGCGCTCGACCCTGCAGCGTGACTTCGATGACCACCACCATTAAGCGACTGACCCCGGAATATGCCTCGGCGTATCGAGCCCTGATGCTTGAAGCGTACGCCCTCCATCCTGATGCCTTTACGTCCGACGTCGCCGAGCGCGAAGCCCTGCCGATCATCTGGTGGGAACAGCGGCTCTCGGCCGGGGCTGACGCGACGGAGGTGGTGTTCGGCGCTGTTGAAGGAGGACGCGTGCTGGGGGTTGCCGGCCTTTCTGTTGAGCGCAGAAAGAAGGCCCGTCATAAGTCCACCTTGTTCGGGATGTACGTTCCCCACGCCTGTCGGGGCAAGGGCATTGGGCAGGACCTCGTGCGCAGGGTGCTGAGCCATGCCCGGACGCAACCGCAGTTGGTGCTTGTTCAGTTGACGGTGACCGAGGGGAATGGCGCTGCTCAGGGCTTGTATGAGCGGATGGGTTTTGAGGTTTTTGGGGTAGAACCGTACGCCGTCGCCGTGGGGGACCGGTATGTGTCGAAGGTGCATATGTGGTGTGATTTGAGGTGTCTGGCGGGTGAGGCTTGAGGCTTGAGCGGGGCGCTCTTTCAAGTCAGCCCCTGAAGGCCAAGCGCTCTGCCGTTGGGCAGAGCTGCTGTAGTTCTTAAAATCTTGAGTTCTTGATCCCGGCCTTACAACAAAGCGGCTCCCACCAGCCCGCTGACCACCCCGACCAGCATGGTCAGCACACCCACGGTCACCAGCACTTTGGCGTCGAAGGATTTGCGCAGCATCAACAGCGACGGCAGGCTCACGCTCGGCAGGGTCATGAGCAATGCCACGGCAGGCGCGGTGCCCAGGCCCAACGTCAGCAGGGTTTGCACAATCGGAATTTCAGCGGCGGTCGGGATCACAAACAGCGTGCCGACGATCGCCAGCGGCACCAGCCACAACAGGCTGTTGCCCATGGCTCCGTCGACGTGGGGGAACAGCCAGACCCGCGCTGCGCCCAGGATCAGCACGGCGATGACGTAGATCGGGATGGTGGTCCAGAACAACTGCCAGAGCGTCTTGCCCCAGCGCACCAGCAGGCTGCCTTCGTCCGGTGTCTCGGCGTTGGCCACGGCTTGCAGCGCCTGTTCAGGCACGGCTTCCGGGCGCGAGATGCGTTGCGCCACCAAAGACACGCCAATCACCAGCACCAGGCCCGCCACCAGCCGCAGCGCGGTGAAGCCCCAGCCCAGCACGAAGCCCATGAACACCAGCGTGGCCGGGTTGAGCACCGGGTTGGCGATCCAGAAGGCCAGCGCCGCGCCCACCGAGACGTTCTGCTTGCGCATGCCCGCAGCCACCGGCGCCGCGCAGCAGCTGCACATCATGCCGGGCAGGGCGAACAGGCCGCCGCGAATGGTCGAGCCGAGTCCGGCGCGGCCGAACATTTTCAGCAGCCAGTCCCGGGGAATCAGCACCTGCAGCAGCGAGCCGAGAATCACTGCCAGCACGGCGGCTTTCCAGATCGCCAGAAAGTACACCTGGGCGTACGCCAATGCGGCGGCCCACGGTGTGGCCGGGTTGTCGTTGATGATAGAACCACCGATGTTATGGGTATCGGCGGCGATAAAAGATTTCAAGTAATACGGCGACCACTTCACGTAGTACAAGCCGATGGCGGCCACCAGCAGGAACGCCAGAGGTTTCCACCAGAACGACCAGCCGCGGCGTTCGGAGGTGAGCGGAAGGGCAGTCATGACAGGCACCAGAGCAGGAAATCGAGGGGGCGCGATGATACGCCGTGGCCGGGCATTATAGTAGGTGTCGCAAGGTATGTCGGCTCACGCCTGTCCGCCGAAATCCAGCCCGGAAGCGCGCAGCAGTTCCTGGGTGTACGGCTGTCGTGGGTTGCCGAAGATCTCCCGCGCCGCGCCTTGCTCGACCACTTTGCCGTCCTTGATCACCAGCACGTCGTGGGCCAATGCATGCACCACCGCCAGGTCGTGGCTGATGAACAGATAACTGAGGCCGTGACGAATCTGCAAATCCCGCAGCAGTGCGATGATCTGTTTTTGGACTGTGCGGTCAAGCGCCGAGGTAGGTTCGTCGAGGAGGATCAGCTCCGGCTCCAGCACCAGCGCGCGGGCGATGGCCACGCGCTGGCGTTGACCGCCGGAGAATTCGTGGGGATAGCGATGACGGCTGTCCGGGTCCAGACCGACTTCGCCGAGTACGCGGATCACCGTCTGTTCACGCTGGGCCGGGGTGCCGATGCCGTGGGTCAGCAGCCCTTCGGCGATGATCTGTTGCACCGTCATGCGCGGACTCAAGCTGCCGAACGGGTCCTGAAACACCACCTGAATGCGCTTTCGCAGCGGCCGCATCAACTGCTGGCTGCGCAGGCTCAGCTCCTTGTTGGCGAAGCGGATGCTGCCTTCGGAATCGATCAGCCGCAGGATCGCCTGGCCCAGGGTCGACTTGCCTGACCCAGACTCGCCGACAATACCCAGTGTCTGGCCTTTCAGCAGTTCAAAACTGACGCCGTCCACCGCCTTGATGCAGTGCCGCTCGCGCCGCAGCAACGGTTTGGGCAAGGGGAACCAGACCTTCAGCGCCTCCACCGACAGCAGCGTCTGGGTGTGCTCGCCGGGCACCGGTTCGCCGTCGGGTTCGGCATTGATCAGCAGGCGGCTGTAGGGGTGCTGCGGAGCGGCGAACAGCGTCTGGCAGTCTGCTTGCTCAACAATTTCGCCGGCGCGCATCACGCAGACCCGCTGGGCGACGCGTCTTACCAGATTGAGGTCATGGCTGATCAGCAGCAGCGACATCCCCAGCCGCTGTTGCAGGGATTTGAGCAGCTCCAGAATCTTCAGCTGCACCGTGACGTCCAGCGCGGTGGTCGGTTCGTCGGCGATCAGCAGCTCGGGCTCGTTGGCCAGAGCCATGGCGATCATCACCCGCTGGCGCTGCCCGCCGGACAGTTGATGGGGCAGGGCCTGGAGCCGCTGCGGCGGGTTCTGGATGCCCACCAGCCCGAGCAGTTCCAGGGTGCGCTCGCGGGCGGCCTTGCCCTTGAGGCCCTTGTGCATGGCGAGGATCTCACCGATCTGTTTCTCCACGGTGTGCAGCGGGTTCAGCGAGGTCATCGGCTCCTGAAAAATCATCGCGATGCGGTTGCCGCGCAGGCCCCGCAGCGCCTTGTCACTGGCCTGCAGCAGATCGACGCCTTTGTAGCGAATGCTGCCCTGGGTGCTCACGGACTTGGCCGGCAGCAGCCGCAGGATCGAGTGTGCGGTCACCGACTTGCCCGAGCCGGACTCGCCGACCAGCGCCAGACACTCGCCGGGCTGGATGTCGAGGTCGATGCCGTGCACCACTTCGGCACCGTTGAAGGCCACGCGCAGGTTGCGGATCTGGATCAGAGGGTCAGTCATGGCAGCGCTCATGTGCGGGGGTCGAAGGCGTCACGGCAGGCTTCGCCGATGAACACCAGTAGCGTGAGGATTAGTGCCAGGGCACAGAACGCCGTGACACCCAGCCACGGCGCCTGCAAATTGCGTTTGGCCTGGCCGATCAGCTCGCCCAGGGACGCGCTTTCGGCGGGCATGCCGAAACCGAGGAAGTCCAGCGCGGTCAGCGTGGCAATGGCGCCGGTGACGATGAACGGCAGGTAGGTGAGGGTGCTGGTCATGGCGTTGGGCAGAATATGCCGCCACATCAGCGCGCCGTCGCTGAGGCCCAGGGCGCGGGCGGCTTTGACGTATTCCAGGCTGCGTCCACGGAGGAACTCGGCGCGAACCACGTCGACCAGCGCCAGCCAGGAAAACAATGACATTATCCCCAGCAGCCACCAGAAATCAGGCTCAACGAAACCGGACAGAATGATCAGCAGGTACAGCACCGGCAACCCCGACCAGACTTCCTGCAAGCGCTGGCCGATCAAATCCGCCAGCCCGCCGTAATAGCCCTGAACCGCCCCGGCAAACACACCGATCACCGTGCTGATGGCGGTCAACGCCAACGCAAACAGAATCGACACGCGGGTGCCGAACAACACCCGCGCCATGACGTCCCGGGCCTGGTCGTCGGTGCCCAGCCAGTTGCGCGCGCTGGGCGGGCTGGGCGAGGGCTCGCGGAGTTCGTAATTGACCGTGTCGTAACTGAACGGGATCGGCGCGAAGAGCATCCAGCCGCCCCTGTCGGCGATCAGTTTGCGCACGTAGTCACTGGAATAGTCCGGCTCGAAAGGCAGCTCGCCGCCGAAGTCGGTTTCCAGGTATTGATGCACGGCCGGGAAGTACAGGTCGCCCTGGTAGCGGACGATCAGCGGCTTGTCGTTGGCGATCAGTTCGCCGCACAGGCAGATGATCAACAGCGCCACGAACAGCCACAGCGACCACCAGCCGCGCCGATTGGCCTTGAAGTTGGCGATGCGGCGCCGGTTTTGCGGGGAAAACTCGAACATCAGGCGCTCCTTGCGGAAAAGTCGATGCGCGGGTCGACCAGCGTGTAGCACAGGTCGCCCACCAGCTTGATCAACAGGCCGAACAGGGTGAACAGAAACAACGTGCCGAACACCACCGGGTAATCCCGGGACACGGCCGCTTCGTAGCTCATGCGGCCGATACCATCGAGGCCGAAGATGGTTTCGATCAGCAGCGAGCCGGCGAAGAACACCTCGATCAGCGCCTGGGGAATGCCCGCCACCACCAGCAACATGGCGTTGCGGAACACGTGGCCGTAGAGCACACGCTGTTCACTGAGGCCTTTGGCCCGGGCGGTCACCACGTACTGTCGGCCGATCTCGTTGAGGAAGCTGTTTTTGGTGAGGATCGTCAGCGTCGCGAAGCCGCCGATAACCAGCGCACTGACCGGCAGCACCAGATGCCACAGGTAGTCGCGCAGCTTGCCCAGCGGCGAGAGGCTGGCGAAGTCGTCCGAGAACAGGCCCTGGGCCGGAAACCAGCTCCAGTAGCTGCCGCCGGCAAACACCACGATCAGCAGAATGGCGAACAGGAACGCCGGGATGGCGTAGCCGATGATGATCACCGTGCTGCTCCAGACGTCGAAACGGCTGCCATGCAGCACGGCCTTGCGGATGCCCAGCGGGATCGAGATCAGGTAAGTGATCAGGGTCGCCCACAGTCCCAGGGAAATCGTCACCGGCAGCTTTTGCAGAATCAGCCCGGTCACCGTGGCGCCGCGAAAGAAGCTGCTGCCAAAATCCAGCTGCGCGTAGTGAGTCAGCATCAGCCACAGGCGCGCGTGCAGCGGCTTGTCGAAACCGTATTGGTGCTTGATCGCTTCGACCAGCTCCGGGTCAAGGCCCTGGGCGCCACGGCTGATGCCGCCCGTAGCCGCGACTTCGCCACCGCCGCCACCGATTCCACCCGCCGGGCCCATGCCCTGAACCCGGGCGATGGCTTGCTCCACGGGACCGCCCGGTGCGGCCTGCACGATGAGGAAATTGACCACCAGAATGCACAGCAGCGTGGGAATGATCAGCAACAGGCGACGCAGGGTGTAGGCGAGCATGTCACTGGCCCTCCGTTTCTGGCGTTGGCGTTGGAGCAGGACGGTCGTTCGACACACTACGTTGTGGCGTGAGACGCGCGGCCATTTGAGCGTTGCTCAGCGGCACCCGGCTGATTTCCCACCAGCTTTCCAGCCCGACGTCGTAGATCGGCTCGATAGCCGGCCGGCCAAACCGGTTGGCAAACACCACCGGTGTGCCTTGGGAGTAATAGTTCGGAATCATGTAGAAACCCCACAGCAACACGCGATCAAGCGCCCGCGCGTAGTGCAGCATGTCGTTGCGGTTATTGGACGCGACCAGGCCGTCGATGAGGTGATCGACCGCCGGATTGCGCAGGACCATGGCGTTGGAGCTGCCGACCTGTCGGGCGCTTTGCGAACCGAACAGGTTGTACAGCTCGCGGCCGGGGGAGAGGATCGGATTGCCGTTGGCGGGCAGCGTGACCACGATCATGTCGTAATCCCGGGCGTTGAGGCGGTTCATATACTGGGCCGAGTCCACGCGGCGGAAATTCAGGGTGATGCCGATCTGCGCCAGCACGCGCTTGTACGGCAGCACCAGCCGCTCGAAACCGCCCTGGCCGTCGAGGAAGGAAAACTCCAGCGGCTGTCCGTCGGCGTTCACCAGCCGGTTGTTCTTCGCGTGCCAGCCGGCGTCGGCCAGCAGCTTGAGGGCCTTGAGCTGCCTGTCGCGGATATACCCGCTGCCGTCGGTCTTCGGCGCGCGCCAGACCTGATCAAAGACTTCGTCCGGAACCTGCCCGCGCAAGGGTTCGAGAAGGCTCAGCTCCTGGGCGTCGGGCAGCTCGGTGGCGGCCATCTCGCTCTTCGGAAAGTAGCTTTGTTCGCGCACATAGAAGTTGCGCATGATCTGCCCGTTGACCCACTCGAAATCCCAGAGCATCGCCAGGGCTTCGCGCACGCGCCGGTCCTGAAATATCGGTTTGTCGAGATTGAAGACGAAGCCCTGACCGGCCACCGGGCGGCGTTTGGCCAGAATGGTCTTTTGCAGACGGCCGTCCTGCAGGCTCGGCGCGCTGTAGCCGACGACATAGCCTGCCGAAGAGAACTCGCGGTTGTAATCGAAGTTGCCGGCCTGGACCAGTTGCCGGGCCACATCGGTGTCGCCGTAGAAATTCACCGTCAGCGCGTCGAAGTTGTACAAACCACGGCTGACCGGCAGGTCTTTGCCCCACCAGTCCTTGACCCGCTCGAAGCTGACGCTACGCCCGGCATCGACCCGCGAGACCCGATACGGCCCGCTGCCCAGTGGCGGTTCGAAGCCGCCGCCCTTGGTGAAGTCGCGGGTTTTCCACCAGTGCTCGGGCAGGATGCGCAGGCTGGCGAGGTCCAGTGCGAGGGTGCGGTTGGTGCCGGTCTTGAAATCGAAACGGATCTGCCCGGGCGCTTCGATCACCGCGTCCTTCACGTCGCCGTACAGCGGCCGATAGCTGAAGCTGCCTTGGGTGATCAGGGTTTGCCAGGTGTAACGCACGTCTTCGGCGGTGATGGGTGTGCCGTCATCGAAACGCGCCTTGGGGTTCAGGTAGAAGCGCACCCAGAGGTTGTCGGGGTCGCGTTCCATCTTCTCGGCGACCAGCCCGTACACCGTGTAGGGCTCATCGAGTGAGCGATAGGCCAGCGGCGCATACACCCACGTGTCGATCTGGCTCACGGATATGCCTTGATCGACATAGGGCGTGAGGTAGTTGAACTGGCCGATCTCCTCGGACGCGCGGCTCATCGAACCGCCCTTGGGCGCGTCAGGGTCGACGTAATCGAAGTGCTGAAAATCAGCGGCATATTTCGGCGCTTCGCCGTAGACGGTCAGTGCATGCACCGGTGTGGCGAAAACCTGAGGAGCGCCAAGCAGCAGCGAGGTAAACAACAGCACCGTGTACAGCAATGCCTCGCCCGGTATGCGGCGCGGCAGTGAAAGAGGAGGGGTGCACATGGGCGGACAATCCTTGGGTGCAGCCCGACGCGCCGGAGCACCAGCGCGTCGGGCGTCAGCGCTTAGAAGTGGTACGTGGCGCGGGCGAACAGCGTGCGGCCCAGTGGATCGGTGTAGCGCGGGTCGTAGCCGGACTGGAAGTTGTAGGCCTGGTTGGTGAACGGCGGGTTGCGGTCAAACATGTTTCTCATGCCGACATCGACATCCAGTACTTTTTCGAAGGTGTAACCCGTCGCCACGTCCCATACCGAGTAGGACGCAACGCGCGCGTTCGTGTCGCGGTCGTAATCGTTGTAGCCAGTGGTGAAGCGGTTGGTCAGCGTGGCACGGGCCGGGCCCAGGTTCCAACTGGCTGTCAGGTTGTGTTTCCAGCGCGCAATCACGCCATCACCCTGGAAGTCGCCGACTTTGTCGGTATAAGGCCCTTTGATCGTGCTCTGGAAATCATAAGCGTCGACGTAAGTGCCTTGCAGGCCGAGGCCGAACTGGCCGTATGGCGTGTTCGGGAAGCGGTAGTCCAGCGAGACGTCCACGCCGTTGGTATCGACGTTACCCAGGTTGGAGTTGGTCGCGATGATGTTGGCCAGCGTGCCGTCGGCATTGCGCACGTAACGGTCGGCATAGGCCGCTGAGTCAGAGAACACTGTGGACTCCGGAAACGCCTGGATCTGGTTTGAGATGTGAACCCACCAGAAGTCCAGACCCACCGACAAATCGCGAACAGGCTGATAAACAAAGCCGAAGGTGACGTTACGGGCTTTTTCAGGCGCCAAGTCCGGATTCCCCCCGATCTGACTAAGAAATTGCTGGCCGCAGTCGCGACCGGCGTTGCCGCCAGGCTGCACCACGCCACCGGCACACAGGCGAGGGTCGTTGTAGGACGCTTGGGTGAAGGTAATGCTTTGCGGAGCATAAAGCTCATACAACGATGGCGCGCGAAACCCTTCGCTGTACGCACCGCGAACCACCAATTGCTTGAACGGCTGGTAGCGGAACGAATACTTAGGGTTGGTGGTGCTGCCGAAGTCACTGTAGGCATCGTGACGAATAGCGGCGCTCAGCTCCAGGCTGTCGAGCACGGGCACGTTCAGTTCGGCGTATTCAGCTTTTACAGTACGGTCACCGGTCACGCTGCCGTTTGAGTCCAGGCCCAGGCTGCTGATGTCATCGACGAACGGGTTGAAGTCCTGGTGGAATTTCTCTTTGCGGTACTCACCGCCCAAGGCCAGGCCGGAAGGGCCCGCGCCAAACCAGTCACCGATTTCACGGCTGACTCGACCGTCCAAGGCCATTACACGACCGACTGCCGAGGAATACTGGCCGTGATACGCCGCGTCGTCGATGTACTGCTGGCCCGCTGCGGACTGGGCGCCGAACGGGTTGATAGTGCCATTGGCCAGGCCGGCCACCATGGCGCTGTCGCTGACGTAACCATTGGTGACGGACGAGAGAATTTTGTTCTGGTTATACGAGGCGCCGACGTTGTAGTCCCAGCCGCCAACCAAGCCGTCAAAGGTCAGCAAAATACGCTGGCTGGTGTTTTGGTCTTTGGATTCGCGGCCGCCTGCAGCGGTTTCACGCCAGTTGAGATCTACAGGTTGGGTCGGGTCGAGCGCGAAATTGCTGGGTAGCGGTGTGATGCCGTTCCCAGGGTAATAAGGGGAGGACGGGGCCAGGCTTTGGCCGGTCAGTGGTGCCGGAGCAATGGCGGTGGCGTTGTTGTTGCGCGCCCAGAAGTACTCCAGGCTGACGTTATGATCGTCGGCCAGCTTGCCAGTGGCTTTACCGAAGAACGACGTTTTTTCAGTCTGCGGCACCAGATCAATGTATTGCTTGGTGTCGAAGCGGCAAAGGCCACGGCTCAGTACCTGGCCTGGACCACTGCAATTGCTCCCCAGCAACGGGTTGCTGGCATTGTCGCCCTGGTTGTAGTTGGCCGGGAACGAGGTGCCCGAGGTCTGGTCAAGGCCGCGGCCAGGTTGGTAGCTATTGGCAAACGAGCGGTCACGGGCAGCGAGGTTGCCTTGGGTGTTGTAGTTGAACACGCCCATGACATTGAAACGCTGTTCCTCCAGATCGCCGTAGCCCCAACTGGCGCTCATGTCTTTGGTGTCACCGCCGCCGGCAGCGGTAGGGGACGAGCCACCGAGGCTAAGCGAGCCGTCGGTCAGCGCTTTTTTTGTGATGAAGTTGATCACGCCACCAATGGCGTCGGTGCCGTACAACGCCGATGCTCCGTCACGCAGCACTTCCACGCGTTCGATGGCGGCGAACGGGATCATGTTCAGATCGACCGCTCCACCTGCCGAGTTGGTGCCCGACAGCGCGTTGTTGGCAAGGCGACGACCGTTGAGCAGCACCAGGGTTTTGTTCGCGCCAATACCGCGCATATCGGCGAACGAAGCGCCGCCAGTCGCTGAGCCCACGGAGCCTGCGCTGTTGTTGATGGACTGACTGCCAGTGATGCGCTGAACCAGTTCGGCGGTCGTGGTAACGCCCTGTTTCCTGAGATCATCGGCGCGCAGGATGGTAATAGGCACCGCCGTTTCGGCATCGACCCGGCGAATCGCCGAGCCCGTTACCTCTACCCGTTGCAGTTGCGTGGTCGCAGGCGCTGCAGCGGAGGCTGGTGCGGCAGCTTCGCTGGCGCCATCGGTGTTTTCTGCGCCGTAGGCCGGGCTCATGCCGACCGCCAGTGCGCAAATCAGCGCACGGGGGTGGCGTTGTACGGCAACAACAAGGGGCTTGAGGGTAAAACCGGGAAAGCTCATCAGCATGGTAGTTTCCGACTTATTCCAGATGTTATTGAAATGGCCTTGTGAGCCCTCGTTGCTCCGACGCGGTGATGGCGGTCGGGAATTTCCTTATTTCAAGCAAGCCGCTCCCCTCCGAGGCAAAAACCCGGACGGCGGTGAATCGGGAGTAGGGTGTGCAGCGCCGCATCGAGGCGCGGCGCCTATTTCAAGTGCAGATCAACTGCCGGTCATGGGCCGATCATTTCGAGGTCATCACTGAAATTTTGGTAATGCCCGAGCGCTCGATCGACGCCATCGCCTTGGCCACCTGGCCGTAGTTGACGTTGGTGTCGGCCTGCAATTGCACGCGCACCTCCGGGTCCCTGGCCTTGACGTCCTTGAGGCTGAGCTCCAGGGATTCCGGCGCGACTTCGGATTTTGCCAGGTAGAACTTGCCGTCCTGGTCGACGCTGACCACCACCGGGTCTTTCTTGTCGGCGGCGGCGACGGCGTCGGTCTTCGGCAGGTTGACCTTGATGGCGTTGGTCATCAGCGGCGCGGTGACGATGAACACCACCAGCAGCACGAGCATCACGTCCACCAGCGGCGTGACGTTCATTTCGCTGAGCACTTCATCGCTGTCTTGGGTGGAGAACGACATCAGCTCGCCTCCCGCACAGCCTGACTGTGCTTGCTGGCGATGGCCTGACGGTTGATGGCGAATGCGCTGCGTTGGGCGAGGGCGTCGAAGTCGTGGGCGAAATCATCCATGTCGGCGACGGCGAGCTTGAGGCGACGCAGGAAGAAGTTGTAGATCAGCACTGCCGGGACTGCGACGGCGATGCCGACACCGGTGGCAATCAGCGCGTGACCGATGGGGCCGGCCACGGTTTCCAGGCTCGCCGAACCGCTGGCGCCGATGCTTTGCAACGCTTCCATGATCCCCCAGACCGTGCCGAACAGGCCAATGAACGGCGCCGTGCTGCCGATACTGGCGAGGATGGCCTGCCCGGCTTCCAGGGCGCGGCGTTCTTTCTGGATCTGCTGGCGCAGGTTGCGCTCCAGGCGATCGGAGCGGTTGATGGTGTGGGCGAGCTGCTGGGTGTTGCGCGGCGAATCGTCCACCGCCATGGCTTCGAAACCGCTGTTGGCGATGCGCGCCAGGGAGCCCGGGTATTGACTGGAGTGCTCGGCGGCGGTGAGCAGATCCGGCGCGGCCCAGAAGGCTTTGGTGAACTGTTTGTTCTGGGTCTTTAAGCGTAAGTACTGTGCGGATTTGATCAGCAGCAGTCCCCAGCTCAGCACTGAAAACACCACCAGCGCCCAGAGTACGCCGGGGACAATCATCGAAGAGATCGATTCGTTCATGGTTACACCTCACCCGCTCTATAAAAAGTTGTTGTTGATGGGCTGACCGGGTTCATTCGGGCAGCTTGAAGTCGATGGTTTGCGTCGCGAAGCCTTCGATCGGGGTGTCGCCGCGCTTGGCCGGAACAAACTTCCAGTTGCGCACCGTTTCCACCGCCGCATCGTCCAGCACCTGCTTGCCGCTGGATTTGGTCACCTCGACCGTGCCGGCGCGTCCGTTCGGCAACACCTTGATGCGCAGGATCACGCGGCCCTCCATGCCCTTGCGCAGCGCCGCGCCGGGGTATTCCGGTGGCGGGTTGCCCAGGCTGGCGAGGCCGGAAATCGCCGCCGATTCCTTGGCCGGTGCCGCCGTTGCAGCAGCCGGGGCCGGAGGGGCGGGCGAAGGCGACGGTGCGGCGGGCGCAGGCGGGCTCGGCGCAGCGGGTGCCGCAGGGGCGGGCGGTGTTGGCTTTTTCACCGGTTCAGGCTTCTTGACCGGCTTGGGCTTCTCGACCTTCGGCTTTTCCACCGGCTTTGGCGGCGGCTTGACCGCGTCGGGGTCCTCGACCGGTTGCTCCGGTTCAGGCGGCGGCGGAGGCGGTGGCGGCTCAGGTGGAGGCGGCGGGGGTGGCTCAGGTGGCGTTTGGGGGGTTGGCGGTGTCGGGCTGGTCAATTCCACGGTCATCTCGGGCACTTGCGGCGCAACTTCCGGGACCTCGGCTTTGGCGGTCTGCATATACCACCAGATGCCGCCGTGAATAAGGACCGAGGCGGCAATCAATATCAACACGTGCGTGCGGCTTAGTTCACCTGGGCGCGAGGTGTTTTCCTTGAAAGGAATACGCGGCCAGGCCATGGACAGTGCGTCCGGCGCCGGGTCAGGTATGACTTTCGTTTTTACCGCGTCATTCATTAAAGCTCCCTCGAGTGGTTGAAGGGCAATAAGGGTCCGTTCAAACAAGTTGCCGTGTTTGAAGTTGACGTCCGTGCTGTCGGTAGCACGAGGCCTGGAGGAGCAGGTCTTTAAAGAACCACTCTTATATAAGTGCTGTTGCTGCGTGAGCTATGGAGACGACATTGCAGTTCCCTGATTTCTTGTTGAGTACGGAGATGTACGTCTTTGTTTCAGAATGACTACCTAACGATAATCGCTATTGCAACCGCTATGCCAGTGCAGGGCTCTGGCCCGGCATTTCTGGCCTGGATCGGGGCGATGTCGCATTCCTGTAACTTTTTAGCGAATTTCATTCGATCTGGCTCCGTTCACTTTATGGGGGCAAGGACAGTTGCCTAAACAGGGGGCGAACCTATTCATTCAGGTTCACCGCGTGTTTGCGCGTTGACCTGCTCCGGTCGGATCAGAAGTGCAATGCACCAAACGTGATTAAGTAGGTGCAAGTTGGTGCGTGAGTGTTCAAGTGATCATTGTGGTGTGTCCAGAAAGTGTGACTTGTCGGTCAGAGCGTGAAGGGTGGTTACCGTTGGCGCGCACTTCTTAAAAACGATCAGTGATGGTTTTTAGTGTGCGTGAATCAACAGCGAACGATCCCGCGCGCTATTAAAAATTTTATTGGGACAGGCGCACCTGTCCCGAACAGGAACAATAAAAAGTGGCTACTAAATCGCTATAAAAGCGGCAGCCATTGGAACGAAATAAAGATGAGGCACTGCAGCGAAGGGGTGCTGCGTTTCAGCCGGAGCGCTGAAGGGAGATGGGGCGGACGGCAGGCTCGCTGACGGAGGCGTGCAGCGGAAAAGGCAAGGCGCGGTGTGGGAGGATCGGGTGTGAAGGGCGCATGTCTGGCACGAATCGAGTTCCTTATCGACGGACGCCAGACTTCTGGTCGACGTCCTGCACTGTTTCGGACGGGGTGGTGTCCGGTTCCTGCCCATGGGTGCGTGGTGCGCACCGTTTGGCAGCGTAGACTCGCGGCAGCCAGGGCTGGACGCGAAGCGTTTCGTGGTACTGACGTTCCACAAGAGAAACCCTAGAAAGAAGTGTGCCAAAACGTGTCCGGTTGTAACATTTTTGACGCAGTGTCCCTTTTCCGTGGCGTTCGGCCTGTCCAGTACGGACCTGTTCGCGCGGTGCCATCGCTTTCTGGAGTGCATTCATGAGCCACTTTTTCCCTGATCGTCCGGGTTATCGCCAGTTGCGCGAGCGTTTCAGGGCGGCAGCCACCGCCGCTGGCGCTCGGTTGAGTGAGTACGTCCACCCGTTGTCGGGGCCTTTTGGTGAGGCGCTGGCCACGGACGTCGCCTGGCTCGGCGACCCGGATGCGCAGCGGGTGCTGGTGGCGTTGAGCGGCACCCATGGGGTGGAGGGTTATTACGGTTCCGATTGTCAAAGCCGCTGGCTCGAGGGGTTTGACCCATGCGCGCTGCCCGAGGGCGTGGCGATCCTGATGATTCACCTGATCAACCCCTGGGGCACGGCGTGGATGCGGCGGGTCAACGAGGACAACCTCGATCAGAACCGCAACTACCTGGACTTCAGCCGACCGCTGCCGGACAACCGCGCCTATGCCGACGTCCACGGGATTTACGCCTGCGAGGAGTTGCGCGGGCCAAAGCGCGATCAGGCTGATGCTCAGTTTCAGGCAGCGATCGACGCGCGGGGCTGGTCAGGCTTGATGTCGGTGGTGGAGGCGGGGCAGTACGCATTCCCCGATGGGCTGTTTTTCGGTGGCAACGGGCCGAGCTGGTCCAATCGCACCCTGCGCAGCATCGTCGGCCAATACCTGCAGGACGTGGAGGTGGTGAGCTGTTTCGACTTGCACACCGGCGCCGGGGATTACGGCCATCCGATGCTGATGAGCATCGTCGAGTCGGCCTATCCCGCGCTCGATGATGCCAAAGCGTTGTTCGGGCCGTGGCTGTTCACGCTGATCACCGGCGCCAATCGCGTCAGCGAAACCGGTGTGGCGGCGACGTCCACCGGCTACACCTCGCAGATGCTCCTCGACGCCTTGCCGCGTTTGCACCTGATGCCCTTTGTCATCGAGTGCGGCACGTACCCGGGCGCAGAAGTGCATGGGCATTTGCGGGACGACCATTGGCTGCACCTGCACGGCGATCCGCTGGACGAAACCGGTCGGCGGATCAAGGAAGGGCTGCTGGGGCAGTTCTATCCGGCGGACCCGGACTGGCAGGAAGTGGCGTGGGTGAGGACGCGGCAGGTGTGGGACCGGGCTTTGGCGGCGTTGCCGGGGATTCGCGGCGTCGAGATGTGACTGGCTGAATGCCGGCTGTTCGCCGACACCTGTAGGAGCGCGCTTGCCCGCGAAGAGGCCTTCAATGCCTATGCCTCCAGCAACCGTTCAGCCAAGGCCGGCAATAACACCTCGCACGACGCTTCGATCTTCAGATCCAGCAGGTCATCCGCCCGGGTTTTGCCCAGGTTGATGGCGATCAGCGGTTTGCCCTGATCGTTGATGGCGCGGCACAGACGAAACGCCGAGAACGCCATCAGCGAAGATCCCACCACCAACAGGCCTTGCGCGTCTTCCACCCGCTGCATGGCCTTGGCCGCCGTCGGTGGCGCCACGTTTTCACCGAAAAACACCACGTCAGGTTTCATGCGTTCGCCGCCGCAGTGGGGGCAATGGGGCACCTGGAAGCGTTCTTCAAAGGCCGGGTCCAGCAGGGTATCGCCATCGGGCGCCTGTACCGCATCGACACCCGCCAGGTAAGGGTTTTGCTCGACCAGGGTCAGCTGAATGATGTCGCGCGCGGTGCGCTTGCGGCAGTCCAGGCACAGCACCCAGTGCAGGCTGCCGTGCAATTCCACCGCATCATGACTGCCGGCCTGATCGTGCAAGGTGTCGACGTTCTGGGTGATGACCCCGCTGATGAGGTCGTGCTGCTGCAAGCGCGCAATCGCTTCGTGGGCCGGGTTGGGTTGCGCTACGCGAACGCGGGGCCAGCCGAGCATCGCGCGGGCCCAGTAACGGCGCCTGGCCTCGGGCGCATTGAGGAATTCCTGAAACATCATCGGCTGCCGACCCCGACGCACGCCCTCGCTGTCGCGGTAATCCGGAATCCCGGAAGAGGTGCTGATCCCGGCGCCGGTCAGCACGACGAACGAGCGGTCGTGCATCCATTGCAGCAGGGTATCGACATGGGTGTCAGGAACATCAGGCATGCACAGGTCCTCAAGAGCGGCTGTGCGCTGATACTAGTAGGACCGGCTTCAGCCGGGAAGGGGCCTGAGTGAGCGCCATCAGTTTTGAAGCGTGACACCTGACGCCTTCCCGGCTAAAGCCGGTCCCACAGTCGAGGTCACCGCCCGTTCTTCTGGACGCATGCGATCCATTAGTGGGACTGGCTTCAGCCGGGAAGAGGCCCCAGTGAGCGCCATCAGTTTTGCAGCGTGACGCCTGACGCCTTCCCGGCTAAAGCCGGTCCCACACAGACCGTGTGAAAACCAGATACCCAGCAGCTAACCAAAAAAATGCCCCGATCAACTCGGGGCATTTTCCATTTACACAGAGAAGAAAAAGACCTTCCTCAGGCCAGCAACTCCATCATTC